>FWWM01000034.1_pt1 | contig 451589 bp, 419 predicted proteins | sample 2228351 | NCBI WGS metagenome assembly FWWM01 (sample SAMEA103939774, study PRJEB20133) | metagenome | reverse complement strand
ACTTTGACGCAGGTCAGCTCGTCGAGACCTTGCCGGACTTTCACAACACGCCTGCGCGGTACCGTCAGTTGCTCGATGCCGCGCAACGTAATCCGCTCGGGCGGCTCGCTCAGTGCCTCGACGAATTCAACTTCATACGGGCGCGGAGCGAGTCGCTCGACTGCCTCGTTCGACTTCAAGAGAAGGGAGCCGCTCCAGTCCGAGTAACTCATAACGACACGAAAATCAACAACGTCCTGCTTGACATGGTCACGGGGGCGTGGAAATGCGTGATTGACTTGGATACGGTCATGCCCGGGCTCTCTTTGTATGACTTCGGCGACCTCGTCCGCACGGCGACCGCCACCGCGCCGGAAGACGAAACCGATTTGACCAAGATGGACGTTGACCTATCGCTCTTCGAAGCCGTCGCAATGGGATACGTCGAGGAAGTCGGAGTGAGGCTCACTCCCGCCGAACAGGAGTATCTTGTGGAGTCGGGGCGGATCATCACGCTCGAAACCGCCATGCGTTTCCTGGCCGACTATCTCAACGGCGACGTCTACTTTCGAGTTCATCGCCCCAACCACAACCTGGAGCGGTGTCGAGCGCAGCTTGCACTGGTCGAACGAATCGAAGAGCGCCGAGGTGAGCTTCAGCGGATTGTCGAATCGGCGCTCCACGATTCGCGGCGAAGTCGCTAAGGCAGCTGGACGCTCGAATGATCTCCCAGTACCAGCCGGGTAACGCGCGGCGCGCCGGCTCTCGACTCGACGACCACCCCTCTCCCGATCAGGCTTCCGCTGACCCGATGCGCGAGGTGCAGCAGCGAGGACCCGTGCATCACGATACTGTACTCCAATTCTGACCCTTCGATCGTGCAGTCATCGGCGATACTCGTGAAAGGCCCAACGAACGCGTCCCGAACCACACAGCCGGCACCGAGGACGACAGGCCCGCGGATCGTGCTCCGTTCGATCAGGCTCCCTTCCCCAATCTGCACCGCGCCTTCCATTTGGCTTTCGCGCACCACCCCCTTGCAGTCGGGCACAAGGTCGCTCAGCAGCAGGCGGTTCGCATCGAGCATCGCCTCAACCGTTCCCGTATCCTTCCACCAACCCGTAACGATTCGGAAGCGAACATCGCAGCCGCGATCGATGAGCCCCTGGATCGCATCCGTGATCTCGTACTCGCCGCGAAAGGACGGCTGAAGCCCTTCGATGGCCTCGAAGATCTTGGGAGTGAAGAGATACACCCCCACGAGCGCAAAGTTCGACTTGGGTTCCTTCGGCTTCTCCACCAACCGCACAACCCTCTCCCCCTCGATCTCCGCGACGCCGAATTCCTGTGGGTTCGGTACCTCGCAGAGCAGAATCGAGGCATCGGCGCTCCCATGGCGGAACTCGTCCACCAATTCCGTGATTCCGCCCTTGACCAAGTTGTCCCCGAGGAATACGATGAACCAGCTCTCTCCGAGAAACTCTCGAGCCGTCGCTACAGCGTGTGCCAAACCGAGTGGTGCCTCTTGGCGGATATAGGTGAACCGCGCGTTCCAGCGGGAGCCGTCGCCGAGAGCCGCTCGAATGTCCGCCTCCGCATCTCCGACGATGAAACCGAATTCCTCAATTCCGGTTTCCCGAATCGCTTCGATCCCGTACTCGATGACCGGCTTGTTGGCCACCGGCACCAGTTGTTTGGCGATGCTGTACGTAATGGGTCGGAGACGGGTTCCCTTTCCGCCCGCCAGAATGAGAGCCTTCATCGCCCGCTATCTTGGCACACAAACTACGGCTCGGCCAGTCGGATGACGACAGTGACGCTGTGCCCCTTGACCTTTCCCACGAGCCTCTGGGATGGGACCTTCCACGAGAATCGTGGCGAAAACTCCATCGGTTCGAGCCGCCATTCCTCGATTCCGTCTGCTTCCACAACGGCGACAACTCCGCGCTCGCGGAGCGCGAGCGTCGCACGTGGGCCGTCCAGCGAAGCTTCCACGTCTGGGCCGAGGGGAAAGACGACCGTGGCGTCCGCGCCGGCGATTCGGTCCTCCACCCGAATCTGATCGCTTTGAAACTGCACTCTTCGCCAATGCCTCTCCCCCGTGTGCCACCGAACCTCATAGCCACCCGCAGCCGCAGACACTTCCGCCTTCGCTCCCCACAGGAACGGGCCGAGGTTCTCGCTCTGGTCGCGGGCGCCGAAGCACACAGTTCCATGCCAAGCGGTAGACCGGAATCGGTCCCTCGCCTGCACGTCGCCGTGGTACTCGTACGTGCCCGGATCGGCCAGGACCGGAGAGGTCCCGTGGTAGAGCACCAGCATGTTGGCGTCCGCGTGGCCGTGGGCGGCGATCCGACCAAACCCGAGCGGCCCGTGATCCCAGAGAGCAAGCCAAGCCGCTCTACGCCACAGAGTATAACCTCCGTGGGGAAACTGATACGTTCCACCCTCCAGCTCGGTCGGTTTCAGCCCCTCTTCGCCCGAGAGCAACGTCGCCAACGCGTGCGCGTCGAGGCTAAGCCGCGGCGCTTCCAGCAGCACGGCAAGCGCATTGCCGGCGAGGTCTAGGCGGCTCAAGCCTTCAGCCGGGAAGAAAATCCGTCCGTCGTCCTCGTCCCCGACGGGTGGCAGCTCACCGTTCGGCAGGCGAAAACACCTCGCAAAGGTAAGCGACTTGACCAGGATCTCTTTCGCCTCCGCCGTCCACGGACGCTTGTCGAGCGAACCCGCTTGCCAGGCCGCAAGTGTCAATTCCCACACGAAGGGCAAGTAGCGAAACGCTTGCTCGGCGGGCACGCCGTCGGAATGGAACTGAGCTGGAACGGCTGTCTGAAGGCGAGACCACGCCCGCTCGGCAGCGGTCGCAAGCTCCGGAAGGAAAGGCATGGCAGCTCCGGCGACGACCGTACCGGCAAGCTCTGCGACCAGGTGGTTGTTGCCACTCGACCCGACGCTCAAATGAGTCCAACAGTGGAGCGCCTGCTGCGCGCAGAGAGCGAGCGCCGAGCAGACCACGTCCTGGGAGATCTCCGCTTGCGCGTGAAGCAAGGTGGATAGGGAGAATAGAATGGTGATATTGCGAACGGCTTGCTCAATCCCGCTCGTGTGATGGATTCCGCGACCCAGCGGGTTCCTTTCGCAGAAGTCCTTCAGGATGCGCTCATAGACTTCCACGTAACGCGAGTCGCCAGTCAGCGCATAACAGGTAGCCAGGGTCTCGAGAAACGTGAGGCGGCCCAGCTCCCAAACGTACTTGGCTCCCCCTGCCTTCTCCGAATTCCGATAATCCATCTCTTTCGACGGAGCATCGGGCCATTCTCTGCCGTCGAAGGGATTCGCGCGCCAGTTCGGGGGATCTTCGATACGCACTTCCCTTCCGAAAAGCTTCCATTCCCCTCGCAGAAACGCCTCGCCTTCGACGAGCGTCGGAGTCAGGGAGGGGCAGGGGCGAACGGGATGTGTCAACCGAAGCAGCCGATGTTTGACCGTTTCGAGGTTGCCCTCGATCTCCCAACGGCGAGCTGCCTCTTCCGGCGACCACGTCTCCCATGCCGGCGGGAAGAAGCGGTCCCGCGCTGCATTCCGCGCCCGGTGGAGGATCTCGTAAGGCTCCATCGCGCGCAGGCGCGCCAGTTTCCACCTGAGGCTCAACCGCGCCCTCCCGCAAGAACCCGCTGATAAAGGCGATCACACGCCGCCGCAAACGCTTCGGCGCTGCAGAGAGATTTGAATCGGTTTCTATCCCCGATCCGTCCGCCGACGAGGGTGAATGAAACTCGCGGGAACTCGCCCCCAATCCGATCGCCTACGTGTTTCAACTCGGGAAGTCCCTTCGGCTCGCATATCGCACGGTTGACCGGGTTGTAGATAACTTCCGTTAGAAAGCCGATATGGAGTCCATCGAAGAACTCTTTCCAGAACGGAGTCAGGCACACCATTGCGGACGCGCGGGACAGGTGCTTCCGAACGAAGCTTCGCCACAGCTTGCCCGCCTGCTCCCACCGCTCGGCGAAGTGGCCCGAATGATTGTGCATAACGATCTTTGCGCCGTATCGCGCGGCGGTTGCGCTGAACAGTGCGTCTCGGATCGTGGCGGGTTTGTTCGACGCAATCGGCAGATGCACGATGTCCGGACGGAACTCCCGCACGACTCTTCGGAACTGGGAGTAGTATCGGAGCGCCCAACGCGCGTTCGCGAGCGTCCAATGACCCATCGTTTCTTTGGACACCCTGCGAGAGGTGTCGAAGTGCCGGAGTTCGTACTTTTCCTTCAACGAACTCTCGATCAGCACTTTGGTTACCGTCTCTCCACCCCCCGGAGGGGGAGGAAGCGGCCCCACGACGAGCAGTCGAGGTCGGGTCTCGACACTCGCCCTCGTCGCCGGTGTGGGTTCCTCCGTCCATGCCATGGGGTCGGCGTGGATTATGCCCCTTCCCGCGTGCCATACTCGTGACGAATGGCCGATCCCCTGCGCGCGCTCGTCGTTTGTGGTACCCGCCCCGACGCGATCAAGCTCGCCCCCGTCATCCACAGACTGAAACAGGAGTCTTGGATTCAGACGCATGTTGCAGCAACCGGCCAACACCGCGAGATGCTCGCGCAGGTCCTCGACGCGTTCGAGATCCAAGTGGACGAGAACTTCGATGTCATGCCGGAGAAACCGGACCTCGCCTATCTCACAAGCGCGATTCTCACGCGCCTCGACGGACTTCTCGCGAAGGTCCAGCCGCACGTCGTCTTGGCGCAAGGCGACACAACGACTACCTTCGTCGCGTCCCTCGCCTCGTTCTACCGCCGAATCCCGTTTGTGCACGTCGAGGCGGGGTTGCGAACCAGCACGGTTTGGCTACCCTTCCCCGAAGAGTTCAACCGCCGCGCAACCTCGCTCGTGGCCGCTCTGCATTTCGCGCCGACGGAGTGGGCGGCCGACAACCTGCGTCGAGAGGGAGTCCCGGAGAAGGACATCTTCGTCACCGGCAACACCTCGATTGACGCATTGCTTCACACCCTCGAGCGAGTCTCGGCATATCAGCCGCCAGCAGAAGGGCGGATGATTCTCGTTACGACTCATCGGCGCGAGAACTGGGGCGAGCCTCAGCACCGAATCGCTCGAGCCGTGAAGCGGATTTTGGAACAGTTTCCTGATACTTTTGCCGTCGTGCCGATGCACCGAAACCCGGTCGTGCGTGAAGTCTTGACGGCGGAGCTGAACCACGAGAGAGCCTTCCTCGTCGAACCCCCCGCCTATCCCGAATTCGCAGCCATGATGAAGGCGAGCACGCTCGTCCTGACCGACTCCGGAGGCGTGCAAGAAGAGGCGCCCTCGCTCGGCAAGCCTGTCCTTGTCCTCCGCGAGGAAACGGAGCGCCCGGAGGGCATTGAAGCTGGGGCTGCGATCTTGGTGGGAACGGACCCCGACGCAATCTTTGAGCGAGCGTCTCGGTTGCTGCAGGATGAAAAAGCCTATGAGCAGATGGCCAAGGTGCGGAATCCCTATGGCGATGGGAGAGCAGCGGAACGGATCGTGGCGGCGATCCGCGACCGCTTCGCATCCAGTTAGGTTTCTTCCGATGCGCGCGTGATGGGAAATGCGACCGTTGCCACCACCTTTCCTTTCTCCATTCCGATCCGGAAGCCGCCGCCGACCGCACGGGATAGCTCGCGCACGATCTTCAGCCCCAGGTGCCCTTCCTTCTTCTCATCGAAGTCCTCCGGCAGGGGGTGACCGTCGTTCGAGACGCGGATGTACGCTTTCTCATCCTGTACGCCGATCTTCACCCAAACCGAACCTCTTCTGAGGTCGCGGAAACCGTGTCCGACTGCGTTCATCAGAAGCTCATTGAGAATGAGCGCGACCTGTGTGGCGTGGTGGGGGCTCATCGGAAAGTCCTCTCCCGTCACGGAGATCCGTATGTCCATGTTGCGGCCGATGAAACTCTGTGCGCAATGATGAGCCAACGTCTCCGCCACGGCTTTGACGCCGATCCGGTCGAGGTCTTCTCGACTGAGAAGGTCATGCACGGTTGCGATCGCCTGGATCCGTTGAATGCTGTCCTCGATCAGTTCCTCCACGCTTCCCGCCGTCTTCTCCGAGAGTTCGAGGCGCAACAAACTGACGATCTGCTGGAGGCTGTTCTTGACGCGATGGTGTAGCTCTTGCATCAGCGTCGAGCGAACCTGCAGCTTGGCGTGTTCGATCGCGACGGCAGCCTGGCGTACCAAGGACTCCAGGATGCCGATCTCGCTTTTGGTGAACCGGTGCACGGTGTCCAAGTAGCAGGTTAGGACGCCGATCGGTTTGTCCCGAAAGAACATCGGCACGCACACCATCGAGCGCAACCCCTGCTCTTCAGCCAACTCGGCGCCGATGTACTCTTCGGATGCGAGAATGTCCTCGCACACCATCGTCTGCCCAAGCTCGACCGCCTTGCCGGCAAAGCTCTCCCCGACCCGGATGCTGCGCTTCTTCCGGTACGCATAGTTCTGGGACTGCGTCGCTCGCAAGACCAGCTCTTTGCGCGCCTCGTCCAGAAGCCGAACGGTTACCACCTTGTAATTCAATCTCTCCGCAACGAACGAGACGAGAAGTTGAAGAATCTCCTCGAGATAGGGGCTTCCTGCGATGACCTGGCCTACCTCGGAGACCGCTTCCAGCCTCCGCGCGCGCCGTTCGAGAGTGGCGACACGGGACTGGTACCGAATCGCCTGCGCGATCTGTTCGGCGATGCTCTGCAAGACGTTGGCTTCGCCCGCGCTGTAATCGTAGGGGCGGAACGTGCGCACGTTGACGGCCCCCAGCAACTCGCCCCCCGCGATCAACGGAACGCAAAGAAGGCTTTGCCAGTGTCGCTCTTCCAACCCCGGGTATTCCAGATATCGCGGATCGTTCCAAGGCTCCGACGCGATGACGACGGGACGCCGGTGCTCCACCGCCCAACCGGTGATGCCCTGCCCGACGGCGATGGACACGCGTCCGCACTTCTCGGGCGCGTCGGTGTCGGCAACCAGCGTGAGGCGCGTTCCTGTTTCGTCCAGAAGTAGGATCTGGGCCGTGTCGGTGTGCGTGACGTCTCGAATAATCTCCAAAAGGTCATAAAGCACCTCCGGCCCCGGGTCTCTCTGTTCGAGCACCCTTCCGATCCGCTGCATGGCCGTGATCACCGCTTCCTTTTCCGCCAGTTGCTGGCGAAGCTCCACCAATTCCTGCTCGAGGCGAGCCTGGTCGGTGTTCGGACGCGCACGGGAGGGCCACGGGCGACGAGGTTGCTTGCGACGCATCGTTCCCTAAGTTTAGCCGAAGAGGCGACTCAACTGGTGAATCCCGACCGCTGCCAAGTACGCCAAGATCGTCATATAAGAGAACATGAAGACGGGCCACTTCCAGATGTTCGTCTCGCGCCGAACCACGGCCAGCGTAGACATACATTGGCAGCACAGCGCGAAGAAGACCATGAATCCTACCGCCGTCCACGGCGTCATCAAGGGCGAGCCGTCGGGCCAAGTCGCCTTGCCCAACGCTTGCCGTAGGTCCACGCTCTCTTCCTCGACGTCGCCTCCCAATGCGAAGATGATTCCCAGGGAGGGGACGACGACCTCGCGCGCGGGAAAGGCCGCGAGGATCGCCGTCGTCAAGCGCCAGTCGAACCCAGCGGGCACGAACACCGGCTCAATGGTTCGTGCAAAGCGACCGATGTAGGACTCGCGGATCTGCTGACTCTGGATATACCGGTCCTCGGAGATTCGAGCTTGCTCGACAGCCGGCAGCGACCGATACGCCTCCGCATACCGTCGAGAGGCTTCTTCGCTTCTCGGGAAGTAGAGCAACGCCCAGACGATAATCGTCATCAAAAAGATGATACGGCCAGCCGTATCCACAAACACCTTGCCCCGGTTGTACATCGTCAACCAGACGTCACGCCACTTCGGCCATTGATAGGAAGGCAACTCCAGCACGAACGGCAGTCGCTTCGTCTTTAGCACCGCCTTGTTGAGTATGAACACGATCGGAATCGCAACGATAGCCCCGACCATGTGCATGGCAAACAGCGAGACCCCTGCCCAGAACGGGCCGAATTGCGGCTCGATCACGGCGCCAATAAACAGGACATACACCGGAAGGCGGGCGCTACAACTCATCAGAGGCGCGATGAGGATCGTGGCCAGTCGGCTCTTCGCATCCGGCATCACCCGCGCCGCCATGATCCCGGGAATCGCACAGGCAAAACTGGAAAGAAGAGGAACAAAGGCGCGACCGTTCAGCCCGCACCACCCCAACAAGCGGTCCATGAGGAAAGAGGCCCGAGCGAGGTAGCCGGTTCCCTCGAGTGCGGCGATGAAGAAGAACAGAATCAGAATCTGAGGCAGGAACACCATCACGGAGCCGATTCCCGTAATAACCCCGTCCACGACCAGGGACTGTAACGTCGGCGTTCCGGAGAGCCAACCGCCGACGACCTCTCCCAGCCAACTGAATCCGCTGTCTATCGCGTCGCTGATCGGAACGGACAGAGTGTAAATGGATTCGAAGACCAGCAGCATGATCGCCAGGAAGATCGCCAGCCCGAAGACTCGGTGGGTCAAGAGGTAGTCGAGGCGGTCCGAGAGAGACCACTTATTGTCCTCGGAAAGGATCGTTACCGTCTTGGCGACATGCGCCGCCCAGTCGTACCGCGCGGCGATATCGAGGTTGCCTTCGGGAGCCGCTTCCTGTATGGCAATCTTGAGTTCGGGGATCTGGTCGACGCTTTGGCGAAGCTCGCTGCCTTCCTCTTCAACGGCTCGCTCCACCTCCCGCGTTTCCACGTCCACGCCGCTCCGAGCAAATCGCTCTCGCAACGCTTCCACGCGTTTCTGGAGGAATTCCTGATGTCCTCGTCGAGGCGTGCGAGGATGAATCAGGTTGGCTCGGATCGCTTCCGTCAGTTCGCGCAGTCCTACTCCCTTGTGGGCAACGACTTTGACGACGTCAACTCCGAGCTCCGCAGCCAGTTTGGCCGTGTCAATCGTTCGCCCGCGCTTCTCGGCGACGTCTGTCATCGTCAGCGCGACGACGATGGGAATACCGCGCTCGGACAGCTGGCTGAAGAGGAACAGATTTCGCTCGAGGTTGTCGGCGTCGAGGACGTAGACGATGATGTCCGGGGCCCGCTCGATCCTGCCCTCGATGACGCCAACCGCAACTTCCTCGTCCTCTGTTGAGGCGCGAAGACTGTAGAGACCGGGAATGTCCACGACCTCCGCCTCTGTCGTTTCGTCCAGGCGGAACCTTCCGGCAACGCGCTCGACCGTGACGCCAGGGTAGTTCGCGACCTTCTGGTGCGCGCCGGTCAGCCGGTTGAAGACCGAAGTCTTCCCAGAATTCGGATTCCCTACAAGCGCGACCGAGGCGAGTCGGGAGCGCTGGCGATGCGTAGTTTCGGAGGACATTCCGGGGTTGTTAGGTGGTCAATGGATCGTTGAGAGACTCGAGCAAGAAAGCCGAAGCCTCCGAGCGGCGAAGACACAGGCGGTAGCCGCGGAGGGCGATTTCAACTGGGTCGCCCAACGGAGCGACGCGAACCACTTGGAAGACGGTGCCCGGCGTCAACCCCAGCTCCTGCAAACGACGAAGCTCCGGCGTATCCCCGGACACGCCCAAGATTCGCACCGTCATGCCGGGACGGACGTCCCGGAACGTCAAGCCGCTCAACGCTTCATTGACCATTTTGTCAAGATTACCCGATCCGACTCGCGCAAGGCTATGACAACCGTCATACTCCCCTTCCCCACTCTCGGTGCGGGACGGTGGGCGACGGCTCGCCCCTCATCGCCGTATGGTAGATTAGAACCATGATCAAAGTCTTTGCACTCTCTTTGCTGGCCGGTTTCGCGGCCCTCTTCGCAGGATGCTCCTCCCAGAACGAGAGGACGGCGGAATCTTCTCCCGAACCGAGCGACGCGGTCGCCGTCCAGGCTGCGGAGCCTTTGGAGATCACGGTGGAGTCCCGCTTCGGATTCGAAGAGACGATCGAGAAACTCAAAGAGGCTGCGGCAGCCGAGAAGTTCGGCGTCCAGGGTCTGCACGAGATCTCGAAGATCCTCACCGAAAAGGGATACCCCAGGGAGCCGCTCGCGGTCCTCGAAGTCTGCCACCCCGGCCACGCCTCGGTCGCTCTGGAGCAGGACATCAACATCGCCCTCATGATCCCTTGTCCAATCAGCATTTACGAAAAGGACGGCAAGGTGTTCGTCTCCACCTTCAACACGAAGAAGATGGCGACGATGTACAAGGGCGAGAAGGTGCCCGAGGTCGCCGCCGCTGTGGACGAGGCAATGCGCAAGATCCTCCAAGCGGTCTCGGTCGAGGGAGCGTAACCCTACGGGGAAGTCGCTCGCACGAACGCGTTGAACAGAAACTTGAACGTGTCAAGCGACTGACCGCGGTACTGCACCCGGAACCCGAATAGCGCTATCCGTCCCTCGCCGAGGGGAACTTCTGCGGCCGCCACTTTCCCGGCGACGTACTCCGGCCCAAGCAGGAACCCACTCAGCAACGGGTTCCCCTGCCCGTACAACGCCACCGCGTGGAACGGCTGCTCTTCGCCAAATTCCAGCGTCCGGCTGCTGGCGAAGTAGGCGATGGACGTCTCCGGCATCCCGTATCCGAGTGGGTGGCTCGTGTCCACCGTCGTTCTCAGGATGCTGCCGGGGCAGAAGAACTTGTCCGACCCGACGCTCCGCAGCCCGTCGCTGACCTCGACGCCCAGTTGCCGCGCCAAGTCACAAGCCGAGTCCATCAGTACGAGCGTCCCGCCCCTCTCGACAAATTCACGGAGGTTGCGGATGCCCTCCTCGCCGATCCCACCCGCGTACTCGGGGAAGGTAACCCGCTCGCTCACACCCTCGACGATGGAGTTTGCCGATTGATCCGCAAAGAGGATCACGTCGTAGCGGCTCTTCAGGTCCGGCTTGCGGATCTCGTCGTTGTGCACGGACGAGTACTCGACGCCGTACTTCTCGAGGATGAACCGAGTCCAACCCTCGTCCATGTTGCCGACCCACGGCTGATAGAGAGCGATTCGCGGCGCGGTGAACCGTCGTGCTCCCCGCTCCAGGAAACCGGGTAACGGCCGAGGGTCAATCCACCGCTCCGACATCTCCCTCTCCAATGCTCGCGCCAACTCCTCTTGAGTCTTGTTCCCTCGGTGAAGAATGAGCGCCCCCGGATTCAGGCCTTGCGTCGGCTCGTACACGATGCCCACGGTGAAGCCTTGCCGCGCCAATCGGAGAGCGACCGGCACGTCGTCCACGCGCGTCCCATCGAGCACGTAGGCCGGCACGTCGCGCGGCAGCGTCCGCGGTTCGGGCTTCGGCGGGGAGGTCAACTCCGTCCACGCGACCTCGAACGGCTGCTCGATCTGCACAGCGTTCACGCCCATCTGGAGGGGCGCGGTCCAGCCGGCGACGTCATAGGGCGGTTCGGCAGGGCCTCCCGGATAGAGGAAGCGCTGCGGATACTTCTGGATCTCCATGATGTCCTTCAGGTGATTCCGATACGGCTGCGCGCAGGGCAGAACGATCGTCCCCGCCGGATACTCCCTGCCGTCCGCCGTAAAGGCCTCGGTGGCCCGATACGCCTGGATCCCCGTCCGGAGCAGGCTCTCGAGAAGTTGCCGCACGCCTTCCGGCTGTCGCTGGGCGGGAGGGATGACCCAAGCGAACGGCCCGCCCTTCTTGCCAGCTTCGATGGCATCTCGGGCGAGCGCCACCTGGTTCCGCACCCACCGGTCGCGATACTTCGCAGCCAGGTCGAACAGAGCGTAGCAGGCCGTCTTCTCGTATTCGACGATGTCCCGCAGCGTCCACCGCCCGCCGGGCCAGGGATCCGGGAAGTTGACGTACGGCTCGTAGGTGGGCAACCCCCGCCGCGCGCCGCGAAGTTCGTCGGGGGAAACGTCCACCGGGCTGGCGAGGTTCGCGCTCGCCGCTTCCGTGAGGATCGCCACGATGTTGTGCCGTTGCGGCGTCGTGCGCATGCCGCCCTGCCACCAGTTGTCGTAGATCGCGCCCCAAACGACGCCTTTCTTCCCTTCCTCTTGCAGGGCGTACGCCATGTGCGCCCCGATCAGGAAGATGCCTTGCGTGATCCGTGGGTCAATGTTCGGGTTCGTCGGGTCGTGAAACGGCGGGACGAACATCCGTGCCGTGTTCCCTCCCATCTGGTGAACGTCGTACACGATCGTCGGGAAGCCCACGAAGTAGAGAAACTGCGTCACGTTCTTCGTTTCCGCCTGCGAGACGAGCCACCAGTCCCGGTTGTTGTCATGCCCGATGTACTTCTGGTAGAGCCACGGCATCGGCGCGCCTTCCTTCCCCGCTGCTCGCGTTCGGTCGTACCAGTCCTTGACCTTGTCCAGGCCGTCCGGGTTCGCGCAAGCCACCAGTTGGATGACGCAGTTCTCGAGAATCGCCCGGACCTGCGCGTCGTCCCGAGTCGCGAGTTCGTAGAGCAGCTCCATCCCCATCTGCGCCGCCGCGACCTCCGTGCTGTGCATGCTCAGGTTGACGAGCACGACCGTCTTGGCGCGAGAGAGGTCGCCCTCCGTCGCCGTTCCCTCGTGGAGACGCCGCTGAATCTCGTATTGGTCGCCCAGGTTGCGGATCGTCTCCGGGGAGGAAACCTCCGCGATGACCATCTCCCGCCCCTCGGTCGTCCTGCCGATGCTTCTCAGGTGCACGCGGTCGGAGGCCGCATCCACCGTACGGTAGTAACGGAGGATCGTGGCCCAATCCGCGAGCCGGTAATCCGCCCCAGCGCGATGGCCCAGGAACTGCTCCGGCGTCGGAATCCGCTGGGCGACCGCCGACCAGACGGCCAGGCCGAAAACGAGAACGAATGCGAGACGCGCAGCCTTCATGGCCCGTCAATCTACCCCGACTCACCTGAACTCAACGCCATACGCAAGCGGGAGCCGCTCGGATTCCCTCAAGATTAGACCGGATCTCGGCAAGATAGGGCCTTACGTCCTCGAAATCGGGTCTGATACCGTCGAGGTACGGCCTTACATCGCCGAAATACGACCTGATATCGTCAAGATACGGCCTTATATTCTCTTCGTGGCGCGCCGCTGGGGGTACCGCGGCGGCCCGTTAGGGGTACTGCGGCGCGTCGCAGGGGGTACCGCGGCGGTTATCGGGCGGGGATTCTTGCGGTTCCGAACAGCTCCACCGCTCCGTCCTCGATCCGGACGCGCTCGATGGTCATGGCGGACCGAAGGCCGAGGTCCTCGTTTTCGTCAATGACGGGGTTGATCGCGGCCAGGAAGCCGCGGGTCGTGGCCGGGTCGGCGCGAGACCCATTCAGGACCACCCTGGCGTCCTCCAAGTAGAGCTGCGTGCCGTTCCGAGGGACGACGCGGCCGAGAACGAGAAACTCCGACCGAAACAGGCCGAACTCCCCCGCGCCGGAAACGAGAATGCGATCGCCGTCGAGGCGGACGCGGACGCGCTCGATTCCGCGGTACTTGTGAATGATGAACCGCTCGAGCCCCTTCTCGCTCACGCGGACGTAGCCCGGGCCTTCGCCGCTTTCGGTGAGGCGGAGGGTCTTGGTTCGGCGGGCGAGACCGAAGTCGTAGCGGCAGGGACCGAGGTCGGCGGTGAGCTGCTCGACCGGAAGTCCGCGGAGGACGAAGTCCTCGAGGCGAATGCGGAGGCTGCCGATTCGCCCACTCTTGGGAAGGTCCGTCTCGGTAAAGAGGGGGAGGCCGTCCACCATGAACCGGGTGGCGTAGATCTCCACGTGCGTCACGGCGCCTCGGAGGGATTCGCTTAGGCCTCCGGGTGTTACGGCGACTCGGACGTCGGTGTCGGGTCGAAGGGATAGGTGCGTGGCGATTTCGCGTGCGGCGGCTCGTTCGAAGGCGTGGAGTTCGGCCTCTCCGAGGCTTCCGGCGATGCCGAAGGCGGCAAACAGGCCGATCAGCCACATCGGGGCAGGCAACCTCCGGAGACGCCGCGCGGTATCCCAACGTAGAAACGGATGGAGGAAAACGCAGTCTTGAACTCTGTGAAGAACGAAACGACGAGCGGGTATGCGGCCGTCCGAGAGACGGCCGCGCTTCTGCGACCCAACGCGAACCTGGTTCTCCAGATTACGGGCGAGGACAGGAAGACCTGGTTGCAGGGGCAGATCACGAACGACGTGCTGGGCTTGGGGCCTCGGGGGTCACTCGGGTTTTGCGTACTCAAGCCCACGGGCCAGATTTTGGCGCACGGGCGCCTCTGGGACGCGCCGGAGAGCCTCTACTGTGTCCTTCCGAACCCTCCGCGCGAGGCGGTATTGGACCGGCTGGAAACGATGATCATCCTGGAGGACGTCCAAATCCAACCGCTCGACGACCACACCCTTCTCTCTCTCCAAGGCCCTGAGGCGAGCGAGGCGCTTTCCTCGCTCGTGGAGCTGCCAACGCTGGACCTCGGTTTCGGAGACGCTCCCAACGGCGAGCGGGTCATCCTTCTTCGCCACGACCGTACGGGGGAGGGCGGATGGGATGTCCTCGGCAGCCCGGCTGCGATCGAGGCAATGGCGAGCGAACTCTCCGACTTCCCTACCTTGAGCGAAGAGGAATGGAACGTCCTCCGGCTCGAGCGGGGCGAACCGATGGCGGGAGTGGACTATGACGAACGCACGCTCGTCATGGAGCTCGGTCGTCACTTCGTCGAAGAGCACATCAGTTTCACGAAGGGTTGCTACACCGGCCAAGAGGTCGTGGAGCGGATCCGGTCTCGCGGCCATACCAACCGTACGTGGGTGGGGCTTCGTTCGCAGGCTCCCTTGGAAGCCGGCAGCCACGTCTATTGGACGGACGAGGAAGGCGACGAAAAGGTGGTCGGCAAGGTGACGAGCGCATGCGTATCGCCTCTGTTTGGCCCGATCGCCGCGGCGATGCTCCGGAACGAAGCGGCCCGATCCGGCGAGCCTGTCCGAGCGGGCGCCGTCGAGTGTTGGGTGGATCCGTTCCCTCTCTCGCTCGAGGCGCACATCGGGTAAAGTTTCGCCATCCGATTCAACTGTTGGGGAGGATAGAGACCTATGAAACTCAAACCGTTGCATGACCGCGTGATCGTGGAGCCAGAACCGGCAGAAACGACGACCCCATCCGGCCTCGTGGTGCCGGACACGGCCCAGGAGAAGCCGCTTCAGGGGAAGGTGGTTGCCGTTGGACCTGGCAAGCTGCTGGAAAACGGCAAGCTCTCCCCCATGGACGTGAAGCCGAAGGACCGAGTTCTGTACGGCAAGTACGCTGGCTCGGAAGTGCGGATTGACGGCAAGGAATACGTCATCCTGCGAGCGGACGACATCCTCGCCATTCTCGAACCGGCGAAGAAGTAATCACGCGGGTTACTCGTCCGGGTTGGGGTGCTCCGGGATGCTGCAGTGAGTCAGCGTTCCGACCGTCCCGAGGTCATAGGTTCCGCCGAGCGGGCATTCCGGCTCTCTCTTGAGGTACGGCAGTACGTCGGCCATGGTAACTGGGCTCCCCTCGGGGATGTTCTCTTCTGCCGCGTACTGCGCCTTCGCGGTATCGAGCGCCTTCTGGATCTGCTGACAGCCTTTGCGCGCGGAGGTCGCTCGGGCGGTGATCATCTGCGGAATGGCGATGCTGATGAGAACGCCGATGATGAGCACGACGATCATCACCTCTAACAAAGTAAAGCCCGAACCCCGCTTGTACATGATTATTCCCTCTTAGGGTGGTGAGGGTCAGACCCGGGCGGCGGCTGGGGTCCAACCCTGCACCAAGACGTTTTTTCCACCTCCTCATGCCTCGGTAGCTGGTACTCCTTCTGGTATCGTTTGCGAAGATGGATCGCTCGGTTCTCTCTGGCTGGCGCACGCAGTTCCGCGGAAAGCCCTCCGTCATCGCCTCCGCTCCCGGACGGGTGAACCTCATCGGCGAGCACACGGATTACAACGAGGGCTTCGTGCTGCCGGCAGCCATCGGCTGGCGCACGACGGTCGCGCTCCGCCTCGCCGACGGCGAGTTCTCGCGGGTCATCTCGGAAGACAAGCAACACGCTGCCACGTTTCGTCTCGACGATCCGTGGAGCCATGGCTGGGGGCGGTACGTACACGCGGTCGGGCGGGCGATTCAGGCGCACTACCAGCTCCCCCAGCGAGGGATTGAGGCCTACATCACTTCGACGGTTCCCCGCGGCGGCGGTCTCAGCTCGAGCGCAGCCCTGGAGGTTGCCGTGGCTGCCGCGTGGCTTCACGCACTCGACATCCCGGTCACGCCCAGGGACATCGCCGAAATCGCTTGGGAAGGCGAGAATCGGTACGTCGGCGTGCCCTGCGGCCGATTGGATCAATACGCTTCGGCACTTGGACAGAAGGGGCACGCGTTACTCATGGATATGCGGGACCTGCAAACAGAGAGCGTGCGCATACCGGATGGTGTGAGAATCGCGGTGCTCGACACCCGAACGAAGAGGGCGGTCGCCAAGAGCGCGTACGCTGATCGAGTCGCTGAATGCCAACGCGCGATCGAACTTCTGCGGGCTGACGGCGCAGATGTGCGGAGTCTCCGCGACGCGACACGGGAGCAGGTCGAAGGGCTACGAGAACGCAATGCAGTCGCTTACCGCCGGGCGCGCCATGTCGTGACGGAGAACGAAAGGGTGCTGGCTGCGGTCGAGGCCCTCCGCAGCGAGGACTTTGAGGCTTTAGGGAATCTCTTTTCGGCCTCGCACGCGAGTTTGCGGGACGATTACGAAGTCAGTTGCCCAGAGCTGGATGCGATGGTGGAGGCAGCACAGGCGGCTCCCGGCTGCATCGGCGTTCGCATGACGGGCGCCGGGTTCGGCGGCTGCTGCGTGGCGCTCGTATACGAGAAGCGGGCTGCGGAGTTCTTAGAAGCCACCGCCGCCGGTTACTGCACCCATGGGTTCGAGAAGCCCGATCTGCGACTCACCCACGCCGGCAACGGGGTCCAGACCTCGAAGTATTCGTAGGCGCTCCGCGCCGAAACCTCAACCGATTCGTGAGAACAGGCGCGGTCTTCCCTGCCGACAATGTCTGTGTGGCTTCGCCTGCACCCTGGTAGCCGACCCAAAACCAAGGAACATTACCAGGTCGGAAGCAGTCAAAGATACGGAATGTTCCTCGCAGGCGACAAGCCTAAGACGAACAAACAGCGAGGGATGGTATGGCAATGTCTTCACCTAAGGATGGGAGCAAGAAGGTACGACTAACCAAGCGCGAAATCGAGGTGCTCAGCCTCATCGCGCAAGGGTACAGCAGCAAGGAAGCTGCAGATACGCTCTTCGTTTCGAAGCGGACGGTTGATTTTCACTTGGCGAACATCTACGACAAACTCCAAGTCAACAATCGCGTCCAGGCTTTCCGGGCCGCGACGAGGCTGGGTTTGATTCCGTTCGAGCCAACGTTTCACCCGCCGCACGAAGGCGAGTCGTAACCGAAGAGTCTGCCTTCTCAGTTTCGGGTCGAGGATTCCTCGACCCGATTCCCATTTAAGGGGCGTGTCGGGAAGGGACGCGCGGAAGCTTGAGCGTTCCGCCGTCGGCGCCGGTCGTGAATCGGATGATTCGATCCAGAATCACCTTGATCGTCCCCGCAACGGGAAACGCGAGGATCATTCCCGGTAACCCAAACAGCGCACCGCCCGAGAAGATGACGAAGAAACTCACCACCGGCGGCAATCCCACGTTTCGTCCCACGATGTTCGGGTGGACGAGTTGGTCGTAGAGAGTGCCGACGAGCAGGAACACACCGATACAGACCAAGAGATACGTACTCGTACTGCCAAAATCGTAGAATGGCGTTCCCGTCTTGCCGAATGCGACGACGGTGAGGGCGATGAGGATCATCGAAATGAAGTTGCCAATGTACGGGATGAGATAGATCGCCCCGAACAGGATGCCGAGGAAGAGCGAGTACGGCACGCCCAGCAGGGAGAGCACGCCCATCATCACGATCGTGTAGAGCGTGACGCTCAACATGAGGCCGCGCACGTAGCCTGAGAGAACCTCGCCGATCTCATCGAGCAGGTCGGTGGCGACGGGACGAATCGATGGCGGAATCCATGCGAGCGAGCGGCGCCGCAACCGGTCGTAATCCAGAAGAATGAAGATGGTGATGATCGGTGTAAACAGAATCCAGAAGAGGGAGGACAGCAGGTAGCCGAAGAGAGAGGACGCCGCCCCGATGGCGCCGTCTACCAAGCCGCGGACGCGATCCTCGAGCCCCAACCTCGCCTCCAGCTCTTCGCGCGTCGTGGGCAGACCGAATCGTTCGAGGGTTTTCCGGTGCTCCGCAAGCCAACGATCTACGGGACTCTGCTCGGATGGCTGCCGGATCGCCTGGATCAAACCCTCGCGGCTTGTGGGAAGGCCGACCGCTTCCAAATCCGATCGAAACACGCGAAAGAACGTGGAGAAGTAATAGTCTGGCTTCTTGGGGTCCTCCAACCATCTCAGGAATTCGGTTGGCTCAAGGCTAAAGGTTCGGTCCCGGAACTGGCCGTTCTCGATCTTCTCCTTGACGTCGGGTGAGGTGAGAAACCTCTCCAACCGCGTCGGCGCAAACGCTGTGTTATTGACCCAGTAGGTGACGTCTTCTTGAATTCGACTGACTTGATAGGCGGCCCGGGGAGCCAAGAAAGCGATGACGGCGGTGACGAGGACGAAGAACGCGACCGTGACGATGCCCACGGCGAGGCCTCGACTCATTCCACGAGCCCGCAACTTTTGGATGGCCGGCTCGAGTAACGCCGCAATCAGGATGCCGGCTACAAACGGGAACAGGATGGATCGAACGGCATAAAGAAACAGGGCGGCGATCAGTACGATCACCACCCAAAGCCAGATCCGAGCCCCTCCCATCGCTCGTTACGCGGGAGCGTTATGCGCCTGCTTCGTCGGCGACTTGCTCAGCGATCTTTTCGGCTTTCTTTCGCTTTTCTCGGATGTACTCCTGCACCTTCGCCTTCAGTTCATCGAACTTCTGCGAAAGGTCCTGGCGCGTCTCTGCGCCCGGCTTCGGAGCCATCAAGAGGCCGGCTGCAGCACCGATGAGGGCGCCAACGCCGACACCTGCCAAGAAATACAGCATTGCGCTGCTTTGGTCGCCATTGCCATTATTCGACATCTTGCTTTTCCTCCTTTGGGTTGTCCGTGTCGTTCGCTTTGTGCGGGTCCTCATGCGACTTTTGACGCTTTCGGCTACGGAACATTTGTAGGATACCCAATCCAAAGCGAAGGCCGTCCAACCAGAATGTGTTCGCGGCGGGTCGGAGCGCCTGTGTGTATCGTCCGACCACACCCGCTAAAGGTTCTACGACGGTAAGCGCCCGAGTCGCTGCACCGGCGGTCTCGTGAATCTTCTCCAGGGCCGCGCGAGCCTCCCGCAATGTCGGCACGACCTCCCGATCGAGCGTCTCATCCACCCGGCGCAGCAAGGACTCAGTCTGGTCTCCCAACGCCTTGACCCGAGCCAGCAAAGCGGACATCGAGATCAGCACGCCAATCAAGATCAGCGTCTGAAGAACTACGAGAACCATCAGAGCAGTTTCCATCCCCGCGTTGAGGATACCTGCCGGCTCGCGCCTATGCGCCGCACCCCACGCGAGTGACTTGCGCCAACCAACGCGTTTTCTGCGCGAGCATCCCAATAGGCAAAGAGAGAGAAGCGAAGGGCGATGTCCGAGAAGAGTGCGAGGCGTCTATGTCCGCGCGCGGATCGTCTCGAGGATCCCTCGGGCCACTTCCAACGCGAGCAAGGCCTTTCTCGCTGCGTCGGGGGACAACGTTTGGCGTGCCGCCGCGGTCGCGGCGAGAGCCGTAGCCCTCGACTTCAACAGTGCGGCATCCTCTTGAACTCGTTCCGCTGCTTCCATCAGGGGAACGACTTGCGATTCCAAGACCTGGTCCGCTCGGAGCCGTAGCGACTGAACGCGCTGGATCGTCTGTTGAAGCGACGCCAAGAGCGCCGCCGCCTTCGCCAACGTGTACCACGCGGCTATCACGAGGGCCACCGTGGACAGCCACAGGATCGCCGTCATTCCTCACCTCCGCCGAGGATGCGGCCTCCGGCCACGACCGAATCGCCGCGGTAGAACACAGCCGCCTGGCCTGGAGTTACTGCTCGAACCGGCTCGTCGAAGACGGCTCTCGCGATCTCACCCGGGTAGAGCCTTGCGGGGCGGCTGGGCATGTTGTAGCGGATCTTTCCCTCCACTCGAGTTGGCTTCTCGAGCAGGCCGAGATCATCGCGGAACCGGACCTCCCGCGTCAGCAAGTCCTCGTTCGTGCCGACCACCACGCGATTCTGCTTCGGTTCGATGCGCACGACGTAGAGCGGCTCGCCGCGACCGCCGATCCCGATTCCCCGTCGCTGACCGACCGTGAAGTGTGCCACGCCGTCATGCTCACCGAGAACTCGACCCTTCGTGTCCACGATCTGACCCGCGCGAACGGCCTCCGGCCGCTGCTGGCGAAGGAACGTGCGGTACCCACCCGCCTCGCTGACAAAGCAGATCTCTTGCGAATCCGGCTTGTTCGCCACAGGAAGGCCGAACTCTCCGGCGAGCGCGCGAGTCTCCGCCTTGTCCGTCAGGTCACCCAGCGGGAAAAGCACCCGAGCCAGCTCCTCCTGGCGCAACATGTACAGCGCGTATGTCTGATCCTTCGACCGAGCCTTCGAGCGCATCAGGCGCCAACGCTTGGTTCGCGAGTCGTACCGCTTGCGCGCGTAATGTCCCGTCGCAACGTAGCGACACCCGATCTCGTCCGCCTTCTTCAAGAGGGCGTCGAACTTGATCGAACGGTTGCACTCGACGCAGGGGTTCGGCGTCCGACCGGCGACGTAGTCCTCAAGAAACGGTTGGATCACCTTCTCCCGGAACTCTTCGCGGAAGTTGAGGACGTAGTACGGGATGCCAAGCGCCCTGGCCACGCGCCGGGCGTCCTCTACGGCGCCGAGGGAGCAACAACCCGAGTGGCGCGGGTCCGTTTGGCTTTCCTGCCAGATCTGCATCGTGACTCCGATGACCTCGTACCCCTGTTGCACCAAGAGGGCGGCGGCGACGCTGCTGTCCACGCCGCCGGACATCGCAACCAGAACGGTGGGCCGTCGAGACATCGGGAAAAGTTGTGTTATTCTACCCGACCGATCGAACCGCAGCCTGGAATTCCGGTCCCTCCACGATGTCCCGAATCATCCCACCGGTTGCCCAGAGCACCTTCTTGCCGCCGCCCTCGGTCGGAAGTAGGATGAAGAAGTACGGCGTACTGTCCACGCCGAGCGAGGCCGCGTCGGTCATGTCTTTGGCAACGGGCTGAAGGAGCGTGCGCAGGCGATCGGGATCTTGCAGCGCCTTCCCCATTTCGTCGGGAGAGATCTCCACGAGTTGCGCGATTTGCTGTATGTGGATGAGGCTTTCCTCGTCTTGGGCGGCCAAGAAGGTGTCTACGAACGTCCAAAACTTGTCGGGATGCTTCTCGTAGACGTACTCGGCGGCAGCCGCCGCGTAGCGGGCGAAGGGATGGAGGTTTTGCAGCGGGAAATGCCTGAGAACGAGGCGCACCTTGCCGTTCAGCGCGCCGTCGAGTTGTTTCTTGAGCCAAGCGTGCTCGCTGGCGCAGGTTGGACAGTAGAGGTCGGAGAACTCAACGATCGTGATCGGTGCGTCGGGGTTGCCGTAGACGTGTCGCTCGTCGCCGAGAATCCTCTTGAGGAGTTCGGCTTGCTCTCCCTCCGGGCGGATCACTTCGCCTGAGGTGGAAGCCTTGAGGCTCTGGACGCTGCTCGAGCCGAACCCTACCGCCGCAGCCACGGAGAGGCCGAGCAGGCCCATGTAGAGCGCGTAGTGAAGCGACTTCGCGCCCTCCCCGCTACTGAGCATCCCAAACGTATGAACGAGGAAGAGCACGGTCATTGTCGTCGCGCTCGCAAGGCACCACACACAGGTGGCGTCCAGGATCCGCACGGACCAGACAATTAGGCCCAGGGAAATCGCCGTACCGAGAGCGCTGACAAGCCACATCGCATTGCCGAGGCGCGGGGACTGAGCCGGCCCCAGCACCGCCCTGGCGAAAGCCATGATCGCCAGCCCAAGGTAGGCGAGCGCGCCGTAGAACGCGATCGGAATGCCCAGAAACATGCTGTTCTTCGGTTTGGCGATCTCGTCGCATCCGCTCTGGGCGGCTCCGCAGGGCAGACTCACGCCCGCGTAGTGGTGTATGCCGATGTAGAGGGCGATGAAAAGCCCTATGCAGGCAAGGAGGAAAACGATTCGGTTGGCCCATTCCGCGCGCATCTCGGCGGATTATACGACGATTGGGAGCGCGCCGCTCCACATCGGAGTGGAACCTGTAACGCGAACGGGTCTTCAGACGTTTAAACAAATGCGCATGTCCTCCGGGGGTCGAAGCCGTCCCTCGCCGCAAGGCGGGGAGGAAACTCGACCCTCGTTTTCTTTGCCGGGGCACGCTGGGAACGCCTTCGGGAACCGTTTCGGCCCCTGGTTTGTTGAAAGAAGTGGAGGCGGTTCTTGCCGAAGAGAGAATGGAAATTGGAATGAGCCAGGACGGAATGAGCGCTGAAGCCTTGTTCACCGAACTAATGGAGCGCTCGTACAAGAAGGTCTTCAACTTAGCCTACCGGCTGTCGGGAAATCGTGCAGACGCGGAGGACCTCACGCAAGAAGCGTACGTTCGCGCCTTTCGCAGCTTCGATTCCTACGATCCATCGAAACCTTTCGAAAACTGGATTTTCCGCATTGTTTCGAGGCTTTTCTTGGATCTTCTCCGCTATCGTCGCCGACGAGTGAAAACGGTTTCCTTCGACGCGCCGATGCAGGCGGACGGGGCTGACGACGACGTCTACTTCGATTCCGCAGATGAGCGCGAGAACCCGGAAGAAGTCCTCGTAAACAATTCGCTGAGCGAAGCGATGGAGTGGGCTCTTTCCACGCTCTCGGACGAGCATCGCACTCTGGTGGTCCTCGCCGACATTCAGGGACTTCCCTACGCCGAGATCTCGGAGATCATCGGTGCGCCGGTTGGCACGATTCGAAGCCGTTTGCATCGCATCCACAAGACGCTGCGGGCCCGGCTCACCGAATGGGAGGAGCGCCACGCGCTGCAACCGGGCGGTGCGGTACCGGCGTTGCAGTCGTAGGCTTCGGCCCGCGTTCCGCCCATTCCGGGTATCCTTATAAGAGCACGGAGGATAGAGACCATGGCTGACACGTTCCCGATTCGAGACATTGATCACGTTCGTTTTTACTGCGGCAACGCCAAGCACACCGCGGAATGGTATCGCCGAATCTTTGGGTTTGACATCATCGCCTACAGCGGCCTGGAGACCGGTTCGAAGAACGAGGCAGCTTATCTGCTTCAACAGGGTTCGATTCGGCTGCTCCTCTGCTCTCCCCTCGTTCCGGACCATCCGATCGCCGAGATGCTTGGTCGTCACGGGGACTTTGTCCGAGACATCGCGATGGAAGTGGACGATGTGGATGAAGCGTTTGCCAAGGCGACGGAGAGGGGCGCCGAGCCTGCCTATGAACCGAGGACCTTGGAAGACGATTTTGGAAAGGTCCGAATCGCGGGCATCAAGACCTACGGAGACGTCAACCACAGCTTTGTGAACCGAGACCAGTACTCCGGCCTTTTCATGCCGACCTTCCAGCCCAAGAATCGCCCAGGAAACTCAGTCGGGCTCGAGTTCATTGATCACATCGTCGGCAACGTCGAGTGGAACGGAATGAACAAATGGGTCGAGTGGTACAAGAACGTCCTGGGCTTCGAGCAGCTTGTGCACTTCGACGACAAGGACATCTCCACGGAGTACACGGCGCTCATGTCGAAGGTAATGCAGTCGGGCAACGGTCTAATCAAGTTCCCGATCAACGAGCCTGCCGAGGGCAAGAAGAAGTCTCAGATCGAGGAGTACTTGGAATTCCATGGCGGCGCTGGCGTGCAGCACATCGCGATGCACACCAGCAACATCATCGAAACGATCAAGAAGCTCCGCGAGAACGACGTGGAGTTCCTCTATGTGCCGGAGACGTACTACGACGACGTCCTCGACCGCGTCGGTCAGATTGACGAACCGATTGCGGCGCTCAAGGAACTGGGCATCCTCGTGGACCGGGACGACGAGGGGTATCTGCTGCAGTTGTTCACGCGTCCGATCGAAGACCGGCCCACTCTGTTCTTTGAGATCATTCAGCGAAAGGGCGCGAAGTCGTTCGGCAAGGGCAACTTCAAGGCTCTGTTCGAGGCCATTGAGCGCGAGCAGATGCGTCGCGGTACGCTGGAAAGGGCATGACGGCTCGTCGAGTACTCTCCGCGCTTCATGCCTGACGTCATCCGTACTGTTCTTCCGAACGGGGTTCGCATCGTCGCCGAGCCGTTTGACACCGTTCAGACGGCGGCGCTCGGGATCTGGTGCCTCACAGGGAGCCGCCTGGAAACCGACCGCCAAGCTGGAATCAGCCACGTCATTGAGCACATGCTTTTCAAGGGAACCGAGCGGCGGACGGCTCAGCAGATCGCGGAAGAGATCGAGGGACGAGGCGGGTACCTGAACGCGTTCACAAACCGCGAGGTCACGTGCTACTACGCTCGCGTCCTCTCGGAGGACGTCCTCGCCGCGCTTGACGTCTTGAGCGACATGCTGCTCCACTCCCTGTTCGACCCGGACGAGCTCGAAAAGGAGAAACGGGTCATCCAAGAAGAGATCCGGAAATACGAGGACAGCCCGGAAGAGCTGGTGCACGACCTGCATGCGCAGAACCGCTGGGCGAACCACCCGCTCGGTCGGCCGATCATCGGAACGCACGAGACGGTTGGTTCCTTCACTCGAGACGACTGCCTCGCGTTTCTGCGGGAACGGTATGTGGCGGGCAAAATCGTCGTGGCGATTGCCGGGAGCTTCGATCCCAAGGAGTTCGAACGGGCTGTGGCGGAGCAACTCGAGCCTCTCTCTGGGGATTTCGAGTTGCCGAATGACCCCCCGCCCGTCGTCTCCGATGGTGAGCACTTCCTCGAGCGGGAAGTCGAACAGGTTCACTTCTGCATCGGCGGCGAAGGGCCGAACGCCTTTGACGAGGACCGATTCGCGATGTCGGTGCTGGACGGCATCCTTGGCGACGGGATGAGCAGCCGGCTTTTCCGGAAAATACGGGAAGAGCGTGGGCTTGCGTATGCCATCGGTTCCTATCGCTCGGCCTATCGCGAGGCTGGGGCTTTCACGGTTTTCGGCGGCACGAGCAAGGAGACGTTCGACGAGGTGCGCGATCTCGTGCGGGCGGAACTGATGAAACTTCGCACCGAGGACGTGCCCAGCGACGAATTGGAACGGGCCAAGAAGTCCATCAAAGGCTCTATCGTCATGGCTCAGGAAGCGACCGCGAACCGGATGCGCCGCATCGCAGCGAACGAGCTGATGTTCGAGCGGGACGTGCCGATCGAGGAAATCGTGCAGCAGATCGAAAGCACGTCCGCTTCTGACATCCGGCGTCTTGCCGAACAGTACCTCGATCCAGACGCGCTGACGACAACCGCGATTCTCCCCGCGGGATAACGCGCGCTAAGGAGGAGTTTTCCACAGACTTGACACGCGCGAATCGAGTATGATAGCAACCGGAGCAAGCGCCGACGAAATGATGGGGAACAAGGGGGTATAGCCGTGACAAAACGAAGCGAAGAGCCGAAGACTCTCGTGGAGCGCTTGTCGTCAGGCGATGGCGAGGCCATCGAGGATTTCTTCAACCTGTACTACGAGAGGATCTTCAAATATACGTACAGAATGCTGAACAATCCCGCCGACGCAGAGGATGCGACGCAGGAGACGTTCATCCGAGCGTTGCGAAGGTGCGGAGACGTCCGGTCGGACAACGCGCTCACTCACTGGCTGTTCCGCATCGCGCACAACCTCTGCGTTGACAAGCGACGGCAACAGCCCTTGGTGGAACTGCCGCCCGACTTGCCGATCGGCCAATCGGAGGACCGTGCGGCGACACGACTGTCCGTTCGCCAGGCCTTGATGGAGCTTCCCGCAGACTATGTGGACCCGCTCATTCTCTGCGACGTGCAAGAGGTGACGGCCAACGAAGCGGCGGAGATCTTGGGTATATCCGTGCCCGCGCTGAAGTCCCGCCTGTACCGCGGGCGAAGCGCCCTCCGTCAGCGGCTCAGCAGTGTCATCGGGCAGCAAGGCGAGGAGCAGGAGAAAAAGAAGAAAAAGCGGAGAAAATCGAAATGAAAGGCATTGATCCGATGTTGCTGGTTGGCCTGTTTGTGGACGGCGAGTTGCCTGCCGAGGCTGCTTCGGCGTTCATGGAGCTCATGCACGACGACCCGCAATTGGCGAGGGCGGTGGAAGAGGCTCGTGAAACGAAGGAGATGCTGAAGGATGCGCTCGCCGTAGAAGGGCCGACGGAGGAGCAGAAGGAGAGGGCGCGCAACCGGATCTTGGCTGTCGCCTTCCAGGAAGGATTTCGATGGCGCTACCATTTCGGCGGACAGATGGAGCTGCCACTCGATGGGCAACTGAAATTGATCAATGAGTAAGGAGGAGCGAGAGAAAGTGATCTTGGATTGTCCGAGAAAGGAGTTACTCGAAGCCGTGCAACTTGCCGGCACGCCTGCCACCGGCAGGCAGACCACGATCCCGATCTTCGGCAGCCTGCTGGTCGAGGCGAAGGACAACCAACTGAGACTCGTAGGGTGTGACGGCGAAATGTGGGTCGAGCGCGTCGTCCCCTCGATGGTGACCGAAACCGGAACGGTTACTCTCAATGCTCGGCTGCTCCAAGACATCTTGGGAAGACTTCCTGACGGCGACGTGCACCTCGAGCAGACGAACTCATCCTCCGTCCTCATGTCCCTCGGACACTCCGACTTTAAGATGGTCGTTGGCAATCACCCGGACGATTTCCCCACGGTACCGGGCGTCGCCGCCTCGGCCCAGATCTCTCTTGGTTTCGAAGCGTTCCGTGAAGCGGTGGAGAGCGTCAAGTTCGCGGTCGCTCCGGAAACGCAAGGTCGACCGATTCTTACGGGCATCCTGTTCTCGTATGACGGAGAAAAGCTGCACACAGTTGCGACAGACACCCACCGATTGGCCGTCCACTCGAAGCCGTTCTCGTCCATCGGGGACACCGTAGACGCTGTCATCCCGCTCCGCGCCCTCAACGTCATCGAGCGACTGCCGGTGCCGGATGACGCAGAGATCGTCCTCACGCTGGGCGAGGGCAAAGTAGTCGTCGAGACGGATGGCGCGAAGGTGGTTTCCCAGCTGCTCGAAGGAAACTTCCCTCCCTATCAGCGGGTGATCCCGGATTCGTACATCCGCAGATGGGTCATCGCCCGCGAGGAGTTGACCGACGCCCTTAGGCGGGAGCTCATCCTTGCCAAGGAGAACTCGAATCGCATCATCCTTTCGTCTTCCGGCGACCGGCTGGAGATGCGAGCCCGTAGCGAAGGATTGGGCGAAGCTACGGACGTTCTCGACATCGTAGCGGAAGGAGACGACCTGGAAATCGCCTTCAACGGGCGGTACCTGCTCGACGCGCTCGAGGCGATGAAGAGCGAGTCCGTCTCCCTGGAGCTGACGGAGAACGACCGTCCTGCAGTCCTCAAGCCGGCGGAGGAAGACCCAAGCTTCCTTTGCGTCATCATGCCGATGGCGATGTAGCGTTGTCGTCCGATTATCTCAAGCGCTGGGATACGGGCCACCGCTCGCCAATCCACGACCGGATCCGCCGACTCTATCGAGCGCTGCGGGCAAGCCAGCATTGGAGCCGCTCCGAGTGGGAGGCATACCTGCTCAAGCGCCTGAAACGGCTCGTTTCGCACGCGTGGAACCATGTGCCCCTCTATCGCTCGCATTGGGGCGAAATGCCGGAGATCCAGTCCTTGGAGGATTTCGCGCGTCTGCCGATCTTGGAACGGTCGGTCGTCTCCAACAATCCGGACTTGCTGCGGGCGACGACTCTGCCCCCCGGCGTCCAAGTCGGTGCCCCGACGACCACCTCCGGTTCGACGGGACAAGTCGTTCGCGTCCACGCGGACACCGAGTCTGTTGCTGCGGCTGCCGCGGCCGAAATCCTCGCTATGGAGTGGGAAGAGGTGGACCCGACTCTGCCCGCGGCGTACGTGCGCACGTACTCGTCCGGCCCGCCGGAAACCGTGGCAGCGCTCAGCAAAGGGGTTCGAATTCCAAGATGGGCGAGCGGACCTCTGCGCGAGATGTTCCCATGGGGTGATGCCTTCCTCATTGACGCCAGCACATCGCCGGACTGGATCGCGCAATTCCTCGATGCCGCGAAGCCGCAAAGGCTCATCGGCTATCCGACCGTGCTGCTGATGACCACCGATCATTGGAAGCCGGGGTACGCGCTGCGTTCCGTTCGCTGCTACGGCGAGAACCTTCATCAAGCGGACAAGGAGCGATTGGAGGAGCGCCTCGGTACAAGGGTCTGGAACGCGTGGAGTGCGAACGAAACTGGGCCGATCGCGAACGAATGCCCCGATACACCGGGCCGATTGCACCTCCACGGCTACCTTCACTATGTCGAAGTGGTCCGCGAAGATGGCGAGCCGTGCGAGCCCGGCGAGTCGGGATCCATCATGATTACGCCGTTGTACTCCGTCGCGACGCCTCTTGTCCGTTATCGCTTGGGCGATCAGGCAACGCTCGGCGAGTGTGAATGTGAGCGGACGTTGCCCGCCCTCGCTTCGATGGACGGACGAACGTTCAGCATGTTCCGTCTCCATGACGGCAGGAGGATGCTTGCGTCCCGCGTCATAGATCGGCTCGGCAAGGTGCCGGGCCTGGTGCGCTTTCAGATCCTGCAGTGGGAGTACAGGCGGTTCGAGATGCTGCTCGTGACAGCCGAGGCGGACTTTCAAGCCGTCTCCGAGCAGGCGGAGCGGTTGCTTCGTGAATTCTTTGCAGACGAAGGCGAGATCTCCGTCGAATGCAGGCGCGTGGAGGAACTTCCGCTGGCGCCATCCGGTAAGTTTGAAAAGGTCCGCTGGATGGGCCAAAGAGACCCGAAATGATACGTCTGGCACGACCGTTCGCCGCCGCCTGTTTCCTCGCGCTCAGCCTCTTTTCGAGCGGCGCGCAGAACCCGGAAACCGAGCGCTTCCCTACCCTTACGCCCGAAGCGGTTCGCCGCCACGTCTACTACCTCGCGTCGGACGCGCTTGGCGGACGAGGCACGCCGTCGGAAGGGTTGGACTTGGCCGCCGAGTACATCTCCAAGGCGTTCAAGGGCATCGGGTTGCTGCCGCTCGACGATGGCACCTACTTCCAAACCGCCAGGGGGATGACGGTCCGAACGAGGTCTGGGGCCGTCCAAGCCGATCTGCACAACGTCGTCGGTTGGATCGAGGGCAGCGATCCCGTCCTGAAGCACGAATACCTCATCGTCTCGGCTCACTACGACCATCTCGGAACGTTCGGCGAAGGCGAGGACCCGATTTACAATGGCGCGAACGACGATGCGAGCGGCGTTAGCGGAATGATCGAGATTGCGCGGGCGTTAGTGGCCCAGTCGCCGAGGAGGAGCATTGTCTTCATCGCTTTCTTTGGCGAGGAGCGAGGTCTTCTCGGCTCGCGGTACTACGCGGAGCACCCCGTCTTCCCTCTCAAGCAAACGGTCGCCATGCTCAATCTCGAACAGATCGGGCGTTCCGACAGCACCGAAGGCTCGCAAGTTCGGCGCGTCTCTTTGACGGGATTCGATTACAGTACCGTCGGCAGCGTGCTGGTTGAGGTGGCTAAGGAGTTCGGGGTGGAGGCGTATCGCCACCCTCGAAACAGCGACGCCTACTTCTCGAGAAGCGATAACGCGGCTCTCGCGAACGTGGGCATTCCGGCGCATACGCTGACCGTCGCGTTTCAGTATTCCGATTATCATGGGGTTGATGACGAGCCGGAGAAGCTGGACTACGAGAACATGGCGCTGACGTGCAAGGTCGCCGCCGGCACCATTCTTCGCCTCGCCAACGAGGACCAACGCCCCGCCTGGAACCCAGACGTGCCCGCAGCGCGCCGCTACTGGGAAAAGTGGAAAGAGCTGATGGAGCGGCGGCCCCACCCGGCGCGGTTCTGAGAAAGGAACTGTAGACCCGCTCGACTACGTCTGCGAAGCAAGGTCGAACTCTTCGTGAAGAAGAGCGACAGCTCGTCCGCAATCGTTCTCAGGAACGAGCACGGAGATGGACAACGGGCTATCGCTCGTTTGCAGGATGTTGATATTGGCGCCGAGAAGGCACTCGAATACGCGGTAGTAGATGCCCGGCTGCTGCAAAAACTCGTGCGCGATGAGGGATACCATCGTGCAGTTTTCCGTCAGCCGGGCGACGCACTTCCGAATCTCTCCGAAGCCGGATAGGCCCTTGAGCATCTGCTCTTGAGCGGCGACTTCGGGCGACCCAGCTCGGCCGACCTGCACGATGTACGTCCGCGGCTCTCCGTCCACGAGGGGTATGACGAGACCGTCAAGAATCTCCTTAACGCGCGGAAGCTGTTTCCGCGGGACGGCAAAGCCGAAGCTGTGTGGGTGCACGTTCAGCATGAAGAGGTTGATGCGATAGTCCGCCATCAACTCGTAGACCTTCGATTCGAGCGCAGCCTTGTCAGGTCCGAACGCGGCTTCGAACTCCAGGTAGACGAGCTTGCCGGTGTGCGTAACTCCCGTGGCGCGGCGGTGCTCGAACCCCTCGCCGGGAACGACTTCAGTCCCGGGGTCGTCGGAGAACGTCGAACGGACGAAAAGAGGGATGCCAAACTTCATGGCGATCTCGGCCGCCCGCGGATGGATGACCTTTGCGCCTTGGTGTGCGATCTCGGCGACCTCGTCATAGGTCATCTGGCGTAGGGTCGGAGCATCCGGTACGAAGTCCGGGTCGGCGGTCTTGACGCCGTCCACATCGGTGTAGATCTCGACAGCCTCGGCGGCTAGGGCGGCGGCGAGGGCACTGGCTGTCGTATCGCTCCCGCCCCGACCGAGCGTGGTGATCTCTCCATAGCTCGACCCGTCCTTCGAGAGCGAGCGCCCTTGGAAGCCGCAGACTACGGGAATCCGCCCCTTCTCCAAGACCTTGAGCACGTCGTGAGGTTGAATCTCGACGATTCGCGCGTTGCCATGGGTTTCGTCCGTGATGATGCCGGCCTGGCCTCCGGTCATGGCGCTTGCCGGGTAGCCGAGCGACTTGAGCGTTTGAGCGAAGACGCAAGTGGACATGATCTCGCCGCAACAGAGCATCAGGTCCACTTCGCGCGGCTCGGGAGGAACGAGGGGATCCACTTCGGTCAAGAGGTTCAGCAGCGTATCGGTTGCATACGGCATGCCGGCACGCCCGATGGCGCTCACGACGACGACCGGGGAGAACCCGTTCTCGACGGCTTCGGCAACCTTGCGAGCGGCCAGCATCCGAGACTCCTGGTCCGCGACGCTCGTCCCGCCAAACTTCATCACCTTGATGCGCATCAGAGGATCTCCACCATCCCGATACAATCACGGAGGACGGAAGCCGCCCTCTCCACTTTCGCTGCCTCGACGACGACCTGCACCGAGGAATGCATGTCCCCGACCTGTTCAATCGTCGCACCCGACCGCACGACGAGCTGGGCAATTCTCGCCACCAACCCGCTTTCGTCCCTGATATTCGGCGCCCTGACGATGAGGATCGCTCTTCCCTCTTTCACGACGGCGTCGAAGCCTGCGGCGCAAAGCGCATCGCGCGCGCTCGAGGCTTGGCTCTCGGGCACCACGAACGAAAAGCCGCTGCTGCTTACTTTGAGGAAGTCGATGCTATGGTCGGCATCCTTGAGCGCGCCCAACGCCTCGAGCATCCTCTGCCCCCACGCCTCTTCTGACAGGCCGGAGACGACCACGAGCGCGTGGCCAAGAGAGACCTCGACGCCCGAAATGCCGCGCGCAGTCTCAATCGAGGTGCGATCCGTCATCGTTGTGAACCTACCCAAGAGCCTCGACCGCCCGTGCAAAAAGCCCCGGATCAATCTGCGTGTCCACAGCCTTCAAGTTCTCAAGAAGCTGCTCCTCGGTCCGGGCGCCTACGATCACGCTGGAGACCTCCGGTTTCCGAAGGCACCAGGCAAGGGCAAACTGAGCCAGCGTGCAGGCCGCCTCCCCTGCGAGACGCTCGATCTCGACGACGGCCTTCAGGATCCGCTCGTCCAAGTACCGCTGCATGAACTGGCCGCCGACCTCGTCCGTGGCTCGAGATCCTTCGGGGGGCGGGCTGCCCGGGCGGTACTTGCCCGTCAACACGCCCTGCGCGAGAGGGGAGAAGGCGAGGATTCCCATTCCTTCACTCGCGCAAACAGGAAGGATCTCCTCTTCGATTTTTCGGTCAATCATGTTGTAGAGGGGTTGGTCGCTGATCGGGGGCGGAGCGCCGATCGCGCGGGCGATGTGGCAGGCATCCCGAATCTGTGCGGCTGTCCACTCGCTAACGCCCCAGTACAGGATCTTGCCTTGCCGGATCAGGTCGTCCACGGCTCGGACGGACTCTTCGACCGGCGTCTCGGGATCGTAGCGGTGAAACTGGAACAGGTCCACGTAATCCACCTGAAGCCGTTGAAGGCTGGCGTGTACGGATTCGAAGACATGTTTGCGGCTCAGGCCACGATCGTTCGGGTTCTCGGTCATGGGCCAGAAGCACTTGGTTGCGAGAACGAGGTCTTGCCGCCGAAGCCCTTTGATTGCGTGCCCGAGCGCCTTCTCCGCTTCGCCCTTCGCGTAGATGTCCGCCGTGTCGAAGAAGATGACACCGTGGTCGAGAGCGACGCGCACGAGGCGCGCCAATTCCTCGGCCCCGACAGTGCGTCCATGGGTGAGCCACCCGCCTAATCCGATCGCGCTTACCTTGAGGCCACTGCGCCCAACCGGTCGGTATTGCATGACGACGGATACTACCCGTCGTGCAGTTCCTCCCAGGCTTCCGCCCTCTCTTCCAGTTTGCGGCGAGATCGCTTGAGCCTCTCGATCGAAAGGTCGTAATCCTCCTCCGAAGCAGGCTCGCTGTGGATTCGGGATTCCAGGGCGCGCAGAGTCGCAGCCATCTCTTCCGACAACCTCTGCAAGACCTTCAGATTCTGCGTAACTGAGAACGATCGCTGCTCACACTGCTCCGCGATCTGTAGCATTCGCAGGACCGCTTCGTCCATCGCCTGTGCGATCTCTCGGACGGCTTCCACCTCTCTGTCCTGCGGATCCAGCCGAGCGAGCAGGGACTGGAAGCTCAGGTACTGCTGCGAGATCTGTTCAAGCAGGGGATAGAGCTCAATGTGAATTTTCTGTTGAAATCCGAGTTGGTTCAGCCAGTTTTGGTGTTTTTCCTTCACTCGCCCGGCTGCCCAACGCAGCTTGGAAGCGGTTCTCTCCTCCGGCGAAGCGGACCGATACAGAAACCAGCCCGCGGCGACGGCCAGGGCACAACCAGTGATTCCGACGCCGACTCCGATGGCAACGCTACCCGCCAAGATCGCCGCCACCGTAGCGAGAGTGCCTCCGGTCAACACGAGCGCGGGAACGACCACCGTCGCGATCTCAGAGGCGCGCGGCTTTCGCTCCGCCGTTACCTGGAGCAGTTCCTCGAAGGCGGGGCATTCCGGAGCCGGGTTGGTTCCGGGTATCGCCTTGAGCCACGTTCGCCAAATCGAGCGGTTCACTGCCCTATTGTACGCACAGGCGACTCGCGAGGCTGCACAAAGGGGCGAGGCTCGCCGCTGGGCGAGCCTCGCGGAATCGAACGGTCGGAGAGGAAGGTTAGTCGCCCGCGGAAAGGCGGACGCCCAGCGCCTTCAACTCGTCGCCGATGTGCTTCAGCTTCTTCATGAGGCGCACCTCAATCTGCCGCACGCGCTCGCGCGTGATGTTGAGCACGGCGCCAGTCTCTTCGAGGGTCCTCGGATGGTTGTCATCGAGACCGAACCGGAGTCGCACGACGTCCCGCTCGCGCGGAGTCAGGCGGTTCAGGATCGCCTCAATCTCCTGCTTCTTGACCATCTCCTTGAGCGAGTCGGTGGGCGTGTCCTTTTCCGGACTGGGCATAAAGTCCGCCAAGGTGCTGGACTCGCGCTCGCCGACCGGCATCTCAAGGCTGAGGGGCTGGTAGGAGGCGCTCATGACCTCCTTCACCCTCTCGACCGGGAGGCCAACTTCCAGCGCGATCTCTTCCTTCGTCGGAGGGCGCTCGAGTTCTTGCTCGAGGCGGCTCGCCGTCTTCAGGACCTTCCGCGTCAGCTCAGCGACATAGACCGGGACGCGAATGGTGCGCGACTGGTTGATCATCGCTCGGCTAATGGCGCGGCGGATCCACCACGTCGCATACGTGCTGAAGCGGAACCCCTTCCGCCAGTCGAACTTCTCGACGGCGCGGATGAGCCCGAGGTTGCCTTCCTGGATGAGATCCGAGAGCGGCGTGCCGTGGACGTTGTACTTCCGCGCGATGCTGACGACGAGCCGGAGGTTCGACTCGACCATGATGCGCTTGGCTTCCTCGTCCCCCTGCTGGACCCGCCGGGCAAGAGCGATCTCCTTCTCCGGAGTCAGCAGCTGTGCGCGACGGGTCTGCCGGATCCACATGTCCAGATCCGCAGACTCTTCGTCCTGTTGCTCGACTGCGTCGTCGGGCAGCTCGTCCACGAGTTCCTCGTGGTCGCGGTAGAAGTCCTCTACCGTGCTTTCCGTCAGCCGAGCCAGAAAGTCATCGTCTTGAGGCATGAACTCTGTATCTTCGTCTCGCTTCGCCATACGCAAGAAAGTGTAGACGCCCGAAAGCTCTCTGCGGTTACAAATCGAGCGCGAACACCCGATTTTTCCCGATTTGACCCAGAACTGTCAAGTCTTTCTGTTCGACGCAAGGGCGCTTCTTCCTTTATCCAATACGAACGGCAACACGGAAATGCTGCAGGAAACTACGAATTCCTCCCGAAATCGCGCGCCAAGGCCAAGAACAGGACGAGGAAAAAGGCAACGCCCGCGACCGTCGGAAAGACCTGCCGCAGCGGGGAGACGGCCGAAGGCTCGAGGACGACGTCCGCCGCGGCCACGCCCGCCTTACCCTGGGGAACCTGGGCGAGCCTACGGCCGCGAGAATCGATGACCATGCTGGGGCCGAGCGGCGAGGAGCGAACCAGCGGCAACCGGTTCTCCACGGCGCGCAAGGTAGCCGAGGAGATGAGGTACGGAATCGCCCCGGTTCCCTGGTACCAATCGTCAATCGTGAGCAGCGCCAGCACCTGCGCGCCCTGGCGGGCCTGCTCCCGTGCCACCTCTTCAAACGTTCCTTCGAAACAAAGCAGGCCCCCAACCCGAACGCCGTTCAAGACGATCGTCTCGACCCCCTTTCCGGGTGTCAGGTCGCCGGCAGGCAAGTTGAAGGCGTCGAGAAACGGCAAAACATCGCGAAAAGGAACGTATTCTCCAAAAATCACCAACCGGGTCTTGTCCGCGTGCTTCCAGGTTCCGTCGTAGCCGTAGAGAGCCTGATAGGCGAGGTTGCCTTCCTCACGCACGCCGCCTGTAATCAGGGGAGGGACGCCGTCATACGGGAAAGGAAGCGCCGGAGGAAGATCGCCGACGCCTTCCGCGATGCCTTCCGGGAGCACGGCAAACGTGGCTGTCTTACAGGAGTCCAGCAGAGGGGGCACGGCGTCTCGGAGGCGTGACCAGATCTCTTCGCGCGTAGTCGGGCGCCCGTCTGGACCGAAGGCCATGTCCACGCCGGTCTGCACGGCGGCGACGCGGATCGTCCGGCCCTCCACGGGTTGCAGGTACCCGTAGATGGCGAGGACTGGGACAGCTGCGGCGAGTACGCTGGCCCAACCGACGCCCCGCGCATTGCGCGCGGGCGAATCCTCGTCCCGGGCGGACAGGAAGAGCAGCACAAGCGTGTTGAGAAGCGCAATCCAGGCTCCCAGGAAGTAGGTCCCGCCCCAGTAAGCCGGTTGGAGTAGCAGAGGGAGTTTGTGGAGGGCCGTCCCAAAGAGCGACCAGGGAAAGAAGAGGTACGGGATGTTGGAGCGGAAGACCTCCAGACCTGCCCAGAGAAACGGAATCAACCACCAGAGCCTCTTCGCAAGCGCCCAGGCCGCCGCAACGGCAAACAGGCCCGTGTAGACCCCGAACGCGGCAGCCATGAGCAACAGGGGCACGAGACCGAGCCAGAAGGATTGAGTCCACTTTGAAACGAACTGCGCGACCCAAAAGAAGTTCAGAAGTGCAAACGCCGCGCCCATGGCCCAGCCGTTTCGGAAGGCGGTCCGCCTCTTGCAGGAACGAAGGCTCATCAAGAGAGGAACCAGGCAGACGAAGACCAGAAGGCTCAGCTCGAAGGGCGGGAACGCCAGCGCCCACAACACGCCAGAAAAAAGCGCCGGCAGGGCGCCTGGCCCCTCAACGAGTTGGCGCAGTTTCATGGCTGACAACGGGAATCGGTTGGGGATTGAGGTGCGACACGTCGTTGAACGTGCTGAGGACTCGTCGGCCGTCTTCGGTGATCAGGACCTCGGTTAGGGAGCAATTGGCCAGCCGAAGAGTGGCTGCGGTTGCGGGTGAGCCGTGCAACAGGACGGCGATGAGAGCGGCAGTCGTTCCTCCGTGGCTCACGACCAGGACATCGCCCGCGCCGTCCTTGAGCAGGTCGTGGAGGAATGCCGTGGCTCGCATGAAGACCTCCAAGCCGGTTTCGCCTCCGGGGGGACGGTAGAGAACGCGATCTCGACGATACTCTTCGTAGGCCGGCCCGATCTCTTGCGCCGTCTTCCCTTCCCAGTCCCCGTAGGATCGCTCGCGAAGGCGGTCGTCCAGTTGGATCGGGATCGAGCGACCACGGAGTACGATTTCGGCGGTCTCGCGAGCGCGGCGGAGCGGGCTCGAATACACGGCTGTCCAATCGTAAGCGCCCAAGCGGTCGGCGGTCTGCTCGCTTTGCCTGCGGCCGATGTCGTCCAGTTCGATGTCCTCGCTCCCCTGGTTCTTTCCTTCGTGGTTCCAGGCGGTCTGCCCGTGTCGGAGGAGGACAATCCGAAGCATGATCGCGTTTTATACCTGCCAGGGTTTGAGGTAGCCCAGTTCTTCGCCGTCCGGTCCGACCCGGATCCTGCCGAGTTGAACCTCCTCGATGACCAGCGGCGGCTCGCCGGCGGCTTGAACGACGAGCACGGCATTGCTCGTGTCAAACTCTGAGATGCGGCCAACGCCGAGGAACCTACCCTTCGGTCCAATCAGACCGACGACCAGACCGACCAGCGTGCCAGGTGCGATCAGGTGAGCCGTCTCGCAACCGAAGTGATCGGCAGCGCGCGGCGCGGCGTCGGACTCGTGGCGATGCCCGGTTACGATCGTGAGACTGGTCCCGCAAAGCTCGGCGTAAATGGCTTCGGGGAAACCCACCTCCCTCAGCTCGATCATCTCTTTGGCGCTCAAGGGCTGGCCCGCTCCGAGCCGGGAGCCGACCAGGCGCGTTTGCTGGAGCGTGAACTTGTGCTTGTGGCTTCGGGCGAGATACTCCGCCCACCAAGCCTTGCGCTTCGGCTTCTCCGCGCGCGGCCCGAGTCGGTCGGGTCGTGGCGGCTCGCGGTCGTCGGGGTCCTTGCCCAAGATATGGCGCAGGGTCACATCGCCAACGGCGATCACGGATTGAGGTTGAAGGGCGCGCCACAGCGCGCGGTACATGTGAACGGAGACCGGGCTGAGCGACTGGATCGGCAACGCGGCGCAGATTTCACCTTCCTGCACGACTCCGACCGTGCGGTAGACGCCAAGGAAAACGCTCAGCGGGTCGTGGACCAGCTGCGTTGAGCCGACGAACTGGGCCGAGACCAGCGCGCCACCCGGCCCGCAGAGCGAGAGGCAGTAGGGCGGAAGGGGGTCTTGGTCCGACGGGTCGAGGTTCAGGCAGTACGCCCCGCGGCTCTCAGCCCTCGTTTGAGCGATGAGCCGGTGGCCGGAGCCCGGCGCGCCAACGATGAGTTCGATGTTGGCAGCCATGAATGGAGGTGGTCGGGGTGGGCGGATTTGAACCGCCGACCTCTGCGTCCCGAACGCAGCGCTCTACCAGACTGAGCCACACCCCGTCCGTCTTGATCGTCTTACTTGTCTGACTTGTCTGACTTGTCTGACTTGTCCGACTTGTCTGACTTGTCCGACTTGTCTGACTTGTCCGACTTGTCTGACTTGTCCGACTTCTTCGAAGCCGCGGCTTCCGGTTCCGGAAGAATCCAGACCGGTTTCAGGCGGCCTTTCAGCCGTTGCGCCGTGGTTCTCCGGCGCTTTGGGTCCCGTTTGTTTCGTTCAATGCCCAAATCAATGACCTCCTGAGAGAGACGGAAGTTTACCCCATACCGCGGCTTGCGGGGTAGTCTAAGGGTGCAGGAACGGCGAAGTCGCCGTTCCCATTTTGGAAGAGCCGTAAGCACCATGAGCGAGCAACAAACCGTCAACACTCAGGCAATCGCCGAGAAGGCGACCCGGATCGTAGATACGGTCGCGTCCGTCATTCTTGGGAAGAGAGAGGTCGTCGAGAAGGCCGTACTGACGCTTCTTTGCAACGGGCACCTTCTTCTCGAAGACGTTCCCGGCGTCGGCAAGACTATGCTCTCCAAGGCGCTCGCGCGAGCGATCGGAGGGGAGTTCCGCCGAGTTCAGTTCACCCCCGATCTTCTTCCTGCGGACATTACGGGCAGCAGCGTGTTCAACCAGAAGACGATGGAGTTCGAGTTCCGCCCCGGTCCGATCTTCGGCAACGTCGTGCTGGCGGACGAGATCAACCGCGCCACACCCAAGACGCAGTCCGCCCTGCTCGAGGCGATGGAGGAGAGAACCGTCACTTCGGACGGCATCACCCACCCCTTGCCCAAGCCTTTCTTTGTTTTGGCGACGCAGAACAATGTCGAGCTGACGGGCACCTATCCGCTGCCTGAGGCGCAACTCGACCGGTTCTTCGCCAAGCTCTCCATCGGCTACCCGGATCGGGAGACCGAAGCCCAGATTCTGAAAGAGCAGCAAGTGGCGCACCCGATCGAAACCATCTCCCCCGTCGTTACGAAGGAGGAGCTGCTCGACATGCAAGAGGGGATCCGGCACGTGTTCGTTCACGACGCCGTGCGGGATTACATCGTTGACATCGTTCGAGCGACGCGCGAGTCCAATCAGATCCTCTTGGGTTCCAGCCCGCGCGGAGCGCTGTTGCTCATGCACGCAGCGCAGGCCCATGCGGTGCTGCACGGGAGCGACTTCGTCCGTCCGGACGACGTGAAGGCGCTCGCTCCGAACGTACTTGGACACCGGATCGTGCCAAGGCCGGACCTGAAGTCTCGGGGCGTGTCGCCCGAGGAGCTGATCCTCGAGCTGTGTGAGTCCATTCCTGCGCCCGTACCAGTAGGTGGATGAGACGATATGCGGTTCTGACGCTCACCGTCACGGCGATCTTCTTGTTGATCGTCGGCGTTTTTCTGCGCACGCCTTCGCTCTTCTTCATGAGCACGACGATGATCATGACCTTGCTCGCATTGCGAGCGCAGGCGCACATCGCGACATTGGGACTCCGGTTTGAGAGAATCGCTCCCCACGTCATGAAGGCGGGCGAGCTCGTCACCATGAGAATCCGCGTTTGGAGCACGTTGCGCATTCGGCGACCTCTTCTGACGATCGTCGACGTCATTCCCCCGAAGCTCGCCGCAGACCTGGACATGCGACCTCTTCCGGTTGCGCCGGATGCAGAGGCTCCGATCGAAACCCGTTACGAACTGCGGCCCGCACGAAGAGGCGTATATCGCTGGTCGGCGATTCGAGTCAGTTCGAGCGACAGCTTGGGATTGGTCTGGGTAAATCGAACGTATCGGACGGAGGAGTTTGAAGCCATCGTCCACCCGCCGCTGTATCCCTTCTCCGTTGACCTGCTCGCTCTCTCGGGCTTCGGGGCGAACCAATCGGACCAGGGACGCAATCGCGGACAAGGCATGGAGCCGCGGGGCGTTCGCGAGTTCGTCCACGGCGACGCGCTCCGAACCGTGCATTGGCGAAGCACGGCGCGGACGGGAAAGCTCCAGGTCAAGGAGTTTGAGACCGGTTACAACACCCAGATAGCGCTGGTCATTCAGCTGACGTACGGCTCGGATATCGGGGTTGATGTGAACACGACGCTGGAGGCGATGTGCGGCCACGCGGCGTTCCTCGCTGAAGTCATGTTGAACAGCGGGAGCACCATTACCCTCGCGAACGTGGAACCACCGGACTTCCCTGCCGCTCACTCTGCCGCGCTGCGAAAGAAGCAGATCCTCGATGCGCTTGCGGCGATCGAGGCGACGAGGACGGTGCCTCTCGCCAGCGAGCTCGCTGAACTGGAGAAGCGCCTCGAAACGGGCCAGACGGTCGTCGTCATGCTCTCGTTGGCGGAGAGCGAGGTGCCCGAGGTCATTCGCCGAATCAGCGCAAGGGCGGGTGTGGTCGCGATGATCTACAACCCGCGCGATTTCCTCCCTCCCGGCGCCACGTTGAAGGGCACGCCGGCGACGGACCCCGATTTCCTCGCTCAACTGGCGGCTCCGGGAGTGCGCATTCAGTTGATGGAGAATCCGCATGGCAGTATCCGTTAGAAGGCGAACAGCTCGCGAGTACCTGCACCTGCTCGAAGCGAGCGGGGCGGACTACTTCTTCCTGGCTCTCGCCCTCTTTTGCGTCCAGTTCGTCGCTGGCGCGAGCATTCAGCAGATCTACGTCGGCATCGTCTTGGGACTGCTGTGCGGCGCGGGGTGTCTGTTTAGCTTTGTGTTTCGACGGGCCATGGGACAGGCTCGTTGGCTTCGGAAGGCGACTTGGATCCAGCTTGGCGTCGTCGTCTTTTGTATCGCCTTTTTGCGCCCGTTCAACATGATGTTGGTGGAAGGCGGCCTTCCGTGGTCCTTCTTCCCTGCCGTGTTTCTGATGCTGTTCTGCGTCGTCGGATCTTTCTTCGCCTGGAACGACGACTCAGTGATGTTTCTCATCGTCCCGGCCGTGTCGCTGTTCGGCATCATGAGCTGGCTGGAGACCGCGGGGACGTTATTTGGCGTTCGAGTCTTCGACGTGTCGTTCGTCTTGTTCATGGTGGGGATTTCGATGCTGATGTTCCGCCTTCACATGCGCAGGATGTACGCGCGCGCCCTGGCGGCGGGCATCGAACGACCAGAACAGCTTTACCGCGCTCCCTGGCGCTCCGTGGCCGGCCCGACCCTTGCCATCTTCTCCATCCTCGTCATCTGTCTGATCTCGTACTTCCTCGCCCCGTTAGTTCAGACAGGCGTCGAGACGCTGACAGGAAACCCGACGATCGCATTCACGCCGCCCCGCTTGCCCGGCTCGGGCGTCAATCAGGAGCAGGTCTCGATGGAGATTGGGCAGGGGCCGACGACGGCGTCGGATCTGCCAATCTTGCAGATGGAGTTCACCGGGCCGGTGCGCTATCTCCGTGAGCGGGTCTACGATACGTATCGAGGTAGGGGCTGGACCGTCTCGGCGACCTTCGACGAGCTCCGCCCAAGTGGTGTCCCTCCCGCCTTTGTTGAGGGCGCGAAGGTCTACTTTTTCCCTGACGGGCAGGTGCCTATGACGGAACCGGTGACCGCCGTCATCCAAGCCGTCAGTCGTCCTCTCCGATTCTTGCCCCTGCCCGGCATACCAAGACGGGTCGAGTTTCCTGGGACGCTGAGCCTCTCGAGACGAGGAGCGGTCGTCATGCCTCAGGGGGGGCTTCCCTCGGGGACCTCTTACGCGGCCATCGCCTACGAGTACGTGCCGGATGAATACGTTCTTCGCGAGGCGCCGCCCATTGACTATGAGCGAATCTATAACATCTACATCCAGACCGACCGCTACGACCGTCGAGTCGTCGAATTGGGTCGAGCCATCGCCGACCAATACGACAATCAGTACGACAAGGTGATGGCGCTCAAGCGCCACATCGAGAGCACTTGCAAGTACAACCTCAAGGCGCGCGCGATCGAAGAAGACGTAGACAAGGTCTACGCGTTCCTCAACGATACGCGTGAGGGATACTGCGATCTCTTCGCGTCCTCCCTTGCGGTGCTTTGTAGGGTCAACGGCATCCCTGCGCGCGTCGTCGCCGGATACATCGTGTTGCCGAACGAGGTCGAGGGCAAGCAGTACACCGTGCGGGACCGCCACGCCCATATTTGGACTGAGGTTTACTTCGAGGGACTCGGATGGATCCCGTTTGACGCGACGGAGGGTGCGGACGCGGTTCCCGGTGCAGGTGTCGGCTCCCTCTTGGCGGACGATGAGGGACGCGCGGCTGTCCTGTATCTGACGATCGGGTCCATTGTTGTCGGGCTTGCGCTTCTGTCCTTGCTCGGATACGTGCTCTTGAAATGGCGGCGCGCGTACCGTTCGATTCCGCCGGAGCAGCGAGCCTTGGCTGCCGCTTATCGCCGATTTTTGAGACTGGTGCGAGCGCTGACGCGCAGGGCGAAGCTGCCCTATGAAACGACTCAGGAGTACGTGGCTCAGGTTGCAGGTGAGACGCCGGATCCGGAGCAGTTGAGACGGTTAGGGGAGCAGTTCGACCTCGCCATGTATGGGCCGCAGGGGCCGACAGATGACCTTTTGCATCAGATTGAGGAAGAACTGGTCGCCGTCGCCAAATGGAAGGCGAACGGGAGGAAGAATGGCCGATAGGGCGGATTCGCGCGCCGTCCTGCTCACCGGGAGCGAACCGTTGCTGCGCGTGGAGAGGCTTCGGGAGCTGCGGGCTATTGCCGGCGAGGAGGGATTGGACCTCGTCGAGGTCGCTGGGCCGCAAGTTCGGGCTACGGAGATCCTCGACGCACTGCGAACTCTACCCTTCTTTTCGGAGAAAAAGGTGGTGATCGTGCGGAACGCCGAGCGGATTCCCAAAGGGGAGAAGGAAACCTTGGCGGCAGGTATCGCCGACCTACCTGAGCACGCGCTGCTCGTTTTCGTGGACGAGCCGACCGACGAGGAAAAGGCCTTGCCCAAGTCAGACGCACTCTATAAGGCCCTAAAGAAGCACGGTCGCGTCGAGACGCTCACCCTGGCAAAAGGCGAGGCGCAGAAAGAGATCGCCAAGAGGGCGAAGGCGCTGGGCGTCGAGATCACGTCGGAGGCGCTGCAGGCCATCCTCGAAATGACGTCGGAGCAGGTTACGGAGGCGACGTCCGAGCTGGAGAAGTGCGCGCTGTTCGTAGGCGAGGGCGGGACCATCACGCCGGAGGTCGTGTCCGAGGTTGCGACACCTTCCCGAGAGTTTCGCGTGTTTCAGTTGCTCGATGCCATCTGCGCGGGCCAGACGGGTCAAGCGCTCGCGACCCTTCAGGATCTGTTGGTTGAAGGGAAAAAGCCCGAGGAAGCTGCCTTGCGAAACGTCTTTCCAATGCTCTATCGCCAGTTGCGACTGCTCTTTCAAGCTCGCTTGGTCGTGGAACGTTTGAGCCAAGAGGAGCTTTCGCGCTGTTATCCTTCGCGGTATTCCTGGGCGGAGGTCTCCAGCCAGTGGCAACGGGACAAGTTCCTTCGCCTCGCCAGGGGACTTACCTTGGAGCAGATCCGCGCGATGTTCGAGCGACTGGTTCAGGCGGACGCAGAGCTCAAGGGTGCTCTTCCGGCGTTGAACGGACGCGAGACGCTGGAGCGGTTCGTGGCGTCCCTATGCGCCCTTGCGCAGCGGACGGCGTCCTCTGGCGCCATTCGGTAAACTGCCGTTTCGGACATGGCCACGGTAACGGGCTCCGGTACATTGCCAGAATCGAAGCGAACAGACGCATGGTGGGTGCAGCCGCTTGGGATTGCAGTCGGCCTCTTGGTCTTCATCGCCTACGCGACCTTCCGCGCCTTCGAGAACGACCTCTATTTGACGACGCAGCACCTTGCCAGTGCGTGGTCATCCGGCCAGGTGGCGGATCTACTCAGCCCCTTCTATTCGCCGTTGTTCGTCGTGGACTGGAAGATCTTCGGGAAGAGCGTTTCGCCCGCGCTGCTGATTCTGATCTTCCCTCTCAGTTTCCGCTTGACTTGCTACTACTTCCGCAAGGCGTACTACCGCGCGTTCTTCCTGAAGCCGCCGGCATGCGCCGTTCCCAGCGCGAACAAGAGCAAACGGTGGACGGGCGAGATGTTCTGGCCGATGGCGTTCCAGAACCTTCATCGCTTCACGTTCTACTTCGCGGTTCTGTTCCTCTTGAATCACTTGCACGACGTATACAAGGCGTTTCACTTTGTGGACGGCTGGGGGATGTCGGTCGGGACGCTGGTTGTGATTCTTGACGTAGTGCTTCTGTCCCTGTATGTGTTCGGTTGTCACTCCTGCCGCCACTTGGTCGGCGGGCGGTTGGACTGCTACAGTTGCGACGCTTTGAGCCGAACGCGATATGGGATGTGGCGAAAGGTAACGTTCCTCAATCAGCGGCACGCGCTGTTCGCGTGGATCAGTTTGATTTGGGTGGCATGCGCGGACCTGTATGTCCGCTCCGTGTGCGCGGGCGTGATCCCGGATGTGATTCTGTTCAAGGTGGGGCACGGTGGCTAACTACGAAGTCTTCGAATACGATGTGTTGGTGATTGGAGCGGGCGGCTCGGGGCTCCGAGCTGTCATTGGCGCTCGGGAGAAGGGCGCAAGTGTCGGCGTCGTTACGAAATCGCTTCTTGGTAAGGCCCATACGGTCATGGCAGAGGGCGGCGCAGCCGCCGCGCTTGGCAATTACGACAAAGAGGACAACTGGAAGGTTCACTTTCGCGATACGATGCGCGGCGGTAAGTTCCTCAACAACTGGCGCACCGTGGAGATCTTTGCCAAGGAAGCGCCGGACCGGATCCTCGAGTTGGAACGATATGGTGCGGTCTTCGACCGAACGCCCGAGGGTCTCATCTCTCAACGCGCCTTCGGAGGACATGCGTATCGGCGTTTAGCGCACGTCGGGGACCGCACCGGCCTCGAGCTCATTCGAACGCTTCAGGACCACGCCGTCCGCCTCGGCATGGAGGTCCACATGGAGACGACGTTGACGCGGCTCCTCAAGGATGGCGACCGCGTCATCGGCGCGGTCGGCTATCGGCGAGGGGACGGGTCCATCGTCATCTTCCGAGGAAAGGCCGTCGTTCTCGCAACCGGCGGTTGGGGCCGGATGTTCCGATACACGTCGAATTCGTGGGAGAGCACGGGCGACGGACTGGTCATGGCGTACGAAGCCGGGGCCGTCCTGAAGGACGTCGAGTTCATGCAGTTCCACCCGACCGGAATGATCTGGCCGCCCGGAATGCGCGGCGTGCTCGTGACGGAAGGTGTCCGCGGCGAAGGCGGCATCCTGCGGAACAGCAAGGGCGAGCGGTTCATGTTCAACCACGTGCCTGAGTTCTATCGGGCGGAGACTGCGGAGACGCCGGAAGAAGCGGCGCGTTGGGTCGAAGACAAGAAGAACAACCGCCGCCCGCCGGAATTGCTGCCGCGGGACGTCGTCGCCCGAGCCATCTACAAAGAGGTCAAGGAAGGTCGCGGTTCGGAGCATGGCGGTGTGTATCTCGATATTTCTCATAAAGGCGAGGCTTACATCAAGAAGAAGCTTCCCAGCATGTACGATCAGTTCCTCCATCTCGGGGACGTGGACATCACGAAGCAGCCGATGGAGGTCTATCCGACCGTTCACTATGCGATGGGGGGCGTAGACACGGAACCGGAGGAATGCAAGACTTCCCTTCGCGGTCTGTTCGCCTGTGGCGAAGTGGCGTGCGGATTGCACGGCGCCAATCGGTTGGGCGGCAACTCCCTGACCGACCTGCTTGTCTTCGGACGGCGTGCCGGCGAAGCCGCTGCTGAGTTCGCCAAGACGGAGGGGCATCCGGAAACGCCGATGGATCAGGTTGAGGAAGAGGTGGAGCTGCTGATGCGTCCTCTGCAAGGCGGCGACGGCGAGAACCCGTACACGATCCAGTCGGAGCTGCAGGAAGCGATGCAGGAAGGCGCCATGATTGCGCGAACGGAGGAAAGCCTGAAGCAGACGCTCGACAAGATTCTCGAGCTCCAACGGCGAGCGAACGACATCCGGGTCGCAGGATCGCCCGCCTTCAATCCGGGGTGGAATGCGGCGCGGGATACGTTGTACATGTTGACCAGCAGCGAACTGATCGTTCGGGCTGCACTCGAGCGAAAAGAGAGCCGCGGAAGCCACTGGCGACTCGACTACCCGAACGAAGACGAGTTTTGGGGCAAGCACAACATCACCGTGCGAAAGGGAGAGAACGGGGAGCCGGTGATTGAGCCGCGGCCGGTACCGGAGATGCCCGAGGAGCTTAAGAAGATTCTGGAGGAAGGCGCGTAACATGGCAAAGACGATCACTCTTCGCGTGTTTCGAGGAGACGCAAACGGCGGGACGACTCAAGACTTCCATGTCGAAACGTTCCCAGGAATGGTGGTGCTGGATGCGATTCACGTCATCCAAAAGGAGCAGGACCCGTCGCTTGCTTGTCGGTGGAATTGCAAGGCGGCGAAGTGCGGTTCCTGCAGCGCCGAGGTCAATGGAATGCCGAGGCTGATGTGCAAGACGCGCGTTGACGCCCTTCCGACAGACAAGCCGATCGAAGTGTTTCCGCTCAAGACGTTTCCGGTGATCAAGGACCTGGTCACGGACGTATCGTGGAACTACGAAGTGGCGAAGAAGATTCAAGGGCTAACGCTGGCTGACGAAGGCAGCAAAGAACCCTTGAGGATGCAGCAGATCGACGTGGACCGGGTCCAAGAGTTCCGCAAATGCATCGAGTGCTTCCTCTGCCAAAACACCTGCCATATCCTTCGGGACAATGAACGGAAGGACGTCTTCTTCGGGCCAAGGCAGATGATTCGCCTCGCCTCCCTGGAGATGCACCCGTTGGACGTCGCGGATCGTACGCAGTTCCTGAAAGAGGTCGCGGGGGTCGGCGCCTGCAATATCACGAAATGCTGCACGGAAGTCTGCCCCGAGCATATCCAGATTACGGACAACGGGATTATCCCTCTCAAGGAGCGCGTCGCGGACACCTACTTCGACCCCGTCCGCAAGCTTCTGCGCTGGGTGGGCGGACGGAAGTAGCAAGCGAGCTCGAGAGACTACTCTTCCTCTTTCTCTTCTTCATCCGGCCCGATGATCCCGTCGGCGATGACGACAAGAGCCACGACATAAGCAGCCTGACCCTCCGACTGCCGAATGTCGCGTGCCAGTGCGAGCGCTTCCTCGACCCGACCAGCCTTCGCCTGAGCTGACGCTATCGCCCTTAGCGCAGAGGCGCGCCAAAGGGCATCTTCGATCTGCCGCGCAGTAGATAACGCGTCTGCGAATCGACCAGCCTTAGCCTGAGCCAACACTATCTCCTTGAGCGCAATGGCGCGAAACCATGCATCTTCGATCTGGCGCGCAGTAGAAACGGCGTCTTTGAACGTGGCGACCGCTTCTTCAGCCCGACTAGCCTTCGCCTGAGCCGACGCTATCGAACTGAGCGCAGAGGCGCGCTGAAAGGGATCTTCGATCTGCCGCGCAGTCGAAACGGCGTCGTTGAACGTGGCGACCGCTTCTTCAGCCCGACCAGCCTTCGCCTGAGCCCACGCTATCTCACTGAGGGCAGGGGCGCGCTGAGGCTGAAAGGGATCTTCGATCTGCCGCGCAGCAGAAACTGCGTCTTTGAACACGGCGACCGCTTCTTCAGCCCGACCAGCCTTCGCCAGAGCCGATGCTATTTCACTGAGGGCAGAGGCGCGCCACAAGGGACTTTCGATCTGCCGCGCAGTAGATAAAGCGTCTGCGAACCGACCAGCCTCCGCCTGAGCCGACGCTATCTCACGGAGGGCAGAGCCGACCACCATATCACTGAGGGCAGGGGCGCGCTGAGAGGGATCTTCGATCTGCCGCGCAGCAGAAATTGCGTCTTTGAACGCGGCAACAGCCTCTTCAGCCCGACCAGCCTTCTCCAGAGCCGATGCTATTTTACTGAGGGCAGAGGCGCGCCACAAGGGACTTTCGATCTGCCGCGCAGTAGATAACGCGTCTGCGAATCGACCAGCCTTCGCCTGAGCCGACGCTATCTCACTGAGGGCAGAGGCGCGATCCTCTGCACTATCGATCTGGCGCGCAGTCGAAACGGCATCCTTGAACGTGGCGACAGCCTCTTCAGTCCGACCAGCCTTCGCCTGGGCTAACGCCAAGCGCGACTGCGAAGCAGCTACGTTATTCAATGTCCAGTCATACTCCTCGCGGTCCGCAACCTGGTCTGCTGCCTCTCTCGCCTTCTTGAGAATCTCCGCCGCTTTCGCAGGGCGCTGAACTCTTGACTGGCTGCCAGCGCTATCATCCGTCGCTTTCGCAGGGCGCTGAACATCCGACTGGCTGCCAGCGGCACCGCACGAAATCTGACAGCACAGGATGATCCCCATCGCCCAGCCAAGCACCATGCCCTGCCGCCAAACACTTGCACACCAAGACTTCGAGATTCTCATCCTCGTACTGCTCCCTGTCGCCGAGCTCCCCCCGCCCGAGCACACGACCACTGTGCCGGCAAATATCGATGTACCCGATCAACTGAAGTACGGAAACACCCGGATGCGACGGCACCCGCTGCCGCTCGCCATTGCCTTCAGGCCACGAGATCAGCCAAAATGCGCTCTCCCGCCCTACCGGAGAGGTCGCATAGTGGTCTAGTGCGCCGCACTCGAAATGCGGTGAGGTCGCAAGGCCTCCGTGGGTTCGAATCCCACCCTCTCCGCCACTCTTGGATTCGAACGAATGCCGCCGATACACCGTCCTACCGTGAGAAAGCGATGACGCCATACCGTTTTGTGCCAGAGATCGGATGGGTGGAGTGGGCCTGGCGGCTCGGGTCCGCCGCCCTCGTTTTGGCGGCGCTTCTCTTCGGCATCTTCGCTTTGCGGAGGCGATGGAGCTTCCCTCGCCTTGCGCTCGCCGGAGTCTGCGCGCTCCCTGCAGCGGCGCTGTTCGTTTTCCAGTGGATGGGAAGGCCATCCGTCGTTTTCGAGGCGGACACGGTTCGATTGGAGTCTTTCCTCGGGGCGACTCGTCTCTCCCTCTCGCCTCAGAACCGTGTCCTTGTCGAGAGCGGCTCGATTCGGCTGGTCGGGCCCGAACGCTCGGTGAGCTTGCCGACGGGCGCGCAGTACCGGATGGGCGATCTCGTAGTTGGCACGAAGTATGTGGCTGAGGAATTCGCGGCGCGATCCCGCAGCGGAACGGTTACCGCTTCACTGGCCGAACCAGCGGTTGATGTCCACCGTGAAGACGGCTACGATCAGCGCCATCACGAAGAGAAAACCAACTAACGCAATCGCGTTCTGCGCCTGGAAGGAAAGCCGCCGACCTCCGCGCAGCGCCTCGATCCCCACGATGAGTAGCTGACCGCCATCCAACGGCGGAACCGGCAGAAGGTTGATCAAGCCCAGCGAGATGCTGATGATGGAGGCAAGAAGGATCAAACTCGCGAGGCCCGTCTGGGCGGCTTTGGCGGAGATGACCCCGATCGTTATTGGGCCGCCAACGTTGTCTTTAATTTCCCGCACCTTCGTGAACACGGCGACGGTTCCGACCACGATCTCCGTCGTTTGGCGGACAGCGAGTCGGCCCGCTTCCAAGAACCCCACCGGCTTGAAGATCTGCTTGGCTTCCATCCGGATCCCCAGTTGGTAGTCCGGCCCCTTCTTTTGCTCGCCCTTCTCATCGAGGATCGGGTTGCCCTCCTTGTCGAACAGGGGCACGTCCTGCTTCAAGCGGGGGGCGACTTCGACCTGCATCTCCTTTCCTTCCCGCAGCAGCGTCAAGCGAAGAGGTCTGCCCTTCGACTCGCTGATCGTGTTTCGAAACTCCAGCGGACCTCCGGGAGACTTGCCATCCACAAGGATGATTTCGTCGCCCGGCTGCAGGCCGGCTGCCTGGGCGGCGGAGCCTTCCTCTACAGACGCAATCCGCACCTCCGGCGCAATGTCCGGCTGCCCAAACGCGGCGAGGCCGATCCAGGCAAGGGCGAGACCGCCAACAATGCTCGCGAACGGGCCGGCTGCCAGAACGATTGCGCGCGAAAGAAGCCCACGATTATAGAACCCACGCTCGACGTGCACTTCGCTTCCGTCTTCTTGAGGTTCCATCCCTCGGACGCGGACAAAACCACCCAACGGAAGAAGCCGAAGCGATATCAGCTCTTGCCGACGGTTGCGGTAAGCCAGAACCTTGGGCCCGATCCCGAAAGCGAACTCTTCGACGACCATGCCCCGCCAGCGGGCTGCGAGGTAGTGGCCGAGCTCATGGATGCCCACGATCGCCGTGAAGACGACGAGGATTCCAATCGCCCCTTTGACGAAATCGAGAGAGACGAGGGCGAATGCTTGAAAGAACGGCTCGATCATCATGAGTCGCTGAAAGAGTATACGCCTTCCCGAACGCTTGCGTTGAATCGCTCCCTCGCTTCGCGGTCCGCCTCCAGTATGTTTGGCAGGGTCGGCTCGAGGTTGGGCGCCCACTCCAATGCGTCCTTCGCTGCGTCGAAAATCGTGAGGAACGGCACATCTCCACGAAGGAACGCATGGACTGCTTCTTCGTTGACGGCGTTGAGGACGGTCGGGACGACCCCGCCTCGACGAAAGGCTTCGCGCGCGAAGTCTGGGCATGGAAAGTTCTCGGCGTCCACTGACTCGAACGTGAGCTGGGGCGTATGCGTCGGATGCCAGTCCCGGGCGGGAGAGGGAACGCGCTCCGGACCGAGAATTGCGTACTGGATGGGCAAGCGCATGTCCGGGTGGCCCATCTGGCCCAACACGCTTCCGTCCGCGAACTTGACCATGGAATGGATGACGCTCTGGGGATGAACGATGACTTCGATCCGATCGGGAGGCATGTCGAACAGCCAGCACGCCTCGATCAGTTCGAGTCCCTTGTTCATCAGCGTCGCCGAGTCAATGGTGATCTTCCCTCCCATGCGCCACGTGGGATGTCGCAGCGCTTGCTCGGGTGTTACGCTCGCCATTTGGTCTCGCGTCCAGCCCCGGAACGGGCCTCCGCTGGATGTCAGAAAGATGCGCTCGACCTGCTCGATCTTCTCGCCGTTGAGGCACTGCTGGATGGCGGAGTGTTCCGAGTCGATGGGCCTCAGTTGCCCCTCCCGAGCGAGCGGCATGACGACGGCTCCACCTGCGACTAAGACCTCTTTGCTTGCCAGGGCAACTTGCTTCCCCGCTTTGAGGGCCGCGATCGTCGGTTCCAACCCGATCATTCCCGCTACGGAGACGACCACGGTGTCCACGGCGTCCGAGGTTGCCATGGAAACGAGACCTTCCATGTGAGCGGCAACGGGCGCGCTCGCCTTCTGCGCCAACTCCGAGGCGGCCTGGGGATCGAAGAGAACCAGCGACGCTTCGGGGAACTCTTGCGATAACTCCAACAGCCCGCCCACGTCGCGGTTGGCTGCCAAGCCGGTCACACGAAGCTCGTCGGGGTGCATTCGGACGACTTCGAGCGTTTGCCTGCCGATGCTGCCTGTACAACCGAGAATTGCGATCCGTCTCGGCTCGCTCATACCACGCCTCCAAACTTCCGGACGCGGCGCTGGAAGTTCAGGCACGCCTCCAGCAACGCCTCGGTGGAGAACTCGGGCCACGGCATCGGCATCACGACCAGTTCCGAGTAGGCGCTCTGCCAGAGCAGAAAGTTGCTCAGACGCATTTCGCCGGCGGTTCGGATCAGCAGATCGGGATCGGGAACTTCCGGCAGGTACAGCCTCTTGCCGATGGAGTCCTCGTCCACCTCCTCGGGAGAGACGCCGTACCGCACGAGCTGCTTGACCGCATCCACGATCTCCGCCCTGCCTCCATAGTTGATCGCCAGCGTAAACGTGATCCCTGTGTTATTTCTTGTCGTCTCTACACCCTTCTGCAGCGCACGTTGCAGTTTCTCCGGCACTTCGTGAATCCGCCCCGCGACGAGGACGCGGACATTGTTCTGATGCATGATTCGAAGTTCATCCGTCGCTGCTTGCGTAATCAGATCCATGAGCCCGCGAACTTCGTCCTGCGGTCGGCGCCAATTTTCTGCCGAAAAGGCGTACACAGTCAGGTATCGGATCCCGAGGTCGTTAGCGGCGAGAAGAACGGTGCGGAGTGTCTTGTAACCCTCTCGATGGCCGATCAGGCGCGGAAGACCTCGCTGGGTTGCCCATCGGCCATTGCCATCCATGATGATGCCGACGTGCTGCGGGAGGCGGGAGAGGTCAAGCCCAAGGCGCACCGCCTGCTCTTGGATCTCGTTGGTCGGAGTCTGCTCCGCCGGCTCGCTCATCTCCGTGCCGGGAGGCGGGTCAGACCTCCATCAGCTCCTCGTCTTTCGCCTTCTGGATCTCGTGGATCTCTTCGATGAACTTGTCGGTGAGCTTCTGGACCTCGTTCTCGAACCGTTTCAGGTCGTCCTCTGAGATCTCTCCCTCTTTCTGAGCCTTTTCGAGGTGGTGCTTGGCGTCCCGGCGGATGTTTCGCACGGCGACGCAAGCCTCTTCCGCTCTCTGGTGCACCTGCCGGACCAATTCCTTGCGCCTGTCCTCGGTCATCTCCGGCATGGTGAGGCGAATGCCCCCCGAGTCCACGACTGGATTGATGCCGAGGTCGCTTTTCTGGATCGCTTTCTCGATTGCGGAGGTCGCGCTCTTGTCGAACGGGGTGATGAGCAGCTGTCGAGGCTCGGGCACCGAGATGTTCGCCACTTGGTTGATCGGAACCTCTGCGCCGTAGTACTCGACGTGGATGCGATCCAGCATTCTCGGGTTCGCTCGACCCGTGCGGATCGTATCGAAATCTCGTACCATGGCCTCGACGGCCTGTTGCATTCGATGCTTCGCGTCTTTCAGTAGTTGCTGGACAATCATCTTTTCACTCTCCGACTAAAGTTCCGATTTCTCCGCCTTTCGCCGCCTGGAGCAAGGCGCCCTGTTGATGGATCGAAAGCACGACGATCGGCAGTGTGTGCTCTCGGCACATGGTGAAAGCGGTTTGGTCCATGACTGCGAGCCTTTGCTCGATCGCGCTATCGAAGGAGATGTACTCGTAGCGGCTCGCGTCCGGATACTCGATCGGGTCCTTGTCGTAGACCCCGTCCACCTTCGTCGCCTTGAACAACACGTCGCACCCCAGTTCCAACGCGCGGAGGACCGCCGCGGTGTCGGTCGTGAAGAACGGGTTGCCCGTCCCGGCGGCGAGTACGACGGCTCGCCCTTTCTCGAGGTGGCGAACGGCGCGGCGGCGGATGAACGGCTCGCAAACGGCCTTCACTTCGATCGCGCTCATGACGCGCGTCGGGCACCCGAGTCGCTCCATCGCCTCTTGAAGCGCCATCGCGTTCATGATCGTGGCGAGCATCCCCATGTAATCGGCAACGGCCTGGTCTATCCCGCCTTGGCGGCTGAAGTCCTCGCCGCGAACGAAGTTGCCTCCCCCGACAACGACCGCCACCTCTATGCCTTCCTTGACAAGGCTGACGACTTCGCCGGCGAGGTAGTTGACGGTTTGGGGGTCAATGCCGATCCGCTGCGGGCCGCTGAAAACCTCTCCGCTCAGTTTGAGCAGCACCCGCTTGTAGGCGACTCGTTGTCGGGCAGATTCGGCCATCAAGCGACTATTGTAGCCTACCGACGCTTGGGCGCCATCATTCGTCAGGGTCGGTGAGGACCTTCACGAAGGCCTTCTCGCCCTTCTTCTCCGCTGCCGCCGACACGATCGAACGGATCGCCGTGATCAGGCGGCCGTTCTTTCCGATCACTTTGCCGACATCTTCCGGGTCCGTTTTGATTCGTACGACGTAGGCGTCCCCCTCTTCGATGACCTCAATCTCCACCGCTTCCGGGTTGGCGACGAGGCCCTTGACGCAATACTCGACGAACTCGCCGTAGCCCATCGCTTAGGCTTGCTCCGTTGCCTCAGCGGTCTCGGCAGCCTCGCCCGGAACTTCCGTCTCCGCTGCTTCGGCGGAGGTCTCTTCGGGCTGAGGCCGCGGCTTCCGCTTTCGCACCTTCGGTTTCTTCTCTTCCTTGACCCGGGCCTTTACGGCCTTCCGGCGCGGCTTCTTGGCAGGCTTTTGCTTCAGAAACTCTTCCCACACCCCTTCCTTCTCAAGCAGCCGCTGCACGCGCTCGGAGACCTGGGCGCCGTTGAGCAACCAGTAGAGAGCCCGCTCGGCGTTCACCTTGACGGTCGCCGGCTCTGTCAGCGGGTCATACGTGCCCAACTGCTCGGTAAACCGGCCATCGCGCGCCGCCGTCGAAGGCGCCGCTACGATCCGGTAGAAGGGTCGCCCCTTCGTGCCCATTCGCTTCAATCGAATCCTTACCACGCTTCCTTTCGTTTCTCCTTATCTTCGTTTCCGTTTGGCTTTCGTCTTCTTCTTGCGCCGATCACCGCTCTTCAGGAATTGGCGCATCTGCTTCCGCATCTCGTGTAGGCCCTTGATCAGACGGTTCAGTTCTTCGACCGTCGAACCGGCGCCTACGGCGATGCGGCGCTTCCTCGAGCCGTTTAGTATATCCGGATTGGCCCGTTCAATGGGAGTCATGCTCAGGATGAGCGCCTCGGTCTTGTTGAGCACCCCTTGATCCAACTTGTCCAGCATCTCCCTTGGGATCAGCCCAGCACCGGGAATCAGCTTGACCAGGTTGGCGATCGAGCCCATCTTTTTCATGGTGCGGATCTGGCTGAGCAGGGTGTTGAAGTCCATCGAGCCGGACTTCAGCGACTCCTGCATCTCCATCGCCTCTTCGAGGTCAATCTTCTCTTGGACCTTTTCGACCAGGCTGAGAACGTCTCCGAAACCGAGGATTCTTTCCGCGATCCGCTTGCCGTGGAAAGGCTCCAGCGCATCCAGCCTCTCGCCCACGCCAACGAACCGGACCGGGCAGCCCGTTACGGCTCGGACGGAAAGGACCGCGCCTCCCCGCGCGTCGCCGTCCAGTTTCGTGAACACAAGGCCGGTCAGGTGAACGGCTTCGTGGAAGGCCTGCGCGACGTCCAGCGCCTGCTGACCGGTCGTGGAATCCAAAACGAGCAGGGTTTCCGAGGGCTGGGCGACGTCGCGAACTCGCCTCAGTTCCTCCATGAGGGCTTCGTCCACTTGGAGTCGGCCGGCGGTATCCACGATGAGCACGTCGCAAAGAAGGTGCTTCGCCTTTTCGATTGCCTCCCGCGTGACCTTGGCCGCATCCTTCGCGTCGTGCTGAGAGAAGACGGGGACGTCGGCTTGCTCGCCAAGGACTTCGAGCTGGGTGATCGCCGCCGGACGCTGCAGGTCTGCCGCGGCGAGCATCGGCTTCTTGCCCTGCTTCTTGAGCCAAACGGCGAGCTTGGCGGCGGTGGTCGTCTTACCTGAGCCTTGAAGCCCGCAAAGGAGAACGACGGTCGGGGGCTGGGGCGACCACTGGAATCGCACGTCCTCCTCGCCGAGCAGCTCTACCAGCTCATCTCGGCAGAACTTGATGATCATCTCGTCGGGCGAGAGGCTCTCCCAAACCTTCTCTCCGACGGCACGCTCTTTGACGCGTGAGAGGAAGTCTTTGACAACCTTCTGGTTTACGTCCGCCTCAAGCAACGAAATGCGGACTTCGCGCATCACGTCGTTGAAGTCCGCCTCGGTGATCCTGCCCTTGCGACGCAGGCGGGTGAAGACACCCGTCAGTTTCTCGGTAAGGTTTTCGAACACGGGGAGTGCTGATTATGACCTACGGAGCCCGCAGGCGCCAAATCTGGACGGTCATCGAACCATCGTTGCGGTAGGGGAACTCCTGTTCCAGCTCGTAGAGCGTCTCGAAGCGGGGGTCGAAGTCCGGCTCGAGCGGATGCTTCTCGCCACGAGTGACGACCTTGTCGGGAAGGTTCTCGTCTTGCCACAGCCACTCGGTCGCGCGCCCCGCGGCGATTCGAGGTCTCTGCTCTGGCGTGGCGATTCCGCTAAAGTCGAAGACCTCTACGTTCGGCGCGTAGTAACCGATGATGCCGATTTCGCTCATTCCTACGCGTTTCGCAGGATGCTGGTCCAAGTACTCGCCCGCCTCCCGATAGGGCTGAAACCGTGTCTCCCAGGGCAGGTCCGACGTAAGGACGGCGCCTCGCGCGACCAGGGCCAGCATAGCGATCCCGAAACCCAGCAGGCCTCCCAGCCACCTGCCCGGCATCGCGGCGATCCCAGACCCGGCGAGAACGCAAAGCGCCAGCGCGTAGGCGAGGTAGTACCAGTGGTAGATCGGGATGCCAAGTAGGGTGTAAAGAACGAGGTGCAAGAGAGAGTAGGCGAAGAGCAACCCCATCTCCAAGCGGCTCGGCGAGCGTTTGGCGAAGAGCGCCACGGCAGCGAGGACCAGAAACAGCGCGAAAATCGTTGGCCCGAGGGAGGGAGAGTCGAAGAAGGCGGGCAACCGTCCAAGCCCCCACCAGTAGGGCTCCGGCCAGTAAGGCGAGCCGCCTTGGGCCATCTTCGCGGCGAGCGTATCCGGCACGGGCTTGCCAAAGGCGATCGTGGAGTAGCCGATCCAGACGACCGCGATGAGAACGAACGGGCGCAAGAACGCAAGTCCCGCCTGAACCCGGGCGCCCGGCTCCGCGCGAGAGGCGTACCACAGCGTGATCAAGCCGACCAGGATGGCGACGTCGTGCCGAGCGAGGAAGGCCAGACCGAGCAAGGACGAAGTCAGCACCCACCTCTCCCGTCGAAACGCCAGCAGCGAGGCGAGGATGAGTGCGAAGACGAGCGCGGTTTCGAGGCCGACGACGTACGCGTTTGCGCAAATCAGGATCGCGGACAGGCCGGCGAGGAACCCGCCCATCTCAGCGCCCAACTCGCGCCTGCCTCCGGCGACCAGGGAGTACGACAGCCACCCCACCGAAGGGAGCGTAACCAGGAAGAGGATCTGCGCGGCCAATACGGGCGCATCGCCGACAGAAACACCAAACAAACGAGTCGCCTGAGCGAGCAAAGTCAAGAGCAGAAGGTTGAGCGGCGAGGTTACGACTTGGACCGATGGATCGCCTACGTTGAAGTACGGCCCGTGCCCGGTAATCCAGTGCCGAACCACGCGGAGGACGATGAAGCCGTCATCCGGGATGCCGTTCCTCGCGTGCCAAGCGGCGAGGACGCCCGCGACCAGCAATGCCCCCTGGACGATCCAGGGAAGCACGCGAGGGAGTCTGTCTCCGGGAGACATGAGTTACATGGCCTGAGTCAAGAGAATTCCGGCGACCCCGACCAGGAAGTAGGGCACGAGCGCCGCCGCACCCGCGTAATCCTTTGCGAGGCGTTGACCGAAGAAGAGCGCCAGGAAGGTCGCGACCGCGGCAAAGGAAGCCGCAACGGCCAACGCGGTCTCGCCGCTGAAGGCGAATACGGCTGCTCCGAGCAACGCCAATACGCCCGTGCCGACCTCGAGGATCGTGATGCAGAGAAAAAGCAACGGCGTCAGGCCGCTGAGGGGCGAATTCGCAAAGTGCCCGGAAAGGTACTCCAGATTGCCTTTGCGGTCGAAGACTTTGTCGAGGCCCGACTGAAGGAAAAGGATCGCCAAGAAGAGCAGCACGGCGAATCCGGCCCAGTCAGCGGAAGAGTCGAACGAGAGAAAAGTTACGACATGCCCCTGCATGACACGCGATTGTATCCGTTCTTGTCTGCAACCCTTTTCCATCCCTATTGCGTCTAAAGGAATAAGGGGCGGGATCGCCTCAGGAGGCAGGCATGTACCATCGAACGATCATCCTATACGGGAGGGCGGAAAACGTCAAACCGGACGCGGAGGGCTGTGTAACCGTGGCGTGGAAGGACGCCGTCAACTTCGCCGACATGGCACCGCACATGCTCCAGGGCGAGTACGAGAGCGCCGTCGTCGTGCCCGTGAATTCGACCCACGGCAGCGACGATGGCGCCAACGTGAGGATCACCATTGACCACGAGCAAACGACCTTCAAGGGATTCGTCGCCACGCTCTGGTGTCACGACCGACGGCTCTGCGAAGAGGACTCACTGTCGGTAACCTTCGACTGGGTTGCCTTCATTCCCTGCGCCGAATCGTTGACCTGAGGCACGGAAAGGGCAGGTTTTCGAGGGAAAGAGGTGGGAACGCCGCCCAGTCGCGGTACCCCCTGCAACGCGCCGCTGTACCCCCTGCGGCGCGCCACGAAGAGAATATCAGGCCTTACATCGTCGAAATCAGGCCCTATATCGTCAGGGTCAAGCCGTACATCGTCCAGATCAGGCCGTACATCGTCGAGATTAGCCCATACATCGCCGAGATGTGGCCGGACCCTGGCGATTGTCGGCGCCTTCCTTCCTTGGGCCGAGTCGGCCCTGAGGCACGCGGGTCTGCGCGGCGTTCTAAACTATGCCGCCCGTGAGTGAGTTCAAGCGCATCGCCGTCAAGGGGTTCGGCTGGCAAACGGCCGGGCTTTTCGGGCAGAACGCCGTCCAGTTCGTCTTTGCGCTTGTCTTCGCACGCCTTTTGCTGCGGGAAGAGTACGGGGTTGCGATGGTCGCGCTCACCGTGGCTGAGTTTGCGTCCCTATTGCGAGTTGCGGGTTTGGCGCAGGCGTTCATCGCGTCGCCCCGTGAGGAGGGGGAGGTCCGAGACACCGTCTTCTGGCTTTCGGCGTCTTCGGGGGTGTTCTTCGCCTGCGTCCTCTTCTTTGGCGCCCCGCTGTTCGGGCACTTTCTGGAAGAGGAACGGCTCGTGCCCCTTCTTCGCGTGTTGGCAGCGGTGCAGTTGATGGACCTGTTCCGCGTTGTTCCCTTCGGCTGCCTGATGCGACGGCTTCAGTTTCGAGAGAAGGCGATTTCGGAAGCGATGCCCGGCATCTTGGCGGTTTGTGCGGCAGTCGGCGCGGCGTTCGTGGTTCCCGAGGGCAGTCGGATCTGGGCGCTCGTCGGGATGCCGGTTCTCCGAACGTTCCTGCAGGTCGTCTTTTTCCTCCGGTATGCGCCGTTTGTGCCGCGCCTGCGCTTCGACCGCGATAAGGCGAAGGAGCTGCTCAAATCGAGTTACGCCATTCTGGGTTCGAACCTTCCCAGCAGTCTGTTGGAGTTGATCCCGACGCTCGCGGTTCAGCAGCGGGCGGGGGCCGTCGCAGCCGGCGGATTCCGGATTGGCAACAACCTGATCACGCCGCCGACGCGCCTCGGCCACGCCGCCAATTACACGTTGTTCCCGATTCTCGCGAAACTTCGTTCGGAACCGGAGCGATTGTTGAGAAGCGTCCTTCGTTCCGTTCGGACGATTGGCGCGCTTTCGACGGGCATTCATGGAGCGGTATGGGTGACGGCGCCTGCTCTCGTGCCCTTGCTCTTTGGCGAGAAGTGGACGATCGCCGTCGCGGCGACTCAATGGCTGGCTCTCGCTTCGGCGCTACGGCTGTACACCTACATCGTTACGAACGCCCTTCTTGCGACGGGCAGGGAGATGCCCTCGGTTTGGATTTGGGGGCTGAGTTTGGCGGTCGGCGTGGGCACGCTGTACGGGTTCCCGATGACAAGCGGAGACCCGACGATGGGCGCAGTCGCGTTGGCTTGTGCGCTCGGCGTCGGTTTCCTTGGAAGCCTGGTTGCGCTCCGCAGCCATTTCGGCGCGACCGGAGGGGAGATCCTCGGTGGGTTGCTGCCGTCCGTGGTCTCTGCGGGCGTCGCGGGCGCGCTGGGATACGGCGCCTTGCACCTCTTCCCGAACTCGCACGCCCTTGCGGCCTTGGCATCGGTTCTGGTGTACAGCCTTGCGTTTCTGGCGCTTGCGGGAGCGATGCTGGGAGGGGGAGTGTGGTCGCTGTTTACGGTGAGAGGCATCAAAGAGGTCATACGAGCGACGTAGATTCTTATGGCTTTTTGGCGCCAAAGTTCTCTATGAATCGTCCAAAATAGAAGAAGAGGTGCATGATGAACCGCTGTCCCAAGTGTGGAATGGATCTCCCTGCCCAGGCCCCCTTCTGCCCGGCCTGCGGCGCAGGAGACTCGACTCCAAGTCGGTGGGTCAAGATTGGGCCGTTTCTGGTGGGGCTTCTGGTGCTTGGGGCGGCAGCGCTTGCGCTCTATCGCACAGGGCTCTTGAAGCTTCCCGGCACCTCTGAACCTGCGCTCGCCGCCGCGGGGCACGCAGGACCGACGGCCGTGGTACCCGGAGAAACAGGCCCGGCGCTGTCGGAGCCGGGCGAATCCGAACCAACGACCGAAAAACCTGGCGGAATGCCCGAAGAAATCCGCGCCTGGCTGGACCATCTCAAACGGATCGACCGCAAGCGCGAACAGTTGAACACCGACCTCGCTTCCGAGGCGACCGCCATGATCGGCACGCTCCAGCCCGGCGTCTACGCGGAGACGGAGGCAGGGCAAGCGGCCGCGGACGACGCCAAGCGGCGAACCACCGCAGAGACGTTCATCGAGAATGTGGACAAGCGATTCCAGGACCTGACCGCCGAGTTTCAAAAGGTTCCGCCTCCCGAGGAGTGCCGCCGCATTGCCGCCCAATACACGGAGGCATTGCTCGGTACTCGAGAGCTAACGCTGGCGCTGCTGGAGGCGCTCCAGGCCCGCAGCATCCAACAAGCCGCGGCGCTCGAGAGCAAGAGCTTCAGCCGAATTGACCAGCCCGTGGACAACGCGAACAAGCTGATTGACGCGCTCTGCCAGAAGTACGGCGAGCCGAACGTTTGGCAGCTGTACGTGGAACGAAGCAGCGCCTTCGGTTCCGGCATGGGCGCAGCCGCGGCGATGGAGGGCTACGCCAAACTGCTCGAAAATGTGGAAAAGTGGGCTAATGACGAAGGAGGCGGATAAGTCGTCCCGCCATGGTTCGACTACCCTCGAAACGCTAAAATAGCGCGTCGTGAAGGTCCAACGCATCTACAACACCCTCACCAAGCAGACAGAGGTATTCGAGCCTCGCGACCCGGGGCAAGTGTCCATCTATGCCTGCGGCCTTACGCCTCAGGCCCCTGCCCATCTCGGACATATGCGCGGGGCGGTGTTGTTCGATGTGATAAGGCGCTGGTTTGAGTATCAAGGGTACACAGTCCACTTCGTTCAGAACTTCACCGATATTGACGACAAGATCATCCGCAGAAGCCAGGAAGAGGGACTTCCGCCTTCGGAGGTTGCCAAGAAGTACGCGCAGCAGTACTTGGACGACTTGGCAGCCCTCGGCGTCCAGCCCGCCAAGTGGGTCTACGTGACGGAGAACATGGACGCGATCATCGAGATGATCCAGCGAATCATAGATCGGGGGCACGCATACGTCGTTGACGGCGACGTGTACTTCCGCGTAACTTCCCTTCCCGATTACGGAAAGCTGAGCAATCGAACGCTGGAGAACATGCAGGCGGGCGCGCGGATTGAAGTGGACGAGCGGAAGGAGAACCCGATGGACTTCGCGCTCTGGAAGGCGGCAAAGCCGGGGGAGCCGGCTTGGGAAAGCCCGTGGGGGCCTGGGCGGCCCGGCTGGCACATCGAATGCTCCGCACTTTCTTTGAAAGAACTCGGTCCAAACTTTGACATTCATGCCGGCGGGACGGATCTGATCTTCCCGCACCACGAAAACGAGATCGCGCAGGCGGAGGCGTATCTCGGGGAACCGAAGTTCGCAAGGTATTGGATGCATTGGGGCGCCGTGCGGCTGGCCGGCGACAAGATGAGCAAATCGGTGGGCAATGTGTTTGCCGCTCGCGAGGCGATTACGCGGTACGGGGCGGCGGCCGTCCGACTGTTTCTCTTGAGCACAGGATATCGCTCTCCGATCGAGTTCTCGGAGGAGCGGCTCTCGCAATCGCAGGCTGTCGTCTCCAGGCTCCAGAACGCGTTGGCACGAGGGAGGCGGGCCGCGGGAGAGGAAACGGCCGAACCTGCCCAAGAATACATAACGAAGTTCGAAGACGCGATGCTGAACGATTTCAATACGCCGAGCGGAATCGCGGCCCTGCACGAATGCGTCGGGGAGATGAACGACCTTCTCGGAACAGAGAGCCCCGAACCGACGCGGGTTGCAAGCCTGCTCGCCGCGGCAAAGAAGATCTGCGACCTTCTCGGCCTGCCGAGCGAAGAGGAGTTCTCGGAACCTGGACTTGTAGAAGAAATCATGGCAAAAGTGCTAAAATGGAGGCAGATGCTCCGCGAGCAGAAGCAGTACGCTTTGGCGGATCAGATCAGGGATGATCTGGCCGAGCTGGGAATCGTCCTGGAAGACGGAGTCTCGGGAACTACATGGCGAAGAACGTAAGAAAAAACCGGAACCGCAGAGCCGGATGGGTCGCGGTCAGCCTGTTGGTACTCGTGGGCGTCGGATTTTCGGTCGAGCAGTTGGTGCCTCCGAGAGCGCCCGAGGGCTACCGATTTGGCGAAGTGTCGCTCGCTGGCAAGACGCGAAGCGAGGTAGAGCAGGTCTTCTCCACCTGGTGGGAAAACGAGAGTACGAGAGAGATCGCATTCTCCAGCCACCTCGTCTCGAAGCCGATCCCTCCGATTACGCTTGCTCAGGCGGGCGTCCGGGCCGACATCGAGGGCATGCTCGCCCAGGTTCCGTTCCGCGGATTCTACGCGACGTTGCTCAACTCGAAGGACGAAGCGGTCGAAGTCGAACCGAGATACACCACGGGGAGCGCCGACCTGGCCGCGCTCGCGCAGTTCGTGGAAGATCACGGCCTCTCCGAGCGACCAGCCCGAGTGTATTACAAAAATGGAAAGATTCAGCGGCAGTATGAAGTCCCTTCCTTCGAATTCGATCCGGATGCCGTGCCGGAGCGAGTGATCGCCGCCCTCGAGCAAGGCAAGGACGAGATCGAACTGCCCGTCCGGATCACGAAGCCGCACATACCGAAAGAGGCCGTGGATCAGATCGTCGAAGTCATGACAACGTTCACGACGAAATTCAACACAGGCGATCGCAATCGCAGCAGCAACATCGCCACGGCGGCCAGCCGTATCAACGGTTTGGTGCTTCTTCCGGGCGAGACGTTCAGCTACAACGGCACGGTTGGCAAGCGCAGCGCTAAAACGGGCTTTAAGCCTGCGGGGGTGTATGCCAGCGGCAGACACGAAGTGGACTACGGTGGTGGGATTTGCCAGGTCAGCACAACCCTGTTCAACGCGGCGCTGTTAGCCAACCTCGACATCGTGGAGCGCTCCAACCACTCGATGCCCGTTCCGTACGTGCCGATTGGACGCGATGCAACTGTGGATTACGGCAACATTGACCTCAAGTTCGAGAACCCTTACAACTTCCCTATCGCCATCAGCCTCGAGGTTTCGGGCGGCACGCTGACGGCGCGAATCCTCGGCCGGAAAGACGAAACGACGGAGGTCCGGATTGTCGTAAACGGTTTTTCGTCGTGGGCGAACACGGTGAAGTACATTGACGACCCCTCTTTGGAACCCGGCCAAGAGGTCGTGGAAGAGAAAGGGAGCACCGGCAGGAAGTGCACGACCTGGAGGATTGTCCTCAAAAACGGGAAAGAGGTGAAACGGGAGCAGGTCGGCACGAGCACGTACCGAGCCTGGCCGCGGATCGTGCGTCGGAATCCGAACCGGCCGGAGATCAACCCGACCCAAGAAGGCGCTGCTCCAGACGACGGTGGCGCTGAGCCGCCTATCGCATCTGCTCGATCCAATCGCGATAGCGCTCGCGGATGACGCGGCGTTTGACCTTCATGGAGGGCGTGAGTTCTCCGCCTTCAATCGTCCACTCATCGGGAAGGATCCGAAAGTCCTTCACCTTTTCGAAGTCCGCAAGTTGCGCGTTGGCCGCCTGAATGTCTTGGCGGATTCGCTCGCGAAGCCACTGCGACTGGGCAGCCTGCTCTCGATCGGCCGGATGGATACCCCGCTTGCGCAGCTCCGGAGCCAGCACCTCCCATCGCGGCAGAATCAATGCGCTGATATGGTCGGAGCCGTCGCCGACGACCATGCACTCGCCAATGCTGGGCTGGGATTTGAGGATGCCCTCGATCTTGGCCGGTGCGACGTTCTTCCCATTGGCGAGGACAAGTATGTCCTTCTTTCGATCCGTAATATAGATCCGGCGTCCTTCCAGATAGCCGATGTCTCCCGTATGGAACCAGCCCTCAGCGTCAATCGCCTGGCTCGTCGCGTCCGGTTTGTTGTAGTATCCAACCATCAAACTGGGGCCGCGCATCAGGATTTCGCCATCCTCCGCAATCTTGACTTCGATGCCCTCGAGGACTTCGCCAGCGGACTGATACACGCTCCGGTCGGGATGATTGACGCTGATGACTGGAGCCGTCTCCGTAAGGCCATAGCCCTGCAGGATCAGGATGCCGAACGCTCCATAAAATTCGGCCAGTTCTGCAGGTAGCGCAGCGCCGCCGGAGACCAGGAACCGGATCCGCCCCCCAAGCCTCTCTCGCACCTTACGCGCGACGAGCCAATCCAAGACTCTGCCCTTGAGGCCGACTGGCTTCAATCCGTTGGCGAGACGCGCCTTGCCCATGCGTACGGTCGCCTCGAAGAGCTTACGCTTGAACCCCGCGGGCACATTCGCCTCGATCTTCGATTTGACGCTTTCAAGAAATCGTGGTACAGTCAGCAGGATGGTAGGTTGCGCGACTCGAATATCCTCTGCGAGTGTCTTCAGCGACCGGGCGTAGGCAATCGAGGCCCCGCACGCAACGGGCAGGAAGTGGCCGGCCATCCGCTCGTATACGTGGGAGAGCGGGAGGAAGCTTACGAATCGGTCCTCAGGCCCTACGGGGAGTTGGGTACGGATGGTCCGGCAAAGAAAGACGAACGCTTCGTGAAGAAGTACAGCGCCCTTTGGCTCTCCGGTCGTGCCGCTGGTGTAGATGATGGTTGCGACGTCTTTCGCATCCAGAGAGGACGCTTTCGAACGCCACGCTTCCAAATCGCTCGGTTCCTCAAGCCAAGACAGTTCCTCGAAAGGAACGACCTCGGCGGCTGAACCGGCTGACGCGAGTGTCTCGACGAGTTTAGGGCTTCCGCCGAACGCGATCTCTGCGCCACTGTCGTTTAGGATCGCGCCGACATCGGCGGCGGGAAGCGTAGGATAGATCGGCACGGTAACTGCCCCGAGAGAGAGGATGGCCCAGTCGAGAATGGCCCACTGCATGCTGTTCTCCGCCATGATCGCGACGCGGTCGCCCTTCGCAACTCCTCTCGCCGCCAACTGCTCGGCAATACAAGCCACCCTCTTCTCCGCCTGCGCGTACGTGGTCGCCTGGAACCCGTCCTCATGTCGCGTAAGCCACAGCGGGCGATCGGCGTAGTTACGACAGCTCTCTATGAATAAGTGCGCGAGACTCCCCATGCCCTGGGCGCGATTATAGGTCAATCGCATCGCGGCGATTGCGCCGCAATCGTAGGAGTCGGAAGCGCAGCTCACCGATCTCCTTCGCCGTAAGCGGCCTGCCCAGGCGCTCTTCGCCCTCTTGGAGAAGAAAGCGGACGGACGTGGCTCCCTCATCCAGCGCGTGTACGCCCTTCCGGACGAGTTCTTCGAGGGCGGGCAGGTAGTTGTGACGTGTGGTGAGAAATCCCAGCTCCGGGTGCTTCTCGCTGAGCGTTCGCGCAACCCTCTCCGTGAGGTACTCCGCGTCGGCAACCGGATCCCAAGGCTCGGGGAGGACCGTCTTGAGCACGGGTGACGTCTCGCGGAACGGCCCACGCTGGACGGTGACTTCGATGCCGCCCGGCGCCTCTCGCACCGCCAACGTAATCATGCCCGTCCCCAAGCGCGCGGCACGGGCAATCACCGGCTCCACACCTGCGAGCAGCAGCGGTACGAGCCTCTCCAGGGCCTGTTCGTGTTCGACGTCAAAGCTTGCCATCAGTTTCCGAATCCCGTGTACTGTTTCAATCCCTTCTTCAAGAGAACCGACGAAACGACGACGAAGAGCGCAATCCACATCCCCTGTATTGCGACTCCCCGCACCCATGCATCGCCGTGGACTTCTCCCAGCAAAACGCCGACGGGGAACGCGACAGTGTACTTGAACGGCGATACGTCGGCAAGCGTCATCGCCCAACGAGGCATCGTCTCCAGGGGGACGAGGCGACCGCTCAAGAACATCTCGGGGAAGTAGTAGAGCCGGAAAATACTGACAAACTCGGTCGTCCACAACGAGATCAGGGCAATGCTCCAAGCCACAAAGAAACTCAGGAAATGCGCGAGGATGAGCGCGAGCCAGAACCCTGGGCCCAGGTACAGGTCTAACCCAACGAGATACTTGCCGTAGATGAGGATGAATAGCAGACCGATCGGGGCGTACAGCACGACCTTGATGATCCGCCACCCGACGTTTCGCGCCAAGTGCATCCACACAACGTTGATGGGTCGGAGCAGATACACGGAAAAGAGCCCTTCCCGGATCTCAAAGCCGATGTCCCACATCAAGTGACAAACGATGAACTGAGACAGGAAGGAAGCCGCCAGGTAGTACGTAACGAGGGCGGACGGATCCCGCCCCCCGATCATCTCTTGCTGTCCAAACGCTGCCAGCCACACCGCGGGAAGGATGAGGGCCAGCTGACCATCGGCTAACCCCCAGATGAACGCGCCCGCGCGATAGGCGAGGGTTTCCTGAATGTAAATATTGATCAGCGCAATCGTTTTGCGCCAGGCCCTGACAACAGCATTAGAGCGAGCGATTGCGCTCATGGGCGATCCATTCCGAGATCGTTTGTGCAGCATCCGATAACGGAAGCGGGTTTGCGTCCGGCTCTCGCCGCCACTTCACCTCAACGTTGCCCTCTGCGACGGTACGGCCGCATACAACGCGGAGTGGATACCCGATCAGGTCGGCGTCTTTGAACTTCACACCGGCGCGCTCGTCCCGATCGTCCAAGAGAACGTCCACACCTCGCTGTTGAAGCTCGGTGTAGAGCGTCTCGGCGGCCTCTTGCTGCTGGCGATCCTCCGGATTCACGACGACAATGACCACCTCGAACGGCGCGATCGAGACGGGCCAGATGATCCCTGCGTCGTCGTGGGACACTTCCACGACCGCTTGCATCGAACGACCGATTCCGAGGCCGTAGCAACCCATGAGGATCGGATGCTCTTTGCCCTCCTCGTCGGTGAAGACAGCATGCATCGGTTCGCTGTAGCGCGTGCCGAGCTTGAAGATGTGCCCGACTTCGATGCCGCGAACCTCCTTGAAGACTCCCCCGTCGGGGGATGGATCTCCATCCACAGCGATCCGGATGTCCGCAAACTCGTGAACTTCGAAGTCCCTGCCGTGGCAGACGTGAACCAGATGGGCATCATCCTCATTCGCGCCAACAACGAAGTCCGCCATGGAGCGAACCTCCTGGTCTGCGATGAGCCGAACGCCTTGCAGGCCGACGGGGCCGGCGAAACCGACGTCGGCGCCCGTCGCTTTGCGCACCGCGTCCGCCTCCAGCATCTCGACCTTCGGCACGCCGAGCCTCCGCGCCAGCTTGTATGGATTGAGTTCCCTGTCTCCCCGCACTAGCGCCGCTACCGTTTCGTCCCCGGCCCGCACCAACAGCGTTTTGACCAACTTTGATGCGGAAACCTTGAGAAAACTGGTGACTTCCTCCACGGTCCTCATGCCCGGCGTCGAGACCTTTTCGACTGGTGGCACGCCTTCTGCCGATGCCGGCTCGTAGGTACCTCCGACGTCACAACGTTCAGCATTCGCGGCAAAACCTGTCTTTTCGTTGAGCAAGACGCGGTCCTCTCCACCGGGCGTCACGACCATGAACTCGTGATTGTCCGAGCCACCGATGTCTCCCGCCTCCGCCTCGCACACCAGTGTCTCCAGCCCCATGCGGCGGAACATCCGCTCGTACGCTACCCACATCGCCTTGTAGATTCGGTCGAGGTCTTCCTCGTTCGAGTCGAAGCTGTACGCATCGAACATCTCGAATTCTTTGGCTCGAATCAGCCCGGCGCGCGGGCGAGGCTCGTCGCGAAACTTGGTTTGGATTTGGTAGAGGCAGAGAGGCATGTCTCGGTAGCTTTGCACGTGCGCCCTGACGATGTCGGTAATCACCTCTTCGTGGGTGAAGCCCAGGGCGAATTGCCGGTTTGTCCGGTCTTCGGTTCGGTAGAGAACTTCCACCGCGTCTCTACCCGTCTCTTTCAGTAGGTCGAACGGCACGAGCGCAGGCATGAGCAGCTCGATCGCGCCGACGCGGTTCGCCTCTTCCCTGACAATGTCGGCCACCTTGTTGAGAGTTCGGAGGCCAAGCGGAAGGTAGGTGTAGACGCCCGCCGACAGCTTGCGGATGAAGCCGGCACGGAGCAGCAGCCGGTGGCTGACGAGTTCAGCCTCGGCTGGAGCCTCTCGGAGCGTGGGAAGAAAATAGCGGCTTGCGCGCATGACGCGCCATTATGAACGAAAACGTACGTACGACAAGGACATGAACAACGAGCTGAGTCGAAGAGATCTATTGAGGAAACTGGGATTTGCGGCCGCTGGTTCGCTGCTCGGCGGCGCGACCACGGCTTCGCAGCTGCTCGGCGGTCACAAGCAGACCGAGCTGGGTTCTGGACGGGCGCAGGACCGGGCGCCGTACTTGCAAATCGCTCTCGAAGCTGGGCCTGGGCAGGTCCAGATCCGTTCCGGGCCTCCAACGAACGTACTGCGCTTTACGGGATCCGTTCAGCGCGGGCGGCAGGACACGCTTCTTCCCTCCCCGGGCAGCTACCTGGGCCCGACCCTCTCCCTGTGGCAAGGCGAGCCCGTTACAATCTTTTTCTCGAACAATCTGCAAGAGGAAAGCATCGTGCACTGGCACGGCATGTACGTCCCGCATTACGCGGACGGCCATCCGATGGACGTCATCGGCCCGGGCTCGATGTACGCCTATCACTATCGGGTCTGGAACCGCGCGGGGACGTACTGGTATCACCCTCATCCGCATATGATGACTGGGCCGCAAGTCTACGCAGGATTAGCGGGCGGGCTGATCGTGCACGACCTGGAAGAGCAGGCCCTCGATTTGCCTTCCGGAGAGTTCGATCGCCTGCTTGTGTTGCAGGATCGCGTCCTCGATTCCCAAAATCAGTTTGTGTATCTACCCAACCCGATGCGAGGCACATTGGGCAGTGAGATCCTGGTGAACGGTCAGCCGAATTACACGATGAATGTGAAGACGCGAGCCTATCGGCTTCGAATTCTCAACGGCTCGAACGCGAGAATCTACAAGCTGGCGTGGGGCGACGGATCGCCGATGACGGTAATCGGCACCGATGGCGGGCTTGTGGAGTACCCGCTCGAGAAACCTTACGTCGTGCTCTCTCCCGGCGAGCGGGTCGAAATCTGGGCGGACTTCCGCAACCGAACGATCGGCGAGCAGATCGTGCTCAAGAGCCTCTCCATGAGCGGCTTGATGTTCGGAGTCGGCCAGGGGAACGACCCGTTGCCGAATGGCGCGCCGTTCGACGTGATGCGCTTCCAAGTCACGCAATCGGAGAAAGAGTATCGCGACTTGCCGAAACGCCTTTCCACGATTCAGTGGCACCGAGAAAAGGATGCGGTGAACCGGAAGGACCCGCGCTACCTAACGGCGCGCTGGGATTCCAACATGGGCTGGGTCCTCAACGACGAAATGTACGACATGCATGGAACAAAACCGAACGAACGAGTGCGAGCCAACACGCTCGAGGTGTGGGAGATCGAAAACCTCGGCGGAAACATCACGATGGCCCACCCGATCCATCTTCACGGGCAACAGTTCATGGTTCTCTCTCGGGAGATCCATCCCATGTATCAACTCGGTTGGGAAACCGTTCGCTACGGGTACACGGACGAGGGTTGGAAGGACACGGTCCTGCTGATGCCCGGCGAGAAGATCCGTTTCCTCGTGCGCTTCGGCCAATACACCGGCCTGTTCCTGTATCATTGCCATAACCTCGAGCACGAGGATATGGGAATGATGAGGAATTATTTGGTGTACTAGTCGAACGGTAGCGGTTCCACGAAGAGCACCGTTTCGTTTGTGAGAAGCACCGTACCCGGAGCCGCTTTCCGGGGTCGGCGCACGTACTTGGCCAAAGTGTAGGCGACGGGAACCGTTTTCGCGTGCTTTTGCGAGCTGTGCCGCGCGGCGATGCGAGCCGCGTACTCGAGCGTTTCCTTCGGCACTCGCTCCGGATGATTGCCCGTAGGCACCACCACATGCGCGCCTGTGGTCCCGCGAGCGTGTAGCCACCAATCGTTCGGCTTTGCAACGCGTCTCGTGAGATAGTCGTTCGCCGTTGCGCTCAATCCGACGAGGATCCGATAACCGCCGGGACCTTGGTACTCCCGAATCCGCTGCCCTTCGAAGCGCTTGGTTTCGCCCTTCTCGCTCGCGGGCATCCTTTGGGTTCGATCGTCGGCCGCCAACAGCTTCTCCAGCTCTTCGATTTGCGCCTCAATCTGTCGGATCCTATCTTCGAGCAACGGCTTGGCATTCCGTGCCCGCTTTGCCTTCGCAAAGTACCGTTCCGCATTCTCGACCGCCGTCAACTCTGGATCCAGCTTGATTTCCAGCGGGTTTCCATCGAAGTCCGGCAACACGACTTGCCTGGCGCCCGGCGACACCTCCGTCTGAAAGGCGAGAAGCAGTTCGCCCTTTCGTTGCAACTGCGCCGACCGGTCACCTGACCGGAGTGTCGCCTCCAGCTGCGCTTGCGCGGACCTCAATCCTTCGACCTTTCGCCGAATGGCGGACCGCTGCCTCTCGAGCTGAGCAGCCTCCTCTTCTTTCTGTTGGCGCAACAGCCACGCCTCGACTGCCTGCGAGAAGGAGGGATACCGCCGCGCCGCGTCAGCCACGCGCACCGGGTACGGACCTTCCTCATGAAGCCAACCCGCACCTCCTCGAACGGCTTCCAAGATTGCGTCGGGGGATCGCTCCCCCGCCAAGACGAACGGCCTCGAACCGACGGATTGAGGATCGGCCAGCGCTTGATCAATGGAGTTCAGATTCGGCTCTGGAAGTTGCACTTTTCTCCCAATCGGAAAGATCTCCGGCCGGCGCTCGGCCACAAGCACCCGACCCTCTCCGTCGCACAGGCCCGCGGCCGCATGGGTGCCAAAAAGGCACGCGAATAGCCGCTTGCGTTCTGTACCATGCTCGAACTCGCACACGAGGAGGCGATCGAAGCCGATTTGCTCGATGCTCGCCAAGCGGGCATCCCGCAGGTGGAGATCCAGTTGGTGGGCGAAGCCGCGCTCGGGTCGAGCACCCGATAGAGCTGAGGCGACGAAGGCGCAAGGGTAATCCGGACGGGTCCGGATGACCAGGGAGGGATCGTGCGTTCGTTCAAACCGGACCAGCCACGTTCGCTCATCCTGCTGCAAGACTCGTCGGACCCGCCGCCCGACCAGATCGCGCGCCTCCGACACCGCAGCTGCGAGGCAGAGGCTATCGAAGGGCCAAGCGCTCATGCCAGTCGCGCAACGACCGCATCCCCCACTTCTTTCGTCCCGGCGTTTCCGCCCAGGTCCCGGGGCAGGACGCCGCCTTCGAGCGTGCGCTCTACTGCCCTCTCAATGGCGGACGCCTCTTTCTCCATCTTGAACGAATACTTGAGCATCATGGCTGCGGAGAGGATGGTGGCGAGGGGATTGGCGATGCCCTGCCCCGCGATATCCGGCGCGGAGCCGTGAGCCGGTTCGTAGAGGCCGAACACGGTGTTGCTCGCTGCATCCGCATCCGAAAGAGAAGCGCTGGGAAGCATTCCGAGCGAGCCGGTTACTTGAGCCGCTTCGTCGCTAAGGATGTCACCGAACATGTTTTCCGTGAGGATGACATCGAACTGCCCAGGGTCGCGAACCAGTTGCATCGCGCAGTTGTCCACAAGCATGAACTCGTTCTGCACGTCTGGATAGACCTCGGCGATCTCCGTGACGACTTCTCTCCAGAGCCGGCTTGTCTCTAAGACGTTCGCTTTGTCCACGGTCGTCACCTTCTTTCGGCGTTGGCGGGCGATTTCGAATCCGCGGATTGCGATTCTTCGGATCTCCATTTTCGAGTAAACACATGTGTCCACGGCAACTTCGCCGTTCTCGCGCCTTTCTCGAGGCTTGCCGAAATAAATACCTCCCGTTAGCTCGCGACAGACGACTAAATCTATGGGGCCTGATGGGCCGAATCGCACTGGCGAAGCGTGCATCAGACTGGGGAAGATCTTCGCGGGGCGCAGGTTGGCGTAGAGGTTCAGTTCCCTGCGCAGAGCCAGAAGCGCGCCGATTTCCGGCCGTTTCTCGGGGGGCTGGAGGTTATCCCACTTCGGGCCGCCGACCGCACCGAGTAAGACCGCGTGGCTCTCCAGGCAGAGCCGAAGGGTGTCGGCGGGCAATGCCTCGCCCACGGCATCAATCGCCGCTCCACCCACTAAAGATTCTTGCAACTCTAACTGGTCTGTAATGGCGGTGAGGACCTTGCACGCCTCGGCCACGACTTCGGGCCCAATTCCGTCGCCGGCAAGCACTGCAACCTTGAACATCGCGGCTATTATGCCACCTCGAGAAGGCGCTAACACCTCGGCCAAGAGATATACTTTCGGCAGGTGAGCAGATGGAGCGACGCCGTGGAACGATCGCCGCTCGTTCGCGCATTGCGCGAGCGGGTGCTGGTTTGTGATGGCGCGCTGGGCACGGAGTACCAGGCGCGCAATTTAGCGATTGACGACTTCGGCGGACACGATGGGTGCAATGAGTTCCTCTGTTTGAGTCGCCCCGACGTAGTGCGAGAGCTCCACCGCGCGTACTTCGAGGCTGGCTCGGATGTCGTCGAAACCAACACTTTTGGGGCGATCCGGTACGTCCTGGACGAGTACGGCATCGGTGACCGAATGGAGGAGATCTGCGCGGCGGCCGCACGGTTGGCCCGCGAGGCCGCTGACGCGACCTCTACCCCAGACAAACCGAGATTCGTTTTGGGAGCGCTGGGGCCGGGAACGAAACTGGTTACACTTGGGCAGGTCGCCTTCGATGAGATCGTCGAGAGTTACGCGACTGCCTTTGCTACTCTCATCCAAAACGGCGTAGACGCCCTGCTCCTCGAGACTCTCCAGGACCTGCTGCACCTGAAAGCCGCCCTCGTCGCTGCAGGAGACGCCATGGAGCGGACGGGCGTCGAGCTGCCGGTCTTGGTGCAGGTAACGATCGAGCAGACCGGAACGATGTTGCTCGGAACGGAGATCGAGGCGGCGATCCTCACAGCCTCTCTCTTTCCCTACGTTGTCGGCTTTGGTATGAACTGCGCCACCGGCCCGGAGGAGATGGCTCCGTACGTGCGGGCCATCTCGAAACACTGGGACGGTTTCGTGAGCGTTCAGCCCAATGCGGGGCTTCCCGAGGTCGTGGACGGGCGCACGGTTTACCGTCTCACGCCGACCGCTCTGGCGGAACATCAAGTGAGATTCGTCCAGGAATTTGGCACAAACCTGGTTGGAGGCTGTTGTGGAACGACTCCCGCTCACATTCGCGCTCTTGCGGAGGCGGTTCAGGCGCAGCAAGCCACACGTACCGAAGAGTTTTCGCCGCTCACGGGACTGGCATCGCTGTATCAGTACCAGCCATACGACCAGTCTCCCTCGTTCCTGATCGTGGGCGAGAGGACCAACGCCAATGGGAGCAAGCGCTTTCGCGAGCTGTTGGCGGAAGAGGACTGGCAGGGGCTGACGGAGATGGCGCGGGAGCAGGAGGCGGAAGGGGCGCACGTCTTGGACGTGTGCACTGCCTACGTCGGTCGCGACGAAGTGCGCGACATGGATCGGTTGCTCTTCGAAGTCGCTCGGCAGGTGACGATTCCGATCATGGTGGACTCGACCGACGAGCGCGTCATCGAACGTTCCCTCAAGCGTTTGCCAGGCAAGCCGATCGTCAATTCGATCAACTTCGAGGACGGGGACGCTCGGACGGAGAGGGTCCTGGGCTTCTGCAAGAGGTACGGAGCAGCCGTCGTCGGCCTGACGATTGATGAAGACGGCATGGCCAAGGATCGGGAGCGCAAGGTGGCGATCGCCGACCGGATTCTCGAGGCCACGCGCCGTTATGGGATCCCGGACGAGGATGTCTTTCTCGACACGCTGACCTTCACGCTGGGTTCCGGGGATCCCGAGTTTCGAACGGCCGCCGTGGAAACCATCGAGGCGATCCGCGAAATCAAGCGCCGCCACCCGAGGGTCAACACGCTGCTCGGGGTGAGCAACATCTCGTTCGGTTTGAAGCCTCAGGCGAGGCACATTTTGAATTCGGTGTTCCTTCACTATGCGCTCGAAGCCGGCCTCACGAGTGCGATCGTCCACGCCGGGAAGATCCTCCCTCGAAATCAGGTGCCCGACGCGTTGTGGGAGGCGGCTCGCCGCCTGGTCTTCAATGAGTGGGTGGACGACAAGGATCCGTTGGTCGAATTCATGGCCCGCTTCGAGGAAGAGGGCGCCACGATTCAAGAGTCCGCCAACTTGGAGGATCTGCCGATCGAGGAGCGCCTGAAGCGTCATATCATACAAGGTATTCGGAAAGATCTGGAACAGAACCTCGACGAGGCGCTCACCCGGTACGAGCCGTTGCAGATCATCAACGAAATTTTGCTGGACGGAATGAAGACGGTGGGCGATCTCTTCGGCGAAGGCAAAATGCAGCTGCCGTTTGTGCTCCAGAGCGCCGAGGTCATGAAAGCCGCGGTTCGCTACTTGGAACCGAAGATGGATCGCGTAGAGGGCCAAGATCGCGGTTCCATCGTTCTGGCTACCGTTTCCGGAGACGTTCACGACATTGGGAAGAACCTCGTGGACATCATCCTTTCGAACAATGGGTATCGCGTCGTGAACATTGGAATCAAGCAGCCTTTGAGCGCGATCCTGAGTGCGGCGGAAGAGCATAACGTGGACGCGATCGGCATGAGCGGTCTCTTGGTGAAGAGCACGATTGTCATGCGCGACAACCTGCTGGAGATGAACGAGCTGGGCAAACACCACTACCCCGTCCTGCTCGGCGGCGCGGCACTCACGCGTAGTTATGTAGAAGAAGATCTCCGAAAGCTGTATAAAGGCAAGGTTTGGTATGCCCAAGATGCCTTCGAGGGGCTTCGCATCATGCAGGAGATATCAGCCGGCGCGGAAGCCGAGGAGCCGGAGAAGGCGTCCGGCGCACCGGCAACGCCGCGGCCGCGCAGTCATCGGGTGCCCGCAGACATCGAAGCCTTGCTCGAGTTCGACGGAACAAAGAGCGATGTGCAGCCGGCCAAGGAGATTCCTACACCACCGTTTTGGGGTCGTAGGGTCGTCCGTGACATCTCCATCGAGGATGTGTATCCGTTCATCAACGAAGTCGCACTATTCCGTGGCCAGTGGGGCTACCGCCGACCCAAAGAGATGTCAAACCTGGAGTTCAATGAGTATCTCGCCGGCGTCGCCGCACCGGAGTTCGAGGAGTTGAAGCAGGAACTGAAGGAAGTCTTCGATCCGGTCGTTGCGTACGGGTACTTCCCTGCTCAAAGCGAAGGGAACGACCTGATCCTGTATGACCCGGAGACCCATTGTGAGGTGGAGCGGATCCGTTTTCCGCGCCAGTCGGACGGCCGCCGGCTCTGCATCGCGGACTTCTTCGCCTCGAAGGAGAGCGGGCGGATGGACGTCGCCGCTTTCCACATCGTCACCGTCGGGCCGCGTGTCACGGAGCTGGAGCGGCGGTTGTTCGACGAGGGCGAGTATCGAAAGTATCTCTTGGTTCACGGAATGGGCGTGGAGACGGCGGAGGCGCTCGCGGAGTACTGGCACAAGCGGATCCGCGAGGAACTGGGTATTGCGCACGAGGACGCCTCAGAGATCCGCTTGCTCTTCAGCACCAAGTATCGCGGCTGCCGATACTCTTTTGGCTATCCCGCTTGTCCGCGCCTCGAGGACCAGGCGGTTGTGATGCGCCTCTTGCGGCCGGAGGAGATCGGCATCACGTTGACCGAGGAGTACATGCTCGTCCCGGAGCAGAGCACGAGCGCGATCATCTGCCACCACCCGGAAGCGAAGTATTTCAATATCCGGTGAGGTAATCTGACGGCATGCGCGCCGCCGCGACCGCATTCTTCCTCCTGCTGCTGGCGTTCACCGCCTCGGCGCTTCAAGGCGACCTCAGCACGGCCAAGCAGGCCGAACGGCAGGGCCGCACGGACGAAGCGATCCGCCTGTATCGCGAATACCTGCAGTCCCATCCGGACGACTACACCGGCCAGTACAGCCTTGGCGCCCTCTTGCTGCGAAAGGGCGAATACGAGGAGGCCGTCCTCCACCTCGAACGCGCACACCGGTTGCAACCGGACCGTGCCGAGCCGAACCTCGCTCTCGCGAGCGCATATCTCTCTCTTCAGCAACCGGCCGACGCGCTCGCCGCGCTCAAGCGCGCCGAGAAGGTAGCCGGCTCGGCGGCGGAGTATTGGAGCATGCGGGCGGGAATCGAAGCGATCCTGGGCGATTCCGCCGCCGCGTCGTCGGCTCTTCGGGCGCATTCGCTGGCGCCGGCGCGATTGGACATCGCGCTCCAGGCCGCGTCGATCCTCTCCATGTTCGGCAAGCATCGAGAGGCGGCAGAACTGTATCAGAAAGCTTTTGACCTTTCTCCATCGAGCTGGGAGATCCGCGTCTCGCGAGGGCAAGAGCTGCTGGCGGCGGGAGAAGCCGAGGCGGCGCTCCAAGAGGCGGATGAGATCCTTGCTGCACAGCCCACTCAGCCCGCTGCCGCCATCCTCAAGGCGAAAGCCCTGCTTGCCCTCCAAAGACCAGAGGAAGCGTTGAACTTCCTCTCCGCCGCCCTGGAACGAGGGATCGAGGCGCCGCGTCTCGCGCCAGTTCGAGCGGAGTGCCTGGTACAGCTCAAGAGAGACGCAGAGGCTGCGCGCGTGCTGGACAAGGCGGCCCAAACCGCGCCAGCCGATCCGGAAGTGCAAGCGGCGCGAGCGAGACTGTATCTGAAGTTGGGCAATTTCGCTGAGGCCGAGCGCTCGGCGGACCAACTCTTGCGCGTCGCCCCCAAGTGGGACGAGAGCTACCTCGTCGCGCTCGAGGTAGCGAGAAGCCAAAGGAAGCAGACAGCCGAGGAAATCATATTGAGAAACTGGATCGCCTTTCTCCCGAACGATCCGAGGCCGTACAAGCCGTTGGCGGAGCGGCTTCTCGCGCGGGATTCCTGGGCTGAGGCGGGCGTTGTGCTCGACGCCTACCTTCGGATCAGGCCGACCGACGCAGACGCGTACGCTCTCATGGCGCAAGCGTTCTTGGGCGCCGGCGACGCTTCGACCCCAATCGCCCGACTGAAGACCGCGCTGAGTCAAGGCGTTGAATCGGAAGCGCTGTATCTCTATCTTGCTCTTGCGTATCGGAAGCAACAAGAAAACGGGGAGGCGATCCGAACGCTGGAAACGCTCGTCCAGAAGTATCCGAAGTCGGAGCGGGGTTGGTCGCTCTTGGCGACGATTCAGGAGCCCACCCGCCCCGAAGGCGCGCTGCAGGTGTACACGCGCATGTTGGAAGCCCTGCCGGGAAATCTCGAGGCGATCAAGGGACGCGCGCGCATGCTCGGAAGGCTGGGGAGACACGAACAGGCGGCCGAGGAGTGGATCCGGCTCGCGAAAGAACAGAAATCGCCCGGCCCCTATTACTTCGCAGCAATGGAATATAGAGAGGCCAAGAAGCCCGAGAGAGCGGACGCAATGTGGGCGGAGCTCGAACAGGCGAAGCCGGAGGACGTCGAGCTGCTTTCCGTTCATGCGCAATACCTTGCGGACGTCGAACGGGTCGACGAAGCATACGATGTTTTGAAACGCATGGCCCGAATTGCGCCGGAAAATCCGGATGTCTATCTCACGGGCGCGCGAATCCTTGTGGACCGCAACCGCCCGAAGGAAGCGATCGAGTTCCTCAAGCCAGGTAGCGGCGTACTGTACAAGAATTTCCAGTTTTTCCAGCTCTTGGCGAAAGCCAGCGCGGCAGCCAAGGACGCCGAGAGTGCGATCGCCATCACCGAAGACCTATTTCGACGGGAGTTGTACTCCGTGCCTATGATGGTGGCGTTCGTGGACGGCCAGGCGCGAAAACGGAAGCTTCCGGACGCCATTCGAGCGATTACCGAGGCGACCCAGAAGCACCCGGAAGAGATGTCCCTGTTCGTTGGCCTCGCGCGCGCCAAGGCGCTCACCGGAGATGGACGGGGAGCGCTGGAAGCCTTGGACCGAGCCGTCGAGCTCGCGCCGAGCGACGTCGAGACCCTACAGGTGTACGCACAGGCGGCTGAGGCGGAGGGGGACGCGACCCGTGCGGCTCGTGCCTTCGAGCTGCTGTCCAAAGCGCTGCCGAACGAGCCAAACTACGTGTTGAAACATGCAGGATATCTTCGAGATCTTGGCAAAAAGGCGCAAGCCATCTCCGTCTTAAGGGGCGCGCTGGAGCGGTTCCCCGGCAACGCGGAGATCTTGAAGATGCTGCAAGACCTCGGCGGCTAACCGACGACTTTCCAGATCCGCAAGAGCTGGCGCAGAAGCGGCTCGGCTTGATCGAGAGGCCATTGGGTCGCGCTGTCGGAGAGGGCGGAAGGCGGGTCCGGGTGCACCTCCATGAAAAGCGCATCAATTCCAGCTGCGACGGCAGCTCGGGCGAGAGTCGGAATCGCGTCGCGGTTTCCTCCGCTTTGGTTCCCCGCTCCACCGGGCCTCTGAGCGCTGTGCGTCGCATCGAAGCAAACGGGCCAACCGAATGACCGCATGACGGGCAGCCCCGCCATGTCCACGACCAAGGTGTGGTAGCCGAACGTCGTGCCCCGTTCCGTCAGGATTATGCCGGCGGCGCCGCCAGTTTCGAGTTTCTTCACGATGTTCTTTGTGTCTTCCGGGGCCAGGAATTGTCCTTTCTTCACGTTGACCGGCTTCTCCGTCTCGGCGCACGCGAGGAGCAGATCGGTTTGCCGACAGAGGAAGGCGGGAACTTGGAGCAGGTCTACGACCTCGGCGACGGGCGCACCTTGGTCGGGCAGGTGGACGTCGGTTGTAAGAGGCAGATCGAATTCCTGCTGGACTCGCTGGAGGATCCGAAGCCCTTCGTCCATTCCGGCTCCCCGCGGCGTTTCGAGACTGCTGCGGTTCGCCTTGTCGAAGGATGCTTTGAAGATGTATTGGACGGACAGCGTCGCGCAGATCCGTTTGAGGGTTTCCGCGACGCGCGCGCAAACGTCCCAACTCTCTGCAAGACAGGGGCCGGCGATGAGGACTGGGTGCCCCCCGCCAACCACGACATCGCGGACGCGAACGGTATTGACCGGCATACCGTACGGATTCTACGGTATCGCGCCCGTTTTGCGCAGCTCTTCGAGCCATCCCTCCGGACCGAGGAATTCGCTTTGAATATGCGTGAGCCTGCCCTCTTTGTCATAAAATCGAATGTGAGGAAGGGACTTCCAGCCGAAGTAGCGCTGGGTCATCTCTTGATAGGCGGGGTCAACGCCCGTCGAGAGGTCCATCTTGAAGGCGCGCACGTTCTTCATCGCGCGAATGACGTCCGGGTCCGTGAACGTCTTGTGCTCGATCTCCATGCAGGCAGCGCACCAGTTCGCGGTACCGTCCACGACGACAGGCTGACCGGAGCGCAGCGCCTCTTCGAAGCTCTCGATCGTAAACTTCTCCCACTGGATCCCTTCGGGCGCGGGAGAGAGGGCGTCGTACGCATAGCCGGCGCCGTACCAGATCATGAACACGATGGCAAAGGTGCGGATCAAGGCGACGATCTTGGACGTGAACGAGCGGTCGAACCAGATCAGGTAGACGGCCGAAGCCACGAAGGCGACTGCGTTGATCCACAGCGTCGCGACGTACGACACACCGCCGCCGATGCCCTGGAGCGCCGGCCCGAGGTACCGAGTTACCGCAAACAGAATAATCACAAGCCCCATGATCCGCTTCAGGGTTGTGAGCCAGTCCGCGGACTTCGGCAGCTGGGCGCCCGCCACAGCCAGGAATACATACGGCAAACCGAGTCCCAAGCCGATCGTGGTGAAGACGGAGATGCCGAGGGGGAAACTCTGCTTTTCCGCCACCACGACGGCGAGAGCGGCGATGAGCGCGGTGCCGCAGGGGGCCGCACCCACGCCCAACAGAGATCCCATGATGAAGGCGCCCACCGTGCCGGAGCGACCGCGTAGTTGCTTCTGCAAGAACATGGGCAGCCGGATCTCATACAAACCGAACATCGAGAGCGCCAACGCAAACAGAAGAGCAAACAGAGCAAGATTGAAGTATGGGCTTTGGAACATCGTTCCGAAGCCCTTTCCGACAAGAACCGAGACCGCGCCGAAGATCCCGAAACTCAGCGCAATGCCGAGCATGTACGAGACGCCGAGGGCAAACTTACCGCCCGTGCTTTCCTTTGCCTGGTTACTGAAGAAAGATAACGTGATGGGGATTAGCGGGTACACACAAGGCGTTAGGTTCAGCAAGAGGCCCGCGAGAAAACCTGCCAACAGCAGCGCCCATACCCCGCGGTCATCCTTGTCGGCGCCCTGTTGATCTAATGGAACTTCGTCCGCGCGAGATGCGGCGGGCATCGCTGAAGAGGAGCCCACCGACCCCGAGGCTTGAGCCTCTGCTTCGAGCGCAGGGTCGTTTCCGGGCGCGGCTCCGTCTTCCATGTCGAACGGGGGCTCCGTTGAATCCTCCGCGTCGAGTTGCGCGGGCGGCGCGGGTGGCTCTTGATCGGCTTGGGCGGCCGGCTTCGTCGGCTGCTGGGGCTTGGCTTCCGTCGGTTTGGTCGGAGCGGAGTTGGCGTCTTGCTTCGGATCGGACCTTGGTTCTGGCGCAGCGGCGACGTTCAGCGTCTGTTCCGCCGAGATGGTCTCGGGCGGGTAGCAGGAGAAGTCGTCGCACATCTGTACCTGAACATTGACCTTAACCTTCCACTCCCCTTTTGCGCTCTCCGGCAGGCGAATCTTCACAGGGATCCGGACCGCCCCCTCGTAGACGGCGAGCGGCTGATCGCTGAATCCGAACTTCTTCCTGACGCCCTTCGGGTAGCGGGCGCTTACCAGTTCCCCGCCTTCCGCGACGGAAACGACGACGGGCAGGAAACCTTCTTCGCTGGGAGGGTTCTGGTTGGCATGGAACCCCGCCGGAATGGAGACCGTAACGGTGCCGGAGACCTCTTGGCCGGGCTTTGCCTGTGCGGCATCCAGTTTCAACGACACCTTCGCGGACTCCGCGAAGGCTGCGATAGAAAGGATAAGAATCAGGCAGAGGAAAACGGTTCGCTGCGCGAGCGAGGTCATATCTCTTCTAACCGCAATTCGGGCGCCCAAGTTCCCTCGCGTCACGCGCTCACCTCCACGACCCGGCCGCTCTCAGCGCTCTTGCGGGCCGCCTCCAGGATTGCGATCGAAGTTCTCACCTCTTCCGGTTTGATGGACAGATCCTCGCCGTGCAGCAGGTGATCGCGGAGGGCGCGGTATGGAGCGGCCCAATCGCTTTTTGGCGCATCGAGGTGCAATTCGCTGTCCATGCCTTCGAAGGAGCCCCGGAGGACAGCCGTGTTCCAGTCGGGCATCTGGAGGGCAGCCTTCTCGCCCCGGATCAGCCATCGCGGACGCGTCATATGGCTGACGCATCCGACGTCCATCTGTGCGACGATGTCATCGGTGAACTGGATCACAACGGTACATTGTGTCTCGACGTCAATGCCGTCGTGGCCGCCGAAGTGTGCGGTAGCGAACACTCGCGTCGGTTTTCGGGGCTTCATAAGCTGCACCAACTGATCGGAGAGGTGCGCGCCCCAATCGTAGAGCATCCCGCCGCCGTGTTTCGCCTGCCCTCGCCATCCGCTTGGGAACCAATGGCCGTTGACGCTCGACTCAACTTGGAACACCGTTCCCAGGAGTCCGCGCTCCCAAACTTCGCGAACGAGCAGATAGTCGCCATCCCACCGGCGGTTTTGGTAGACGGTCAGCGTTGTTCCGGCGGCGCGGGCAGCCTCAATCATTGCGTCGGCTTCGGCGACATTCAGGCACATCACTTTTTCCGTCATGACGTGCTTGCCCGCTTGGCTCGCCTGGATGCTCAAGGGGGCGTGCGTGTCGTGGGGCGTGACGAGAACGACGAGATCTACGGCGTCGTCTTCGAGAAGCTCTTCGTAAGAGTCGTACACTCGCGCCCCTGGCTGCTCAGACCTCGCCGCTTCGCGCCGCTCTTCGGAGAGATCGTAGACGGCGCGAAGTTCGAGCCCCTCCGTCGCATGGACCAGGTCCGCATGGTGTTTTCCCATCTGAAACTGGGCGCCATATCCGACAATTCCAACGCCGATTGCCATGGCGCTGGTGTCTACCCGATGCGCGTCCAGGGCCGAGGCTGTCGGGTAGCCTCCGCGGCGTGTCGAAGCCGATTCCGGAGAGCAAGTTTCTGGTCAAGAAGGCGCCGATCCGGCAGTTTCCATTCATTCGCCCGATCGTGGAGTTCACGCGCCTCGAGGCTTCGTCCGGCATCGTTCTGATTGTTGTCACGACGGTTGCGCTCATCTGGGCGAACTCTGCCTATTCGGAGGCCTATTTCCACTTATGGGAGACGACGGTTAGCCTCGGATTCGGGGACCAGGCCCTCACGCTCAGCCTCCATCACCTCATCACCGACGGCCTCATGGCGATCTTCTTCCTGCTCGTGGGCTTGGAAATCAAGCGGGAATTCGTCATGGGCGAGCTATCGAGTCTTAAGCAAGCCACCCTGCCGTTAATGGCGGCCCTAGGGGGCATGGTATTCCCTGCTGTTATTTATTTGCTCTTCAACAAGGGGCTACCGACGGAGTCGGGTTGGGGCGTGCCGGTCGCGACGGACATCGCGTTCACGCTGGGCGTGATCACGCTGTTGGGCAACCGAGTGCCGTTCAGCCTGAAAGTGTTCTTGACGGCGTTCGCCATCGCGGACGACATCGGCGCTGTGCTGATTATTGCGCTCTTTTACAGTCACGATTTGAACTTGCACGCGCTCTCAGCAGTCGGCGTTCTATGTGTGGTCCTGGCCGCTCTCAATATCGGCGGTGTGCGGCATATCGTCGTCTATCTGCTTGTCGGCGCCTTCCTGTGGTACGCCATGCTGCGCTCGGGAGTGCACGCTACCGTCGCCGGCATCCTTCTCGCCATGTTCATCCCGATGAAGTTCCGGATGAACACCAAAGAGTTCTTGGAGCATGTTCAGAAGCAGTTGAAGAAAATCGAGCGCGAAAACCCAGCTGAGGATGCGGTCGTGACGGAAAAGAGGCATTACCTCCTTCGGGAGATCGAGACTTCTTGCGAGCGGGCGAGCATGCCGCTCGTACGGCTGGAGCATTCGTTGCACCCGTGGGTGTCGTACTGCATCATGCCGATCTTCGCGTTGGCGAACGCGGGCGTTGCGATCTCCGGTTTCGACGCTAGCGTCTTCAGCCACCCGGTCTATCTTGGCGTCACGCTCGGATTGTTCCTGGGCAAAGCCGTCGGCATCACCCTCTTCTCGTTTGTGGCGGTCAAGCTTCGGTTTGCGGAGCTTCCGCGCAACTGCTCTTGGCATCAACTGGCCGGGGCGGCGATCCTTGGCGGTATCGGGTTTACAATGGCGCTTTTCATCGCCAATCTTGGGCTCGAGGCGCACCAGCTGGCGGAGGCGAAAGCTGGGATTCTTTCTGCGAGCCTGCTTTCCGCGGTCGTGGGTCTGACCTATCTCTCCCGAGTCTCACGGGCGGCGGCGCCAGAGCCCGAGGTGGAAGAGGGCTAAACCCCTTGCGCTGGGGAGGTTGGATTGGGTAAAGTTTGGATTGAGCCTCAGCGCAGGTCGCCGTTGTACGGAGACGCCGTCGAGGCGGTTGCGTAGAGCGGCAATCTGCTGAGGCTCAAAAATCTAAGAAAACCAAACAAAAGGGGCTTTTGGAAGCAGTATGCCGCTACCTGAGGAAGTCAAGAAGCAAGTCATTGAGAAGTACCGGACGTCCGAGAAGGACACCGGTTCTGTTGAGTTGCAGATTGCTCTGCTCACAGAACGAATCCGTCAGATCACGGACCACTTGCGGAAGAACAAGAAGGACTTCCACTCCAGGCTCGGCCTCCTCAAGCTGGTCGGCAAGCGCCGACGGCTGGAACGCTACTTGCGAGAGCGTGACATTGAGCGATATCGAGCCCTGATCCAAGAACTCGGCATACGAGAACAAAAGCCTCAATAAGGAGGCAGAATGATCGAAACCATCAGTTTCGAAATCGGGGGCAAAGAGCTCTCGATTGAAACCGGCCGTGTTGCCAAGCAGGCGAACGGCGCCGTTCTTCTCGGAATGGGAGAGACCGTAGTGCTCGGCACTGCGACCATGAGCAAGACTCCCCGAGAAGGGCTCGACTTCTTCCCGCTCACGTGCGACTACGAAGAGCGGAAATACGCGGTGGGGAAGATTCCCGGAGGCTTTATCAAGCGCGGAGGACGCCCGTCCGAAAAGGCGATTCTCACCAGCCGTCTCATTGACCGGCCCGTGCGACCCCTCTTCCCCGACGGGATGAGACACGACGTACAGTGTGTCGCCATGCCCCTTGCGATGTCGCAAGAGGATCCCTCGGACGTTCTGGCGATCAACGCCGTCTCGGCGGCACTCGCGCTCAGCGACATCCCTTGGGATGGTCCCATCGGAGCCGTGCGCGTCGGCATGGTGGACGACGAGTTCGTCCTCTTCCCGAGCGTGCAACAGATCCTGGACGGCAAATTGGACCTCGTGCTTGCCGGAACGAAAGACCACATCATCATGGTGGAAGCGGGCGCCTCGGAGGTTCCCGAAGAGACGATGCTCGAGGCGATGCGATGGGGTCACGACTTCATCAAAGTCATCGCCGAGAAGATCGAGGAGTTCGCCAAGGCACACGGGAAGCCCAAGGCCGAGGTGCCGCTGTCCGTGGTGGACCCCGAGGTCATGGAGGTTGTCAACCGGGAGTATGCGGCCGTGGTCGAGCAAACGCTCGTCAACCCGGACAAGCAGGCCCGAGAGGAAGCGCTCCAAGCGCTCATTGATGACGCGTTCACCAAGCTCTCGACAACGACGTTCGCGGCGGACGAAACCAAGCACAAAGACATCCTGCTCGCGATGGACAAGCTGATCAAGAAGACCGTCCGATCGCTCATCGTGCACAAGCAGCTTCGTCCAGACGGTCGAGGTACGCGCGACATTCGCGAGATTCGCTGCGAACCCGGTCTGCTCCCGAAGGTGCATGGTTCCGGTCTCTTCACTCGCGGCCAAACGCAGGTGATGACGGTAATCACGCTGGGCGCTCCGGGCGATGCACAGATCATTGACGGATTGGAGGAAGTGCCCGACAAGCGGTACATGCACTTCTACAACTTCCCGCCCTACTCGGTGGGCGAAACCAGGCCGATGCGAGGCCCAGGGCGCCGAGAAATCGGTCACGGCGCGCTGGCGGAACGAGCTCTGCTTGCCGTCCTGCCCTCGGAAGAGGAATTCCCCTACACCATGCTCCTCATGAGCGAGGTGCTCGAGTCGAATGGCTCGACGAGCATGGCGAGCGTTTGCGGCTCCACGCTGGCCCTGATGGACTGTGGCGTACCGATCAAGGCGCCCGTTGCCGGAATCGCCATGGGGCTGATCAGCGAAGACGGGAAGTTCACCGTCCTCACCGACATCCAAGGGATGGAGGACTTCTGCGGCGACATGGACTTCAAAGTCGCCGGCACGAGGACGGGAATCACCGCCCTGCAGCTCGACACCAAGATTGGAGGTATTCCGGACGAGGTGTTGAAGGCAGCGCTGGAACAGGCGCGCGAGGCCAGGCTGTTTATTCTCGACAAGATCGAGGAAGCGTTCCCCGAGCCGCGACGCGAGCTCAACCCGAACGCGCCGCGGATCAACGTCATCCACATTGACCCGACACGCGCGGGCGAACTGATCGGCCCAGGCGGTCGCATCGTCAAGCGGATCCAGCAAGAAACGGGATGCGAGATTGACATCCAGGACGACGGAAGCGTCTTCATCCTTGCGACGGATCAAGCCAGCGCCGAACAGGCGATGAAGATGATCAACGGTCTGATGGCAAAGCCCGAAATCGGCGACGAGTACGAGGGTGTCGTTACACGCCTCTTCGGCCGAGGCGCAATGGTCGAGTACCTGCCAGGGAAAGAGGGCATGGTGCCGAACGAGCAGCTCTCGCCGAAGCGGATCCGCCATCCGGAAGAGGTCGTCAAGCCCGGCGACACGATTCGCGTTCGCATCCATGAGATTGACGCGATGGGTCGGGTGAACTTGACGGCTCTCGGCCTGGCTCAGACCCTCGCAGGGATGGAAGATAACGAGGGAACGGAACCGCCCGCAGCGCGACCGAGGCAGTCTCGAGGACGAGACGACCGAGGCGGCGGACGCGACCGACGGGACGACCGTCGAGGCGGAGCGCGCGGACGGGGACGAAACGGCGGAGACCGCGACCGCGAGGACCGCGGACGCAGGCGCCGCGAGTCCGAGGATCGTCCGCGTAGGCAAGAGCCTCGCGAGCCGGAGTTGGAACCGCGCGAAGGGAGCGGCCTGCCTCAAGGCGAGTCGTCCGATACGCCGACGGCTCGATTCCGGCCGAAGCGTTAACTTCGAAGGCTGAATCTACGAGAGGCCCGGTCTGGCGACCGGGCCTCTTACTATCACCGAATCATTTCGCTACCCAATGTGCTACCAGGCGGACAAGGAGGCGGAGCGTCCATGTACCCAGGAAGAAGGCCAGGGTGAGCACCGCCACGAGAGCCACTACCCCTACGATTTCCGCACTGTGAAGCTGCATCCAGACTGACAAAGGCGCGCTCCTCACCTCGGGTGGAGGAGGTTCTCTCCATCCCTGCCAGAACGTTGGATCCGTGTCCGGGTGCCTTCCCTGCTGAAGTCTTGCCATCATGAAGGCGGTTCGCTTGGCCTGGTACTCTTCCGCCTCTTCGCGCAGGCGCTTGTATTCGCGCGCGGCGTGGTCGAGAACGCTTCGGTATTGGACGGCCGGCTGTAGGAGGTCCTTGTTCTCCCAAGTTGCGGGCTTTAGGGGCCGCTTCCCTTCTCGCTTCAACTCTGCAATCCTGAGGTCGGCAGTGTAGGCCAGCGTAGCATGCCTGTGTCCGAGGGCTCGGCTCAACGCTTCGAACACGTCCACACTCTCCCAAGCATTGCCCAAGACGATCAAACCGGTTAGGCCCTCGATCTTCTTGTCGGTCTCGATGTCCTGTTCCGCCGCTCGCCTCTCGATCCATACTCCGAGCGTCTGCTCTTCCTCGGAGCTTAAGAGCCACTCGATCGCCCAGAGCTGGAAGATTTCCCGACCAAAGTGGGCGTCGGGGTTGATCTCGATCGCTTTGGCGATCGCCCGTCGGGCGTGTTCCAGGTCCTGCAATCTCGTTCGATCCGCACCGTTTCGGATCCAGCGGTGAGCATAGAACGTCCCGATGTTTGCGTAATAGCGGTAGAGCGCCTCGTTCTTTTGGGCCGAAGAGTCCGGCACACGATCCAGGACCTGCTTTTTCTTGAGCATCCAGGCGATCGCCTCGTCGCTTCTTCCGATGCGGTCGCAGGCGACACCAATGTCATCATACAAATCCAAGCGGTCGGGGGCGCTCGCGAGTTCTCCCTTCACGCGCTCGATTCTCATTTCATAGTAGAGCGGAGGATTTCTCGGAAAGCGGCCGACGATGGCAAGGAGGTATCGGGCAAACCCTTGGCCTCTACGTCCAGCGTGTCGCGGTCCCACATGCAAGCGCACGCGGCGGACCAACTCAAGAGCAGAGCCAGAATGACACCCTGCCTCACACATTTAGTATATCCTGAGATTCCCGCCCCGCCACTCAACGGAGGTCGAGTTCCTGTCGCACTTGGTCCATGTCCAGACCCTGCGGGTCCGTCTTTCGACCCGGCGGCATGGCGATCTCGGCGTGGGTGACGATATAGCGGATCGGGTGGCGTGAGCGGATTTGGCGGATGAGCGCTATCAATGCGGAGAGCTGGGTCTCCGGATAGGGGTCCAAGCCGTCGTTCCGGTTGACGAGTTCGATGCCGATGGAAAAGTCGTTAACGCCTTCTCGGCCGTCCGGCATACGGCTCTGTCCGGCATGCCAGGCGCGGCGCTCTTCCTGCACGTGGCGGTACACGGTCCCATCCCGGTCAATCGTATAGTGGCTGGCTACGCGGCTACCGGGGTTGGAGAAATGGGCCACGACCTCGTCTGCAGAGTCGAGGACGGTCGCGTGCAGCACGATCGTGTCCACGACGCACCCGTCGGGTCGGGAGTCATGATTCGGCGAGGGGGCCTCGATCATCCTGTTATTTCGAATAGGATTCCTGCGATTTCGGTCAGGGAATAGGGACATTGTGTCCGTTTTTGCCCGTGCAAACTTCCAACAACCCTACAGGATTCGGCCGAATCATCCGATTCTTTTACCGGGATGACTGATCCCGGAGGACTTACTGGATGTACGAATCCTATTGGGGCCTGACAGAGCCGCCTTTCAGCCTAACGCCCGACCCGAAGTTTCTGTACCTGAGTCGTGCTCACGAAGACGCGTTGATGATGCTGCACTACGCCATCACGCGGAACAAGGGAGCGGCGATGCTGTGCGGAGACATCGGATTGGGCAAGACGACCATCAGCCGAAAGTTGCTCGAGTATCTCGATCCGATCAACCATAGCGTCGTGCTGATCGTGAACCCGATTCTAACGCCCGTTCAGATGATGCATGAGATCCTCTCGCAGCTGGGCGCGACGACGACCGCGCGGAACCGGCAAGTGCTGGTCCAGCAGCTGCATGACGTTCTCATCCAACACTATGAGCGCGGGAAGAGGGTCGTCGTCCTGATTGACGAGGCTCACTTGATCAAGTCGGCGGCGACGTTCGAGGAGCTGCGGCTGTTGCTGAACTGCCAGATGAACGATTCATTCCTGATGAATCTGATTCTGCTTGGGCAGTTGGAGCTGAAGCCGAAGATTGAGAAGGTTCCGGCACTGCATCAGCGCATCGCGGTGCGATACGTTCTCAAACCTCTCAGCGTGGCGGAGACGGGCGAGATGATCGAACATCGGCTCCGAACAGCCGGATATTCGGGTGAGAAAAGCCCCTTCACGCCGGATGCGATTTTCGAGATTCACAAGTACTCAGGCGGCGCCCCTCGCTTGATCAGTCAGGCGGCGGACAACGCCCTCTTGGTTGGCGCGATGCAGAAGCTGAAGCACATTGATGGCTTTACGATGCACAGCGTCATCCAGGACCTCGTCGGAAACGAAGAAGAGGAGGCAGCGTAGATGCATCTGATTGACGCAATCCGAATGGCGGCCCAACAGAACCAACCGGCTGCCACTCCTCAAGAACCGAAATCGGAGGCAGTCGTGGATACGACCCAAGCCTCTCAACCGGAGGTAGTGATGGAAACCGCTCATCAGCAGACTCAGGCCGCGACGCCGACCTCGCAACCGACGACGCAGGCCCCCGAGCCCGTCAATCCGGCGGTCGTCGGTGGGGCTGGAAGTGTCGTGCGGCTGGAGCTCTTCTTGAGCCCCGAACAGATGCACCAACTGTTGCGTGGCATCCTGCAGGGAGCCCACTCGGTGATGACGTTGCGCGAAGCGTCGCAGTTCCTCCGAATCAAACACGAAACACTGATCCGCATGGCAGAGGAAGGACAGATCCCGGCGTTCCTCGTGGACGGCCGATGGAAGTTCCCGCGCCAGGCGGTGGAGGAATGGGTGACGCTTCAGACAGTCGCCCGCCGCCGCAACTCGCAGGAGGAAGACGAAGATGTCGCTTAGCCTTTTCCGATCTGATCGTTTTGTCGGCATTGATATCGGTCATTCGAGCCTGGCCGTCGCTCAAGTCGAACAGTCTGGCGGCACGTTCCGTGTGCTTCATTTGGGTCGTGCGCCTGTTCCTGAAGACACCGTGGCGGACGGCGTCGTGGTGGATCCGGACGCGCTCGGTTACGCGATCCGGGACCTGCTTCGCGCGAGCGGAATCTCCGCGACGATGGCAAACATCGCTGTGGCGGGTCCAGCCGTGGTCGTGCGGACGGTGAAGATGCCGACGATGTCGGAGGACGCCCTTCGGAAGTCCATCCGGTTCGAGGCTGGTCGCTACGTACCGAGTTCGGTCGAAGAGAGCTACATTGATTTTGAAATCGTGAGTCACGACGAAGAAGGTCAGATGTCGGTCCTGATCGTCGCGGCTCCGCGCGACATGGTGGAGAGCAAGGTCCGCGCCATCCAGGCCGCAGGTCTCGATGTGGAGAGCGTCGAGGTGGAGGCGTTCGCTCAGTTTCGCGCCCTTGTGGAGGCGGACGATCTGAGCGACTTCGAGAGCCATGTGGTGGCCCTGGTGGACGTCGGCGGCCAATCCACGGAGGTCACGGTCGTCCAGCACGGCACGTTCGCGCTGACTCGTTCGATCCCGATTGGCGGCGATGCGATGACGGAAGCGCTGGCGAGCTACTTCAAGATGTCGCCGGAAGAGGCGGAAGCCGGCAAACGATCCCTGGACCTGACGGGCCTGATTCAACAAGGCCCGCAAGAGAACCCGCCTCTCCGCGTCGTTCAGCCGATCGTAGATGAACTGGTAAGGGAGATCCGGCGCTCGTTGAACTACTACCAGTCGCAACAGACGGAAGCCGGTCAGCCGTCGCAGGTTACGCACCTGATGTTCTCCGGCGGTGGTGCGCATCTCACAGGATTTCCGGAATACGTGAGTCACAAGCTGAACATGACCGGCGTGGTTCCAAACCTGTTTGAGAACCCGCGGTTCGTGTTCGCCGGCGCCGAGCCCCCGGCGGACGGCTCGGCCTACAGTGTTGCGATCGGGCTTGCGATGCGCCGAGCCGGTAAGGCGGTGCTCGCGGCCTAAGCGGAGGAAAGAGACATGCCAACGATCAATCTCATTCACGAACAACGAGAAGCCTATCGGCGGAAGCTCAAGGCCTCTCGCGCATGGTTCCTCGCATTCCTGGGCACAACGGCGGTCACCGGCGGCGCCACTGCCTTCCTGCTGATCGGCGGTATGGCCCTGACGGGAGAAGCGAATCGCCTGCAAGCGAAAGCCCAGGAGTTGGAGCCGATCCGCCAGGAGATCGCGAAGAACGAGGAAGCATTCGCCAAGTTGCGGCCCCGCCTCGCAACCCTGAACGAGGCGCGCACGGAGACCGAGAAATGGGGTCGCATCCTCGAACACATGAGTTACGTAATGCCGACGAACACCTGGCTCACCGGCGTCCGCTCGACACCCAACACCGAAGAGGACGCGCCGATTGAGGTCTCTCTCACGGGAATGAGCAATGAGCAGGAGACGGTCGGCGAATTCATGCTTCGACTTCAGGCGCTGACGGACCTAACGAACATCCGCCTGCGCTACTCCGAGGAAAAGAAAACGCAGTTCGGAGACGGGCTCGAGTTTCAGATCGTGTGCGATGTCCCAACGGCATCGGCGAAGAGCTCGTCCAAGGAGGCAAACGATGAAAGTAAGCGGTCCTAACCCGACCCTCTACGCCATGCTGTTCGGTTTCTCGCTGCTTGCCGGCAGCGGCGCCGCATATTGGCAGTACTCCAACTTCGCCTATCGATCGCAGAAGGTCCAAGCGCTTCGCAAGGAGCTGGAATCTACCGAGACTCTGCAGCAGGAGGCGAAGCAGAGCGAGGCGCGCCTGCTCCAGGCACAGCAAGAGATCGAGCACCTCGAAACGTCCGTTACGACCGTCGAGTACATCCCGACGCTCTTGAAGGATCTTCAGCGCACGGCGGAGTCCTGCAACCTGAAGGTGACGGCCGTCCGTCCCGCTCCACCGATCCAGAAGAAGTCGAAGAAGGGCGACGAGGAGAAGAAGACTCGCAAGCCGTACGAGGAGATTGACGTCGAGGTGAAGACGCTCGGGTCGTTCGAGAACACGATGGTCTTTCTCCGAAAGCTGGAGGACTTCCCGAAGATCGTGTCGGTGCGTTACGTGAGCGTGGACCCGAAAGTAGACGGGCGAACGAGGGCTCTCGAAGGGATCGAGACGACCTTCAGCGTTCGCGTGTATGCCTTCTCCGCTCTGCCACAAAGCGCGCAGGCGAATGAGAAGTCCGAGCCTACACAGATCAATCTCAGTCCGCAATCCCGCGGTTTGAACCAAGACATGGAGGGTGGACAGTAATGGCAGAAGAGAAGAAGAAAGTCGCAATCTTGGGCGTTCTCTTTGTGGGACTTCTGGCTGTCGGCGCGTACCAGTTCGTTGGAAGCGGCCCAGCCGAGAAGAAGCCTGCAAAGAAGGAGGCCGAGGCGAAGCCGTCCGAGAACGCTCGTGCCGAGCAAGCCCCGGCTGACAACGAGGACCCGATGAAGAACTACTACGCTCTCGGGCTCTCGCCGAAGAACCCATTCCAGCCGGCCGCCTTGCCGAACACGAGTCAGAACTCGGAGCCGGAGTCGAACAATCGGATCATCCACGCTCCGCAGGAGCCGAAACCTCAGCCGAAGGTCTCGACTCCGTACTCGAATCAGGTTCCGCCCTGGAATCCTACGATTCCGGGTGTGAGCGCAGACGGTCAGGGCACTGCGACGGTAGTGCCGACCCATGAGTTTTCCTACGTCCTCATCGGCATCGTGGAAGGGCCCAGCCCCGTCGCCGTCTTCAAGGCGGACGACGGTTCCCAGAAAATGGTGCGTGTTGGGGAGTACGTAGGTCAGGACACCAAGGTCGTTCGAATCGAGGGCGGCTCTGTTGTCCTCAAAAGTAACGGAAAAATCATCACCCGCAGGGTGGGAGGTAATCAATCGTGAAGAAAGTTCATCTGCGTGTTTTCACAACGTTCTTGATCGCGCTGATGGCGTCGCTCGCGCTTGCGTCGGGCAAGATTACTGCCTTTGACGCAAAGCCGAACGGCAAGGGAGCGATCCTGACGGTAACCGGAACGGATCTCGCCAAGCCGAAGATGCAGACGGCCAATTCGGGCACGGTCGCAATCTTCGAGTTCAACGCCGTACTGACGACCAAGGCGACCTACAAGCGCTTGAATACGGCTCAAGCGACGTACGCAAAGATTGCGCAATTCACAGCCAATCCGCCCGTCACTCGCGTCGTTGCCAAGATCTCTCCGACGGCGACGATCACGACGGAAAAGACGGATTCCGGCTGGATCATCGCGATCGGCGTCAACGCCAAAGGTGAGAACCTCATCGGCGACGCGACGCAAGCGGATAAGGAGGCGTTCCGCCGCGCTCAAGAGCTTCTCAAGCAGGGCGCAAGCGCCAGCACGGCGAACGCGACTGCAACCGAAGAGAAACCGGCGGTCCTCGACCTGATCGAGAAAGCCAAGGAAGCGGACCAGAAGGCCTTCGAGATCGCCGTCAAGGCGCTCAAGAGTTCGGCGACGGCCGCAGCCGAGCCGACGGCGCCGCAGGTCGAGGCGACGACGGTTGCGAGCGAAATCAAGACCCAGCAACCGCCTTGGCACGACAGCGCACCGAAGGTTACGGAGCCATCGGACAGCGGCCCGACCAAGGTGTCGGCCGAGTTCAATCCGGGAGCGCAGCGACGCGTTTCCCTGGACTTCGTGGACACTCAAGTCGTCATCGTGCTGAAGGCGCTCGCGGAGCAATCCGGGGCGAACATCGTGACGGCCCCGTCGGTTCAGGGCTCCGTCTCCGTTACCCTGAAGAACGTAACCGTTCAAGAGGCGCTGGATTTGATCACGAAGCTCGCCGGCGTGCGCTACGCATTCGTGAACGGCACGTACTTGATCGGCCCGCCTGATTTCATGCGCACGATGATGATGCAGGAGTCGACTTCGGGTCCGAAGGGAACGGTCATGCGCATCGTGCCACTCGCAAGCCGAAAAGCTGGCGAGATCAAGCGCGCGATCACGCAAGCGATGACCATGGACGTCTTGAACGAGACGATCCAGATCATCAACCCGGCTGGAACGACGCAGCCTGCCGCACCCGCCGCACCGCAAAACGGTGAGAACGGCGCGCCAGCGAGCAGCCAGGCGCCCGCCATGGAGGGCGATGCAGACTACTTGATCGTCATCGGCGAGGCTTCGCGCGTGAGTCAGGCCATTCTGCTGATTTCCCAGCTCGACGAGGGGCTGGCGAAGATGCACGGGATCGAGCAGTCGGGTGCAGACGCTCTGCGTCCCGTCTCGAAGGCCTATCATGTTCGCGGCGGCAACGCCGTGGAGTTGGCGGCGGCTGTTGAGAAGTTTGCGACCGGAGTGTCCGTCGTCGCCACGCCTGCCACGAGCCGCGCCGGGCAGTCTCTCGTGATCACCGGCCGACCTGCCGACGTGGATCGCGTGCTGGAGGTTCTGGCACAGATTGACGACGTGACGGTAGGCGGGGAGTGGACGGTCGAACTCTACGACGTGAAGCACGCGGATCCCCGCGCGCTCCAGCAGCAGATCGAAGAAACGTTCCAAACGGTTCGCGTCGCGATCGGGCCGCAAGGCGCGACCGGGCGCAGCTTCACGCCCGCCAGCGCAGCGCCTGGAACGCAGGGCGGCGGCAGCGGTCCTCTTGGAGGCGCAGGCAATCAGGGCTCCGCGGGCGTTGCGACCAGCGCCGGGTTCAAAGCCTCTCCGCAGTACGGCGAGGACGAGATGCGCGCTGTCCCCATGACCCTCGTGTTGAGCGGTCCGCGCGGCGACGTGCAAGCGGCTCTCGAGATGCTCGCCAAGCTGGATCGGAAGACTCCCGAGATCGTTCTCGAGGCGCGCGTCGTGGACGCAAACAAAGAGGACCTTCTGAAGCTCGGCATTGACTGGAGTGCGGTCACCGGCTCGGCGGTGAAGATTATCAACCTGAACTACGGCCAGCCGGCAGGCGCGGACGGTAGCCCGTTCAGCGATATCACGGGACGCTTCGCCGGCCCCGGTTGGCTTGCCACCGGTGTCGCGAACCTGGACAAGCTGATCTCGCGCGACAAGATCCTTGCTCGCCCCAACGTTCGGGCGATGGACGGACGCGAGGCGGTGGTCTTCATGGGCGACATCGTTCGCTACATCAAGTCCATCCAGGCGACGCAGAACGGCATCACGGTCGAGGTCGGCGAGGAAGAGGTCGGCGTCAAGCTGAACGTTCTTCCGCGCATCACGCGGGACGGTCTGATCATCATGGACGTCCAGCCGACGCTGAGCTTCATCAAGGAGTTCCTCGAAGTGCCAGGCGGCGGCCAGATCCCGACGACGAGCATTCGGACCGCTCGGAGCACGCTCACCATGAAGAGCGGCGACACGATCGCCATCGGCGGTCTTATCTCGAACGAGGATCGCAAGAGCCTGACCGGGTTCCCGATTCTGATGGACATCCCGATCATCGGCCAGTTCTTCCGCCGAGAGACCAACAGCACGGTTCGCCGCGAGATCGTCATCTTCCTTTCGGCCCGCATCGTCGAGGACCAAGAGGGCGCGGAAGCGCAGGATGGCGGCCAACCGGCAGCCGCTCCGAAGTCTTCCGGCGGGTAGCCACGGAAGAAGAAACCGACCACCCTACCGCCTCGCCCTTCGCAGCAAGGGCGAGGCGGCTTCTCTTCCCCGTTCGCCCAGCAACCTTGCCAGGGTGACCACTGGACCCTCATGGAAAGACCTAACGGGACGACCCAGCCCAGCGGGCGGGGTGGAAGGACGGCATGATCAACGGCGAAGTTTTCGTCCAGGAAGGGCTCATCACCAAGGAGCAACTGGACCAGGCGCTTGCCAAACAGAAGGAGCTCGGCGGAAACGAGCCCATCGGCAACGTGCTGGTCTCGATGGGCTACATCTCCGAACGGGATCGAGTCCGCTGCATGGGCCGGGTTTGGGGCGTCGAATTCATTGACCTCACCGAGCATCCGCCGGAACCGGGGGTCGTGCAGAAGATCTCTGCCACTTTCGCCAAGAAGTTCAAGGTACTGCCCGTCAAGACCGTAGAGGGGCGCCTGCTCGTCGCCATGGCGAACCCCCTGGACATCTTCGTCATTGACGAACTGAGGCTTCTCGTCGGGATGGACGTCGAACCGCTCATCACCGTCGAAGAGGAGCTCATGGATACGATCTCCGTCGCGTACGCGAACGATGGAAGCGTGAGCGATGCGCTCAAAGGCGTCATCGAGGACTTCGACGGCGACATCGAAATCGCCGCCACGTCCGACGATGACGACCTCTCCGCCGACGAGCTTCGCAACCTTGGCGAAGAGGCGCCAATCGTCCGCCTCGCGAACCTCATCATTAACCAGGCGATTGCCGACGGCGCGAGCGACATTCACATCGAACCGCGCCGCGCGGACGTAAAAGTCCGAATTCGAATGGATGGCGTCATGCACGAAATGATGACGCTTCCCAAGAAGGTGCAGGCGCCTTTGATCAGCCGCTTCAAGATCATGTCCGAGATGGACATCGCAGAGAAGCGCGTTCCGCAAGACAACCGAATTGCCGCGGTCGTCGGCGGAAAGCCCTACGACTTCCGCGTGAGCACCCTGCCCACGGTGCACGGCGAAAAGGTCGTCATGCGCGTGCTCGACCGCGGCAGCGTGAACATCGGGCTGAGCAAACTAGGCTTCCTGCCCGACACGCTCGCCAGCCTGGAGGACGTGATTCAACGCACGTTCGGCATCATCTTGATCACAGGCCCGACCGGTTCCGGAAAGTCCACCACTCTGTACTCGATCCTCAATAAAATCAACAATGGGGACACCAATATCATCACCATCGAGGACCCGGTCGAGTACGAGCTGGAGGGCATCAACCAGTGCAATGTGAATGTAAAGGCGGGCATGACGTTCGCGGCGGGCCTTCGTGCCATGTTGCGTCAAGACCCGGACGTCATCATGGTGGGCGAGATGCGGGACACGGAGACGGCGACGATCGCGATGGAGGCCGCCCTCACGGGCCACCTCGTTCTCAGCACGTTGCACACGAACGACGCCTCGAGCGCTCCCACGCGCCTCATTGACATGGGCGTCGAGCCTTTCCTCATCGCAAGCTCGATCATCGGCGTGCTCGCCCAACGGCTGGTGCGAACGGTTTGTCCCAAGTGCAAAGAGGAGTATGAGGCGACGCGGGAAGCGCTCCTTCGGTATGGCTTCCCCGTTCCCGAAGAAGTCGGCTCCGAAACGGGCGGCATGATCCACATCTTCCGCGCGGGAGCGTGCGACGCTTGTAGAAAGACGGGATACAAGGGGCGCACTGGCGTCCATGAGCTGCTGCGCGTCTCGGATCCGATTCGTGACGAAATCCTTCGCAAGAGCGCAGCGCACACGATCCGCCAGATCGCGGTTTCGGAGGGGATGCGAACACTTCAGGAAGATGCGGTCCAGAAGATTCTTCTGGGGCAAACCACCGTGGACGAAGTCTTGAGGGTGATTTACTCGGGGTAGGAGCGATGGCAGCAGTACCGAATCAAGAAGGACACGGAAGGCTGGAGGAGATCCTCAAGGGGGTAGGGGATCTTGCGGCGCTGCCACAGGTCGTCTACAAGATCGTCGAGTTGACCGGCAGCACGATGACCGCCGCGCAGGAGATCGAGCGCGTGATCTCCGTGGATCCGGGATTCAGCACGAAGATCCTGATGCTGGCGAACAGCGCGTACTATGCCCTGCCCCGGAAACTGACCTCGATCTCCGAGGCGGTTACCATGCTCGGGTTCCGCACGGTGCGACAGCTTGCGATGACCATCGGAGTCTTCGAGATGTTCATCGGAAAGAACGACGCGAGCAGTTTGCGTCGGCGAACCTGGTGGCGGCACAGCGTAGATACGGCCCTGTGCGCCCAGGCTCTCGCCAAGCTCACAGGCGCCCTCGCGCCCGACGAAGCCTACACCTGTGGGCTGCTGCACGACATCGGCAAGCCGCTCCTCGATCGCTACGCCGAGGCGACCTACGAGGAGGTGAACGTGCTCGTCGAGGCCGGCATGTCGCCCCTCCGCGCAGAGGAAAGGGTGTTTGGTTGTAACCATGCGGAGTTGGGCGGGGCAGCCGCGCATCGCTGGGGCTTCCCCGAAGACCTCAGCGCATGCATCCGAGACCACCACGTCGAAGAACCCGAGTCGCCCACTTCGCGCCTTGCCATCACCGTTCTCGCAAACGAGATGGCCAAACGAATCGTTGCCGGCTCAGGACCTGAGGCAGACTCGACGGAAGACCAAGAATGGAAGAGTTATCCAGAGTGGGCCACTTCCCTTTTGGGCTTCGACGAGGCGCGACTTGCCGCCGCTTCGAGGGCGTGCGCCGAAGCGATTGCATCGAAATCTGCCATGGGGGCATTCTAAGGAGGAATAAACGATAATGGCGTCCTTTGATTGGAGTAAGCATCTACCTGAAAAGCCGGAGACTCCGGCGCCGAAGGAAGACGTGATCATTGACCCGCGGAATGGCGAGCTGATCCGCATCGAAGAGTGCGGAGAGCCGCAGGCGGGCGAAAGCGGCGAGGTTCCCTCGGTCGAGAACGTGCACGTTGACGACATCCTCGCGGAGGCTGTTTCCCGAGGCGCGTCCGACCTTCACCTCACCGTGAACCTGCCGCCTATGGCGCGGATTGACGGAGAGTTGGTACCCTTGAATTACCAGCCGCTCGATGGGCAAGACACCAACCGACTTGTGTACGAGATCATGAGCGATGCGCAGGTTACGCAGTTCGAACAGACGCATGAGGCGGACTTCTCGTACGGAGTGAAGAATGTCGGACGGTTCCGCGTCAACGTCTACATGCAGCGCGACAGCGTCGGAGCGGCGTTCCGCGCCATTCCTGCGAAGATCCCCTCGTTCGAAGAGCTCCGGCTGCCACCTGTGCTCCGCGAAGTCTCCAAGCGAACGAGCGGCTTGATCCTCGTAACGGGCCCGACAGGCTCCGGTAAGTCTACGACGATCGCGTGCATGATTGATGACATCAACGAGCACCGCTCGTGCCATATCATGACGATCGAAGACCCGATCGAGTATCTGCACCAGCACAAGCGCGCGATGGTGAACCAGCGGGAAGTGCACCACGACACCTATTCCTTCCAGAATGCCCTTCGGGCGGTGCTGCGCGAGGACCCGGATGTCATCCTCGTCGGCGAAATGCGCGACCTGGAGACAATCACCGCCGCACTCACACTGGCGGAGACCGGGCACCTCGTATTCGGAACGTTGCACACGCGGAACGCTCCGCAGGCGGTGGACCGAATCATTGACGTCTTCCCGCCCGATCAACAGGAGCAGATCCGCGTGCTTCTCGGCAATACGCTGGAGTGCGTCGTAGCTCAGCAGCTCTTGCCGAAGTTGGGCGGGGGCCGAATTGCGGCGATCGAGATCATGATCGCAACGCCCGCAATCCGCAACCTAATCCGCGAAGGCAAGACGCACCAGATGTACAGCGTGATCGAGACCGGCACCCAGTACGGGATGCAGAAGATGGATCGTCAGCTCGAAGAGCTCGTAAAGAACGGCTATGTATCCTACGAGGAAGCTCTGATGCGGGCGATCGACAAGGAGGCGTTCGCGGCGTCGGTACGGGCTGCCTAAGTTTGGCGGTACAATCCGAGCGTGAGCGGATATCCGTACGACGATCCGAAAGAGCCGCGCAGGGTTGCCGACAACGCCTCCGGGAGCCAGGAGGAACCGGAAGCCGAAGAGGAGCACGATTCCGGCGAGGAGCCGTCCGCTTCTCCCGTTGCCGGGCCGAAAGCGGACCCTTACGGCCTTGGGCCTACCTCGATGGGCGTGGCGGCACATGTTCTCGCGGGGATCTCGTACCTCCTTTGGCCGCTCGCTCCGCTGGTCATCTTCCTGATGGAGCGTGAGAACCGGTTCGCCCGATTCCACGCGCTCCAGAGCCTCATTCTGGGGCTGGGATGGATCCCGGTTGCGTTCCTCGGATTCGTCCTCGGCTACGTTCCCATCATCGGTCTCATCTTGATGTCGTGCGTGTACTTGGCGTTCTTCGCGCTCGTGCTGTGGGGGTTGGTCTCGGGATTTACCGGCCAGTGGACGCGCCTTCCGGTCGTCGGAGAGATGGCGGCCCAGCAGCTCAAGTTAGACGGCTAACGAACCTGGACGACTTCGAACGCTTCGATCACATCGCCTTCCTGGAAGTCGTTCCACCCTTCGAACTGGATGCCGCAATCGAAGCCTGCCGTGACCTCTTTCACGTCCTCTTTCAGATGTTTGAGGGAGGCGACTCGTCCTTCATACACGGTTTCGCCCTCTCGCTTGACGCGCACGCGGCTTGATCGCGTGATCTTGCCGTCGGTGCAGTGACAACCCGCGACTTTGCCGACCTTCGTCAGATTGAAGACTGCGCGGACTTCCACTGTGCCCTGATACTGCTCTTCGAAGACCGGCTCGAGCATTCCCTTGACGGCCTTCTCGATGTCCTCGATCAATTCGTAGATGACCTTGTAGGTACGGACCTCGATCCGTAGCCGCTCGGCTTCCTTCTTGGCGCGCCCCTCGATGCCGACATTGAATCCGACGATGATCGCGTCCGCAGCCTCGGCGAGGTTCACATCGTTCAGTCCGATGGGACCCACGCCGCTGTGGAGTACCTTGACCTCCACCTCGTCATTCTCGATCTTGTCAATCAAGCCCTTGACCGCTTCCACGCTGCCCTGCACATCCGCCTTGACGATGATTCGAAGCTCGCGCGTTTGGCCTTCCTGAAGAGCTCGTTGAAGATCGGCGAGCGTGATGTGTTGCTGAGTCTCGCCCAACTCTTTCTGGCGAGCCTCCTCGCGCAGCTGCTCGACTCTCTCCCGCGCTTCCTTCTCGTCGAGATACACGCTGAGCCTGTCGCCGGCGTTCGGCACATCGTCGAGGCCGAGGATCTCGACGGGCATAGAGGGGCCGGCGTCTTTGACTGCCTTCCCAGCAAAGTCGAACATCGCGCGGATCCGCCCAAAGGTAAGCCCCACAACGACGACATCTCCCTTCTTGAGCGTTCCGTTCTGAACCAGGATGGTTGCGACAGGGCCTCTGCCCTTGTCCTTCTTGGCTTCAATCACGACCCCTTCGACCTCGCCCGCCGGGTCCGCCTTCAGCTCCATGATCTCCGCCTGGAGCAAGATGATTTCGAGCAGGTGATCCACTCCCTCGCCGGTCGCTGCGGACACGGGGACCATCTCGACGTCTCCTCCAAATTCCGTGGAGACCACACCATGCTCGACGAGCTGCTGCTTGACGCGTTGGACGTTCGCCTCGGGTTTGTCAATCTTGTTGATGGCGACGATAATCGGAACGTTGGCGGTCTTGGCGTGGTTGATCGCTTCGATCGTTTGGGGCATGACGCCATCATCCGCCGCGACGACGAGTACGGCGATGTCCGTAACCTGCGCGCCCCGTGCGCGCATGGCGGTGAAGGCTTCGTGCCCGGGCGTGTCGAGGAACGTGATCGTGCCGCCTTCGGTCTTGACCTGGTATGCGCCGATGTGCTGGGTAATTCCGCCGAATTCCTTCTCTGCGACTTTCGTCTTACGGATGTAGTCGAGAAGGCTCGTCTTTCCGTGGTCTACGTGCCCCATGATGGTGACCACGGGCGGACGAATCACACCGCCGCCGACCGGTTTCCGGATTCGTTCCTCCGGTTCCTTCTCTTTTGGCTTCGGCGGCTCCGCCCACTGAACTTTGTAGCCAAAGCCTGCTACGGTCTCTTCCGCGACCTTCGGGTCGAGGACCGTCGTGAGGGTGGCCAGAACGCTCCTCTGCATGAGAGCCTTCTGGACGTCGCTCTGAGGAAGGTCGAGGGCGGCGGCGATATCGCGCGGGGTGGCGTTCGGCGCGAGCAGAATTGTCTTGGATTGGACGAGACCCTTGACTTCCTCCGACGCGACTTCGAGCGTTTCGTCGTCTACGTCAACGTACCCGTCTTCAGGAAACGTGCCGAGCTGTGCCAAGACGAAGGACACCTGGGACGGCAACGCCCCCCAGTCCTCAGCGATCTTCTTCAGTTCCACTTTCGGCATGCCGTTCGTACGCCTCCTGGAGCAAGCGGGCCATACATTGTTCCCAATCCGGCGGCATGGATTCCAGCCGCAGCGCCCGCACGAGCAGGCGCTTGCGAAACGCTTGCTCGATACATTCTTCGTTGGGGCAAAGCCACGCGCCTCGCCCTCCCGGAGCCTCCGTGCTGATCGAACCCTCCCACTTGCGAACCCGCAACATCTCGGTCGCCGGCCTCTTTGTCCGACAGGCCACACAGGTGCGGATCGGGATGTGGCTCATGCTTTCTGGGCAGGTTCGTCCTCCTCATGTGCCTTGGATTCCGGCGTAACGGTGATATCGTGCCGGGTCAGGAATCCCGCGAGACGGACGTTCTGTCCGCCCTTCCCGATCGCCAAACTGCTTTGCGAGTCGGGAACGACGACACGCGCCACCTTGCGCACGTTCCCCTCGCTGTCTTTCACTTCTCCTACTGTAATCTTGAGCACCTTGGCGGGGCTGAGCGCGTTGGCGATGTACTCGCTCGGGTTCTCACTATACGGCACGATATCAATCTTCTCGTCGTACAGTTCGTTCACGATCGATTGAACGCGCGCGCCTCGTTGGCCCACGAACGCGCCGACCGGATCCACCCGCTCGTCGTGCGAGCGAACGGCGATCTTCGTGCGATGCCCCGGCTCCCTGGCAATTCCCATGATCTCGACCACACCGCGTTCGATTTCCGGCACTTCCACTTCGAAGAGGCGTCGGACGAGGTTCGGATGCGTGCGGGAAACGAGAACGCGCGGCCCGCGACGCTCGTCCTCTTGGATTTCGAGGACGTAGACTTTGAGCCGCTGTCCCGGTCGGTACGGTTCGGTCGGCACCTGTTCCCTACGCGGAAGGATGCACTCGCCGTGCCCCACCTTCAGCACGACGTCGCCGTTCTTGAGGCGATGCGAGACCTCGGCGGTGACGACGTCGCCGACGCGATCCTTGAATTCCTCGAATGTTCGTCTCCGTTCGGCGTCGCGAAGCAGCTGGCGAAGCACCTGCTTGAAGGTGCTTGCCGCAATCCTCCCAAACGTTTCGGGAGCGATCGCCACCGGAATGAAGTCGCCAATCTCGGCGTCCGGGTTTCGCTTTTTGGCCTCCTCAATGCCGATCTGGAAGAAGTTGTTCGTGACGTGCCCTACGACCTCTTTCTCGCAAACCGCCTGGAGATCGCCGGTTTCGAGGTCAATCTTGACGGTAACGTCTCCGCTTGCGCCGACGTGACGCTTGTAGGCGGCAGCGAGCGCGCGCTCGAGCTCGCCCTTCAGATCCTCCATCGAAAGGCCTCGCTCCCGCGCGATCTGCTGCATCGTCGCAAAAAGCTGTCGTCGCTCCATGGTTCGGCTCCTGCGCCTCGGTGAAAAAGAAGGGACGGCCGGAGGGCCATCCCCTCTGTTTCCCCAGATGCGCCAGGGCAGAGTATACCTGCGATCAGTCCCCCAGGGCAGGGGTAGAATTGAACCGTGAGCCGCCTTCGGGTGCTGGTCGCCGACGACGACCCCATCATTCGCCTGGACTTGAGACAGATGCTCATGAATCTGGGCTACGAAGTCGTCGCAGAAGCAGGCGACGGCGAAGAAGCGGTTCACCTGGCAAGGTCCATCCGCCCCGACGTCTGCGTCCTCGACATTCGGATGCCGGAACGAGACGGGATCTCCGCTGTTCGAGAGCTCGTCTCCGACGGCATCTCGGCTGCCATCCTTCTCACCGCCTACAGCGACCAGGAGCTGGTGGAGCGCGCGACCGAGGCGGGGGCGTTCGCCTACCTGGTCAAACCGTTCAAACCGCAGGACCTACCCCCCGCGATCGAGGTGGCCGTCCGACGGTTCCGCCAAGAGCAAGACTTGCTCAAGGAAGTTAAGGAACTGACCGAACGGCTGGCGGCAAGACGCATCATCGAAAAGGCAAAGGGCATCCTGATGCAGAAGCGGGGCTTGACGGAGGAAGAGGCGTACCAATGGATTCGCCAGCGAAGCATGGAGACGCGAAAGAGCATGCGAGAAATCGCCGAGGCTCTGCTCGTCACGGAGGAAGCATGAAACACGCGACCGTAACAGTTGGATTGGTTCTCGGAATCCTTGCGGGAGTTCTGGGATGCACGGGCGGATCGCAGCAGCAGACCGCATCCGAAACTCAGACCGACACAGCCGCAAAGCTGGTGGAAGGAACTTTCAAAGTGGCGCTCATCACGCCTACGTCGGTGAACGACTCGGGTTGGAGCGCACTCGCGTACCGCGGGTTGGAAGCGATCCAGGCCAACCTCGGAGCGGAGATCGCGAATGTGGTCGCCTCGACTCCAGCGGACATCGAGGACGCGATGCGCTCGTTCGCTCAGCAGGGGTTCCAGCTGGTCATTGGGCACGGCTACGAGTACAACCAGCACGGTATCAAAATCGGAAAAGAATTCCCCAACACGGTGTTTGTCAGTAGCTCGGGCGACAAGACGGCACCCAACGTCGGAGCGTTCCGCTTCTACCTCGAACAGGCCACGTATCTGCTGGGGATCATGGCAGCCAAGATGACGAAGACCGGCGTCGTCGGGATGGTCGGCGGACCGGACGTACCCAGCATCGAGAGCACCTTCCAGGCGTTCGAGGCAGGCGCCAAGTCCGTGAAGCCGGATATCACCGTCCTCAAGGCGTACACCGGTTCGAACGACGACATCGGCGCGGCAAAACAGCAGACATTGGCCTTCATCAACCGCGGCGCCGACTTCATCATTCATCAGGCCAACGCAGCGGCTCCGGGCGTCTTCGAAGCGTGTCGCGAAAGGAAGGTTTGGGCATTCGGGACGAACAGCGACCAATCGAGCGTCGCACCGGACGTGGTGTTGGCGAGCGCCGTGATCCGCGCCGAGAACGTATTCACCGATTTGGCTCGCCGCGTAAAGGAAGGCACCTACCGCGGAGCGATCGAACTCGTGGGCGCGAAAGAGGGCGCGGTCAACGTAGTCTTCAATCCGAAATTGCTGGACAAGATCCCGAAGGATGTGCAAGACCTCCTGATGCAGAAGTTCGACGAGATCATGCAAGGGAAGCTCGTCGTACCGAAGTTGGAGTTCTGAGCCTGGAACTCGAAGTACGGAACGTCACGAAGCAGTTTGGCGATGTCGTCGCCCTCCGGAACGTCAGCCTCACGCTGCGGGGCGGCGAAATTCACGCCGTCTTGGGTGAGAACGGCGCCGGCAAGTCCACTCTCGCGAACATCCTCTCCGGCAGCCTCGCGCCCACGAGTGGCGAGCTGATTCTGAACGGCGACGCGATTCGCTTTTCGAGCACAGCTGAGGCGCGGGATTACGGAATAGACATCGTTCACCAACACTTCATGCTCGTGCCTGCCTTTACGGTTCGCGAGAACCTGCTGCTGTTTGGCGCGGACCTCGACAAGGCGAGGGACCTTCCGCTCGATGCCGTCGTGGGCGAGCTCACCGTCGGCGAGCAGCAACGGGTGGAGATCGCACGCGCGTTGGGGAGTGGAGGCGCGCTCGTCCTCTTCGACGAACCGACGGCGGTGCTCACGTTGGAGGAATCGGACGCGTTGCTCGAGCGCCTTCGACAACTCCGCGCGGAGGGCCGCGCCGTCGTGCTGATTACCCATCGCGTCGAGGAAGCGCTTGCCGTCGCCGATCGCATCACCGTCCTGCGTGCGGGCGAAGTCGTCGGTTCCTACGTTGCCGGAGAGGCGACGGCGGAAGAGTTGGAGCGACAGATCGCCGGCGGACAGTTCGACCGACCCACGCGTACCTCCGAATCGGGCGGGGGGGCGGAAGATCGCCTCATCGTGGAGGACCTGTTCGTCCGCGCCGACCGGGGCCATCTCGCGGTCAACGGTGTGTCCTTCCAAGTCCGAGCTGGGGAGGTCTTGGGGATTGGCGGAGTGGATGGGAATGGTCAGGTGGAGCTTGCGGAGGCTCTCGTCGGCATCCGGCCGGTCGAGTCCGGCTCGATCCGGTGTTCCGGGAGAGTCGCTTACATTCCGCCTGACCGAAATCGAGACGGCCTCGCGCTGACGATGTCGGTCCTCGACAACCTGTTGATCGCGGGCCACCGGAAACCGACTCTACGCCGCGCAGGCCTCTTGCTTCCCTGGCTGGCTCGTCTTTGGGCTGAGGGCATCATCCGCCGTTTCTCGGTGCGGCCGCCCTACCTGGACCGGCCGGTTGTAACGTTGAGCGGCGGAAACCGGCAGAAGGTTGTCGTGGGACGAGAATTGGATGAGACGCCCGACGTGTTGATCGCGGTGTATCCGACGCGCGGGCTGGACGTCCGGTCGCAGGCGGACGTACACCGAAGCATCCTCGACGCTCGGGCTGCGGGGTGCGCCGTCGTTGTCGTCAGCGCAGATTGGGATGAGCTGAACGCGATTTCCGACCGCGTGTTCGTTTTGAGCCGCGGACAATGGAGGGAGGAACGGTGAGAAGGGTTCTCCTTCTGGCTGCCGGTCTGTTTCTCGTTCTTGCGCTGACGCTCTGGGCGTTTGGTCTGCCAGTCGCCGAGTCGTTGCGTCACCTGTGGGAAGGGTCGCTCGCGGGAAAGTTTGCGATCCACCGGACGTTGGTCAAGGCGTCACCGCTCATTCTTGCCGGGCTGGGCATGGTCGTCGCGTGGCGGGCGGGAATGTTCAACATTGGTGGCGAAGGACAACTTCTGGTTGGGGTTGCGGCGGGGGCGAGCCTCTATCACGCCGTTCCCGACCTGCAAGGCCCTGCGCTGACCGTTCTGGTGCTGGCGGCTTGCATCCTCTCCGGGGCTGCGTGGGCCGGCATCGCCGCGTTTCTGCATACGAAGCGAGGCGTCAACGTCGTCATTAGCACGATTCTGTTGAACTTCGTCGCCATCCAACTGATCTCGTACTTGGTGCGCGGGCCTCTTCAGCCACCTGGGTCGTCGATTCCGCAGACTGCTCCACTGCCCGAGTCGGCGATGTTCCTGCGGCTGGACCCGCAGAGCAGCCTGCACACGGGCGTCCTTCTGTTGCCCGTGCTTGCCTTCCTCGTTCATCTTTGGCTCAAGCTGACGCCCAGCGGCTTCCGTCTCCGCCTGGTCGGGCAAAACCCTCTTGCCGCGCGTTCGGCCCGCGTGCCCGTCGCCGGAACGCAGGTCGTCGCGCTTCTCGTGAGCGGCGGACTTTGCGGTTTGGCAGGGGGTGTCGAGTACGTTGGAGTGAGCGGGTATCTGTTCGACGGCTTCTCGCCTGGCTGGGGCTTCTTTGCGATCCCGGTGGCGCTGCTGGGGGGACTGGAGGCGTGGGGCGTCTTGCTGTCGGGTCTCTATTTCGGCGCGCTGCTGGCCGGCTCGCGAAATTTGGAAGCGTTCGGCGGCGCACCATCCGCGCTGGTATTTGCCGTCCAAGGTGTCGCAGTTCTGGCGTTCGTCGCTTTTCAGCAGCTCGCAAACCGTAGACGGGAGAGGGCGGACACGTGAACGAAGTTCTCGGGGTCATCGGAACGATGCTCTCTTTGGGCACGCCGCTCGTCATCGCGTCCGCCGGTGAGACGGTCTCCGAACGTGCGGGGGTGCTCAACATCGGCCTCGAGGGCGTCATGCTGTTTGCCGCGTACGCGGCGTTCTGGGTGTCCTGGAAGACGGGCAATCCCTATCTCGCCCTTGGCGCCGCCACGCTGGTGGGCGCCTTTGCTCTACTCGCGACGGCTCCCTTGCTCATCCATCTGGGCGCTGACCAGGTTGTCGTCGGGACCGGCTTGAACCTGCTGGCGCTGGGGATTACGGGCACCCTTTTCGTTCAGGCGTTCGGGAAAACGGGCCGCCTCGTGCAGGTGGAGACCGTTCCTACTTTCGCGGGAGATCTCGGGATCAACGTCGTGATGCTCGTTGCCGTGGTCCTCGTCGTCGTAGCCTGGTGGGCACTTTTCCGAACGGATTGGGGACGGGCTGTGCGGGCGGCGGGCGAGCGGCCGGAAGCCGCGCGCGCCGCGGGCTGGTCCGTCTTTCGTCTGCGATTGCAAGCGATGGCGATCGCGGGACTGATGGGCGGCCTCGCCGGCGGTTATCTTTCGGTCGCGCAGACGAACTCGTTTGCGGAAAACATGACGGCCGGCCGCGGGTTCGTCGTAATTGCTGCGGTAACCTTCGGACGATGGCACCCGTTTGGAGCAGCTGGCGCGGCACTGTTGATCGCCCTTTCCTACGGGCTTCAGTACTTGATCAAGGCCTACGCGCTACCGCTTCCGTATCAACTCTTCGATGCCCTGCCCTACCTGCTCGCTTTGGCGGTTCTGGTCGGCGCTGGCAGGGCGAAGAGCGGGCCTGCCGCGCTCGCTATACCGTACAAGGAGGACCGATAGGATGAGGCTCACGCGGGTGGCAAGGTTCTCGTGCGGCCACCGGTTTTGGGACCCTTCCCTCACGCCGGAAGAGAACACTCGACGTTTCGGCATCTACGCCTCTCCGTACAACCACGGCCACAACTACGAGTTGCACGTTACGGTAGAGGGGGATATTCAGCCGACGACGGGAATGGTCGTGAACATCCGCAAAGTGAAGGAGGACATCGAGCGGGAAATCGTGCAGGTTCTCGATCGCAAGAGCCTGAATGACGAGGTTGAGCCGTTCGACCGCGTGCCTCCCAATCTCGAAAACCTGATTCGCTGGATCGCCGAGCGAATTCCCGCGCCGGGCGGAGCTAAACTAAGAAGACTCCGACTCTATGAGATGCACGATTTTTATTCCGAGCTTGACCTGTACGGAGAGGCACCCATGCTGACACTCACACGAGGATATCACTTCTCAGCCAGCCACCGACTTCACAGCCCGCACCTGAGCGACGAGGAGAATCAGGCCTTGTTTGGGCCGTGCAACAACCCGCACGGCCACGGTCACAACTACGAGTTGGAAGTGACGATCGGAGGAGACGCAGATCCCAAAACGGGCATGCTCGTTGACATTGATGAGCTGGATGCCGTGGTGCAGAGGGAGGTCGTCGAGCGGTACGATCATCGCAATCTAAACGTAGAACTGCCGGAGTTTCAGAATCAGAACCCTACCTCCGAAATGCTCTTGCGCGAGATTTGGAAACGCCTGCGAGACAAGGTGCCTGCTCGGCTCGTTCGCGTCGTGCTCCGAGAAACTCCGCGCAACGTGTTTGAATACTCCGAGGAAAACGAATGAGTGAAAAGCTGGAACAGATCTATCTGAGTTTGCTCCAAGAGATCGGTGAGGATCCGAATCGAGAGGGTTTGAAGAAGACGCCGGCTCGAGCGGCCCGCGCCATTCAATTCCTCATGCGCGGCTACCACCAAACCGTCGAAGAGATTGTGAATGACGCCGTCTTCGAAGAGTCCGTCGAAGACATGATCGTCGTGCGCGACATCGAGTTCTTCAGTATGTGCGAGCATCACCTTCTACCCTTCTTCGGATTCGCACACGTGGCGTACATTCCCAACGGAAAGATCATCGGGATCAGCAAAATCGCTCGCATCGTGGACGTCTTCGCTCGGCGGCTCCAGGTGCAGGAACGCATGACTCAGCAGATCGCCGAGGCGCTGCAAGACGTCTTGCAACCCCGTGGTGTTGTGTGCGTGACCGAAGCCAAGCACCTCTGCATGATGGCGCGAGGCGTGGAGAAGCGGTCCTCCAACGTTTCCAGCAGCTACCTGACCGGCGTGTTCCGCGACAACCCACCGACGCGGCAGGAGTTCTACGAACTGATTCAACAACGGAGGACCTACCTATAGTGGTCCCAAGCGCGTGCGTCGTAACCGGCGCAAGCAGCGGAATCGGACGCCAGGCTGCGTTGCATCTTGCGGAACGAGGAGTTGCGCTGGCTCTCGGAGGGCGCGCGCTCGAAAGACTGGAAGAGACCGCCTCCCTCTGCCGATCCAAGGGGGCCGCCTGCGCCATCGTCGCCGGCGATGTCTGTGACGAGAACGTCATGAAGGGATTGGCTGACGAAGCCCGAAGGCTGGGCAACGGAGGCAAGGTCGGCGCGGTTCTTTCGGCTGGTGTCGCACGTTTTGGCGATACAGAAACCTATTCGCGGCAGGATTGGGATGAGACTCTGAGCGCCAATCTCACCGCTCTCTTCGTGGCAGCGCAGGCTCTGATCCCCGTTTTTCGGGCGCAAGGCGGAGGTCGCGCGCTCGCCGTACTTAGCATCGCGTCACAGGTCGCCTTTCCGCAATCGGCTGCCTACGTGGCCTCAAAGTTTGGCGCTTTGGGCTTGGCCAAGAGCCTCGCCGCTGAATACCGCCGCGAAGGCATCGAATGGATTGCGTTCCTGCCCGGATCCACCTGGACCGAGCTGTGGGAACGGATGGACTCTCCCCTCGAGCGAGAGAGAATGCTTTCGGCGGAGGACGTCGGGCGAGCCATCGCCGATGCACTCTTGCACCCGGGTGAGGGATTCTTGGATGAAGTCGTTTATTTGCCTAAGGAGGGAATCCTTTGAGCGAGATCCGCATCGGCATCCTTGGAGCGGGGGGCATGGGGCGAACCCACGCCCGCCACTACGCGAAGATCCCGGAAGTCCGTCTCACGATCTACGATGTGGACGACGCTGCGGCGCGCGCTCTAGCGGATGCGCACGGAGCGGACGTGGCTCGATCCCGCGAAGACCTGCTGAGCGCGGTGGATGCGGTCGATGTTTGTTTGCCGACGCCTCTTCACCGCCAGGTCGTTCTCACTACCCTCCGAGCGCAGAAGCCCACACTATGCGAGAAGCCGCTCGCGCGCACCGTCCAGGAATGCGCCGAGCTCGTTGAGGAAAGCGAGCGATCTGGCGTGCTCTTGATGCCCGCACAGGTCGTTCGCTTCTTCCCGGAGTTCAGCCGGGCGCACTCGCTCGTCGAGCAAGGAACGCTTGGGCAGATCGCGGCAGTGCGGACGCGGCGTGGCGGCGGCCAACCGAAGGGCGCCGGAGGTTGGTTCACGAATCCGGAACTATCGGGCGGTGTCTTCGTGGATCTTGCCGTACACGATTTCGATTGGATTCTCTGGACGTTCGGTTCGGTGGAGAGGGTGTACGCCCAGTGTCTCACGGGAAAGCGGCAGGATTTGGACTACGGCCTGGCTACGCTCACACTCGAGAACGGAGCGCTCGCCCACGTTGAGGCGACCTGGGCGGACCCCGGCGGCTTTCGCGTCACGTTCGAAATTGCGGGGTCCGAGGGGTTTGTGGAATACGACAGCCGGATGCGAGCCACGCTGCGCCTTGCCACGGCCGACGGCTCGAGGTCGGAGTCGAGCCTCGCTCCGATGGACGACCCCTATTACCGCCAACTGCTCTCGTTCGTGAGAGCTGTGAAGGGGGAGGCGCCCCCTCCAGTGACCGCGCTCGAAGGGGCACGGGCGGTCGCGGTTGCGGAGGCGGCGTTGGAGAGCGCTCGAACCGGAAAACCCGTGGTCCCTGCTCGACTATGAACCTTCCGCGACATTATAAGAGTCTGAATACCGGATGATTGCATCTCTGCTCGTTGCGAGCTTAATCACGCTGCAAGAGGGGCCGGCTGGCACCTGGATGGGTCAGCATTGGTCCGTCAACGTCGCCCACACCTTGCTTTGGGAGGGCGAGCCTTACACGCCGGTGGGCGCGGCGGTCCTCGGCACGCCTGAAGCAGTTCAGGCGATAGCCAGAAAGGGCGTCAAGGACGTTCATCTGCTGCTCGACTGGGAACAGAACTGGGCGGATGCGGTTGCCGCTGCCGAGCGCAACGGCTGTCGCTACGTCGTTTCCTTGTCTTCGCCGATGCCGACGGCGCCGGGATGGGTGTGCTCGACCGAACGGCTTCGAATCGTTAATGTCTCGTACCGAGGGAGAGTCGAGGTTCCGATCGAGGGCGCCTCGCGCGTCTTCTACGTGGTTGCAGGCCCCGGAGGCTCCGTTACAGCGAGCGGATGGGCGACGCTCGCGGACGGGCGCGCTGCCGTTGACGTGAACCTCAACGTGGCGGGCGAGGACTACATTGTCTACTTCTACCCATGGAAGCAGCAGACGGACCTTCCCGATTATTGGGACGGGCTGGACGCGCTCCGAGATCGTCTTCTCCTGCGAGCGAAGGATGCGAAGTTTGGGCCGGGCTTGAGGGGTCTTCTCAATCCGTTTGGCAAAACAGCGGCCTACACTCCCCAAGAGGCAGGGGTCGTCCCCGATTCGGTCGCGTTTCGCCTCGAGTTCGAACAGTATCTACGGCAAAAGTACTCCACGGTAGACGGGCTTGCTCGAGCGTGGCAGATCAACGTCCTTTCCTTCCGCGACTTCGACGAAGCCGCCCGCCTCATTCCGCTGTTTTCGAGATATACCGGCGTAGACGGCTTCTTCGATCCTGCGTCGGAAAGCGTTCTCTCCGCGCGCAGGGAGGGGTCGAAGTACTGGGACGACCTCCAGACCGTCGTCGAGAGTTCCGCGGTTCGGCGGGCGAAACGGCTCGCGGAGGCGCTCAAGTCTGTCGTCAACGTTCCGGTCCTCTTCGAGTGGGCTGGCTGGAGCTCCTTGCACGAGAGGCGGGACATCCCGGGCGAGGGGATTGGGATCCCGAGCGTCGGTTCCGGCGTGGATGCGATCCTCGGAGCGACGGGATACGCGGCCTCTTCCGCACTCGCATGGGGAGCCCGCGGGTGGTTGATTGCGCCCGAGATCCGTTTCGCCGATTCAGGCGCGCCGTTTCCCAGCGAAACGCAGCTGCGGAGCGCCCTGACGACGCTCGTGGACTTAGGCGTAAAAGCATGGTATATTCGTGCCACTTCGGACGAGGAAGTCGCCTGGATCCGACAATTGAATCAAGAGGCGGCCACCGACGCAACCCTCGTGAATCGCTCCGCTCGCGCGATTTTCTATCCCATCAATGCGAGGTTCCCAGCCGACACGATGCAGTTACCCGGTGGCGTCTGGTGGCTGCCGACGCCCGCGGCTGGGGATCGCATTGACTTGGGTACTCGCTTCGAGGCTTACCGGCTCGCCGCGCCCTACGACAATCACATCGCCATGTGGTCCGTAGGTGGACCCAGGCGCACGCGGCTTCTCGTCCCGAATCCAGGATCCTTGACGATCCACTCCGTGTCGGGAGCAGCGCTCGACCTCAAGGTCGAGAAGGACGGAGTTACGCTCACCTTGCCGAGCGAGCCGGTCTTGATCTTCGGAGCGGAAACGACGCCAGTGCCCGAGGACAGCATCGCCGAGTTGACCGAGTCAGAAAAGGCTCTGACAGCGGAAGCCGTACGGCGTGGCGCGGACATTACGGAAGAGCGCTTCCTCTTCGCGGACGGCTTGCGAAAGGCCAAGACTTCTCCAGGCGCTGCGCTGGCGCAAATGCAAGACGCGATCCGGCGCATGACGTTGAAGGTTAGCCCCTACGTCTGGCGCGAGGGAGAACGACCCACGGAGACGAACTACGGGTTCCGCATCCAATCGGGTGGATGCAGCCAAGGCGCGGCGCTCCGAATGGTGACGGGGCTTCCCTTGCCCGCTGCCGGTATGCGGGCGACCTATCGCATCGAGTCTCGCGGAAGCCGGGACGAACATACGATTTGGGTCGCCGCAAAGGTTCCAAAGGAAGTACGTCCGTTTGTTCGCGTCGAGTTCAAGGGTGGGGCGTCGTATCCACTTGGCACGCTGCCTATGGCGGAGTACGGCGATGGATATGGCTGGTACCAGGTAGGCAAAGTCAGCCTGCCACGAGGAACCTATGAAGTCTCCCTCGTCGTGGCTCCAGCAGCCGTGGCTCCCGACATCAGCGTAGACGTTTTGCTGCTGACGCCGCAGGCGTTCCGACCGTCGGGGCCTCGAATGCCTGCGTTCCTCGACGGGACAGGCTAATCTGACTCTTCGGACCGCTGTTTCCTGTGGCGCCGCAAGAACGTTGGGATGTTCAGGTCCTCCTCTTCGTCCGCCGGTTTCGGGTTTGCGGGCCGAGGCTGACCGGTAGCCGAATCGGCTCCGGGCGGGATGGAGCTCCCGTTCCCTTCCACGTTGCGCTCAACCGGCTCCTGTCTCGGTTCCGGCGGATTGGGACGTTGCGGCGTGGGTGTTCGTCGAGCGCCGTCTGCGGGAATCCTTGAGGTTGGCCGCGGAGTTCTTTCCGCTTCCGTTGTAGAGGCTCGCGTCGGCTCAGGGGGACGCGCGGTAGGGTCCAGGCCAGCAGCCAAGACGGTAATCCGTACCTCGTCCTCCAAGGATTCGTCCAAGACGTTTCCGACGATAATGTTGGCCTCCGCCGAAGAGGCGAGCGAAGAGATGAAGGACATCGCCTGAGTGAGCTCGTCCAGCTCAAAGTTTCGGGGAGCCGTGACATTGACCAGCAATCGCGTGGCGCCGGCGAGCTCCGTTTCCAAGAGCGGGTTCGAGACGGCGGCGTTGGCAGCCTGCATGGCGCGCTGGTCGCCTTTTCCGACCCCGACGCCCATCAGAGCGGGGCCGGCTTGCGCCAAGGTCATCCGGACGTCCGCAAAGTCCACGTTCACGTATCCGGGCACGGTGATGATCTCCGAGATGGCCTGCACTCCCTGACGCAACACGTCGTCCGCCATACCATAGGCATCCACAAACGAAAGACCCTTGGGCGCAACGTCCTGGAGGCGGTCGTTCGGGATTGTGATGATGGTATCCACGATCTCGGTAAGGGCAGCGATCCCCCGCTCGGCTCGCGCCATGCGACCCAGCTCCCAAGAGAACGGTTTCGTCACGACGGCAACGGTCAACGCCTCAATGTCTCTCGCCAGCTCCGCCACGATCGGCGAGGCGCCCGTGCCGGTACCGCCACCCATTCCAGCTGTGATGAAGACGAGATCGGCTCCCATCAGGAGGTCGCGAATCTGGTTCTTGCTCTCCTCCGCTGCGAGGCGTCCCTTCTCCGGGTCGCCGCCGGCACCCAGAAGGCCGGTTGTGTTCTCGCCGATGTGAAGTTTGGTAGGCGCCTGAGACTTCTCCAGGTGTTGAGCGTCCGTGTTGATGGCGATGAACTCGACATCCTGAATGCCCGCTTGGATCATGCGATTCACGGCGTTGTTGCCAGCGCCGCCCACGCCCACGACCTTGATGACCGCTTGCTTCTTGACTGTTGATTTTTCTGCACTCATGTTGGTTCTCCGTATTTTGCTCGATTCTGTGGGAACGCGCGCACCGGCTTAGGAAATCTCCTCCTCGCCGGCGTCGCCGAAAAGATCTTTCAATTTGCCTAAGAAACCCCTCTGCTCCGGCTTTTGGACTCGTTTCGAGGCCAGTCGGCGCCCGTGATGGAGCAGGCCGACGATGGAGGAATGCTCCAAGTCGCTGATGACATCCCCAAGCCCCGCGAGCGGCATGGGGCCGGCAACTCGGATCGGCACGCCCCCGAATACTCTTGCCGCCAGCGCGTCCATTCCCGGCAATTTGGCTCCCCCTCCCGTGAGGATCACCCCTGCACTCAGCTCTTCCACCGGCACCGACTTCTCGATCACCTTCCTCGAAAGTTCGAGAATCTCTTGCGCCCGGGCTTCGATGATTTCGCAGAACACGCGGCGCAGCATGGCCCGAGGCTTGTCCTCGCCGATTCTCTTCACCGGCACCGTTTCCTTTTCACCGACGGTAGAGGCGATAGCGCACCCGTATCGCTTTTTCAACTCCTCTGCTTCCTCCGCCGGCGTCTTGATGAGGTAGGCGAGATCGGATGTGATGAAGGCGGCTCCGATGGGCACGAGGCCCATGCTTACGATTCCGCCCTCCCGGAAGACGCCGACATCGGTCGAGTACCCGCCGATGTCAATCACGGCGCACGAGGCTTGCCGGTCGGTCGGCGTCGAAACGGCTTCGGCGGTGGCGATGATCTGGAGCACGATATCGTCAATCCGGAGCTGAGCACGCTCGGCGCATCGTTCGAGGTTCAAGATCTGACTCTTGTTGCCCGTTACCAAGAACGACACGACCTCCAGCCGCTCTCCGTTCATTCCAACCGGGTCGTGCACGCCCGCCTGGCCGTTTACCTTGAACGAAATCGGCACGGCATGGAGGAGCTGGCGATCACTCTCTACCGGCATCGTACGGCTGTGATTGATCACCCTCTCGACGTCTCCCGGCTGAATCTGCCGACCGGGCGGTGTGATGGGGATGAGCCCCGTGCTCCGCGTCCCGGAGATGTGATCTCCCGTGATTCCCATGACCACGGAGAGGATCTTGGAATCGATCATCTGCTCGCAAGAGCGGATAGCCGCAAGAATCGCTTGGGCGGATTCTTCGATGTCAACGACCGAGCCTTTGCGGACACCGTTGCACGGGGCGGTGCCGGTCGCCACGACTCGCAGGCGGTTCTGACCTTCCAATTCCGCCACGGCCGCGACGACTTTCGTGCTGCCGATGTCCATGGCGGCAACCTGACGCCCAGGAGCGTCGTTTCTCCCACTACTGCCAAATGTAGCAACCATCCAACTCATTGCGTTGATCCTTGTTCTGCTCGTCTCTGCTCTCGAGCATCTGCCCACTTGGTTAGCAGAATCCGGCGAAGCACACTGGCGTTCAGGAACATGCGTCCGCCGAGCGCAATCACCGCCGCGAGATAGAGATCCACTCCGAGCCGCGCGCCAAGGAAGACGAGGCCCGTCGCCAAGAAGATGTTCGTGATGAAACCGGTGATGAAGATGTCCACGCGGAACCGATTTTCGGCCGCCGCCCTCGCGCCACCGAGCACGGCATCCAATCCAACGACGGCAGCCACACCGACGTAGACGGGTTGAATCCACGAGACCAGTTGCGGAAAGAAGAAGGCGATCAAGCCGCCGACGATCAGCGCCAGGATCGGGATGAGGACGGTCACCGAGACCTACCCTCCCTCTTCTCCTCCTTCTCGTCTTTGTCGGGAAGCACGGGTTTCGCGTACTGTAGCTTTGTCGTTCCGGTGTAAGCCGGAAGCACCAACCGTTCCACCTTCCGCACCACCGCCATCTGTGGGTCGTTTTCCCGAATCTGGTACACGACTCGACCGGGCATCGTCAACGCGCCGTACAGAGTGTCGGGGTCGCCGATCGCCTGGATGACCACCGGCGATGAAATCGGTACGCCCTTCACGTTGACGACCGGTCCCTCGCACCGATAGTACGTCGTGGCGACGACCCGTTGTTTGCCCACCGCCACCGCTTCAGCGCCGCTCATGAAGAGCTCGTTCACGACGCGAAGGATGTCCACTTCGTGGATGACGTACTCCGGCTGAAGAATCGGATCGTTGGGCGGATTCTTGCTGTCTTGTAGGACGACTTCGATCCCCGGGCCTTCGACCTCGACCAGACCCGCAAGCACCTTGAGATCCTGGAGCTGTTGATTGAGCAGTTGCGATTGCGAGGACTGCTCGCCGAGAGCTGTCTGGAGCTCCGTGACCTGTTGCCGTAGGTTTTGAATCTCCTGCTCGCGCTCGAAGAGCGTCTGCATGACGTCCAGCGGCGGCCCGCCACTGGAGTCCAGAAGGCGCGAGCTATAAGGGGCGAAACCCTGTGGCTTGGGCATCTTCCACGCTGCCACCAGCGTGAAGCCCAAGATCAACGTCATCAATGACGTGGGCACGACCCAGTTTCCTTTCAACTGTTGCATTTTCTTTTCCTAATCCTTCCACCGGACGGCTGGCCGGTCGGGGACGACCAAATTGACGGTACGAGCCTTCTTGAGTAGCTCGGGCTCGGCTTCGAGCGATCGGCGCAGCACCTCCACCTTCTCGTCGAGCCGGCCGCCGTCCCCGAATTCGATTGCGGCACCCTCGGCTGCCTTAAAGGATAGCCCACCGGAGCTCAAGATTGTCAGCTTGCCGGCGAGGCGCGGCACCTTTTTTTGTATCTTCTCGGCGAGTTCCAATACACTTCCGAGGCGGCGTTCGGACAGTATGGACAGGTTTGAGCCGGATTCTACTAATTTTCGATCCACCTCGAGATTCGGCTCCTTCCCCCTCAGTTCGAAGACGGTCCCATCCCGAGATACCGCCATCGTGCGCGCGCGTTCGTCCTTGAACCAGAGCAGCGGCGCTCTATACCAGATCTTCAACCTTGCCCTGCCGAACAGATTCCTTCGAAACTCGCAGCGCATCACTGCGGGTTCCCACTCCACCTGCTGCTCTACCGTGAGAGGGTTGATTTGAAGAGCAGGCTTGCCTTGGAGCGACTGTACAAGCTTTCGAATCCTCGCCTGATCCCACTTCGCCGCCCCCTCCACGCGTGTGACACGAATCTGAAACAGCTCCGACGAATAGATGCCGGAGATCAGCACGGCGACCGACACGAGCGCCCAAACGGCCTGCCACGGCAAGTGCAGCCGAATCCTCCGTTTGGACGATCGTCTCTTACGCGAGGCCATATCTTCTCATCGCCGATTGCAGAATTCGCTCACACAGTTCTTCGAAGCTAATTCCCACGCTGGCTGCCGACCGAGGCACGAGAGATGTCTCGGTCATTCCCGGCAGACTGTTGACTTCCAATACCACCAACTCTCCATTTGGGCGAACGATGAGGTCGGTCCGAGAGACATCCACAAGGCCCAGCGCCCGATGCGACTGGAGCGCCAACTCTTTCGCCCTCTCTTGGATCTCTGGGGCAACTCGCGCAGGCACGATCTCGTCGGTTGCGCCGGGCGTGTACTTCGCAGCGAAATCGTAGGTCCCAGACTTCGGCGCGATTTCCACGGGTGGCAAGGCGGCTTCACCGACCACGGGAACGCTCAGCTCGACGCCCTCTATCCATTCCTCCACTAATGCAGCCTCATCGTACTTCCACGCGAGGCGAAGCGCTTGGTCGAACTCCTCGCGCCGCCTTACGAAGGAAACGCCCACCGTGGAGCCCTGCGCCCGTGGCTTTACTACCGCCGGCAATGGCACTTGGTCCGGAATCGGCTGTCCTCGCTCGAGGCAACATCCTCGCGGAACTGGAATGCCCTGTTGCATAAGAATCCTTTTGGCTGCCTGTTTGTCCATTGCAAGGGCGCTCTCCACGGGCCCAGCGCCGGTGTACGGGATTTCCAATAGGTCCAAGAGGGCCTGAATTCTGCCGTCCTCTGCGCCTGTTCCGTGTAAAGCCAGAAACACGATGTCGGGGCGATCCGGCCCCGTTAGGGCGCCCAAATCCGTGATAGTATTGAATAAAAGTGTTTCGGGATCCAATTCCAAGACCTCATGGCCGCGGGCGCGAAGCGCCCGAGCCACCATTCGCCCACTGTGCAGGGACACCTCGCGCTCGGTCGAATGGCCTCCCGCAAACACTGCGATCCGCGGAGCGTGCTCCGACCGCTCCAACTCAGCGAGGAAGGCTCTTGGGAACGCGTCGATGTTCCCCGCTCCCATGCCAACTACAATATCACCTACTTCTACCCATTGGGCGACGGCGCGAGGAAGTCGGTACCGCGAGGGCACATACCACACCGGATGTCCTTGCCGCTCCAGCTCCTCCACGATGAGCAGCGACGACACTCCGGGTAAGGGCTCCTCTCTCGCCGGATAGATATCCGTCAATACGACCGCATCCGCCAGGGCCAACGCGGGGGAAAACTGATCGAGAAAATGCTGCGTTCGTGAGTACAGGTGCGGCTGATAGACGCACACGAGCCTCCGACCCGGATAGGCCTCCTTCAACGCAGTGAGCGAGGCGCGAATTTCGGTCGGGTGATGAGCATAGTCGTCGTATACCACGACGCCGCGCGATTCGCCGATTCTTTGCAGGCGTCTTTCGCTGCCTCCCACATTCGCAAGATGCGGCAGAAGTTCTTCTACGCTGGAGTTTGTGATATGAGCGGCCGCGACGGCGGAGGCGAAACAGTTCAATGCGTTGTGGCGCCCGATCAAACTCGGGCGTACGGCTGTGCCTCCAAAGCGAAGCTCTCCGCGGTCGTAGCTCCCGACATAGGAACCGTGCTCGAACCCATACCCCACCGCAGTCGGAAAACTCGCGGCGACCGTGGCTGCGCCTTCGTCGTCTGCGCAAAAGAAGAGGGGAGGACTACCCGTCGCCCGTCGGACGAATGTCTTCACGCTTTCGAACAGCGCTTCCTTCGTCCCGTGGTAGTCCAGATGGTCCGGTTCGAGGTTCGTGACGAGAACGAACTCGGGGTGAAGGTCGAAGTAACCTTCGTAGGCTTCACAGGCCTCGACGACGGCGAACGGCCCTTCGCCGAACCGTACGTTTCCGCCGAAGGCGGGTACGTCGGCGCCAACGATAGCGAGCGGATCCCCACCCTGGGCAGCAAGCAGCTGGGCGAGCACGGCGGTCGTCGTCGTCTTGCCATGCGACCCGGTGACGGCGATTCCGCGGTACCCCTCGAGAAGCAGTCCGAGTAGCCGGGAGCGGCGGATTCGAGGAAGGTTGAGCCTCTCCGCCTCGACCGTTTCCGGGTTCTCTCGCAGCGGAATGGCGTCGGAAACTACCACGAGGTCGGCGCCCTGCACGGCCCCAGCCGAGTGCCCGATGGTGACCGCTGCGCCGAGCGCTCGCAGCGCATCCGTCGTCGAGCTTCGCGTCAGGTCGGAGCCGCTAACTGTATAACCTTTTGCCAGCAGAATTCTCGCCAGTGCGCTCATCCCCGCTCCGCCGATGCCCACCAAGTGCACGCGGCCGCTCTCGGGCAACGCGGCGACTTCGGTGAACCAGGACTGCTCTTCCTTCAATCTCATCTCGCGTTAGCCCTTATGATGTGCCAGATCCGTTCCGTGGCGTCGCGGACCACCCACGACTGGAGAGCCGTGCGCGCGGCAGCCCTCTTCCCTTCGTCGTCTCGCCATTGACGCCAAGCCGCCGCAAGGTTCTCTGGCGTGAGCTGAGACTGAGGCAGAACGATAGCTCCCCCCATCGCCTCGATGACCTTGGCATTCTCGTATTGGTGGTTGGCAAAGGCGTGCGGATAAGGAATGAGGACGGAAGGGATGCCGAAGAGCGCCAGCTCACACAACATGCCGGTGCCGGCTCTCGAAATCACGAGGTCGGCTCGACGCAAGACCTCAGCGAGCTCCGCGGCCTCGAGGAAGGGCTTTTGGCGGAAGTTCGGCGGCGCGGCTACGCGCGCTAATGCTGTCGCGCACGTCTCGAAGTTCGAGGGTCCCGTCACTTGCAGCCATTCCTCTTGGTCGGTTCCAACTTGCATGGCGAGGGTCAGGAACGCCTCGTTGAGCGCCGCCGACCCCTGGGAGCCGCCGAGTGCCACCGTCAAGAATCTCTCCCCGGGCTCGCGGCCGGCAGCCTCGACAAGTTCCCTTCGGATGGGCATGCCCGTGACCGTCGTTTCACACTCGAAGTACGTGGCGGCCTGCTCGAATACCAAGCAAGCTACACGCGCAAACTTGGACAAAACGACATTCGTTCTCCCTGGGACAGTGTTCTGCTCGTGGAGGATGATGGGGATTCCGAGTGTCCTCGCTGCGGCGAGAATCGGGGCGGCGGCGTATCCACCGGTCGAAAAGATCAATGCCGGTTGGAACTCCCTCAACGCCTTGCGAGCGCCTGCCGAGGACCGCAGAATGCCCAGTGCGCTGCGAATACCGCTCGGCGTGAAGGGGCGCTGAAGAGGGCTACTCCGGAAGCCTCGGAATGGGATCCCTGCCTTCTTGCACTCTCGAGACTCGATGCCCCTCAGACTGCCGAAATAGCAAACCTCCGCGCCCTCCTCGACGGCGTGCCGCGCGACTTCAAGTGCGGGAAAGACGTGTCCGCCCGTACCCCCACCGGTCACTACGAGCCGCAACGGGCACCTCCTTGCTGGATGGTTCCTTGATCAACGCGCATACCGAGCCAAGACCGATCGCCAAACTGAGCAGGCTGCTCCCCCCATAGCTGAAGAACGGGAGGGGGATCCCAATGGATGGAGCAACGCCTGTAACCATCAACAGGTTACCCAACGCCTGCACCGCGATCCACCACGCAACCCCGAAGGCCACGTAGCGATGAAAAGCCTCCCTCTGATTCACGCCGATCCGTATCAGCAAAACAAAGATACTGCCTAGCAGCCAGGTAACGAGTAAGAAGCCGAAGATGCCGATTTCTTCCGCAATTGTGGTGTATATATAGTCTGTTGTCGCAGCAGGTAAGAGATACTTCGCGTGCCCTCGCCCGACGCCGAGACCCGTTACGCCGCCCAAGGCAATGGCGGTCTGCGAGAGGAATGGTTGATAGGATGCCCCTTCGATTGCGTCGCGAGAGGCCGTATCGCGGAACGTCGCGAGTCTTTGGACACGATACGGCTCGGCGAGCGTGAAGAACACGCCCGCGACGATGGCTAAGGCGACGATTGCCCCGACGACTCGAACGGCATACCGCCCGTACAACCTCCTCGCGCCACCCGCCAGAAGCATGCCGAAGGGAATCGCGAGGGCGAAGACTGCCGTGCCGAGGTCTGGCTCCCGCTCGATCAAAACGAACAGCGAACCCAAGATCAGGAGGGGCAGTGCCAACCGCACGACCCAGTTCACGAACCGATCGCGCGGCCGCACTTTCTCCATCCGCGGCCAGGGCAACGCGAGGAACCACGCGAACGCAAGAACCACTGCCGGTTTCGCCAGCTCGCCCGGCTGAATCTGTACCGGCCCAACGGCGAGCCACCGGCTGGCCCCGTTCGCCGAGATTGCAGATGGGTGTATGAGGACCCACACGCATAGAACAAACACGAACATGAAGAACGGTAGCACCGATCTGCGAACCCACTCCGACGGCAAGCGACGGAGGACGAGAAACGCAACGCTCGCGATGACGACCCAAAGCAACTGCTTGACCCCAGGCCCGCGAAGCAACGCGCCGCCTGTGTCCGGTAAGGATGCGCTTGTGATGAAGAAAACGCCCAACAGCGCAGCAAGAAGAGCATAGCCCTTCAACCACGTCTCGTCTCTCAGCGTTCCTCGGCTCATCGTTCCTCGTTTTCTCCTAATGATAAGACTATCTCGCGGAACCGTTCGCCGCGCTCTTCGAAACTGGAGAACTGGTCGAAACTCGCGCATGCCGGCGACAGAAGGACGACTTCGCCTCTCGTCGCGTCCCGATAGGCGGCGCGAGTCGCTTCCTCGAGCGTCTCGAACTCGGAACAAGGAACACCGTCGGCTTCGAAAGCTCGTCGCAGGGCGCCTCGATCTCGCCCGAACAAGTACGCCTTGCGAACGTCGTTCGGCGACAGGCCGCGATACTTCTCCCAACTGCTCGCTTTCGCGATGCCCCCCGCTATCAGCCGCACCGGTTTGGGTGATGCGGCGAGCGAGGCGTGGAGAGCTGCCGGGTTCGTGCACATGCTATTGTTGAGGAATAGCACGCCGTCCAGGTCGGCGACTCGCTCCATTCGGTTTGCGAGGCCGCGGAACGTTGCGACGTGCGCAGCCAGTTCGTCCAGTTCGAACCCTGCCGCCGTTGCCAACAGCAGCGCGGTGGCCGCGTTCTCCAGATTGTGCCGTCCGGCCAACCAAAGGTCCGCTTCGCGCAGAAGCAGCTCGCCCTGCCGCAGGACATGCCCGTCACGGATCGTCAAATCGCCGGACTCATCCTCGGCGATCCACTTGACAGCGGAGCGAATCGGCCAGGGCGGCTGGGCTTCCGGGTGGAGCTTGGAGAGCACAGCCAGGTCCTCGCCCTCCATTTGTGAGAAGATTCTGTGCTTTGTGTTTGCGTACTCTTCGAAGGAGGCGTAGCGGTCGAGATGGTCCTCCGTGATGTTGGTGATGGTCGCCGCACGGGGGCGGAACGCCTGCACCCATTCCAGTTGGAAGGAACTCACCTCGGTCACGAGCCAATCGGATTCGGAAGTCTGCCAGCAGATCTCTCCGATTGGCTGCTCGCCGAGTCCGGCGCCCGCGATGTTTCCGCAGAGGTGTGCGGAAGCGCCGGCATTGCGGAGCAAGTGCCAAGTCAGCGCCGTAACCGTGCTCTTTCCGTTCGTGCCCGTAATACCAACAATCGGTGATTTTGTGGTACGGTACGCGACTTCCATTTCGCTCCACACTGGGGTGCCGTTTGACAGGGCGGCGAGCACAGCCGGATGGTTTGGCGGAACCCCCGGCGAGACGGCGAGAGCCTCGAGGTCACTCGACGGCAGCGTTCCAGTCCAGTCCGTGATGACATCGAGGTCGAGCGACCCGAGCTTATCCAGAGCAGCCACCATTTCGGGCGAATCGCTGGGCTTGGCGTCTACGATGATCACCTTCGCACCCGTCTTTGCCAGCGCCAGCGCCATACCGACTCCGGCTCGCCCCAGGCCCACAATGCAAACCGGCCTCGTCACTGTACCACCTCCGTAAGGATAGATGCCGAGAGGACGACTTGAACGAGAAGGAAGGTCCAAACCACTCGCGACTCCGGCCAGCCCTTGACTTCGAAAGCGTGATGGATCGGTGTAGCCGGGAAGACGCGCCTCTTGATCGTCTTCACCGCGAGAATCTGAATGGGAACGAGCAACAGCTCGAGGATGAACACAAGGCTCAGAATCCATGGGGCGAGGCTGGAATCCCAGGGCGATAGGGCGAAGAGAAAGCCGTAGACGGCCCCGAAAGCGAGCGAACCCACGTCCCCCATGAACACGCGGGCGGGCGGAGCATTGAGAAATAGAAATGGGACGAGGCCGCCCGCAATCGCCAACGCCAGCGCGCCAGCTCCGACCGCCAAACTTCCGAGTACCGGCAGCGTGAGAAGCAATAGCCCTCCGGCAAGACCGTCAAGTCCGTCGCTGAAGTTCACCGCATTGGCGAAGAAGAGAACCCAAAAGGCGGCTAGCCACGGATTTGGAATCGAAGGGTTGAACAGCAGGGGGCTGACTGCGAATGCCTCCAAGATCAACTTCGGAATCCAACTAATACCTCGTTTCTGTGTGAATCGAGGGACAATGAAGTCGTCGAGAAACCCCACGACAGCAAAGGCGAGGAGCAGCCACACGCCGGTCCAGAACTGAGGAGGAAGCTCGGTTCGAGCCGCCCCGAACGCCGCGGCTGCCATGCAACCTGCAAGGGTGATCCATCCTCCCATGCTCGGCGTTCCCTGCTTCTGCTGGTGACCCTGGGGCGCATACTGGCTGATGATGCTGAGCGCTTTGAGGCGCCGAAGCCCTTGCAGGACCGGCCAGGCGACCAGCGACGCAGCTAGGAAAGAGATCCAAAAGGCTTGGTACTCAAACCGCATGGGGCACTCCCGCCGCTTCCAGAGCGCGCTCCATCTCCAGCGCTCGCGAACCCTTGATCAAAGCGACATCGCCAGGCCCCATCCGCCTGAGGACTCGGCCTGCATCGTCCGAATGCGTGAACGAATCAATCCTGCCACCGAAGCCCCGAGCGATCGCCTCGTCGCGAATCCAGAGCGATTCCCTGCCAACGACGGCAAGCCAATCCAGCGCGAGGTCCGCCACGACCGCGCCGACCATTCGATGGTATTCCTCCGCAAAACTGCCGAGCTCCCGCATCTCTCCGAGAATCGCGATCCGGCGCTTCGCGGGCAGGGCTTTCAAGAGGCGCAGTGCTTCAATACAGGATTCCGGACTGGAGTTATACACATCCACCAGCAGGGCATGGTCCCCATGTCTGAGGTAGCGAAGTCGGTCAGGTGGGAGGCTCGATTCCGACAGACCCTCGAGCGCCCTTTCAACGTCCAGACCGAGCGCATGGCAGACGGCTACTGCGGCGGAGGCGTTGCGACCGAACCCTTCCCCAAGACCTGGGATCCACGTTTCGAACCTCCGGGTGTCGAGACGTATTTCGACTCGTGTGCGGTTGGCGCCGGGATCCAGCTCGACGACGCGAACCGACACATCCGCTTCGGCTGAACTCCCGAACGTGACGAGCCTTCCTCGGACTGTCCTCCGCACCTTGTCGGGAAACGGCGTATCCGCCGGAGCGACTGCTACGCCGTCCGCGGGCAAAGAATCGAAGAGCTCGAGCTTGGCGTCCGCGATCGCTTCGAGACTGCCCAGCTCGCCGATGTGAGCCGTGCCGATCCCGGTCAGGACGCCGTGGTGCGGCTGCGAGAACGAACAAAGGTGCCGAATCTGACCGAGACCTCGCATCGCCATTTCTAAGACAGCAAATTTATGATATGGCTCTGCGCACATCCAGGTCATGGGCAAGCCAAACTCGGTGTTCTGATTCCCTTCCGATTTGAGAACCTCGCCAAACGCGCCCAGAGCCGCGGCGATGTACTCTTTCGTCGAGGTCTTGCCAAAGCTGCCGGTCACTCCGATGACCGTCCCTTCGAACTGCCGTCGGATCCACCGGGCGATGCTGGCAAGCGCCTCGACGACATTCGCCACTTGGACCTCGTTGGGAGCGCCGGTTGCCCTCTCCACGAGGCAGGCGCTTGCCCCTTGTCGAGCCGCTTCCGGTACGTAGTCGTGGCCGTCTACCCTCGCTCCACGGACGGCGCAAAAGAGGTCGCCGTCTTTCACCTTGCGGCTATCCACTTGAATCCGCTCGAAGGGCTTACACGCGCTCGGAACCGGCACGCCGAGGATTTCGCTCAGTTGGTCGGGCGTAATCCTCATTTGCGTCTTGCGGCAATCGCCTCAGCCGCCACTTCTCGGTCGTCGAAGTGAATCTTCTCGGTGCCGAGGATCTGATAGTCCTCGTGCCCCTTTCCGGCGATGACGACAACGTCCCCTTCCTTCGCCTCTTGAATCGCTTGATGGATGGCGCGACGGCGGTCCGCGTCCACGCGGATTGCGGTTCCAGGTCGAATGCCGGGGAGGATGTCTCGAATGATGGCGTCTGGGTCCTCGGTCCGAGGGTTGTCGCTTGTGACGTAGACAATGTCGGAGTGCGTTGCGGCTGCGTTACCCATGAGCGGTCGTTTGGTCCGGTCGCGATCGCCGCCACAACCGAAGACCGTAAGGATCCTTTTCGGGTGCAGCTCGCGGACGGCGGTCAACAGTTTCACGAGGGCATCGGGAGTATGCGCGTAGTCAACGAGGACTTGATAAGAGTCGTCCGTCGGCACGCTTTCGAATCGGCCAGGCGCGGGGCGGACGGACTGGAGCGCCTCCACCGCCTCTGCGATCGGCATCCCAAGCGCGACGGCCGCACCGAGCGCACCCATACAGTTTGCGATGTTGAAGGATGCGCCGAGTCCCACTTCGCACTCGTACTTCGCGCCTTCGAACTCGACTGTGAACTGGCAGCGGTTGACCGACGCATGCCCCTCGATCAGCTTGATGTCCGCGCCGGACGACTGTCCATACGTGATGACGCGGGCGCACTCTTCCGCGAGTTTGCGTCCAAATGGGTCGTCCAGATTGAGGACGGCGATCGGCGGCTCGTCCTGCGGGAGGTCAAGGAAGAGCCTTCGTTTCGCGAGGAAATACTCCTCCAGAGACGCGTGATAATCGAGGTGGTCCTGCGTAAGATTTGTAAAAACGGCAACCTGGAATCGCACTCCGTCCACGCGTCGTTGGGCAAGCGCGTGGGACGATGCCTCCATCGCCACTCGCTTCACACCCTGATCGCGAAAAGTCTTCAACAGGCGCTGCACCTGAGGCGGGAAAGGCGTCGTCAACTCGGTGTGGAACACTTGACCGCCGGCGCGCGCACCCAGCGTGCCGAGATAGCCGCCTTGGGATCCGGTGTGGTCGAAAATCTGATATAGAATCCATGCGCTCGTCGTCTTACCATTGGTCCCGGTAATGCCGACGACTTCCAGGTCAGCGGACGGGTCGCCGTACACGACTTTCGCGACGCGCCAACAAGCGTCTACCGCGTCTCGGACCACCGCGGATGGCACGTCCCGATCCTGCAGGTCGTCGTAGACGTCTCGGCGCGTTACGATCACACAGGTAGCGCCTTTCGACAAAGCCTCGTCCACAAAGTTGTGGCTATCCACCCGAGCACCGGGCATGCAGAGGAAGAGGTCGCCTGGTTCGGTAGTGCGGGAGTCAATACTGACGCCACTCACCTCTGCGTCGCCTGCGGCCGCCACCAGGTTCGAAGTCAGGACGGGAGCAAGATCGCGGAATCGCATGGACATTATCCTTGCCCGCGCACCATTCCGGATTTCAGAAGATACTCTGCGATGGCGCGGAACACGGGCCCTGCGACAGCAGCCCCGTAGTAACCGTTCTTCTTGGGGGAGTCGACCATCACGAGAACCGTGTATTCGGGCGAGTCAGCCGAAACATACCCGACGAACGAACTCACGTACAACGAGTTGCTCATCCTGCCCGTCTTGGGGTCCCGTTTCTGCGCCGTTCCCGACTTGCCTGCGATCTCGACGCCCTCGATGCGCAACGCTCGGCCCGTTCCGTGCTCGCCTTGAACGACCGCCTTCATCATCTGCAAGACCGTCCGGGCGGTCTCGGCGCGGAAGAGGGGAACGCCCGGTCGAACCTGCACCCGGCTACTCCCGACCTTCTCGATCAGTCGAGGATGCACTGCTACGCCGTCATTGGCAAAGGCGGTGAACAGGCTCGCCAGTTGGAGCGGCGTTACGGTAATGGATTGGCCAAAGCCCAGTGTCGCGATCTGAATTCGCTTGTCGTATTCGTTCCAGTTGAACTGGCCGGACAAGGCGCCGGGCAGGCCGACATCCGGTTTCTCCAACAGGCCCGAGCGTTTGAGGAAATCATACCATCTTTCTTTGCCGATTGCCATTCCCCACGTCGCGGCGGCGACGTTGCAGCTGACCTCGATGCAGCGGGCGGGATCAACCGCGCCGTGGCCTGGAGAGCCGTGAAGGGCGCAGTGAATGACGTGACTCCCCACGGGAATGGACCCTTTGCAAGAGATGCTGGAGTTAGGCGTGAGCGCGCCGGATTCCAGGCCGAGCGCCACTGTAAATGATTTGAATGTGGACCCGGGTTCGAGAAGCACCGAGACGGCCGGGTTGATTTCCGGAGAAGCGGTCTCGCCCTTCTGCGCGCGCTGCAAGGCGGGCAGAGGGTCCGTCGGATCGAAGGTCGGCCAGGTGGCGAGGGCGCGTACGTTGCCCGTGTGGGACTCGAGGACGATGGCCACGCCTTGCCAAGCCCCGTGGTACTCGCATACCTCGGCGAGGCGTTCCGATGCGAACGCTTGCAGATCTCGGTCGAGCGTCAGGACGACATCCGCGCCGTGCTGGACCTCACGGGAAAGGCCCTCGTCTCTCAACCACGGGATCACGCTGCCGTTTCGGTCAATGAAACCGACCTGAACGCCGTCCTCACCCCGCAGCGTCTCGTTTAGCCCCTTCTCCAGTCCCGAGGCGGGCACACCATCCTTGAGGAATCCGATGACCGTCGCAGCGCTGGGGCCAGCGGGGTACGTTCGCTCGCCCGTGGGGACGAAGCCGATGCCGTCCACTCGAAACGTGCGGCAGAGTTCGAGCAGTCGCTTGCGTCGCTCACGGTCAATTTTCTCTGGGAAGTCGAGTCCACCCCGCCCGCTTCGAGCCAGCGCGATCCCTTGATCGGCAGGAATGCCCAGCACCTCCGACGCCCGAACCCAGAAGGCTCGGCTATCCGTGAGCAGCTTCGGCGTGATCGTGACGTGATAGGCTTCTTCGGTTCGCGCAAGAACGCTGCCGTTATGATCCAAGATCGTGCCCCGCTGAGCCGGAATCGTGTCTCGGTGCGTGAGCTGGTCGTTGGCTTCGGCAATGCGCAGTCGGTCCGCGCGCAGGACGGATGCGAGGCGGACATGTTGGGCGCCAGCGAGGAGAAACCCCGCGCCCACGAGGACGAGGGGCAGGAGAGGAACCGCTGAACCTCTTTTCCTACTCAACCTGTTCCTTTTCCCGATTTACGAGATAGGCAGAGTGAAAGGAGTGTAAACGCGCCCATGCATCCACGGAGAGCGGATTCATGATTCGGTCCGTTTTGCGTTGAACGGCCCGAGCACACTCTTCGACCGCCTGAGCTGTCGCACGATAGTCCTGCTGTCGCTGTCGCGCTTGTTCGAGCGCGCCGTGCCCCAACAAGCCGACGAAGACATGCAGCAACAACAGGAAGACCCCAAAGGAAACGAGAAACAGGGTCAACGTGTTGCCGACGGTAACAGCAACGCGCCGGGAACGAACCGCGGTTGCCGTCCTTACTTCTGGGTGAGAAAGAGCGCTCATGAGATTTCCGTTAGCCTCCTCCTACGGCGCACTGCGCGCAGCCTTGCGCTTCGTGCGCTCGGATTCGTTGCCACTTCCGCTCCGGAAGGGCGAAGGGGTTTCTTGGTCAAAGTCTCGAATTCGTCGCCTAAACTACGGAACGCCAGCTTTGTGGCGCGATCTTCGCCGGAGTGATAGCTGAGGACCGCCATCCGACCGCCTTCTCTCAGGGTTAGCGCGATCGCGCGGATGGCATCCTCCAAGCCTTCGAGTTCGCGGTTTACGACGATCCGCACGGCTTGAAACGTGCGCGTAGCCGGGTGGATTCTCCGTTCGCGAAGGCGAGGGGGAATGGCGTCGAGAACGGCCTGGACCAGGTCTTGGGTCGTCTTCATGGCTCCGCGGCGACGACGCTCCATGATTTTCTTAGCGATCGCGGCGGCGTGCCGCTCCCCTCCGTACTCGGAGAGGACGCGTCGGATCTCGTCGAAGGACGCGCGGTTCAGCCAAGCGGCGGCCGGCTCGCCTCGGGATCGGTCCATGCGCATGTCGAGCGGCGCATCCTCTTGAAAGGTAAAGCCTCGAGTGGGGTCAGCGAAGTGCTCCCAGTTCACTCCGAGGTCGAGAAGCACGCAATCTGGCCCCGCCGGATGATTCTTCGCAACCCAGGACGGGATCTCGCGATAGTCCGCGTGCACGAACAACGTCTTGCATGGCGCATCCGCCAGTCGGGCTCGCGCCGTCTCGAGCATCGCCTCATCCCAGTCGAAAGCCACGAGCGTCCCCTCCTTGCCGATTCGAAGCGCCAGTTCCCAGGCGTGCCCCCCATGCCCGACCGTTCCGTCCACGACGAACTCGCCAGGCTGCGGGTCGAGCAGGTCCAGCACCTGCGACAGCATGACCGGGACGTGGAATTCGGACATTCACGACTCCGCGCGCTCCTCTTCTCTGACGAATGCCTGGCGCTTCCTCAGCGCCTCTGCGCGCTTGGCTGCCAGGGTTTCGTACTCCGCTTTCGTCCAAATCTGAACATGGTCTCCACAGCCGAGAATCACGACTTCCGACTTGGGACCGATCCTGTCTCGAAAACGCTGTGGAATGACGAAGCGACCTTGTCCGTCGCACTTGACATCATCTTCCGCCATGGCGCAAAGGTCGTGCAGCTCGAAGTCACGCTCCCAGTCCCCGGCCGGACGCTCCATCACTCGGAGCAATCGTTCATGCCAGGTGTTTCGAGGATACAGAACGAGACAGCCGAGCGGGTCGGCATGCAAGACGAACGGTTGACCGAGGCGATCCAGCTTTTTCGTGCTGAGGCGAACACGCCCCTTGTCGTCAACGACCGCCTCCTCCATGCCGACGAGCGGCTGGAAGGCGAAGCCCTGGCTTCCTACTTGGCGGTCGGTCATTGTTTCTGCCCCGGGGTGTTTGGAAGACCGGTCCGGATTCCCTTCCCGACCGGTCTTCCGAATGTGAAGCGAGAGCATGGCCCTCTCCGCGGCGGGACGCCCCTCCTTGGGAATCACCGCCACTCCTCACTGCTGGACAACCATAATCTAACCCAGAATTGGGACAAACATGGGAATCAAAATGGCAGTTGTGGAAAAGTCGTAGTGAATTTCTACATGTTATCGAGCGAAAAGGTATACTTTCGTCTACTGAGGCGGCGATTCCACAACCCGATAAAGCTGCAAGTCGCCTTCGGTGTTGAGCAGAGTAACCCGTTGGCCCGCACCTGCGGCGGCAAGGGAGAACCGCTGAAGACGCGACAGAACGAGCCCGTCATGCGACAGCGCTTCGTCCGGCCAGTCATAGCTGGCTACTTCTCGACCCACGTACCACTGAAAGCTGGGGTGGGACACCACGCCCGGCTTCCCCATACCACTCATTCGATAGAAAGAGACCGGCTCTCCGGCTGACTTTGCAAGGGCTGCCATTCTCTTTACTGGGCCGTGCGTCGTTTCCCAATACGATGGGACGCCCCCGAGCAGCGCGAAGAGCAAGAACGGGACGGCTCCGAGCCAGCTTTGAGTGCTGAAGTCCGCCGTCTGCGTCCACGCGAGAATGGCAAGAACCGCTCCGACGAGAGCCGCAAATCCAAGTTCGAGCAAGACGCGCTCGAATCGGTCGGCCGACCCTGCCCCGAGCACCAATCCAAGCCCAACGAGCAGGAACCACGCTGCAGCCAGGTGCGGAACTCTTGCTTGCGACTCGCTCTGCCAACACCCGACCAGCAGTGCGAGGGGCGGCAGGATCGGGAGAATGTAATGAGGAAGCTTCGAACCGGCGACGCTGAACAGGACGAAGATCACCGTTGCCCAAATCCAAAGAAACCGCGTCAGAGGATCGTTCTGCCTGGAACGATAGACCCAGGGCAACAACCAGGAAAACGGCGCCATTGCCACAATCAAAATTGGGATATAGAACCAAAAGCCTGCCCTGTGAGCGGCGTCCTGGCCGAGAAGGCGACCGATGTTTTGTCGGATGACGAACTCCCGAAAGAAATCCGTACCCTCCCGCAAGAGCACCGGCCCGTACCACGCACCCACAACGAGAACAAAGGCGAGTGCGCCTGCGATCCATCCCCCTCGAAGAGCGCTCCGGACGTCCCTCTCCCTCCACAAGAAAAGAGAAACAATGATCAAGAACACTCCGGGGGCCATGGGACCCTTTGCGAGCGTGGCAACCCCCAGAAGAGCGAGGCTGACCACCCTCCAAGTGGCGCTGCGCTCCTCCACGGAACGCCACAGGCTCAACAAACTTGCCGTCAGAAAGAAACACAGCAAAGCGTCCGGCATGAACATGCGTCCGACGCCGAGAAATAGGGGCGAGGTGAGCAGGACGGCAGCCGAGGTCCACGCGGCGCGGTCACCCCAACGGCGCTGAGCGAAACGGAAGAGAAGGACGACCGTGCCGATGGCCGCCAGGACGGAGCCGAGACGGAGCGCCGCCTCGCCCTTGACGCCCATCCACAGAAACAGATTCGCAGCCCAGTACTGAAGGATCGGCTTCTCGAAGAACGGCGCGCCGCCATACGTTGGAACGAACCAGTCCCCCCGAAGCCGCATCTCGGTCAGTGCGGCTGCGTAGATGCCCTCGTCGAGGTCGAAAAGGCCGTAAGACCAGAACCCCCAGAACGCGGCAAGGCCGAAGATGGCGAGGAGCAGCGTTCTGGTCTTCACGGCATCGCGATCCTATCGAGGTGGCTCCGTCTCCCGAATCTCGATCCCGGAGAGCCGGATACTCGTGCCCTTCTTTCGGACGAGCCGGATGAAGCGGACCTTCTGGGGCAATGCTCGATAAGCCACCCGCCACACTGACGGATTGGCCGGGTCTACGTCTCGCTGGAATCGAACGGTCCTTTGCCAGTCGATCTCGACCGCAAACGTTCTCGCCTGCTCCAGCCGCTGACCGGTGCTGTATACCAGAATCTCGAACTGATTCCACACCGCGTCGTGGTCGCCGTTCGTGAGGAGGACGATTTCGCCGATGGGTCGGTCCCGCCCGATGTCAATCTCGATCCATTCGGCGTCGGCTTGGTAGGAAGTGTCGGGGTCGCCATCCACCAGGGCGTTGAGCGCTTCGAGGGAGCTGTTCGCGGAGTCCAACACGACCTTGTTCCTTGCCCAGTCCTCGGGCTTGATCGGACGGTGGGTCACATTGAAGCGCAGCTCCACGAACGCCACCTGGCGGTTGCCCCGTGCATACGCGTCCACGAGCTGCCACGCCTTCAGCCACGACCACTCCCGCTGGCCCTCATACTCGATTTCAACAAGAAACACGCCGTTCGTCCCGACTACGTCAATGGGACCGAACGGGTTCGGCTTGAGTGTGTGGCCGGTCGCGGTCGTGAACGGCTGGTCGAGGCCGGTGGGGCGGTTCGGCAGGAACGCAGTTCCATTCGCGATGTCCACTTCGAAGACGGGCGGCGCGTCGGGAATCACGCCTTGTTTCATCTGGTAGAAGCGAAGCTTGCCGGTTTGGATCGGGATGCCGTTCCGATCGAGGCACCGCACGATGACGACATTCGGCATCGAGTAGAGGTACTCGCCGAAGAAGCCACGGCGGTAGCCGACATTGGCGTTCAGAGCGAAGGCGGATGTCGCAGAGTAAAGGTCAGTTCTCTGATACAGAGCGTGGACATAGGCGGGATCGGGGACGTCTTCGATGTAGGTGGGAAGACTGCGCGGGAGACCCAAGTCGTTGCGAGTATCTCCACCGCCCATGAGCGGGTTGGGAGGATCGATCGCTCCGCGAGTCAGCACGTGGTCCCCGACCTTCAGGCGTACCTTGCCACCGCTCCCGTCTGGCATGGAGGGGTCCACGTTCATCTGATACATGTCAATCAACCCGATCTGGTGGCTCATTTCGTGGAGTAGCGCGCGATCCATGCGCGTTCGCACGGAGTCAATGTATTTCTCCGCTTCTCCAAAAGAGGAATCGAAGCCCCAGTCGCCGTCATACCTCATGTCTTGTTGATTGTTCGGCACGTGCACGCCGCCCTGAAGCGTTCCGTCGGGCACGATCGTGATTCGCTGGATCCGCGTGCTCTCGCGGATCCCGTCCGGCGCAAAGCTGAACCGACTGTGGCGGAAGAGCACCTCGTTCCAGATGCGAAACTGCCATTGGATCCAGTCTTCGAACGCACGGCTGCCCATCCCATTCGGTTCTCTTGCGAACATCTTGTAGAACGATTCATCCACCCAAATCGCCAGGTTCAGCGCTCCAGCCTGGATCTCGAGAGCGTTGTTTCCTTCCACCGCGTCCGGCCCGCTCGGGGTCAGCGCGAACCGAATCGGATTGAGGCGGTGATCGTTGGGAACGATGTCGAACGGGGCGCGAAACTCCACCTGGACGGATTCGCCCGGCTGGAGGGTCCGCGACACTTCCCCTTTGGGGGCCTCCGACCAGTCCTTCGACCAAGTGTAGCGGAAGCCGGACGAGGGCGCATCGCCCACATTCTTGATCGTGGCCGTGTAGGTAACCAGCTCACCCTTGGAGGGCCACTGTTTGGCTCCCGCGTTGCCGGGCTTCTGCATCACTCCAGCTTCTTGCCCTTCCGCGCTGATTCGCACGTAGGCATCGCCGGAGGGGTCGAAGCGTGGGTACTCAGGTGTTCGCGAGATCTGTGTAACGCTGAGGTCCGGCCCAGCCGCGGGCCCGATCGGCTCGGTTTCGATGATGAGACGCGGGCGGCCGGACGTGGCTTGCGAAGACTCGACGGATAGCTTGCCGTTCGTCTCGATGACCCAGCCGTAGTTCTCGTACCACCGCTCGTACATCTGCTGTACGTCGTTCTCGAGGCCGGTGAATTCGATCGTCTGGGCGCTTTGCGACACCGGAACCTGAGCGCTGGGGGAGGGGGCTGTGAACTCTGCACCCCCATTTCGCCACCGTATCTTCTTTTGTCCGTGAAAGAGCTGATGGGACCAGGTCGAGTTCATCGCGTCGGCAGGCGCCTCGCCGCTAATGCCTCCGCCTTCGAACCAGGGGCCGCGGAACCGCTTGAGCGTAACGGTGCCCGCTTGCTCGACTTGCACGACTGTGAGGACCAACTTCGCCGAGACAATCCTCTTGCGCGGGCCGATTGCGCGCTCCAGATCTCCGAATCGAATCAAGACCTTGTGGTCGGGGCTTAGAGTCAGAAGCGTGCCTTGTCCGAACGACGCCTCGGGAGCGCTCTTGGAGAGAGTCGTGTCCTCGCAAGACCAGTAGCGGCTGTCTTCCGGAAGGTCAGCGCCTCGATACAGCGTAACCGTGTGGGTTTGGACGACGAGGGCAACTGCAAGGGCGATCATCGCCCGCAATTCTACTGCATATCGTGGGCAATCCGAGGCTGGCTACGATTGCGCCTGAGCAACGGAGGCGCCGTCGAGCTTGCGTTTCAGCACTTCGAGGGCCTTTTGGAGTTGTACGTCGCTGTCCAGCTTCCCTTGCTCGACTCCGGGCGGATTCTTGATCTCGATTTCCGGTTTGAGCTGCCCGCCGATCACTTCGCCCCACTCGTTTTCAATGCGCTGAACCGAGTCCCCGCCCGGGAGGTAATAGCGACCGATCGTAACCTTCAGCTGGGCGCCGTCCGGGAGGTCGTAGATGGACTGCACGGATCCCTTGCCGTACGTCGGCTCGCCGACGAGCGTCGCTCTTTGGTAATCCCGTAAGACACCAGCGAAGATCTCCGCCGCGCTGGCGCTATTCCCGTTGATGAGGACGACGATCGGGTAGTTGCGGCTATCTGCGTACCCTCGTGGTCCGAAGTACGGCAGCCTGCTGCCTCCCCGCTCTTCGAGGGTCACGATCAGTTTTCCGTCGAGGAACCGAGCAAGCATCTCTCCGGCGCGTTCGAGCAGGCCGCCCGGGTTGTCCCGCACGTCTATGATCAAACCCTTCAGTCCTTTCCGCTCGAGGTCGGCAAGCTCTCGATCGAATTGTGATACGATCGTATCGCTGAAGGAACGAATCAGCAGATAGCCGATGTGGTCTTCGAGCATCTCACCGTAGACGTCCTGGATGACGACCTTTTCGCGGGTGAGGCGATAGGTCTTCGTCTGTCCGGTCGAAGGTCGCAACACCTCGAGAGTAACTTGCGTCCCTTCTTCGCCGCGAATCTTGCCCACCGCAGCCTCCACGTCCACGATGGATTCGCCGTTCACCTTCGTGATGATGTCCCCAGGCTTGATCCCAGCCCTTTCGGCGGGGCCGCCCCGGAACACGCGCCCTACGAGCGCGCCCAGCTCATGCACGCCGAGCTCCGCCCCGATGCCTCCCGTTCCGAGGAACCTGCCCTGCGTCCGCTCGTCGAACCGACTGGCGAACTCGGGCGGCAGGAACGCGGTGTGCGGATCGCCGAGCGAGTCGAGCATCCCCTGAATGGCCGCGTAGGTCAGGTCTTCCGTCTTTGGGTCGCCGTAGTAGGCTTCCCGCACCGTGGCCAAGGCGTCGTTGAAGACCGCCGTGGGGCGATCGGGGGATTCGCGCCCCTTTTGCCCCAGCGCCTCCTTGAGCGCAGTGAGGTTCGGCGCATGCCCGACCGCAAGGTCCCTTGCGCCAAAGCCGAGCGTGAGACCCAACACGAAAAGAGCGAGGGCGCCCAGAAATCCTTTCATTCCGCTCCGACCTCCTCACTGCCCTTCACGGAAAGCAAGAACGGCTCCCGGAGAAGCGGCTTCTTCTCCTTCGAGTAGTAGATGCCGGTGGGCAAGCTGAAGCCGGAACCGGTCTCGAGAGGATAGAACTCGATTCGAATGCCCAGGCCAGCCGCCTGCCCGCTCTCTTCGGCGCCCATAGCCGTTAGGGCGTTCACGAACAGCTCCGCCTCCTTTGTCGTTCCGACGTCGGCGAGAACTTTCAAACCGGCGGCCTTCCGGATGGCCTCAGTGGGCACGCTCTCAATCGGGGAAAGGGCAGCATCGGGCTTCGGTTTGACATAACCCAGCGCGCCTGTCGCGCCCAAGAGACCAAGCGTTCGGCGAACCTGCTCCAGGTCACCCCCGGGATTGTTGCGCACGTCTATCGCTTCGACTTTGCCGGTCCGCAGAGCCTCTGCAATGCGTTCCGCACTGTCCGCCCCGAACGCAGCAATGCGAAGCGTCCTACCGTTGAGAGTTACGGTGTCAAAACGGGTAACGCGTCGGTTGACCTTCAGGGGTATCTCCTTGCCATCGCGCAGGACCGACAGCTCGACGGTTCCGCGGTCCACCGCCGTGAGTTCGTGAAAGGCCTTATCCCATAGTATCAGCTTTTCGGCTCTTTCTTGTAGCGCGGAGAGCTTCTTTTGAAACTCCTCCCTCGTAATCTTCCCTTCGTCCCGCTGCTTGTGAAGGTCTTCCCACTCTGGTCGGAGGCTTCGATTCGCCACCCAGTGCCCTTGGAGCGATTCAATCCAGTCGCCCGGCTTAATGCCTGCCTCCTCCGCGGGACTGCCAGGCGCGACGGCGAGAACCATCAAAGGGTACATGTAGTCCTCGCCACGCTTGATCCGAACGAGCTGCAAGTAGGCGCCGATGCCGTGTGCTTCGCCGTCGTAGTAATCACGGATCGCCTGGAACTCCGGTTTGGAGTAGAACTCTGCGCCGGTGGCATTCAGAGACTCCACCAGCCCGCGGACCGTTCCGTCCGAAAGCGGAGCCATTTCGGTGACGGGATCCACGTAGTGGCGCAATGCCAAGCGCCGCACGTTGTCGAAGTAGGAAGCCGCCGAGGTGCCGTCCGAAAGACGAACCGGCTCCGAAGCCGAGGCGACCATGCCCAAGAAAGGGCGGGACGAACCAGCAGAGCCCAGTTCGTAGTTCGTTCGAAGTTGACTGCCGACGAGGACGCCCGCCGCCGCACAGGCGACGAGCGCCGAGGTCATCCAGAATCGCTTGCTTCTTGTGTTCACTTGGATTAACAGGGCGCTTCGCTTGCTTCGACGCCCGGCAGTTCGTTGATCTTTCGAACGCGACGGACGTGCCGTTCTTCCTCGCTTGGAGGCGTGGACAGAAAGATGTCCATGATTTGGATCGCCAGCTCCGGGTCAATCAGGCGGGCGCCGATGCAAAGGATGTTTGCATGATTGTGCTCGCGCGCCAGGCGAGCGGCGTCTTCTGACCAGCAGGTTGCCGCCCGGACACCGCGAAACTTGTTCGCCGTGATCGCCATTCCGATACCCGTCCCACAGACGAGGATCCCGAAATCGGCTTCGCCTTTTTGTACTCGAACGGCGACTTCGCAGGCTGCATCCGGATAGTCGTAGGCGCTCTCGTCGGTCGCGCCGTACTCGCGCACAGCGTGGCCCTCATCGAGCAGTCTTGCGGCCAGGATGCGGCGAAGCGCAAAGCCGGCGTGGTCGGATCCCAACACGATAGTCATTGATTTATCAGCTCCTTTGTCATACGTCGAATTGTCTCGCTCCGATGCGTCAGAAGACGATCGAGCATCGCCCGCGGCAGCTCGATTCTGCCCGCTTTCGCAAAACCCAGCAAGGGTTCCAGGACCTGCTCGTACTGTTCTGACATCAGACCTGTGAGTTCGTCGAACGATCTCGTTCCCGGCATTTTGAACAGAGACTGTAACGCCGCCGCTCGCACGTCCGGGTTCGGATCCGTCAGCAACGCCCTCAACTGCTGGACGTGTTCAGCGCGCGGATCGTTCCCCAACTCTTGAGCCACGATCCGCCGAACCTCGGCGTATTCGCTCCGGAGGCCGGTATAGCCGCGAGAGCGAACGACCGGATCGTTTGCCTTTGCGAGAGCCGCGAAACAGTAAGCCTGAACGGCAACGGAGAGATCGTTGACGCTTCCCCATTCCATCCGGCGATCCACCGGGTCCACGTTTGCGTTGGCGTGTTTCGCGACCTCGAGTCGCACCATCGGATCCACTTCGAGCAGAAACACCATCATCGCTCGTTGAGCGTTTTCCGTGTTTAGGTCGGCCAGGGCGCGCACGGCTTCCCGGCGGGTAAGCCAGCTCCTCGATGCGTACAACACGGTGATGTCGGCAATCACATCGTCGCGGTGCGCTCGCGCCAGAAGCTTCGCTGCCGTCGCTGCAGCATCATCGTAGAAGCGGGATTGGCGCACCAATCGCTTGAAGGTCGGATACGATTCTTCGCCAATCTGATAGTACAGCGCCTCGGCCATCGCGACCGCGACATCCTGATCTGGCTCAACGAGGATTCCGGATTGAAGCGCCTGCGCAGCCTCCGCGTTCTTGACTTTCTGGAAGTACCGAGCTGCGTTCAGCCGAACGAGCGGGGTCGGGTCCTGCAGCAGAGCCACGACCTGCCCCGCCTGCTCCGGCGTCGCTGCGACGACCGCTCGCGCGCGACTCCGCGGATCTTCCGACTGGAGGGATCCTCCGCCTCGAATCTCCGCATCGTCGTCTTGGATCACGGGCACGTCGGTCGGGGCATCGCGAACGATCCGGAATTCGTCAATGAAATACGTGATACGATCCAGATCCTGATGCTGGTTGCTGCTGAACTGGCGCGTGTCTCCGATGGCGATATCGCGGACGATGTAGGTTCCTTCGCCCAGCGCTTTCCGAATCTGGGCTTCCAGCGGGACGACGATGCGTTGCCACGTGCCGTTGGGAACGAACTTCGCCCGCTCGAGTTGCGTGGCTTCGCCCCACTGCTCGAGATACGGCCCGGTCAGCATTACGACCAAACGCTTCCCGTCATCAAGGGTGATGACCAAGCCGCAGTTCCTCTGCGAGGTCGTCTTGAAGTAGAAATCGAGGTACGGATACGCGCGCGTGTCGTAGCCGCCGAAGGTCGGATCAATCTTGCCGTCTTTGCCATGTTTGCCGAACAACGTAATCCGTCCCCAGTGGACGCCGCCCGAGTCGGTGATCTGCAAGCAGTTCCCGCGCGCTCCGTCCGGCACGATTGTCGCCACCCAGCCGTTTTGGTCGGGACGCACGTCACCCGCCATACCCACATCCGATTCGAATGAGTTCGAGACAAGCTCCGGCCCGCTGTCCACGCGGAAGGCGTACCGTACTACATTTCCGCCATTCTCCGTCCTCGCGTCTACCGTAATCTCATAGGTGCCCGGCGTGGCGTCGGCGGGAGCTTCCAAGGTGAGAAGGTGCGTTTCGAAACCGAAGGGATCGAGCGAAACCTGTGCCGGGCCGACGAGACGAAAACGGCTTGGAACCGAGTAAGTCAGATTGGCGGTAACGGTCGCACTCGATGGGTTGTGCAGGCGGAGCGTGAGCGCGCCAACGGTACCGGTCAACCGAGGGCCGCCGTGCATCTCTACGCTCGCTTCGATCGGCATGTGCGAGCGAAGAACGATCAGGCGCTCCGTCCGCGATCCATCCGAACCGACGAGCGTCGCTCGGAAATAGTGGGTACCCGGTGAGCTGACAGCCGATGTCCAATTGCTGACGGGCCGCCCCTCGGGGTCGGTGACGACAACGCGCGCCCCCGCGATGCCTTGGACGGCAAACGAGTTCCCGATGACCACGTCGCCGGGAGCGTCTACCGCAAAGGGTTGAGGGCCCTGACCCAAGCGAAGGGCGTTGAGTTCGCAGGTCGTATCCGTACCGAGATTCGCTTCGAAGACGACCATGAAGTGGTCTCCCACGTTCAGGTAGCCCAGCACGTCCGCGGGCAGCGAGCCGAGGACGAAGTCCGCCATGTCGAAACGGACGAAGCAAAGGTCTTTGCCGCCCTTGCGAATCCGCGCCAGGGACTCGCGGGCGAAGTTCAGTTCGTTGTTGAGCAAGTAGTCCTCTTCATCGAAGTCCTTCAAAAGAGGCGAGTCGGCCTCGGCCACGCGAAACAGCGTCATCGCGCCTCTCGCTTCGACGGAGAGTTCCGTCCCGAGGCGCGCGCTCAAGTCCTCGGGCGTTAGATACGGAAGCTTCGCCCACGGATCGTCGGCTACGTCCGACCAGCGGTAGGTTCGCCCCTCGAAGCGGTGCGTCTGCTCGAAAGCGGCCTGGAAGTCCGGATCAGTGCGGTTGCTCATCCGCGCCCACATGCCGGGCCGGACGCTGAAAGCCATAAGGTCTCTCAGCCAGGCGAACCATCCCGTGTATCCGGCCTGATCCACGGTGTATCCGTGCGCCTCTCCGCCGTGAAGGGAGGGCAGTTCGGCGAACGGGACGCCACCGTAGCCCCAACGGCGGTAGGTGTCTTCGATCTGGTGGTACCACTCGTGCACCATCGCCTCCGTGTGTCCGATCCGGAAACCGCCTTCCCTGCCGTTGGAGACGATGACGAAGCTCTGTGTCGCGTTGTTGGTTCGTCCAGCCGTTCCGCCGAAACTGAAACTGTCAATGGGGCCGGGAACGTACATGTACAAGATCGAGTCATAGTCGCCCGGGTTGAAACGACCGACCAGATAGTTGGCGCCTGCGTCTCGTGGATCGAGCGCCCACACCTGACCCGCTCGATACTCGCCACGGACCGGTTCCTCTTCGATGCTGGCGGTGATCTGAACATCCAGCGCGCCACGCGTAAACGCCTCGACGACCGCTTCAAAGCGCGCAAAGGTCTCCAAAGCAAAGGCGATCTCCGGAGCCGCCATGACCGTCCGCTGCGGCATCACCACTCCGTCTGCGTCCGTGAACTGAACATTGAGTCGGCGGAACAGCACCGCTTTGACCTTCCACGGCTTGGCCTGCCCCGCGGCGATGCGTTCCTGGGCTTGAGCATACAGCTGACGGAATTCGTCCCATCCGCCGTTTCCAAGGACCACCCTCTCCGGGTTGCCCCAACGATTGAGCAGGACGCGCCAACCGTTCCACTCCACATAGGGCTGAGTTTCCGGTACGGGAGCGAGATTCGACGCAGGAAACCGGATAGGAACGGTCTGCTCGGGCACCTGTCGAGAGTCGGGATCCACCTGTCCGAAGAACGTCTTTTGTCCCAGCACTACCCAGCCGTCTTCGGCTTGCAAAGTGGGGCTTCCGTTCGTCCCAGACAAGGCGAGCGATCCGACGACGAGACTAACCAGCGAAAGAATCATTCCTGTCCCCTTTCCTCATTGAACAGACGAGCGAGAAGAACGGTCGTCGCATCTTTCCTCAAGAACCGGAGCCCTCCCCCCTCATCACTCGGCGAAACTCCGCGCCGAGCGCTTCCAAGAGGATGTTCACTCTACCCCCTGCGCGAAGCAGCACGTCCGGGTCCACACCGATGATCCGATTCCTCTTGCCCGCCGCCGTCGCGTCCCAGGGAGAACCGACGAACTCGCTCGCGTCGCCCGCGACGACGATGATGTCGGGATTCCATGCGAGGATCTGCTCGGGGCTGACCTGTACGAACTTGTCAGCGTCGGGGCCTACCGGTTCGGCGCCGCACGCGCGAACGACATCGGCCTGGAAGGTATTGCGGCCCGCAGCCCACGGCTGTTGCGCTCCCATCACGACGAGAGCCTTGGGCTTAGGATTCAGAGGATCCAGCCTCCACCCGTTTTCAAGCCCTTCGACTTCGCGAACGCGCTTGTCCGCCACCGTTTGCCGCAGGAAGAAGGTGCCGAACTGGTAGACCGTCCGCTTCCAATCCTCAAGCGAGTGAATGTCCACGACCCAGACGTCCGCGCCGATCTTCTTGGCTTGCGCCTCCCACTGCGGGTTGAAGACTGCGCGGTCCGCAACGATGAGATCGGGTTGGAGGTTGGCGATCGCCTCCCAGTCGGGTTCCGGGTTTGCCACGATCGCGGCCTCGCGTACGGAAGAAGGAACCGTGCATTGGGATGTGCGCCCAATCAGGTACGCCTCTCCGTCCACCAGGCCGAGTAGCTCGGTCGTACTGGGGCTAAGCGAGATGACCCGAGCGTAAATCTTGTCGGGAACCACGTCCCGGGAGATCTGGACCTTTTGGCATGCGCCGAGAACCAGGCTGAGAGTCAGGACGAGCAGCGCGACGGCGCCGCGGGCAAAGTTCGTCATCGGCGCCTATTCTGACATGAACGGAAGAATTGCTTGGTGGAACAACCGCCCGTGGCGTTGCGTCGGATACAATACAAAGGAGGGGAAGCATCATGGAAGTTCTCATCGCAGCTGCAGTCATCGCCCTTGCCGGCATCAGCGGTACGCTGAAGACTCCCGCAGGCGCGCCGGTTCCGGGCATAACCGTCGAGGTGCAGACATCCTCTGGCGCGCTCACAGCCGTTACGTCGGAGACCGGCGAATTCGTCCTGAACGGCGTACCGGAGGGCGTTCACGCGGTCAGCCTAACGAAGGACCGCTACACGATCCAGCTGCCGGAGATGCGCGTTTCGGGAGACACCAAGGTGGCCCTGTTCTGGAACCCGACCGTTACGGCCGACGACCGCACGCGCATCGTCCAAGAGGCGTTCCAGATGGGCACCGACATGCTGAATCAAGGCCGGTACGACGCGGCCCAGCAAGAGTTCTTGCGAGGGCTTTATGCGGACACTGCGCAAGCGCCGCTCTGGGCTTCCCTCGCCCTCGCCTACGTCGGCAGCCGCAATTTCGATGGCGCCCTATTCGCGGCGAAGATGGCCATGACCCTCTCTCCTCGCGAAGGCGCTTACCCGAACAACGTGGGAACCATCCTGTTCCGAATGGGTCAACCCGCCGAAGCGATTCCCTACTTCCAACTGGCGCTGGAGCTGAACCCCGCAGGCAGCGGCCTCTATCTGTACAACCTCGCCGCCTGTCAGGTGGCCTTAGGAGACAACGAAGCCGCCATCCGCTCGTACCAAGAAGCCGCCAAGGAGGATGTCATGCCTGCCAGCGGTCATTTCTATTTGGGACAGCTGCTCGCGAGACAAGGACACCGGGAAGAGGCGGTATCCGCCTTGCAGAACTACCTTCGTGCCGCTCCGAACGGCACATTCGCCCGAGAGGCCAACGCGCTGCTCCAGAGTCTGCGAGGTTAGGGAAAGGGATGGTGCCGCAGGCCGGAATCGAACCGGCGACCCACGGATTTTCAGTCCGTTGCTCTACCATCTGAGCTACCGCGGCAGCCTATGGCGCGGACGACGGGACTTGAACCCGCGGCCTCCGGCGTGACAGGCCGGCGCTCTAACCAACTGAGCTACGCCCGCGTTAGGCCCCGATTATGACGCAAGCGCCGCTCCCTGCGCAAGAGGGACCGGTATCCTATAAGCCGATGCACGCAACACCAGGGGACGAGCGGGTTCACATCGTCGAAGTAGGCCCTCGGGACGGATTGCAGACGATCCAAGCGACGATCCCGACCGAAGTGAAGGTCGCGTTCGTCAACGCCCTGAGCGAGTCGGGGTTAGAAGAGATCGAGGTTTCGTCCTTCGTCTCGCCGAAGTGGGTTCCGCAACTCGCCGACGCCGCAGAAGTGTTCGCTCAGATCCGTAGAGTGCCGGGGGTCGTCTACTCGGCGCTCGTTCCGAACGAGAAAGGTCTGGAGCGCGCGCTGGCCGCCCAAGTGGACAAGATCGCCGTCTTCACGGCGGCAAGCGAGACGTTCAACCAGAAGAACATCGCGGCGACGATCGAAGAGTCCATCGAGCACTTTCGTCCCGTTGTGGCGCAGTCCACTGTGCCGGTTCGGGGATACGTTTCGACGGCGTTCTACTGCCCGTACGAAGGAAAGATTGCGCCCTCGCAGGTCGTCCCAGTCGTCCTCCAGCTCCTCGAGCTGGGCGTCCACGAGATCTCGATCGGCGACACAATCGGGAAGGCTACGACGGAGGATGTCGAGGCGCTGCTGGACGCGTTGCTCGAGGTGGTGGAGCCATCCCGCGTTGCGATGCATTTCCACGATACGTATGGAAAAGCGGTTGCCAACGCGCGCGTCGCCTACGACATGGGTATCCGGAGGTTTGACTCTTCGGCCGGCGGCATCGGCGGGTGCCCGTTCGCCCCGGGCGCTCCGGGCAACGTCTCGACGCAGGCGCTGCTCCGGGAGTTCGCGGGGCTCCACTCCGTAGAGATCGCCGCCATAGACCGCGCCGCTGCCATCGTTCAACGCTGGACGGGCTGAGGCTCCGCGTACCGCTTCCTGGCTCGTCATAATGCGCAACCGATGGCGACCGGGGCGCAGGAAAAAGCAGACACCGACGTGGCGGCATCCCAGTCGCCGCGCCCCCTGACGCTCCGAGAGACCCTTGCCTTCTACCTGCCGGTTGCAGCCTCATGGCTTCTCATGGCCCTCGAAGGCCCGATCATCTATTCGTTTGTCAACCGGCTTCCTGAGACCACCGACGTAACGCGCGCCGCGCTCAGCGTCGTCATCGGGCTCTCCATCTGGATCGAGGCACCCGTCATCGGCTTGCTCTCCACCTCGACGACGCTCGCCAGGAACCGCCAACACTATTGGCAGCTTCGCAGGTTCACTCTACACCTTTGCGCCGCCGTAACTTTCGTCGCAGCAGCGGTCGCCCTGACACCTCTATACGACCTCATCGTTCGCGTTTGGATGAACCAACCGAAGGACGTCGCCGACGGGGCCCGCATTGGCATGATCCTGATGATTCCCTGGAGCGCGGCGATTGGATGGCGCCGGTACACCCAGGGCATTCTCATCCGTCACGGGGCGACGCGAGCCGTCGGGGTCGGGACGGCGGTTCGTTTGGTTGCAGCCGGCGTCGCAGCGTTCCTCGTTTTTCAGTTCACGAGTTTGAACGGTATCTGGCTCGGTGGTTGTGCGTGGGTGGCTGCCGTCGTCTCTGAAGCGATCTACGCTCATTGGGTCGCTCGACCGGTCATCGCGCAGCTGGTCAAAACGGAGACGCCCGAACGACTGGGGTATCGAGAGTTGGCCCGCTTCCATTTGCCGCTCTCGATCACCTCGATGATCTCGATTCTCGCGAAGCCGATTATTCAGACAGCCTTGTCGTATGGCAAGAATCCCGCCGCGCTCGTGTCGGCTTACGAGATGGGTTGGATCTTCATGTTCCCACTTCGGGCGCTCGGATTCGCTCTGCCGGAGGTGATCATCCGGCTCCAGGAAGAGGAAAACTCCCTCTCGTTCCTGTTCCGCTTCTGTCTCTCGTTGGGCGCGATTGCGTCCGCCGCCCTTCTCCTTTTCATCCTCACACCGCTTGGGGATCTTTACTTGCACGGAGTCCTCTCGCTGCCCCCGGACAACGCCGCGTTGGCTCGTCAGTGGGCTCTGGCCGCCTCTGCCATCCCGTTCCTGACCTGTCTGCAAGCGTGGCTGCGGGGCATGCTCACCGCGCTCCGTAGGACGTCCGCCCTCAGCTTCAGCATGGGGGTGTATTTGGGTGTGTTGGTCCTCTTCCTCATCGGCGGCGTCCTCTTGGGACGGATGACCGTCCTCACCCCCGCCTACGGTATCACCGTCGCCGCGCTCGCGGAAACGGTGACGCTTTACAGCTTCTATCGAAGCGCCACGCAACCAAGGGATCCAACGCCGCCTACGGAATCGCCTTCTTAAGGAAGCGCGCCGCGGCCTGTTTGAGTTGACGCAGACACTTCTCGTCAATGTACATCATGTGTCCCGCCTCGAACTCTTCCGTCGTGAAGTTGTCGCGCAGCGAAGGGTCGAGGCCCATGTGCGCGAGTGTCCATTCCGTCGCGAAGTAGGGAGTGGCGAGGTCGTAGTATCCGCTCGCAATGAGGACCTTCATGTAGGGGTTCTTGCTCACAGCGTCGCGGAGCGCGTCGCTCGTGTCCGGATGCCCCTGGGCGGCGCTTCCCCAGTCCCACTTCTCCCAAAGTTTCTCGCCGAACACGTGATACGGTTCGTCGGTGCGAAACTTGAGCTGGCGCCGGATGTAGTCGTTAACCATCGCCGTGTAGGGCGGGCGCGTTGCCGCCATCGCCGGGTCATGCTCGGGCCGCGCTTCCACCACGTCCTTGTCAATCCCCTTGAAGCGGCTGTCCAACCGCCCGACGGTGCGCCGTTCGTGCCGTAGCAGCTCTTTGCAGAACTGGTGGATATTGATCCGCAGGTTGGAGTAGTCAATGAACTCCTTGCGTAGACCCGTGAACTTCGCGAGCTGGTCAATCGCTCTTTGTCTTTCCGCGTCGGTGATTCGGTCGCCTTTCTGCAAAATGGCGTAATACTCGGAGGTCGCCCACTCTTCGCACTCTCTCAGTGTTTCGCGGAGCGGGCGCTTGGTGTCAATCCTCTTGTGGTAGTACGCGGTGGCGCAGTAAGAGGGCAGGAAGAGGACGTAGGGCAGATCATTCCCCTGGGTGAAACGCGCCGTCTGAAAGTTGAGAATCGCGCTCACGAGCACGATGCCGCTGAAGGCGATCCCCTTCTCGATGAGGTGCCCCGCCAGACCGGCGGCTCGCGTCGTGCCATAGCTCTCGCCGACCAGGAACAGCGGCGACGCCCATCGGTCATATCGTGAGAGATAGAGACGGATGAACTCACCCACCGACTCGATGTCGCCCTTCAGGCCCCAGAACTTCCTGTCCAGTTCTTCGGTCGCCGCGCGGCTGAAACCGGTGCCGACCGGATCAATGAAGACGACGTCCGTTTCGGTGAGCCACGTGTGCGGATTGTCAACAAGCTGATACGGCGGAGGCGGAAGCTCGCCACCCGGCAGCATCTTCGCTCGCTTCGGCCCCACTGTGCCCAAGTGCAGCCAAACCGAGGACGAACCCGGTCCCCCGTTGAAAAGAGAACATCAGCGGCCGAGGCTTTTTGGCGCTCGATTTCACCGTGTAGGCGATGAAGAAGATGTTCGCCTCGTGTTCGCCGAAGTCGTTCTTCAGCGGGAGGAAGCCGGTCGTTACCTCGTACTTGAGCGGCTTGCCCTGAATCGTGATCTGGTGCTGGGTGGTAACAGGAGGATCGGTGGACAGCGGCCGCCGCTTCTCGTCTTTCTGCTCTTCCGTGCGTTTCGCTTCTTCCGACATAACGGCGAGATTATGGCGCGGGCGTAAGCCGACCGCGTGGGAATGACCGCTGGTACGCCTGCACAGGAGTTGGCGACCCGTCAGGACAACGCCGTTGCGGCGGGATTCACCGCCAGCCGTAGACCCACCAGTTCGCCGGCGCGACGCGATCGGCGGGGTCGGCCAGCGTCAGCAGGAAGCCGATGGGCGCAGGCCCCAGATCGTCCGCTCTCGCGTTGTACTGGGTGGCTCCCCAACGGGTTCCGAGAGCGACGACGGCGAACGATGCAAACCGACGCGTGCTCCTATCAAACTCCGCATAACCCAGAAACTTCACGTCCACGCCCCGCTTCCGGCGCTGAGGGTTGTTCATGTCATCAAACCCGCGAATCGCCCAGGTTCCTTCCTCCTCGACAAAAGCCTCGCCGGTGATCTTCAGGCGGATTCTCTCGTCCGAAACCTCGACGGCCTCGGAACGGAGTACAGCCCGTTGCACAGCGTTCTCCGCATAAGGAGGAGATTGCCCTCGGACGGTGTCAATCAGGTGCGCCCTCGCAAAGCGCCTCGCCGCGGGAGCGACGAGTGCCGCAGTCGAGCCGACCTCCGCCTTCTCCGGCGCCAACGAAAGCATCTCGTCTCGGCGGAACCAGGCGAAGTCTTGGTTCCAAGCGTCTCCCCGCCAATCCTTGGGGGTTTCCTCCCGCGGCAAGTCCCGGACGACGACTCGAAGAACGAGACCGTCCTTCGGATAGAGGCGCTCGGGTCGCTGGAGTTGGTCAGCCCAGTCGCGCGGGTTATCCGTCCGAAGGCGCTGCTGTTTGGTCATTGAGTTCCACTTCTCGAGAGCGCGGCGGAGCATGTCCGCCATCCGCTTCGGGTCGTTCGTGTTTGCGGACGCCAAGAGAACGCCATTCGGCGCGGCCGCATACGTTCCCTGACGCGTGTTGGTCGGCTGGGTACGTCCGGCGTAGTGCCCCTGTTCGGCAATTTGCTGGAAGAGGCGACACTCGGGGTCTGTGCCCCTCTGGAGGCGACTGACTTCGTCCGCAGCGGGAATGAAGTGGGAGGCAAGTTCGACTACGCTCGGGTCAGACCAGACGGCCCGTCTGGCGATGATGCCGTTGTTTCACGTACAGCCGAGCGGGTGCCCGTTCATGGCCCAAAGGAGGATCGGCTTGTCCTTCACTTGGGCCTCGACGACCGCGTCGTAGAAGGTGGGACGCCAAGCGATGCCCTCGAAGACGCACTCGGCGGGCTTGGGTTCGAGGTACCGCTTCCATTGGTCGAAGTTCTGCTCGGTGAGGTCAACGCCAGCCCCGAGAGCGACAACAGCGGCGATTGCCAAGGCGCTCATACGACGATTATAGCTCCGATCTTTCGCGCATCGTATGGGTCGAGCGGTTCACCCTCGCGGCCAGAGCCATCCGAACGTCCCCGCCGTGAGCCCGGTGTAGACGACGGCGTCGAACAAGAACGTCCAGAACGACCGCGAGGATCCGCCGAACCAAATCATCTGCGGGATCCATCCGAGGCCATGCCCCATGAAGGCCGCAGCGCCACAGATCTGGAAGACCTTGAGGTACTCCGGCCCCTCCGGCAACGAGAACCAGCCGATGTAGGCCACGAAGACACCCACAACCAGATAGAAGAGGAATGTCTGGAGCAGCTTCTTGCCCATCTGGAGCGGGCCCGCCCAGAGAACAATCGTGCCGTTCGGGCCTTCTTTCATCTTTTCCAGGAACGCGGGGTCTTTCATCTCCTCCATCGTTCCGAACGGGATCATGTACTGACCGGGTGGCGTTCCCTTCAGCACGCTTCGCACTTCCTCTTCGTTCGGCAGCTTATGCCATTCGCCCCGGTGAATCGGGAGGAACATGTGAATCAGAGAGGATGCGACAAAGACGAGGATGGCCGACAAGACAATCGGTTGCCACAATTCAGAGAGAAACTCCATTCCCTACCTCCTTGAGCGGGCGATTCGCGCCCCTCAATCATAGAGACGAGTGGGGCGGCCGATTTGCGCCGCACATTCTCTCAAGTGGTACCTTGCGACGATGAGACTCGTTCCCGCCCGCAGGACGCCTACGGAATACGCCGCCATGGCGGAGATCTGGAACGCTCAGTACCCAGATCTACCGGAAACAGCCGAGGAGTTCCGGGATGCGGACGAACGGCGTCCGGATCGGTTCCCCTTCGCTCGGTACATGGTCGTGGAGGACGACCGAATCGTCGGGTACCTGACGTACGGTCAGACGCATTGGTGCTACCATCCGCAGAGGTATCACTTCACCATCCAAATCGCCAGCTCCTACCGCAGGAGGGGTTATGGATCTTGTTGCCTCGAGTTCCTTGAGACGACAGCGACATCGGACGGAATGGACAGGCTTTTTACGAGCATTCTCGAGTCTCACGAAGAATCGCAGGCTTTCTTGACGCGACACGGATTCGCGCTCGTTCAACGGAATCCCATCTCGGAACTCAACCTTCAAGGTTACGACCTGTCCGCGCACCGAGGCCACCTCGATCGCGCCCTCGCTCAGGGAATTCGATTCGTGAAAGCGGAGGACCTGGTCGCTGAGGATCCAAGCCAGCTCCGAAACCTCTATCATCTTGCCTGCGAAGTAGAGAGCGACACGCCTCAATCCGGCAAGTACAAGCCGCCGACCTTTGAGGACTGGATCAAGGGTAGCTGGGAGGCTCCGACTACGGTTCGGGAGAGCTGGATTGTCGCCGTGGATGGAGGCCAACTCTGCGGATATACGGTTTTTGCGATCCGAGGCGGCAATCCGAAACGCCTCGGCGTAGAAATGACCGGTGTGGCGCGCGCCCATCGCCGCCGGGGCATCGCGTCTGCCCTCAAGTACCTCTCGATTCAAGATGCGATCGAGCGCGGCGCAGAGGTCATTGTGACGGACAACGAGGAGTCCAATCCCATGTTTCAGATCAACCTAACGTTCGGGTTCGTACCGAAGCCCGCTTGGGCTACGTACGAGAAACTGCTTCGGAACGCGGGATAACCCGCTGGAGAGCGGATACACTACGACACCATGCACTCGAAGTGGAAGAACGCGATCGTCGTGGGCGCAACCGGCGGCATCGGCAAGGAGATCGCGTCCCAGCTCCTCTCCAGCGGTACCAACGTGGCTCTCGTGGGGCGAGACGGAACGAAGCTGGACAGCCTCGCGGACGAGTTGAAGCGAGACGACGCTCGGGCGATCCCCGTGCCTTGCGATGTGCGACAGCTGGAGACGGTCGAGCCTGCCTTCCAGGAAGCCGTCGAAAAACTGGGCGGTCTCGACCTGATCGTCTACGCCGCCGGCATCATGCCGCGCGTCGAGCCGAACGAGTACAACACCGAGAAGGACGCCGAAATCATCGCGGTCAACCTCACCGGGGCCATCGCTTGGCTCAATCTTGCAGCGAAGCGCTTCGAGCGAGCGAGGGAGGGCACAATCGTCGGCATCGGTTCCGTCGCCGGCGACCGGGGACGCAAGGGCAATCCCGCTTACGCCGCCAGCAAGGCAGGGCTTGAGACGTACTTAGAGTCGTTGCGGAACCGGCTTGCGCCCAATGGAGTGAGCGTGGTAACGGTCAAGCCCGGACCGGTGGAGACTCCCATGACGGCTGACCGCGGCAAACTTCCCGGCATGATTCCGGCTGACCGCGCCGCCCGTCTCATCCTCCGCGCTGCCGGCAAGCCGAACAAAACGGCGTACATACCGGGCAAATGGTGGCTCGTGTCGAAGATTCTCCGCGCGATCCCGTCTCCCCTCTTCAGGAGGCTCAACATTTGAAACCGCTCCCGACCGACCGACTCCGCCGAGTCGAGGCCTGGGGCATGACAGTGGGCGGGCCTTGCTACGTCTTTCGACCGTCCACGGTCGAGGGCATCTTGGACGCGTTCGACGCCGCCCGAAACGCCGGCAAAACGGTGGCGATCAAAGGGGGCGGGAATTCCTACGGCGATGCCTTCTTGAACCGCGAAGCCTTCGTCCTCGACCTAAGTCGCATGCGCCGCATTCTGGAGTGGAACCCGGCAACCGGCGTCATTCAGGTGGAGCCGGGCGCAACGATTGCGGACGTTTGGCAGTATGTTCTCGAAGACGGATGGTGGCCCCCGGTCGTAAGCGGAACGGCAGCCGTCACCTTTGGGGGCGCGCTTGCCGCGAACATTCACGGAAAGAACAACTACCGGGCCGGTCCGATCGGCGAACACGTGAGAGCTGTTTGGCTGCTCACCCCCGGCGGGGACGTCCTTCCTCTAAGCCCTTCCCAGAACTCCGAACTCTTCTACGCGGTCATAGGCGGTTTCGGTGGGCTTGGCGTCGTGGTCGCGGCGGAGATTCAGCTGAAGAAGGTCTACTCCGGGCTGCTCGACGTCTCCGCATTCGCCACCGGCCGCTGGGTCGAGACGCTGGACGGATTGGACGAACTGGCGCAATCGAACGACTATGCGGTCGGGTGGGTAGACGGGTTTGCCTTGGGCGCGAAAGCTGGGCGCGCCATCCTGCACTCCGCCAACTATCTCAAAGAAGGCGACGATCCCCACCCTGAAGAGAGTCTGTCCGTCGAGTTCCAGCAAATCCCCACGACGGTTTTCGGAATTCCGAAGACGGCGCTTCCTCGCCTGCTGCGGCCGTGGGTACGGCCGCTCACGATGCGGTGGATCAACTCGCTCAAATATCGAAGCGGGAAGCGGCAAGACGGACATCGCTTCCGACAAGGTTTGGCGCCCTTCAACTTCCTCTTGGACTCCATCCCGAATTGGAAGCACGCCTACCGCCCGGCGGGATTGGTGCAATACCAGGTGTTTACTCCAAAAGAGTCGTCCTCCCAGTTGTTCCCCTCCCTCATCGCCATGGCGCACGAGCACGGTTTCCCGCCGTTCCTCGCTGTGCTGAAAAGGCATAGGCCAGACCCTTTCCTGCTCAGCCATGCGGTGGACGGGTACTCCCTCGCCCTGGACTTCCGCGTGCACGGAAAGAGATGGGAGAAGTTCCTCAGTCTTGCCAACGAAATGACGGAGCTCGCCTTGGCGGCTGGTTCCCGCTTCTACTTGGCCAAAGACTCGGTCCTCTCGTCAGATCAGTACGAACGTGCGGTCGGAACGGACGCGGTGCAGCAATACCGTGAGCTGAAATCCCGGCTGGACCCGGAGGGGTTGCTCTCCTCGGAGCTTTTGAGACGCGTACTGTTGAAGGGTTAACCTTCGGTCGGTTCTTCAGCGGGTGAAGCGTCCTCGGCCTTCTTCTTGGTCGCCGACTTCTTTGTAGCTGCCTTCTTGGTGGTCTTCTTTGCGGTCTTCTTGGCAGCGGTCTTCTTCGAAGCGGTCTTCTTTGCGGCCGTCTTCTTAGCAGGGGCTTTGGTTTCGGACCCGGCAGCCTCCGCTTCGGACGCCTTCTTCTTCGGCGCGGCAGCAGCCCTCACGGCGCGCAAGGCTTCCTTGACCTTCTTCTCCTTGCGATGGCGACGCTTCCTCAGTTCCTTCTGTCGTATCCTCATCGTTCCAGACTGGAAAGTATACCGCCTACATCTCTTCCGGAGCGGTGATTCCGAGCAGGTGGCACACGGCTCGGATGGCGTTTCGCGTCAATTCGCAAAGAGCCAGCCGAGCGACGGTGCGGTCGGGGTCCTCTTCTCGCAGAATTCGGCACTTGTCGTAGAAGTTGTGATAGCAGCGCGCGAGGTCCACGGCGTAGGTGGTGAGGTTGTGGACTCGGCGAGCCTCGAACGACTTTTCGATTTCAGCGCCAAGCTCCCACGCCTTGAGGATGAGCTCTCTCTCGGGTCGTTCTGTGAGCAGCTCCGCCTTGGAAGGGTCGGCGGCGAAACCCATCTCTTCCGCTTTCCGAAAGAGCGAGCAGAGGCGAGCGTGGGCGTACTGGACGTAATACACGGGGTTCTTTTCGCTGTGCTCTTTGGCGAGGCTCAGATCGAAGTCCATGTGTGCATCCACCGAACGCATGAGATAGAAGAATCTTGCGACGTCCACTCCGATCTCGTCCATCAAGTCGCTCAGCTGCACCATCGAGCCGTCCCGCTTCGACATCTGCTTGACCTCGCCGCCCTCCAGAAACCGAACGATCTGCGTGACGACGACCTCGAACCGACTGGCGTCGTAGCCCATCGCCTCGATCGCCGCCGCCATGCGCGGAATGTAGCCGTGGTGGTCGGCGCCCCAGATGTCGATCAAGCGGTCAAAGCCACGGTCGAACTTGTCCTTGTGGTAGGCGATGTCGCTGGCGATATACGTCGGGCGACCGTCGCTTCGGACGACGATACGGTCCTTGTCGTCGCCGAACGCTGTGGATTTGAGCCATAAGGCGCCGTCCTTTTCGTACAGGAAGCCCTTGGCCTTCAGCTGCTCAATCGCTTCCTGGACACTGCCTCGGTCGAAAAGGCTCTGTTCCGAAAACCACGTGTCGAACACGACCCCGAACCGCTCCAGGTCTCTCCGTTGAACTTCCAGCATCAACTCTTGAGCGACGGGCTGAAAGAACTCCGGGCCGTCTTCGGCGTGAGCGTCCCCGTGCAGCTCCAAGATCTGGCGAGCGACGTCGTCTACGTATTCGCCTTTGTAGCCGCCTTCAGGAAACTCCCCCTCGAGCCCCAGCAACTCGCGATACCGGCAGCGAACGCTGAGGGCGAAGAGGCGCATCTGTTCGGAGTTCACGCCGTCGTTCACATAGAATTCACGCGAGACCTGATGGCCCGCCGCTTCCAGGACGCGGGCCAGACTGTCTCCAAACGCTGCCCCGCGACCGTGGCCGACATGGATCGGCCCGTTCGGATTCGCGCTCACGAATTCGACAAGAAACTTCTGCGGAGTCTCTGCGTCCAGCCTGCGGAGCCGCTCCGGTTCTGCCAAGCCCATTCGCAGCCACTCCGCCATGAAAGAGTCGGACAGGCGCAGGTTGAGAAACCCCGGGCCGGCTATGTCTACGGCTTGGAAGGCCTCGTCGGCCGCGAGACGCTCGGCCAGGCGTTCGGCGATCTCCCTTGGTGGGCGTTTCACGACTGGAGAGGAGATGAGAGCGAAGTTGGTCGCGAAGTCTCCGAACTCGTATCGTTTCGGCGCCGTCAACTCGACGGCTGGGAGGGCCCTGACGTCCAGTCCGATTTCGGCAGCGGAGCTCTCCGCGGCCGCTCGAACCCGTCGCGCAACATCGTGCCGAAGATGGGACATGGACGGCAGAGATTACCTGCAGGCGAGGAAAGCCCTCGGTTGGGTAGGTTCTCATCCGTGTTCGCGAAGAAACCGGTTACGATCCTCGGTGTTCCGTTCGGCCTGGGAGGCAGCCGACCTGGCGCAAGCCTCGGGCCGGACGCCATCCGGTTCGCTTCGTTGGTCAACCAACTTTCGCTGCTCGCCGAAGTGGAAGACTGCGGCAATGTTGTAACGGCTCCCATTGGGGGCGCCACCAGCGACGGCAACGGAATCCGGAATTTCGAAGTCGCCTTCGAGAGTCTCCGGCAAACACGGCCTCGGGTGGACGAAGTACTCGGCCGCGGGCGCGTCCCGGTGGTCCTCGGCGGTGATCACAGCCTCTCCATCGCAACGGTCTCTGCCGCTGTCGGCTCAGCGGAGGATATCGGTTTGCTCTGGATCGACGCTCACGCCGACCTCAACACGCCTGATACATCACCGAGTGGCAACTTACACGGCATGTCTGTGGCGGCGCTTCTTGGGTTGCCGTGCGAGAGCCACCATCCGGGGAGTGCCGCTTGGGAGCGAATTCAACAAGAGATCGTTTCGGGGAACCACCTGAAGCACGAGCAAGTCGTCTGGTTGGGTCTACGAGACTTGGATCCAGGCGAACGAGAGCGGATCATCCAGACCGACATCCGCCGCGCCATCACGATGTACGAAATCGACCACTTCGGTTTGGAAGCGATGATGGAGCACGCTGCGGGCTATCTCGAGCGCGCGGGCGTGCGAAATCTTTGGATCAGCCTGGATGTGGACGTCCTCGATCCTCTCATCGCTCCGGGCACGGGAACGGGCGTCCGTGGAGGATTGACATACCGGGAGATGCACCTGCTCGCGGAGTTTCTCTATGAACTCGTCGGGAGACAGACCTCTCCGTTCGACCTCATCGGCGTGGACGTCGTCGAGGTCAATCCACCCCTCGATCGTCAGAACGAGACCGCCCGCCTCGCTACCCAGTGGCTCTGTTCGCTCTTCGGCAAGCGAATCCTGCCGCGCTGGGTTTAGCGCACGACCACCTGCACCTTGTCCACTCGGGTTCGGAAGGTCGCCAAGGGAAACGGCACATTGATGACCGACTTGACGCGGACATCCACCTCGCCGTTCGGGCCTACGTAATCGCCCGCGGGAATCCGCGTCCGCGTAAATCGAACGTCCTTCAGTCCGATCGAGAAAGGTGCAAATTCGTCATACTGTCCCGAACTCCAGTTGTACAGCGCAATCTTGCCGAAGCTGATGGGCTGATCCGACCCGACCTCTACGTGCACATCGAGTTCCGAAGGGTTCTGAACGAGGGTTGAGAGCCGAACTCGGACGGACGACAGATTCGCCTCTTGCACTTCGGAGAACGGGAACGACGCGAGGCGCAGGTACTGGTTGTCGGACCGTTTGAGGTCGTCCACCGTTCCCGCTTCAACCGCTCCGTGGAGCAGCTCGTAGGACTGAACGGTCGCGGGCTGCCCCGGCACGACGTTGACGTAGTAGACGTCCTGCTCGCCGTTATAGGTGGCTGCGAAGGCTACATGGGCGCCTGCCGAATCCGACTTCATGTCGAAGTAGTCGCCCATCTTCTGCTGTCCCCCCGGGTAGCCCAGCGAGTGGTCAAATGTGGGGCCGATCGGCCGGTTGGGAGCCCACGTCCTGCCCTCATCGAACGAGTACGAGTAATAGAGCCGCGAGCGGGAAGAGCCTTCGTCCCGCGTGTCCAACCAGATGACGTCAATCCGGCCTTCCGGAGAGACGGACATCGTGCCGAACCACTGCCAGTTGTTGCCACTGTCGTCGTTCACTCGCACCGGTGCCGAAAAGGTCTGGCCTCCATCCGTGGAACGAACGAACATGACATCGAGCGGATCGTTGCCGCTCGGATCCACCGAGCAGAGGACGTAGACGTTGCCTCGCGACGGGCCATTGCTGTGATCCACAGCCACCCAGACCTGCCCCAAGAGACCATCCGGGTTGATGCCGGAAAACCAGCGCTGCACGCCCCCGAGGTTCACGCTTGCAACCGTAAAGGTTGGCGTCTGGCCAGCAAACTTTGCATTCGTGGACTTCGCAAGCCGGAACGTGTTGCTGTTGCTCTGCCGGCCTACGACATAGAGGTCCCCGTTCGGCGCGACGGCGAGAGTTCCCCAAATCGGCCGGTTCGGAATCTCGATTGGGAAGAGCCAAGACTGCCCGCCATCCACGGACCGCGTGAACGTACGAGGGGACCACTGGTTTCCTGCAGTGTTGCACGCGCTATAGAGAAAGCCGTGCCCTGAGCCGCCGGTTCGATCAATCGCCATCCACTGCTTGTCCCCGCCGTACCCTTGCAGTGGGCCGGTCCAGGTCTGTCCGCCGTCGGAAGAGATGAACAAGTCGCAGCGCCAGGGTGACGTGATGAGGCTGTAGTAGTAGATGTTTCCCGCAGCATCCGAATCGAGAACGGGATCGCTGCGGAAGACGCCGTTGTCGAGAGTCCCGGCATGCCAGGTGGCGCCGCCATCGCCGGACCAGGCGTATCCGGCCTCCCGAAAGTCGGACTGCACAGAATCAAACTGGCGCCATCCGATCACCATTCGGTCCGGATCTGCGTACGAGACGGCGATAGAAGGCTCATTCGCCGCGTCGCCGACGATGTTGTTGCCATCCGTGTCCACATTGACCTGAATGATTTGGAACGGATCGGAGCCTTGCGCGAAAGAGATGTACGGGCGGGAAGTAACCTTCTTGCCTCCCTTCGCTTCTGGAGTAGTCGCCGGGAATTCGAGCTGGGTTTCGTTCACCTGGTCGGCCGGAGGTGGGGCGCCCAGCTGAACCTGGATCAGCGGAAACAAAGCGAGCGTTGCGAGAATCATGGCTAACAGTATGTCGTCCTGAAAGCCCGCGAATGTTCGCAAGCCGCGCGCACACCGGCAATCCTACGGAGACTTGAGCACCGTTTTGTCGAACTGGAAGACGTACAGCCACCAGTTCGCCAGTTTTCCGTCCGGGCCCAGGCCCGCCTTGCGCGGCAGGTGCGAGAACCACCATTTCATGTAGTTCCGGTGGTAATCGGGCCCTCCCCACGTCTCGCAATTGACAGGCTTCTTGGCGCCGGTGAGCAGCGGATAGTTGAGCCAGTCGTCTGCGGTGCTCATCACGGTTCGAGGATTGGCGTAGTCGTAATCCTTCTCCGCGTTGGGCGGCCAATGGCAGGACCCCACCGCAGCCGTGCCGGACTGGGCCTCATTGGCGGCGAAGCGCGCCCAAGCCGTGGAGAGATCGTCGGCCTTCCAACCTCCATAGACCTTCGACATCGTCGCCTCGGTGCGATGACTGAGGTCGTGAAGCATTTCGGCAACCCCGCGCTCGTAGTTGAAGCCCATGATGGCGAACGGTCGTTTTGCTTGAACTTTGTCGTACACTCCCCCGTTGATGAAGAAGGCACCCGGCCCCGCCATCGCCGCCTCCCAGTACCCGAAGTACGGAGCCCCGAAGATCCAGATCTCGTCGCACTTGCCCTCCGACACCGCCTCCGCCATCCCGTATTGCTGGATGACGCGTTCGTAGTCCATTCCGTCCGGCTGATGCCAGTCCTTGCCGGACCTCAGCGCCTGGAGGTAGGACTCGTCGTCGTACTGATAGCGGTCCACTTTGACTGGGTACGCGTCCACGTCCCGCCACTCGACGATCCGGTAGCGGATGAGATCGCCGCTCGCCTCGCGGACGTCGGCGATGTATCCCTCGGAGAGCCTCTTCGGGTCGTTCCATCCACCGACTTCGTGAAGGCGCTTCCCTCCCTCCGACTCGATGATCGGATCGAAGTTGAAGACCAGCACGCGGACTTCGATCGGCTGCGTCTGCGCGGCCAAAAAAGCAAAAAGGGCGGCAATCATGCCGCCCCAGTCTACCAAAGGTTGCTTCCTACGTCTTAGCCACAGTCTTTTTGGGCGCGTCGGCGTAGATCTTGCGAACCCAACCTCGGTCGAACACCGCTTGGGCCACACGTTCCACCGAAACCGCATACGCCGCCAGGCGCGTGTGCACGCGCTTCGACTCGCGGACCGAGTACACAGCGCGGAACGCTTCCGTCATCCGCTCATCCAGGCGCCTATGCACCTCGCTCAGCGGCCATTGATCATTCGACGCATTCTGAACCTGCTCGAAGTAGCTGACCGTGACGCCGCCCGCGTTGCACAGAAAGTCCGGAATCACGAACACACCCTTATCGAACAGGATGTGATCGGCCTCGGGGCTGGTGGGGCCGTTCGCAAGCTCCGCAACGATCTTCGCCTGAATCGAACCCGCGTTGCCCTTATGAATCACTCCCTCCAGCGCAGCCGGCACGAGGATGTCCACCGCTAACTCCAGCAACTCTTCGTTCGTCACGCTTTGGCAACCCGCCATCCCCACGACGCTGCCCGTCTCCCGCTTGTGCGAGACGACCGCCTCATAGTCGAGGCCCGAGGGGTTGTAAATGCCTCCACGCGAGTCGCTGACAGCCACCACCGTGACGCCGAGCATCTCCTTGAGCAACCGGTGAGCGTGCTGGCCCGCGTTGCCGTATCCTTGGATGGCAGCCGTCGCCGAGTTGGTATCCAACTCCATCGCTCGGGCTGCTTCGCGAATCGCGTACATTCCGCCGCGCGCGGTCGCGTCATCGCGGCCGGCCACGCCACCGACGGAGAGAGGCTTGCCAGTGATGACTCCCGGGTTGTAGTTCTGCGTGATCGCCTCGTACTCGTCCATCATCCAAGCCATGATCTGCGCGTTCGTGTAGACGTCGGGCGCAGGCACGTCGTACTCGGGCCCGAGCACCCGGGCGAGTCTGCGGATGTACCCGCGGCTCAGGCGTTCCAGTTCGCCTTCGCTCATCTCTTTGGGGTTGCAGATGACGCCGCCCTTGCCGCCGCCCAAAGGCAGATTGACCACAGCCGTCTTCCAAGTCATCCAAGCCGCCAGAGCGCGGACCGTATCTACCGTCTCTTCCGGGTGAAAACGGATCCCGCCCTTGCAAGGGCCTCGCGCGTTGTTGTACTGCACGCGAAAGCCGGTGAAGGTCTTGTACGAGCCGTCGTCCATCCGCACAGGAATTCGCACGGTGTGCTCCGCCATCGGCTCTCGAAGAAACGCCCGCAGATCCGGGTCGAGATTCAGAAAATCCGCAGCCTCATCGAACTGCTGCTGCGCAACCAAGAACGGGTTTTGCATTCGTTTGTCTCGCTCCTTGTATCGAGAATTGTCGGCTGCCCGGAGTCGAATCCGCTCCCAGACGCCACCTTAACACGCGCTTTTACCTGACTCCACGATCCAAAGGCCGAGGCGCTCGGCATAGGCCACCAGGCCTTACAATCGTCGAGGTACGCCTTACAATTGCAAAAATACGCCTTGCAGATGCCGATGTACGCCTTACAATAGCCGAGATACGCCTTACAATCGAGAAGATACGCCTTACAATTGTCGTTTGCAACCGTTGTAGAGGGGGCATCCCCGAGCAGGTTGAGCAAGAACGGAGTTGATTTTCGTCCGAAATCGTCGGAAAATGGAAACGCGAGGGAGAGAGGCGCTCTCGGGGCGAGGTTGCGCTGCGGGAGCGGCTGCGGCGGCCGGCGGAGCCTTATCCTGGCGGCGGCTGCCCGCCGTTCTCGACCCACGCGGCGAGGATTCGATCCCGGACTTCCTCGGGCGAGATGCCTTCTGAGTCCACGACGAGCGCTCCCTCCGCCCTCTGCAGCGGGCTAACCGAGCGCCCGGAGTCCCGCGCGTCCCGTTCCCGAATCTGCTCGAGTACCTCTTCGAAGGTCGCCTCGGCTCCCGCCGCCCGTAGGTCGCGAAGCCTGCGGCGCGCGCGTTCCTCGAGCGAGGCGGTCAGAAAGACCTTGAGCCGTGCATCGGGACAAACCACCGTGGTCGTGTCGCGGCCTTCAAGGACGACGCCGCCCGCCTCGCAGAGTTGTCGCTGGCGGCGGACCATCTGCTTGCGCACCTCGGGATGCACGCTGACGACGCTGGCCGCCTCCGATACCTCGGCGGTCCGGATCAAGTCGGTGACGTCCTCGCCGTTCAGGAAGACGCGCTGGGGAGTTCCGGGCTGAAACTCGATTCGGATCTCTTCGGCGAGTCTTCCCAGGGCGGTTGGATCGTTGAGCGGCAGACCGGATCGCACGGCCGCCAAGGCGACACAGCGATACATGGCGCCGGTGTCGAGGTACTGGAATCCGAGCCGTTCCGCGAGAAGGCGGGCGACGGTGCTCTTCCCTGCTCCCGCGGGTCCGTCGATGGCGATCGCTTCAACCAACCGTCGCCAGCCTCCGAAGCTCGCTTTCGAACGGGGGAAAGCTGGTCGCGATCGTTTCTGCGCCCAGGATTTCGGTTTCTCCCTCAGCGAAGAGACCTGCGATGGCGAAAGACATGGCGACGCGGTGGTCATGGTGCGCCTCGACTCGGGCGCCGGTCAGTTTGGCTGGGCCGCGAATCGCCATTCCATCGTCGAACACCTCGACCTCTACTCCCATCCGAGACAGCCCCTCGGCCATGGTTTGGATGCGGTCGCTCTCTTTGACTCGGAGTTCCTTCGCGTCCCGGATCGTGCTGACGCCGTCGCACTGGGTCGCCAGGACGCTCAGGATTGGGATCTCGTCGATCAGGCGCGGCACGAGGTCGCCGGCGATGTGGAACGGTTCAAGGGTCTGCGCGCCCCGCTCAACCAAAAGATCGGCAACGGGCTCACCCTGCTCAACGGAGGCGACGGTAACCGAAACGCTCGCGCCGGCTGCTTTCAGCACGTCGAGGATTCCCGTGCGCGTCGGGTTGACGCCTACCTGTTTGAGCGTCACCGGGCCACCCAGTACTGCGGCGGCGACCATGAAGAAGGCGGCGGAAGAGATGTCACCCGGAACGGTCATCTCGATTCGATCCGGTCGCGCCGGACGAACCCGAACGCTACGGCCCTCGCGTTCGATCGGGACCTTGGCCGACTCCAGCATCCTCTCGGTGTGGTCGCGACTCGGGGCAGGCTCAATGACTGTGGTTTCGCCCTCCGCCGAGAGCCCGGCGAGCAGGATCGCGGACTTGACCTGGGCGCTGGCAACCGGCATCGAGTAGGTGATGCCATGAAGCGGAGCGGGACGCACGGTGATGGGTGGATAGTCGCCTTCCACGTCGGCTCCCATTTGTCGCAGCGGCTCGACGATCCTCCGCATGGGGCGTCGGCTCAAAGATTCGTCCCCTTCCAGGCAGGCGTGAACGCCCAAGCCCGAGAGAAGACCCGTGAGCAGGCGGATCGTCGTGCCGGAGTTCCCGCACCACAGCGCATCGAAAGCGGACGTCAGGGCGGAAGGGTAGAACTCGACCTCTTCCTCTTTTCTCCGGAAGCTCGCTCCAAGAGCTTTGAGGCAAGCGAGGGTGTTATCGCAGTCTTCCGACTCCAGGGGCAGCCGCACCACTCCGCCCCTTTCAGCAATCGCACTCAGCATATAGGCTCGGTGCGTGATGCTCTTGTCGCTCGGCGGTCGAATCTCGCCCCAGAACTCGGAGACGGGCGCCACAACCAACTTCTTCTTGTTCATGCCGGCAAGTCTGCTCTTATGGAAAGAGACGAAAACGAGCGGCGCTCCGGTGCGTCGTTTGTTCTCCGCCCGTGAGCGCTCAGCATCGTGTAGCGCCCCGTCTTGACGTCGTTAGTGCGCGGTCTTCGACTTCGAGCGCGCGTATTCGGCGCTTCGTCGGAGCCACTCGAGGAACTCTTCTTCGTTGTCCAGCACGGACTGCGGCATCACCACATACTCCGGCATCGGCTCTTTATCCGGCCCTGGCCGGAAAAGACAAGCGCCCTCCATGGAGAGCGCAGCTTGGCGGTCTTCGGGAGAGAGTTTGAAACTCACGACGTCGTCCAGCAAGATGGCGAACATCTTTTCGCCCGTGTAGACGCCCATCCCGCCGAAGATTTTCCGCGCACGGACGTCGTAGGCTTCCGAGGCCTTCATGACCTGTTCGTATCGTGTCGGTCGATAAGCCATAGCCACTCCATCAGCATCGGCACCCCTTTTGCGCCTCGGTGCGACCCCTCTTCGCACGTGCGGCCTATGCGGCTGGCGCGTCTCTGGCGCCGGTACTGACCCCATTCTACCCGTTCCTGCGCAAGACGTGGCGGGAGCGTGTGGGAATCGAACCCACCTGACCCGGCAAGCGAGTCACACCGGTTTTGAAGACCGGAGGGCACACCAGCACCCATCCGCTCCCATTTTTACTCATCCATCGCTAAAATCTGCTTCCCGACGACTTCGCCGGATTTGCTCAACTCGTACACGTAAGGTACCCCGGTTTCAAGGTTGAGCTGCAACACCTGCTCGGGCGAGAGACGGTCCAACGCCATCACGATGGACCGGTTGCTGTTGCCGTGCGCAACGACTAATACGTTCAATCCTTGCCGGATGTCTCCGAGAATGGCTCGCTCATAGAAGGGCAGAGTGCGGGAGGCCGTATCCTTGAGCGACTCGCCGTTGGGCGGAGGGATGTCGTAACTCCGCCGCCAGAGCTGAACGATGTGCTCTCCGTATTTGGCGCGCATGTCGTCTTTGTTGAGGCCTTGTAGATCGCCGTACATTCTCTCGTTGAGCGCCTGATCGCGGATCACGGGAAGATCCACGCCCATCTCTTCGAGCATCAGATCGAGGGTGTGTTGAGCGCGGCGGAGAGCGCTGGTGTACGCGACGTCGAATCGGAGACCCGCCTTCTTGACGGCGCGGCCTGCTCGCCTCGCCTCTTCCCTTCCCTTTTCGGAGAGCGGCACATCAATCCAACCCGTGAAACGGTTCTGTGCGTTCCAAATGGATTCGCCGTGGCGAACGAGAGCGAGGATCGGCATGGCACCCTACTTTACCGTAAGGGCAGTCGTCACTGGCCGCTGCAGGTCTGGCCGACAGGGTCCTCGGCGGTGCCGTATGGGAACCACTCGACCCGTTGAGAGTTTGCGTAAAGCGACCACGCGAGAACCGACAACGCCGCTACGAGGAAGATCGCCGCTTTCGCCAGCCTGAGCCGCTGTTCGTTCAAGGCGCGCTGAGAAGCAACCGCTGCCAGCGTGACTCCCTCGCCTGGTACGAGGAACTCCGCGAACGCGGCATCTACGCTCGCCATCTCTCGCAGATACCGCGAGCAATGGTTACACGACCCGATATGACGCCTGATCTCGGGGTCGAAAGCCTCAAGATCAAGATCGTCAGCCTCGGATATGATCCGCTGAACAACTCGGCAATCAGACACGTCTCCTACTGACTAATACGTTAGTCGAGGTCAACGGTTCCCAAAAGCTTTCTGCGGAGGATCTCCCGCGCCCGCCCGAGACGACTCTTCACCGTGCCGACCGGGATCTGCAGCTCTTCTGCAATCTGCTCCACCGTAAGCTCCTCCAAGTGATGCATGACGACCACGACTCGATGTTCTTCGGAGAGCGAGTTCAAAGCCTTGTTGAGTTCGATGAGGTTCGTCTTTTTCTGGAATGTCTGATCGGGGCGATCGGTCGGGTCGAGCAGAACGCGCTCCCCTCCGTCCGCATGCTCCAGGGGAGTCGAGTCAGTACGACGCTTTCGAAGCGCATCAATCGCTGCATTGCGTGCCGTCCGGTAGAGATAGGATTTGATGGCTCCATCTTCGCGGAAGCGGTGGAGTTTTCGGTAAGCCTTGAGGAACGTTTCCTGGACGACGTCGGCGGCTTCGGCGGCATCGCCGAGGATGGACAGCGCGATGGTGAACGTCTTGTCACGGTGCCTTTCGAACAGGACCTCAAAGGCCCCATCCTCGCCAGCCTGCGCACGGCGCATCAACTCGCCGTCTGCAACCGCTACTTCATTCCAATAGTCGTCGTTCGAACTCATCGCGAATCGGTATCCTATGCTCTACTCATGGAGCAGAACGGCAATAGAGATCCCTATATAGAGGGGTCTCTAACCCCACAAAATACCCGCTCGTAAAGCCAGTATGTCCCAAAACAACCCTATCCTGCAAGTTCGGAGGTGGATTTTCCGCGACGGGGCGCCGATTTCCCGGGGGCTCATGGTGCTTCTGGGCGTCTCCCTTGTGCTGTATTTCCTTCTATCCGGCAGCGAGGCCAGACGCGTCTTTTCCGAGCTGGCCTGGGAAAGCGACAGCGGTTTGCGAAAGCCGTGGACGCTGGTCACATACGCTCTCACGTGGGTGGGAGGCCCAGGCGCCCTGTGGACGGCGCTGTGGGCGGGTTTCTCACTGTTCTACTTCGGCGCGTCGCTCGAAAGGGGGATGGGGTGGCGGCGATTCGGCGTCTTCCTTGGAGTCGTGACGGTGTCCGCGCCTCTCGCTCTTCTTCTGGCTGCGAGTCTGGCGCGGGGAAGCCCGATTTTTCTTGCCTCCTTTGGGCTGCCCGCGACGTGCCTGCTCGTGGGATGGGCGGCGCGAGCGCCCGAGGCGACGATCCTGTTCTGGGGCATTCTTCCGATCAAGGCGAAGTGGCTCTCGCTCGCTTCCTTCGTTTTCGTGCTGGTTTCCTTCGGGTTTGGCGCCCCTCTACGGGGCGTTCTCGCCTTGGTTCCGCTGGCCATCGCCCACTTCTGGCTGCGGGGAGGCGTTTCCCTACCTCGATTCGGATCGAAAGGGACGAAGGAAGGAACGTCGGCTTGGGAGCGTCGTCGAGAAGAGGAGCTGGAGCGGCTGCGGCTCAAGGAGCTGTTCGAGCGGAGCTACCGGGAGAACGACGAGGACGGGGATAAGGATTCGTGAAGGCCGAGCGGTTTTGGGAACCTAACGGCGCGAGTTGGGGTAAACTACTATGTGCCGGTGGGAAACCGCTGGCGACGTCTAATTTCCCAAGACCGGGAAAGCGGGGGACCCAGACTCCTGGGGCGAATTCCGCGAAAGCGGATAGGGTACCTCTTGGCCCGAGCCCGTCAGCTAACCCCGTAGACGAAGCAAGAGCCGAAGACTCATGAGCGGCGATGCAGCCGCCGAGTAAGAAAGGCTGTGCTTCGTGGAAGCGCGGCTTTTTTGCTCGGTGAGGATATCGGCGCTGCGTTTCGTTACTGGTCAGAAGGAAAGAACCGTCGCTGAACGGCGCCTGCGCCAGCAAGCGTCGAACTGGACACCTCCTGACAAAGGAGCGCCCCTTCAGAGGAGAAGGGGCGCTTCGCTTTTTGGCGTGCCGCCGCGACACCTCGAGACTCGCCAAGCGTCTATACTACGTTTTGGAAACCATGCGAAAAATTCTCACCGCAATCGTCCTCGCGCTTGTTGCCTTGCCGAATCTCTTTGCGCAAGGGGCCGACAAGATCATCCTCAAGGTCAACAACCGCTCGTTCACTGAGAAGGAGTACTTCCAGCGAATGGAGTTCCTGAACGACGTCTACATGGCGATCGATGGCGGCTTCCTCGAAGCGCCCCCGGGGTTCATCACCTTACTGCGTATGATCAACGACGAGTTGATTCTCGAGCTCGCGCGACAGAAGGGCGTGATGCCCACGCAGGGGGAGATTGATTCAGAATTCGCGAAGAGGAAGCAGGGCAACGCCGAGCTATTCGCAGAGATGGAAGCCATTGGAATCAGCGAGGCGGAGCTGAAGCTCCGCGCGACGATTGACCTCGCCCAGTTCAAGCTGCTCACGATGGGAGTAACCGTCACGGATGAGCAGGTGGACGAGCACTACAAAGCCAATCCGCAGCTCTATACCGTTCCCGGCATCCTTCATCTCCGGGTCATCGTTGTGAAGGACGAGGCGGCAAAAGGCGCCGTGGACGAAGCGCTGAAGACGAAGCCGTTCGGAGAAGTCGCTCAAGAGCATTCGGTAGACGCGACGAAAGCGATCGGCGGCGACCTGGGTGTAATCCCGATCGGCAATCTGCCGGAACGGATTCAGCAACAGTTCAAGGATGTCCCAGTTGGAAAGACGACGGACTGGATCGAATCCAGCGGCTCGTGGCTCAAGTACTTCGTCGAGGAGAAGACGGAAACGACTATCAAGCCGCTCACGCCCGAGCTCCGAGAAACGATCCGCAAACGTCTCATGCTCGAGATCGGCAAGCAAAAGAACCGTCTGCAAGACGACCTGGACGCTCTTCGCGCTTCAGCCAAGATCGAGTTCTCCAATCCGGGCATGAAGACCCTTTACGAGCGATATATGAAAGAATACTTCCGCAGCGCCGGCGGAGGTAGCCGTCCGTAATGCCGCTGCGAGTCGTTGGTCTCGGGCCAGGCGATCCACGCAGAATCCCGGAGCGGAATTGGAAAGCTCTGAGGGAAGCCTCAGCGCTTCTCTTGCGAACCGAGCGCCACCCCTCCGCGGAGGCGCTCCAGGCAGAGGGCATCCGCTACACGACTTGCGACGATCTCTACGAGGCGTGCGAGACGTTCGAGGAACTGTATGAGAAGATCGCTGAGCGAGCGGCTGCTCTGCCCGAGGATGGAGCTTTCGCCGTTCCCGGGCACCCTCTGGTAGGCGAGGAATCCGTTCAACGGTTGCGAGCGCGTCGGTCTCTCGAGATCCTGCCAGCGCCGAGTTTCGTGGAAACGGTCCTCGAAGCCGTCGGTCTTTCTCTAACCCATCCCCTACAAGTGTGGGACGCCCACGCGCCGGAGGAGCACTGGCCGGATCCTCGCGCGACCCAGATGGTGTACCAGCTCGATTCGCAGTTGGCCGCATCGCAAGCAAAGCTGCATCTTCTTCGCTTCTTCCCAGAAGAGCATCCTGTGTTCCTCGTGGACGCCGCTGGCACGGAGTTCGAGAAGGTGAGGCACTTGCCTCTGCATCTCTTGGACCACCAGCCGATGTCGCCGCTCACTACCGCCGTCATCGAGGGATTGCCGCTCGAGCGCCCGCACGGATTCTACGGCCTGGTGAACATCGTGGATCGCTTGCTCGGCCCTGGCGGATGCCCGTGGGATCAAGCGCAGACGCACGAAACGCTCAAGAAACACTTGCTCGAGGAAGCGTACGAAACGATTGAGGCCATTGATAGCGGCGATCCGGACAAGCTCTGCGAAGAGCTCGGCGACCTTCTTCTGCAACCCGTCTTACACGCCCAGATGGACGCCCTCGAGGGCTACTACGACGTAGAGGATGTGATACGGGTGCTATCCGAGAAACTGATCCGACGCCACCCTCACGTATTTGGAGGGGAGAACGCACCGACGCCGGAAGAGGTTCTTCAGAATTGGGATCGGATCAAACGAGAGGAGCGCGGGGAGGAGCAAAGCATCCTTTCAGGCGTACCGCCGTCCCTACCCGCGCTTCTGCGCGCCCACGAAGTCAGCAAACGCGCCGCCAGGGTCGGTTTCGAATGGCCCTCGGTGGAAGCCGTTTGGGAAAAGGTGCGGGAGGAGGAGCAGGAGTTCTTGCAGGCGACGCGAGAGGGAGACACGACGCGCGCGGAGGAGGAGCTTGGCGATCTGCTCTTCTCTCTCGTGAACGTCGCTCGCTGGCACGGCCTCGACCCTGAGGAGGCGCTGCGCAAGATGGTGACTCGCTTTTGCGAAAGGTTTTGGGATATGGAGCAGGCAGCCGGTAAGGACCTCAAGGAGCTCTCTCCGGAGGAATGGGATGCTCTTTGGGAGAGGGCCAAAGAGTCTTCGCACTGATGGACGTCCTGGAACTTCTGGAGCGCAAGGACAAGTGCTATCTCGGAGGCGGAGGCGGCGCCGTCTACGCGCCTCCGTTTCCTCGATACGTGACGGCACCCGGCTTCTGGGACGAATGTTCCTGGGCGGATTTCCGGTTTCCCCGTCTCTTCACGGCTTTCTTCGTTCGCAAGGGGCGCCCCGTGCTCATCGAGAGCGAGTTGCTATCCTGGAGACCGGATCGCATGCTCATCGAGCACCGCGGCGAGGAACTGAGAATCCTCGAAACTCGGTGCGTTTTGGAGGGCAACGTGTGGATCTCTCGGTTCGAAGAGAGGGAGGGAAGGCCGTTCGACCTTCTTGTCTGGTCGCTCTTCGAAAACCGCCTCCGCGGCACCGGCTTGCCTCGTCGTTCGGTCCGAAATGTCCGGGAAGCCTCAGGCACGATACTCTGGAAGGCAGTCGAGTCTTGGCTCATTACGGAGGAGGTGAACCGCACCGGCTCGGACGACTTCTCGCCTCGCCAGCAGGAGCATGGCGAGGAGCGTTCCGGCGAGGTCGCTTTCGCGCTCGGCGCAGACAGCACTCCCCTGGGCGTCGCACTCTGCACTTCGGAGACTGCAGACGAGCGGCCACGCTGGGAGAACGCAGCCTTCACTTCCCTGTTCCGCGGCGGCAGGTTGGGGAACGCCTTTGGTTTGACCGGCGAAGGATGGTTGCACATCGGCGCGCACTTTTCGTCTCGCGGGAAGCCGCTCACGGTCGGCATCGCGGCCGCGGCCGAGGATCAAACCGCAGCGCAGGCCCTTCTCCAGTCGCTCGATAGCGACCCGATTGCCGCATCCGAACGATCCTGGCGCGATTGGTTCGCCGGAGCGCCTCGCTTTGAGTGCTCCGACCCGTTGCTCACGCGCCACTACTGGTACCGCTGGTATGGGCTTAGGCTCTCGACCGTCGCCGTACGAACGGAGACCTACCCTTACCCGTGCGTCTTTGAGGGCATCGGACCGTTTCGCAATCTCATCAGTTATTCCTCCGCCGCTCTTCTGCGCGACTTGGCATGGCGACAAGATCCCTCGTTGGCGCAGGGTGTGCTGGAGAACTTCCTCGTTCATCAGCGCGAAGACGGATCGTTCCCGGGTCACATCACGACGGTCCGGCCGAATCGCGACTTCTATCATGCCAACTGGGGGGATGCCGTTGATCGGCTGCTGTGGCTTCACGAGCTCAGCCCCGAGTTCTTGGATCGTCTCTGGTCGGGGCTGGCTCGCTACTCCGACTTCCTACGAACAGAGCGCGATCCCGAGGATTCGGGCCTGACCACCGTGATTGACCAGAACGAAACCGGGCAGGAGTACTCGTCTCGCTACCAATGGGCGTCCCAGCAGGCGGACCAATGGCAGCAGTTTCAGCTTAAGGGGGTGGACGCAAGTTGGTACGCATTCACCTTAGAGTGGCTGCTTGCCTCGCGCGGGCCCGATGGGGAAAAGCGAGCCGAGAGGGTCAAGCAGATGGCGCGAGCCATCGCCTCACTCTGGGATCCGGATGCGGCGATCTTCAAGGATCGGCGGCCCGGTAGCGAAACGTTGAGCCCCGCCCAATCGGTTACCGGTTTCTATCCGCTGGTTGAGTTCTTGCCGTCGAACGTGCGCCCATCGGAGGCTCTTGCTGTCTCGCTCTTGAACGAGAACGAGTTTTGGACGCCGTACCCCGTCGCGACAAGCCCACAAAGCGATCCGCTTTTCAGCTCGGAAGGCTACTGGCGGGGCCGGAGAATGAACTGCCCTTGGAACGGCCGCGTCTGGCCGATGGCGAATGCCCATATCGTGGACACGTTGGCTCGATTGGTCGCTGCGAGGCCGGACGCGCAAGACTTGCGACCCGTTGCCGGTCGCCTCTTCCGCAGGTGGCTCGAAATGATGACGTTTGGCGGCGACCCGACGCGGCCCAACTGCTTCGAGCATTACGACCCCTTTACGGGCGAGCCGAGCGCCTACCGGGGCGTAGACGACTACATGCACTCCTGGCTGATTGACATCTACCTGACACACCTGTGCGGAATCGACGCGGAGACGGGCACGGTACGCGCTCCGAGCCTGGACTGCGGTCTGGAGTGGTGGGGCGTCTCCAACGTATGGGTCCGAGGCGAACGGATCGAACGCGAGTCGGAGCGCTTTTCGGGCGCTACAGATTGAGGAACAGCTCGTGAACGCGGGAGTCTTCCGTCAGTTCAGGATGGAACGCCGTCCCGAGCATCTTGCCGGAGCGAACGGCGACGACCTTTCCCTCATGTTCCGCGATCGGCTCCACCCCTACGCCAAGCCGAGTCACGATCGGAGCGCGGATGAACACGGCATGGAACGGTCGCTCAAGCCCCCGGATCGTTAGGTCCGTTTCGAACGAGTAAACCTGTCGGCCGAATGCGTTCCGCCGAACCGTCACGTCCAACAAACCAAGCGTCCACTGATCGGAACCTTCGACCTCTTTGGCCAGAAGAATGAGGCCCATGCACGTGCCCCAAATCGGCATACCGGCTCGGGCCCTCTCTGGGATCGCCTGATCCAGGCCGCATCTTCGCAGAAGAATGCCAAGCGTTGTGCTTTCACCGCCCGGAATGATCAAACGGGAGCACTCGTCGAGATCGGCGACGGTACGCACTTCGCGACCCGGAACGCCGATTCGATCAAGGGCGACAAGATGGCGCTCGAAGTCGCCTTGCAGAGAGAGAACACCGACCGTTTCCGGCACGGTGCGGACTTATACCCGCTTGCGCAATCGCTTCCACACGACGGCTGCTCCGACGGCCAGAGTAAGGAGTGTGCTCGGCTCTGGTACGGGACCCGCGCCCACCATCATATTGGCCGTCCTGACGGGATCAGCCTCACTATAATAGACAGTTCGCATCGCTGCCTGGTAGGGATCTTTTGTGACCACGACCTCCCGGATCAACCTCTCGTGCAACGGCTGTTCAACCAAATCGCTCGCCTTCACACCTCGTAAATGCCACAGATGCGAAGGTTACGCGCCGGCAGATTTACTGGATTCCCTGCATGGGTGAGAGGACGCCCCTCGTTAGGAGATAGATGAGGAACAGGGCCAAGGCGATTCGGTAGAGGATGAAGGGCAAGGTCGAACGCGTCCTCAGGAATCGGATGAGAAACTCGATGGAAGCGTAGCCCGTCAGGAAAGCGGCAACCGTTGCCAAGAGCACGTTTCCGATGCCCTGTTCCGCCAGGGACGCCCTCGCGGACCAGAGTTCGTACACGCCGGCCAAGAAGATGGCCGGGACGCTCAACAGGAAGCTGAACCGAGCGGCCACGTCGCGGCGAAACCCAAGAAACAAGGCTCCGGAGATCGTGCTCCCCGAACGCGAGACGCCTGGCACCAATGCCAGCGCCTGGAACAGGCCTACGACCAACCCATCTCTCCACGTGACCTCTTGCATCTCGCGTCGGTGTGGTCGTAGTACTTCCGCGAGGCCCATCACGAGCGCGACGCCGATGAGGGAGGCGGCGATGACCCACAGAGAGCGAAAAGGACCCTCGATCGCGTCCTTGAGCGCCAAGCCGGCGATGATGATGGGCATAGATCCGATCAGCACCGCCCATCCCAACGAGGCTTCGGGCGAACGTTCCTTTCGTAGAATTGCTGCGCTCAAGCCCTTCGTCGTCCGCACAAGATCAGCCCAGAAGTACACGAACACGGCAAGAAGCGTGCCCAGCTGGATCACAGCGGTGAAGCCGGCTCCCGGGTCCTCCCATCCGAAGAGCGCGGGTGCGATTCTCAAGTGCGCCGTGCTGCTGACCGGAATGAATTCCGTCAAGCCCTGCAACACGCCGAGAACGATCGCCTCGAGCGCCGTCATGTCACCACCTTGATGACGATGACGGCTGTCAAGCAAAGAAGAAACGTGATGGCGTAGATGACCGTGACCGCCTGCCGCTGATTGAGACCTTTGCCCAATAGGGTGTGATGAAGGTGGCGCTTGTCGGCCTGCGTGATCGGAGCGCGGCTCGCCGCTCGACGAAATACGACGAGCAGAGCGTCGAAGAGCGGAACGCCGAACAGCAGTACGGGCACGAGGAACGCAACGGCCGCGGCCGTTTTGACGACGCCCTGGATACTAATCGCCGCAAGGAAAAACCCGAGGAACTGCGCGCCGCCCGTGCCCATGAAGATCTTCGCAGGATGCCAATTGTAGCGGAGAAAACCGAGGCAAGCGCCGATGACGGTCGCGCTGAGGACTCCGATCAGAGGTTGTTGCCAAAGGGCGAGGACGAGCATCGTGCTCGCCATGATCACGGCAATGCCCGCGCTGAGACCATCCAGCCCATCCATCGTGTCCATCGTCTTGCTGATGAGAAACACGTAGAGGATCGTGAGCAGAACGGAGTTAGTTTCGCTAAAGTTGATGTATTCTCCGAAGGGGATTCCGATTCCCTCGATCCGCACGTTGGCCAAGTCCGGGTGCGCCAGCACGGCTCCCACGATGAGTAGGAATAGCGCCTGCCACGTGGCCGAAAAAGCGTAGAGATCGTCGAGCATGCCGAACAGAACGACCAAGCCGCCGAGACCCAGAATCCACACCGACTTCACCGTGTACGGCCCAATCATCGGCACGTCAGCTGGGTGGTGAGAAAGAGGATACACGACGAGCCAACCGATGACGACGGCCAGATAGATCGCGAGGCCTCCCCACCGCGGCGTCGGCTTCGTATGGACGCTCCGCTCTCGATTGGGCTGGTCCACTGCGTTCGCCAGCAGGGCCAGGCGGAGGACGACCGGCGTGAGAACGAGTGCGGACACGAAGCTGACGAGGATCGCCAGCGTAAAGCGGCTCGTCAGGATTTCCGTCAGCGATAGGTCAGCCATCTCGGTCTGTCACCGGCTCGAGTCGGCCGCATTCGATGCGCAACAGTTCCACGCCGGCCATGCTGAAGAGCTCGATGGCCAACGGGTCGGGATAGTCCCCTTCGAACACGACGCGCTGGATGCCGCTGTTGATGATCAGCTTGGCGCAGACGTTACAGGGTTGGCAGGTGACGTAAAGGGTCCCTCCCTCGCAGGAAACACCGTTTGCCGCGGCTTGGGCAATGGCGTTCTGTTCGGCGTGGGCTGCGAGCTGGCACCGTTGCGTCGTGTCACAGCCGTACTCTTCACAGTGGGGAACGCCGCGCGGCGCTCCGTTGTATCCAGTCGAGAGGATCCGACGGTTGCGCACGATGACGGCACCGACCGACCTGCGCAAGCAGGTCGCGCGCGTGCTGACCGTATGAGCAAGTTGCATGAAGTACTCGTCCCACGAGGGCCGTTTCGGCATCGTGCGGATTATGACGAACGGCAAGCGGCGCGCGCTCGATTTCGGGTATCTGTAGCCAGCTCGCCCAGGTGGTGAAATCGGTAAACACAGGGGACTTAAAATCCCCCGGGGAAACCCTTGCGGGTTCGAGTCCCGCCCTGGGCACCAGCTTCGTTTAGCGGAACGTGCACTCGATCACGACATCGCGGATCCCATCCCTTCCCCGCAGGTTGGTGGCGATCTTGTGAACGGTCGCTTCGACATCAATGTCGTGCCCGCGCATTCGCTTGATCGTGCCTTGAATCTTCACGACGCCGTGATTCGCGGACACGACCATCAGGTTCGTATCAATCGGGTGCCGAGCGAACTCATGCCGAACTCGACGGACCAATCTCAGGTTTTCCTCGCGAGCCATGCTTTCATTCTACACCAAGATTAGCGGCGACGCTTGACGGGGCTGTACTTTTCGTCCTCCCCGCTATCCTCTTCGCCTTCCTCCGACCTCTTGAGTCGGCGTTCGCCTCGGAGGCTCTCGTCGTGCATGATCGTCGCCGCCGCGCCCTTGCGCTTCGCGACGATGCGCTCCCACACAACGAGGATCGGCGCGGCGTTGAAGATGGAAGAGTAGGTTCCCGAAACGATGCCGACGAGCATGGCGGCGTTGAAGTGCTTGAGATCCGGCGTCGCGCTGCCGACGAACACGAGAATCGCCAAGGTCACAACGACGATCGCGCTGGTGTTGATCGAGCGAGCGATGCTTTGCGTGATCGAGCGGTTGACGAGGTTGTCGAAACTCTCTCCCGGCAACGGCCGACGGAGATTCTCGCGAATTCGGTCGAAGATGACGATCGAGTCGTGCACCGAGAAACCGATGACCGTGAGAATCGCGGTGATGCTCAGTTGGCTGATCTCCCAGTTGAGGAAGTAGCCCGTGATCGCTGCCAACCCGACAACGACGAGGACGTCGTGGACGAGGGCGCCGATCGCGCTAAAGCCGAAACGCAATCCGATCTTGAAGCCTCCCAGCGCGAAGCCGAAGCGCATGGCGAGATAGATCACGATCAAAATAGAAGATATAGTAACGCCCAGAATGGCTCCCCGGATCGTCTCGGCACGGACGGCGGGGCCGGTGGACGAGAACGATTCCTCACCCTTGATTCCAACAATCCGTTCCGTTCCGTCTTCCGCTTTCTCCGTGATGAGAGTCGGGTCACCGCCCGCCGCTTCGACGATCTTTTGCCTCGCTGTAAAGAGGTCGCGGTTCGCTTCCTCGACGGTCTTCTTCGTCCCGTCGGGCTTCGTGTCGGACACCAATTGGGCGATCTCAGGATTCTTGCCTTCGATCGGGACGGTCACGTACGCGATCGTCTCGCCGTTGGGCCCAGCAGCGATCTTCGAGTTTGCGCCTTCAATTCCGGCGGCCTCGAGGCGTTTGTTCACTGCGGCGCTCGACGCCTCGACGCCAGGATTCAGCACCACGCCGGACTCGATACCGCCGAGGAACTCGACGTTCGGACGAATCCCACCCATCGCCATGAAGATCACGCCCGGAAGGATGATCAAGCCAGAGATGAGGAAGTACCGACCCATCTTTTGCACGATGGGCAGAGGACGCTCGTCCGCCCCAGCCTCGAGTCTCTCCCCGAACCAGCCTCGGTTCAAGCCGTACCAGTTCTCGTTCCGCCCAATGCCGGACTGAACGAAGAACAAGAGCAGCGAACGGGTTACGGTGATGGCTGTGAAGAGGCTGATGAGGACACCGATCATCAGCGTCGTTGCGAAGCCCCGAACCGGCCCCGTTCCGATATTCATGAGCACGATCGTCGTGATGATCGTACAAGCATTGGAGTCTAAAATAGCCGGAAAGGCCCTGCGGAAACCGAGATCGATCGCCGTGAGCAGCGTCCGCTTGTTCCTCAACTCCTCCTTCAAGCGCTCGAAGATCAGGATGTTCGCGTCAACCGCCATGCCGATACTCAAGATGAAACCGGCGATGGCCGCGAGCGAGAACGTGACGCCGAGCAACTTGAACGCCGCGTACGAGAAGGAGATGTAACAGAGCAACGCGAGGAGAGCGGTCAGCCCCGGGAACAGGTAGTAGACGAGCAGGAACGCCGCGATGACGATGAACGAGACGATGCCCGCAAAAACGATCTGGTTGAGCGCTCCGGTTCCGATCGTCGGGCTGACGCGATTGACGTTCTCTTCGCGCAGGTCAACCGGCAAGGCGCCTGCGTTCAGCAATTCGGCGAGTCGAGTCGCTTCCTCGCTGGTGAAGTTGCCTTCCAAAACGACTTGGCCGTCGGTGAAGCGAACGCCGTCTTTGAGATATGCGAACGAGATGACCTTGCCGTCGAGAACCGCCGCGATGTTTTCTCGCTGGTTCATGGTACGGCGGGCCAGGTCGTCCAGCTTCCGGGTGCCTTCTTGGTTGAAGACGAGGTAGAGATTGAAACCCTGTCCGCCCGGGTTGATGACGGGGCGGGCGGAGATCAACGTGTCGCCGGTCGTCAGGAGCTGCCAACTCCGCAGCATCCGCTCGTACTCAGGCGTCCCCGGCTCTAAGTACTCGCCCGGAGGGGCGTTCGCGCGTCGGAACTTGTGCTCCTCCGTCCCATCCGGGTTTCGAACCATTTCGTGCACGTAGGCGCGGTTCGGATTTCGGTCCGTCGCCACCGTTCTGGCCCAGTAGTACTCCAACCGAGCGGACGTGCTGATGACGTCGCGCGCCGCCTGTTCACTCGTGAATCCCGGCAGTTCGACGACAAACCGATCCTCTCCCTTCTGATAGACGGAGCTTTCCAGAACGCCCAGCGCCTTCTGGGCGCGCTGCTCGAGGATTCGAATGAGGATCTGGCTGAGCTGGGGCCAGTTTTGCCTCTGTTCGGGCGAGAGGGTGTTGAGATCTGCCCGAATCGTCATTCGGATGCCGCCCGCGACGTCCAGACCCAGGTTCGGCGGAACCATCCAGTTGATCGCGAGCGACAGGCCCAGCAGGCCCAAGACGAGAACAAGAAACCAAATTCCTCGTTGCTGTTGCAAAGCGGACACCTTCCTCCCACGACGAAACCGTGGGGCAAGCGGCGATTATACTGTAAGCGGGAGGCCCACGACGTTGCCATGACCCTACAAGAGGCGATCGAGCGCTTTATCCGGCAGTTTTCTGCGGGACGTTCCCAGCATTCGACGCGAGCGTACCACACCGACCTGCGGCAGCTGGCGGACGTCTGTAAGGAGCAGGGCGTCGAGGAGGCTTCCCTACTCTCAGGCAGGGAAATCCGCCTCTTTCTTCGCAAGTACGGCTCCACGCCGGTCACCAGAGCCCGCAAGCTCTGCGCCGTTCGAGCCTTCACTCGATGGCTGGTGAAGAGTGGCGTGTTGGAAGAGGGCCCCGCGCTCGCCATCGCATCGCCCGCCAAACCGAGACGCCTGCCGAAGGACCTCAGTCCTACTCAGGTCGAAGAGTTGTTGACCGCGGACGTGGGCAAGAACCCTCTGAGAGATCACGCGATTCTGGAACTGCTGTACGGGGCCGGGCTTCGCGTGTCCGAGCTCGTCGCGATCGATCTGGACGATCTCCATCTCTCCGCGTGCGAGGTGCGCGTGCGCGGAAAGGGCATGAAGGATCGCGTCGCTTTGTTCGGTGAGCCATGCGCTCGCGCGATCCGCGCTTGGCTGGAGCATGGGCGGCCGAATACGTCCTCCTCCGCTCTCTTCGTCAACAACCGAGGTCACAGGCTCTCGACGCGCACCGTTCAAAACATCGTACGACGACGGCGCAGGCTACTGGGCCTGGGGGATCCGGTCACGCCGCACTCGCTCCGTCACAGTTTTGCGACGCACCTCTTGAATGGGGGGGCGGACTTGAAGACGGTGCAACAGCTCTTGGGGCACGAAAGCCTCGCAACGACGCAGGTCTACACGCACGTGAGCATCGAGAGGTTGAAAGAGGTGGTACGAAGGCTCCACCCGCGGTCGAAGGGGTCAGAGCACGACGGGCTGTGACGCGCCGGAGCGCGCTGGCTCAATGACTAGTAGACCTCCCACCCAAAGACTCGGACAACTTGATGCACAGGGTGCACTAAATCCCGCCGTATTTCTTCAACCCGCTTTGATAATCTGATTCCCAGGATGCACTCTCCAGGGCCGTATCAGCGACCCGGGCTGATTCCCCGGTGTATAGTCCGGCTGATTGCAAGGCATGGAGAGCCTCCTATGATACTCCTGTGATACCCTGAGAACCGGCGCCGATTCGAGTCTTTAGGCGATCCACCTGGGAGTTCCGTCCGTTCCGTGAGGTTCGGACGGTTTGAATTCTTGACTCCCTTGTAAAGGAGGTGCTCCAGCCCGGCCGTTGCGTTCTTTACAGTGCGGGCGAGTGGCTGGCTAGCCGGTATGTTTGCGGGAACGGCGAGGTCGGAATTCCGAGCCAGCACCGCGTCGACAATGCCAACAACACGTATATATGTCATGGCACTTTGAACACTCGCACCTGATAAGTCGGCGGGGCGAAGTGACCTATCGCGACGTAGTTGTCGCCCTCTAAAAAGGCCGCGGGACCAGCATTGAAAACAGGGTAGGAAGTAATCTTTCTTCCATCGTTTAATGCATGAGAGGTTTCCTGAGAAACGGGTTCGGTTGAGTCCTTGGCGATCCAGAGTTCCGTTCATCTTCACGGCACGCGGTAAACGCGGACAACGCCCTCACCGAACGCGACAGCAAGCAACTTGCCGTCATCAGAGAAGGCAAGAACGTCGTTTTCCATCAGTGCCGCTCCGCGGCTACCACCGTAAGTTGCTATTCGTTTGCCGCCAGCCGTAGAGTAGAGCCACGCGGCTCCCCACGTGCCGCGAATCGCAAGATATCGGCGATCGTTAGAAAACTTGAGGGCGTCTACGGCGTTCGGTGGGGTGATGGTAGTTACTATTCGACCATTTGCTGTGTCAACGATGTAGACAGGATGCGCCGTCCATCTTGCGCCCATGGCTAAGAACTTGCCATCACGCGAAAGCGCCCAAACCTCACCCTTGGCTGTCGTCCTGAGGATTCGCCGGAGCGACCCCGAAGGAACGTCATAGACCGCCAACCCTCCACGGCTATCACCCGTGTAGGAAGAAACCACAAAATGCCCATCATTCGACAGTGCGAAGGTCCGCAGCGGCAGACGGAATAGGATTCGCTCCGGATAACGGACGATCAAGAGCCTGTTGGGTATTGCGACCGAATCGCCAGCAACGGTAACCCCCAAGACGTCGCCGCTTGCCTCGATAGATGTGATGCCAGTTACGATATATCCCCGCTCTCTTCTTTTCAGCACATCATCTGGTGTGAAATCTGCGGTCCTAAGTAACTGTCCAGTTGCCATGTTTCGTAACCCGATACTGCCGTCCGCGTGCAGAGTGTATATCCGGTTTGAAGAAGCGGGCTCGTAATCACGGACTTCCCGTCCCATAACGACCACGCGCACGACACGTTTAGAGGCGACGTCCCAGGTGATGAGTTCACCGTTGACGGTGCTTGCACTCAGTTGTTTAGCGCCACTGGAAAACGAGACGTACCTGATGGATACCTTTCCGCCTGGCGAAAACTCAGCCACGGGTGTCGCGAAATGCTGGGAGAAAACGATGAAAAGCGCAGCAGGGATCATTCGGTCAAGAGCCTCCTCATGGCAATGGTCCATTGATAGGGGTCGCTGTGGGCGAGGCGACGAGTCTCAAGTCAACGGGCAGAGTTGCGTTGCCTGCAGTGGCATTCTTTACCGTGCCTTCAACGGGCTGCCCGACCGGCCTGTTCGCAGGAATGGCTCGGTCAGAAAGTCGGGTACGTACCGCCGTGTACGGTACTGGATCCACGATGTTGGGATCGTTCGGATCGTCTGGCGGTTCCTTTATCCGAGGCACGCCCCCAATGGTAGGTGTGGCGTCTTCCTCCAGAGCGAGCGCGGCTCCGAAGTACGCGGCCCCCGTGTTCCTCGCGCGAAGATTGAACGACACGTACCTCACAAGGTTGTGCGTATTATACAACCTGACGCGATACCGCGCGTTCACCCCGTAAAGGCCGCGGTTGCCGCCGGACGTTCCGAACGGATCAGCGTTTGACCCCTGCCAGGCAAACACCAACTGATCCTTTCCCCCGGATTCGCAAATGGAGACGTGATACTGATTTCCGGGCTCCACGAGGCTTGCTCCAGCATCCCAGGCAGGCGCGTACGCAAGCAACTCGCTGAAGGCCCACTCGTTCGAATTTGTGGTTCGTCGCGGATTCAGGGCACCGTATACACTTTCACGCCTTGTGAATTATATGGATCAAACGCGATGGCAAGACGCTTGCCATCGTCAGAAAACACTACCCTGCTGACCGGATAGTACGATCCACCACCAGCCCCGTAGACTCTGACGCGCTTCCGATCTCTTAGGCGTATCAAATAGACTTGATCGGTTGACGTGCCTACCGCAAGGTATTCTCCGTGTGGAGACAGCGTGTACAATCCCACCTCGCCTCGTACCAAATCCTGAGTCACTCTCCCGCGCAGTTAGCCATCAGCGGTAGTGAACACCCGTATCTCCCAGTCTGGAGTCCCTGGAGAAGCGTTGACGACCGCAAGGTGACTGCAATCGTTCGATAACACCATGGCATACCACCCGGTACCGACCTTGATGACACGCCACCGCTTCCTCGTCTCGGAATCCAAAAGCGCGATCGTCTCCTTATCGAGCCATACGCCGTAATGTTTTCCGCCCGGGCAGAGCACGGGTGCAGTTCTCCACGGCGAAGGGGATGTCCCTCTGTCGGGGTCTATCTCCACGTACTCTCCGCCGCCGACCATTCGTGCGTCATGGATTACAACAAGACAGCGTCCGTTAGCTAATGGCCTGATATCGAGCACTCGGCGCTTGCCGTACTTTCCTTCGTCGCCAAACTCGAAACTCCTCAGCGCCTCGCCGGTCTCCGTCGTACGCAGACCGACAGAGCCGTCTGCGTGCAGCGTGAACACTCGCCCCTTGCTTGAGGGAACGTAAGCCCGGACTTCTCTCCCCATCACTACAGTGGACACCCGGCGCTGCCTCCGAACGCCCCACGTGCTGAACTCTCCTGAAAGGGTACCGATTTCAAGGCTTTGGTCTCTGTCAGTGAACCGAAGGAAGTTTACTACATCCCGTGTGAAAGGAATCTGAAGGACAGGAGATGGCTCTCCAGTCTGCTGAAGCGCGGGATCTTCGGCGACAATAAGAAGGAGTAAGATCGAAAACATCAGGATCCTCCTCATGGGGTTGGCCCGTTGACAGGCGTTGCCGTCGGCGAGGCGACGAGGCGAAGGTCTACCGGCATCGTCGCGCCTCCACCCGTTGCGTTCTTTACAGTGCGGGCGAGTGGCTGGCTAGCCGGTGTGTTTGCGGGAACGGCGAGGTCGGAGAGTCGGATGCGCACTGCATCAGGCTGCGGTGGGGGAGGAGGTGGGAGGTTCGGGTCGGGAGGGTCCCTGTGCCGGATAGGCGGTACACCCCCGATCGTAGGCACGGCGTCTTCTTCCAACGTTAGCGCTGAACCGTAATAAGGAGGCGACGTTGGTGGACTCCCTGTCTGCGGGGCTGTCCTTCTAGCCCGCAGGTTGAACGAGCCGTACCTCACAAGGTTGTGCGTATTATACAACCTGACGCGCTACCGCGCGTTCACGCCGAAAAGGCCGCGGTTGCCGCCGGGTGTGCCGAACGGATCAGCGCTCAAACCCTGCCAGGCGAACACCAATTGATCCTTCCCGCCTTCCTCGCAAAGGGAGACGTGATACTGATTTCCGGGCTCCACAAGGTTTGCTCCAGCATCCCAGGCAGGCGCGTACGCCAGCAACTCGCTGAACGGCCACCAGCCGCGGATCTGGTCCGGCAGCAGACATTGGTCGTACGGCTGACCGAAGTCGCTGTCCTTCGTGATGATCGTTCGGAGGTCCACGACCTGTCCCGCAGATCCTCTTACCGTGCATTCCTGTATCGCCGTCACCGCTTCCTTGTTCGCAACCTCGTGGTTCCCAAGCCCAACGTCGGATGTGGAGGTCAGGTTCGTGCCCGAATGGTGCCCGTATGGTCCCCGTCTTCGGTTATCGTCCCGAACAACTGCGCTTTCGCTAGACACCGCCCCCGGTCGTGCAGTTGCGAGTATGCGGGTGGAGCGGGCGCAAGAGCGCGATGGTCACTGAGCGTAGCCGTGCCTGACCGGTGCGCAGGACAATCCAGAGGTTGCGCGCTGCGCCCATCTCGTTGACGTGCCAGAGAAAAACGCGCAGCGCAAGTTCGCCGCCCGCCGGAATCGGGATGCTGCACCGGTACAGTTGTCCTACAGGGTATGGATATCCCGCCCACACGCTGGAGCTAATCCTCTCCGGCGCGTCGCTGACGACGAGGTACATGGAAGGAACGGGCGATGCACTCTCCAGGTCCGTATGCGCAACCCTGGGCTGATTCCCCGGTGTATGGTCCGGCTGATTGCAAAGCATTCACAGCCTCCTATGATACTCCTATGATACCCTGAGAACCGGCGCCGATTCGAGTTTTTAGGCGATCCACCTGGGAGTTCCGTCCGTTCCGTGAGGTTCGGACGGTTTGAATTCTTGACTCCCTTGTAAAGGAGGTGATCCAGCCACACCTTCCGGTACGGCTACCTTGTTACGACTTAGTCCCCCTTACTCCCCACACCTTCGGCCGCTCCCTCCCTTGCGGGTTGGGCCACGGACTTCGGGTGCAGACAATTCAGGTGACTTGACGGGCAGTGTGTACAAGACCCGGGAACGTATTCACCGCAGTATAGCTGACCTGCGGTTACTAGCGATTCCGACTTCACGCAGTCGAGTTGCAGACTGCGATCTGAACTGAGGGCGTATTTTTGGGATTCGCTCCGCCTCGCGGCATTGCTGCCCTTTGTTCCGCCCATTGTAGCATGTGTGAAGCCCCAGGCGTAACCGCCATGCTGACTTGACGTCATCCTCACCTTCCTCCGGCTTACGCCGGCGGTTTCTCGTGAGTCCCCGGCTTTACCCGTTGGCAACACGAGATGAGGGTTGCGCTCGTTGCTGGACTTAACCAAACACCTCACGGCACGAGCTGACGACAGCCATGCAACAGGTGTCTTCGGGTCCGCCTTTTGGGCGGAGGGCCCTGTTTCCAGGGCTTTCCCTCGATGTCAAGCCTGGGTAAGGTTCTTCGGTTAGTATCGAATTAATCCACATGCTCCACCGCTTGTGCGGGTCCCCGTCAATTCATTTGAGTTTCAACCTTGCGGCCGTACTCCCCAGGCGGGGTACTTAATGCGTTTGCTTCGTCACCGAAGGGGTGGATACCTCCGACGACTAGTACCCATCGTTTAGGGCGTGGACTACCAGGGTATCTAATCCTGTTCGCTCCCCACGCTTTCGCGCCTCAGCGTCAGGAGTCAGCCAGTGATCCGCCTTCGCCACGGGTGTTCCTCCCGATATCAATGCATGTCACCGCTACACCGGGAATTCCAATCACCTCTCTGACCCTCTAGCCTGCCAGTATCAGAAGCAATTTCCGGGTTGAGCCCTGGAGATTTCACTCCTGACTTAACAGGCCGCCTACGCGCTCTTTACGCCCAGTGAATCCGGACAACGCTCGCCCCCTACGTCTTACCGCGGCTGCTGGCACGTAGTTAGCCGGGGCTTATTCACCAGGTACCGTCATAATCTTTCCTGGCAAAAGCAGTTTACATCCCGAAGGACTTCGTCCTGCACGCGGCGTCGCTGCGTCAGGCTTTCGCCCATTGCGCAAGATTCCCAACTGCTGCCTCCCGTAGGAGTCTGGGCCGTGTCTCAGTCCCAGTCGGGCTGATCGTCCTCTCAGACCAGCTACCCGTCGAAGCCTTGGTAGGCCGTTACCCCACCAACAAGCTGATAGGCCACAAGCCCCTCCCGAAGCCGCTTGCGCGTTTTAATCCGTCATGGATGCCCACAACGGACCACATCCGGTATTAATCCCTCTTTCGAGGGGCTATCCCGGTCTTCGGGGCAGGTTGCTTATGTATTACTCCGCCGTTCGCCACTAGGACCCATAGGATCCTCGTTCGACTTGCATGTTTTAGGCACGCCGCCAGCGTTCGTCCTGAGCCATGATCAAACTCTCCGTGAAGAATCGTTTGATCCCGCTGAGCCTTCCCGAAGGAAGACTCCGGTTGAAGAACTCGACATCCATCCCCGAAGGGACGAACGACGAGGAACTCCACCTAAAGAACTCTTTCTCGGCGCCGGTTTTCAAGGTACCACCGCTAGGGAGAGAGGCAAACCAATGCCTGCGTGCTCCGCGGCAAATCGTATTATGGGCACATCCCGTCGCGTTTGTCAAGGGGGGTGGCCACTTTTTTTGCAACGACGGCCCCCCATGCGGGTACTCTTTATACGACCAGGATGATCACCCTGCCCTTATCCTACCTCGAAAGGCATCTCTTCGTGGAAGTCCAAGGGCAAAAGTGGCTCCTCGACACCGGTTCCCCTACGACCTTCGGCAATTCAACGAGCTTGAAGCTCGGCGGCGACGAGTACCCCGTCGCCAACAGCGGCATGGGAATCACAGTGGACGCCTTGACCGAGCGCGTCCCCGTGGAGATGGTCGGCCTCCTGGGGATGGACGTACTCGGCCAATACGATTTCGTCCTGGACCTGCCCAACCACCGCCTTCTGCTCTCCCGAGAACCGATCGAGCGCGAAGGCGTCAGTCTGGATCTCGACGAATACATGGACGTGCCTCTGGTTTACGCAACCGTCCGTGGGAAAGAGCTGCGCATGTTCCTCGACACCGGCGCAATGATCTCCTTCTTGCAGAAGGACCTCGTATCCGATCTCGAGCCGGTGGGCTCGTTCGTTGACTTCTATCCTATGCACGGCACATTCGAAACTCCTCTCTTCGAACTGGAGCACGAGCTTGGCGGTGTGCGCTTTTTGGCATCGGCCGGCGTGCTGCCCGAGTTTCTCAACTTGATGTTGTCCTTGGCAGGCGCAGATGGAATCCTTGGCAATCAGTTCCTGGTGCAGAGGCCGGTTCTTCTCTCGCTGCGAAACCGCGTTGCGGTTCTTTTGGATCCCGATCCAAAGGACGAGGGCGGCCCGGAGGCCGCCCCGTAGCCTGACCAAAACCGGCCCTTACGGCCGAACCACTTGCCAGACAGCTTGGTCCGTCGCGCAGCCCCAAGACAGATCCGTGATGCCGTCGTCGAACCAACTGATCCGAGCTTTCACCTGATTCGAGCTCGAGACGTAGTTTGCCGCGTTGTTCGGGTCGGCATATACGATCACCTCATCCGTCCGCGGGGCGCGACCGCTCCAAACGGTGTCCCATCGGTTTTGAGCATAGTTCCACCATTCGATCACCATGGGGACCTGGTACACGGCCTGGGATTCGAAGATGAACTTCAATCCCGACACCTCGCCGGGCGACAGACCGCCCTGAACGACCAGCTGCATGCTCGGATCCGCCACCGCGGGCGAACGACGTGCCTGAATGAACAGGTGACTGTCGTCGCTGAACCAGATGCTTTGAAGATTTCCGCTGGTAATGGCGCCGAACGGGACCTGCATCGAGACCGGCAACACCGTCTCGATGGTCCCGCCGACTTCGACAGCCCACAGGAAGTTCGCCTCATTCGGAGGGCCGTCGAACCAGTCAATCTCCGTCTCGTCATAGATGCCGTTCTCGTCCGAATCGAAGAAGAACGCGTCGGCGCTCGTGCCGATCGTTGGGCCGCGACCGCTGAAGATCGGGTTGATCGTCCGCATGAACGGGCCTTCCCCGCTCGGGTCCGGCTCGCGGTACTGCTGGGCGACGTAGCACTCGCCGTCCGTTACGGCGAACGTATAGCCCGACCCGGCGAGGTCTACGGTCAGTTTGAAGTCCCCAGCCGGCCAGAATCGGATCGTTCCGAAGTCGGCGATGACTCCGTCGAAGGCGCTACGCCCTGCTCCGCGGCCCGGGACGAACGTGTCGAAGACGATCCAGCGGACTAAGGCGAACTCGAGGTCCTCGGCGTGGTAGCCGAAGGTCATCGTGCGCCATTCGAGGTCGTTGCCGGACGGGTCCAGCGTGATATCGTCGAGCGCGCTGGACATGTCAGGCGTGTAGAAGTAGGTGTTCGCCCCGTTGTCGTTCTTGTAAACGAGCGTGTTTTGGGCTTGGACGTCGAACTCGCCGAACGAGGTCGAGCCACTCCGGTAGGGCGTGGCATGGATTCGCTCCATGCGGTACGGAACTTTCACGTTCCGGAACTCCTTCATCGTTCCATCCGGCTGGCGCAAGCGGAGAAAGTTTAGCGTCAAATACCCTTCCTCGACGACCTGACCTGCCAGCGGAGGAAGCACCAAGAAAAGAGCCAAGATTGCGATCAGTTTTCTCATTGCGAAAAGCCTCCTTCGCGTTAGCAAGAGTATACAGCAAGATCCGCCCAATTGGGGGACGCAGCCTGCCGGTAGGTTAGAAGCCTCCGGGCCGTGGATTGTTCCGTGGATTGGGCAGCGCTTCGCTCTTCCCCGCAAAAGAGAGGACGAAAGCCGCTTGTCGAGCCGATCCCCCGGCCCAAAAAGAACGGAATCCGACCTGCCGCTGGGGCGGGTCGGATTCCCTCAGGATGCTTTGGCTGGTTAGCCCATGCGGTTGACCAACTCGAGGAAGTCGGCGAAGTCCACGTCGCCGTCCTGGTCGAGGTCGGCGAGGATGAACTTCTGCGGATCGTGATCGCGACCGGCCCAGACTTCGAAGAAGATGGCCACGTCGAGATCGTCAATGCGGCCGCTCAGGTTCATGTCGCCCAAGTGATCCGTGATCGGAGTGAGGCGGAAGCGGTCGAAGCGACCGAACTGATCCCACTCGAAGTTGAGCACATGCTCGTGGATGTAGCCTTCCGCGTCAATCACCCAGCTGGGCGCGCGGTCCATCCAGGCGCCGGCGAAGACCGACTCGAGGACGCCCCGCATCTTGAACGACGGGCGCGGCGTGTTGTAGTCGATCCAGAAGCCCATTCCGGCATGCTCGGTGCCGCCTGGCTGGTGGTTCATCCCGATCGCGCCGAGCATCAGCAGGGGGCCCGTTCCCCAGCCTTCCAGACTGGAGCCGTTCAGATCCTGGCGGATCATGACCAAGCCCATCGAGAAGCCCATCTCATGGGTTCCAAAGTTGTCCCGCATCATCTGGTCGCCGCCGGGCCAGGTGTAGAACGGTCGGGTGTGGATCGGATCCGAAACCATGGTCTCGAGGATGCACCAGTCATAGTTCGGGTCGGTATCCACATTTTGGGGCGCCCATAGAAGGCGATAGTTACTCCCCATGATTGGGTTGGAATCCGAGGCGCTCAGGGTGCCTTCCCACTGGCCAAAGTAGCCCGGAGCCTCGATGATCTGCGCCCCCGCGGTTCCAGCCGCGAGTACGCCGATCGCTGTCAAAATGCACGTTCGCTTCATTGTTTTCTTGTCTCCTCCTTTTGCAATGGATGCAAAGAAATCGTATGGACGAGTTCAGCGGGAGAAGCCGTTTCTCCCGCTCACAGTATAACCCAAGAAGCGCTAACGCCGTCGCTCTCGCGCAAAAAACCTGGTAAAAATCCTCACGGAGCGAGCCGCCGCTTAGTGAGGAATAGCCCCGCCAGCGCGACGAGCCACGCCGCACCGGTTCCCATCTCCGGCACAGCCGCGCCATTTAGGACGAAGGCCTGCTGGTAGCCCGTCGGGACCCAGTGCTCGTCCAGACCCCTCATGCTCGGCGCCGACCCGCCTCCGTCCGGGCCACCATCCGAGGTCATCCAGTAGTTCAGGCCGGTCCCCGAGGCGCGCACGCTTCGTCCACCGATCCAGTAAGAGCCCGGCTCCAGCCTGATCGCCATTCCGGAGACCTCGTACACAAACTCTGCGCGACCGAAGAACGAGCCGCCGGTCGCTTGCCTCGTCAAGGTCGTCGTTTCTTGAGCGACCAACTTCCCGGGAGCGCCGCCTGCTTCCGCATAGACGAAGACTTCGAAGAGGTCCCCGGGCGAGAACCCCGGATCCTCCACGACCGTAAGCCGGCAACCTGTGATTTCCGACGGTGCGTGGAGGAAGAAGTCGTCCACCAGTCGGCTGCCGGCAACCGTCAGAGGGACTGCTGCAACGCGATCCGGCGTGAGGTTGTTGTCCCAGAGGACAGCCGCCGGTACGGTGTGGCACGGGATCAGGAACGCGCAGGTAGCGGCTGCGGCAAGGCAAGAGGATACGCGCATGCCCTATTCTACTTCCATTTCAGGAATGGGGGGGCCGGGCATCTCGTGCCTCCGCCGCCAAAAAGACGAACCGCCCGGACGAGCCGGGCGGTTCAAGTCGCCAGGTTTTACAGTCGGTGCTCTTCAGCGAGCCGTGCCGGTTTTACTTCCGGCGGCGGCGAGCTGCGAGAGCGGCGAGGCCAGCGCCGATCGCCAGCATGGTGGCGGGCTCGGGAACCGGGTTGCCCTCGATCGTGAAGGCATGGTGCCAACCGCTGCCCTCCGGCGAGAAGGTGTTCCCACCGTCGAGGCTGAAGTAGCCCGTGCTGGAGGAAGCGCCGTCCGGACCGCCGTCCGACGTCATCCAGTAGTTGGTGCCGGAGCCGCTCGCGTTAGCGTTGCGGGCGCCGATCCAGTACGTACCGGGGCCGAGGTTCAGACCACCCATATCGATCGAGTAGTTGTAGTCGGCTCGACCGAAGTAGGTCAGACCGGTGGCCGTGCGCGTGAACGACAGGCCCGCGTTGTAGGAATGCAGCGAGCCCGGTACGCCGGAGTTGTCGTTGTAGATGTAAACATCCATGTCGTTACCGGCCTGGAAGGTGGAGTCATCGATGATGTTCATGTTGAACCGATCGATGATCCAGCCAGGACCGCCGACGACGATATCGTCAACGACGCGGATGTTCGGGAACGCCGGCGGCGAGATCGCGCGACCGTTGACCCCGTTCGGCGTCAGGTTGTTGTCCCAAAGGACTGCGGCGTTGGCGGCCGAAACCGCGCCAGCCAGGATCGCAATTGCGAACAGTTTGGTCTTCATGGTTTATTTTCTCCTCCTCTCTTATTCAGAGTAGTGTTTGATTTTGACCAGGCTCGACGAAAGTGGCCATGGCCGATGTCGAACCTATTGCCAGTCTACCCCGCGCTTGCGCACGAAAGTTTCCTGGCGTTGAAAGTGTAACACATCCGGCGGGCCAGAGGACGGGATTCCGGTTAAAACCTGGTAAAAAATGGGTAGCAGGCCGGGAGACCTCTCGAAGGTTGCAGAGGATTCGGGGCGCGCCGGCGCAGGCGTTTCGCCTCCGTACCGAGAAACCGCCCCGCGAGAGGCTCGGCAGATCTTGTACCACCTTCTGAAACAAACGGATCCCGATTCGGCGCAAACCCTCCGTGCTGCTCGCCGGGGACGGACCCGCAACGACTAAATCCTGCCGGCTGCTTTCTGCTCCGCCGCCTCCGCGCATCAAGGACGGACGCACGCCGCTGGTTGACACTCATCCGCCCTGACGATATATAGGGTAGACATTTGACTACTTGCCATGGATACACACGCTTCCTCTGCGCACGAACTCGCCCTGCTCGCGGACGCCATCCTCGCCAGGATTCCTCGCGATCCTGACCGGCCGCACTACATCGAGCAATGGTTCGCCCGCAAGCTCCGGATCGCCCGCGCCCGGGACAGGGAGAACGCTCGGCGCCTTCAACGGGAGACCGATATGAGCGCGCCGCTGTGGAGAGCGGAGGTCAAACGGTTCCTCGAACGAGCCGACTTGACGCGGATCCAAGCGATGGTCGTTCGAGCCTTTCTTTGCGGTCTTTCCTGGGCTGAGATCGGTAGACGCACGGGCCGAACGAAGCAGTCGGCGCAGCAGCATTTCCGTGCCGCCCTGCGGAAACTGCAACGAGCGGCGCGCACGGACCCGTACGCGGGCCTTGCCGAGGTCTATCGGGCCGAGGTGCGAAGAAAGGGTCGCTACGCCTAACGCACTTCCCACTTGGTCAGGTCGTACCGACCGCCCCAAGAGATGAAGGTAACGCCTCGATCGTGGTAACCGATCCTGGCTCTCACCTTCCCCGTTCCCGGCTGGACGAAGCGACTTGCGTTCGAGGTGATTGTAACGACGACCGTAGTATCGGCGAACGGCCCATCGCGCTCATCCACCTGCTCCCAGAAGTTGCCCTGGTAGTTGAACAGTTCGATCCTCTGCCTCACGGGCGTGCCAGAGGTAGCCGCTTCGAGAACGAACTGCAAGAGAGTGGGCGACTCGACGGGAGAGGTTCCTTCCACCTCGATCTCGACCGACGCGGCGGCGATCTCCGTCGGGCGCCGGGCTTCGACGTTGACGTACGAGTTGTCGCTGAAGAGCAGGTCGTTCAGGCTGCCCCCAAGCAGGGCTCCGCGGGTAACGGTGAACTGGGTGGGCAGAACCGTTTCGGTGAGGGCGATGGCGGTTACGTTGTCAATGCCGAGTTGCGCCTGGATCGGGTCGCCGCCTTCGCTGGGAGGATCGGCGTCGTGCCGGATCATGATGCGCTCGACGTTTGTGATGACGTTCTGATACGATTCCGGCCCGAAGACGTTGACGAGATCGGCTTCGCGGAGGGAGAACGTAACCTCGTGCCAGGTGTTGTCCGGCGGGAGGGTAACCGGCACTCGGCTGGTGAACCGGGAGCCGATGGCGCTCATGATGACGATGCGCATTTGGAGCGTACTGCTCGATTGGTTGCGCAGGTGGACGCGAACTCCGTCCACGCCCGCGGTCACGTAGTTGCCGGCCCACTGCACGTTATTGAAGGTGGCGAGGCGGCTGCCGGAGCCGAATCCTCCTGTGCTGGTGATCTGGAGGAAACGGTCTCCCGCGCCATTCGGGCCGCCGGAGGGCTGGTTGGTCGGGTTAGCACCGCCGCCCCAGCCCTGGGTGGTGCCGTCTTGGAAGTCGTCTTGCTGTCCGAGCGAGATGCCGAAGGCAAGGGGCGCCGCCATTAGCAGGCAGCCCACGATCCATGCTTTGCGAATCCAGGGCGTGTTCATGATTCTCCTTTCCCATGAGAGAGTTTCTGCGCCACCCCCGACCGACGGGGCCAAGACGGTGGCTCTTCTGCTCATAGTATACGACAGATAGACGAGATGCGCCGGCCCAATCGTTCTCACGACCCCGGGCGGGTGCGGGCGAGCCCGGCGTTCGGTACACTTCTTTCGTTGGACAACGCTCTGGAGCAGTTTCGGCACTGGCTGGAAGAGGCCGGCACGATCCTCTTGACTGGTCACACAGGCCCGGACGCCGACACGGTCGGCGCCTGCCTGGCGATGCACCAGGTGCTGGAGGCGTTCCCGGCAACCCGCCGGGTCTTGATGCACGACCCGGTTCCCAAAAACCTTCAGTTCCTGCCCCACTCCAGCGTGGTGGAGGTCGTGGGGACCGACTTCGAGCCTGGACCCGAGTGGCAGGCGGCTGACCTGGCGGTCGTCATGGATCTCTCCGTACGCGACCGGCTTGGGCGGGTGCTTCCACTCGTCGAGGGCGCTCACCGCGTCGTCGTAGTGGACCACCACGAACCATCTGGGGACGCCTTTGGCGACCTGCTCTTCATAGATTCCTCTGCCCCCGCGACCTGTCTGATTCTCTTTCGCATCTTGCAAGCGCTCAGTTTGCCGATCTCGCCCGGGATCGCGCAGTGCCTGCTCGCGGGCATCGCGACCGACACCGGCAACTTTGCGTATGCGAACACCACGCCCGAGGCGCTGCAGGCCGCGGCGGCCCTCGTCGAGCGCGGCGCGGACCTGACGCTGATCAACGAAGAGGTATGGAACAAACGGCCCTTGTCGGCGCTGCAGATCTTGGGGCGCGTCCTGACTCGGATCGAATCGCGGTGTGACGGGAGGGTTCTGGTGAGCCACCTAACCCTTCAGGACTTCGAGGAGTTGGGCGCGACGGACGAGGAGACGGAAGGGGCGGTGAACGAGCTGCTCCGTGCGGAGACCGCTTGCGCTGTGGCTCTTCTACGGGAGCTTCGGCCGGGACGCGTCCGTGTCAGCGTCCGCTCGCGCGGGGCTTACGACGTGGCCGCCGTCTGCCGAGAGTTCGGCGGAGGGGGGCACCGCAACGCCGCAGGGTGCACGATTGAATCCTCGGTGGACGAAGCGAAGCGACTGATTCGGGAGGCATTGGAGCGATGCGTGGGTTCCTGTTAGTGGACAAGGCAGAGGGAGTTACCTCCCATGACGTCGTCAGCGCGGTTCGTCGGAAGTTCGGAATCCGTCGGGTGGGCCACGCGGGGACACTCGACCCGGTCTGCAGCGGACTGCTCGTTCTCGCCGTGGGCCCGGTGACGAGGCTCTTGCGATTCCTGGCGTTGGAGCCGAAAGAGTACGTCGGGACGATGCGCCTCGGCGAGACGACCGACACGCAAGATGCCGAGGGCGAGGTCGTCGAGCGGCATGATGTTACCGGTCTTGCGTTGGAAGAGATTCGCTCGGCTGCGGAGGCGTTCCTGGGCGAAACGCTCCAGGTGCCGCCGATGTACAGCGCCGTCAAGATCAAAGGCAAGAAACTGTACGAGTACGCCCGGAAGGGTGAAGAGGTGCCGAGGGAACCGCGGCCGATCAAGGTCTACCGCTTTGACATTCTCTCGTACGATCCGCCCGATGCCGAGTTTCGGGTTCAGTGCTCGGGAGGGACCTATGTGCGAACCCTCGCGCACGACCTGGGTCAGAGGCTGGGAGTCGGCGCCCATCTCCGTAGGCTGCGGCGGACGGCGTGCGGAGAGTTCAGCGTCGAAGATGCCCGCACGGTAGAGGACCTGACGGAGGCGGACCTCATCCCACCGGAAGAGGCGCTCGACCCGATGCCGGTCATACGCCTTCCCCGTCCGGTCGCGCAGTTGGTCCAAAACGGCAACCTCGTCCGGGCGCCCGTGATGGCGCCTACCGAGTACGTAGGATTCTTAGGGCCGAACGGGGAGTTGATCGCGGTGGCGGAAGAGACGCCGGACGGATGGAAGCCCGTTGTGGTGCTTCCGCCAGAGTCCTCGACGACGCGCAAGCGATGAGGTGGCTTCTTCGAACGGTGCGTGTGGACGTCGGGCTGCCGCGGCGTTACTTTGTCGGGGATTTGATTCTCTTCGGTCTGTGGGCGGCGATGGTGATCGCGGCGATACGCCTGACTCCCGATCCCACGGGGCACGGTACGCACCGCCAGTTGGGATTGCCGCCTTGAGCGTTCTTGACGGTTACGGGCCGGGAATGCCCGTCCTGCGGACTGACCACCTCGTTCACCGCGTTTGTGCATGGAGATTGGTCGCTTGCCTTTGCGGCGCATGCGCTTGGGCCGTTGGTCTTCGCGGCGATGGCGATCTACGCGGCGTTCGCCCTTTCGAAGTTCGTGTTCGGTTATCGGGTCGTTCTTCCCTATCGAACCGTACTCGTCTCGAGTTTTGTGCTGCTGGGTATTTACTTGGGATACGGGCTGATACGGATGGCGCTCGGATGAGAGGGCGACCCGCCAGGTAGACTTGGGATTGGATGCGACCGTCCACCGAAGTCTTTCTGCGTTGTGGAAAGTGCAACAAGCCGGTCTACGCAAAGGAGTTTGAGAAGAACCTGCGCGTCTGCCCGCGTTGCGGCCACCATCACCGCCTGACCGCCGATCAGCGGATCGAGATCACGTTCGATCCCGGTTCGTTCGAAGAATTGGATACCGATTTGAAGTCGGCGAACCCGCTGTCCTTCCCGGACTACGTCTCGAAGCTGGAGCGCGGGTTCGAAACGACGGGGCGGCACGACCCGATCGTGAGGGGGCGCGGCACGATCGGCGGGATCCCGGTCAGCGCCGCGATATCCGATTTCACCTTTATGGGTGGAAGCATGGGTTCGGTCGCGGGCGAGAAGATCACGCGCACCTTGGAGTTGGCGCTGGAGGAACGGATTCCGGCAGTCGTCTTCACAGCGACGGGCGGCGCCCGCATGCAGGAAGGGCTTCTCTCGTTGATGCAGATGGCAAAGACGGCGGGGGCGTGTCGAAGGCTCTCCGAGGCCGGCGTGCCGTATATCTGTGTTTTCACGGATCCGACGATGGCGGGCGTTCTGGCAAGTTACGCCAGTTTGGCGGACATCATCCTTGCGGAGCCGGGAGCTCTGGTCGGCTTCGCGGGCGCGCGCGTGTCGGCGCAGGCGCAGGTCAACCGCGTTCCGGACAACTTCCAAACCAGCGAGTTCAACTGGGAACACGGAATGGTGGACAAGGTGGTCCCTCGTTCCGAGATGCGGCAAACTTTGATTGCCATTCTTTCCCATGTTACGAAAAAGGGAGGTGTTGATCTTGGCGCGGTCATGGCGTGAGTGGGAGAAGCCTCTACGCGACTTGGAAGAGGGCATTGCGCGACTCCGAGAGTTGCGCGAGAAGGTAGCGCCGGAGCGTGCGGAGGCGCTGGACCGGCAGATCGCCGAGTTCGAGCAGAAGCGGGACGAGTACATCCGGGTCAAGTACAGCCGCTTGGGCGCGTGGGAGCGCACGCTCGTCGCCCGCGCTGAATCCCGTCCGTACACGTTGGACTACATCCAGTACTTCGTGGACGACTGGGTCGAATTGCATGGAGATCGGCGCTTTGCCGACGACAAGGCGATCATCGGTGGGCTGGGACGCATCGAGGGCCAGTCGTGCGTCATTGTTGGGCACCAGAAGGGACGCGATATCAAGTCGCGGCAGTTTCGGAACTTCGGCATGGCAAAGCCGGAAGGGTATCGCAAGGCGATCCGACTCTTCGAGATGGCAGATCGGTTCGGGCTACCCGTGGTGACGTTCGTGGACACGCCCGCAGCCGACCCAGGCGTCGAGAGCGAGAGCCGCGGCATCAGCCAGGCGATCGCCGAAGGCATGTTCTGTATGTTCGGATTGGGGGTTCCGAGCGTGAGCGTTGTCATTGGAGAGGGTGGCTCGGGGGGCGCAATTGGAATCGCCGTTGCGAACCGCGTCTTGATGCTCGAGAATTCGATCTACTCGGTCATCCCGCCGGAGGGGTGCGCCGCGATTCTTTGGCGCGATCCGACAGCCAGCGACCGAGCCGCCGCCGCCCTACGATTGACCGCGAAGGACGCGCTCGAGCTCGGGATCATTGACGAGATCATCCCCGAGGGTTTTGGCGGCGCGCACCGTAACCCTCAAGAGACCGCGGACAACGTCAAGGAGGCGATCCTCCGCCACCTGAAAGAGTTGAGCGGGCTCAGCCGAGAGGAGATCCGCGAGCAGCGATTCCAGAAGTATCGCAAGATGGGGATCGTGGCTGAGCCCGCGAGTACGGAAGCGTAGCGGTTAGGCGCCTCCACCCTGGTTTTGGTTCGACCTGGTTCCCGAACCGCCGCCCTGACCGCCGGTACCGCCGCCTCCAGGGCCACTCTGGCCGCGCTCGCGCATCCGCTCACGCATTCGCTGCTCCATTTCTTCGCGAAGCTGCTTCAGTTTGGCCTTCTGCTCGGCTGTCAGCACAGCCTCGATCTGCTTTTCGGTTTCCTGACGGATCTGGTTGAACTTCTCCCGCAGGGAGCCCTGTTGCGTTTCCTGTTGCTGCCGCAGCTCTTGCATCCTCTTTCCGGACTGCTCAAGGATCGTTTCGATCTTCTTCTTCTGGGCGTCGGTGAGGTTCAGCTGGTCGAGCATCGCCGTCCAACCGCGCATCATTCCGCCGCGCGGTCCGCCCTGACCCGGGCCTTGCCCTGGCTGGCCGCCACCTCCCATAGCGGGCGGGGCGTTGAAGTCCTTTCCATTGACCGGCGGTTTGGGCTGTTCCTTTGGGGCGTCTTGGCTCGGCTTTTGCGGCGAGTCGTTCGGGGCGTCGGGCGTCTCGGTCTCAGCCTTTGCCTCCGTCTGAGGTTCGCCGGACTCAATCGTGGAGACGGACTGGGACGACTCTTGGGAGCTGGCCGCAACGCCTGAATCCGGCTTGGCGGTAACGTCCTTGTTGCAGCCGAACGCGACGAAGGCGCCAGCCAGAACGGCCAGCGCGAATAGGGCGAGAGAATTCTGTGGTTTCATCGAAGTTGCACCTCTTACGCGATAGTATACGATGGGGCGCGGGAATTCGTTATCCAGGCGCTCGAATTTTGCTTCGTTGGGTAGGCTTTGAGCGTGCCGTTCACCCGCGAGGACGCTTGGAATATCTTGTGCGAACACACGGAGAGCGAATCTCTGCGCCGCCATTGCCTCGCCGTCGAAGCGGCGATGCGGTGGTACGCCCGCAGGCTCGGCGCGGACGAAGAGAAGTGGGGCATTACGGGTCTGCTTCATGACTTCGACTACGAGAAACATCCGGAGGACCACCCGATTTGGGGGATGCAGCTTCTTGAACGCCAGGGTTGGGATCCTGAGGTCATTCGGGCCATCGGCTCCCACAACGACCGCACGGGCATCCCTCGGGAGACGCCACTGGAAAAGCACCTCTTCGCCTGCGACGAGATCACGGGCTTCATCGCTGCGGTGACCTACGTCCGCCCGAGCAAAGACGTGCGGGACGTCGAGGTGAAGAGCGTGATGAAGAAGCTGAAGGTGCCTTCGTTCGCGGCGGGCGTGAACCGCGAAGAGGTGCGCCAAGGGGCCGAGCTGATCGGGCTTTCCTTGGAGGAACACATCGCGAACGTCCTTCAAGCGATGAGCGAGCAAGCCGAAGCGCTCGGTCTGGCCGGAGTGCCGACCGGATAGTCTCCGCCCGCCTTGATAAGAATGAAGGCGATCGCTCCCGCGAGCCGCGTCCGGCCCGCGGGAAGCGAAAGCAATGGTCGGTCGAGTTTAGGCGTTGCGCTTCGCGAAGTCCTTCATGAACTCCGCGAGCAACTCCGCGCCGGAAACTGGGAAGGCGTTGTACATCGAAGCGCGCATACCGCCGACGCTACGGTGGCCGGCGATCGTCTTCATTCCGTTCGCCTCGGCTTCCTGGATGAACTTCTTGTCGAGTTCCTCGTTGACCGTTCGGAACGAGATGTTCATCTTGCTTCGGTTCTTCTTTTGCGCGTGACCGATGTAGAAGCCTTCGCTTTGGTCAATGACGTCATAGATCAGCGAAGACCTCTTCTCCGCTCGCCGCGCCATCTCGTCGAGCCCACCCTCTTTTATGACCCACTTGTAGTACAGTCCGCACATGTAGATCGCCCAGCAGGGTGGCGTGTTGTGGATCGAGTCCGCTTCATGCGCCTTCTTCCAGCTGAGCATCAGCGGAAGGTCCTTTTGCGAGGCGATTTCGAGGGCGCGCGGCGACAAGATGACGGTTGCGACGCCCGCCGGGCCTTGATTCTTTTGGGCGCCCGCAAAGATGACGTCGTAGCGACCGAGATCCATCGGACGACTCAGGATGTTGCTGCTCATGTCACAAACGACCGGCACATCGGGAGCGAACTTCGGGTCGCGGAGATAGTCCACGCCTTGGATCGTTTCGTTGCTCGTAAAATAGATGTAAGAAACGTCCTCGCTGAAGTTCGGCTCATCGTCTTCCGGCGCGTGATCGAAGTTCGACGGCTCGCTCGTCCACGCGATGTGCACGGGACCGAGCTTCTTGGCGTCGCCGATGGACTTGTGACCCCAGGTTCCGGTGTCAATGTAGTTCGGCGTCTTTCCTTCGATCGCCAAGTTCATGGGGACCATGGCGTTCTGGAGGCTGGCGCCACCTTGGAGGAACAGCACCCCCCAGTCGTCTGGAATGTTCAGGATCGTGCGAAGCGATCGAATCGTTTCGTAGTGGATCGCTTCGTAATCCTTGCTGCGGTGGCTCATCTCCATGACGCTCATGCCGCAGCCCTTGTAGTTCAGAAGGTCGTCCCTTGCTTCTTCGAGTACCTCAACGGGAAGCGTCCCGGGCCCCGCGGAGAAGTTGTAAACCCGACCGTATGGCAAAGCTTCAAGATGTGTCCCTTTCACGGCTTGATGGTACCCCACGAGAGCGAGGCGCGGCAGCCAGCGTGAGCAGGACCGTTGTGACTAAGATCATCACACCATCGGCGATCATGCGCATCGGGACAGGCGAGGGATAGAGGCGCTCGAGCTTGAGTTGTTCCGCTACCCGAAAAACGAGCTCGGGCACTGCCTTGTCCTCTCGACTGACGGGTGCGAACCGGTATCGGCGGCCGAGTTCGAATTGGCTTGACTCTGTGGAAGGGACTGTTAGGACGGAATCCGGAAAGAGCCATGCCAAGGCGCAGGTCGCAGCCCCGAGCAACAAGATGGCCCTTTGGAGTGGAGGCATAGGGATATGATAGCATGGTCTTGCGGTTTCTAAGGGGCTCCAGATACGGGCTGCCGTAGCCTGCACACTCTTTCGCGCCATAATTCAACACAGACGTGTCTCGAGTGTCGCGCCAGCAAGTCGCCCAAGCGCGCCCCAAGAAACCCACGGTTCAAGAACGGCATCGCATCGACTGCGGGCCGATCCGCGGTTCGAAGCGCGGCGTGTGGCGGGCGGCTACGTTGATCTTCGTGCATCTTCTGATTGCCGCCCACGTCGCGTGGTGGGCGATCAAGGGGCGCGCGCTGACACCCGTAGAACCGAGCGAGGCGATGCAGACGCTGGAGCTCGGCTATCTCAACGCGGGCTTTGTGTTCTTCCTACTTGCGATCCTCGCGACGATGGTGTTCGGGCGCTTCTTCTGCGGTTGGGCCTGCCACCTCGTCGCGTACCAGGATCTGTGCGGATGGGCGCTGAGGAAGTTGGGCATTCGACCCCACCCATTCCGGTCTCGGTTGCTGATCTTCGTGCCCCTTTTTGCAGCGTTTTACATGTTCGTTTGGCCGCAGGTCCTTCGCGTCTATGAGGGCAAGCCGTTCCCTCGAATCGTTTATCATTTTTACACAGAAGATTTCTGGGCGACGTTTCCGAACTGGCAGATCACGCTGCTGACGTTTGCGGTCTGCGGGTTCCTGATTGTCCTACTGCTTGGCAACAAAGGGTTTTGCACTTACGGGTGTCCTTACGGGGCGTTCTTTGGCCTGGCGGATCGGATCTCTCCGGGAAGGATTCGCGTAACTGACGCATGCAACGGGTGTGGGCATTGCACGGCTGTTTGCACTTCGAACGTGCGCGTTCACGAAGAGGTGGCGCTGTACCGCATGGTGCAGGATCCAGGTTGCATGAAGTGTATGGACTGCGTGAGCGTCTGTCCGAACGGAGCGCTGTACTTCGGGTTTGGTGGAATCCGCGCCCAGGCCGCAACCAAACCAGCTCAGAGGCCGAAGGTCAAGTACGACTTCTCGATGCCGGAGGAGATCGCCCTCGTCGCACTGTTTCTGCTGCTGCTCTATACCTACCGCGGGTTGTACGGCGCGATCCCGTTCCTGCTTTCTCTCGGGCTTGCGGGCATCTCGGCCGTCGTGCTGGTTCAGACCGCGAGGATGTTTTACATGCCTCACGTGCGGGTTCAGCGATTGCAACTCAAGCGCACGGGGAAATGGACCAAGGCAGGCGCGCTATGGGGGGTCGCCGTGGCGATGCTCACCGTGTTCCTCGCACACTCTCTCGTCATACAATATCGCACACACGAAGCAGAAGCCGCGCTCGCCGCGGCAGACCGACTGTATCGGGAAGGCAGCCCGGAGAAAGCGAAGACGTTCGCCAAATCCGCCAAGGCGGGCTATGAGTGGTTGATCGCCCACGGTCTCTTTCCCGTTGCGGAATGGGAATACAAACTGGGCAACGTCCTGTCCTACCTCGGCGAGCCTGAAGAGGCTGTGTCGTGGCTTCGGAGCGCGCTGCGACGCAATCCGAGTCTCGTCGGGGCGCATTCCTTGCTGGGCGACGCCTACCTCCAAATGGGCAAGAAGGCCGAGGCTGCCCGCGAGCTCGAAATCTATCTTCGGCACGAGCCCAGCGACGCCGCAGCCCACTCGCGCCTCGCCCTGGTTCTCGCGGACCTTGGCGAGCACGACAAAGCGATCGCGGAGGCGGAGAAAGCGCTCGGCCTGGACACGAAAAGTGTGGTCTTTCGTCGAAATCTTGCAATTATCTATGCCGAAGCCGGACGCTACAAGGAAGCCGTCGAGGCGCTTGGGCCGCTCTTGAGAGAAGACCAGACGGGAGAAATCGGCCTGCTCGCTGCGGATATGGCGAAGGCGGGCGGCCTACACGCCGAAGCCCTCCAGATCCTCGACGAAATGATCCAAGGAAAGCCGCTGGTCCCAAGCTTGCTGCGACGTTGGGCGCAGGCCTGCAAGGATGCCGGATTGCTGGAAGACCGAATCCGCGAGCTGGCGCGGTCCGAACCGGATGACGTCGCCTCGTGGTACAAACTCGTCTTTCTCTACGACACGAGGGGAAACACCCGCGAGGCCCTCGCGCTTTACGATCGGCTTCGGAGAAGAGACCCTTCCCTGCCGCCGCCATCCAGATAGAATCGCGCTCCATGGGCAACTTGCGCACTCGGGGCGTGTGGTGTGGCGCTGGATTCCTCGGGCGATCGAGAGCCGACGTTCGCGAGAGAGTATCCCGCCTCGCCGACCTTGGATTCAATCTCATCCTGCCGAATCTTAAAGATGGCGGGGGCCGGGTCTGTTGGCGGAGCGAAGTGATCCCGGAAGCGAGCCACGAAGCGTATCAGGATTTCGATCTCCCGCTGGTCCTGATGGAAGAGTGTGAGCGCGTGGGCATGAGAATCCATGCATGGTTCATTGACTTCTTTGAAGGCGAAAACGGCGCTGCGTTTCGTACCCACCCCGAGTGGGCGATGAGGGATCCGCACGGTCGCACGACGGCAGACGAGACTCTTCGCGGCAAACGATTCGGTTGCGTTTGGATGTGCCCCGCTCAACGCCCGGGCTACACCGATCAGTGGCTCATCCCACTGTACCAGGAGTTTGCGAAGCGCTATCCCGTGGAGGCGGTGCACCACGACTACGTCCGCTACCCAGGGGACCTGGCGCCGGATCAGTACTGCTTCTGCGATTCCTGTCTCGAAGAAATCCCTCGTTGGGCGGTCTACGCGAGCGAGACCTACCCGAACGAGCGGTTCGAGCACGAGCTTTACGATCGCCCGTACCTGGAGGCGCACTGGGAGCCAAGCCCACGCGTTCTGCCGGAAGGGTGGCAGAAGTGGTCTCGCGCGGAGCGTGCGAGGTTCCTTCTGGAGGGCGGGTTCTTCGCCGGCGGGCGACGCGACCTCGACTACTTCTTCTACACGTTCCGCGTCGAGGCGATCCTCCGCTTCGTTCGCGAATGCGCAGAAGCCGTCCGCTCCGTCGCCTCAACGATGAAGATTTCAGGAGCTTTTTTCAAAAATCCTATCCACAGCGGGCGCTTTATCGGCCAGGACTGGCGCCGTTTTCCAACCTACGTGGACATCTGCGCGCCGATGGACTACCGCGATCACTTCCCTGGAACCTTCGAGCAGTATCTTGCGCTTCTCCGAGAGACGATCGGCCTTCAGAAGCGATGGGCGGCAGGCTTCGAACAACTCTGGATTGGGTTTGCAATCAACTTCCTGTTCAAGGAAGAGCCAAACGGCCCTTACCCCGATTCCAAGGTTCGGGACGTCGTTCGGACGATCGAGGAGTCCCAGCCCGACGGTATCGTCGTCTTTTGCGCGGAACAAATCGAGGAATATGGTATGGGAGAGGCGTTGCGACGATCGTTCCGAGATTCGTCATGAAATGACCACCGGTAGAATCGCACCGTGCGACTCTTGTTTACGGAATGCAAAGAGGACGACGCCGAGTTCTTCCGCCGCGCCTTTCCGAGCGATGCCGTAACCACGACATCCGAGACGCTCGCCGAATGCGGTGACGTGCAGGATGTGGAAGTGCTCTCCATACAGGTGCATAGTCGGGTGGACGAAGAGGCGCTTCGAAAGATGCCGAGACTTCGGGTTATCGTTACTCGGTCTACCGGACTGGATCATGTTGACGTCGGCGCAGCGGAGAGGCGCGGCGTCCTCGTTCGGAACGTTCCGGACTATGGCGCGCAGACCGTTGCCGAACACACGCTACTGCTTCTCTTCGCGATCGCAAGAAGACTCCAGGACGCGATCGCCACGACTCGCGAGGGGCGATTCGAGTTGGCGGGACTGCTCGGCAGCGACCTCGCTGGAAAGACCGCAGTGGTCATCGGCGTCGGCGCGATCGGCGAACGGTTTGCCCGCATGGCAGAGGGGGTGGGGATGCGCGTCCTCGGCGTGGACCCGGTCCAGAGGCCGGAAACCGGTGTTTCCTATGTGAGCCTCCGGGAAGGCCTCTCCCAAGCCGAGGAGCTGGTGCTGTGCTGTCCGCTCGTAGAGGCGACTCGGTACCTGCTGAACTCGGAAACTTTTGCTCAACTCCAGAGAGGATGCCTGCTCGTGAACACCGCTCGCGGAGGCGTCGTGCACGCCCCCTCGTTGCTCGAGGCTTTGGGGTCGGGGATCGTCGCGGCGGCAGGACTGGACGTGTTGGAATACGAGGAGGTCCTGCGTGGCAGCGTCCCTGCTCAACCAAACCAAGCGGAGGTCCTCGAAGCGAATCGGCGGCTCATGTCGCACCCCCGCGTGATCGTTACGCCGCACATGGCCTTCTACACCCGGGAGGCGCTCACGCGACTCCGGCAGAGGACGGTCGAGCTGATCCGCGAGGCCGTCGCCTCCCCAAGCTCTTAGCCTCCGACCTTCCACTTCGTCAGATCGTAGCGCGCGCCCCAGCTCACGAACGTAACGCCACGATCGTGGTATCCGATACGGGCACGCATCAACCGAGTACCCGCCTGCACGAACCGCGACGCATTCCCCGAAACCACCACCGTCACCGTAGTATCGGCAAACGGAGCCGTCCGCTCATCCAACATCTCCCAATGGTTCGTTTGGAAGTTGAACAGCTCGATGCGCTGAAGAACCGGAGTCCCAGACTGACCCGCTTCCAACACGAACTTCAGCGTCGAAGGATTTTCCGTCGGGGAAACCCCTTCCACCTCGATCTCCACCGAAGCAGCCGCCACCTCCGTCGGGCGGCGCGCTTCGACATTCAGATATGAATCGTCGCTGAAGAAGAGATCCGTCAAGCCGCCGCTGGTCTGAGCGCCCCGCGTGACTGTGAACTGGGTCGGTAGGACGTCGGAGGTTGGCGAGACGCCTTTGAGGATCACGACGCCGGGATACCACCACCTTCCATTGTCCACCTGGCAGATCGCGGCGACATCCATGACGCCGTCACCGTCGAAGTCGCCTACTTCGATATCGTAGACATTCCACCCGACGCCGTAGCGCGTCTCTGGTTGGAACGTGCCATCCCCGTTTCCTTTCCACACGGAGACGTCTTGGCCGCCGAAGCTACTCTTGATGGCATCGAGGCGCCCGTCGCCGTCCAGGTCGGCGAGGTCCAACGTACCAGTGTTATCGCCTGTGTGATAGGTGCCGGGGACGACGAACGCAGGGAAAAAGGCCCCTGTGCCTCGGCCTCTTCGCACACCAAGCCCCTTTTCGTCGAGGTTGTAATCGGTGGCGAAATCGAGGTGCCCGTCGCCATTGAAATCTGCGGTCGCGAATGCCCGAACGTCTCTGCCCGTCGGCACGGTGAACGGCGAACCGAACGTTCCGTTCCCGTTTCCCAAACTGATCTGCGGATAGGCTTGAACGCCGGAGTTCGTCAGCAGATCTACTCTGCCGTCGTGATTGAAATCGCCGAAGGCCAACGCCGTCACCCAACCGCCGACTTCGTGGTATTGAAGCGATCCGAACGTGCCGTTTCCAAGGTTACGAGCGATCTTGATACCCGTACCCGCATCCACAATGGCATCGAGGTCACCATCGCCGTCAATGTCTGCGACGGCGAGTTGGTTGTAGTCGAACCCAGTTTGGAAGTTCGGCCCCGCCACGCGGGTACTAAAGTTTCCATTGCCGTCGTTCCTTCGGAGGACGAGCTGCCCTGTTTCCAGGAGGTAGAGCGCGTCGAGGTCTCCGTCACCGTCCATGTCGGCAACGACGAGGTCAATCAGATACGTTGGCTCCAGGATCTCGACAGTCGGGGCGAAGGTGCCGTCGCCATTGTTCTTCCGCAAACCGAGACCGAAGCGGTTGGAGAAATCGGACCGGAACGAAGTGAGGAGGTCCAAGTCGCCGTCGCCATCGAAGTCGCCGGCTCGCAACTTTCCGGGAAATGCAGGGGCATAGTCTGGGTTCGCCATGGGAAGGGGCAGGGGTTCTTCGAAAGAGCCGTCACCCGGGTTCAGGTAGATGCAGGCTTCGACGGAGCCGTCGGCGACAACGACGACGTCGAGGTCGGAGTCTCCATCGAGATCAGCCGTTTCGATGTCAATCGCGTTATCGTCACCAGCACGGAAGAGTTGTGCGGGCAGGAACCCTCCCTGCCCATTGCCCTTGATCAGGAACCAGCTCGATTCCTGGTTGCCAGCCAGGATGTCCGGCCATGCGTCCCCGTTCACATCTGCGACATGGATCGTGACCGCGCCGGATGTCGAATCGTCCAAAGGCGTCAGCAGGGATAGCGTTTCCGGGCTGGAGAAGGTGAGGTTGCCTTGGTTCCGCCACAAACCGATGGCGCCCTGGCCAAACCCACCCGTGTCTTGGTTCGAATAGAGGACATCCAAGTCCCCGTCTCTGTCGACGTCGGCGACCGTAACGACCGGTTCTTCGGGAATCGGGCCCGAGGGAGTGCCAGCGAACGTACCGACGAATGAGAACGATCCGTTTCCGTTATTCCTCAAAATAGACCAGGCGTTGATCCCCTCATGCGCGATGACGAGATCTATGTCGCCGTCCCCATCCATATCCCCGGACGTGAGATCGTTCGTGCCCGTTGCAATCGTGTACACGGTTGCGGAAGTGAAACCACCCGCGCCATTGTTGAAGAGTACCGACACACTGTTGTCCCGATTGATGTATTCGTCGTGCGTGACGGCGATATCATCCCATCCGTCGCCGTTGAAGTCCCCAGCCGTGATACCGCTAGGGCCGTCGTCTCCGGTGAGGTACTGGGCGACTCTCGCGAAGTTCCCCTGGCCGTCATTCCGCCAGAGGGAAACGTAGAGGCCCTCCCAGAATCTCCCTGTCTCGGTGACGGCGATATCCAGATCGCCGTCGTGGTCGAAGTCTCGAAGAACCAAGTCGAGCGATTCGGTTGGCAATGCGTAGGTGGTTCGAGAGCCGAACCGGCCGTCTCCAGTCCCTTTGAGGACGCTGAGGTATGGGGTTCCGCCCCAACTCACGGTGACCAGGTCTACAGTTCCATCACCATCCACATCACCCACTTCAGAGGCGGCCGGCCACAGCACCTGAGGATAGATGCCAATGTCATATCCAATCCACGGAGCACGCAGGATCGCTCCTGGCGGCAGATCTCGAGCAATTGCCGCGGACAGCGAGCACCCGATCAGAATCACGCAGGTTATTCTCTTCATCTATTTTTCTCCTTTTTCTCCATTCTATTTAGTTCGCGACGAGCCATCTCACCTGATCGTATCGAGCTCCCCAGTTCACGAAGGTCACACCGCGATCGTGGAAACCGATGCGCGCGCGCATCTGCCTTGTCCCGGGCTGAATGAACCGGGTTGCGTTCGAGGTGACTGATATCTCGACCGTTGTGTCGGCGAAAGTCGCATTCCTTTCGTCCACTTGCTCCCACTGTCCAGATTGGTAGTTGAAGAGTTCGATGCGCTGCCGAACGGGAGCGCCGCTCGAAGCAGCTTCGAGCACAAAGGTGAGCGAAGAGGAGGTCGCAGCCGGAGCCGTGGCCTCCACCTCGATCTCCACGGAGGCCGCCGCCACCTCCGTCGGCCGGCGCGCTTCCACATTCACATACGAATCGTCGCTGAAGAAGAGGTCGGTCAGGCCGCCGCTCGTCAAGACTCCTCGGGTAACGGTGAACTGCGAGGGCAGAACCGCGGTTGCCGGTCGGATGCCGAACAGAACCGTAACGGCGCTGGGGAGGCCGGTTGGGCCCAGGCTGAATCCGACAGCGAGATCTACTTGACCATCGCCATTGTAGTCGGCTACCGCAGTCTGGTTCACCGCATAGCCCGCTCCATATCGCTCATGGGGCTGAAACGTTCCGTCGCCGTTGCCCCGGAAGATTGAGACATCGTTCGGAGCGTTGTTGGTCAGTACGATGTCAGGCTTTCCGTCCCCATCCACGTCGGCGACATCCAAGTCGCTGCTGATCTGAAATGCGGCCTCCAACCCGTTTGGGCCATCAATCTCGAACGGGAGATCGAAGCCTCCATCGCCAAAGCCTCTCATCGCGCCGACCGAGACCGTGCCGAATGAATCCTGTGGAACCTGATATATCAGGTCGAGGTGCGTGTCCGCATTGATGTCCAACAGACGGAAGGGATACCCATCCACTCCCACCGGCATAGGCGCGGAGAAGGTGAAGTCGCCGTTGCCAAAGAAGACCGTCAGACCGATGGAGGTTTCGGAAACAAGGTCCACATTGCCATCGTGATCCAGGTCGCCTCCGTCAATGCCGAATGGCGGGCCAAAACCGCCTAGAGCCCTTGCTAGGACGAACGACGTGCCGTTGCCCAAATTCCGAAACAGGAAGATGTGCTGGCCACCCGGCGCTGCGCCCGGCTCAGTAAGGATGACGTCGCGGAACCCGTCGTTGTCAACGTCGAACGCGCCGACTTCACCAGCTTGGTTCGCATTGACCGTCGTTACGACCGCAGGCAGAAAGCTTCCTTGACCGTTGTTGAGAGCGACAGCAAAGTTATATGGTTGTTGGGCTGAGGAAGCTACCACGTCGAGGTAACCATCGTTGTTCATGTCGGCGAGGATGATGTCGTTGGCCGTGAAGGGCAAGGAGAATGACTGTAAGGAAAACGCCCCTTGGCCGTTGTTCCGCAGAATGAACCGGCTCGAGCCGCCGCCGCTGCTCACCAGGTCTATGTCTCCATCCCGGTCGAGGTCACCGGCGCGAAGGCGTTGTAGCAGAGTACCGACCGAATACCGCGGAGGCAGGGGAAAGGCACCATTCTCATTCTGATGCACGGTGATGACGGACGAATCATTGGCAAGAGTCAGAACATCTAAGTCGCCGTCGGCGTCGGCGTCCGCCGCGCGAATCTCATACGTCCACTTCGCCGCTGTGCGAAAGACGGCTGTGCCAAAGCTGCCGTCGCCGGTGCTGGGCACCAGGTTCCAACCATCCATCGCACGGCCGCTCGGAGTCGTGGCGAGAATGTCCGGCCATCCATCGCCGGTGACGTCCGCGGCGTCGAGACCGTATACGGTGAATGTCCATGGCTCCAGGCTAATGACCTGCGGATCGCCGAACGTTCCGCCCGTGTTACGACGGATAGCCAGCAACCCAGATGTGGTGGAGGCGTTTGTGGCTCCGGCCGTCACGAGGTCAACCCAGCCATCGCGATCCACATCGACCAAGAGAACTGCATAGCTCTGGCGGTTCGCGCTCGGCACAGCGGTGAAGGTCTGCGACGGACTAAACAGCCCGGAGCCGTTGTTCAGCAACACGTTGATTCCATTCGGACCCAAAATGAGGTCGGAGCGGCCAACGACGACATCCAAATCGCCGTCGTGATCGATGTCCCCCGCCGTTACCCGCATCGCGTTCGGGCCTACCGTGGTGAACGATGGCGCGAGAAATCCCGCCCCTGAGCCGGAGACGCCATTGTGTCGTAGTAACGCGATCGTCCCAGCGCCCATGCCGTTCGTGCAGAGCACATCGGGAAAGCCGTCACCATTGAAGTCGGCCACGACCAAGCCGGTTGGGTCCGAGCCAGCGGCATAAAACTGCGGCGACCCAAACGTCCCAGTTCCGTTGTTCCGCCAAACGGCGATTCGGTTCTCCTGACCGTTGTTGCCGGACACCGTGGCGACCGCGTCTAAGTCGCCGTCCCGGTCCATATCCACCAAAGCGACCGCCCCGAGGCTTTGGCCAAAGGCAAGGTTGTACAGCTCCTCCTCAGCATATGTACCATCCCCGTTGTTCTTCAGAATTCCCAATCCAGGGGAACCAAAATAGGCTCGGGCTACGGCGATGTCCGGGTCGCCGTCCCCGTCCACGTCTCCGATAGCCATGGCAACGGGCGCAAACTCGGGATAGTTCGCCACATCGAAAGCCCGCCAAGGAGCGCGGAAGAGATCGGTGCCGTAGGCACGGCTGCTCGGTAGGGCAAGCGCGCCCACGAGACAAAGACTAAGAACAAGCAATCGGGTCATGGTCTGCGTTCTCCTTTCGTACCGATACAGAGTACGGAGAAATCCGTCTTGATACACCCACTTTGCGCTCGGCACACAAAACTCGAAAAGTTGACAGTTCTTGCCCAGAGCGTGTGCCCCCCGTGGAACCTCCAGACGGCTAAAGCAGTCCAAGATTCCCGAGCAGCCAAAGAGCTGCCAGCGAAAGAAGGAGACACGAAAGTTAGGAGACCAACATGAGACTGCGGACACATCTTTGCGTTCTTGTCGTCGCCGTCGCGTCGTCGGCGGCAAACAGCCAGTTGATCTGGCTCGACCCGATCAATCCGAACCAGCCAGTCATCGCCAAGGCCTACGGACAGGCGCCAAACAGCGGCTACGTCGTGGGGCAGGGCTGGCCGGGCGGCCTCCCCCTCGACTGGGGGTATGGGACCACACCCACACCGATCACCAACGCCCAGGGGCAGGCGCGGGATGCCAGCTACATTACCGGCAACAACCCGTTCTACATCTGCGGCGCCGTGCAGGGGCAGCCTGGTTACTGGACGGCGCCCGGATACAGTTGGACACCCCTCCCCCACCTGAACGCGCAATACCCAATCGGTATCGCTCTCGCGACCAGCTACGACGGGCGAGTCATGGTCGGCCAGAGTCGCATTGGCCCGAATAACGCTCACCGACGAGCGGCCCGGTGGGTTGGAGACCCCATGACCGGTAACTACACCGTCCAGAATCTCGGCTCGTTCGGCGGCGACTCGATCGCGCACGATTGCAGCGAAGCTGGCGACGCTGTCGCGGGGACCGCGAGATACGCGAGCGGACTCGAGCGCGCCTTCTACTGGCACAACTCGATGGCAAACCCCATGATTGACTTGGGCCACCCGTTCGACCCCGGCCTCAACCTCGAGAGCTTCGCCACGGGCATCTCGCCGGTTCCCGGACTCGGTGGCTACGTCGTCGTGGGCGGCTATTGGAACCCCGCTGTCGCTGGTTGGATGCCCGGTTGGTGGGAAGAGAGCATGCTAACGACATTGACACCCTACATGAAGCCTCTGCCACTGCCCGGTGGTTTCAAAGGAGGCATTGCGACCAAAGCCTCGGGTTTCCTATATGGAGGCCCGACGTGGAAGAAGCACAGGATCGTCGGTTGGGGCGTAACGACCGGTAACGTGCTGCGCGCCCTTGTTTGGGATCGCACGCCGATGAACGGCTACGTCGCCATTGACCTCAGTTCCGCGGTAGGCGTCAACCCGAACACCGAGCGCCTCCATCGCGCCGTGAGCGTGAGCCATGATGGCCGCATCATCGTAGGCGAAGGCGCACGCAAGGTCGGCAACCAGTGGGTGGGCTGGGCGTTCAAGGTCATCCTCCCGCTGTAACCTCCCGACACTTGAGGCACCCCCGCATTCAGCGCTCGCGCGGGGGTGCCTCATTCATTCTTCTCTCCGCCCGCGCTTCTTCACGCGCTCTCGCCAGGCGTTTAAATAATCGTCCAGCTCGCCGAACCAGTCTCGTGGCGGGGAGGGGTCGGGCTCAACCGGTCGCGGGACCGGCATCACGGTGGGCTGAGGCGCTCTGGGGCGGTAGTAGTATTCCTCGTCGTCCTCTTCTTCCTCTTCGTCCCACTCATCCTCATCGTCATCATCGTCATCGTAGTAATGGGCGGATGTGCCTGTCCAGCCGTCGAAGGTACACCCGCACGCGCCACATTCACACTCGATCCATTTGCAGTCCGCGCACCGCTCGCCATATCGGCTATCCACGACGCTGCCGCACTCGAAACACTTCGCGACATACCACTCGTTGCCGCAACTGCACTCCACGGTCACGCTTCGCTGATCGTTTAGGATATCGCGCAGCCAGTGCCTCTCGCCGCACTCGTCGCATTCAAAGAATGGAGTCCAGGACACTCGAAAACCCCTCTCTTCCCTATTATGCGCACAGTTCTCTGCGGAAGGGGGTGAAGACGACTATAATGCCCTCATGCTCGCGCTTCTTTCGGCTGTTTTCGCCCTCGCGCCGGCTACCCTCGGGCAGGAACCGACCCTCGCCGAGGCGAAGGCGCTCCATCGGCTCTATCCGCTCATTGACGGGCACAACGACCTTCCCTGGGCCATGCGCCGCCGCGCCCAGTACGACTTCGCGAAATGGGACCTCGCCGCCCGACACGAGGACGGGCAAACCGACATCCCGCGCCTGAAGAGGGTGGCGTCGGCGGGCAGTTCTGGTCGGTCTACGTTCCGGTGGACGATCCCAATTCCGTGCTCTCCACGATGGAGCAGGTGGATTTTGTGAAACAGATGATCGCGCGCTATCCCGACTCGTTCGAACTGGCTCTTACCGCTGACGATGTCGTACGGATCCACCGCGAGGGCAAGGTTGCCTCGATGATGGGGATGGAGGGCGGACACTCCATCGCAGGCTCCCTCGCCGCACTGCGCATGTTCTATGACCTCGGCGTGCGATACATGACGCTCACGCACTCGCGGAATACGCCGTGGGCGGACTCCGCCACCGATACGCCCGAACACGGCGGGTTGACGGAATTCGGAGAACAAGTGGTACGGGAGATGAACCGCCTCGGCATGCTCGTGGATCTCTCGCACGTGTCCGAGGAAACGATGCTCGATGCGCTGGCCGTAACGAAGGCGCCTGTCATCTTCTCGCATTCCGGAGCGAGGGCCGTCTGCGACCACCCGCGCAACGTGCCCGATTCGGTCCTTCGAAAGCTTCCCGAAAACGGCGGCGTAGTGATGGTGGTGTTCCTGGAGAGTTACGTGTCCCAGGCGCTCGTCGAGCACAACCGCAAGAGACAGGCGTACCGAGAGTCGCTCGATCGGATGGCGATCCCAGCAGAGCAGATTGCGAAGAAGATGGAGGAATGGGACAAGCAGAACCCGCGGCCCCGAGCGAACGTGAAGCAGGTCGCCGACCACATTGATCACATCAAACGCGTGGCGGGGATTGACCACATCGGCATCGGGAGCGACTTCGACGGCGGCGGCGGGTGCGAAGGACTGGAGGACGTGTCGAAGTACCCGGAGCTGACGCTGGAGCTTCTCCGCCGCGGCTATAAGCAGGAGGAGATTGCGAAGATCTTGGGGTTGAACGTGCTGCGCGCGATGCGCCAGGCGGAGTCGGTCTCGCGAGGGCTTCGTTCGGGGAGCGCACAGCCGTCTCGCAAAGCGGGGTAAGAGCCGGGAGGGGCGCGTCGCTCGGCCGATTCATTCTATCAAACAAGAATCTGCAATCAGTAAAACCGCTGTGATTATATCTGGTAATTTTGCTTGGAAAATAATGGAGATTCTCTGTACCTCTGCGCGATTTTCCAGGTAATTGTACTTAATGCGATTTCGGGCCCTTGACAAAAGCGAGAGAAAGCGGGCAAAATCCGACCACGATATCTATCCGCCCCACACGCGTGGGGATGTAACGTTCCTGACCCCTCTTGCGTAAGGCGTCGAACTATCCGCCCCACACGCGTGGGGATGTAACGCAGGTCGGGCAATCCGCGGGGTCGTACAACAACAATCCGCCCCACACGCGTGGGGATGTAACGGCAAGAGCGACCACGCCGGTTAGGGGCTGACAATCCGCCCCACACGCGTGGGGATGTAACTATATTTATAACCAGAAATGTGCTTCAGCACTTTCATCCGCCCCACACGCGTGGGGATGTAACTCCCAAGTCCAGTCGCCTCCGATTACCTCAATGTATCCGCCCCACACGCGTGGGGATGTAACCTGCCCGCAGGTGGCGGTGCTGACTGCGGACGCTATCCGCCCCACACGCGTGGGGATGTAACTAGGTTAGGGGGAGATAGTTTCAGTACTACATGGATCCGCCCCACACGCGTGGGGATGTAACCCTGTATGTAGTTAACATGCTGTCTTATCATGTATCCGCCCCACACGCGTGGGGATGTAACGGAGCTCGTGAAGGAGGTATCTCCTTTCTTCCCTGTATCCGCCCCACACGCGTGGGGATGTAACGCAATCAACACGTCAAGCTCCGCCTTGTGATCAGCATCCGCCCCACACGCGTGGGGATGTAACTCATCATAAAGGTCATCCAACTGAACCTCCCAGATCCGCCCCACACGCGTGGGGATGTAACATCAGTTCGCCCCTGAGATAGTGTCTCTCGTAACATCCGCCCCACACGCGTGGGGATGTAACGCGTTGCACCAGCGACCGGAGGTTCAAGAAAAGATCCGCCCCACACGCGTGGGGATGTAACGCTGTGGATCGCGCGGCACTTCTGCCAGCACGTCATCCGCCCCACACGCGTGGGGATGTAACGCTGCCGGCCAGGTCATTCACCAGAACGCCTTCATCCGCCCCACACGCGTGGGGATGTAACAACCAGAGTTCCACTAGACATCAGAAGACACCTCATCCGCCCCACACGCGTGGGGATGTAACTCACACCCTCAAGCTTCACGATAAGCTGTTGCGATCCGCCCCACACGCGTGGGGATGTAACATCATAGTAGTCAACTCCGCCTTGTGATCGGCATCCGCCCCACACGCGTGGGGATGTAACAGCCGCCAGCACCGCGTTCTGGATATGCGCAGGGCATCCGCCCCACACGCGTGGGGATGTAACGTACCTCGTCGTGAAACGAGCAGTCGAGACAGCATCCGCCCCACACGCGTGGGGATGTAACGCCAGCCCATCATCGCCGCGACCAGCAGCGAACAATCCGCCCCACACGCGTGGGGATGTAACACCTCATTCATCCTCCTCTCTCGCCACGGCAAGCATCCGCCCCACACGCGTGGGGATGTAACTACGGGACTGCCAGTCCGTAAGACCCAGTGGCCGATCCGCCCCACACGCGTGGGGATGTAACGGGTAGTCCCCCGGGGAAACTCGACGGTCTCGTCATCCGCCCCACACGCGTGGGGATGTAACACCTCCATGTTGTTGTGGTTTTGGTCAATGTAGTAATCCGCCCCACACGCGTGGGGATGTAACTCCTCCCTATCTCGGGAGGCCCGCATGAATCTCTATCCGCCCCACACGCGTGGGGATGTAACACTGTCGTCCGCAATCTTGACCGGCGCACCAGGATCCGCCCCACACGCGTGGGGATGTAACACGTCAACATTGTGGATAACAATGTCGACAAGCTATCCGCCCCACACGCGTGGGGATGTAACGGTCATTCCCGGCGGCGCTGGAACTGACAGCGTATCCGCCCCACACGCGTGGGGATGTAACTTGCTACTTAAGCAAGAGCGTGATCGTGGCGAGATCCGCCCCACACGCGTGGGGATGTAACGTTCCGGGGTAGGGGAGTGGTTGAGTCTACTGCAATCCGCCCCACACGCGTGGGGATGTAACCGGTCGCCTCGTGAGCATTCGCGCTCGGGATCTATCCGCCCCACACGCGTGGGGATGTAACTTGAGACCCTTGGAGATTTCCAAAAGGTGTTCTATCCGCCCCACACGCGTGGGGATGTAACTCGGCGCGAGGAGCGGGCTGAACCCCAGGACGAATCCGCCCCACACGCGTGGGGATGTAACCCAAGTTTCTTTTTGCTGCCGGCATGGAAATCAATCCGCCCCACACGCGTGGGGATGTAACACGCTCCCCGGGACGTTTTCGACCTGGCTCCTTTGGATCCGCCCCACACGCGTGGGGATGTAACACGTTCAATACGAGGGCTACGGCCTGCGGGTGCATCCGCCCCACACGCGTGGGGATGTAACGTCGCCAGACCAGCGACGACGGCCGCGAAGAGGGCATCCGCCCCACACGCGTGGGGATGTAACCCCAGCCTTGGTGGTGAGCTCCCAGCCCTCGGGGATCCGCCCCACACGCGTGGGGATGTAACACCACGATCAACTTTGCGATCTCAAGCTCCCTTATCCGCCCCACACGCGTGGGGATGTAACGGAGTTCCGTACACACTCACTCCCCATACATCGCTATCCGCCCCACACGCGTGGGGATGTAACTCGGAGCCTTGGAACACCAATTTGTCTCCTTCGTATCCGCCCCACACGCGTGGGGATGTAACACTTGGGAGACTTTCGACACGAGCTCGCAGAGAATCCGCCCCACACGCGTGGGGATGTAACCCGTTGGAACGGCACGCGCCGTCGCAGAATATGTATCCGCCCCACACGCGTGGGGATGTAACAGATGGGGCTACGCATTGCAGGCGCAGGGAAGCAATCCGCCCCACACGCGTGGGGATGTAACCCGACTGCAGCCTCCACATCCGAACGGTGTGGAATGATCCGCCCCACACGCGTGGGGATGTAACAGCGTGCCTCATCGCGTTCCCATTCAAGCCGTCGATCCGCCCCACACGCGTGGGGATGTAACTCATTCACGGGCACGAGTTCGGCGGCTTCGTGTATCCGCCCCACACGCGTGGGGATGTAACTCTACGAATGTGTCCCCGCTGGCTACGCGCTTTCATCCGCCCCACACGCGTGGGGATGAGCAGTTGCGGTTGTGGTCTTCGCTGTGTTCGCCCTCTGTGCGCCGCGATGGGCGGTCGCCCGCTCGATCTCCCGCCTACGGAGGGAACCGACGAGGACAACGCGGAGGCCACTGCCCTGCACATGACACTCCGTTTTGCCGAAAATCGCGCATAGGAAGATGCGCCGGAGCAAGACGCCAAAAGTTCCCTTCAAACAAAAGGTCTCGCATCTGTACTGCGAGTCCTGTCAGGTCTCTCGCCACCAAGGGGGGATCGTCCTTGAAAACTCGAACGGGACCTACGACTTCCCCGCCGCCACGGTCGCCAGCCTGCTGCTCGGGCCGGGGACCTCGATTTCCCAGGCCGCGGTCGCCCTCTTGGCGGACGTGGACTGCGTGCTCGCCTGGACCGGGCAAGACGGGGTCCGCCTGTACGCGTTTGGGGTGAACCCGCAGGGCAAGGCGGAGCGGGCAATCGTGCAGGCGAAGGCGGTCTCGGATCCGTATTCGCGCATGGTGGTCGCCAAACGTTTGATGTCGAAGCGATTCGATCTGCCGTTGGGCGAGGTCAAGTCCTTGAAGCAGATTCGGGGCTTCGAGGGCTCCCGCGTTCGGGAGCAGTATCGGGAAGCGGCGGATGCTCACGGGGTCGAATGGACGCGACGGGCGACCCGAGTTCAGCGATGGGAGGAGATGGATGTTGCGAACCGCGCGCTATCCGCGGCGAACGCGTGCTTGAACGCCCTCTGCGCGTGTGCGATCCTGTCGTTGGGCTATGTACCAAGCCTGGGGTTCATCCACACCGGCCAGCGTTTCAGTTTCGTGTATGACGTAGCGGATCTGTACAAGGCTGAACTCTCCATACCGGTGGCGTTCGAGGAGGCGGCGAAGGATCCGAACGACGTCGAGCGAAGGGTACGCCACCGTATGCGGGAGGAGTTTCGGCGCCGAGGTTTCTTGGCGCGGATCACGAAGGACCTCGATGAGCTGTTCGCGCCCATACCGAAACGGAGCCCAGGAAAGCAGAAGGCGGAGCTGGAGCAGTGGTACTCTTCGTGATCAAGGGTTCGAGTCCTTCCCTGCGCGGCCGACTCCGGCTTTACTGTTATGAGGTGCGGGCGGGGGTGTTTGTGGGACGTCTGCCTCGTCGGGTTCGGGAATCGCTCTGGGGTGAGATCTGCGAGTCGGGTCCGCCGTACGCGCTGATGGCAGCGAGTGACGCGAGCGCGCAAGGGCTGGAGTTCCGGGAGCACGGGACGGATCCGGGCAAGCTCTCGCACCAGGACGGGTTCGCCCTCATCGAGAACTAAGAGATCAAGGTACTATTATTACCGCTGTGATTATATCTGGTGATTTTGCCTGGCAAATAATGAGGATTTTTTGTACCTCTGCGCGATTTTCCAGGTAATTGTACTTAATTCGATTTCGGGCCCTTGACAAAAGCGAGAGAAAGCGGGCAAAATCCGACCACGATATCTATCCGCCCCACACGCGTGGGGATGTAACACGGCGATCCAGTCCGGCTCCCAGTCGAATGGCATCCGCCCCACACGCGTGGGGATGTAACTCCATCCAGCGCAGGAGCAGGACGCGTACTTCCCATCCGCCCCACACGCGTGGGGATGTAACAGCCTGCACAACTTCTCGCCTTTTACTGCATCTCATCCGCCCCACACGCGTGGGGATGTAACGGAAAACACTCATAAATGGAGAGTTCGGTACTAATCCGCCCCACACGCGTGGGGATGTAACGCGACGGCTGCCGGTTGGTCGGCGCTGGATGTATCCGCCCCACACGCGTGGGGATGTAACTGTCAGGGCGTCGCAGGCGCAGGACTTGCTAAAATCCGCCCCACACGCGTGGGGATGTAACAGCGGGCGAGGGTCTTGATCTGCTTTTGCCACTCGGCCAATCATCCGCCCCACACGCGTGGGGATGTAACAAGGACGTTTCCGAGGGCTCTCTCCAAGGCAAAATCCGCCCCACACGCGTGGGGATGTAACCATCGCTGACGCTTCCACCAGTGAAGCAGATGCGATCCGCCCCACACGCGTGGGGATGTAACAAGAGGACGTTTCCTTCCTGATCGTATATGGTATCCGCCCCACACGCGTGGGGATGTAACAAAAACATCTTCTATAAGGTCTTCCCCGAAGTGAATCCGCCCCACACGCGTGGGGATGTAACGCGATGAGCCTGGCGAGGCGAGCTGCGAGCTTCTATCCGCCCCACACGCGTGGGGATGTAACACGAACGGAAACGCAATCAAGTACACCGTTCTCATCCGCCCCACACGCGTGGGGATGTAACCCCCCGCCTGGTCGGGCTCATCTCGCCGATCGACATCCGCCCCACACGCGTGGGGATGTAACGCGAACTTGCTGATCCACAACACCACTTCCGTGGATCCGCCCCACACGCGTGGGGATGTAACGGGGAACTCCCCAAACATAGTATTCGGTGTTGTATCCGCCCCACACGCGTGGGGATGTAACGCACGCGCTCGGTAAAGTATGCCGGTGCCCACCTAATCCGCCCCACACGCGTGGGGATGTAACAAGAGCAGCCACAAGGGGTACTTCTCTTCTATCATCCGCCCCACACGCGTGGGGATGTAACTGTGGGGCTATGCCTCGCGTTCCCGCCAACGCAATATCCGCCCCACACGCGTGGGGATGTAACACCGCCGGTGCAGAGGAACACGTGGCCTTGCCATCCGCCCCACACGCGTGAGGATGTAACTCTCTACCTCGGCTCCGTGCTCGCCCCAAAGGTATCCGCCCCACACGCGTGGGGATGTAACATCACCGGCAGGTTCCATTGTTTCGCGTCGCTATATCCGCCCCACACGCGTGGGGATGTAACCTTACGCAGCTCCGCGGAGAGGTACTTCCGCTCCATCCGCCCCACACGCGTGGGGATGTAACCTTACGCAGCTCCGCGGAGAGGTACTTCCGCTCCATCCGCCCCACACGCGTGGGGATGTAACGTAGAGATTTGTAATCTCTTCATCGAGCTGAGCCTATCCGCCCCACACGCGTGGGGATGTAACGGAGCGGTTGAGTTCGTTTTCACTTACATCCGTCATCCGCCCCACACGCGTGGGGATGTAACGGCGTTGGGCTGCTTGAGCGTGCGGTATCGAGTATCCGCCCCACACGCGTGGGGATGTAACTCCGCCTCCTCTATGAGATCCCTCATAATGATGATCCGCCCCACACGCGTGGGGATGTAACTTGACCGGAGTGTATTCCACAAAATAGCGGATAATCCGCCCCACACGCGTGGGGATGTAACGCCCATGGGACGGCAGAGCAGTTTGATCTGCGTATCCGCCCCACACGCGTGGGGATGTAACGTAATCTCGTCATCGATCGACTCAACCCGAGACTATCCGCCCCACACGCGTGGGGATGTAACTCGGGTCGGACACGTCGGTCCGATCCAACCAGCCAAATCACAGCCCAAGCGCCAGCCGCCAACCTCCGCCCGACCGATCCGACAAACCAAATCACAGCCCAAGCGCCAGCCGCCAACCTCCGACCGACCGATCCAATCAGCCAAAGCACAGCCCAAGCGCCCGGCTTCGCCCTTTGGCTGCGTCTGCCTCTCTCGAAGACGGAGAAGACCCTGCTCTCCTATAGCAAAAATCCGTCCTCCATCGAACAGGGTCCCGCGTCCTTGGCAACACCTGCCTCGATCGGAGGATGAACCTGCTGCCGCCGCCTTAGATCGAACCAGGGCGGAAGAGCGCGCAGGCCACGGTGTTCCCTGTCCTCCAACCTCCCCGCGACGCCCGAACGGGACCTCGTTGAAAAAAAGACTTGACAACGGATTTCGACAGCCGGTAAGGTTGGGAGCACAGTGGGCAAACGATATTGGGGGTGCGCTCTTGCCGGGTTGCAATCGTTCGTGTACGATGTGCCCCAAGAAGACGCTGCGAAACGGCTTCGCGCGCGATCGGCTACGCTGATCTTCGTCCCCGCTCTCGTTGCGCATCGCGTTCGCCTCGTAGACCCGCAAGCCGACCTTCTCTATCTGGGAGGCGGAAAGGTCTTAGTGGGGGTGAGTCAGGACCTCACCGAGCTGGAGGGTGAGCTGCGGAGTTGGTCGCGGGAGTTGGCCCAGCTTTCCGGCGGATCGTTAGGTCTATATTGGGCTGAAGGGGACACGCCCGCCGCGCTTCTCGCGGCTTTGGCGGAGGCAAAGTGGAGATCCGGGCGACAGGCGGACGGTTCCTGGTTCGGACATTTGGGCGCGCCTGCGCTCGTGCCCAGTCACCGACGCCTTGGACACCCGGACTGGGAAGCGGACTTCGGTCGGGAAGTGGGGAAACGCCTCGGCGCGGCCGGCATTCGAACCGGTGGGGAGTGGCGAATCGTCGGCGAGGAGCGGGTGGAGTTGGTGGACGATGCCGGCGCGGCGGAGATCCATTTTGGCGAGGGTCGCGAGGGCGGCGGAATCTCGGTGTCTCTTCCCCGCTACGTACCGATGAAGAACGCGGACGAGGTGCTTTCGTTCAACGAGATTGCGGAGCAGGCCCAAGAGAGCGGGAAGGGGATCGCCTACCTCGCGGTACTGAAGTTGGACGGGGACCAGATCGGCAAGACCTTGCGCGCGCGCCTCGACGAGGGGTTGGACGCCTATAAGGACGCGAGCGCACGCCTCTCGCGGTTTTTCGGAACGACGGTCCCACAGATTCTGGAGTCGCAGTTCCCGCACATCTATCTCGTCTATTCGGGCGGGGACGATTTGGTCGCCGTCGGCCACTATCGCGACATTCTCGATACGGCGCTGTTGATTCATCGCGAGTACGGCGAGGGCACCGTATCGTCCGGGATCTCGTTCTTCGGTCGCAAGTCCCCCGTTCTGCATGCGGTGGAGAAAGCGGACGGCTACCTCGAGCGGAGCAAGGACCGAGGGCGGAACCGCGTCACCGTCGGGGGCCAGACGATGACCTGGCCGCACCTGGAGCGAGCGCTCGCTCTGAGCGACCAGATCGCGGCGGCTTGCGAGGCGGGCCACCTTCCGTCGAGCATGGTGCAACTTCTTCGGCAGCTGGGCGGTTGGTTCTTAGACACGAGCTCCGCGGCGGCCTCCGTGGCGCCCTGCAAGGCCGCTGTGTTCCTGAGTTACTTTTATGGCAGGAGAAACGTGCGGAGCGACGAATTAACAGCGGAGGTGCAGGCGTACTTCAACGAATTACAGGAGAGCGAGGAACCGTGGCGACTGGCGGGGCTGGTCGGCACCCTCGCTTCCTGGAAAATGAGAGAGGTCAAGGTATGAGACAAGACAATAGACGGGGTGGCGGCCACGGCGGCCACGGTGGCCACGGTGGCGAAGATCGCTCTCGACAGGTTCGGGAGATTATCGAGAAGTCGGCGGAGTTCATCCGGAAGGGCGAGAAACCGGATTGGCAGTTCCTGGTTGACTGGCCCAAGGCTCTTGCTCCGGCGCTGGGAGACAGTCGGACTGCTCTCCGGCGTTTGTACGATCACGTCGCGGGGATTCGACTGCGGATGCAGATGGATCCGAACGCGGACGCGATCCGCGAAGGGCTGCCAAAGCTGCAGCGGTTTGCCGTATATCAAAGCAATCGGCAGACGATCAAACAGTCCACAGCGCGCTGGATTGACGCTCATTGCCGTGCCGTGAACGAAGATCCGCAGAAGTTTCGACTGTTCTACGAGTTCTTCCAAAGCGTAATGGCATATCTACCGAGGTGAAATCATGAAACCATTGCAAAAGCATATCCCTGTAAAAGGTGTCTTCAAAGCGGTCACGGGCCTGCGCATCGGCGCCGGCGGCGGAGGGCTGGAGATCGGCGGCCTCGACAACCCGATTATTCGCCATCCGGTGACCAAAGAGCCCTACGTTCCCGGCTCGTCCGTAAAGGGCAAGTTGCGCTCGCTCTTGGAGGTGAACGAGTTCACGGTGGGCGGACGGCCCAAACCGCAACCGGAAACGAACGCGAGCCTGCCGGCGTGCGGTTGCGGAACGTGCGCCGTCTGTTGGCTTTTTGGTTGTGGCGACCCAAGACAAGCCTCCGAGCCAACCCGCTTCCTTTTCCGCGATTGCTATATCGTTGAGGAGGACCTCGAACGGCTTCGCCAGCTTCTCGAAGAGGGGATTTTCTTCAGCGAAGTCAAATCCGAAGTCGTCATGAGCCGCAAGACCGGCAAGGTGGGAGGAGGAGGACCGAGACCTGTGGACCGGATCGCTGCCGGTACGCGCCTCCATTTTGAAATGACAGTACGCGTCCTGGCTGGGGACAACGAAGAGGAGATGAAGGAAGCGCTGGTGGCGGCGATCCGACTTCTCGAAAAAGAGGGACTCGGCGGCTCCGTCAGCCGAGGGTACGGCAAAGTGCAGTTCCTCGAGCTCAAGTGGGGCGAGGAGGACCTGTTGCCCAAGCTCGGGCCGCGAGACGCCGGCACCCCTTCCCTTCACGCGGGAGCGTAGCGCGATCGGATGGAGTGGATCCGGGCAACCTTCGAGTGCCGCTCGCCGTATCTGTTCCCCGGTAGGAATTGCACCCTCTGGGGGCGGCTCTGCTGGATCGTCGCGGAGGGAGGACTGGACGGCGTCAGCCTGGACGACTGGTTCCAGTCCTACGAATCGGGGGAGCCGTATGTCGTCGTAGGCGATCTTCTTCCCTACGGGGAGATGCCTACGCCTGCGCTGTATCGCGCCGCGGCTGGTCTCGAAGACGTCCCGAAAAGCTACCCCCTCTCCGATTGGGAAAACGCGATTCGAGCGGGTCGCCTATCGGGAACGAAGAACGGGCAGGACCTCGCGGTCGTCGCGGTCGAACGAACGCACGTCTCACTCTCGCGGAGCAAGGGATCGGCGGCGGAGGGCGCGCTTTATACTGCGGAAGGGTGGTACAGTCCGGGCGGGATGGTGCTGTACGCCCTGGCGCATGAGGGCATCGGCGCTCCCGGCGTGCAAAAGCTGCTCGAAGCGCTCTGCGAGGAGGGCTGGGGGCTTCGGCGAAACGTAGGATACGGTCAACTCAAACTGATTTCGTGCGAGCCGATGGAATCGCCGAAGTTTGAAGGCAACGACCTCTTCGTCACACTCGGCCACATCCACCCGACGGAGGACCTGCCGGCCGAGGGATGGTGGCGTTGGACGGGTGTGCCGGTCATCCCGCACGACCCCGACTCGCGGCGGGCGATGATCGACCCGGAACGCGAAGACAATCATCCGCTCAGCCGCTATCACTTCACGACGATGCTTCAGCCGGGAGCGACCTTCCGCGGCGCCCCGCAACAACCGTTCGCCGGGGCGGTCCTCAAGTACCAGGCGGGCAACCGAACGCTGTATCACTACGGCATGTCCCCGGTGCTGCCGATCGCAGAACCGAAGTCAGACGGAGGCGCGGCATGAGCAAGGAAACGACCGGACTGGTGATGACGGTTGGAACGAGTCTCCAAGTCGAGCTGCACACCCTCCGCAAGTTGAAACCCGACTTCGTAGTTTTGCTGACCACCGATACAGGGACCGACGACGCTATCAATAAGATTCGGTCGGAGTGTCGAGAGATCCCTGACGCGAACTGGGAGATCCGGCGATTCCCCGACCAAAGCGAAAGCCTGCCGCAGGTCATCGAGCATTGGCACGAGGCGCACCGGTGGCTGCGCGAGAAGGGCGTCAGCAGGATCTACGCCGACTTCACCGGCGGAAGGAAGTGGATGTCCGCGGGCCTCTTGATGGGCGCGATTCGATCCGACGCGATCCCCGTCTACGTGAACGCCAAGTACGAAGACGGAAAACCGAAGAAGGGCACCGAGAGGCTCGACCGACTGGACGACCTCAGAAAGAGTCTCTGGCGCTCGCGAATGCAGGAGGCTGTGCGGGAGTTCAACCGTTTCGCGTTCCAAACTGCCACAACACTGTTCGATGACATCTACAAAGACCGAGCGGCGCTCACCCTCTCTCAGGAGGCTCTGGCAAGAACTCTCAAGCTGACGACGGAGGTGGTTGCAGAGTGGGATCGCTTTGCGCACCTCGCCGCGGAAGGAAGGCCAGGAAAGACGGCGACGAGAATTCGGAACCAGATGCCCGATCTGAAGCGCGCCTGCCGGGAACTAGGCCTGCACGCGTTCTGCGAATGGGCCGAAAAGATGGAGAAGCTGGCGGATGACATCAAGCTTCTTGACAACGATCCCGACGAAAAGTACCGCATCACGGACCTCTATCAGAACGCGAAAAGGCGCATCAAGACTGGAGCCTACGAGGATGCCGTCGCACGCCTCTATCGCTGTAGCGAGGCGTTGGTTGACCACGTCCTTAGGCGCCGCGGTAACGAATCGGCGAACCTCCGCGGCCTCAAAGAAAAAATCGTGTGGATGATCGAGAACGGCGCAAAAGAATACAAACTATTCGTTGACGATGGAAAGACCCTCGAGGAGAACAAGCTGCGGTACCGATTCCCCAGCGATGCCCGAAACCAGTCCGTGCTCGCGCACGGTTGGATAGCCGTTCAGAAGGATACGGCGGAGAAGTATGCCTGCTGGGCGGAGGACACGATGCGCGAGCTGGGATTCGAGCTCGAGCGATTTGAGTTACCTCGGATGCCGGAGGAATGGACATGATTGCGGAAACTCTCGTAGTACCTGAGTTCGTCTATCGTACCGTGTTCGTTGTCCCCACCAAGCCAGATGGAGACCAGCGGGGATTTGCGGACTTCGCCCGGGCGCATTTCTATCAGGTTCATAAACTCTTGTGTATGGGTTATCCAGACAGGGAGGCGGCCAAAGCGGCTCGAATCCTCTTTCGATTTGACGAGGAGGACGAGTTGGGCTGTTTGCTCGTGCAGAGTCTAAGCGAGCCGGACTACTCGCGGCTCCTCCCACAGCTGGAGAAAGAAGGGATCTCCGTCCAAGGACCCGAGCGAGTGCCGGTGCCCCGCTACGAGCCTGGCACGCGCCTTCGGTTTCGCCTGCTTGCCAAACCGGCTAAACGCACCGGCGCGAAGGGGAACCCGAGGAAGAAGCGAGTCACCTTGCGGTCGGAAGCGGAGCAGCTGGCGTGGCTGGAGCGGAAGGGCGAGGAGAACGGCTTCTCTGTGGTGCAAGCGCTGGTGACCGACCGGATCTGGCACGACGACAAGGACGCTCGCAACCGCGACAAAGCGCTGCACGCCACGCAGTTCGACGGCTTCCTTCGGGTGCGGGACGCTCAGGCGCTGCGACGCGCGCTGGCCTTCGGGATCGGGTCCCAGAAGGCGTACGGTTTCGGCTTGTTGTCGGTTCGGAGAGCGGAGTAGAAGCGTGGCCAATCATAGCGTATATATAAAACCGCTGTGATTATATCTGGTGATTTTGCTGGGCAAATAATGAGAATTTTTTGTACCTCTGCGCGATTTTCCAGGTAATTGTACTTAATGCGATTTCGGGCCCTTGACAAAAGGGAGAGAAAGCGGGCAAAATCGGACCGCGATATCTATCCGCCCCACACGCGTGGGGATGTAACTGACCACATCACCGGCATAGAGGGGCGGGTGTGGATCCGCCCCACACGCGTGGGGATGTAACCCGTCCCTTCCCCACGCCTTCGCCCTCGATGGTATCCGCCCCACACGCGTGGGGATGTAACGCATGGACATTTCACAGGAAGAACGGGTGGTGGTATCCGCCCCACACGCGTGGGGATGTAACCCTTTGGGGCGGAGTAGGTACGTTATCTTGAGTTATCCGCCCCACACGCGTGGGGATGTAACATCAACATTCACGCGGGACCTACGAAGGAGTGAATCCGCCCCACACGCGTGGGGATGTAACACCGGGGGGGTACCCGGGGGTAGGGGAGCCCTGGCATCCGCCCCACACGCGTGGGGATGTAACACCGCAGGATTGCGCGCGATCGGGAAAGATTCGCATCCGCCCCACACGCGTGGGGATGTAACAATGTGATAGTTCATGTTTCAAAACCTCCGTTTATCCGCCCCACACGCGTGGGGATGTAACAGCTTCCTGAATGCAATTCAGGAAATCCTCGAGATCCGCCCCACACGCGTGGGGATGTAACGCCCCCTGATCGCTACCCACGCCTCATACAGGGCATCCGCCCCACACGCGTGGGGATGTAACCATTGGTCAGAATGGACTTCTGGGACTCTGAGTATCCGCCCCACACGCGTGGGGATGTAACCCATGCCCTCGCGCCCATTCAGCAAGGGGGACGCATCCGCCCCACACGCGTGGGGATGTAACAATCCGAGTGGACGCATGGAGATTCGCGTCACCATCCGCCCCACACGCGTGGGGATGTAACACGATTGCGACGATGTCAAGATCGATTGGGAGAATCCGCCCCACACGCGTGGGGATGTAACCAGTGGGCGCATAAGAATCTTTGTCACTCCGTGGATCCGCCCCACACGCGTGGGGATGTAACGAAAAGATCACCAACGAATCCCATTTATCCTATCATCCGCCCCACACGCGTGGGGATGTAACTTGTCCATGAGGTGACTTTGATAGTCACCTTGTATCCGCCCCACACGCGTGGGGATGTAACGTTGTGCCACGCAGCAGATGAGCGCCACGGTAATATCCGCCCCACACGCGTGGGGATGTAACGGATCCACGGCTCCCTCTGTAGATATAGACGATATCCGCCCCACACGCGTGGGGATGTAACGCGCCGATGGCTGCCAAATTGAGCAGCAGGATCTATCCGCCCCACACGCGTGGGGATGTAACGTATTCGTATTTCATTTTCATACCTCCTTTTAGATCCGCCCCACACGCGTGGGGATGTAACAGGCCACCTTTGTTCTTTTGAATGAAGAGTGGTATCCGCCCCACACGCGTGGGGATGTAACCGCCACGGCCACGACGATGACCCCGTAAAGGGCATCCGCCCCACACGCGTGGGGATGAAACGGCCTGGCGACGGCGGTCGTCGGGCAGCAGCCACATCCGCCCCACACGCGTGGGGATGTAACAGTTCCGCCATGAGTTGAGCGAGGTTGTTGTTCTATCCGCCCCACACGCGTGGGGCTGCATCTGATTTCTACGGGCGACAGCCTGGGCACTTAATATCGGAGGGGTTATCGAGTCCGAGTTTAGGGGGGAGCGCCCAAGGCTCGTGCGGGGAGTGGCGCGTATCGGACCTTAATAAATGGGGAATGTGCGCGTTCTCACGCCTGCTCTTCCGCCCGGGCGGGGACGTCCGTGATCAGGCGTGCGCCGCGTTTGAAGGTGAAGTAGTTCAGCGCCCACTGGGTCAGCACGAGTAGGCGGTTTTCGAAGTCGATCAGATAGTAGATGTGCACGAGCGCCCAGACGAGCCAGGCGAGGAACCCGTTGAACCGGAGGCGCCAGATGTCCGCCACGGCGGCGCCGCGCCCGATGACGGCGAGAATGCCCTTGTCGCAGTATCGGAACGACCCCAGGCTCTTCCCTTCTGCTCGAGCGCGGAGCAGACGGCCGACGTACGCGCCCATCTGCATCGCGGCGGGAGCCACCCCGGGAGTAGGCTCTGGAGTTCGCGCCAGGTCTCCGATCACGAACACGTCGGGGTGGGAAGGGACGCTCAGGTCCGGCCGAACGAGGATGCGCCCGCTCTCGTCGGTCCTTGCAGCGAGCCGATCGGCGACGATCCTGCCGAACGACGTCGCGCGGACACCCGCCGCCCAGACGATCGTGCCGGCGTGGACGGTTTCCTCTTTCTCTTCGGATCGGAGAGCCACGCGCCCCTCGGTGTGGAGGATCTTCGCGAACGTGCGCAGACGGACCTGCACGCCGAGGCGCTCGAGGCGGCGCTGGGCGAGGCGGGAGAGTTTGGGGTGATAGGCGGGGAGCAATCGTTCGGCTCCCTCCACGAGAAGGATTCTCGCTTCCTCGGGTCGGATGCTTCGGAACTCTCCCCGCAACGTTTTCCGCGCAAGCTCCGCGAGGGCGCCCGCCATCTCGACGCCCGTTGGCCCGCCGCCCACGATCAGAAAGGTGAGTAAACGACTTCTTTCTTCGGGATCCTTGGATGTTTCTGCCAGCTCGAAGGCGGTAAGGATCCTCCGCCGAACGTCGAGAGCGTCTTCGAGGGACTTCAGTCCGGGTGCGACCCCTTCCCACCAGTCGGGGTTGCCGAAGTAGTCGTGTCGCACGCCGGTGGCGACGATGAGGAAATCGTACGGGATCTCTCCGTCCTCGGTGTGGACGCGTTTGTTGCCGACGTCGAGGTCGGTGGCTCGCGTCATTCGGATTCGTACGTTCTTGGCGCGCTTGAGGATCGCGCGGAGCGGGTGCGAGATGTCGGCGGGCGAGAGCTGCCCGATGGCGACCTGATAGAGCAGCGGCTGGAAGAGGTGGTAGTTGCGCTCGTCTATTAGGACGACTTCATAGGGAGAGTTACGGAGGGCTTTAGCGGCGCTGAGTCCCGCGAAGCCGCCGCCTAAGATGACGACCTTCTTCTTGGATGAGACCGAACCTTGCGCCATGCCGGGCAATCGTATTTTGCCATCTCTTCCTACGTCAAGAAACGCGCCCCCCGCTGCAACCTTTTTGCGATTTGCGGCGTCCAAACTCAAGCGTCTCTTTGTTCGCTCGAATGGGCGCCGAAGAGAGGAACCAAACTATGGCAATGCTGAAGAACCTGAATCGGAATCGGATCACTCGGAAGCGGTTGATGCGGAAGCTCGACTTCCGGCTGACCTCTTGCGCCTACCCGGGCTGCCGGCGCGTCGGTCGGGTCCGGCTGTGGACGGAGGACGGTCGGGCGGTCGCGTTCTGCAAGGTGCACGCGCTTTACGTGGCGGAGCCTGCGGACGACGGCCACAACCGCCGCCTGGGTCCTTTCGACCTTTAAGCTAGCCTCGGTTGGAATGGGAGCGGGCGGCCTTCGGGCCGCCCCTCTCTTTTTTGGCCCGATCGGGCTACTGCGGACGAACCGGCGTGTGGGCGCGCTCGCCTACGACGGTAGTCCAGGGGCGGACGCGCCATCGGCGCACGAGGCCGTTGCGGACGTAGGGATCGGCCTCGGCGAACCGCTTGACGGAATCCTCGTTCTCTGTTTCGAAGAGCAAGACGGCTTGGTCCACCGGATCGCTGAGCGCACCCGCCAAGAGAAGTTCGCCCCGTTCGGCAGCCTCCCAGGCGAGGGCGAGGTGTTCAGCGCGGAACTCGGGCCGTCGTTCGAGGTAGTCCTCAGCGAGGTCGTAGATCAGCAGGAAGTGCACGGTACGAGTATGGCGCGGGGCGCTTAGTCTTCGTCGCTCCCGAACGCGGGCGCGGAGTAGTTCGGCGGTTCCTTGGTGATCCAGACGTCGTGCGGATGGGATTCCCGCAAGCCGGCGTTCGTGATCTGGATGAATTCGGCCTTCTCGCGCAACTCTTGCAGGTTTGCGGCGCCGACATATCCCATTCCCGAACGGATTCCGCCTACGAGCTGTACCATCGTTTCATGTAGCGGGCCTTTGTAGGGCACGCGCCCCTCGACGCCCTCCGGAACGATGGCGGCGCCGTCTTTGATGGCGAAGTAGCGGTCGGAACTTCCCTGCTTCATCGCGCCGACACTACCCATGCCGCGATAGACCTTGTAGGCTCGGTTGCGATACATTTCGATATCGCCGGGGCTTTCGTCGCAGCCGGCGAACATGTTGCCCATCATGACCGCGCTGGCGCCGGCAGCCAGACACTTCAGAATGTCGCCGCTGGAACGGACTCCGCCATCGGCAATCGTGGTAACCCCAAGCTTGAGCGCGGCCTGCGCGCATTCGAGGACGGCGCTGAACTGGGGAACGCCGACGCCCGCCACGACTCGCGTCGTGCAGATGCTGCCAGCGCCGATTCCGACGCGAAGGCAGTCTGCACCCAGGTCGGCCAGCTCTTTGACGCCAGCTTCGTCTACCACATTGCCGGCAACGACAGGGAGGTCGGGCAGTTTCTGTTTCAGCATTTTCAGGCATTCCATGACGCCTCTGCTGTGCCCGTGCGCGGCGTCAATTACGATGAAATCCACGCCTGCATCCTGCAAGGCCTTCGCACGCTCGTACGGTTGGCGGAGCGCTCCGATGGCTGCGCCGACGACGAGGCGTCCCTTGGAATCCTTCGTGGCGTTCGGGTGCTGCTTGACCTTCAGGATGTCCTTGATCGTGATCAGGCCTTGGAGTTTGCCGTGTTCATCCACGAGGGGGAGCTTCTCGATTCGATGTTCCTGGAGGATCGCTTGCGCCTGTTCGAGCGTTGTGCCGACCTTGCCGGTGATCAGCTTGCCCGAGGTCATCCGATCGCGAATCGGTCGGCTAAAATCGGTTTCAAAGCGGATGTCGCGGTTCGTGAGAATTCCGACGAGGGTGCCCTCTTCGTCGGTAATCGGGACGCCGCTGATGTGGTAGCGCTCCATGATGGCGAGAGCGTCCTGGATCGTGTCGTCTGGGCTGAGGCGGATCGGGTTGTGGATGATTCCGTGCTCGCTCCGCTTGACGCGATCCACCATGTCCGCTTGGTCTTCGATGGACATGTTCCGGTGAATGACGCCCACTCCGCCTTCGCGCGCCATAGCGATCGCCATTCGGGCTTCGGTAACCGTGTCCATCGGAGCGGAGACCAGGGGGACGTGCAGCCGAATTCCAGGCAGCAACTCGGTGGAGGTGTCAACCTCGTGGGGCAGGACCTCGGTCCGCTTCGGCTGCAGGAGCACATCGTCAAAACTGAGTTTGACCGGGAACGTCACGCTCGACCTCTCGTCATGGCTTCCCGATGATTATGACACGGCCGCCCCGGCGATTGCGCTACCCGTAAAGGATACCGGATTTATCGCACACCCTATACAAATCTGGCAACTTTACTTAATCGAATTCCGCTGATTGCCTGTAGAGTGAAAGTTGATGTTCCGAAAGGGCGGCGCAACCAAGCTTCTGACGTGGGCGGCAATGTTCGCTCTCTGGGTGGTGCTCCTGGCTGCTTGGGCGATTCAGCTTGGGCTACGGCCAGCCGAGTCTCACGAAGAGCAACCGAAAGCGGCCAGTTTCTTCTCCAAGCTGGATCCGCCGATTGGATATAGGGTAAATCTCCCTGACAAGGACGTGTTTGGATCCCCGATTCGCAAGGAGGACTCGGAGGTGGTGGACGTGCTCTTGATCACGGCTGGCACCTGCAACAGCTGCGCCAAGAACAAGATCCACCCTGAAGAGCTGGCTGCCGAGAACTTTTCGCAGGTGATCCTCGTGTTCCGGTCGTCGGAGCGGGAGGTGCGAGAACACTTCGGCAATGGGAGAAGGGATCTCCGGTACGTGGCGGATCCGGACGGCGCCATCACGAGGGGATTGAACGCGTATTTCACTCCGCGCTTCTACGCTCTCGATCGAAGCCACACGTTGCGGAAGTTGCAATCGGCTCCGATGGAGAAGCTGTTCGAGGACCGCGCGTTATTCCAACTCTCAAAGGGAGAAAACAAGAATGCGAAATAGAGCGATGACAATGGTTGAGGTATTGAGCGTCACGGCGATCCTTGCTCTGCTGTCCGCTCTGATGTATCCCGTCATCCGGGGGCAGATCGGACGCGCGAAGGTGGCTCAGTGCGTGAGCAAGCTTCGGCAAGTACACACGGCGATCATGCTCTACCGCGAGAACCAGTCGGAGACGGTCCCGTATGGGTACTCGGACGAGATGGGTCTGCCGCCTCAGGCCATGTATACGCTGGTCCAAGGGGGTTATCTCACGCGCGAGGACGTAACTTGCTCTCTCGGCTTTTATCCGGGGCCGGGCAAGCCTGGCGTGTTCCACGTCTTCTGGTCCCCTCGCGAGCTGGGAAGCGCGGCCCAGCAGTGGCTTCGCTACGTCCAATCCCGCAAGGAGAAGGCAGTGTTGGTTACGGATATGAACCACGATCCGGCGTCATCCATTATGTCTTCCTATGAAGAACACCTCGGGATTGGCGTGTATCTCGATGGCCACGTGAGCGTGTATCGCAAGACTGGCCTGATGTACCACCCATCCTGGTGGGACGATTTGGGCGGAGACGAGTGAATCCGCCGGCTCTCATTTCCTATTCATATCAGAAAGGAGGATCATGGAAACATGAAACAGCAACTGAAGAAACTGGCTTTGCTCGCGGTGGCGGCAGCCATTGCGATCGGCGCCCCGCACGCTGTCGCAAGCCTCGGGGAGTTCTGCTTTGAGGATTGTCCTCGAGTGGACGCGCATTGCCCCGGCGACTGCATGCCTTGGAACATGTGGTCTGTCACGGAGTGCTCCGACTGGCCTGGCCTGATCTGCTGCGAGTGCTGGTACGGCGTGCTCTACTGCCAATGCCCGGACGGAAGCATCCAATCCTTCGGCTTCCAGGGCGGACGGCAGGGCCCAGGCATCTGCCTGCATTTCCCGAATCGTGAGGGCTGTATCTTCACGGGTGAGGTAAAGTACAACTAACAGAACTGAGGCATCGAAACTCATGGTAACGCCGAGAAGGGTTGAAAGAAAGCTGGGGTCGCCGATCCTGCTGGTGGCTGGAGCGGTGTCCTTCGCCGTCCTCGTTTGGATGGCGTTGGCATCGCTCCGCAAACCAGACCTGGAGGGGATCGCCCAATCTGCTATCCAAGCCACGCTCAATAACGATCCTGATGCGTACTACGAACTGTTGATCGATCGGGAAAAGGAGATGCTCTCCAGGGAGCAGTTCCGGAAGCTCTGGGAAATCTCCGTCGAGCCCCGCCTGAGCGGATTCCGCGCCACGGGGAAGATTGAGACTCACGACAACGAGTTTCAAGCCCTCGCCGTCGTTCGCCTGACGAATGACAAGGGAACGGAGTTGACCTACGCGGTGAACTCGGACCTTACCGATCGGTGGGCCGGTGTGAAGACGACATCCGTTCTCACGGCAGCCTGGCTCGCGGAACATTTGACCAGGGTGCCCGGCACGCCGGAGGACGAGGTGGACGCCCTCAAGTCATGGGTCACAGGGCTCACCGAGGACCTTCCGAAACTTCGCGAGGCCGGCATCACATCCATCCCGAATCCGGAGACGCACAAGCCCATCCCGCTGGACAAGCTCCTCGAGATTTGGCAGGGGTTCCTGGCGGAGGCGGCGAGGCACGATTCGGGCGAGGCGTAGCAACGCGCGGTCCGGTGCGTCGTGTAGAATGGCGGACGGCAATGACGCCGTTCGCCTTCGTGATCCATCCCATTGATGCCCGCCGCGACGTGGCGCGGAAGTATCCCATCGCGCGATACCTGCCGGAGCCGGTCATCGAGTGGTTCCTGAAGCGGAAAAGCGCGCAGGTGCTCAGCGAGATCAAGGGGATCCGTAGCGCGACGGGCGCAGAAACGAAGGGTTGGTTCATTGGCTGCCCGCTGACGCCGAAGATGATGCTCGAGCTGCCGCTCGACTTTGTCTATGACAAGATTCTGGAATGTTGCGAGCTTGCGGCCGATCTGGGCGCCAAGATCATCGGCCTGGGCGCGTTCACGGCCGTCGTGGGCGACGGCGGTGAAACGATTGCCAAGCGAAGCCCCATTCCCGTAACCACAGGAAACAGCTACACGGTGGCGACGGCGATGGATGGCACCATGGAAGCGGCGAAACTCCTCGGCATCCAACCAAGCCAAGCGGTGCTGGCGGTGGTCGGCGCGACTGGCTCGATCGGTCGAACCTGCGCAATCCTGATGGCGCCCTCGTTCGCCAAAACAATCCTGGTCGGAAGAGACTACGAGCGAACGGCCGCCGTCGCGAGCGAGGCCAGCAAGGCGGGTGGGAATGTGGAGGCAACGACCGACATCGAGCGAATCCGGGAGGCCGACGTAATCGTCACCGTAACCAGCGCCGGCGGAGCGTTGATCGAGCCACACATGCTGAAGAGCGGGAGCGTCATTTGCGACGTCGCACGCCCCCGCGATGTAAGCCTGCGCGTCGCCCAAGAGCGGAAGGACGTGCTCGTGATCGAGGGTGGGGTCGTCGAGGTGCCGGGCGAGGTAGACTTTGGCTTCAACTTCGGCTTTCCGCCCAAAACCGCGTACGCCTGCATGAGCGAGACAATGCTCTTGGCCCTCGAGAATCGTCCGGAGCCCTTCACAGTGGGCAAGACCGTTTCACCCGACCAAGTGCGGGAGATCGAGCAGCTGGCGCAAAAGCATGGATTCCACTTGGCTGGATTTCGAAGCTTCGAGAAACCCGTGAGCGAGGAGACGATTCGCGAGGTTCTTCGGCACGTGAAACGCTCCGATTCGCTCAACGCGCGAGTCGAGGCAGCTCCCGAGGCGTGAAACTCGTCTCCGACCTACCTTGGTACGCTTGCAAAAAGGGCAAGCAGCATCAGGATCGAAAATGCGATCAGCGTGACTGCACAACCCTTGCCTACGGGATCCATCGTTCTCGTCTTCCCGTATCCCTCGGGAGCTATCAAGCACGTGGCGCCTACCCATAATGACACGATGAGTAGGCCAAAGAGAAGTGAGACGATAGCGCCCCCCTCACTGGGATCAGCCGGCGCAAGCATCCAGATCAAAGGGTATCCGAGTCCGTGCAATGCCCAGAGGGGTGAGTATCCGACGTTCTTGAGGCGTTGACTCACTACCCACATTCCGACAAGAAGAAAGATCAAAGCGACAACCGGAGCGTCCTCCCGACCACTTGATTGAGCAATCGTAAACGGCACGCCCAATCCAAAGCTCCACAGCCAATAGATCTCCCGCTTCATCCCTCCAAACGAGGGCGGAGGCTCACCCTCCGGCCGGGGCGGCTGCATTTCCTCTTGAGAGCGCTCGTCAGCGTCCTCTTGGCTCGAGTCCGCCGGTTCGCGCCATGGAACCTTGCCTTCCGGGGATTCACCTGACTGCATCTTCCTTTCCCTGCAATTGCCATTATACACGATTTTGGGTACGATGCGTGCTAAGTGCTGTTGAGGCGACCCCGGACTGCCCTCGCGGTCCAAGGATGCCCTGCGGCACCGTTAACCGACCCAGGGCCCATCCCTTCACGGTTCTCGACTCACTTCCCACTCCGTGCTCGACCTTCGCCGTACTTCTTCGACCCACAGTTCCCTTCGCCGCTCGTATTGATCCTCCTCTACGGCATCCAGGACCTCTTGCAGGTGCTGGCTCCGGTATTTTCCGACTCTTTCCAATTGTCCAGAGGCGGATGCTGGATCCGGCTCCGTTGAGTCGTCCTTTGGAACTGCTCCCGTGAGCGCAAAGAACGCATAGCATGTGAGTATCAGAACGCCGAAGAACTGCGCAAGCCCCCTCCTGGTTATCCATTCCAGAGTGTCATCGTGTTCGTCATCGCACCAAATGGACCAAACAGCTTCGATGTTGGCGAACGGGAAGAACAGCAAGAAGATTGGCCAAGCTGAGCCTCTCGCGTTTCGCAGCCGGTGCCAAACTGCCCAAAGCATAATGAATCCCCACAACAGGCCGTACGCTTCTAAAACGTAATAGGCGCAGACGGGTTTTCGGTACCAGGCTGGCGGAAGGATCCCATCGTTTTGGTCTGGCCTGGCGAAGGGAAGACAATGCAGCAAGATGATGAGCAGTACTATGAAGGCCAAGTAAAGCAACACGAACTGCTCGCGAGTCAGGCCGCGCTCCCGAACGGCGGCCAAGAACTCCCGGAGGCCGGGAGGCGAGCCCATCGGCTCTTGCTCGCCGGCCGGCGGCGGCTCCGTGCCTTCTGTCGTCGTTCCCCTCCATCTGCGGGAGTGTGTGGTCATAGTTATATTTTACCTGCCGGCCGCAACACACAAGGTGGGCGCCTCAGCAGGGTAGCGACGGCTATCCGAAGCGACTCAGGAGGAGGATGAAAAGGACGACTCCAAGAAGCCCGCCGATAATGCAACCGTTGCCGACGCGATCGAGCTTCTTGACCCGCGCAAAGTTCTCCGGCCCGAACAAACACACGGCTATGAGCCATATGTTGGCGATCGGTACCACTAGCAGGCCCGCCAGCAGCGGTTCGTATCCGAGGTTCTTGAGCCTTTGGAAAAACATCCACATCAGGATGGGAACGAAGAGAACGTATCCGGCGAGCGCCGACTCACCAAAGGTGGCGCGAGCGACGCCAAGAACGATGCTGGCCGGAAAGTAGTACATCCAGAATACTTCGCGCTTCATTCCGCCCGGCGACGCCGGTGTGCCCGGGGCCTGCAGAATGGGAGGAGGCGTCGGCTCAGTCTCACCCGGTGCGCTCGAGCCACCGTTCGAGCGTTTGGGTACGTTGTACGGGTCGTGTTCCGAAAACGAATTCACCGTAGCCCTCCCCTATTGCTTTGGGCTATCCGTTTTGGGCCGCTATTCCGGACGAGGACCGATCTGGCCGCCGAGCCGAAGCGCAGGATACAACGCGTACAGCAGGATCGGCACCGCGTAGATGAGCATAAAGAACCTGCCTACCCGGACGCCAAACTCCATGCCGCGCATCTCCTCTTCTGACTTTGCTTGCTCCTGTAACGACCGAAGTATCGCTTCCTCTTTCGCCGGAAACTGAAGAAAACTGTAAATCAGATAGAGGATGCTGACCGTACCCATGGCGACGAGCAGCTGCATCCCCCACTTCCGGCCCATGGCAAGCCCGATCGAGCCGACGAGCATGCCAATGTTTGCGAGCAGGCTCACAGCAGTCTCCCAGGCTTGAGGCCGCAGTTCCGGCGGCACCTCCGCACCCGGGCCCACGGCCTGGCTCACCGCACCAAAAACGCCGAGCACCGCGCAACACGAAAACAGGACGATCCCCAGGATCCCAAGCACGCGATCCCCTTGGAAGACACTCGGACCAGGACTCAGTTGCTGATAAGGCTGTTGTTCCATGACTCTCCTCCTCAGCCGCGAGTATATCTGCTCCCGCGCCGATCAAGCGTCCTCGCCAAAAGGCCATGTGGGCAACGTGCACCGAAGCGGCCGATCCTGGCGGTATCCCAGTGCGTACTCGGCCTGCACGAGCGTATGGATCTCTCGGGTTCCTTCGTAGATAATCGCGCCACGCGAGTTTCGGAAGTACCGCTCCACCGGAAACTCGTCGCAATAGCCGTATGCGCCGTGAATTTCGATCGCGTCGTGCGCAGCCTGGAAGGCGTTGTTGCAGTTGATCCACTTGGCCAAAGAGACTTCCCGCGTGTGACGCATGCCGACGTTCTTCATCCAGCCAACTTTGTAATATAGCAGTCGGCCGATGTCTACACCGGCGACCATGTTGGCGATCATCTGCTGAACGAGTTGCTTCTTGCCGATCGGTTCGCCCGCGACCGTTCGCTCGTTCGCATACGGAATGCAGGCATCCAGGCAGGCCTGGATGATTCCGACGGCGCCGGCCGCCACTGTGTAGCGCCCGTGATCAAGCGCGCTCATGGCGATCTTGAAGCCCTCGCCCTCTTCGCCGATGCGGTTCTCTTCCGGCACCCGGACGTTCTCGAAGAAGATCTGTCCGGTGTTGCCGGCCCGAACTCCCAACTTCCCTTTGATCGGTCGCGATGAGAACCCGGGCCGATCGCGCTCGACGATGAAGGCGCTCATCCCTCGCGCGGGCGAGTCGGCGTTCGGGTCGGTGACGGCGATGACCAGGAACTGGTCGGCGAAGTCGCTCAGCGAGATCCACGTCTTCTCGCCATTCAGGATGTACTCGTTCCCTACCTTTTCTGCGCGCGTGCGAATGTGTACCGCGTCGGAACCGGCGTTCGGCTCCGTCAGCCCGAACGCTCCGATCTTCTCGCCTCGGGCCAATGGCGGCAGAAACCGCGCTTTCTGCTCAGGCGTCCCCCATTGGAGCAGAGTCAGACAATGGAGCCCGCTATGGACGCTCATGACGACGCGCGCGCTCGTGTCCGCGCGTTCGAGCTCTTCGCACACGATGCCAAGGCTGATGTAGTCAGTGTCTTGCCCGTCGTACTTGGCGGGAAGGGCCACGCCGGTCAGCCCCGCGGCCGCCATTTTCTTGAGAAAGTCCGGATCGGGTTCGTGCTTGGCGTCCCGCTCGCGGATGGTAGGCAGGATGTGCGTCTCGGCGAACTTGCGCGCGCTTTCGCGAATCAGCTCGTGCTCTTGGGTCAGGGTGAAGTCCATTCGCTCGGATTGTACCGAAGGGGATGTGGCACTTTTGCCGCGTCGGTTTCGGTAGTCTAAGCCGGAGGATATGCGATGAGAAAGACGTTACCCACTTCCCTTCTCGTCCTTTGCCTGGCTACCTCCGTCTTTGCGCAAGGCGGGCGAGGGCCAGGCGGCCCAGGCGGAGCGACCGGGCAACGACCAGGCACCCAGCAACAGCAGGGACCCAAGCCCTATGAGGACGTCGTAACCAGCGACTACTCGACCCAAGAGGGCATGTTCAAGGTTCATCGGCATGAAGAGAAGCTTCTCTTCGAGATTCCCAAGAGCCTGTTGGGTCGCGATATGTTGTGGGTCACCGAAATCCGCAAGACGCCCGCGGGCGGTTACGGCGGAACTGCGGCAGGGGATCGCGTTGTTCGCTGGGAGCAGCGAGGGGACAAGATTCTGCTGCGCACGGTGAACTACACGATTCGGGCCACCCAGGGCGATCGGATCAAACTGGCGGTGGAAGCGTCCAACGTTTCCCCCATCGTCGAAGTGTTCGACGTGCAGGCCAGAAATGACCAGGGCGATCCTGTCATTGACGTCTCGCGATTCTTCGTCAGCGACCCCCCCGAATTCTCTGTGCGGAGCCGCCTCGGGGTCGGCGCTCTCGATGCGAGCCGAAGCTTCTTGGACGATGTCTTCGCTTTTCCGAACAACGTGAACGTGACGAGCACGCTTACGTTCCGCGAGGGCGCAGGCGCGCAGGCTGGCGGAGGATTCCGGTTAGGCGGGGCGGCAGCGGGCGGTCCGAGCAATACGGCGGTCGTCCATTACAGTATTACATTGCTGCCCGAAAAGCCTATGATGGGGCGATTGTTCGACGATCGCGTCGGCTACTTCACCGTCAGCTTCCAGGACTATGGCACGGACGAGCATCGTGTCGCCGAGCGCCGATTCATCACTCGATACCGACTCGAGAAGAAGGATCCGGACGCGCCGCTCAGCGAACCGGTGAAGCCGATCATCTACTACATCAGCCCCGAAGTGCCCGAAAAGTGGCGCCCCTACGTAAAGCAGGGCGTCGAGGACTGGCAAGTTGCCTTCGAGCAGGCCGGGTTCAAGAACGCCATCCTCGCGATGGATCCGCCAGACGATCCCTCGTGGAGTCCGGAGGACGCGAGATACTCGGTGATCCGGTGGGCCCCCACGCCAACGGAGAACGCGATGGGCCCGCATGTGCACGACCCGCGATCCGGTGAGATTATCTCGGCCCATATCATCGTTTGGCACAATATTCTGAACCTGCTCACGAGATGGTATTTCACGCAAGCCTCGCCGAATGACCCTCAGGCCCAGAAGCTGCCGTTCCCAGACGAGTTGATGGGCGAGCTTGTGCGCTACGTCGTGGCGCACGAGGTTGGGCATACGCTCGGCTTGCAGCACAACTTCAAGGCGTCGTCAGCCTATACCGTCGAGCAGCTCCGGGATCCCGACTTCACGCACAAATATGGAAATGAAGCGAGCATCATGGACTACGGTCGCTTCAACTACGTCGCGCAGCCGGGAGACGGCGCTCGTCTCATCCCGATGATCGGGCCCTACGACAAGTTTGCGATCGAATGGGGATACAAACCGATCCCGGGCGCCCAAGACCCAGAGGACGAAAAGCGGGAGCTTGATCTGATCGCCTCTCGCCAGGTCAACGATCCCACGCTGCGCTTTGGCGCAAACCGAGCCGGCATGGATCCGTCCCAGCAGTCGGAAGATCTTGGTTCCGACGGCGTAGAAGCGACCCGCCTCGGATTGAAGAACCTCCGCAGGGTCATGAGCTACCTCATGCCGGCGACGGCGAAGTTCGGCGAGAACTACGACGACCTCGAAGCGATGTACGGCAATGTCTGGGGCCAATACAACCTGGAACTTGGACACGTGGCGAACATCGTGGGCGGAGTCGTGATGACGAACTATCACGTTGGACGCGGCGGTGATCCGTATCAGATGGTTCCGAAAGAACGCCAGAAGGCGGCGGTGCAGCTACTCGCCGAGGAGTGCCTCAAGACGCCCACCTGGCTCATGCCGGAAACCGTCTTGCGAAAGCTCGGTCCGGAAGGGGCGGCCGACCGACTCGCCGCTTCCCAGAATCGAGTCCTCGGTCAGCTTCTCAACGATGCGCGACTCGAGCGACTCATGGATCTCGAGCAGCGCTTCGGCCAGGAAGCCTACTCGGTTCGCGAGCTGCTCAACGACCTACGAGGCGCGATCTTCACCGAGCTGACTGCGCAAAAACCGAAGGTGGACCTGTATCGGCGTGCGCTCCAACGCAACTATGTGGGCCTGCTCATCGGAAAGGTGTCGAATACGAGCAGTGAGGTCCGCGCGCGCGCCATCGGCGAACTCCGGCAGATCGTGAATCTCGTTCGCAGGGCGATCCCGAACGCGGCCGACCTGGAAACCGGCCTGCACCTGGACGACCTGCGTCGTCTGATCGAGGATGCGCTGACACATCCGCCGCAGCAGGCTCAGGCTCAGGCGGCGGCGACGACGCCAAACTTCCCTCGGAGACCGCCGGGCGAGATCCGCTGAAGTGAAGCGCGTCGTATCCGTTAGCCTCGGATCGAGCAAGAGAGACAAGTCGAGTCGCGTGAGCATTCTCGGCGAGGAGTTCCTCGTCGAGCGGATCGGCGTGGATGGCGATCTGCGCCGATTCGCAGAGATGTTCGCGCGGCTCGACGGCGAAGCGGACGCACTCGGCATCGGAGGCGCCGACCTACACCTATGGATTGACGACAAACGGTACACGTTCCGCCAAATCCGAAAGCTGGTCTCGGGCGCTAAGAGAACTCCTGTGGTGGACGGTAGCGGCCTCAAGAACACTCTCGAGCGCAAACTGATCTATCGCCTGCGCGACGAGGGGATTCTCGACTTCGGCGGCATGCGCTGCTTTCTCACCATGGCGGTGGACCGCTTCGGCATGGCGCGCGCGCTCGCCGACGTCTGCCCCAACGTTGTCTTCGGCGACGCGATGTTTGGCTTAGGACTGCCCATTCGGCTGCGCTCCTACGGCGCAATCCGAATCCTCGGCAAGTTGCTCTTGCCCATTATCACACAACTTCCCTTCCAATGGTTCTATCCGACCGGCGAGAAGCAGGAACAGAGAAAACCGAAGTACACGTGGGCATTCGAAGAGGCCGATCTGATCTGTGGGGATTGGCACTACATCCGACGCCATTGTCCGGACCGACTCACGGGCAAGACGATCCTCACGAATACACTCCGTGCCAGAGACCTCGAGTTCCTGACAAAGGCCGGGGCTGCCCGCGCGATCACCAGCACGCCGAATATCGAAGGGGAATCGTTTGGGACGAACGTCATGGAGGGCGTCCTCGTCGCCTATTTGGGGAAAGATCCGGAACAGCTCACGGCGCAGGATTACGAAGCCGCGTTGGATCAGATCGGCTGGGCGCCGAACGTCTACGAACTCTCTTCGTCCAACCCTCCGACCTGAAGCCGGACATCCTCCCGCGCCTCGATCTTCGAGACCCTTCCATCCCGAACGTGAATGATCCGGTCGCTCACATCCACCATCTTTAGATCGTGGGTTGCGGAGATGATGGTAACCCCCTGCTCTTCGTTCAGTTTGCGCAAGAGGTGAATGATCTCTTGGCCGGTCTTTAGGTCAAGATTGCCGGTTGGCTCGTCGGCGAGAAGGATCGCAGGCTGGTTCGCGAGGGCGCGGGCGATCGCTACCCGCTGCTGTTGCCCGCCAGAAAGCTCGGATGGGCGGTGATGGTAGCGGTTCTCGAGCCCCACAAGATCGAGCAGACGGGCCGCGCGATCGTCCGCTTCGTCCGCGGGGATGCCCGCGAAGAGCATGGGCAGCGCGACGTTCTCGATGGCGGTGCGCACGGGGATCAGGTTGAAGGTCTGAAAGATGTATCCGATGGTATGACAGCGCATGTACGCCAGTTCAGCCGGCGTCAGCTGTGCGATGTCAATTTGACTGATATAGACGGAACCGGATGTGGGCTTGTCGAGTCCGCCGATCATGTTGAACAAAGTGCTCTTGCCGCTTCCACTCGGCCCCATGATGGATACATAGTCGCCCTTGTGAATGTCGAGCGTCACGCCATCGAGCGCGCGAACGACGGTATCCCCCATGCGATACTCTTTGACCAGGTCGCGAGTTCGTACGATCGGCTCGCGTTCACTCCCGCGCTCGCTTTGGCTCATCACACTTCCACCCTCAGCGCGTCGTTCGCCTGCATTCGCGCCGCCACGATGGCCGGAGCCACGGCGGCAGCCAAGGTCAGCCCAAGCCCTACGCCGAACGGTAACACGATGGCCTGGATCAGAAACCCTGCCGAAGACTCAGGCGCGCCCGTCCACAGTAATGCCACTCCCGCTCCGAAGAGGGCGCCCACGAGCGATCCCAGGCCGCCCACGAGGAGCGCTTCGAGCACGAACACCGTCGCGATAAAACGATCGGTTGCGCCTAAACACTTCAACGTGCCGATCTCTCGATACCGCTCCACGACGCCCATGAACATCGAATTCGCCACGCCGACCGAGCAGAGCAACAAAGAGAAAAAGGCCAGCAGACGGAGCTTCGCTTGATCTCCACTCTCACCCGCGACACGTAGCGCCTGGAGGTAGGCGAAGAAAGCAACGCCCAAGAGAACGCCGAACGAAGTCGCAATCTGGCGAACCAAACGCACGCGCACGCCGCTCCACGCGTGCGCAGCAGCGATGCGCAGAGGCGGGTCGGGTTGGCGGCGGATGGATGAGTTCATGGATCTCGAAGAGAGATATACCCGCGCCGCTCCAACGTGGTTAGGAACGCGAGGAGCGATGCCTCCGCTTCCGCCTGCGTAATCCGAAACTCGTCCTTGAGCTCGATCGCGATCTGTCGAAGCGTCCTTCTCCCGTCACACAGCTTCCAAACATGGGAACCGAGTTCGTCCAACTCGACGGATCGTTGCGATGGAACCTTCAAGAGCGCGAACAGTCGGCCACGAAGACCGGAAGGAGCGCGCGAGTCCTGAATGACCACTCTGCCCCCCTCGTCGTGCCATTCAACGCCTCTTGCTCGCGCCGGCTTCATCCGCAGCCATTGGCGCTTGTCCGGCTGGCGGCCTTTCCGTTTCATGGGAGGCACTCGTTTAGGTCCAGCAGTCTCCGAAGTCCTCGCTCCCTCAAGACGAGAATCTGGTTCCGATCAGGTTGGTGTACGGCCAGACAGGACTCGCGGATGAGTCGCCCGATCTCCACGCCGACGACTCCTGCGGCCGCCTGCGTTGGGTTCCCGCCGATCGCCTGCCGGGCCCAATCCACGAGCGATCCCTCACGGAGAAGGCGGTCCGCCAGACTCCACCTAGCCGCCGTGAGAGTCGAGAGGCGAGAGCGGAAGATCAGCCGAATGCGTCCGGCGAGAGGGTCCCAACGGTGAAAGCGAAACGTCTTGGGCAGACGGATCCGCAATCCCAGGACCTCCCAGGGAAGGAACTCGCCGTCGGGGAACGTCAACCCCTCGATTTGCTCTTTTGCTTCCCGCTTGAAGGAAACGTCGGACGGTCCGGATCGCTCGACGAGAAAGACCCTCCTATGGCGCTCATCCCACAGCGCCGCGCCGTACCCCTTGGCGTCTCCATGCCATCGAAAGGCGGCGTCCTCCTGTTTGAATTGAATCGCTTTTTTCTGCTTTCTTGCACTCTTCTCGAGAAGAGTCAGGTAGCTCGAAACTCGCTCCCGAAGGTCGGGAGATTGCCGTGCCGTCTGCCAGCGAATCTGGAGGATTCCGATTCCGTCCTCCAATCGGACGTATCCTTTCTCGAAAGAACCACTTAAGACGGTCGGCCGCCAGGCGTCGCTGACCGGTAGCACGAAGCCCTGCCAGGCAAACCGGCTTGGAGGGCTGTTGCCCAGATTAGGGCTGCTCGTCCTTGTCTTTGTCTTCGCTGCTCTCAACGGTGGCCTGGCGCTTCACCTCTTCCAGGGCGCGCTTGCCCTCTTCCAATCCGCGCTGGAACTCGCCGGCGCCACGTCCCAGCCCGCGCATTAGTTGCGGAATCTTGCTTCCGCCGAACAGCAGAAGAATCACGACCGCCACGATGAGCAGCTCGTTCATCTGCAAAAAGCCAACAAACAGGTCCATCTTTTTGAGTCTCCTTGGCGCGTTGCGCCTACCTGATTATACGCCGAGCAGCAGTCCTCGGCGCACTCAGCCTATTCCATGTCGTAAAATCCAACGAACGTGGACCAACAACAGTATCGGAAGATTCCGAGCGTCGCCAAACTGATAGAAGAGCCAGCCTTGGCGAGCTACCCTCATGCGTACGCGGTGGACGCAGCGAGGCAGGCGATCGAGGAAGCCAGAGAGCAGGCTACCCGTGGGGCGGAGATCACGCCCGAGCAGATCCTCGAGCGGGCGGTGGAACACGCCGAGAGACTTCAAACGCCGGCCTTCGCCCCCGCCATCAACTGCAGCGGCGCCATCCTGAACACCGGGCTGGGCCGGGCGCGCCTCGCCAAGGCTGCGGTCGACGCCATCCGAGCCGCCGCCGATTCGCACTCGACGCTCGAAGTGAATCGAGAGACTGGCGCCCGCGGCGATCGGCAAGCGGGGCTCCGCGCTCTTCTCTGCCGCCTCACCGACGCGGAGAGCGCGCTGGTCGTCAACAACAACGCCGCCGCTGTCCTTCTCGCCGTCAACACGATCGCACAGGGGAAGAGGGTGCTCTTGTCGCGCGGGCAAAGCGTCGAAATCGGCGGTTCGTTTCGGATGCCGGACGTGGTTCGTCAAGCGGGCGGCATCCTCGTGGATGTTGGATGTACGAATCGCACGCGCGTCCGAGACTATGAAGAGGCGTTCGACGAAGAGACCGGCTTGATCCTCCGCTGCCATCCGAGCAACTTCGTGCTCCGTGGCTTTGTCGAAGAACCGACAGTCAGCGATTTGGCGGCATGCGCGCATCGCCTGGGCGTCCCACTGTTGGACGATGTCGGTAGTGGCTGCTTGATCGAAACCGAGCGGTTCGGCCTCCCGCACGAGCCGACTCTCCGGGATTCGCTGTCGGCTGGAGCGGACCTCGTAACGGCGAGCGGAGACAAGCTTCTCGGAGGGACGCAAGCGGGAATCCTCCTTGGCAAGAGGGAGTGGATCGAAAAGATCGCGAAGAATCCGTTGGCGCGCGCGGTGCGAATCGACAAGTTGACGGCGGCGGGCCTCGAGGCGACGCTCCGACTGTATGTGGAAGGCCGCGAACATGAGATCCCAACGATCCGGTACCTCAGCCGCACTCCCGAGGATGTGCACGCCATCGCCAAGGAACTCGTGGAACGTCTTGCCCCGATCCCAACGCGCCTCGATCGCGGCGAAACGGAGGTGGGCGGTGGCTCCCTCCCCGGCGTAACTCTGCCAACGTCTCGAGTCGGGTTTCCGGGAGCAGATCCGGAGGCGCTGGCGCGAGCGCTACGGATGAGCCATCCGCCGGTGTTTGGATACATCCAAGACGACCTCTTCTGGCTCGATCCGCGAACGCTCGACGAGGACGAAGTCGACGTCGTCGTGGCGGCAGTTCGAGGGGCTCTCTCGTGAACGGCGACAGAGCGAACTTGCTCGTCCGCGCTCTTCTCCGAGCGCTGGATCTTTCCTTGCCCGGTTCCTCGCTCAAGGCGGAGTGGGTGGCTGCCTTGGCTGTCGGCGTCGGCGAGCGAACAGGCCTCTCGGACGCAGAGCTGCTCGCGCTCCGCGTTGCCGCCGCTCTACACGATATCGGAAAACTCGGCGTGCCGAAAACCATCCTCTCGTTGGAGCGACCTCTCACGACGAAGGAACTTCGAGCTGTGCGAGAACACGTGCTGAAGGGCGCGCAACTGCTCGCGTCGCTCGCGGACCTCGAGGAAGCAGCGCCGATCGTCCGCCACCAGTATGAGCGTCCAGACGGCACGGGATTCCCCGACGGGCTCGCCGGGGAGGCGATCCCGATGGGTTCGAAGATCCTTGCAGTTTGCAACGCCTTCGTAGCCATGCGTACGCCGCAACCGTGGAGGGACGCTCTCGACGAGGAACGCGCCCTGGCCGAGCTCGAGCAACAGGCTGGGCGCGGTTACGACCGCGATGCAATCGCGCACCTGCGATCCATCTGCGGGTTGGTCCAGCCGGTCAAATGGGACTCGGAACCCTGAAGCCCATCGGTGGGTAGAAAGCGCCGCATGTTCCAAGAGAGCTTTCAAGAGGCGTGGCTCCGCCGCTTCGGCCAGCCGTTCTCGGGGGATGCGCCCCCGATCGAACTTTTCCTCCGCCACCGGAGCGTGCGGGAGTTCGACCGTTCGAGAGAGGTGCCCGAGACAACCATCCGAGCGCTGATCGGGGCGGCACAAAGTGCAGCAACCAGTAGTAATCTTCAACTTTATTCGATCCTCTCCGTGCAAGACCCTGAGCGGCGCGAGCGTATCGCACAACTGTGCGCGGACCAGGATCAGGTTCGCAACTGCCACTGGTTCTTCGCGTTCGTGGTTGACCACTATCGTCTCAAGGTTGCCGCAGAGGCTGCCGGCGAAAACCCTTCCGGCCTGGATTACTTCGAGTATCTGATCATGGGGATCGTAGATGCCGCCCTTGCCGCGGAGCGGATGGTGTGCGCTGCCGAATCGCTTGGATTAGGAATTTGCTATATTGGCGCGCTCCGCAATCACCCGGACGAAGTGGCCCATCTGCTGAAGCTACCGGAGCACACCTTCGGCCTGTTTGGTCTCTGCCTCGGTTGGCCCGCCTCGGATTGCAACGCGGAGATCAAGCCGCGCCTGCCCCAAGAGAGCGTTTGGTTCCGCGAGGAATACCCAGAATCTGTGGATATTGGCGACTACGACGACCGCATGGTTGCGTTCTACAAGAGTCAGGGGATGAATCCCGGCGTCAACTGGTCTATGCGTTCCGGCCGGCGCGTGGACGACTACCACCTGAGCGGCCGGGAAGTCCTCAAAGACTTTCTGACGGCCCGCGGTTTCGCTAAACGTTAGGCTCGGGAGCCTGGCGAGTCTTTGGCTTGGGTTTGGGACACCGCGCGAGGTACGGGCCTCGCTTGGACGAGCGCACGCGTACGAGCTCCGCGGCGATCGCGATCGCGATTTCCTCGACGGTTTCCGCGCCGATGTCCAAGCCCATCGGACTCTGCACGGCATCGAACTCCTCGGCGGTGCAGAGGCCTTCGCCCACCATCTCCCTGCGAATGACTTCGCGTTTTCGTCGGCTGCCGATCATTCCCAGATAGGCGCGCGGCTTCCGGATCACCTCTCTGAGGACCCTCGCGTCGTTGCGATGACCACGAGTCACTACACAGAGATAGGTGTCCTCATCCGTCGCCAAGGATGCAGCGTACCGCTCAGGGAGTAGATTCACTCGCTCGTCGCAATCGGGCAATGCCTCTTCTGTGAGAAGGTCGGCGCGATCGTCCACGACTGTAACATGAAACCCAAGAAATCTCCCAAGCCGAGCGATCTCTCTCCCCACATGTCCGGCGCCAAAGATCACCAAACGCTCGGGAGGAAGAATCGGTTCGAAGAACGCCTCTTCGGTGAGTACCTCGCGCCTTCGTTGGAGAGCCAGTCGCCCGGCATCTTCCGCCACGCCCGAACGGGGGAGGAACGATACGGCACCGGTCCTTAAGTCGTATTTGAGCAGGCCGTTCCTCTGTTCGAGGGCGCATCGAAGCGCTGGTACGTAGTCAGCGGCGTTGGGCAAAAGAAGTACCTGCACGCGCCCGCCGCAGATCAAGCCGTCGTCCCACCCGAAGTCGTCGTCCAGGCGAAACTCCCGGAGGACGGCCTTCCCTGTCGCCATCGCCTCGAGCCCGAGCCTACGACACTCCGCCTCCAGGCATCCGCCTCCGATGGTTCCGAGGATGCGCCCGTTGCGCAAGAAGAGGCTCTTCGCACCGGGCACCTGGGGAGCGGAACCGCTTCTTGCAACCACGACCGCCAGGCAGGCCTGAGTGCCCTCCTCGTGCAGTTGGACGGCTTGCTCCAGAATAGTACTCACGGTTCTTGGTACTACGGTACCTGACGTGTCGCCTGTTCCGTCGTGTGGTGCGAGCGGAGCCACCTGCTCGCCCTTAGAGCACGGCCTCCATCACGCGCTCGGCGACTTCGTGCCGACCGAAGGGAGGCATCAAGTACACGCCGTCCGCGACGCCCGGCAACTTGCGGCAAAACTCCTGCGCGATCTCGATCCCAACTTCTGGGCCCTCTTCCTCCCCTACCTCGTGCATTCGCTTCCGCACCCACTCTGGAATCTCTATGCCAGGGACCTCGTTGTGCATGAACTCAGCGTGTCTGGCGTTTCGCAGTGGAAGACACCCGATGAGGATCGGGCGTTGCACTTCTCGAGCCACGGCAACCGCCCTTTCCACGTGCTTGTCCTCGAAGAGCGGTTGCGTGTAGATTAGGTGAGCGCCGGCGTCAATCTTCGCCTTGAGCCGGTCCACTTCCCTCTCGAATTCCTGTGCGGCGGGGTTGAAAGCCACAGCAATCGTGAACGCACACTTTCGGCGGACGGTGTTGCCGGCAAGGTCGAAGCCCTGGTTGAAGCGGTGCAGCACGCGCACCAACCCGACGGAGTCAATGTCGAACACGCTGGTCGCCGCCGGGAAGTCGCCGATGCTCGCGGGATCGCCGGTAATGGGCAGTACGTTCCGAATTCCGAGCGCGTGTGCTCCGAGTAGGTCGGCTTGAAGCGCGAGCAGATTCCGATCGCGACAGGCGACATGCATCATCGTCTCGATGCCTGCCTCCCGCTGTATCAGGTAGCAAACGGCAAGCGGCGCCATGCGCAGGCGCGCCCGCGCGCCGTCGCTAATGTCAATCATGTCCGCCCCTTTGGCTTTCAGCGCACGGGCGCCCTCCAGGACGCGCGAAGTGTCCAGCCCACGAGGCAGGTCCAACTCGACCGTAATGACAAACTTTTGCCCTAATTTCCTGCTCAATTCGCTGGGTTCCGATTCGGGCAACGCCTCCTTCTCTACGCGTTCGCTGACCGAGACGACCGTTCGCGGCTTGGGAGCGCGCTCGCCGATGGCGTCCCTGAGGGCTCGGATGTGCTCCGGCCCGATGCCGCAACAGCCACCCACCACGTTGGCCCCTGCTTCGACCAATCGCGCGGCCGCTTGGCCAAAATACTCGGGGGTTGTGTCATACACGACCTGCTTACCAACGGTCTGGGGCAACCCCGGCGTCGGCATGGCGAAGATCGGAGTCTCTCCCGCTTGGGACATCCACCGAACGATCTCAAACATCCTTTGCGGCCCAACAACGCAGTTCGCGCCGATTGCGTCCACGCCCAAGGCTATCAGTTTTCGCGCGACCTCCAGCGGATACCCTTCCGCAAGCGTCTGCCCGTCCTCGATGAACGCCTTGGAGGCGACGATGGGCTTATCGCACAACTTGCGCACGACCTCGACCGCTGCCTCCAGTTCGCTCAGATCCGCAAAGGACTCCAGAACGAACCCATCCACGCCACCTTCCAGAAGGGATTCCACGAGGACGCGAAACTCGCGCTGCGCCTCTTCGCGCTCGACAAGGCCCATAGGCACGAGGGGCTTGCCGCACGGACCGACCGCGCCCAAGACGACCCGGTCGGGACACGCCGCTCTCGCAAGTTGGGCGCCGGCGAGCGCCAACGCGCCCAACTCGCGGTCATTTACGATCGTAGGGAGCCGATAGCGACTGATGCCGTAGGTGTTCGTTTCGATGATATCGCAACCGGCATCGCGGTACTCTTCATGAACCTGCCGTACCAGGTCGGGCGCCTCGAGGTTTGCAAGGGGTGGAAGACGATCGTCCCAACCGATCTGCCTGAGCCTTGTGCCGATGGCGCCGTCCGCGATAAGAACCTTCTCGCGTGCTCGAGCGAGCCAAGACATCTCTACGTCAGCTCTCGGATCAAACTCTTCTCCGCATACGCTCGTTTGCTCACTTCGCGAGCAATCTCGCCTGCGGCTCTCTCGAATTCCGCCGTAGCGGGCGATTCCGGCCTCTCGATCACGATCGGCATCCCCGCGTCGCCGGACTGGCTTACCGTCGGGTCCAGGGGGATGCGACCGAGCAGCCGCGTCTTGAACCGCTTCGCCACCTCTTCCCCTCTGCTGCGGCCGAAGATCTCGACCTCTGTGCCGCAGCCGGGACAGACGAACGTCGCCATGTTCTCGACAATGCCGAGGAGCGATGTGTTCATCCGCTTGAAGAGTTCGACCGAATGCCCCGCAATCTGCGACGCGACATCGTGCGGCGTGATGACCAACACGACACCCGAGACCGGAACCAACTGCGCAAGCGACATAGGCGCGTCACCCGTGCCTGGGGGGAGGTCCACCACAAGATAGTCCAACTCGCCCCAGTCAACGTCTGCGAGAAGTTGACGAACCGTTCCCGCCACCATCGGACCGCGCCACAGCACGGCCTGTCCCTCTTCGAGCAAGAATCCAAGCGACATCACCTTTACGCCGTATCGCTCGATGGGAATAATTTTTCCGTTCACGACGGCCGGACGGGCTTCCCGACAACCCAAGAGCAGCGGGATGGTTGGGCCGTAAACGTCTGCGTCCATCAACCCAACGCGGGCGCCCGACTGTCGAAGCGCGATCGCAAGATTCGCGGCAACAGTGCTCTTCCCCACGCCGCCCTTGCCGCTCGCTACAGCGATGACGTTGCGGACGCCGGGGATCAGTTCAACGTCTTCCATGGTGTCGCGGACGCGGGCCGTCATTTCGACTTGGACCGTCTCCACTCCTCCCAGGGATCGAATGGCGGCTTCGCATTCGGCCTTCAAGTCTTCCTTGACAGGACAAGCGGGCGTTGTCAGCTCGACTTCAACCTCTACGGAGCGCCCCTCGATCGCGACTTTTCTGACAAAACCCAGCGATACGATGTCGCGTCGCAGGTCGGGATCCTGCACCCGGCGCAAGGCTTCGAGCACGGCTTCTTCGGTAATCGTTTGCATCTTCTGCAGATTGTACCGAGGAACGAATGCGCCCCGCTTTACGGCTGAACGCTGTCATCGTCGGTCTTCGCCGTTGGGTCCTTCAAGAATCGCCCCAGCACACCCGTCACGCGACGCCCGAGCCACTGAGACAGGTCGTCGAAGACCGTATAACTACAAGGAATGACGAATAACGTCAAGAGCGTGGACAGCGTCATGCCTCCGATGATGATCACGCCAAGCGGCGAGCGGAACTCCGAACCGCGCCCCAATGAAACGGCCAACGGCAACATCGCAAGGATTAGCGCCAGCGTCGTCATCAGAATCGGCCGCATCCTCGTCTTGCCTGATTCGATCAAAGCGTGGTGCCGATCGAAACCGCGGGCGCGGAGCGTGTTCGCGTAGTCCACCAGCAGGATCGCATTCTTGCCAACCAAGCCGATCAACATGATGATCGCAATGAAGCCGACGATGTCGAAGGGCTTGTTGGTAATCATCAAGGCCAAGAGCGCACCGACCATCGCTTGCGGTTGTGCCAACTGAATAATGAATGGATAGAGAATGTTGTCGAACAGAGCGGCGAGCACCATGAACACAAAAATGAGCGCCAAGAGGAACGCAACCGCCATGTACCCTTGCTCGTTCTGTTGGCTTTGGTTCTGCCCGAGCTCCTGCCAGGTCACGCCCGCGCCGAGATCCGTTTCGTTGAGCAAGCGCCGCAGGGTCACACCGGTGGAGCCTGCGACGTACCCCGGCAAGAGGTAACCGTAGGCGGTTACCTGTCGCTGGCGGTCGAGCCGCTCCACCTTGTCCTGTTTCACCGTCCGCGCGATTTCAGCGAGGTCTTTGAGCAGCACCGGCCGGCCCTGCTTGAACGTGATCGGCATGTCGCCCAGTCCGTTCAGGTCCTTCCGCGCTACATCATCCAAGTTTACACGAATATCGTATTCTTTTCCGCTCTCACGATACTTTGCGTCCGTGTTGCCCTCATAGAGCACACGAACGACGGCGGCCATTTCGGCGACCGACACATCGTTGTCCGCGAGCCGCGTCCGGTCTGGCAGCACGGAGAGCTCGGGTTTTCCTGGCTTCGAGGAAATGCCCACGTTCACCACGCCTTCGATCCCTCGAAGAATCTCCGCCACCTTCATCGCCGCCGGAAGCGCCTTGTCCGGGTCGAGGCTCTTCACGGCCACCTGGATGTCTCCTCCCACTCCGAACTGGCCGGCGTTGTACACGACGATGTCCGCTCCCGGAACTTTGCCAATCTTCTGCATCAGTTCCGTTTGAATCGTCGTCTGCCTGCGCGTGCGGAGCTCTTCATGCTTCTTCCAGAACTCGATTACGTCGAGAAGCGCCTTCTTCGGCTTGAGAGTGATCGTAACGCTGGCGTACTGAGAGCCTGTGTTCCCAACACCGAACCCTTGCGCCGACTGCCGACCGACCAAAGAGGTCACGTAGTCCACCTCCGGAATCTGCTCTGCGACCTGTTCAATCCGTTGAACGACCTCGAGAGTCTTGTTGAGCGAAGAGTCCGGCGGCATCGTGATGTCCACCTGGATCTGACCGGACTCCGATGTCGGGAAGAAGGTGAACAGGAACAGCGGCGCCCCCTTCATCTGCGTGAAGAAATGCCCGGTTACGCCGGCGAAGCTCATGGCGCCCGCGAAGAGGACCGCCCCAATCGCGTTGCTCCGCAAGCGCCGCCACTTGCCCGCTCCAAACAAGGATCCAACGACAGCGAACAGGAGGGCGATCGGCAAGAAGAAGAACCCAATTCGCGCAGCGCCTGCGTAGGATGGCTGCGATCCGCCGGCAATCGAGACGATCACGCCCACGAGAGCCGCCACGCCGATCCAGATCACCCACCAGCGGTGCCGCAAAGCCCAATCCACTCGACGCGAATACGCATCCGCAAACCGATGCAAAGTGCGGTCGAACCAGCCAGCGAAACCTCCCGTCGGTTCCTCGTACTCGTTCTCGCGGTACCAGCGACTCGCCAACATCGGAGTCAGAGTGAAGGAAACGAAGAGAGAGAACAGCGTCGCGGCAACGACCGTAAGCGCGAACGGTCTCATGAACTGACCCACGATCCCGCCCATCAGAGCGATCGGGACAAAGACGACGACGTCTACGAGCGTGATCGAGACGGCGGCAAGACCGATCTCCAACCGTCCGTTGAGGGCGGCTTCCCGCGGCGGCTCTCCCATCGTGAGATGCCGGTACGTGTTCTCCAAGACGACGATCGCGTCGTCCACGAGGATGCCGATGGCCAGGCTCAAACCGAGCATCGTCATCGTATTGAGCGAGTAGCCCATCGCCGCAATGGCGGCAAAGGCCGCAAAGAGCGATGTGGGGATCGCCAAGGCGACAATCAACGTTCCCCGGAAATTGTGCAAGAAAATATAAATGATAAGGACAACGAGAGCGATGCCCAAGACGAGCGCGATATACAGATCCTCCAAGGACTCGTTGACTCGGTCCGCGCTTCGAACCGTGGTGGTGAACCGAACCGGGTAGAGACCCTCCAACTCGGTGAGCGCCTGCTCTACCTGTTCCGTAATCTTGACGGTGTTGCCGTCTCGCGTCTTCTGAACCCGCAAGACTACGGCATCGCGCCCATTGATTCGGCTGATCTCCGTTCGTTCGGCTGGGCCGTCTATAACGGTAGCGATGTCCTTGAGTCGAACGATGGCTGGCGGCCGATTCGGGTTCTGACGATCGCTAATCGGGATCACCAGATTCCTCAGCTCCTCAACGGACTTGAATTCGCCCGACACGCGAACGCCGACCTCCGTCCCTTCGCGCTCGATCCTTCCGGCGGGCAGGTCGAGCGTTGCGCCGGCGATGGCGTTCAGCGCCTCGCGGATGCCGAGGCCATAGCTCAGAAGGCGGTCCTTGCGCACTGCGACGCGGATCTCGCGCACTTGACCGCCACTCACCGAAATGTCGGCGACCCCTTCGATTCGAGCGAGCCGCGGCCGAACGCGGTCGTCCACCAGGTCGCGCAGCTGCAGGGCATTCAGTTGATCGCTCTCAACGGCGATCGTCAAAATCGGTTGCGCGGCGACGTTCAGCTTGCTGGCGACGGGGCGCTCCGCATCGCGCGGCAACTGACCCGAGATGGACTCCACCTTGGACGTAACCTCTTGCAGCGCCACGTCCGTGTCGGTTCCCAGTTCAAACTCGATCGCGACCACGCTGACGCCTTCCTGGGACGTCGAAGTAATTTGCTTGAGACCTTCGATGCTCGTGACGGCGTCCTCGATCGGCTTGGTAACCAGCGTCTCGATCTCCTCCGGCCCTGCGCCCGGATACACCGTCGTTACGGTGACAAACGGAAAGTCAACCTCGGGGTTCTGCTCTCTCGGCATCGAGCGCAGGCCCAGGAAGCCCAGAACCAACATCGCCAGCATGACCATCAGCACCCAAACGGGGCGCCGAATTGCGGCGAGCGTCAGGTTCATTCCTTCGTCTCCTCCTTCGGCGAAACGACTCGGATCTTGCTATCCGGAAGAAGCTTTTCCTTGCCTTCGAGGATCACTTCCTCCTCACCCGTGAGGCCGGTCACGCGAACGGTCGAGTCCTGCGCTTCGAAGGCCTGCACCTCGATCTTCTCCACGCCGTCTGCCCCCTTGCGGATCCAGACGAACGCCTTTTCGCCTTCGCGGAGGATCGCCTCGCGCGGAATCACGAGGCTATTCGGAATCACTTCCAACTGAATCTCTCCCGTCGCAAACATGCCCGGGCGGAGCACCTTCTCAGGGTCGGATAAGCCGACCCGCACGCTGAACATACGGCCCAGCTCCGCTCCGACGGGATTGATCGCGATGACGCTCCCTCGGAACTCTCGGGATGGCAGGGCATCCACGCGAACCGTAACCGGCTGCCCAGGCCGCACCTGAGCCACATCCGTCTCCGAGACCTGCGCGTCGAAGTACAAACCGTTCAAACTCACGATCGTCGCTACCGGGGTGCCGGGCGCAACGACCTGGCCCACCTGAGCCGGTTTGCCAGAAACATATCCATCAAACGGCGCGTAAATGGCGGCATCCGCTAACGCCGCCTGCGCCAGACGAAGAGCCGCCCGGGCTTGCGTAACCGCCGCCTCTGCCTGTTCCAGCTGCTGCCGACGGACTTGGGTCAAGCTCCGGTTCGAACGCGCGATCCGCACCGCCTCTTCCGCTTGCCGGACCGCCTGCTCCGCCTGCTGAATCTCTTCCGGCCGTGCGCCCTCGACGATCAGATCGTATGCCTCGACGGCTTGCTGATATGCCGCGAGAGCTTGGTCGTGCGCCGCCTGTACTGCGTCCAGATCCGCTTTGGAGATCGCCTCTTGCTCATAGAGTTTTCTCATGCGCTCGAGGTCGGCGCGCGCCTTGTCCAGGGCGGCTTTCGCTTGGTTGACGCGCTGTCGGGCCTGCTCCTTCTCTTGAGACCGAGCGCCTTTCCGGACCAGTTCCAATTGCGCTTTCGCCGCAGACAACTGGGCCTCCGCTTGCTTGACGGCGGCTTCGGTCTGCTCGGGCGTCATCTGCACTTGGATTTGCGCCTCGGCCCTCCGACTCAGCGCCTGCTGGAGAGCGGCTTGAGCCTGTTGCACCTGCAGCAGCAAGTCGGTCGTCTCAACCTGCGCAATCAGCTGCCCGGCACGGACGCGTGAGCCTTCCTTGACGGAAACCAGGGTGAGGCGGCCGCCGACCTTCGCGCCCACCTGCACCATGTCGAGCGTATCAAGCGAACCCGACACGGACAGGGTCTGGACGACGTCCTGACGCGAGGGCTTTGTCGTCGTGACCGGAATCGTCGTATCGGACAGCAGATCGGCTTGAATCTTGGCATTCTGCTGCGCCTCGCGATCGGCGCAACCGACCGCAACGAACAACAGTGCGAGAGGGAGAACGAACAACCTGCTTTTCATGAAATCTCCTCCTTGCCCACCGCTTTCTGCAGGCGGGCGTAAGCCTTTCGGTAATCGTACGTTGCAGCGACGAGCGAGCCTCGCGCCCGCGCCAACGCCACGGTCGCGTCCGACACTTCCAGCGGAGTACCGACGCCGCCGGAGTATCGGACCTGGGCGAGGCGATACGCCTCCTGCGCGAACTCGACGTTCAGCCGGGCAGTTTCGATCGCTTGCTGAGCCGCTGTGAGGTCGAGCCACGCCTGCCGCACTTCGAGCTCGATCCCGAGCTTGAGCTGCTCGAGAGCGATGCGCGCCTGCTCCTCGTCCTGCTTCGCTTGCTGAACGACCGAACGGACGCGACCCGAATCGAAAATCGGCCAGCTGAGCACGGCGGTCATCGAAATCGTATCTCTTTCCGATCCAAATCCGCGAGCCTGCGGGTCTCGGCTCGCGGTGGCGGTGAGGTTGAGAGTCGGATAGAGCTGTAGTTCCTGCGCGCGGCGAATGTTCTCTTGCAGCGTCACGAGGAATTCGGAGGCGCGCACCTCGGGACGGCTCTGCTTTGCCGTTTCGATGGCGACTTCCAGGTCCGGAACCGGCGGCAGATTCCCGTCAGGGGGCACCAACTCGACGGGCGCGCCGGTCTCGCGCGAAAGAGCCAGGTTGAACGCCGCCTCCGCCAGGCGAAGACCGTTTTGCGCTTGGATTCTTTCCTGCTCCGCCGCCTTCAGTTCCGATTCAAACCGGAGGACGTCGAACTTTGGCGCGACCTCGGCTTCGAATCGGGCCTTGGCCGTTCGGAGAGCCTCTTGCGCGTTGGCGACGCGCTCCTCGGCAACTCCGACCATCTCCTGCGCGGACAGAACGTTGAAGAATGCGGTTCGCACGTTCAGCTCGACCTCGTTCATCCGAGCTTCGAGCGTCGCCTCCGCTGCTTCGATCTGAGCGCGCGCGCCGGCGATGCCAAGCCCGAACACGCCGCTCAGGTCTACGGCTTGGCGTAGATTCAATGAGAGATTCGAGCGGTCAATCGGGCGCACGACGATCGGCGGCTGCATCGGATCGAACCGCACGGTGAGCTCCCGCGTGAAGCGGGTGTACGTCGCGTCGAAACTGAGCGTCGGCAGGGTGAGCGCGACAGCTTGATTCCGCGCGCCCCTTGCGCGCTCGACGTCCGCCCGCGCTCTCTGGACATCGAAGGACCTTTCTTGCGCGGTTCGGATCGCGTCGTCAAGGGTCAACTTGCCCTGCGCCACAGCGAGCGGCGCGACCGCCGCCGAGAGGATGAACAGTACGCCAATTCTTACTTTCACTTCTTTTTCCTCCGAGAAGATTGTTTCTTCGGATTCCGTTTCTTGTCGGCACGAACCCCGTCGAGAATCACCGATACCAACGTATCGAGAGCGGACTCTCCAACCCCGGTAATCGCGAAAGCGGACGAGGCGTGCAACAGGGTTCGCGCCACCACATCGGCATCGTGCTCTCGCAATTCGCCCGACTCGACATGTACTCGCAGGAGACCGGCCAGGTGGTCCGCGCCATGCCGCACGACGTCGAGCCACCTTTTGTTGACCGTAGCGTTCGTGACGGCCTGGCTGAAAAAGACACGAAGGATCGCCTCGTTCTCTCGAAAGACGCGGTAGATCGCTTTGGCGGCGCCGAGTAGGGCTTCCTCGATACGCAGGTCCGCGGGCAGATCAGCAGCACAGCAAAGCTCCGGAACGAACGCGTACCGCTCGAGAGTTGAGTACAAGAGATCCTCTTTATTTTCGAAGTAGTGATAAATCAGGCCCGGTGCCACGTCCGCGACCCTTGCGATCTCTTTGATGGATGTGCCGTCGAACCCATGAGCGCTGAACAAACAAAGCGCGGCGGAGAGGATGCGCTCTCGCGCCCCTTCCGCGCCCGGTGCGGGAGTTTGGGGCTGTGCACTCATTGATTGAACGTTCAATCTACCCGGCTGGCATGTTGGTTGTCAACCCTCTTGCATCGTTCCGGTAGGCTGATCCGTCTGGTATTTCGAACATGTTCAACTCCCAAGAGCCTCAAAGCCAAATCGCGCCACTCTTCCCGATTCAGGCGCGCATCAAAGTCGTCGGAGTGGGTGGCGCCGGTTGCAACGCCGTGAATCGAATGATCGCGGAACGAGTTCAAGGCGTCGAATTCATTGCCATGAACACCGACGCCCAGGCGCTCTCGACGTCGAAGGCGGCTCGTCGGATTCAGCTCGGCGAATCGTGTACCCGAGGGCTTGGCTCCGGTGGAGACCCGGAAGTCGGCCGCCGCGCCGCCGAGGAGAGCCTGGACCAGATTCGCCGCGCAGTGAAAGACGCGGATATGGTGTTCATCGCCGCTGGAATGGGCGGCGGAACCGGGACGGGCGGAGCGCCGTTGGTCGCGCAAGCCGCTCGCGAGGCAGGAGCGCTGACCGTCGCGGTCGTAACGAAGCCGTTCTTCTTCGAAGGGCCTCGTCGAAAAAGGATTGCGGAGGACGGCGCGGCGCGGGTGGCCGAGTTCGCGGACACGATCGTCGTCGTTCCAAATGACCGCCTACTGGAAATCTCGGAGAAAAGCACGACCGTCGAAGAAGCGTTCGCTCTCGCCGACGACGTGCTCCGGCAGGGCGTTCAGGGCATCAGCGACATCATCCTCCAACCGGGCATCATCAACGTGGACTTCGCCGACGTCAAATCGGTGATGGCGGACGCCGGGTCGGCGATGATGGGTCTCGGCCGTGCCAAGGGGCCCGGCGCGGCACGCACCGCAGCGGAAAAGGCTGCTTGCTCGCCACTGCTCGAACGAACGATTGAAGGCGCGCGACGGCTTCTCGTGAACATCGAGTCCGGCCCGAACCTCACGCTCAACGAAATCCACGAGGCGATGGAATACTTGGTTCAGTTCACGGAACCCGACGAAGCGGACGTCATCGTCGGCCACGTGCTTCGGGAAGAGCTTGGCGACGAAGTCGTGATTACGATTCTCGCCGCCTGCATCGACAAGCCGGCACCGAAGGCAACTTTCGACTTCCCGGAATTGGATGAACCGCTCCCCCAGCCAGAGGAGGAAGCGGAATCCGTCATCGACATCCCCACGTTCCTCAGTAGAAAACGGCAGCAGGACGCCTAAGGTCCCAAGCCAGTCCGATGGGGTCCGGCGGAAGTCGGGCCCCATTTCGCTTTGGGAAGCCTGGGCCTTTAGACCCGTGGCGCTCCCGGAGAGAGAACGCCACGAGGGAAAGTAAGGTAAGACGCATCGGGGCGCGAATGGAATCGAACGAATGGTATTACGTCGGTCAGTTGGGCCAGTTAGGCCCGCTCACGACCGAACAGGTCAGAGAGCTCATTGACGGGGGGGTCATCACGCCCGAAACGTATGTCTGGCGCGCGGGGATGTCGGACTGGACCGAGGCTGGTTATGTCCCCGAGCTTCAGGCTTTCTTCCGCCTCCACGCCACACCTCCGCCCTTTCAGCCGAAGCAGAAGGCGCGCAGCCGCTCTCGGCGACCCGTGCCGTTCGCTGAGCCTCAACCGCTCCTTGAGAGCGGCCACGGTGAGATCCCCAGTCCGAGAAGCAGGCCGCTTGCGGGAATCCTCCAGCTCTTGCTTCCGGGGGTTGGGCGCCTGTACTTGGGTTATCTGGCCATTGGCGTCCTCCAGATCCTGACTACAATCTGTACCAGCGGAGTCCTCTGGATCTGGTCGTTCATAGACGGGCTCTTGATCCTGCTCGGACACGTTCAGTACGACGGGTACGGCAGAGTTTTGACGGACTGAAGCGTGTCGGGTAAAAGAGAGCGCGGAGGCGGCGCATGCGTTTCGAATGGATCGTATTTTCCTTTTCGCTCATTCTTCTTCTCATTGGCTGCGGAAACCAGAAGCAGTCCTCGAATGACGAGGGCAAGATAACGATGACGTTCCAAGAAGACGTCGCGTTCTTGAAGAAACACGCCGACGCCGTCGTGCTGACGGACGGCTCAGGGCCCGCGATTGTTGTCGTTCCCGCCTACCAAGGCCGGGTGATGACCAGCGCGTTTGACCAGAACGAACCGGGAATCGGCTGGATCAACTACGACCTGATCGCTTCGGGCAAGAAGAGACCACAGATCAACCCATATGGCGGCGAGGAACGGCTTTGGTTAGGCCCGGAAGGCGGACCATACGCGCTGTTCTTCGATCAAGGGAAGCCGTTTACGCTGGAACATTGGCGCGTCCCGCCGCTTCTTGACACCGAGCCGTTCGATTTGGTTACTTGGACCGAGATCTCCGTTACCCTGACAAAGACCGCTTCACTGGTCAACTACGCTGGAACCGTCTTCGACTTTCGGATAGACCGCACGGTGCGCTTCCTCAGCCCTGGCACGATCGGCACGATCCTCGGCGTCCAGATCCCGGATGGCGTCCGTGGAGTCGCCTACGAGACGGAGAACTCCATCACGAACCTCGGCCAAGAAGCCTGGACGAAGAAAGGGGGGCTTCTCTCGCTCTGGATTCTGGGAATGTACAAGGCGACGCCGACGACCACCGCCATCCTTCCCTTCCGCGAGGGACCCGAGGAGGAGCTGGGCCCGATCGTCAACGATGCGTACTTCGGGAAAGTACCGGCAGATCGGCTCAAGATCCACGAGGGATTGATCCTCTTCAAGGCCGACGGCCAGTACAGAAGCAAGATCGGCGTTTCGCCCAGGCGAGCGATGCGCGCGCTCGGCAGCTACGACCCGGCCCGAAAGCTCTTGACCATCGTGACGATTGACGTACCGCGAGGGGACTATGTCAACTCGATGTGGGAGATGCAGGACGACCCGTACGCGGGCGACGTCGTAAACGCCTACAACGACGGTCCTCAGGGGGACGGCAAGCCGGGATTGGGTGCGTTCTTCGAGTTGGAGACGTCGTCGCCGGCGGCGGAGTTGGAACCGGGCCGGACGCTCACTCACTATCAGAGGACGTTCCACTTCACCGGAGAAGAGGCTGACCTGCAGAAGATCGCCGAGGCGATTCTGGGCGCCGATCTCCGCGCCGTTGCCAACGCGTTCGCGGGCACCTCGCAACCTCGGTAAACTGACGGCGTGTTCACTTTCTGTCTCGCCTATCTGACTCTTCAAGCCGCAGTCGCCGATCAGGGCGCTTATATCACGTATCAAGCCGGCGCCCCGATCGCTCGGGAGGGATTCCGTGTGCTGGAGACCGGCAAGAGCAGCGCGATCGTGGTTCGCGGCGATTCACCGTCCGACGATCCCGCAAAGCTGCTTATGAAAGCGGAGATCCAGACGAAAGACGGCGCGCTCACCCAAGCCATGCTGAACTTTGGACAAGGACGCGTGCTCGAGATCGTCGTCGGCGATGGGCGAGTAACCACGAGCGACGGCAAGGAGATTCCCTTCGACAAGGATCGGCCGCTCTACCTCGCCGAGAACCTCATCTGGCACACCCTTCAGCACGTATTCCGATCCGTGGCGGAGCAGGAGACCGCATCGGCCCAACTGCTCGTACCGACGCAAGGTGTCGTAGTGGAGCTCAATCTCACAGAAAAGAACCAAAGGGACGATGGGTTGATCGAGTGGAAGGGATCGGTCCTCGGTCTCGAAGAGAGGTTCGTGGTAGACGCTTCCGGCCGCGTGCTGTACATGGCAGTGCCTGCGCAACGTGCCGAGATCGTGCGCGTCGGGTTCGAGCATTTGCGAGAAGGCGTCGAACCACCGGCTCCGATGGAGATCAAACCGAACGCGCGCCTCTATACCGAGCAGGAAGTCGAGGTGATGACGGCGACCAACGTCTATCTGAAGGGCACCCTAACCGTCCCGAAGACGCCAGGGCGACATCCCGCCGTCTTGCTGATTTCCGGGTCCGGCCCGCAAGATCGCGACTGGAACGCTCCGCCTGCTTGGAACGCCTCGCTCGGCGCCCAGATCGCAGACCGCCTCGCCGCCATCGGATGCGTCGTGCTGCGAATGGACGATCGAGGGGTCGGCGGCTCGACCGGCAAACTCCAGGACGCTTCCCTTTCGAATCTCGTATCCGACGCCAGCGTCTTGGCGGACTATCTCAAGGCCCGGCCGGAAGTGGATCCCTTCAAGGTGATCCTTCTCGGACACAGCGAGGGCGGAGTCATCGCGCCGCTCGTGGCGAAGCAGGACCCCACCACTGCCGGGGTGATTCTTCTGGCAGCCACCAGCCGCCCGCTCGACGAGATCGTGATCGAGCAGTTGACCGCGCAGGAATCGGATACGAGGCTTCCCGAAGCCGCCCGGCAGCAGGCCGCTGCGATGATCCCCATGATGAAAGAAGCAATCCAAAAGGCGAAAGATGGCGAGAGAGGGATCGTCCACGGTCTCAATCTCACCTGGTTGCGCGAACACATCCGAAACAACCCGAGCGAGGTCATTCGGCAGGTCCGCCAACCCATCCTGATCGTGCAAGGAACCGAAGACCTCAAGGTACTACCCCGCAACGCGCGGGAGCTGGCGGCGGCCGCCAAGGAAGCAGGCAACCCGGATGTCACGCTCGTGATGATCGAAGGCGCCACCCACTTCTTCAATCAGTTTCCCGTCAATAATCCAAAGGCCGACCCGTCGAATCCGGAAAAGCCCGATCCTCAGCTCTTTGAGGCGATCACCTCTTGGATCCGTGCGCACTTTCTGAACGACGGCTCCAAAGACGGAGCGCAGCCGGCGGCGTGAACACTCTCGCGCAAACGTTCGAAACTCTTGCCGACAAGAACGAGCGTGCGCTCGTCTGCTTCGTGACAGCTGGAGACCCAGACCTGAATCAGTTGCCAGACATTCTCCGAACTCTCGCGGAGGCAGGCTGCGACGTCATCGAGGTCGGAATCCCATTCAGCGATCCGATCGCCGATGGGCCGACGATCCAGGCAAGCAGCCAACGAGCGCTGGATCGGGGGGTTACGCCTCAGGCTGTGCTCGACACGTTGAGACCGATCGCGCAAGACCTGCCGCCGATCGTCCTGATGACGTACACAAATATCGCAATGCGGCCGGGATTCGTCGAGTTCGCCAAACAAGCCCGTGAGGCGGGAGCAAGCGGCGTCATCCTCAGCGACATGATCCCGGAAGAGGCGGGAGAGTGGATCCGTGCGGCACGAGACGAGGCGCTCGACACCATCTTCCTCGTGGCGCCGACGAGCACCGAGCGACGCGTTCAGCTGGCGAGCGAAGCGTCAACCGGATTTGTGTACTGCGTGTCCAGAACCGGCGTAACGGGCGCCGGGAACGAAGTACCCGCAGATGTCGTGCAAACCGTCGCGCGCGTCAAGACCTATTGCACGCTGCCGGTCTGCGTCGGGTTCGGAATCTCGACACCGGACCACGTTCGGATGGTTTCGAGCGTGGCGGAGGGCGCCGTCGTGGGTAGCGCCCTCGTAGACCTCTTGGCGGGAGGCTGGCCCGAGAACGCGAGTCGAGTGCGCGAATTCGTCAGCGCTCTGAAGCAAGCGACACGTTCGTAAGGTCTAAGACGAAGCCCCACTCTTCATAAAGATCGGCGTCTCGCACCCAACGGTCGCCGAAGAGCTTCGCGCCGTACGATGTGTAGAGCCGGTGCGCCTCCACGAGTTTCTTGTCCGACCAGATGACCATCCTATTGAATCCCCTTTCTTGCGCCGTTCGAACGATGTGCTCGAAGAGCCGCCTACCCCAGCCCTTTCCGCGCACCTCCTTCAAGAGATAGAGGCGCGCGAGCTCGCACTCCTCGTCGCTGTGCTTCTCGTATCCGCCCGTTCCGACAATCTTTCCCTCCTGTTCCAGAACCCAGAAGTCGCCTCCCACATCAAAGTAGTGCTGCTTGAGATCCGTTAGATCTCGGTTATAGTAGTCCGGATCCCACACGAAACCGTACTCATGCCAAACGGTCTCTACCACGCGCTGAACGCCCTCTTCGTCGCCACGCCTGGCTCGTCGAAGCACAATCTCGCACACGGCGGGGCATTCTACACAGGCAAAGGTAACCTTTCGCTATGGAAGTGTTGGTTGTCGGCGGAAGTGGGCTGCTCGGATCCGATGTCGTCCGAGAGCTTCAGAACCGTGGGCACACCGTGGACGCGCCACCCAGCGACGAGCTCGACATCACCGACGATCGGAATGTCAGCGCCTACTTCCTCGCCGGCCGACCCGATTGGATCGTCAACTGCGCCGCTTACACGGCCGTAGACAAGGCGGAATCGGAGCCGGATGCCGCGCGCCTGCTGAATGCATACGGCCCAACGCTCCTCGCGAAGGTGACAACCTATCTTCCCTGCCGACTGCTCCACATCAGCACAGACTTCGTCTTCGACGGAGCCAAACGGAAGCCCTACACCGAAGAGGATGAGCCGAACCCGCTAAACGTCTACGGCAAGACCAAACTCGAAGGGGAGCAAAGCGTGCTCGCCGTGAACAACGATTGCATCGTCGTACGATCCGCGTGGCTCTTTGGTACATCCAAGAGGTGCTTTCCTCGGACCATCTTGGAACGGGCCAAGCGCGGCGAGCCACTACGCGTCGTGAGAGACCAGACAGGCTCGCCTACCTACACAAAAGACCTCGCCGTCGCGCTCGCCAATGTGATCGAAAAGAACGCCCCGGGCGGGGTCTATCACGTCGTCAACTCTGGCGAGGCCACCTGGCACGACCTGGCGGTCGAAGCCGTCCGAGCCGCTGGCCTCGACACCGAGATCGAGGCGATCCCATCGGAGGACTGGCCCACGCCCGCCAAGCGCCCACCGTACAGCGTGCTCTCAACCGAACGGTACCGCAGCATGGGCTTTCCCGCGCTCCCAGACTGGCGCGACGCCGTAGCCAGATGGGCCGCAGAAACGACCATATTTCTGCCGGAAACCTAATCGTTTCTGGCCTGAAAGCGTACAGGCAAAAGGTCGGCGAAACGCCATTCTTGCGTCTCGCCCGCGTCGTCGCAGAGCCAGACCCGCACGGTTTGCGGGTCCCGGATGAACTCGCTGAGAGCCTGCAGGCATGCGCCGCACGGGGGAGCGCCATCCTGTGTCAGCACCAGAGCCGCGTGCACTTCGCGGGCGCCGCTCGCGATCAGTTGACCCAGCGCATTTCTCTCCGCGCACTGGCCGACTGGATAGGCGGCGTTCTCCACATTGCAGCCAGCGTGTACGGCTCCGCTCTCGTCCAACAGCGCAGCGCCGACCGGGTAGCCGGAATAGGGGCAATACGCGTGCTTCCGCGCTGCGCGAGCTGCTTCCTTGAGCCTTTCAAGCATCATCGGAAGTGTACTACGGTTACGCCGTCGCCTCCCGCGGAGGGCGGGGCGTCCGAGAACCGAACCACGTCGTTGCGCTTCTCGAGGGTCTCGCGCACGATCCTTCGAAGAATGCCGTCGCCCCGACCGTGAACGATTCTCACCATGTCGAGGCCTGCAAGCACGACATCGTCCAAGTACGCCTCCAGCGCCTCGACCGCCTCTTCCGCCCGCATCTTACGAATGTTCAACTCCGGGCGCACCTGTTCGGTTTTGGGACGACTCAAGTGCGCTGTGTGCGTTGTCGGTTTGGGAGTCGTTGGCGGTAAATCGGTTCGCTCGAGCCGATCCAACGGCACTGTCACCTTCAGCCCCCCAATCAATACGACCGCCCGATCGCCATCCAACGCTTGGACGACACCCACTCTGCCCGCCCCCTTGATGCGCACCGAGTCGCCCTCGTTCAGCGGTTGCGACGCCGTCCCCGTCTCTTGCTGAACCTCTTGCAACTCCGATTCGAGCCGTTTTGACACCTCTCGCGCGGCCGCCAACACCTCTTCCCGCTCCCGCCCGGACAGAGTTTCCTTGGTTCGCTCCCGGAGAGCATCGTACGCCTCCTGTGCCTGGCGGACCGCCTCTTCCACTCGCTCTTCCAGGCGCGCTCGCAACCGTTCGTACCGTTCGCGTTGGCGTTGCACCTCGGCTTCCAGCTCGGCCTGACGCTCTTGCAGTTCCTGCCGGAGCCGTTCGACTTCGGCACGCTCTCTCCGGGCCTCCTTGACGAGGCGGTCCAACTCGTCTTGCGCGCTCTTGGCCCTCGCGAACTCTTCGCCCATCGAAGACGCGGCCCGATCCAGCACCGCCTTCGGAATGCCCAGCCGTTCGGCGATCTCGAGGGCGTGACTCTGCCCTGAAGCGCCGGGAATCAAGCGGTAGGTGGGCCGGAGCGTTTCGACGTCGAACTCCATCGCTGCCGGCCGGATTCTTTCATCTTTCTGCGCGAATTCCTTTAGCTCTCCGTAGTGAGTCGTAGCCGCAACGACAACGCCCCGATCGAGCAGCTCGCCGAGAAGCGCCTTTCCCAGTGCGCTGCCCTCCGCCGGATCGGTCCCCGCGCCGACCTCATCGAGCAGCGCTAAAGCGCCTGAACCCGCTTCCTCCAGCATCCGCGCAATGTTCTTGAGGTGACCGCTGAACGTCGAGAGGGACTGTTCGACCGACTGCTCGTCCCCGATATCGGCGTATACGCCGCGAAAGACGCCGTAGTCCACCGCGCCGGCCGGAGGGTGGGCGCCGATTCCCAGAAGAAGCGCATACAGTCCGAGCAACTTCAACGTAACGGTCTTTCCGCCGGTGTTAGGTCCGGTGATGAGCAAAGATCCCTCGGAGCCGCCGACAGAAACCGTCACGGGGACGGATTCGTTCGGGTCGAGCAGCGGGTGATGCCCCTTCTCGACTCGCAGGTATGGCCCTTGACCGACTCGCGGAACGCCGGCCTGCCGCTCTTCCGCCCATCTTGCCAAAGCCAAGTGCGCATCCAGCTCCGCGACCGCTTCCAAACCCGCACGGATCTCATCCGCATGTTCGCCAACCGCACCGGATAGCTCGCGCAGAACGCGCTCTACCTCTTCCCTCTCTTCCGACTCCAGCTCCCGCAAGCGGTTGCTGTCGCCAAGAATCGCTTCCGGCTCGACGAAAACGGTCTGACCGCTGCCGCTCGTATCGTGGACGATGCCGCGCACTTTGCCCTTGAACTGCGCTTTGACGGGAAGGACGAACCTGCCGTCACGAATCGTGTAGAGCGGCTCTTGAAGATAGTCTCGAAATGCACCATGGACCAAGCCCTGGAGGCGGTCGGTGATTCGCTTTTGCAACGACGACTTTTGCGATCGCACTCTCGCCAGAGTGGCGGACGCCGCATCCAGGACCGCGCCATCCTCGGCAATCGAAGCGGCAAGCCTGTCTTCCAACTCCTTCAGCCACGGCAAGCGATCGGCGAAGCGATGGAGAAGGGGCGCATCGTCGCGCGCCTGATCGAGCCAAGCTCTCAGCCGGCGGAACGCCGCAAGCGTCTCGCCGATTCGGAACAGGTCCGTCCCCGAAAGCGCGGCTCCCTTCGCCGCAGCGAGGGTCGGCGCGCGCACGTCCCGGGCGCTGCCGCAGGCGGGCGGAGGGGAAACGCGTAGCAGTCGCCGCGCCTCACCGGTCTTCTCCACGCGAGCTCGGACGATCTCCGGATCGAAGGACGGCAGCCATTCCCGCAGGGCGTCTGAGCCGAGGGTAGTCTCGCACAGACGTGCGATCTCGTCGAGTACGCGCGCGAACTCCAGAACGCGCGCCGAGTGGCTTACGTCCACCTCAATATATTACCTTGTTTAGAGGATACTCGACGATGCCGGTAGCTCCCTTCTCTTTGAGCTGAGGAATCAGGTCTCGCGACATCTTCTCCTCGAGGACGACTTCTACGGCCTTCCAGTCCCGGTCGCTCAAGTCGTTCACGGTTGGGTTTTGCAGCGCAGGCAGCACGCCCAGAACATCATCCAGCTTCTCGACAGGAACATTCATCTTGAGCCCCACAAGTTTCGAAGCGTTCATGGCTCCCGTCAGCAAAACCTCGAGGGCGCGCATCTTGCGCTGCTTTTGCGGATCTGCCCACGAATCGTGGTTTGCGATGAACCGTGTCGTACTCACGAGAAGAGTCTCGATGACCCGCAGGTTGTGCGCGCGGAGCGACGAGCCGGTTTCCGTGTTCACCACGATCGCGTCCACCAGTTCGGGCACCTTGACCTCGCAGGCGCCCCAGCTGAATTCGACTTCCGCAGCGACGCCCTGCTCTTCAAGGAACCGGTTCGTCAGACGCACGTACTCCGTCGCGATCCGCTTCCCTTGCAGATCCCTCGCCGACTGGTAAGAGCTGTCGTTGTGAACGGCAAGTACGATGCGGATCGGGTTGGATGTCAGCTTGCTGTACCGCAACTCGCAGATTTCGTGCACGTCCGCACCGCAGTCCACGACCCAGTCGTGTCCCGTGAGCCCGCAGTCCAGCACCCCGTCTTGCACGTACAACGGGATCTCTTGCGGTCGGAGCAGAGTCGGCTCCAGTTCCGGGTCGTCGGAAAGAGGTTGGTAGTTTCGGTTCGTAGAAACGAACTCGAACCCCGCTTTCCGAAAGAGCTCAAAGGTTGCGCTCTCGAGGCTGCCTTTGGGGAGGCCGATGCGAAGCTTCACTCGTCATCCTCCTCGTCCGCCCGGTATTCAGCCGTAACGACTGATGAGATGCCTCCTCGCGTGTTGAACTCGCCTCGTACTTCCATCCAACGCGGTTGAACCACGGCGACAAAGTCATCGAGCATCCGATTGATCGCGTCTTCGTAGAAGATGCCCATGTTTCGAAAGCTTTGGTAATACAGTTTCAGGCTCTTCAGTTCGAGGCACAGCTGATCGGGAACGTACGTCAGTACAATCGTGGCGAAATCCGGTTGACCCGTACGCGGGCAAACGCTCGTGAACTCCGGAGCGGTGTGCTCGATGACGTAGTCGCGATCGGGTTTCGGGTTCGGAAAGGTTTCGAGGATATCTCGGCTCACGGGGGCGGATTTTATCCCATCCCCTTACGCCGCTTCGCCGCGACCAGCGACTGCGTCCATCTTTCTGGCAATTTTTGCATCCAAGGAATACGGGCCCATGCCGGTGAGAATCAAAGCAAGCGCCATACCGAGAAGCGCAAGCGGAAACTCCATTCCTCCGTCCTTCGCGAAGAAGTGCGGCCAATGAGCGACCCAGATCGCTACCACCATCGTGGCCGCCACACCCATCGCCGCAAACCGGCCCAGGATGCCAATGATCAGCGCCACGCCGCCCAGCAGTTCCGCCGCCACGGCACAATACACCGACCAGACCGGTAGGTTGAACTGGCCCTGCATGAATTCGACCGTCTGCGAGAGCGGTTGGCCGCCCAAGAACCCGACTTTCTGAAGCCCATGGGCCGCCATGATGACGCCGAGCACGAGCCGTAGAATGAGCAGCGCGATGCCGGTGAGAGTTTTGCTTTCCATCCGTCGCCTCCTGTCGGTAGGTTACCGCAGGTTGAGACATTCCGTTGCAGGTCGTGGCAAAATCGTGGCGGCAGATGCGGTTCTTGGCGAAACTCGGGGAACTCGACGTGCGATGGTTCTACCTTGCCATGATCCTCGCGATCGTCGCGACGGCGCTTCTTCCGACACCGATGAAGGTTCGCCTCAGCCCCGAGAGCGAAAAATACTACAACACGATCGAAAACTTGGACGGGCGCAAACCTGTTCTCGTCCAGAGTGACTGGGACCAGGGAACGGTCGGAGAACTGCGCGCCCAGTTCATCAACACGGTCCGTCATCTCTTCCGCAAGAACGTCCGCGTCGTCTTCGTGAGCGGCATCGCGTCGGGGCCGGAGTTCTACGAACCCGTCGTCGAACAGATCGCACGAGAATATGGCAAAGAGTATGGTAAGGACTGGGTTTCGTTCGGATACAAACTCGCCGAACCGTACGACATCGCGATCGAAGCCATCGCCCGCGACTTCCCCGCAACAGTACAGCTCGATGCGAAAGGCAAGAGACCCAGCGACTACCCTTGGCTCCGAAACGTGCGCACGGCGGCCGATTTCGCCCTCGCGATCTCGATCCGATACGACGAGATGCGAGCTTATATCACCTACTTTTATGAAGCCGCGGGGACGCCCTACATCGCCGGAGTCGCGACGATCTCGAGCACGCCGCTCTACCCGTTCCTCTCGACTGGAAACCTCCGCGGGCTTCTGGTCGGATCCCGCGGCGGCGGAGAGTATGAGCAGGCCATGGGCAAAAGAGAGTATGGAACGAGATTCCTCTCCGGCCAATCGGCCGGACACCTGCTCATCCTGATCGCCATCCTTTTCGGAAACATCGGATACTGGGCTTCGCGTCGCATGAGAGCGAGGGGGGAGGAATGATTGCGGAGATTACTTGGGAACGAACCGGCGCCTGGTTGGCTGCGATTTCAATCGTTGCGGTGCTGAGCCTTCTCTGGAGGCCCAATGCGGCCTATCGGACGGCGGAGCACGCGCTGCTGGGCCTCGCCACCGGCTTCTTGGTCTCCGTGACGTGGTTCGAGTTCCTCTTGCCGAAGTGGTGGATCCCGCTAACCGAGAGTTGGCGAGAAGGGGTCCTCTCCGGAGTCATAGGTGGATTGGCGGCTCTGACCCTGGGGCTTTGCTGGTATGGGGTCTACTTTCGAAAGACGGAGTGGCTGATGCGCTTGGTACTGGGGATTGTCGTCGGAGCGAGCGCCGGACAAGCCATCAGGAATCAATTCACGCAACAGATGCCGGTCCTGGTCTCCACCTTCCGCAGCCCGGTCGTCATCCAGGAGGGACAGGTGCTCGCCTGGCCCTCCATCACAAACACTCTGTTTCTTCTGGCGGTCGTAACGGTGCTCCTATACTTCTTCTTTACCTTTCAACAGGAAAGCCCGAGGTGGAGAATGGCGCGAGCCGTAGGCAGGTTCTGGCTGATGGTGGGCTTCGGAGCCTACTTCGGAAACACGATCATGACGCGACTCGCGGTGCTCATCGAACGGGTATGGTTCGTAGTTGACGAGTTCATTCGGGGGTTCTTTCGCTGATGCAGAAGCTGACCATCTTTCGCGCGTCCGGTCCACGAGTTCTGCTTGAAATCCTCCACCGCCACCCGGGCGTGGGGCAAATTGACTGGGTCGAAGAGGAACGAGTCGAAATCGCGTTCATCGAGGGAACGAGTTTGCGGAGCGCGCGTCAGGGCGTACCCACGATCGAAGGGCCGTACGGCCTGCTCGAACTCATGGACAACAACCCTCTGGTTTGCGCCCGGCACGCATCCTGCCCTGGCCCTGCGGCGACCCTCGCCCTGATCGCTCTTGGGCCCCTGGCTCGCGCCGAGATGATCGCCGACGAGCCGACGCTCACCTTCAATTTCGAAGACCGGCATGAGGAGATTGCCGCCGCCTTGGCTACCGAGGGCTGGCAGCAGGGATACACGATCAGCCCCGCCAACGATCCCGAAAAGAGCCGGGTCTTGGAGGGAGTTGCCGAGGTGCCTCTCAAAGAGACGGTTGCACTGGAGGATATCGAGACGCTCTTCGACGATGTGTTTGGGAGAACGTTCTTCATCCGGCCCGCGAGCGCGTTACCGGAGGAAGCAGTCGAGGGCAGTCCGCTCGCCCGGTACGAATTTGAGGATTACACGGCTCCCCCATCGCCACGGATTCGAATTCGCGTCCTCGCCGATCGAGACGGCAAAGCCGGCGCGGCGCAAGTCGTCCACCTGTTCAATGTGATGGCTGGCTTTGAGGAGGATTTGGGGTTAGGGGAAGGGCTGAACATGGAACAATTCCGATAGCGGAAACGTTCCTATCTTACGGGGAAGGGACAACGTTCACGCAACAAAAGACGAACGATGAGACCGGAACCGATCAGCAACCAGCATCCGTTGCGGGAGCTATTCCTGAAGCTCGTGCAGGAAGCGATGCGTACGAGCTTGGGCGACGCAGACGAGCCCGCGGAAGAGTACATCGCTTCCGTAGTCATGCGTTTCGCGCACCTCGACGCCGCAAAGTTGAAGGCGCGCGATCGCGAAATCAGCGATCTCGTCGAGATGATTGAAGCAGGCGATATCCGCCTGTCTGCGCAGTCCTTCGACGACGAACGCAGAGCGCACAAGCATATTGGCGACTACCTGTTGTTCTGGGAGGGGGTCTACCCCGAGCACCTTCGGCTTCTTCGCCGAGAAGGCAGAGCGGCTGGGCTCATTGACCCGCTGCGGCAAGGGAGCCACTCGTACTACGTCGTCAGCACATTCCGATTCGGCGACTACGCCGACGAGGCAGATCTCTTCGAACGCCTGAGCGAGGGCTTCGCGGACTATCTCCGCGCCCTTCGAAGTTTGAGGGCGCGTCTCCACAGCAGCGGACCGGGAGCCCTACCCCACTAAACCGTTTATCGGGTAGGTTCTTCCCATGGGAGGGCGAAGCCCACGAGAAAGACTCTTGGCAGGAGAGGCAAATGCGCTTTCTCCCACCGAGCTCCTGGCCATCATCCTCGCCTCGGATGAGACGCCGGAAGAGGCGGTGCTCCCTTCGGCGCAGGAGGCGTTACGAAAGAACGGCAACCTGCGTGAGCTCAGTCACTCCCTCCATTCCGTCCTGAGGGAGCACAACCTGCCGTACGACGAATCCGTCCGCGTGCTCGCCGCGTACGAGCTGGGCAAGAGGGCGGGCCAGATGAAGTGGGGCGACCGAGCGTTGACGGGTAGACCGGAAGCCATCGTTGCCATGTTCGCCCACCTGGAGGACGAACGCAAAGAACACTTCATCGCGGTTCTGCTGGACACGAAGAACCAAGTCATCACACACCAGACGATCCACATCGGGACGGTCTCGGCCTCGATCGTCGGCGTTCGCGAGTTCTTCCGTCCTGCTGTTCAACACGGAGCGACCAGCGTGATCGCTGTGCACAATCACCCAAGCGGCAACCCGGAACCCTCGCCGGAGGACATAGCCGTCACCCGCACCTTGGAGGAAGCAGGACGCATCCTCGAGATACCGCTGCTCGACCACATCATCATCGGCACCGAGGACAACTGGGTCAGTCTGCGCCGGCAAGGATATATCGGCTAAAACGGGCGCATGGCTGAAAGACTCTCCGAAGCGATGGAGCGGATCCGTCCGCGCGTGGATGCAGTACACGCCGCGCGGGAGGAAGCCCTCAAGACGGCTCGCACGATCATTCAACGCAGCGCGAAGACGATCAAGCACCTCCACCGTGGCCAAACCGAGCAGGCGGACGCCCTTCTCGACGAGTTGCGACAGCTACTCCAGGAGTACTACCGCATCCTTCAACCGTTCCCCATGATTTTCTACGCACCCTACGTCCAAGTTGCCGTCAAAGAGTTCGTGGAAGCAGTCCTTCTTCGGGCATTGCTCGGAGGCGAACCGCTTCCAACGCACGAGGAGCTGGACGTCGAACCGCCCGCCTATCTGAACGGACTCTGCGAAGCGGCCAGCGAGCTCCGACGCTATATCCTCGACTCGGCCCGAAAGGGCGACTTCGAGAGAGCAACGCGCCTCGTGGACGAAATGGAGGATATCTACGACGAACTCGTAACCTTCGACTACCCCGATGCGTTGCTCGCCAATCTCCGACAAAGCGTGGACGCGCTCCGCGCCGTTCTGGAGCGCACCCAGAACGACCTGGCCGTGACCGCAACGCAAAGAGAGCTCATCGAGGAGCTTCGGCTTGCCCGAGGAGAGGAGGATCGGTGATTCCAGCGATAGCCGCCCTGGCTCTCTCGTCTCCCGTCCTCCAGGCGCGTATCCTCTGGGTGGACATGTCCGCCAACCTCGATTGGACCATCCACGCCGACGAGGTGGACGCTTTCTGCAAGAAAGCCGCGGAAGTGGGGTTCAACGAAATCGTCCTCGACGTCAAGTCCATCAACGGTAAGCGGCTTTTCGGACCGCCCGGGCCGGACCGGCTCACTCAGTTCCGAGGGATCCAGATCCCAGAAGGATACGATCACTTGAGGGTCTTTGCAGAGGCCGCCCATCGCTACGGACTGAGAATCTGCGCGGACTTCAATGTCTTCAGCGAGGGGCATAGCTACTTCCCGAACGAGGGTCTCGCCTACCGGAACGAAGCGCTCCAAACTCACGTCGCGACGCCCTATCATGAAATCCTTCTCCGCGATGGTTCCACGATCCAGCTCGTCTCGGAAGGAGAGCCGAAGGACGGCGTCGCGGTGGTCGCTCAGGACGCGGAGGGCGTGCTCTACCCGGAGATAGGATTCCGCATCCAGACGACGGAATCGGACGCGAAGCGCATCGCCGAGGTGGGCATCGCGAGATACCTCTATGGGATGAGGGTTCTTCCCCAGACCCAAGCGCTCCCGAAGGCAGTCGCCGTGTTCGTGGATCCGCTCGCGCCGGGCGTTCGAGAGCGCGCGCTGGAACTGTTCCGCATGGCTGCCGGATACCCGATTGACGGAATCGTGTTCGATCGGATGCGCTTCGCCGATCTCGCTGCCGGATTCGGCCCCGCGATGAGGGAAGCGTTCGAGCAGCGGTACGGGAGAGTGTCCTCGTGGCCGGATAGCGTCCTCTCGGCGAATCCGGTTCCGGGAAGACCACCGATCATCGGGCCGCGGTTCGCCGAGTTTCAGCAGTTCCGCGCCGAGGTCATTACCGAATTCCTTCGCGACGCCCGGGAGGTGATCCATGCAGTGAATCCGAAGCTCACGCTCGGCTCGTATGTGGGCGGAGGCTGGGAGACGTACTACCAGGTCGGCGTGAACTACGCGACCGACGCGCCCGTACCGCCCTACTCTTGGGCCTATGACGAATATGGACTCGCCGGTTACGCCGGCTATCTCGATTATCTCATGACCGGATGCTTCTATCCCGTAGCCCGCGAAGTGGACGCTACGATTCAGGGGCGGCGCGAACGGTTCACCGTCGAGGGCTGCGCTCGACTCATGGTGAGTCTTGCCGGGGACGCCACGCTCGTCTATCCATCCCTCTATGGCCTCGACTGGGAAGGAAAAAGCGCGGAGGAACTCAAGGATGCGATCCGCACCTGCCTCAAGTACGGCGACGGCCTCATGTTCTTCGATGCCGTCTACGTACGCCGGAACGACTGGTGGGAGGTGTTCCGGGACGCATTCGAAGAGGCGAAAGCCGTGGCTCCCCACGCCCTCCCGAGCTACCCGCGGCGCACGGGTCTCTCCAAAACAGGAAAATAGAGACGGAATGAAAGTTACGCTCGCCAAGTTTTGCGACTATGCCTGCACGGTGGACGGTGGCAAGAACGCCCTCATCGGTCTCTTCGACACGATTGGCGGTGAGCAGTACCCGCTCACGCATCCGACCCTCTTCATCTGCGTCGAGTTTGAGTTCGACATGTTTGAGGCGAACCAGCCCGCTGAAATCAAGTTAGTCTTGATTGACGAGGACGGCAAAGAGTTGGTTGGCGTCCAGGGAAACTTCGAGGTGCCGCCACCCCAGGATGGCAGACCTGCCACGATGTTCCACGCTTTCCGGTTCGACGGACTTCAATTCCCCAAGCCGGGTAGCTATCGTTTGGACATCCTGCACAACGGCGAACCGGTCGGCGAGGCGAGGCTGTACTTGGTCCAAGGTCCACCACCCCGCCATTATCCGCCGCCCATGCCCCCGCCTGGGTAACCTAAACCCGAATGAAGGGTGGTTTGTTTCGCGGCCTGCGCGACCGGATCGGCAGGCTTTTTTCTCGAAGCGCCTTGGACGATTCGTTTTACGACGAATTGGAAGAAGCGCTCATCGAGGGCGACGTCCCGGTTCGAATCGTGGACGAGGTCGTCGAGGAACTGCGGTCGAAAGTTCGCTCCGAGAGGATCCAAGATCCTGAGGCCGCTCGCGAAGCGCTTGTCCGCCTGATTGCGGAGCGCCTGCGCGATGCGGCGGCTCCCTTGAAGGTTGGCGACCAGCCGCCTACCACCTATCTCTTCCTCGGCGTGAACGGGTCGGGCAAGACTACAACGATCGCGAAGGTAGCCCACCGCCTCACCTCTCAGGGAAAGCGGGTTCTCGTTGCCGCCGGCGATACATTCCGCGCTGCGGCGATCGAACAACTGGAGACCTGGGCGAAACGAGTAGGGGCCGACATTGTGCGGAGCCAACCCGGAGCCGATTCCGCCGCCGTCGTCTTCGACGCCATCTCGGCAGCCAAAGCGCGCGGGATGGACTACGTCCTCGCCGACACGGCGGGGCGCCAGCACACGAAACAGAATCTGATGCAAGAGCTTGGCAAAGTCGTCGCAGTGGCGGGAAGGGCCCTCGGTCGCGCACCCGACGAAGTGCTGCTCGTGCTGGATGGCAACACTGGGCAGAACGCGATTCGCCAGGCGGAGGAATTCTCGAAAGTGGCTGGAGTGACTGGAGTGGTGATCACGAAATTGGATGGGACCCCGAAGGGGGGAGCGGTGCTCGGCGTGAAGGCTGCGCTCGGGCTTCCCATCAAGTTGATCGGAGTCGGAGAGAAACCGGAAGATCTGATTGATTTCGATGCGGAAGCGTTCGCGCGCGAACTGGTCGGATGAGTCGTCGGTACCTCGCTCTGATTCCTCTCGTCGCCATCCTTGCGGCGTGCGGCAAGTCGAACGACGTCGAGTTGCCCACTTACGTCTTGTTGTTGCCGGAGAGCGACGCAGAGTGGGCGCAGGAAATTGAACAGGGGTTCCGCGCCGGCGCCGAGCAGTTCTTCATGGAGTTTAAGGTCATTCGCTATCGGCTGGACGCCGAGCCAGGCGACATCGTCGAGTCTGCGGTGCGCGCTGGCGCGGGTCCCATCGTCGCCGTCGCTCCCAACTCCGAGCTCGCGCACACGATTCCGCTCGCGTGCTCGCGGAGAAAGCTCCCGATCGTTCTGATCGGTCACGAGGATCCCGCTGGCGCCCGGAATGCGCTCATCACATCGGCCGCAACCAACTTGGCCTACATGTGGAAGATCCGTTGGAGGCAGCTGAGCCCTCCACCCAAGAACGTCCTGTTGCTGTTCGGCGATTCGCCGCTCGACCGAGATGAGTTGATCTCCGCCTTTTATCAACGTTCCAACGAATGGAGGGACTACAAGCTGCGCGTACGCGATCTCGGGAGTGCCACGGCGGAGGATTTCGAGTGGGCGACTGCGGTCGTTCCCGTCGGGGAGGATGCGACGAAGTCTGCCCTCGAGCGGCCTCCCTCGGTTGCCGTGCTGCCGCTCGATGGATCCCGTGCTTCGTTGCAGGCGTTGCAGTCGGGCAGGGTTCCCATCCTCTTCGCGCCCCGGTACTTCCAGCTGGGGTACCGAGCTGCTCGGGTCGCGCGGGATGTCTTCCTGCGCGTGCACACGACCTCGGTTACGGTCCGCGTCCCCTTCGAAGAGGTGGACGCCGAATACCTGCCGATGTACGAAAAGAAGCGCTACGAGATCCCATCCTTGGGCGGAGATTCATCAGAACAAGGGTAGAGCGATGTCCTCTGCAACGCACGTCGGCCTCTTGGTGTTGACCCTCGAGTTGCCGGGCTGTAACACGCTCAAAGACAAGCGGCGCGTACTGCACAGCCTCATGGAAAGGGTTCGTCGCGAGCTTCACGTCAGCGCCGCCGAGGTCGGTTTTCAGAACCAGATCCGGTCGTCCAGTGTGGCCTTCGCCTTCGTGAGTGGCGCCCGCGTCCAGGTCGAGCGGTTGCGGGAGAGCGTAGAACGGCGATTCGACGAGGAACCGCGTCTAGTCGTCATCGAACGGCAGTGGACCTGGCTCTGAAATCGAGGGGAGTCTCTACGCCATAATGACCGCTCTACCGTATGAACGAGAACGATATTCTGAGGATTGTCGCGACGGACTGCGGTTCCACCACCACGAAAGCGATTCTGATCGAGCAGACGGACACCGGAGAGTTCCGGCTCATCGCCCGAGGAGAAGCGCCCACGACAGTGGAGAAACCGTTCGAGGACGTTACGGTCGGCGTCTTGAACTCGGTGCGCGAACTGGAAGAGATCACCGAAGCGAAGTTAGGCTCACGCCGGACTCTCATTCGGGATGACCGCGTCTTCCGGTTGATGAAGAATGGTCACGTCGTCGAGCAGCGGAACGACGTAGACGAAGCGGCCGACCTTTACCTGAGCACGTCCTCCGCTGGCGGCGGTCTTCAGATGATGGTCGCGGGCGTTGTGAAATCCATGAGCGCCGAATCAGCCGAGCGGGCGGCCCTCGGCGCGGGAGCGATCCTCATGGACACGCTCGCGATTGACGACGGTAGGAAGGAATACGAAAGGGTCCAACGGCTTCGCGCTTTGCGGCCCGACATCATCCTCATGTCGGGCGGTACAGACGGAGGCACTAAGGATCACCTCGTGAACATGGCGGAGGTCATCCGTCGAGCCGACCCGAAGCCGCGCTTCGGCGACATGAAGCTGCCGGTCATCTTCGCCGGCAACAAGATGGCGCGGGAAGACGTTCAAAAGGCGATCGGCCCGAACGTCGAGTTACATATCGTGGATAACATCCGTCCGACCCTCGACCGCGAGGTCCTCGGCCCGGCGCGCGAAGCGATCCACGAGCTATTCCTCGAACACGTCATGCAGCAGGCGCCCGGCTACAACAAACTGCTCGAGTGGACGAGCGAGGAGATCATGGCGACCCCGAACGCGGTTGGCAAGTTGATGGAGAGCTACGCGCGCGAAAAGGGCATCAACGTACTCGGCGTGGACATCGGCGGCGCGACCACCGACATCTTCTCCGTCTTCCAAGGAATCTACAACCGAACCGTCTCCGCGAACCTGGGAATGTCGTATTCGATTTGTAACGTCCTCAAAGAGGCGGGAGTGGAGAACATCGCTCGATGGCTCCCGTTCGAAATCGACCTCTTTGAGCTACGAAACCGGTTGCGCAACAAGATGATCCGCCCGACTACGATTCCCCAGACGTACGAGGATCTCTTGATTGAGCAAGCCGTGGCCCGCGAGGCGCTCCGTCTCGCGCTCGAGCACCACAAGACCCTGGCACGAGGTTTGGTTGGCGTCCAGCAGCAGCGAGACATCGGGCAAGCTCTCGACCAGGAAGCGAGCGGACAGACTCTGGTCAACATGATGGACCTCGACGTCGTCATTGGCTCCGGCGGCGTCCTCAGTCACGCGCCAGACCGACGGCAGTCAGCACTCATGATGATTGACGCCTATCAGCCCGAAGGCATCACCCTGTTGACCGTGGACTCGATCTTCATGATGCCTCACCTGGGCGTTCTCAGCGAACACCTCCCTGGGATCGCGGCTCAGGTGTTCGAACGGGACTGCTTGATCCGAATCGGCACTCTCGTCGCTCCCGTCGGCACGGGCAAAGAGGGCGAGCCGTGCTTGAAGGTCTCCGGTGGAATCAACGAGACCCTCACGTTCGGCGAGATCCGCTTGATCCCTCTCGGGCTTGGCGAAACGGTCGAAGTAACCTTGGACCCCGCCAAAGGCTTCGACGTCGGCTCGGGCAAGGGCAAGCGCCTGACGGCCACGTTGGAAGGCGGCGTCGGTGGCGTCTTCCTCGATTGTCGCGGCCGACCGTTGGCCATTCCGAGCGACCCGGCCGCCAGGCGAGAGTGGGTGCGCCGGACGCTTGCAAACGTCGGCCTGCGGGCCGAAACCGCTACGGTTTAGTTCGGCGTCTCCGCCAGCAGGTTGATCTCGCGTGCCAGCGAGGTGTCCTTCAGGGTTACACCGCCCTCGCTGTGAGTGTACAACGTAACCTTTACCTTGCCGTACGTCAGCAGCAGGTCGGGATGGTGGTCGTACTTCTCAGCGAGGAACGCGCATACCTGCGTGAACAGCGCTGCACGAGCATAGGAGTCGAACTCGAAGACCTTTGAGATCGCGATACCTTCGAGCGTCCACCCATCTAAATCTTTGAGAGCGGCCTCCAATTCCGCGTCGGTGAGTTTTGCCATCATCCTCTTTCTACCCTTCGAGCAAACCCTCGGTTGCGAGGCGTGGCGCTTTCCGCCCCCTTCGCTCGTCCTGATATCAAGGAACCGTGTTGGATGTAAGCCTCGACTCTCAGACCCTCCAGACCGCCTTCGAAGTCCTACTCAAGATGGGCATCGGAGCCATCTTAGGCGGCGCGATCGGTTGGGAGCGCGAGTTGAGCGGTCGTCCCGCAGGCACCCGGACGCACATGCTCGTCGTGATCGGTGTCGTCCTCTTCGCTGAATCGAGTCGGCTCTTCCCTTCGCAAGACCCCAGCCGAATCGCGGCGCAAATCGTTACCGGTATCGGTTTCCTGGGCGCGGGAACCATCCTCCGATTGGGTACGCAGATTCGCGGCTTAACGACGGCTGCCAGCATCTGGGCGGCAGCGGCTATCGGAATGGCGATCAGCATCGGGGGAGCCCTCCTGATCGTTGCGCCGATCGCCACCGTCCTTACGATCCTGACGCTCACGGTCGTCGAGCGGTTCGAGGAGCGTTACGCCCAAAAGGGTCATAGACGCCTCGCGGTCACCGTATCACGCCAAGAGGCGATCGAGGCCGTGATGGCTGAAGTGCTTCGCGTCGCCCCCGACGTTCGCAGCATCTCTTTTGCGCGGACGGGCGAGTCGCAGGTCATTACGTTCCGCGTACGCAACGCAGCCGAGGACCTGCCCCTAAAGCTCGGGGCCATCGAGGCCGTCGATTCGGCCCGTTGGACGGACTGAGATCTCAATCCGAGGTGCGGTAAGGACGCTTGGACTTGTACAGGTTGAGCCGCTCCTCGAAGGCCTGCCGCTGGTCCTCCTGCGCCCGCTCGATCGCCTTCGTCAACAGTTGCACCGCCTTCTCGAACTGTCCAGCCTCGGCATAAGCCGCAGCCACAATGTCGAGCAGCTGCGGATTCTCCTGCTCCTCTCCGTTTACGCGTCGGACGAGCTCAAGGGCCTGTTTTCCGTCGCGGACACCGTCGTCCGGGCACGTTGACAGCAGCCAGATGAGCGAGTAAGTCAAACCCGGGCTGTTCGGCCACTTTTGGACAGCCTGAGTAAGGACTTGCTTCGCCTCGCGGTACCGTTTGGCCCGACCCAGCTCCCTCGCCAGCTTCCCATAACCCGATTCTCGGTCCGGGTTTTCCCGAATTGCGCGGCGGTACGCCTCGATCGCAGCTTCGGTGTCTTGCCGCATGGCTGCCCGGTCGCCTTCTTCCTCGGCGTCGCGTGGAGGTGGGAGCTTCGCTGATTCCAAAGCTTCGAGCAGCTTCTTGAGGTTTGGGTTGTCCGGCTGCTTCTCGATGGCTCTCTCGACATAAGGGATCACTTCGTCCGCGCGGCCCATCGGCGAAAGCGCTTGCGCGAGCAGCGTCAGCGCTTCGAAGTTTTGTGGGCGAATGTCAACCGCCCGTTCCAACAACTCGAGCGCTTTGCGGTCCTCCCCTCGGTCCGCGTATCGGCCTGCCATGTTCAACAGCGCTTGGCTCGCCATGTACCGGTCCGCCTCCGCCCAGAAATCGTTCTCCCCCTCGATGGGAGCCGCGGCGCGCTCGAGATACTGCATTCCTTCCTCCCATTGCCCCTTCTCTAACAACCCGTCACCCAGGTTGAGCCAGACCTGCCGATTGTCCGGATACTGGCGTTCGACGGATCGCCAAAGCGCGACCGAATCGCGCCAGTTCGGGATCAACTGCAAAGTGCCGAAGATCAGCGCGGCACAGACTGCAGCCCCAGCCAAACCGACGGCCGGCAGGTGCGCGGGCCTGCGCTCCAACCAGAGGGCCACTCCCCCAGCCAGAAGCGCCGCGATGGGGAGGGTTACAAGGTAGGTGTATCGGTCGGCTGCCAGGTGCGTGCCGAGCGGAACCAAACCGCTGACTGGCCCAAGCAGAAACAGCATCGCAAACCAGGCCACTGTAAACGCTGGCATCTTCCGGCGGTAAAGGATCGCCGCGATTGTCCCGCCCAAGCCGAGAAGGTATCCCGGAAGATAGATCGCACCGAAAAGGGTGATATCGCGTGGGATCGGCACGTACGCCACCAGGTTGAGAGGAAGAAACGTCTTGAACACCGAGAACCAAAGAGCGTACGCCGCGATTGCAGGCCTGACACTCTTGAGGAGGTCAGGTTCGCTGACTTGGAACATCGGCGGCATGCCCAGCAGCGCATTCATCATCTTCATGAAGCCAAGCGCCAAGAAGAAACCGAGGCCAAGCCATGCACCCTTCTCGATCAGGTCCCGCATCCAGTCCGCACGGTCGCGGTTCCGTCGGAGAGGGTAGTAGTCCAAGAGCAAGAGGACCAGCGGCAATGGCAGTACGTACGCCTTCGCCAACATGGCCACGACATACAGCAGGACGGAACCGATGTGCCAATACGTGCTCGCCCGCCCTTCCGCCTCGTACGACTTGAGATACGTAAGGACGGAAAGCAACCCAAGAAACGCCCCGACGAGGTTGTTACGAGCAGACGCCCAAGCCACGATCTCCACGCGCAACGGATGCAAACTGAAAAGCAGCGCCCCTAAACCGCAAGCCACGAGCAACGGCCAAGAGATAGCCCGCTTCGTCCACCGGAGCAAGGAGACGAGCAAGAAAAAGAACAGTACTGCGTTGGCAGTATGGAAGAGAACGTTGGTCAGATGGATCTGATAGCTGTCCACGCCTCCAGCAATGGCGACATCCACGGCGACAGTAAGCCAGCTCACTGGCGTGTAGACGCCGACGTGGAACGCAGTAAACACCCACTTGAGAGCCTCCGCGTTCAGCCCAAACCCGCCGTCTTCGCCTGTGAAAACTCGCAGATTCTTTTCGTTTCCAACGAAGTTTGCGAGGTCGTCGAAGTTCACGAACTCGCCTCTTGTGGCAGGATAGAATACGATGAACGTCAGGAGAGCCACAATGCCTGCGACAAGCCAGACCGCACACCGTGGGCATTGCGCGGATGGGATCGCTGAACTTTCTTTCATGTGAACCCGCGGTCGCGGAGGAGCCATTTTACCAACCAATATGCCAACCCATGAGGAACAAACCGAGGGCCGTCCAACCGTCACGGTGATCCTGCCTACCTACAACGAGGTCGAAAACATCGGGATCATCGTCCCGGCGGTGCACGAGGCGCTCTCGAATGCGGGCATCGCCCATGAGATCCTCGTGATGGACGACGATTCACCCGACGGAACCTACGAGCGCGCTTTGGAAATGGGGCAGGAGTTTCCCGTACGCGCCGTCCGACGCACTCAAGACCGAGGTCTCTCCGCGTCCGTCGTGGACGGATTCCGCCACGCGAGGGGTGAGGTCGCCGTCGTGATGGATGCGGACCTCAGTCACCCACCCGACGTCCTCCCGCAACTGGTAGCGCCGATTCTAAGGGACGAAGCCGACATCGTAGTGGGAAGCCGAAACGTTCCCGGAGGAGGGGCAGACAACTGGCCGTGGTTCCGTCGTTTCGTTTCGTGGGGCGCGTCCTTGCTCGCCCGACCCCTCACGCCGATGACTGATCCGACCTCGGGCTTCATGGCGGTTCGCCTCGACGTTGTACGCAATGCGCCCATTGACGCAATCGGCTGGAAGATCGTCCTCGAGACGGTCGTGAAGACCGGTGCGCGCCTCGCCGAGATACCCATCCGCTTCCGAGACCGCGAGCACGGCGAGAGCAAGTTGACCGCCCGGCAACAACTTCTCTACCTTCGCCACCTGGTGCGTCTCTACCGATACCGGTTCCCGTTTTGGACCCAGCTCGCACTCTTCGGCGCCGTCGGCGCTCTCGGCGTTCTGGTGGATATGCTCGTGCTCGTTATCGGCGTAGAGGCTTTCCATCTCCATCCCGCGGTAGCCGTCGTGTTCGCGTTTCTGGCGGCCGCAACGTTCAACTATCTGCTGAACTGGCGATATACTTTCCGGAAGCCGGACCGGCCGCACGAAGCCGCGTATCCCGCGTTCGTCCTCGTTTGCATTGTTGGGCTTTCCATACGGCAGGTGGTCTTCCTCATACTGCTGCCGCTATCAGCCGCTCGGTACTGGTACTTGGCGGTGAATCTCGTGGGTATCGTCGTGGGAGGACTTGCGAATTTCGTATTGACTCGCTGGGTGGTCTTCCCTCAAAAGAAAAGCGCCCCAAAGCCTTGAACGGCTCCGGGGCGCGACGACGCGCGGTTTAGTTCGCCGGCCCGATGTACACAAAGCCGGATGCCAGGTGTCCGCCACCCTGCCAGTGCATCCCGCCGAACGGGGTAATCGCGTAGACCATGAACTCATCGCCGTCCAGCGTGCCCGGGGAGTGCTTCACCCAGCCGACCACGAACGCCTCTTCGAAGATCACGAATCCGTCGCCGGCGAAGAAGACGGTGTCGCCATTGAGCTCGGCGTACTGAATCTCAGGAATGCGGATGATCACGTCCGGAAAGTCCTCGCCGTGATCCACGCCCTCCGCAGCGGCGAGCAAGGATCCTTGCACGTGGCCACCCTCACTCCGGACGGACAGATCAAAGACCAAGACCCCATCGTCCCCGTGATCCTCCGTATGGCCTCCCAAGAGAATCTTGCCGACGCCGCGAGCCATCCAGCCGTCTCCGACAGCCACTGCGCTCGCGATGGGCAAGGCAACTACAAGTAACGCGGTAAGAAGCTTCTTCATGACTTTCCTCCGTAGGAACAGACGAGTTGCACCCGCGAAATCGTTCGCAGAGCGAGGTTTTTGAACGAACCGGCCGGTTCATTCCGTCCTTCTGACGAATCGAATCCACCTCGTTTGGACGGAACCACTATGAAAATCTGGAGTGCTCTTGGTTTGCTTTTCGTATCGGTAGCAGCTGCCGCGCAGTTCAGCTCACACAACGTCTCGCTCTACCGAAATCTACCCCTCTCAACATTCGGGGCGAGTTCTGGGAACGACTGCTGGGGCTACGTATCGCCATCCGGACGCGAGTACGCCATCATGGGCCTGAACAACAAGGTCGCCTTCGTGGAGATCACGGACCCGGCGAATCCCGTCGTCGTCGCTACGATCTCTCACCCGTCGAGTACGTGGGGCGACATCAAGACGTACTCTCACTACGCCTACGTAGTGACCGAAGCGTCGAGCAGCGGGATCCAGGTCATTGACCTCGACCAAATTGACCAGGGCATCGTAACCCTCGTCCGAACGATCACTTCCCCGGGTAGGAGCCACAACGTCGCTATAGATACGACGAGTGGCTTCCTGTACACGTGCGGTTCCAACCAGGGCACCGGCACCACGATGTGCTTCAGTCTTGCGAACCCCGCAAATCCGGTCCAAGTCGGGCCGGCTTCGATGACGAGCAATTATCAGCACGACGCCGAGATCGTCACGTATACCAGCGGACCCTACGCGGGTCGCCAAATCCTATTTGGATGCAGCGAAGGCAGGGGGGTGGACATTTACGATGTCACGAACAAGAACAACCCCTTCCTGATCAAGAGAGTGACATACCCGCAGGTTGGGTACTGCCACCAGGCCTGGCTGAGCGACGATCGCAGATATCTCTACGTGGACGACGAATTCGACGAAAACAACAACGGATTCACCACGCGAACGATCGTCCTCAACGTCGAGAGCTTGGAGAACGCGTCCTATGTGACGAGCTTCACTTCCGGCGTCCCTGCGATTGATCACAACCTGTTCATCCGGGACGGCTTTATCTTTGAGGCGAATTACCGCAGCGGCCTCCGAATCTTCGACGCGAACGTAGACCCCCTCAACCCGCCCCAAGTCGGCTGGTTCGATACCTACCCGGAGAACGATGACCGCGGCTTCAACGGCGCGTGGAGCAACTACCCGTTCTTCCCGAGCGGCACGGTTATTGTGAGCGACATTGAGAGGGGGCTCTTCATCCTCGATGTCAGCCGCGCCCTCGCAAGACTCGATTTCGAATACCCAGCAGGACGCCCCGAACTCGTGAATCCGAGCGGTGGGACCACGATGCGGGTCGTTGTGAACGGCGTCAACACCGACCCGCAGCCCGGCACTGGCGTCCTGCACGTGAGCACCGACGGCACCAACTACACAGCGATCCCCATGACCCAAGTTTCGCCGAACGTGTACGACGCGGTGTTCCCTTCGGCGCCGTGTGGGGCTACCGTGTACTACTACGTGAGCGCAAAGGACACGAACAACCTTACGTTCACCGATCCGTCGAACGCGCCAACCTCTGTGTATACGGCTGTCGCTGCTAGACAGAAACTGATCGTCTTCGACGATAACTTCGAGACCAACCAAGGCTGGACCGTCACAAACCAAAACCTTTCGGATGGGGCTTGGGAGCGAGCGATCCCCGCAGGCGATGGCGGACAGCGCGGAGACCCGCCCTCCGATTACGATGGCAGCGGACGATGCTACGTAACCGGCAACGGGCCGAGCCAAGATGTGGACGGCGGACCAACCATCCTCACATCGCCAACGATTGACATGTCGGCCGGGCACGAATACTACGTTTCCTATGCCCGATGGTTCACTAACGACGATGGGGACGATCGGTTGGTCGTAGAGGTCTCCAACGACAACGGCGCAACCTGGACGCAGATGGAGGCCGCCGAAAGTACCGCGGACTGGACCGTCGTCACCCTCCGGGTAGCAGACTTCGTCGCGCCTACCGCCACGATGAGGTTCCGCTTCCTCGCCTCGGACAACCCAAACAACTCCGTAACGGAGGCGGGGCTTGACGCATTCAAGGTCATCGCCTATGCGTGCGATCAGGAGATCGAGGTCCTACCCGCGGCGTTCACCGTGCTCCGCGGAGCGCAGACCGGCGGCGGCCTTCCCGACCTGTTCGCCAGCGACGACTCGTACTTGTCCATCGAAGCGCGCCGACCCACCGAAATCGCGGCAGCCTCGGTCGAGATCCTCGTTGAGGGTGTCTCCTCCATCCAAAACCCCAGCCAGATCACGTTTCACGTCGAGGCGGCGACCACCGGCACGCCGTCCCGGCAGAGGATTGAGCTGTTCAACTTCCAATCCTCTACATGGGAGCAGCTCGACGAACGGGACGGACCGCAAGCGGATACGCCGATTGATCTCGTGATCACGACCAACCCCAGCCGGTTCCTGGAGCCTGGCACGGGCGTCATCCGCGCGCGGATCGGATACCACGACCGAGGGGTTACCTTCATCGCATGGGGAGGACGCTTCGACCGTGTAACCTGGACCGTGCGAGAGTAACCCCCTTCCTGCTGACTCCAGTGGCGCAGGGACGATTGTCCCTGCGCCTTTTTCCGTGTCAGTATCGTCCTATTAGGCAAGGAGGGGAATTCATGACGAACGGCTCTGCTCGAATTCGATTTGAAGTTATCGGCGAGGCTTGGCAGCTCTTTACCAGTAACGCGGGGACGTGGATCGGCGCCATGCTCGCTTATTTTGTGCTCATCTTGATTTCAGCCTTTATTCCGTATATTGCGGTTGTTCCGATGGTTCTTGCGCCAGACAGCTCGGCTGGTTTTGTCATGTTTCTTGTCGCAATCGGAGGGACGGTTGTAATCTCACTCGTGGTGCAATCGCTGCTCATGGGCGGCATGTTTAGGCTGGCCCTGAAGCAGATTCGCGGTCTGCCCACGAGCGCGGGCGAAGTATTTCAGTCGTTCGACCTGGTTCCGCGATTCATCGTCGCAAGTCTGATCATCGGAATTCTGGCCGCGATCGGGTATCTCTTTTGCGTCATTCCTGGGCTCATCGTCGTGGGCACGACGTTCTTGCTTATCCGCTCATGGCGGACACCGAGATCTCGCCTCTGGATGCGATCGCCCGCAGTTTCGAGGTCCTGAAGCGCGACATGCTCATGGCGGTGCTTTTCTTCCTGGTCCTTGCGATCGTCGCAAACCTCGGGATGATTCTCTGCTACGTCGGGGTCATCGTAACGATGCCGCTTCTCTTCCTCGGCACCAGCCTCGTGTATCGCGATTTCTTCCCTAAGCGATTCGCCTCCGAGCCGCCGCCCGGCTCGTAAGGCTTGGCACGGCCGCGGTATCCTGGGCTCCGAGCGATGGAGTCACGGAACCCTGCCACGAACCAGCTGATCCAAACTTGGAGCGAAGCAACGGAAGCGGAGATCGCGTCGGCTCTCCAAAACGCAACCCGCGCCGAAACCGAGTGGCGCCGCGCCTCGTTCTCCGAACGCGGCGATATCCTTCGAAGCACGGCGGCTCTCTTGCGTCAATCGAGCGAAGAGCTCGCCCAGCTGATGGCGGACGAGATGGGCAAGCCGCTGCCGCAAGGCGTAGCAGAGGCGGAGAAGTGCGCATGGGTCTGCGAGTACTACGCAGAGAATGCAGAGCGGTTTCTGGCCGATGAGACGGTGGCTCTCGATGAGGGCTGGAAAGCGGCGGTAGTCTTCCGGCCGATCGGCTGTGTGCTCGCCGTCATGCCTTGGAATTTTCCTCTTTGGCAGGTCTTCCGGTTCGCCGCGCCGGCCCTCATGGCAGGCAACACGGCCGTACTCAAGCACGCATCGAACGTGTGCGGTTGCGCCGTACGGATTGTGGAGATCTTTGCTGAGGCAGGTCTGCCGGCGGGCGTCTTTCAGACTCTGCTCGTCGGAAGCTCTCGAGTGCCTCGATTGATCGCCGATCCAGTGGTTCGCGCCGTAACTCTCACGGGCAGCACTCCGGCCGGTTCGGCGGTCGCTGCGGAAGCGGGCCGGAATCTGAAAAAGACTGTGCTCGAGCTGGGAGGTAGCGACCCCTACCTTGTCCTCGCCGATTGTGATTTTGAGAAAACGGTGGAAACGTGCGCTACAGCGCGACTCATCAACAGCGGCCAGAGCTGCATCGCGGCGAAGCGATTCATCGTCGAGGAGCCGCTCTATGATGCCTTCGTCGAGGCGATGACGGAGACCATGAGGGCAAAACGCTGGGGGGCGCCTCAAGAGCCGGACATCGCCCTCGGCCCCCTTGCGCGGCACGATCTCCGAGACGAACTCCATGAGCAGGTGCAGAAGTCATTGTCCCAAGGCGCCAGGCTCACGACTGGCGGCGAGATTCCGGACGACCCAGGCGCCTACTACCCGCCAACCGTCCTCGCCGACGTCACGCCAGGGATGGCAGCCTTTGACGAAGAGACGTTCGGTCCCGTTGCCGCGATCGTTCGTGCCAAGGACTTGGAGGACGCGATCGAGCTTGCGAACGCCAGCCGCTTCGGATTAGGCGCGGCGATCTTCACGCAAGACCTGGACCGCGGTTGGGCAGTGGCTGCCCATCGCCTGGAGGCCGGCTCGTGCTTCGTGAATGCGTTCGTTCGCTCCGACCCGCGCCTGCCGTTCGGTGGAATCAAAGAAAGTGGCTACGGGCGCGAGCTCTCGGCGTTTGGAATCCGAGAATTCGTCAATATAAAAACAGTTTGTGCGGAAATCAGGTAGAATCGGCGCCTATGCCATCCCTGAGCGTCGGCCTGGTCGCCGTCCTTGCAGTCTCTGCCCTTCCGGAAACGCCTACGTTAGATGGGATCACGATGGCGGGTTCGGAAACGATTTACGCGTCGGTGCGAGAGCTCTCGAAGGCGATGCATTGGACACTGCAGTACGAGCCAATCGAAAAGAAAGTGATCCTGGAGGGCATCGAAGTCAAGCCGGAGTGGATGCTCCGCCTGCCGGATGGGCGCACCTTCATCGCCCCTGAGTTCCTCGACGTTCCTGGTTTGCAGAGACAACGCGACGAGGACAGTCGGTTGTTGCTCAGCTGGGGCACCATCCGTTGTGTCGTGGTCGCCGGAGAGAAGCGGGTCGAAATCAATCTGACCCAGCAAGAACTGATCGCATACCAAGGCGACCTGGAGCTGATTCGCACACCGATCAGCAGCGGCAGACGCGGGTACCGAACTCCCACGGGCACTTTCACGGCGGGGCCGGCGAAACACCGCATGCACTATTCCACGCTGTATGAAAACTCGCCGATGCCGTATAGCATCCAGGTCTCCGGAAACATCTTCCTTCACGGTTATCACAGCGTTCCTCGATATCCTGCCTCTCACGGTTGCATCCGTGTGCCCCTCAAAGGGTGGAATCCGGCGAAGTGGTTGTTTGATTGGACCGACGTCGGAACCGAGATCCGCATCTATTACGAAGACGACTAAGCCATAATCGCCCCATGGAACTCTCTCGGCGCGAACTGCTCCGCGCGCTCACGCTCGGCGGCGTGGCTCTCACCACCGGAGGCGCGAAGCAAACTACGCGCATCCCGAAGCGGCCGCTCGGCAAGATCCCGCACGACGCCACGATACTTGGCATCGGAACGGCCGAGATCCCGGGTGACGACGAATCCCTCAAGGCTCTCCACCTCGCGTTGGACGCGGGGGTCAACTATCTGGATACGGCGCCATCGTATCGAGCTGCGCGGAGCGAAACGGTGCTCGGCCAAGTGTGCGCCCAGCGTAGGGACGACTTCTTCCTGGCAACCAAGACGCTGGAACGCTCTGCGGACGGCGCCTATCGTGAAGTGCGCGAGAGCCTCGCTCGACTGCAGACACAAACGATAGATCTGATACAAGTCCACGCCGTCAACGACTTTGCCTCCTTGGACGAGGCACTACGAGGCGCAGTGAAAGGACTGGAGCGCGCAAAACGCGAAGGCTTGGTGCGCCACATCGGCATCACGGGACATACGCGCCCCGAGGTCATCCTCAAAGCGATTGAGTCCTACCCCTTCGAGAGCATTCTTGTGCCGGTCAGCGCAGCGGATCATTGGCTCAACGACTTCGTCTCTGGCGTGATCCCAGAAGCGCGCAAGAAGCGCGTTGCCGTGATCGGGATGAAGGCGCTCAAGGGGGTGGAGCGAGCGAAAGGCAAGGTTGCCGATGCGGAGCCGTGGCTCCGCTACGCCTGGTCCTGCCCGGTGGATTGCCTCATCGTCGGCTTTCGCCGGTATGCCGAGGTTCTCGAGAACGTTCGCCTCGCCCAACAGTTCCGCCCGATGAGTATAGGGCAAATGCGCGCTCTCGAACAAGAGGCGAAGCAGTTCGCAAACACCCAAGCGCTGTGGTGGAAGAAGGGTTGATCCGGGTTCACCTCGGTTATGAGGCGAGCGAAGGCTTTCGGCGCGCGCTCCGGGCAGGTCTGCCCGAGCGGTTGGCCTTTTCAGAAGGCGAGAGATATCCAAAGGAGACCGAGATCCTCGTTTGTGGCCGGCCCGATCGCGACCAAGTTCTCGACCTGCCCCATCTCCGCGCCCTCATCGTCCCGTTCACAGGAGTTCCGCCCGAAACCCTACAGCTCGCGCGGGATCTACCCGAGGTTTCGCTTCACAACCTGCACCACAACGCTGAGGCTTGCGCAGAGATGGCTCTCGCGCTGCTCTTCGCCGTTGCAAAGCGAGTCGTCCCGACCGACCGCCAGTTTCGCCAAGACGGGTGGACCGCGCGCGAAGCGGACTCTTCCCTACTGCTTCTCGGAAAAACTGGGCTCATTGTGGGCGCAGGCGCGATCGGACGGAGAATCGCACGCCGGTGCGAAGGGATCGGAATGAAGGTCGCTCTCGTCTCACGCACCGGAGCGAATGGCACGCATCCCGTATCAGAACTCTCCAGCTTGCTGCCGACCGCCGACGTCCTCTTTCTCGCTCTCCCCGCAACGCCAGAGACCGACGGCCTGATCGGGCCGGCCGAACTCTCACTCTTGAAGCCGACGTGCGTTCTCGTCAACGTCGGTCGCGGTTCCACGGTGGACGAGCAAGCGCTCTATGACGCTTTGGCTTCAGGTCGAATCTTCGGTGCAGGCTTGGATGTTTGGTATCAGTACCCGAGCGGCGGCTGCGACAGACCCAGCCGTTTCCCCTTCGAAGACTTGGACAACGTGGTCATGAGCCCGCACCGCGCCTCCGACGTGTACGAAAACGACGAGCTCCGCGCCAAGCAGCTGCTCGAACTCTTGAGAGAATTCGCTGAAGGAAGGCCGATGCCCAACGAAGTAAACAAAGAGCTGGGTTACTGAGCGCTACGCGAGGATGTTCAACGTCGCCGCATCGTTTTCCTGCTCGACACGAAGCAAGAGACCGCCCAAGCGCACATTCAGCCGCGCGAGGGTTGTCAGCTGAACGGTCCCGACATGATCCCCCTCTTCGGCAGCCTGGACCGCCTCTCTCAAGTATCCGTCCGCGTCCTGGAACAGGCGGAGATACGAATCCGAGGGTGTGGCGGGCAAAGTCGTCACTATGGGAATGCTTCCGCTGCCGCTGCCGACACTACCAGGTAGTTTTGCGAGGCTGTGACTAAGGGTCGCTAACGACCTTCTTTCGGTTCGCGTCTCGGAACAGTTCTGCATAAGTTTCCGAGGAAAACGAATACAAAAAGACATCTCGGCGGTACCAGGCTCGCCGGCATGCGACCCCGTCGGCGCAGCAGGTTTCACGCTTCTGAACCGCCTCGTTACGAAACCGGACTGACCTCCAGTAAAGAAGCCCACCCACGCCAGCGGGTATCAGGAATACGGCGACCGGCGCAGTCGCGAACATGGCCGCCGCCACTCCCCACACCGCGACATTGACGGCGACCAGCTTCCCCGAATCTGCCCGATGAGTCGCCAGAATGTGCTCGCGACAGAACGAACATAGCGGAAACCGCAACGGCTCGGTATTGGGAGCCCTCGTTTTTTCCTGGAAGACTGGCGTATACTGGTCCTCGGTCGCTTCCCCACAGCAAACGCAAAAGGGTGGAAAATGGGGGCGATCGGTGCGGACATACACCCGGTGTGGAAGCGGACGTGCCAAGACAAGAGAAGTTTACCTTGAGACAACCCGCACCCTTCGAGCGTCGGTATGATAGGAGGACGGCGATGAAATGGCTTACTCTCTTGCTGGTTGCGATGCTTTGGGCGGCTTGGGGCTCCGCGTTGGCGCAGGATCGAATTCAGCCCGGTACGGTGCTGGAGATCAAGTGCGTGGAAGAGCCGAGCCTCAATGGCGAGTATGTGGTCAATGACAACGGCTTCGTGCTGCTCCAGTTCATCGGCGCGGTCGAGGTCCGCGGGCTGCTCGAGAGCGAAGCGGCCCGCAAGATCGCCGATGAACTGATCCGACAGCAAATCCTGCGCCGTGCAACCGTCACGGTTCGCATTGCGAGAGGAGCCGTGCCACCCCTGGAGCCGCCACCCGTCACGATCACGGGCGCCGTCGGTCAGCCGGGCGAGGTCCGCTGGAGGAATGGCCTCCGGCTGGCGGACGCAATCCGGCAAGCGAAGCCGTCGGTCGTGGCAGACCTCGCCCGGGTTCGTATCACGCATTCCGACGGCACAGTGGAGGTCGTCAATTTTCTGAATCATGTGGAAGGAACGAATCAGGCGAACCCGGTGCTTCAGCCCGGTGACAGCATCTTCATCCCCGTCCAAATGGCCGCCCAGGACGTTACGGTGCTGGGCGCTGTCGTCAAGCCCGGCGTCGTGCCGCACAAGCCAGGTATGACGATCCGCCAGGCCATCGAGGCCGCCGGAGGCACACGCGCCGACGCGGACACGCGTAACGTGCTGATCCGTTTCGCCTCGGGCGGCGAGGCCACCCTCGACCTCTCCACGAAGGACGCAGACCGCCTCGTCGAAGCCGGAGACCATATCGTCGTGCCCTTGAAGCCGGCAACGCAATACATCTATGTTCGCGGCGCTGTGGCTCGACCCGGCACCATGCCCTGGGAGCCGGGCATGACGCTCGGTGTCGCCCTCCGCGACGCAGCGCCGATTCGGGACGCTCAAGTCCAGCGCGTTCGCATTCAAAGGAAGGATGCGGGAGGCAAGGTGCGAGTCATCGAAGCAAACTACGAACGCATTCTCGAAGGTCAGAACGCCGACATACCTTTGCAAGAAGGTGATATCGTAGAAGTCCCGTACCCGATCGAGAGCCGTAAGACGATGGACTTCACAACGATCCTCGGCATCGGCATCCTGCTCTGGCTGCTGTTTGGTCGCTAATGCGTTATCCGAAAGGAAGCCCCGAACCGATCGGATTGCTGAATCGCGTTCGACTTCTCGAGTGCGGCGAGCCTCTCGTGCCGCTCAGTAAGTACTGCCCCGGCATCAAGATTCTCCGCGGCACTTCCGTACCGTACGCGCGACTACGCGTGGCGCAAATGCTCCAGCGCGCAAGAGAATCGCTGTGGCCGGACTACGATATCGGCGTGCGAGAGGCATGGCGATCCATCGAGCGGCAAAAGTTCATCTACGACTGGTATTTCCAACAACTGAAGGAAAAGCATCCGGAGTGGTCCCACGCGACGCTTCGACGAATGACGAACCGCTTCTTCGCCCCCTACGACCAAAAGGCTCCGCCCGGCCATTCCACCGGCGGGGCGATTGACGTGTGGCTGCTCGACCGAAAGCGAAAGCCGATTGACCTCCATGGTCCCGGCGAGCGGTTCGACTCCGCTCCCACCTTCGCCGCACACCTTCCGCCCGAGATCCTCGAACTGCGCTATCTGCTCTATCGAGCTCTCGTCCGCCAAGGATTCACCAACTGCCGGGACGAATGGTGGCACTACAGCTTCGGAGACGCGGCCTGGGCGGTGCGCCGCGGCCGAAAGACCTGCTTCTACGGCGCGATTGCACCTCCGCGCTCGGTCTATGCCAAGAAGGACGAGCGCTTCTTCCGCGAGTTCCTGCAGCGAGCTTAAACCGGAACGGGAATCCCAAGGAGGCGCGAAGCGAGAAACGCGACGGGAGTCCAGATTACGAGCGTCAACGGGTCCGTTCCGCCCTGCGCCGTCAGAATGTCCCCGCCAATGATCAACGCTAAGAGCAAGAATGTGCCGTAAACTTGGCTAAATCGAACGAACCTCGCCCCCAACTCCGGCGGAAGCAGGTACGCAACCAGCCAGTGCCCATCCAGAGGGCCGAGTGGTATGAGATTGAAAAACGCGAGACCAAGGTTGACGAACACCGCCAGGCCCGCGTACGTTGCCACCTCTGGAAGACCCAGCATGATCGCCCCTCGGTAGATCAGCGAACAGAAAACCGCGATCAAGACATTGGTTAGAGGCCCCCAAACGACGGACATGAAACCGTCCCAACGGGGATTCTCCATCCGCGTAGGATCCACTAAGACCGGCTTGCCCCAGCCGATGCCGAAACCCGTCAGAGAGGTAACGATAATCATGATCGTACCGAGAGGGTCCAGGTGTGCCAGCGGATTGAGCGTGACTCTCCCCATCATCCTCGGCGTGGGGTCGCCCGCGGCATCCGCTGATTTGGCATGCCCAAACTCATGGAGCGCAACGCTCAAAAGGATGATGACGATCATCGGGATCATCATTTCTGGGGGCATGACAATACCTCCATCTCGCACAGGAAAAGCTCATCGAGCCGCTCGCGCCGCACCATGAGGTACGCCCGGCCGTCCTCCACGCAGACCAGCGGAGGGCGCGGATACCGATTGTAGTTCGACGCCATGGACTGCGTGTACGCGCCCGTGCACTGAAACGCGAGTAGATCGCCCTCGGCTGTCGCGGAAGGAAGCATCGCTTCGGGTGCAAGCGTGTCCGTTTCGCAATGCCGACCCGACACGCGAAAAGGCGCGTCGTGCTTGTCCAGCAACCGACCCGCGTTGAGGACCGTATACCGTGCGCCGTACAGTTGCGGCCTGGGATTGTCCGCCATGCCTCCATCCACGCTGAGATAGGTGCGCTTGCCCGGCGCCTCCTGAATCGGCACCTCTTTGCGAACGACGACCCGATAGAGATTCAACCCAGCCGTACCCACCAGCCATCGTCCCGGCTCGAATCCAATGCGTGGGATCGGCACCCCCGCCGATTCGAACACGTCTCGCACCGCGTCGTAGACGGCCTGGACCGTTTGGCTCACCGGCGCAGGATGGTCCGTCTCGGTGTATGGGATCCCAAACCCGCCTCCCGCGATCAGCTCTTCGGCATCACCCAGCTTTTCCCGATTTTGCAGAAGAAACTCCGCACAGCGCCGAGCGCCTTCCACGATCGCCTCTCCCTCAAGCAGCTGCGAGCCGACGTGGCAATGGACGCCTGCAAAGTCCAGCCGCTCGCAAGATAGAACCTGCTCAAGCGCTGCCGCAGCGGCGCCGGACGAGATGTTCAAGCCGAACTTCGAGTCCTCCTGGCCGGTACGAATCGCCTCGTGCGTCACCGGATCCACGCCAGGGGCGAGGCGGAGCAAGACCCGCTGCCTCTTCCCCATGTCTCGACAAACGCGCTCCAACCTGCCGATTTCGCTCACGCTGTCGAGGACGACGGCGCCGATGCCCTCTGCGACGGCGCGCTTCAACTCCGCCTCGATCTTCGCGTTGCCGTGGAGATGAATTTGACTCGGTTCGAATCCCGCGCGGAGAGCGGCCTCCAGCTCGCCCTCGCTGGCAACGTCCACATCGCAGCCCTGCTCTCGGATCAATCGGAGAAGTGCAACCGCGGAATTTGCCTTGCTTGCGTACGCACACCGCCCTCCAAATGGAGCGATGGCGGCCAGGAACTCGGCGCATCGCGCCTTGAGCTCCGCCGCATCCAAGATGTAGAGCGGGGTTCCGTAGGTCTCGGCGAGCTGGTCGGCCCGAACGCCACCGACGACCAAACATCCGTCTGTGTCAGAACGCTGGGAACCGAGGAAGCGGGCGAACATCGCGCCCGCAGTATGGCACGAGGAAGGCTTTAGGCCGCTTTCGACTGCTGGCGCGGTACGATTTTCCGAACCTTCTCAAGGCTGAGCTCAAGGTCGTCTACCAACATCACCGCGCCGTACATCGGTCGGTAGTCCACTTCGTACAGGAAGCCTTCGGCGTGCACTTCGTGACCGGATCGGTCCACGTAAGCGACCTCCACCCACTGCCCGACAAACGGTTTTACTTCCTGGACGGTCATCCTGCCAAGCATCTTGTTCCGCAGGCGCTCCCTCGCCTACCTCGCATTATTGGCGGATTCGACGCCCGTCTACAGCACGTTTCGGAGCTCGGACGCGTGCTCGACGGGCGCGAGGATCACGACGAGGTCATTCTCGTGGAGCTCGGTGTCGCCACTGGCGATCAACCCCTCCTCGCCGCGTACCACCCACACAATGTTGGATCCGGGCGGCAGATTGAGATCCCTCACCCTACGGCCCACCGCGGGCGACCGATTCGTCAGTACCGCTTCGATTACCTCCACCTTCCCTCTCCTGAGCGCAGCCAGGGGCACGACCGTGCCGGCGCTGATCTCTTGCTCGATCAGGTTGAAGAGAATCTCGGTGGCGCTGACGACGCCATCAATGCCCAGCTCTTTGAAGAGGCTCTCCCTTTCGGGGCTGTTCACGCGAGCGATGACGCGCTCCACGCCCCACGTATTCTTCGCCATCTGGCAGACGATCAGGTTGTCCTCGTCGTCCCCGGTCACCGCAGCCACGACATCGGCACGCGCAAAGCCCGCCTCCGATTGAACTCGCACTTCGCACCCGTCTCCCAGAAGAATCGAGCTGTGCAACCGCGGCTCCAGCTGCTCATACACGCTCTTCTCCTTTTCGATGAGCAGGACTTCATGCTTCTCCCTGAGCAGCATCTTCGTGAGGTGAAACCCTACGTTGCCGCCTCCTACGACGATGATGTACATTACTGTTCGCCCTCCATCGCGTTGTAGGCGTCTACCGTCTGGTAATCCTTGCCAAGTAGCCAATCTCGCATCATGCCGGCAGTCAAGAGGTTTGGTGTGATACAGAAGACGCCGATCTTCCGGTACTCGCGCGCCCGTTCGGGGTCGTTCACTTTCGCGCACACCATCGAGACACCGTAACGAACTTGAGCCAGCTGAGCCGCCATCAGGTTCGTGTTGTCACCGCGGGTCGTTGCGATGAACGCGTCCGCATCGCGGATACCCGCGTCGAGCAACACATCGTCGTCCAATCCGTCTCCAATCAGCACGCGACAGCCGTGATCCTGGCCCAGCCGCGCGAGATGTTCAGGCTCGCGCTCGATCACGGTTACTTCGTCTCCGTTCGCGGACAGCATCCGCGCCAGAGCCGCACCCGTGCGCCCACAGCCGAAGATAATGACGTTCATGGGAACGACAGACTATACCTTTCGAAGCCTTTTGCGGAGCGCGCGCTGAACCTCCGCCTTGGCAAGAGGCTTCCCTCCCGGCTTTTGGATCGAGAAACGAGCCACGGCACGCCCCGCTGATTGCCCGATCCGCGCGACCAGAATGTTCCACTGCAATTCGGCCAGCAATCGCGAAACCCGGTACGGCATGCCGCGGCCGAGGACCGCTTCGATCTCCAACACACTCGGGCTTCCCGCGTAGAAGCGGTATCGGTATAGCTCCTGCGGTCGGTCCGGGTCCTTGCCGTGTTGGCGCAACAGGGCGTCCACTTCTCTGCGGTTTCGCACCCTCTCTCGAATGTCGCGCGCCAACACCGAACATAGCCCTGCCGGCAACGGCCCGCCCCGAAACGACACGTTCAGCACATCGAGCGCGATCGGGTGCTCTTCCTCCGTAGATGCGGCGCGGACGCCATGAACTGTAACATCATGAGCATAGAAAATGCCCAAGAGGCGACTGAGCAGGCCCGGCTTCGGCAGGTCGCGCAGGCAGACGGTAACGTCCGTCGTGCCGGACTCGCGATCGTGGTGGAACGATACGGTGATCTCGCCCTCCCGAGCGCGGCGAACGTAGTCGGCGTGAAGAGGGAATTGGTCCCGGTCGGTGCCGAGAAGATAATGCATCGGCATCCTCTGAAGGAACTCCGCGACCTCCGCCCGGTCCCCTTCGTCCGATCCCAATCGCCGCAGGGCCTGCCGCCTATAGAGCGCCGGATCGAGCGTTACATCTTCGATGCCGATAAGGTCCCGAGCGCGCTCGTACAGTTCGAGAGCGCTCGCTGCCAGTGGGCCCGCCCAGATCCCTTCGTTCACAGCCGACGTGTCCGCATAGGTCATCAGGAACAGCATCGCGAGGCGGTCCGCACGGCCGGCACGCTTGACGACGTACTGCAGCGTTCGAGGGTCGGACAGGTCGTGGGTCCTCGCCACCTCGGCCATCAGCAAGTGATCTCGAACCAGCCAAACCGTGGTCTTCTTCTCATCGCCGCTTACATGCAGTCGGTCGCACACGCGTCGAGCGATCTCCGCTCCCACGACGGCATGTTTTCTCTTTGGGTTGATCTTCCCCAAGTCGTGAAGCAGAAGAGCGAGGTAGAGCGGCCGATGATTCGAAACGTCCGCCCAAGCGCTTGCGAACTCCGGCGCTGAGCGAGAAGCGTCCAGGAAGCCGATGGCCCGGAGCGTGTGCTCGCCGACCGTATACCGATGCACCGAATCCCTCGACAGCAAGTACCGACAGGCTGCGAACTCGGGCAAGACCTCGTCCAAGAGTCCGGCTGCATCCAACGCGCGCAGCGCCTTCTCGCCAGACGTCAGATACTCGTTGGTTCGCGCAAGGTCTCCCCTACGAAGCCCTTTCGGAGCGCGCGGAATCTCGATTCCCAAGCGAGCGGCGCGGCAGACACCCGCGACGGCGCTACCCAAGTCGGCATCTCGGGAAACCACACACACGTTGCGATCCGCATAGACTCCGCCGCGGCTGAGCACGAAACGGCTTGTTCGAATCAGCTCCAGCGCGTCTTCGTAGGTGGATTGGCACTTCTCGCCCGCGCGAATCACGCGTTCCGCCAACCCTTCTGCAGATAGGCCGAACCGCTCGGCGACCGTCTCGATGCGCGTGCGCAGCAGCGTATCCTCTTTTCGCTCCGTGATCTGATGCAGCGCATTGCGAACTGCGAGGATCGTATCATATTCTTCTCTTGGATCCATTGGCAAACGGCGGCGAAGCGAGCGAGCGATCCACCGCGCCGTCTGGACGTCGCGCAATCCGCCCGCTCCGTCTCGCAGATGAAACTCGACGACACGCGGAGTGTCGTGCGTCCTTTCCCTTCTCGACGCCCGTTCCTCCGTCTTGCTGATCAGGAACTCGGCCACCGGGAACGACTCCCAAAATGCAGCCTGGAACGCTCTCAGCGCATCCTTCGATCCGGCAACCAGCCGAGCGTCGAGTAGTCCAGTCCGCGTCACAGGATCGAGCGCAGGACAGTCCGAAGGCAAGCGCAGCGCGTACCCGACCTCCCAGCGGAGCGCGCCGAAGACCTCGATCATCGCGTGAAACATCTGACGAACTTCCGCCTCCATCTTCGGGCGTAGCTCTCCCAACGGGATGAAGGTCAGGTCTAAGTCGCTGAACGGAGCAAGCTCGCGGCGACCGTATCCCCCTACGGCGACGACGGCGAACGGATGGTCACCCTCCGAGTGGACGCTTCGATACAGGGCGCGGAGGATGCGATCTGCGATCGCCGTGTGGCGAGCGCACCACTCCAGTCCGGACGGCCTGCCCTTCAGCTCAGCAAAGAGTCGCTCCCGCTCTCTGGCGGCACGCTCCACGAGGCGTTGAAGGTTGGGGGGCTTCCCTCTTGGATCACCCATATCTCTCAATCAATGCGAAACGCACGTTGTTCGTCCTGCGCCCAAGACTTACCGACTTCGATCAAGCCTCGCTCCACTTTGATCGTCACCGGCGTGATCAGAGCGGCAACGACGATACCCGCAATCCCCAGCCATACGCCCAGCCACGCCAGGTGGTATCCCAGGACTGCAAACGGCGCTTGGTGCCGCCGACCGGCGATGACGCGACTCACCAGGACGACGAGGGACAGCACAACGAGAGCAACGATCAGAAGATTTGGGCTCTCGTCGAGCCAGGGGGGCGAATCAGGATCGTATAGGTGCAGCAGAAGCCGACTGGGCACAGAAGCGGACACGAAATACCAGGCCAAGAGGCCGAACCCCCCGCAACCAACTCCGAGCAACGAAGAACGCTCCCACCGCTGCGGCGGCCGTACGTTCGGCTTGCCTACCTCAATCGGAAGCGCCAGCACGACGCCCAAGAGCACGACCCACAAACCGAGGGAAACCAATCCTGTGGCCCAATAGATGGCGCCTGCGCCGACCGCGGCTGCCACCAACAGGGCGCGAGGATCTGGATGCGGAATCCCACCCAGGCTCCATCGAAGGAACCAACCCACGCCGGCAAGAAGAAAGAAGACGAGCGCACACTTCAACAAAGAAGAGGGCAGCATCGCCGTCAGGACGGTCGCGTTGGCGATGCGATCCCTTTCCGCCTCGATTTCTGCCGACGGCTTGATCAAGCGGAGCCAACCCTCGGCACGCAAGAGGGTGCGGTTCGCCTCTTGGCCCGCCTCTGCCCCCACCTCTTCGCTCACGGCTTGCACGAACGAGGATCGAATGCCCTCGAATCGTCGCGGATCCAGGATCGTGCCTCGTGGACCGGCCCCCATCTCGGCGGCTCGGTAGGCCAGAGTGCAGGCTGCCAATCTCGCCTCCACCGAGTAAGCGCCCTGGAGAATGAGGCCCGCGTTCGCCAGCGCCACCGCTCGCTGCCGAAGACGCCGGAAATCCCCCTCGACCGGATCGAACGATGCCGCCGCCGACCGAAGGATGACCGTTGCGGCGTCCGACGTGCGAACGCGATTCCCAAGGATCCATTGCCAGCCTCGTTCCATGCCGTCGGCGCGGGCGAGAGTGAGTGCAAAGTCTTCGATCTGGGCGGCTCGACGATCCGACCAACTCCCCAACACGGCAGCGCGCTCCCAGTAGGCTGCGGCCTCTTGGTCGCTGCGGGAGCGGTGTGCGAGAACGGCCAGCATCTGGGGCCAAAAGGCGTTGTCCGGCTCCGCCACCGCGGCACGAGCCAAGAACTGGGAGGCCACCCGGGAATCCTTCGGATTCACGAAGGCCTGGCCTCGAACGTTGATGCGTCGGGCGATTTGATAACTGAGGACGGAAAGGTCGTATAAGGATGCTCCCTCCGGAGGTGGCCGCCGGATCGCCTCCGTGGGCGCCTTCGCGATCGGGTGATTCTCAACGAGGGACTGAAGCGGCTCCTGGTCGTGAAAGCCGTACAGAAGGAACGCGCGAGAGGTTGGGTGAAGGAAGAGAGCGGCTACGATGCCAAAGCCAACGCCTGCCAACAGACGCTGGCGAGGACTCATGCTCGCTCGCTATCCGCGGTCGCTCTCTTCGAGAGCGGGCGGGGGCTCTGCCTCTTCGAACAGGTCAATCCGGACTTTCGCCTCCGCCGTCGGCTGATCGTCGGGCTTGAGCGTCGGCGTTACTGGTTGCGAAGTCAAGACGTGAAGCATGGTCAAGACGGCCGCCGCCGTGGTCAGCGCTGCGAGAAGGGCCGGACGCCACACATTGAGTTTGTCGAGTACTCGCGACTGTACGACTTCCTCCTCCACCTCGTCCACAAAGGACTGGCTGCCCTCATGCTCGATGACGGCGGACTGAAGCACGTCGGCAAGCAGCCGCATGTCGGTGGAGTAGCGGCGGCATTCCTCGCAATCCGCTGCATGATTGCGAAGGAACGTCAGCTCTTGCCTCGACAGCTCCTGCTGATCGAAGGCCGAGAGGTGCCGGAACCACTCGCAGTCGCGTCGCATGGAAGGTTAGTACGACTCCCCCTCACGGGTTGCGATGTTCCAAAGAGCGCGGAAGCGCTCCCGGGCGGTGTGCAGGCGGGAGCGAACGGTACCGACAGGCACGCCCATCGTTTCGGCGACCTCTTCGTAACTCATCTGTTCCATCTCCCTAAGCACAAGAGTTAGACGCAAGTCGGGAGGCAATTGGTTCAATACTTTCTCTACCAGCATACGCGTCTCGATCGAACCGCCCTGGGCCTCTTGACGAGGCTCAAGCTCCGCCGGCTCCGCTCGCTTGACGCGGAGGCGATCCACGCAAAGACGCACGCAAATGCGGTAGACGAACGAAGCGAATGCGCGGTCGTCGCGAAGCCGATGCAACTCCCGGAATGCCTTGAGGAACGCTTCCTGAGCCACGTCCTCGGCCTCCATCGGGTCGCGAAGAACGTTCGCGGCCGTACGGATCAACCGGACGCGATGACGGTTGACCAGTTCGCGAAGCGCGTTCTGATCCCCTTGCCGAGTGCGCAGGACCAGCTGCGCCTCTTCAGCCTTCGGATCAACCGCCTCGACCGATTCAAACGGGACGGATGCCTGATACTCTTTCACTTTCTCTCCCTGCAGGTGCCTCCATTCTAACATACTTTCCGGTCCCGCGTACCGCAATCCTCCGCGAAAGCCCTCAAAAATACGGGAAATTCACTTGGTCGTATGCTCGTATTCGCGCAGCGCTTTCGAGCGGTACCACAGTCCGGCAATGCCCAAGCACGCGATCCCGCCGAGCAGCACAGAGAGCCGAACGCCGAGTCTCTCGCCGACGAATCCCGCTTCGTAATCGCCGAGTTGAGGCCCCGACCGCTGAAGGATCCCAGCTACCGCGCCGACGCGGCCTCGAAGACGATCAGGCGTTCGGACTTGGCGAATCGTTTGCCGCCAGATGGTGCTGACGCTGTCTGCCGCGCCCGTCATCGCCAGCAGGACCAATGCCAGCCAATAGACCGGACAGTAGGCAAAGAGGGCCGTCGCGAGGCCGTAGATCGCCACGGCAACAATGACACCCAAGCCTTGCTTGCGCATCGGCCGCAGGACCGACATCACGAGCGCCGCGAGGAACGATCCCACCGCAATCGCCGCCTGCATCTGAGAAAAAGCGCTGACGTCCCGCCCGAAGATGTCCGTAGCATAGAAGGGCAGGAGCGCATCGGCGGTCGAAAAGAACGTCGCCCAGAAGTCTATGAGCATGGAGCTTCGAACGACGTCGTTCTTACGAACGAAGGTCAACCCCTCTCGGATCGCCGGCAGAATCTCCCCGAAGGACTGGATGCGCTCCGATTCCGATTCGAACTCGGGCAAGTGCGGTGGCATGCGCCAGTAAGCGAGGATCATCGCGAGAAAGGTGATGGCGTTGAAGAAATAGCACGAAGCCAAGCCGGGTACGGCGAATGCTCCGAAGTCAAAGCCGCCGCGATACACCATCACTCCCATGAGCACCGGGCCGCCGACCTCGCTGATTCGCCACGCAACGCTGTTCAGAGTGACGGCGTTCGGGAAGTGGCGGAGCGGAACGAGCCGGGGCACGAGGGCATGACGAGCAGGCATGTCGAAAGCGCGCAGTGCGCCGGTGATCGCCATCAGCAGATAGATGTGCCAAAGTTGCACCGCCCCACTCATCGTAATCCAGCCCAAGGCCACCGCAACGCCCAATAGCCCGAGCTGCGTTGCGAGAAGAACCTTCCGCCGATCCAACTGGTCAGCGATGACGCCCGCGGGAAGCGAGAGCAAGATCGTCGGCACCACTCGGATGAGCGGGATCATCCCAACAGCCTCTGGGCTGCCGGTCATCTCGGCTACCTGCCATATGACCGCGCTCGACTGCGCGAAGGCGCCTAAGTTGGAGAGAGCACTCCCTGCGAAGAACTCCCGATAAGTGCGATACCGCAACGCTGGGAGCCTTCGGAGCCAGGGCATAGGGCGCATTTTGGCGACTCTGGCCGAGCGACTTACGGGTAACCTATCGCCGTGAGCCGAACGGTTACGATGAAAGGAACTCCCTTGCCGGTGGAAGGCCCGGAACTCAAGCCGGGCGACGCCGCACCAGACTTTTGCTTGCATCGCGCAACGCCGGAGGGCCTCCGGGATGTGACCTTAGCGGACTTCGCAGGCAAGACGCTCGTTCTCTCCGTCGTTCCCTCGCTCGATACCAGCGTGTGCGCGACGATGACGAAGAGAATCGCGGACGAGTTCCTAACGCTCCCCGACAGCGTCGAGGTTCTCACGGTGAGCACCGACCTGCCCTTCGCCCAAGCGCGCTTCTGCAACGACCACGCGATTACGCGGACGAAGACGGCAAGCGATCACCGAGACGTGTCGTTCGGTCGAGCCTTTGGCGTCTTGATTCCGCCGCTGAGGATTCTCGCACGGGCGGTGTTCGTCGTGAGCCCAGACCGCAGGATCACTCACGTGGAGTACGTTCCGGAACTCGCCCAAGAGCCGAACTACGAGGCGTTGCTGGACGCCGTCAAGCAGACGGCGGCGCTCTAAGCCCAAGCCCGCGGTCAAGTAGACTGCGGACCATGGAATATCGCATCGAGCAGGACAGCCTCGGTGAGGTGCAGGTGCCCGCCGACGCCTATTGGGGCAGCCAAGCGGAGCGCTCTCGCCGTCTCTTCCCCATCACCGGTCTACGCGAACATCCGAAGATGGTGGACGCGTACGTCATGCTGAAGAAAGCGTGCGCCATCGCGAACGGCGAGCTCGGGCTACTGGATTCGGAAGTATCCCGCGCCATCGTCCAAGCCGCGGACGAGATCCTCGAGGGGAAACTTCGGGATCAGTTCCCAGTGGACGTCTTTCACATGGGCGCCGGCACCAGCTTCAACATGAACGTCAACGAGGTGCTGGCCAACCGCGCGGAGGAGATCCTCGGCGGCGAACGAGGAAAGTATCAGAAAGTTAACCCGAATGACCACGTCAACTACGGTCAGTCTACGAACGACACCTTCCCGACGGCCATGCGCGTCATGAGCCGGCTGATGCTCACCGACCTACTCGCCGAGGTCGAGGCACTGGCGGATGCATTCGCCAAGAAGGGCGAGGAATTCGACGGCGTCCTGAAGTCAGGTCGAACCCACCTCCAGGACGCCGTACCGATTCGGCTGGGGCAGGAGTTTGCGGCCTACGCAGCAGCGATTCGTCGGTGCATCCCTTGGCTCGAATCGGCTGGTTGGGAGCTGCAAGAGCTGGGGATCGGCGGTAGCGCCGCTGGCACAGGGCTCAACACCCACCCGCAATACCGTTTTCGCGTCGTTGAGCTTCTGAGCGAATGGACGGGCATCGAGTTTCGCGCCGCCCCGGACCTCCGAGAGGCGATGCAGTCTCAGCTCCCGATGAGCGCGCTTGCTGCCGCCATTCGGCTTCTCTGCCTCGAACTGACGCGGATCACGAACGACCTCCGGCTTCTTTGCTCCGGCCCCCTGACCGGACTCGCCGAAATCACGCTCCCGCCGGTCCAACCCGGGAGCAGCATCATGCCCGGCAAAGTGAACCCCTCGATGGCGGAGAACCTCAACATGGTGCTCTTTCAAGTGATCAGCCAGTGCGATGCGATCGACTGGTGCGTACAAGCCGGTCAGCTCGAGCTGAACGTGATGATGCCGGGCATGGCTTTCAGCAGCCAGTTCGCGCAGCAGATGCTAACGAACGCGTTGAAGACGTTCCGCGAGAACTGCGTGGTCGGTATTACCGCCAACGAGGATCGGTGTCGCTACTACGCGGAGATTAGCCCCTCGCTTGCGACGGCTCTGAACCCGTACGTCGGCTACCGCAAGGCAGCCGAAGTCGTCAAGGTGGCGTTGAAACAGGGCAAAACCATTCCGGAGGTGGTCAAAGAGATGGGCCTCCTCGACGAGGAGACCCTGAAAAAGGCCTTGGATCCTGCCAGCCTTACGGAGCCGGGGATCCCGGGAAAAACCTGATCAGAAGCGAACGCCAGCCGCGACGTAGAAACCGTTGTTGTCCACGCCGCCGGTGGAGGGCGCCCAGAACCAGCCGCCTTCGAGCGTAAACCCTTGGCCGGTCACGCTGCCCGAAAAGGCGTAGCCGACAGCGACAAACCCGCCAAAACCCCACTCGTCGCCCGCGCCGTCTACGTCGCTATTGTAGTAACCGCCCGCGGTCTTAAAGTAGAGATTCTGCGCGCCCGGGCTGCCGAAGGAAGTGGTAGCGCCGTAGTGGATGCCCATGGTGCGGCTCTCGATGCCACCGGCTTCACCCAGCATCACGCGGACACCGAGGAAACTGCCATTGGAAGTTGTCCCTTGATACTGGTAGTCGAGGCCGACCAAGAAGCCGGAATCAATGCCGAGGCTGTTGTGGTCGCCCTGCCAGAACGGAACGCCGACCGACAACGTCCACGGTTTGATCAGTTGGTAGTATTGGCCTGCCGGCTTGGCCTCCTCGCCAGCCGAAGCGAAACCAGCCACCAAGACGAGTACCGTTGCGAGTGAAATCTTCTTCATGTTTCTTCACCTCCTTGTGTGGAGTTGGGAGAATACCTGGTTCGGAATGGACGATTTTGCCTTACGCGGCCTCTTGGGGCAACGTCGGCTCAGGCCCGTGTGGCACACCGGTGCGGATATCTTCCATAGTGGCTGCCGCATAGTCGCGTAGGATCGGCTCAGGATCCTTTTCCGACACCCTTTCGAGCGCCGCAAGAGCGCGGGGGCGGAACTCCGGCAACCACTCGCACAGGTGGATGAGGCCGTGCACGGCGCTGCGCCGACCGAAGGGCGATTCACCCTCTTCCAACACGCGAAGAAGCCCCTCGCCAGCCATCTCCGTAGCGACGTGGTCCCCCAGAACGTCTCCCGCTTTGAAGACGGCGCGGGCGTAGTCGTCCTCGGCCGTCATCATGAACTCGCAGATGGCATCCACCGCGCGCTGTTGATCCGATCGCTCGGGGAAGATGTTGAGCAGGTCCTCGAAGACGTCGAGAGCGCACCACTGTGCGGTGCGGCGATAGGGGTGGGAGCGATCCTCAATCACACGGATGAGGGCCGGCCCGTACGGCACCGTCCGAGCGCGCGATTCAATCTGATACATGGCTTGGTGAGCCACGTCTCGGTCCGTACAGAAGAGCAAGCGGACGAGCTGAGGCGGCTCGAGGTCGGAGATCGCGCCATCGTATCTCCGCGGCAAGCCGAGTGTCCGGCTAATCGCAAACTGGCGTTCGAACAACGGCTCCAGCTCCTTCTTCAGATTCGCGATCATCGCCTCCTCGTCCGAGCCCTTCGCCTCAGCCCAGAGCGGCTCGCATTTGCCGAACACCCCGAACGGCGTCTCGGCGACGAGCACCGGGAACGCCTCGCCGTGGATCTCCAGTCGAACTTCGCGCGTGAACTGCTCCGGCTTGACGTTGTATTGCGCGGCGATGGACGGTTTCGGCCAAAGAAACTGCCTCCGGTGGCCGGGATTCAGCGCAGGTTGCGGGCCGCGGTTTCTGCGTTCTTCCTCCGCCAAGAACTGCTCCAGGGATTGTAGGATCTCCTCCTGCGTCGCCATCCGCGTACAGTTTGCGCCGAACGGGCGCCGCGAATCAAGCCCCACCGTCGAACGGTATAATCGCACGCAGTATGCGTAAGTCCAAGGGCCAAGCGCCGGAGCCGGAAGAGCCGCAAGCTACCGACGCCGTGGCTGAGAAGGACGGAAGCCCTGACTCCAAACCCGCGACCGGCTCGGAGACACAGGCGGAAGACGAAACTGCTGAGCGGCTCCAAGAGCTCGAAGCGGCGCTCGAACAACTCCGAGAAGATCTGAAGAACGCCCAAAACGATTATCTGCGGGCGGTCGCCGACTTCCAAAACTACCGCCGGCGGATGCTCCAAGAACAAGACGCCGCGCGGCAGCAGGCGCTTGCCGGCACAATCGCGGAGCTGCTTCCCGTCTTCGACAACCTCCAACGCACGATCGAGGCCGGCGAAAAGGGGGCTTCCCTCGAAGCGCTTCTCGAGGGCGTTCGTCTGGTCGAAAAGCAGTTTGCTTCGGTTCTGGAACGCCTCGGGGTACAGCCGATCGGGGGCGAAGGCGAGCCTTTCGACCCGTCGCTCCACGAAGTCATCGCAACCGAAGAGAGCGACGCTCCCGAAGGAAGCATTGTCGCTATTGTCGAGAAGGGATATCGTATCGGCGATCGTGTCATTCGACCGGCGAAAGCGCGGGTCAGTAAGGGAAAGAGCGAGTGAGCTTGTTTGGCACCGACGGAATCCGCGGCGTCGCGAACCGCGACCTGACCACCGACTTGGCGCTCTCGGTGGGCACGGCGGCGGGGCTCCATTTCGGGCGCCACGGCGCGAAGACTGCAGCCATCGGAAGAGACACTCGGCGGAGCGGACCGATGTTGGCGTGCGCGATTACGGCAGGTCTCTGCTCGGCTGGCATAGAGGTCTTCGACCTCGGCGTTGCGCCGACACCCGCCGTGTCCTGGTGCGTTCGCTCGAAGGCCCTCGGATTTGGCGTCGTCGTGTCAGCCAGCCACAACCCGCCCGAAGACAACGGGATCAAGCTCTTCGGCCCTGACGGAGCCAAACTGACGGAGGGCGAGGAAGAAGAGATCGCGGCGGGAGTAGGATCCCGCAGCCCGACGTCAGCCGCTGAGGTAGGGCTGGTTCGTCCTGCGCACGAGCTGCTCGATGAGTACGTCGAATGGCTCGCGGGCTTCCTCCCAGAAGGGCTCGAGGGAATGCGGATCGCCATCGACGCAGCGAACGGCGCCGCCTATGAACTTGCGCCGAAACTGCTTCGCCGTCTCGGCGCAGAAGTCATCGCAACCGGAGTCGAGCCGAACGGCGACAACATCAACGTCGGCGTGGGAGCGACCGTGCCCGAGACGATCCAACGCCTGACCGTGGAATCCCGCGCCCACATCGGAATCAGCTTCGACGGAGATGCGGATCGCTGCGTGTTCAGCGACGAAAAGGGCGAACTGATCAACGGCGACCGTACGATGGCGATCCTTGCCCTGTACCTCAAGCCCAATCCGCCGATCGTCGTGGGCACCGTCATGAGCAATCTCGCCTTCGAAGAGGCTCTCGAACAAAACGGATTCCAGCTGGAGCGAACTGCCGTCGGCGACCGCAACGTCGCGGAGCGCATGCACAAGCTCGGCGCGAAGATCGGGGGAGAGCAGAGCGGCCATATCATCCTCTCCGACTATTCCCCAACGGGCGACGGACTTCTCACAGCCACTGTCTTTCTGAAGGCTCTCAAACACTTCGGCGGGCCTGCGTCCGAGTTGCCGCCTAAGTACGAGAACCGTCCCCAGGTCCTCATCAACGTGCGCGTGGAACGTAAGGACGGCTGGAACGCATCAGACCGAATCCGCAAAGCGATCGCACACGGGGATGAAGCCGTGAGAGGAACCGGCCGCGTGCTCGTCCGGGCAAGTGGAACGCAGCCTGTGATCCGGATCATGGTCGAAGCGGCTGACGACAAGCGAAGAGATGAGGTTGCGGACGAGCTGGTACGGGCGGTGGTGGAAGAACTGGGTGGAGAGGTCGCGAGCCGCGTGGAGTTGACCAATGCTCTTGGCGATTGACGTCGGAAACACCAACACTGTATTTGGGTTTTGGAAGAATGATTCATGGCAGCCGATTTGGCGCCTGAGCACGAAGACCAAAGACACGGCGGACGACTGGCTCGCGTCCCTTCTTGCCCTCCGGGGCGACGAGAGCCTTGCCGTCTCGAAGGCGCTTTGCGCTTCCGTCGTGCCGTCGGTGGACGAACCCCTTGCGAAGGCCATCGAATCCGCCTTCGGCGTCCGTCTCGCTTTCATCAAGCCGGATCAGGTTCCCACCCTCGCCGTTGAGTACGACCCACCCTTCGCAGTGGGCGCGGATCGAATTGCGAACGCCATCGGCGTTCGTGCGAAGCACGGAACTCCGGCAGTAGTCGTAGACTTTGGAACGGCGACCACTTTCGACGCCGTCACCGCCGACGCGTATGTGGGCGGAGCGATCCTGCCCGGTCCGGCGCTCTCGATGGAGGCGCTGTTCCTCCACACAGCCAAGCTCCCCCGCGTCGCGATCCAAAAACCCGAGCGATGCATCGGCAAGACGACGACGGAGAGTCTGCAATCCGGGCTGGTTCTGGGCTACGCGGGTGCGATTGACAGCTTGGCGAAGAGGATGATCGAGGAGCTGGGCGGCGCCGCGCGCGTCATCGCAACGGGAGGGCTGGCCAACCTCTTCGCTCCCCTCTGCGAGACCATCGAAGCCGTGGACCCTCTTCTAACGCTGGACGGGATCCGCCTGATCGCCGAAGGCACTTAGGCTTCCTCTTCCCCGCCCGCTTCGAGGAAGCGATACTCCGCGCCCATGTTGAACCGCGCTGCGCTCACGCCAGCCAGACGGCAAGCTTTGCTCACCTTGCCCGCCAGTATCCAGTCCGGCAACTTGCGCTCTCGAGACTCCGGCACGATCTGCGGTGCGAGAGCGCGGATCGGTTTGCCGACCGCTGTGAGCAGATAGCGGTCAACGGGATGGACTCTGCCCTCCAGGCCGTAGATCACAACCAGGTCGCGTAGCAACCGGCTCAGACTCTTCGGCCCAAAGCCGGGAATTTCCCTAAGTAGCTCATACACGTGCTCCAGACGTCCCGTCTCTTGGATCTCTTCCACGATCCACGAGAGGAGACTCTCCTCGCCGCTGTGCCGGTAGACATCGAAGGCGAGCTGGAGCACCCCCTCCACGAGAGCCTTGAGCTGATCGAGCGACTTGGTCGCCCTCGGAGCGAGATGGGAAACGAAGGCGTTCCAGAACGGCTCTGATTCGCCCTTGCGCAAAAACGCGTGCACGTCGCGGATCACCTCGTCCACCGCCTTACGAGCCGCTTCGGCCGCCCCAAACCGTAGAAACCTCCGATGACCGAAAACGTAGTGGCTGAAGAGAAGCCTCAATGCCTTGTCTCCGGAGCGCGCTTCGTCCGCCACCACTTCCCAAAAGGGATTATCGTCAGGGCGCGGCCCTAACCCAAGCCCTTCCTCCCACGCAGGCGCAACGATGTCTTCCAGATAGCCTTCCGCGTCCCATTCCACTTGTTGCAGAAGCTGCACAACGGCGGGATCCAACGGCTCTTCTCTGGGCTTCACGGTAGGCCTCCTTTAGCGCGCCACTCCCTGCGCAACAAAAGAAGTGTACCGCAAGAATCAGCGTCAGAACCGCGAGGTCGGAGTCATACCCACCACAACCGGGAGAGTCGGGACCTGCAGGCCGCCCGTGCTCGGGCCTACGCCTGAGCGTATGCGGTCGAACACCTGCCAACAGAACTCACCCACTTCGATCTGGTTGCTGTGGAAGTCGGCGAGCGTTACCGCTATGGCACGGGCGTAAACGCCGTACTGCTTTCCATCCCAAATCAGACCGTATACATCGTCTCCGGGCATGGTTCCATGACACTGGGCGATCCGACCCAGCTCGGGCACCTCCTTACCGAAGTACCCCCCGTCCGCGCTCTTGGGACGGTCTGTCTCAAAGAACGCGAAGATCGCGGAGCCTTTTTGCATAAAAATCCGATACAGGTCGGCTTTCGGCAACAGCGTTTCGATCTTCGTCCGATCCGAATCGGTTCCGAGCAGGTAGTCCTTCTTGTCGCGATCGTCGTGGACGCCTTGTCCCGAAAAGAACAGGAACAGCGTGCCTGCTTCGGGCATCCGCTGGGCGAGCGCTTCCGCCTGCTTGCGAATCTCCTCCACCGTGGCGTTCTTGAGGACAACGATGTTGGACTCAGCGTAGCCCGCGTGCTCGATGAGCGCTTCGCGAATCAGGTCCACATCGTTCGTTGCAAACTCCGGGCCGCCGTTTTCGGAGTTGCCGATGAGCAGGGCGAACTTGAAGTCCAAGACAGGCACCAAACCGAAGCGCCCAGGAAGGATCAGAGGGTCCACATTCGAAGGCTGTGTGCCCGGGCCGGCCGTTCCCGAGATGACGCCGAGGTCGCCGGGCTCCAGAACCTCTCGATCCACCTTGTAGGCCTTCTCCAGATGCATTTGGGCCAAGGATTTTTGGATCTTGGAGGCCTCCGCCATGTTGCCGGCGGCGGCATAAGACGAAGCGAGAAGCACCATAGCTTCGACGCTCGCCTTGCCCTCACTGATGAGCTTGCTGAAGCCGGCGATCGCGTCCTTCAGGTGAGCTTCGCGCTCCTCGTTCGTTTGAGCGGCGGCAGCCAGTTTGAAGGAACAGTAGGCGACGGCAAAGTTTGGGGAATAGGGTGCGCCATTGCGCCAGAGGCTCCGCGTAGTCACGGCAGCGCCGACCGTCGAGGGGTCCTGAGAATCCTCGCCACGATCGGCGATTGCCTCTTCAAAGGCCTTTTTGGCGTCTGCCCAGTTCCCTTGTTTCGCCAAACGAAGGCCGCGCTCGTACGCATCCCGCCAAACTTGAGCGGATGCGCCGACGACCAGCGCACTCAGAACCACAAATACGATCCAGCGCAACGCGTATCTCATTTCTTACTTCTTTCCGATTCGCGACGTGATGCTGATCGCCAAGTCTGGGCTGGACTGCCCACTCACCGCCGCGAGGTTGAGGTCAATCCAGTAGTTCGCGTCGAACGGACGGTAACCGACGCCGAACGTGAAGGCGCTGCGGGAAGCGAACCCGTCACCGGCGTCCTGCACTGCGCGAAAGCCCAGTCGGATCGGCACGTAGCCGAAGCTCTGCGCCCAGTTGTATTCGATTCCGACGCCAGCCGCAGCGTGCCCATCCCTCTTCAGCCCGCTCGGCTTGTTGCGGTTGGCTTCGAAGTACCAGGCGCCGTCCACGCCGCCGATCAAGTAGTCTCGCCCACCGCGCAGGCCATCCCGCCTCCAGACGAAACCGGCCTGTAGCCGCCCTGGAATCTCGTTCGAGATGGCGTCCAGCTTGTCCATGTTCACCCTGATGGGTGTACGGTAAGAGATACCGAAGGAAACATTCGGATTGTTGGGCGGGGTGAATTGGAATCCAACGATCCCTCCGACGCCGAAACCATCATCGGAGACGGGCGGATCGTCAATTACGGTCGTTTCTTGGCCGTCGTCAATTCTTCGGAAGGTGTCACTCAATATGTGCTGCCGGGCAAGGACTACCCCTACGCCAATATTGGTCCGCCCACGGCTTGGTAGACCCCACGCCACCGTAAGGAACTCATTGTCCACGCGCAGGAGATCGTTGATGTCCACGTTGACGCCGTCGCCCCCATCGAGCTGGATGCCGAACTCTCGATCGTGATAGAAGCCGCCTCGAGCGTAGCTGACGCCCAACGTTCCGCGAGTGCCGATCGGAAGAACGATGCCTCCAAACGTGATCGACGACCCGCCGAATCGCGCGTTCGTATCCCTTTCTGGGTCATCCACTCGTCCGGAAAGCCTCGTCTCGGTGGCAGGGAGGTTCCGGAAATTCAGCTCGAACTGCGCTTCCCCGATGAGACTCAGGTTTGCCGGGTTCCAGTACGACGCGCTCGGATCCGCGGCGTTGGAGTACATCCCGCCGCCCATTCCGAGAGAGCGCCCACCCATCTCGAAAGCATCGAACAGGTCCGGCACCTGGGCCGACGCCGATACGGCCGCCGCCATCGCGGCACCGACTACGATTTTACGCATCCTTGCAACTTTCTCCATTTCGTCTCCTCACGGTTCGGTGGTAGCTTACCGAATTCCTTGTGCGGTTAGCGCCGCCACGGGTACCGCGGAGCCCGGTAGCGAGAACGCCCCGTAGTCAGCGGAACTTCCTGAACCGGCGCTACATTCCCAGCTCGATCGACAACCCGAACCGTAATCTTGAACTCATCCGGGTCCGTGAAGTAGACCGGAAGCCGGCCCAGCCACTCCGACGGGTTTCCACCGGTCCACCGCAGCCGGTAAACGCGGCGGATTACCGTATCGTCCATTCGACGCATCTCCACCAGCACCGCCAACCAGTCCACGGAGTCGGGGCCGCCATCCGTGATCTTCACAATCACCGCAGATACGCTGCCCGGGCGAATGACCGCGTTCGACCTCGGGAACAAAACGCTTACCGTCGGCGCCGCACGATCTACCGTCACCGGAATCTCAAGCGTGTCCTCGTTGTCGGCCTTGTCAGTCACCTTGATCTTGATCGTTTTCGCTCCGTCCTCTTCGATGAAGGACGTGTCCCACGTGACCGAAACGCTGGCTGTGTTGCCCGTGTTGTTGGGCAGGTCGGCATCGTCTACGGTTACGCGCCACTCTTTGATGTTGGCTTCATCAATCTCGGCCGTGATCGTCACTACGCCGCGCACAAAAGAGTTTTGGAGCGGTGAGAAGTCGCTGAACCGCGGCTTGATTCGGTCAAGCGTTACGGTCAACGTCACGACGTTGTAGGTATTCCCCGGCTCCGTCGCTGTGACCGTGATATCGTAATCGCCTTCCGGGAACGAGTCGCTGGGATTCCATGATAGACTCCCCGAGGCGTTCCCGGATTCGTCCGGCGTCACGCGCGTCTCGAGCGTCGTGGAGGCGCCGCCGCCCACTTTGACGATCTGGGCGCGGACTGTAACCTGTACGTTCCCGCCCTCAATGCGGAAGCTAATCGTGGTATTCGCGCCCACGAAGGCCCCATCTTCAGGGCTTGTAACGGTCAGCGTGCCAGCAAACGCCGTAAGGGAAGCGAATGCGCAAAGCCCCGTGAGAACGAAAAGTCTCCGCAAAATCTGAATCATGATTCTTTGTCTCCTCGTCAGCCTACTTCGGTTATAAGACGTCCGAAAGCTCGGGTTCGTCTTATCTCTCGGCTATTTTCCCACATTCTTAAGGAGCATTTCAACAAAGCGGGCGACACCGAGCTCCCGATACGACGGGACTACGCAATCCGCGACCGCTTTCGCCTCGGGAACCGCGTTTTCCACAGCCGCACTGAACCCGGCCCAGGCAAGCATCTCGACATCGTTGTAGTAGTCCCCGATCGCCGCGGTCGCCTCCCGCTCGATTCCCATCCTCTTCGCCAAAGCCGCCAATCCCGTCGCTTTGCTGCAATCCGGGCAAAGAACCTCCAGATACTCAGGCTCTGAATAGGTTACGATAGCCTTGTCCTTCGGAAGCTCCTCGACGAGCCAACCGCGCAGAGTTTCCAAGCGCTGCGGCTCATCCACTACGATCAGCTTGTTCGCCCGCTGCGTCCGAAGCTCGGACCACGGCAAGACCTCGTAATACGACCGGCGGGCGCGCTGGAGATACTTCTCCGCCATCGGCGTCCTTTCCGCAAATGACAATCTGTCCTCGGCGTAGACGTTCACATGGAAACCACGCCGTTCGCATTCGCTCACGACGGCTTCGACCACTCCGCTGTCAAGGCGGTGGTCCGCCAACACCTGACCATCCGCATCGAGGACGTAAGCGCCGTTGCACGCGATGAGAGGCATAGGCCAACCGATCTCGTCGCAATACAGGCGCAAGCTGGAGACGATTCGACCACTCGCGAGAGCGACCTCGATGCCCGCTTCTCGCGCCCTGCGTAACGCTTCGGCGTTCTCCAGCGGGACTTTACGCTCGTCGTCCACGAGCGTAAAGTCGATGTCTACGGCGAGAAGTCGACAGACAGGCATCGCTCGCCTAGTTTATCAAGAAGCCGCGACAACACTCCGTACCGAACACTCCACACCGATGAGAAATCCGGATGTCGTGTCAAAATGGTCTCGCATGGTGGTAGCTGCACTTCTTAGCTTAGCGATACTCCAGACCCCCACGGTCGGTCGATACGAATTGGGCGAGCGATTAAAGACCCTCGACAGGCTCTGGCTCGTGACCAAGGAGGAAGAGGTTAGACGGAAGGCCGTCACCCACGTATCCAGCGCGGTGAACTCCTTCTTCATGATGCGAACGAGCGATGCGTGCCGAGCGCTCGACGAAGCCGTCGCGGCGTTGGAAGGCCGCCAGCCAACGCCAGCAGATGCCGTAGTCCTACGGCCGTCGAAGCGTGTCTTCGCCCCGGGCGAAGAAGTCGCGATCAAGGTGTTTTTCGCCTACGAGACGACAGGTACTTCACCCACCGTGCGACTGAAAGGTAACGAATGTGTGCCGGAGCAAGGCCAGATGACAATCCTCACCATCTCTCCGGAGTCTTTGCCCAGAGAGGACGCTGATATCGCACTCGAAGCGAACCTTGGGGGCAAGACACGGCTCGTTAGGTTTTCCATCGTTCGAGACTTGGACGCGCGTTTGGCGCGGATTAAGGCGAGCACGTCGCGTATGGCGAGGGATCTCGCCGAGGGAATCGAGTCGGCTCTGCCGGAGCAAGGAGACGATCCTTCCCATCGCGAAAATGCTCAAGAGTGCTGAGGCTCTCGATTCCCAACGCACGGCTGTCAGCGAAGTGGAAGAGGTCTTCTACGCGCGGCAGGGCAGCACGATTCTTCGCGCCTTCGTTCCCAAGTCAGCAAACAAAAGTGCCACCGTCGTCATTGCTCTTCACGGAGCGGGAGGGTCCGAGAACCTCTTCTTTGAAGGCTACGGCGCTGGACTGGCTGTCAGCGAAGCGAGAAGGAGGGGATGGGTCCTCTTGTCGCCGCGGGCCACTCCGAACGCAGCGAAGGATGTTTTGAAATGGCTTGAAGAAGTTCGAGAAATCAAGCCAACTCGGCTCTTCGTTATGGGTCACAGCATGGGTGGCGCCTTAGCCCTCGGGACGGGCGAGTTGAAACCAGCCGCCATTGCCCTGTTCGCGCCCGCCGCACGTACTATTCCAGAAAACCTTGCCCAAACCCCGATCTTTCTCGCCGTTGGCAAACAGGAAATGATGATGCTTCGCACGGGTGCCCTCGCCCTCGCGGAACTCGTCAAGAAGAGGGGCGTCTTCAAGGAATACGACCCATGCGAGCACCTCATGATCGTCGCCGAGGCGCTTCCCGATGCTTTTCGATTCTTTGCCGAGCAACAATCCGGCATCGAAAGTTCGGGTCGAGACCCAAAGACAGGCGACCAGCGCCCATAATCGCCGCGTGGCACTACCGCACCACGAATTCGGCCCTTACGGCGGGCGATACGTCCCGGAAACGCTGGTACCCGCGCTGGACGAACTGAGCGAAGCGCTCGAACGGTATTGGAACGACCCGGAGTTCCGCGAAGAGCTCAGCGCATACCACCGAAACGTCATCGGCCGCCCCACACCCCTGACGTTCGCGTCGCGCATTTCGGAAGAGCTCGGCGCAAGGGTCTACGTCAAGCGCGAGGACCTCTGTCATACCGGTAGCCACAAGCTGAACAACGCGTTGGGGCAAGCCCTGCTCGCGAGAAAGATGGGCAAGACTCGCATCATCGCCGAGACCGGCGCAGGGCAGCACGGCGTCGCAACCGCGACCGTTTGCGCAATGTTCGGCATGGAGTGCGTCGTGTATATGGGCGAGGAGGACGTTCGCAGACAGGAGATCAACGTCTTTCGCATGCGGCTGCTCGGCGCGGAGGTCGTACCCGTTTCCTCGGGCACTAAGACCCTCAAAGACGCCACAAACGAAGCGATGCGCGACTGGGTTACAAACGTGCATAACACGCACTACATCGTAGGTTCCTGCGTCGGGCCGCACCCCTACCCGCTCATGGTTCGGCGCTTCCAGCAAGTGATCGGCGAAGAGACGCGAGTCCAGATTGTCGACGAGGAAGGAAGGCTGCCCGACGCCGTTCTTGCCTGCGTGGGCGGAGGTTCGAACGCGATCGGCATCTTCAGCGCCTTCGTCCCCGACGAAAGCGTGCAACTGATCGGTGTCGAGGCGGGCGGCCGAGGCTTGGAGAGCGGCGAGCACGCCGCACCGCTCAATGCGGGAAGCCCCGGCGTGTTGCATGGCGCCCTGTCCTATCTGATGCAGGACGCTCACGGTCAGGTGTTGCCGACCCACTCCATCTCCGCCGGCCTCGATTACCCGGGAGTTGGCCCCGAGCACAGTTATCTGAAAGATTCTGGAAGAGCCTTGTATGTTTCGGTAACCGACCAAGAAGCGCTCGACGCGTTCGTTTGGCTCTCCCGGATGGAGGGGCTGATTCCCGCCTTCGAATCTGCCCACGCTTTCGCGGAGCTGCGGAAGAGGCGGTGGGAGCCTGGCTCGGTGATCGTGGTGAATCTCAGCGGGCGGGGAGATAAGGACATGGCGGTCGCCCACCAACTCTTGGGTGTTTGACCGCCACGCCCTTCAGTTCAGGTTAGCTGGTTACGGCGAGCACTGGGGCTCTTCGTCCACAGCTGCATGGTTCGTGAGATTGATCTGGCCGGAACCGTCGAACCGCATCCGCCAGATCTCCGCGTTGCCCGAACGCAGGCTCATGAAAACGATGGCGAGACTGTCCGCCGTCCAACAAGGCGTAAAGTTGTCGCCTGTCGTCGTGAGCTGGACGGGGCTGCCCCAGCTCGTGCCGCTCCATGTCAGACGCCAAATATCGCCGTTGTCCACATAGGCCAGAAACTGCCCGTTCGGTGAAAAGGCGAGCCAGGTCACGTTGCCAGTGTTGGTGAGCTGCGTCTGATTCGCGCCGTTGGCATCCATGACCCAGAGGTTGCCCGCCTTCAGCCAGGCGATCTGCTGTCCGTTCGGCGACCAACGGGGCAACGTGTCCTGGTTGGCGGAGTCGTTCGTGAGATTCGTCGGCGCTCCGCCGGTGGAAGGGATTTTGGCGATCTCGGTGTCCGTTCCCAATGGCGACCACGCGAACACGACGTCTGCTCCCGATGGGGAGTACTTCGGAGTGAGGAAGAACGAACCTGCATTCGTGAGCAAGGTCTCTGTGTTCGTAACCAGGTCCCGCTCCACGAGCCCAACCCCGCTCTTCACGTACACCAGTTTGTCCCCGGACGGCTTCCAATCGAGGTCGCCCTCGACGGACGGGTCATTCGAGAGCTGGGTCAAACCCGTTCCGTTGGCGTTCACCAACCAGACGTCCCAGTTCCCCGTCCGGTTGCTGACGAACGCAATCTTCGTCCCAAACGGGTCCCAGACATGGCCGTCGCCTTGGCCCGCGGACACGTTGACGAGATTGGCTCCGTTCATATCCATGACCCAAACCTCGCCCGTGCCTGTGCGGTTGCTAAAGAATGCGATCCGCGATGGGCCGAGGTTACCGCCACCGCCCCCGCATCCTGCCGCGGCAATGGCCAAAACGGCGGGCGAGAGCATCCAACCAAGTCGAAAGACACGTCCCAGCGACGTGCGCCACTTCGAGATTGTTCCAATCCAGATTCTTCCTTCCATGGTTCTTTCCTATGCAGTGCTCGCGCGTTCACGCGGGCTGAAAAATTCGACTGAAACCCCGGGGCGTTTGTTCCGCGCAAGGGCGCCTATCGAGTACGATGAGCGCGATGGCGGACGCCCAGACAATCAACCGAACAGCCCTCGAGTCCTTCCCGCCTGTCGAGCGATGGGACGAATGGGTCGAGAACGATCCCAAGGCCTGGCCCAAGCGCAAGGAGCGCAGGATGATGCTGATCCCCACGACATGCTTCAACTGCGAAGCCGCCTGCGGTCTGATGGCGTTCGTGGACAAGGACACCCTGGAAATCGTACGGCTCGACGGAAACCCGCACCACGCGGGCTCGCGTGGCAAAAACTGCGCGAAAGGGCCGGCTACGCTTTCGCAGGTCTACGATCCTGGACGAATCCTCTATCCGCTGAAACGCGTCGGCCCAAGGGGATCCGGGCAATTCGAACGTACCACCTGGGACGAAGTCCTCGACACCTTCGCGCGCCGCATCCGGAAAGCGCTCTTGGAAAATCGGCACAACGAGGTGATGTACCACGTCGGCCGGCCCGGCGAAGACGGCTACGTGACGCGCGTTTTGCAAGCGTGGGGCATTGACGGCCACAACAGCCACACGAACGTCTGCTCCTCGAGCGCCCGCTTCGGATACGCGCTTTGGAGCGGCGTAGACCGCCCCTCGCCCGACCATGCCAACGCGAAGTTCATCCTACTTCTTTCCGCCCACCTGGAAACCGGCCACTACTTCAATCCCCACGCGCAAAGAATCATCGAGGCGAAGCGAAACGGAGCCAAGCTCTGCGTCATTGATGTCCGACACAGCAATACCGCCTCCAAAGCCGACTTCTGGTTTGCACCCCGCCCTGGCACCGAGGCGTTCTTGCTTCTCTCTCTCGCGTCCCAGCTCCTCGAGAACGGTTGGACGGACCGAGAGTTCATCCAAACGTGGGTGAACTGGCGCGACTACCTTCGAGCCAAGCGACCGGACCTTCCGCCCGGAGACTTCGACGCCTTCCTCAAAGACCTTCGCGATCGGTACTCCGCTTACACCCCCGAAGCGGCTGCCGAAGAGTGTGATGTGAGCGCGGACATGATCCGCTCCACAGCGAGGGCGATCGCAGAGGCAGGCCCCTGCGTCGCAGCACACGTCTGGCGGAATGCAGCCGCCGGCAACCTTGGCGGTTGGCAGGTCTCTCGGTGCTTGCAGTTCCTGCTGACTCTCGTCGGCGCCGTCGGCGTCGAAGGGGGAACAAACCTCAACGCAGACAACAAATTTGTCCCCAAACCGTTTTCGGCGCCGCCACCACAGAAGCACTGGAACGAGCTGCTCTATCCGCTCGAGTACCCGCTCGCCTATCATGAACTGTCCTATCTTCTGCCGCACTTCCTTTTGGACGGTCGAGGAAAGGTGGACGTCTATTTCACGCGCGTATACAACCCCGTCTGGACAAACCCAGACGGGATGATGTGGGAGCGCGTTCTCCGCGACGAGTCTCTTGTCGGTCTTCATGCCGCGATGACGCCGGTGTGGAACGAAACGGCGCAATACGCCGACTACGTCCTTCCCATGGGCAACGGCGCCGAACGTCACGACCTCATGAGCCAAGAGACCCACGCCGCGCAATGGATCTCGTTCCGGCAACCCGTGCTGCGAGTGGCCATGGAGCGGCTGGGCAAAAAGGTGCAATACACCTACGAAGCCAACCCAGGCGAAGTGTGGGAGGAAGGGGAGTTCTGGATCGAACTGTCCTGGCGGATCGACCCTGACGGGTCGTTGGGAATCCGTCAGTACTCCGAGTCCCCCTACCGCCCGGGCGAAAAGATTACGATCGAGGAATACTACCGATGGATCTTCGAGAACTCCGTGCCCGGTTTGCCGGAGGAAGCCGCGAAACACGGCCTTACGCCGCTCGAGTACATGCGGAAGTTCGGCTCGTTCCTCGTCAAAGACGAGGCGTATGGCAGCTTCCGTTCGCCACTTCCCCTTGAAGACGCAGAAGGCGCCTCCGAATCGCCGGACGGTAGCGTTGTCAAAGACGGCCGGCTCCTCGGCATCGCCGAACACGGCGTTCCCAAAGCCGGCTTCAAGACGCCTTCCAAGAGGCTGGAACTCTACAGCAGTACGATGGAGGAATGGGGATGGCCCGAATACGACCTGCCAACGTACATTCCCAGCCACGTTCACCAGAACCGTACCGACCCCGAGATGCACGAATGCGTGCTCGTGCCGACGTTTCGCCTGCCTACGCTCATTCACACGCGCAGCGCGAACGCGAAGTGGCTGTACGAGATATCCAACACTAATCCCATCTGGATGCACCCCTCCCTGGCCGAAAAGGTCGGCGTGCGAACCGGAGACCTCGTGCGCGTATCCACGCGCATCGGCTACTTCGTCAACAGGGTTTGGGTCACCGACGCCATCCGCCCCGACATCGTCGCCTGCTCGCACCACTTGGGCCGCTGGCGTCTCTTCGATGACATCGGCGCGGACAAGTGGGCGAGCGCCAAAGTGGTTCGGGAGGAGATCCGACCCGGCGTGTTTCGGTTCCGGAGAATCGAGGATATCCACGCCTGGCGATCGAAGGACCCTGACACCGAACGCGTCTGGTGGACCGACGGCGGCGTCCATCAAAACTTGACGTTCCCCGTGCAGCCCGATCCCATCAGCGGACAGCACTGCTGGCACCAGCGCGTAACCGTCCAGCGCGCGCTCCCGGAGGACCAATACGGCGATGTCTTCGTGGACACGAACAAGAGCATGGAGGTGTATCGCGAGTGGCTTGCGATGACCCGCCCGGCTGATCGGTTCGGCCCCGGAAATCTCCGACGGCCGAAGTGGTTCGCCCGGTCCGTGCGCCCTCACGAAGATACGTACAAGATTCAGCGTTGAGCATGAATGTATCGGACAAACCGCTGGTGCTCTACGACGGCGGCTGACCGTTCTGACGGGCGTGTGCTGCCTGGGCCAGGCGGCGAGACAAGAAGGGTTGTCTCGAGTTCCTCCCGTTCCAAGAGGCGCGCCCAGACCGAGTCCCTGAGCCCGTGCGGGAGCGGTGCCGCCGCGCCGTGCACGTGCTGATGCCGAACGGCGAGGCAGTGGCTGCTGGGAGGGCCGTTCTCTATGTCCTTGGATGTCTACCCGGCTACGGTTGGACACGAGCGCTCAAGTATCCGCCGCTCGTATGGGCCGTGGAACTGGCCTACCGCATTGTGGCTGCGATCCGCCCCGTGCTCAGCCGCTTCGTCCGGGCATAGTTCAGGTTCGCTTTTGGTAAGCCAACAAGCGCAATCCGTTCAGTACGACCAGCACGGTGCTTCCTTCGTGCCCAACCACAGCAGTCGGCAAGCGCAGATTCTCTGCAAAAGTTAGTATTACCAACGCAACGACAACGGCCGAGGCGAAAGCGATGTTCTGGATTAGGATTTTCCGGGCGCGACGAGCAAGTCCAACGGCATAAGGAACCGAAGTCAGGTCGTTACCAACGAGCACGACATCGGCCGTTTCAAGCGCGACGTCCGTACCCGCGCCCATCGCGATGCCGACATCGGCGGTCGCCAGCGCAGGCGCATCGTTGATGCCGTCGCCCACCATCGCCACCGAGCCGTATCGTTTGTGGAGGTCGCGCAGCGGTTGGAGCTTCTCGTCCGGGAGCAGGGCCGCGTACACCTCGTCAATGCCCACATCCTTGGCAACCGATTCCGCAACCGCCCTGGCGTCGCCGGTGATGAGTGCGCAAGGAACACCAAACTCACGATGAAGCTGCTCGATTGCGGGACGGGCCGACGGTCGGACCGAATCCGCCACCGTCACGATCGCGGCAGGCTCGGAGTCGAATGCCACCACCACCGACGTCAGCCCCTGGCCGCGGTATTCCTCAATCTTTTCCAAAACGGTCGGCACCCAATCCAGACCCTCGAACAATCGCTCATTCCCGATCCGAATCTCGACTCCGTCTTGTATGGCAAGCACGCCCTGACCGGACACTGCTCGGAACGCCTCCACCGGGAGGGGCTGGACCCCTCGCGCGGCTGCCGCCTCCACCATGGCTTTCGCGATCGGATGCTCCGAGAGCGCTTGCGCGGAAGCGATCCGCTGCCACACTGCCATTTCCTCGTCAGCTCCGAGTAGATGCAGACCTCGCACGGCCAGTTTCCCCTCGGTCAGCGTGCCCGTTTTGTCGAAAGCGATCGCTTTGACTGAAGCGAGTTGCTCGACCGGGTCCCCACCCTTGAACAGGGCGCCGCTTCTCGCTCCGGCAGCGATCGCGGAGAGCATCGTGGCGGGGGTGCTGATGACCAGAGCGCAGGGCGAGGCCACGACGAGCAGCGTCATCGCTCGATAGAACGCCTCGCCCCAAGCCCAGCCGCTCAGGAAGAGGCCAAGACCTGTCAACGCCGAGCCGAGCAAGACGACGATGGCGTACCATTGCTCGAATCTCTCCAAATAGCGTTGCGTCCTTCCTTTGGATGCCTGGGCTTCCTCTACGAGCTGCAAGACCCGCGCCAGCAACGTCTCTTTTTGGGGTCGTGTAACCTCGATCACGAGCGAGCCATCGCCGTTCACCGTGCCGGCGAACGTTTCGTCCCCCGGTTCCTTCCGCACCGGTAGGGATTCGCCCGTCATCGCGGACTCGTCCACATGGCTCGATCCGCTGACCACGCGACCGTCCGCCGGGATCCGATCTCCCGGCACCACGCGAATGTGGTCGCCTACGACAAGGTCGGAGACCGACACGACCTCCAACCCCTCCGGGCCCAGGCGCGTTGCAACCTCGGGTTGAAGCTTCATCAGCTCTCGCACGGCGCGACGACTGCGGTTCAGCGCGAACTGCTGGAGCGTGTTCGAGAGAGAAAAGAGAAACAGAAGAGCAGCGCCCTCGATCGCCTCGCCCACTGCCGCCGCGCCGAGCGCCGCCACTATCATCAGAAGATTGACATCAATCCGACGTTCGCGGGCAGCGGCGATGGTATCCACGACGCCGTAGTACGAACCTGCGACGTACGCAACCAGCAGGCAGGCGAGCGCCAGAGGGCCTTGCCCCAGGATCCAGGCGCAGACCAAAGAAAGAAAAGTAATGCCAGTCAGGACGGGCTCGACGCGGGTGCGTGGATCCCGCGTCTGCTCGGCGCTCGCGCCCGACAGAGAAGCCGATGCGGCTTGCGCTGCGGGAACCGGCGGTGGCTGGACGGTCGGAGGCTTCACCGCGACCCTCCGTTCCCCGCGCAGTCCGGACAGACCCCGTAGTACACGATCCGGGCACCTCGAATCCTGAAACCTGAGTTCCTCTCTACCTCGTCCGCGACCTGTTCGATCGCGGCGGAATCCATGTCCCGTACCGAGTTACAAAGTGTGCACACGAGATTGACGTGAGGGTGGAGGTTCACGTCGTAGTGCTCCGCACCGTCCCCCGCGTCGCCGATCTCCTGGATCGCCCCAAGTTCCACGAGGGTCCGGAGCGTCTTGTAGACCGTTCCCAGGCTCATGGTCGGGTACGCCGGGCGGAGGCGTTCAAAGACTTCCGCCGCGGTCGGGTGATTCTCGCTCTCGATGAGGGCGCGACAGATCGCCAGGCGTTGCGGCGTTAGGCGATGGCCCGCTTGCTTGAGACAGTGGGCCAATCGTGCGATGGCTTCCTCTTGGGTATGAGTTTGCATTGACTCTCTATCGAGAATGATACTCCATAAGGAGCTACTCTGTCAAGAGAACAGATCTACATTCCGAAAGCAAGGGACAACAACGCGCGCGGCAAGTGGAACGGCCCCTTCCACACCGAGCCCTTCAGCGTGCTCGAAGGTGTACCGTCCCGATTCAGGTACCCGTACCATTCGCCGAACGCCGGGTCCGCAAAGTGTTGCCAACTCCAAGCGCACACTTCTTGGAACCGCTTCCGCCACCTCTCTTCGCCTGTAAGGCGGAAGGCGTGGTCGGACGCGATCATCGCCTCGTTGTGCGGCCACCAAAACTTCATGTTGTGCCAATATTCCTGCACAGAACCGCCGTTGAGATCTACAAAGTACAAGAATCCGCCGTATTCCTTATCCCAACCGCGGACCCACATCCAGTCCAGCGCTTCCAGGCCGGCCCTCACCCACTCTTCCCTTGCCTGCACCCTGCCTTCCTCCATCACGAACCAGGCGGCCTCGATGGCGTGTCCTGGATTGAGAGTCCGTCCATCGAAGTGATCGTACACCTCGCCGCCTGGAGCGCACACCTCCAAAACCGCCCCCAAATCGGGGCGGAAGAAGAGCCCCATGATCTTCTCGCAGCACTCGGTGGCGATCGCTTCCGCCTGGGGGTGCCCGATCGTGTCTCGAAGGCATTGGGCGGTGTTCAACGCGATCATGTACGGCCCAATTCCGACCATCGGGCGCGTCCGCGGATCCACCTTCGGTTCGATGAGGCCAGGCTTCGTGTTCCACTCCCAGAACCGGTCGAACAACGAGCGCGCTCGAGTCGCCAACTCTTCGTCTCCAACGATGTGCGCATACGCGCCGATCCCGATTGCGGCGAACGCCTCCGAGTACACGTACCGCCGCATGCGAAGGGGTGCGCCTTCGCGGGTGACCAGGAAGTACATCTTCCCGCGTTCGTCGAAGCAGTGATTGAGAAGGATTCGAACACAGCTGCCGGCAAACTCCAGCCACTCCTCTTTTTGATCAACTGTACGGTACAGCGTCGAAAACGTCCAGGCGCACCGCCCCTGAGCCCAGACGCTCTTGTCCGTGTCCACGACCCGTCCGTCCCTCTCCAGGCAGGTCAAGACTCCCCCATGCTCTCGATCCCAACCGTGCTTCACCCAAAACGGCACAACATCCTCGAGCAACTGCCCTCGAAAGAACTCTCGGCTGAATTTCATGAACGGAGTTTAACCAGAAGCCGCGCAACCTGTCACTGCGTTGGCGCGTATCCGTACTCGATGGACTTCGAAGATATCCTCGCCCTGGCGATCCCCTTTGGGCTGTTCGTCGTGCTTCCGATCACGGCGATGCTTCTCGCTCACCAGCGCAAGATGGCGGAACTCGTAAGCCAGCGGCGATCCGAAGAAGGCCTGGCGCAGCGGATCGAGCGCCTGGAGGACTCGGTCGTCAAGCTTCACGACCGCTTGAACGACCTCACCCTAAGCCTGGACGACGCCACTCGCGTTCGTCTTCAAGCAGGCTCGGACGACAAGGCCTGACGCATCTCGTTTAGGATCGCCTCGGCTGCGGATCTCGGATCCGGAGCGCTGCGAATCGGACGGCCGACGACGAGATAGTCCGCCCCCATTTGGAGCGCCCGCGAGGGGGTCATCGCTCGCTTGTGGTCGTCCACGCTCGCTTCGGCAGGGCGGATCCCCGGAGACACCAGAAGCGCATCTTGGAACGCCCTGCGAGCCGCTGCGATCTCTCCCCCGGAGACGATGAGGCCGTGCGCTCCAGCGTCCAACGCCGCAGCGCCGCGACTCAGGATGACCTGCTCCGCATCCTCCCCTGCCTGACTGCTCAGCATGGGCACGAAGAGCACCGCGGTCCTCTCTTCGACGCCCTCGGCGGCGGCACGCGCTGTCTCGGCGTCGCCTTGTACGGTCAGCATTTCGGCTCCCGCTCGAGCGATGTTCCGCGCAGCAGTGCGGATCGTCTCGGGGATGTCGTGCATCTTGAGGTCGAGGAACACCCGTTTGCCCCGTTTCCGAAGAGCCTCCACCGCCGCGATCCCCTCCGGGACGAAGAGACGAAGGCCGACCTTGTACCATACAACCGCCTCACCAAGCCGCTCCACCAAGCCAAGCGCTTCCTCGAGCGTGTCGAAATCGAGCGCGACGATGAGGCGTTCTTCAAGGGAGGTCGGATGGACGAGGCGGAGACTCACGGCGCAAAGCATACCGCTCACGAAGCGCTGCCTACCCGCTCTTCCAGGCACGCTTGATCTCCTCTAAGTCCTCAATCCCGGGTCACGGCCTTGCTGAAACCCTGAAGCAATTGCAGCCGTCCCGGTCACGATAGAGACGGGAGTTGGGCAGCCCGCACGTAGGCGTGCTCGTACAGCGTCATCCCGATCAGGCTGAGGGGAAGCGCCAACCACGGGAGCAAGAAAGCGGCGAGGATCGCAAGGATGCACCCCACGAGAAGTCCCTCCCGGAAAGCGCGGAACGGCCCGACGCGGACCACGGACAGGTAGTGCGCCGCCTGGCGGGCGTTCGCGGTCTCGTGCTTGCGGTACCGTTCGAAGACAGCCAGGGCTCCGTGGCTCACGGCGCTGAGGACGAACACACCGATTACCACGCCGTTCGTGGGGGCGATCCAGAGAGCCAATCCGGAAGCGCAGAGGATCGCGAGCGCGATCAGGTGAGGCAAGAGGATCTTGGATTCCCACAGGTCTCGCCCCTTGCATTGAGCGAAGAGGAACGCCGTGTATCCGGCAACCGCAAAGCCCAGGATTGCGGCAAACCACCGGAAGAACCCCGCCGCCACCGGTTCCCCGATCCACCGGAAGTAGAGAGAAAGGACCAGCACAACGGAGAAAGCCCCAAGGATCCACGCACCTTTGACCAGCCAGGAACCTCGATTCGGACGCGTGAGCAAGCGATAGAACGCCCACTTCTTGCCCAGGTCTACGACCAGCAGAAAAGCGGTGACGATCGTGAACAGCAGCGCGAAGATTTCGAAGAAGAAGTCCCCGACGAATCCTTTGGCCCCCAGCCATGCGGCGAGAGGAGCAACCATCGCGGCGCCCGCGGCCAGGCTCTTGGTGCCCAGATAGAGCGACACCGGCCAGCCCCACTCGACTCTGTGCTCGGCGTTCCACACGACGCGAGCGTCGCCTTCGGCGGGCGCAGGGTTTATCATCGTCTCGGGCTTCCGGTTCGGACGCTCGGACCAGAGGAACGCGCTCGGCGTCTCGGCCATCTCAGGCTCGATGGCTTCTTTTGGTGCGCCGATGTAGTGCACGTTGGGGCCTGTTCCCTGTTCTTCGCGCCGGCGCAGCGTTTCGCGCTCCCGGATCAGTCGGCTGACGGGCGAATCGGGGTCGTGGAAATCGCCCGGGATGATCGCGCCGACGGGGCAAACCGTTACACACGCAGGCTCCAGCCCTTTCTCGACGCGGTGCGCGCAGAAGTGGCACTTCTCGACGGCGTGCAGGTCCTCGTTCATGTAAAGCGCGTCGTAAGGGCACGCTTGCATGCACGCCCGGCAACCGATGCACGCTTGGCGGTCAACGTCTACGATGCCGTCGTCTCTCTTGACCAGCGCGTTGACCGGGCAGATCGTAACGCAAGGCGCGTCGGTGCAATGGTTGCAGCGCAGGACGGCGAAGTGTCGCTTCACATCGGGGAAGCGTCCGGTCTCGACGTACTTGACCCACGTGCGGAAGTCCCCGACCGGCACGTTGTTCTCGGCCTTGCACGCGACCGTGCAAGCGTGGCAACCGATGCACGCCTCCTGGTCGATCACAAAGCCGTATTGCACGGGCGGAGTCTACACGATGGTCAGCCCATCACCATCACGCGAAGCGGAGTCCACACTTGGCAGGGGACGCAGACCGCAAGATAGCCGCCACGACCTCGAAGGTTTCTCCAACTCTCGGAGTCCGTCGCGTAGCGGATCCATTCCATCGGCTCTTTGCACTTCGGGCACTCCGGGGCGGGAGGCAGAGGGTCGAGCGGCGGGATCTGAGATGTGTACTCCTGCCGTTCGCCGCGAAGCACTGCCTCGATTTCACGCCAATCCTCCGGGATTGGTTCGATCGTCACCCACCACCTCTCTCCAAGCGACAACGCCTTTTCCTCTTGGTCACTCCCTCGCCCAGAACATCTCGCCCGGGGGTTCTTGGATCACCGCAAGCTTGAGCGTCTGAACTGCCTTACGCAGACCCTCCATGGGCGACATCAGGCCGTCTTCGTGCTCGATCGAGAGCACATAGTCGTATCCCACCGTACGCAGGACGCTGACGAACTGTCGCCACCAGTCCACGCCGTGTCCGAACCCCACCGTTCGAAACACCCACGAGCGCTCGGGGATTCGGGCGTAGGAGCGCGCGTCCAGATTGCCGTCTCGCGCGGAGTTCAAGGGATCCCGGCGAGCGTCTTTGGCGTGGGCGTGGAAGAGCGCGCCTTCCTCGCCGAGCTGTCTCGCAGCAAAGAGCGGGTCAGCGCCCTGCCACCACAGATGCGACGGGTCGAAGTTCGCCCCGATCCACTCGCCGTTCTTGACGCCGTTGCGCAGCTTCAGAAGCGTGTCGTTGTTGTAGACCACAAATCCCGGATGCATCTCGATGGCGAACTTGACCTTATGGCGCTTGAGCAACCTCGCCTGTTCCTCCCAATAGGGGAAGACGACCTCTTTCCACTGCCATTCCAGCAGGTCGCGGTACTCGTCCGGCCAGGCGCAGGTAACCCAGTTCGGGTATTTCGCCTTCGGTCCTTCGCCCGGACAGCCGCTGAAGCCGTTCACCACCGGCACGCCGAGCGCGTTGGCCAAACGAACGGCTTTCTCGAACGCCTCGTGGTGCGCTTTGGCGATACGTTTCTGCGGATGGAGCGGGTTTCCATGACAGGAGAGTGCGCTCAGGGTCAGCCCCCGCCGTTCGATCTTCCGGCGAAAGGCGCGGCGCTCCGATGCGCTTCCCAAAAGCTTGTCCACGTCCACGTGCGCAGAGCCGGGATACGCACCCACGCCCAACTCGACGGCCTCGATTCCCTCTTGAACAGCGATGTCCAGCGCCTCGTCGAGGCTCTTTTGAGAGAGAAGAACGAGAAACAATCCGATCTTCATGGCGGGTTAGGTTTACCTCGTGTGCGACGGGAAACGCCGGCGGGGTATCCTGGCGTAGGAGGAAATAGGATGTCGTTTGGTACTGTGCTTAGCCTCCTATTAGCCTGGCTGCTACTGGGGTGTGCTGGGCCACCCAACACCGAATCCATCAGTAGGCACATGTACAAACAAAAGACGACGAACCAAGATCCGAAACAACAAGAGGAAGCAGAGACGAACGGGCCTGCGGGCGCCCAGGTAGCCACCTTTGGACAAGGTTGCTTCTGGTGCGCCGAGGCAATCTTCGAGTCGCTCAAGGGCGTAATCTCGGTCACCTCCGGCTACTCTGGCGGCCAGGTTCCGAACCCGACCTACGAACAGGTGTGCACCGGCCAGACGGGTCACGCCGAGGTCGTCCAGATCGTGTTCGACCCCAAGGTCATCACGTACGAAGAGCTTCTCGAAGTGTTCTGGCTCACTCACGACCCAACGACCCCTAACCGTCAAGGGAATGACATCGGGCCGCAGTATCGGTCTATCATTCTCTATCACAACGAAGACCAGAAACGTTTGGCGGAAAAAGCCAAAGCGGAGCTCGAAAAGGTTGGCGCCTGGGATCAACCCATCGTTACGGAGATCGTACCGTTCGAGGTGTTTTATCCGGCGGAAGAGTATCACCAAAACTACTTCGCGCGGAACCCCGACAAGGCGTACTGCCAAGCCGTCATCCGACCGAAGATGGAGAAGTTCCGAAAGGTCTTCAAATCGAAGCTGAAGGACGGTCAGTAAGGTTCTGCGGCTCGGCGGAAGAAGCGTTTCGCCGAGCCGCGGCCATCAGATAGATCAACAGCGCCAAGAGTAAGCCTGCGCCCGCAGCCGAGGCCGTGAACACTCCGCGCCTGGGAAAGTACGGCACATCCGCAACGTACGGTTCGTCCAACAGCTCGAAGGGGCGATAGCTCTTCTCCAAGGCCAGGCGTGCAAGCACCCACTGGCTTTGCACCGCAGCGAGCGCTTGTTCTTGAACGCGCAGTTCGCCGAGAATCACCCGCTGTTCGATCCCGAGTTGTACCGCGGCAAGCGCGCGATCCGTCATCTCTCGAACCTGGCGCCGCGCCAACGTCAGTTGCTCATCCAGAGCAGCCGCGATCACGCTTTGATCCAGCGTCGCCGCGAGAGAACGATCCCTTCCCGCAGCCTCGATGCGCTTGAGCTCTTCCAAGTACGCCTTCTGCGTTGCGCGGAACTGCGCGGCAAGCTGCTCCGTTTCCGGCGTAGAGCCGACGACGAGGTCCCCCGCTGCGAGGACGCGTCTTCTCGCCTCCAGCACCCGCCCCTGAAGGACCGCGCCCGCCTCGGAGAACGCTTCCCCGCCCTGCTCGGATGCCACGACGATGCCGCGTATCGCCTCCTCCAATCCACCTCTTGCGCCCGCCGCCTCGATCTGAAGTTCTCGGAGGGCGTCTTCGGCCTGCAGCAGCGCCAGGACGGCGTCTTTACCGGCAACCGCAGCCAGACCCTCTTGACCGCCTGCTTCGATGGATTGCGCCAGCTTCCGAGAGAGTTCATCCACGCGCTCGCGCTCCCGTTCAACCGCCGCCTGCAAGTACGTCGCCGTATCCTGAGCGAACTCGCGAGAGAGCCGCTTGGCCTCGTCTTGCACAAATCGCATCATGGCCTCCAAGGCTTGTTGCGTCCGTTCCCGGCCCTTCCAGCGAAATCGAACGGACAACGTCCCGCTCTCCGTGACCTCCATGTCCAACGCATCCCTGACGCGTTTGAGATCCAGGTCGTCGTAACCGTTCGGGTAGAGGATTTCTGCTGCAAGCTGGATACACTTCTTGGATCGGAAAATGCCTTGCACGGAGAAGGGGTCCGCTCCGACGGTCGGCAGCAACAGACTGCCGGCGAGCAAGCGCGCGCCAAGAGGGGGCTTTACCAGTTCTCCCAAGGAGGCCCGTTGCGTCAATTCGTTCGCCGTGGCCTGTCGTGGAAACAGCAGACTCGCTCGCGCTTCATACTTCGGGGGATAGAACGTCGCGAAGAGCAAGCCCGCGAGCGCCAACGCAATGACGTACGCTGCCCAACCAAGCCATCCCTTCGGCGCAAGACGTTCCAACACCTCAAGGTTATAGACGAGCGGGGCGGCTAAAATGCGAGGGATGTACCGGTGGACCCTCTATCCACTCGGGAAAGCGATCCTTGCGCCTTTCTTCTTGGTCATGGGCCCAGTTCGCGTGAAAGGGCGTAGCCATGTCCCTCGAAGGGGTGGGCTGCTTGTGGTCGCAAATCACTTGAGCGACATTGACCCTCCGCTGCTCGGCTACGCGCTGCCGCGCCCAGCGTGGTTCATGGCGAAGTCAGAGCTGTTTCAGATTCCAGTACTCGGACCGATCATCCGCGCGTTTCATGCGTTTCCTGTGCGCAGGGGACGGCCGGATCGCAACGCGATTCGGCGAGCCGTCGAGCTCTTGCGCTCTGGAGAGTGCGTCGTCGTCTTCCCCGAAGGGCAGATCAGCGAGGACGGTTCCCTTCAGCAACCTCTCGCTGGAGCGGCTTTGATCTGGAAGCAAGCCCAGGTTCCCTGTATCTGCGCGGGGATCGTTGGCTCGAACCGCATCATTCCCTTTCGCAGCGTCGTTCCGCGACCCGCGTTCGGGGGCGTCCAAGTGTCTTTTGGTAAAGCGATGGAGTGGTCCGATACGATGACGCCGGAAGACTTCCATACATGGTTTCTGGATGAAGTGAGCCGCCTGACAGGACTCCCGAAACCGGGTTCGGAGGGGCCAGCGTGACACGGCGAGCCGTCGTCTTCGGGGTTCTTCTCGCCCTGCCGGTCTGCTTCTGGAACTCTTGGCAGCCGACAGGCACGATCTATTCTTTGCTCTTCTCGACGATGGCCGCGTTGATCGTCTTAGTGATGATCAACAAAGCGCTTCTCCGATGGGCGCCAGCGCTCGCTTTCGAGACGCGGGAGCTTGTTGTCATCTACGCTTTTGTCAGCGTCGCGTCCGCCGTCAGCGGCGAGTGGACGTTTCTCAACATGCAGTACGTGCACGTTTTCGCAGGCTTTCCGAACCTGGATCCACGGCACGAAAGCGTGTTCCTGAAGCATCTGCCAGAGATCTTCTATTTTCATGACACGGAGGCGGTTCGCGATTACGTTTCGGGAGGACGCGGGTATCTCTACTTTCTTTCCCGAATGGATCTGTGGCTCCCGAAGCTGCTCGCTTGGACGGCGCTGTACACCCTCATCACCGTTTCTCTACTCTGCATCAACTCGCTCATGCGCGATGCGTGGCTTCGCCGCGAGAGACTGTCCTTTCCGCTGATCCAGTTTCCGGTAGCGATGATGGAAGAGCGAGGAAACGGCCCGATGTGGCGAAACCGCCTCATGCTCGTATCGTTCCTCGTGATGTTCTCGATCGACATCTTGAACGGCCTCCACTATCTTTACCCCAATCTTCCGCATATTCCGCTGAAAGACTACGTGGACCTACGGTATGCGCTCCCAGAGAGGCCGTTCCTCGCGATGGGCTTCACGCCGATCTCCGTGTATCCCTTTTTGATCGCGTTGGCGCTGCTCGTTCCGGCTGATCTTCTCTTCTCCGTGGTCTTTTTCTTTCTCGTTCGGAAGCTCATCCTGATCGGCATGTCGTTTTACGGCTATCAAGGGGGTTCTTTTGCCGGAGGCTTTCTCACGCCGGAAGCGCCCTACTTCACTGAACAGACCTGGGGCGCGTTGCTCGGCCTCTTCGTCAGCACCCTCTGGTTCGCCCGCAACCACCTCAAGTCCGTCGCGCGCGCGATTTGGAGTGGCGAGGATAGCGACGATGGAGGCATCCGGCACCGGACCGCCGTGATCCTGCTGTTCCTATGCGTCAGCGGAGTCGTCGCAGTTCTCGTCTATGCCGGTCTGCATCCGTTGCTCGCGATCCCGTACTTCCTCGCGTTCTTGGCGTTCTCCTTCGTCCTGACGCGCATCCGCGCACAACTCGGGCCGCCGACGCACGAGTTCGCCTTCCTTGGTCCGAATCAACTCCTCTTCAACTTTTACGGCACCAAGACCCTAAGCGAACGCACCGCAGCCTTCCTGGGTACCGTCTTCCTGGGAATCAACCGCCTCTCTCGATCCCACCCCATGCCCGTTCAGCTCGAGGCGATGAAGATGGCAGAGGATCAGCGGGTCCGCCAAGGCCCGCTCTTTTGGTTGATGGCGTTTGCCCTCGTCTTCGGGCTTTTCGTCGGGGCGATGTGGACGGTTCAGCGCGGCTACGTGCGCGGGGCGGAGCCGGGATGGGCTGATCCGAGCGCGGTCGTGACCGCCGTCGTGGATCAGCGGCACGGCCCCAGCGTCAAGGGCATCCTGGCCGTTGCCGCAGGCGCCTTGCTTGTCGCGGCGCTGGACTTCATTCGATTTCGCGTGCCCGGATTCTGGCTCCATCCTGTGGGCTACGCCCTCAGCATGAACTTCGGCGTGGACTATTACTGGTTTTGCCTCATTCTCGCGTTGTTGCTCAAAGTTGGCGTACAGCGCTACTTCGGCCTCAAGGGCTTCCGCCAACTGCGTTTTGCGGCGTTCGGAGTCCTCCTCGGGGAGTTCGCCGCCGAGGCGATCTGGGCAACGATCGCCATGGCAACACGGCAAAGCACGTACACGATTGGCTTTAATGAGCGAGGCCTGGGCCTTCAATGACAGTACCGACGCCTCCGCCCGTTCTCGAGGAAGACATCCCGTCGCGCCATCCGGGGTACCCGCTGGTGTGGGTCGGCGTGTTCGTCACCCTCGCCTTCATGGCATTCGGCGCGTACGCTTCTCTCTCGAATCCCGGGCCCGTCGTCGAAGAACGCGCCAAACTTGACCGAGAGCTTCGCAAGCTGGAGACGGAGTTTTCCCTCGCCGTCGCCCGCCATTCCGGAAAGAGGCGTGAGGCGGCCAAGGAACTGTTGGGCGTGGCGCAGCAGAAGCTGGGCAACCTGGATCTCCAAACGAAGGGAGCGGCCTATGTTCGCGATCGCGCCCTTCTCATCCTGCGCATGGTCGCTGAACCGGACCAGACCCACGACTGTAGTTCCCTCTCCACAGCCACTGACGACATCACCGAAACGGAACTCCGAGCAGAGACAGCAAAAGACAGGGAACAGATCAACCGTGCGCTTTGCGCCCTCGCTCATCAGGCGCAGGGAGAGGAACTCGAAGAGGCGCGCCAAATCCTTTCCCAACACTCCAGCCCTTGGCCTCTCGGCCTCGCGCTTTCCGAGGCGGAAAGACGACTCGGCGTCAAGGAATCAGAGACCGGCCCGATCTGGCTGGCCTTCTTGATGGTTGGCGGCGTCGGAGTCGGAGCGGTTCTTTGGGTCGCCTACGTAGCCCTTCGCCTCACCGGTTCCCTGGCGCCGGTTGGACTCACGGTCCGGGGCGCAACCCAAGAAAACCTCGTTGCGGACTCGCTCGGCGCGCGGTTCTTCGCGTACCTGGCGATCTTCGCGATCGCGCCCCTTGGAATCGTTCAACTGCTTCGGCCGGTCCTCGGCGATGAGAACTTAGCCAGGATCCTGGCGACCGCAATCGTCGCGCCCGTCGTGATCCTCGTCGTCGCGATGCCCTTGCTCGGCGTGCGCATCTCTTTTGCCCGGTTGCTCGGACTGGGGCCTAATCTCGCGCGCAACGTCGTGTGGGGCGTGGCGGGTTGGCTCGCGAACCTGCCGGCTCTGCTCGTCCTTCTCATCGTGACGGTCTTTCTCTCCAAGTGGCTTCCTTCCGGCTCTCACCCCTTGGAAACGGAGTTGGATAGCTTGGGAGGGATCCTGTGGGCGGCCGTCGCAGCTGGAGTTATCGCGCCGATCGTGGAGGAGATTACGTTCCGCGGCTGCTTGTTCCAAGGTCTCGCGCTTCGGCTCCGCAGCCCGGTCGTTGCCGCCCTTCTCTCGTCGTTGGCGTTCGCTTCCTTACACCCGCAGGGCCCCGCTTCCTGGCTCGTTCTCGGCTGGATCGGCGCGATGGGTTGCTTCTTGACCTATCAGACGGGAAGCCTCATACCCGCCATCGTCATGCATAGCCTCCACAACCTCTCGATCATCGTGGTTGCCGTGTCAACGAAGAACTCGTTTGGACTATAATCACGGCCGGAGACGGACGTACAGTGGCTACGGATACCAGCGATTTTCGAAACGGAATGCATATCTATCTCGATGGAGAGGTCTATTCCATCGTGGAGTTTCAGCATGTCAAGCCCGGCAAGGGTGGCGCCTTCGTGCGCACCAAGCTCCGCAAACTCAGTACAGGACAGAACATCGAGAAGACCTTCCGGGCTGGAGAGCGTGTCGAAACGGCCTTCGTGGAACGAAAGCGCCTGCAATACCTCTATTCCAGCGACGACGAGATCGTCTGCATGGACCCGGAGGACTTCGACCAGCACAGCTTCAACGCGGACCTTCTCGGGGACGCCCGCAAGTACCTCACCGAGGGGCTTGACCTTACCGCCGTCCTCGTGGACGGCAAGGTCGTCGGTCTCGAGGTCCCTCCGTTCGTGGAGCTCAAGGTCGTAGAGACGGACCCGGGCTTCAAGGGCGACACGGTCAGCGGTGGCTCCAAGCCGGCGACGCTTGAGGGCGGCGCCGTGGTCAACGTCCCCTTCCACATCAATGTCGGGGATACGATCAAGGTGGACACGCGAACGGATACGTACCTCGAACGCGTCAAAACAGCTGAGTAACAACGCATGGCACAAAGCTCTCCGCGCAAGCCTGAACCGACTCCGGTCTACCGGTCGGGCACCGACGACTGGGTTGCCGCCGCGCTCGAGTGGGCGGGAGGAAAGATCCTGTTCGTCGGCATTCTCGCTACCCTCGCCTGCACGGTTGGCCTGATTTACTATGCGATGCGCCTGGGCCAGACGATGCCCAACGCGGAAGAGACGCAGCGGTTCAGCGAAATCATCGCTCAATTCGGGACGTATCTGGTCGCCTCGATCATGGTTTTCGCGCTCGGGATGGCGATCATGTTTTGGGGCGATATCGCGCTGGGGGCGGTCCTGTTTCTCGTTGCGATCGCCTACTTCTTCGCGCCCGTGTGGACGGGTGCGATCGGAATCATTCCCGAGTCCCCGAGCGACCTCTCCCGCGCCGCCGTGGATCAGCTCGGCAGGGCCGGGCTTTACCTCGGCGTCGTCGCGATGATCATTCAAGCGATTGACGCGTTCATACGCCTGCGGAATCGCGCGATCTACGGTGCACGGGGAGACCTGCTCAAATACGGCGCAGGAATCAAGGAAGAACGGGATTACCAAAACGTCTTCATGGGCAAGTGCTGGCAGCTGCCCTTCTGCCGCAAGTTCGTCCGAGAAAAGTGTCCGATCTATCACTCGCGCCGGACCTGCTGGCGTGAGCGGGTCGGTTGCATGTGCGAAGAGCAGGTGATCCGCGACGCCATGGAAGGCAAGGTCATCCCCAAGGATGCCGTCGCCGCTGCCAAGTTCATTCCGAGGAACAACCGACTGACGCCCGCACAAAAGGCTGAGCGGTGTCGCCAGTGCGTCATTTACAATGAGCACCAACGGCACAAGTATCGCTTGGCCGTGCCCATGTGTTTTCTCGTCGTCTTCGGCCTCTATGTTCTGCTGCATCAGCCTCTGCTGGAATCCACGCACGAGATCATGAAGAACTTCGATGTGGCCATGTCCAATCTGACCATCAAATCGGCCATTGACACGGGGCAGCGCGGCACGATCGGAACGACACCCGGAATCCTCGAAGAGTTCGTGCTGTTTGCCGTCGTCCTCTTCGTCTTCTCTCAAATCATGAAGGCAGTGGAGTTTGCGATCTTCAAGCTGAAGATCTAACCAGAAGTCTCATGGACATCGAAAAGATCGAATCCTGGATACAGTTGGCCGAGGAGAACGGTCTGACCTTCCTCTGCATCGAAGAAGAGGACTGGGGGATCGAAGTCTCCCTTCCACGCCACGCTCCCGCCGCCCCTGCACCCGCGCCGACCCAGACCGCTGTCGCAGAGGACGCGGAGCCGAAAGCCGAGCCCAGCACCATCGAAGTGAAGTCTCTCTGGGTGGGATATTTCCGCAATCCCTCCGAAAAGTTCACCGCCGGCGCCGTCGTGGAGCCGGAGGAAGTCCTCGGCGAAGTCGAGACGTTGGGACTCTCCAACCCGATCACGGTCCCTACGGCCGGAAGCCTGCGGGAGGTGCTGGTACAGGACGGCGACCCAGTGCAGTACGGTCAGGTCGTCGCGGTTTTGGAGCCCAAGCGATGAATCGAACACGGGGATTCACCCTCATCGAGATCCTTCTCGTCATCGCGATCATCGGCATCCTCGTCGGCGTGATGTACGTCGGGTTCGGCGGATCCTCCAGTTCGACAAGCCGACCGGACGGTGAAGGCCGGACCATCGTAGGCGGGGCAGCCGCGCGAGCCAAGGATGAGGTTTGCCGCCAGCAACTCACCCAACTCCGGCAACTGATCCAGATGCAGGAAATCGATCTCGAGGCTCCCCCGCCTTCCCTGGACGATCTGCCGGGCGTAACGCCGAAGATGCTCCAGTGCCCTATCGGATCGGAGCCGTACCAGTACGACGCGGCGTCCGGACGGGTAACCTGCGTGCACCCGGGACACGAGTCGTACTAAGGATGTTCTCCAAGATCTTGATTGCCAATCGCGGTGAGATCGCATGCCGAATCATTCGCGCGTGCAAGGGGCTCGGCATACGGACCGTCGCCATCTACAGCGAAGCCGACCGAGAAAGCCTCCACGTCAAGCAGGCGGACGAAGCGGTCTGCGTCGGTCCGCCACCGAACGACCAGAGCTACCTCGACATGCCGAACGTCCTGATGGCTGCGGTGATCACCGGCGCCGACGCGGTACACCCCGGTTACGGCTATTTCTCCGAACGGGAGAACTTCGCGGACGCCCTTGAAGCGATTGGCATAAAGTTCATCGGTCCGCCCGTCGAGGCCATCGCGCAAATGGGTGACAAGGCGAGGGCGCGCGAGGCTGCCATGGAGGCGGGCGTGCCGGTCGTTCCCGGGTCGGAGGGCGTTGTGCGAACCGAAAGCGAGGCGCTGGAGATCGCAGAAGCCATCGGGTATCCGGTGCTGATCAAAGCGGCTGCCGGCGGAGGTGGACGAGGCATCCGAAAAGCAACGAACCCGGAGAATCTGGTCTCACAGATGCAGACGGCGCGTCAAGAGGCGGAGGCGAGCTTCGGAAGCGGCGCGGTGTACATCGAGAAGCTGATTGAAAACCCACGCCACGTCGAGGTGCAAATCATCGCAGACGCCTACGGCTCCTGCGTCCACCTCGGCGAGCGAGAATGCTCGGTGCAGAACCTGCGGCACCAGAAGATGATCGAAGAGGCGCCCTTTGCGCTGCTCTCGCCCGCGAAGCGACAAGAGATCGGCGAGGCGGCGGTGCGAATCGCAAGGCAGGTCGGCTATGTCAACGCGGGAACCGTCGAGTTCTTGATGGATGCGGAGGGCAACTACTATTTCATCGAAATGAACACGCGGTTGCAGGTCGAGCACCCCGTCACAGAACAGGTCACAGGCATAGACATCGTCCGCACGCAAATCGAAGTGGCGGCCGGTAAGGAGCTTCCCTTCACCCAAGAGGACATCACCTGGACGGGCCACGCGATTGAGGCTCGGATCACCGCCGAAGATCCGGATCGCAATTTCGCCCCCTCATGCGGGAAGATCACCGAGTGGAACCCTCCGAAGGGAGAGCCTATCCGACTCGAGTCTCACCTGTATCGAGGCTTTGAAGTCAGCCCGTTCTACGACCCGATGATCGCCAAACTCATCGTAACGGCGCATGACCGCGTCGCCGCCGTCGAACTGCTCTCGCGCGCGCTCGACGAATTTCGAATCGAAGGAATCAAGACGAACATCCCGTTCCTCAAGCATCTGGTGCAAACCGAAGAGTATGTCAAGGGTGACGCGCATACGCAAACGGTTGCGCAGATGATGCAGCCTGCAGAAGCTCATGCCCGGTAAGTCGAAACGCAAAGCCCGGATCACCGCGATGAAGGCTCTGTATGCCATCCTCGTCGGCAATCGAGATGCGGACGAAGTGATCTTGGAGACGATCTCTGGCGCAGGCCTCGCCGAACCGTACGCTCACTTCGCTGCAGACGCCGTGCGGGGAGTGCTCCAGAACCAGAGCGAGTTGACCAGCCTTCTCGAGAAAGTCTCGCCGTCGTTCCCTCCGGATCGGATGGCCTCCATTGACCGGTGTCTGCTGATGCTGGCGCTTTGGGAGATGCTCCATGCGAAAGAGGAACCGGCAATCGTCATCAACGAGGCCGTTGAAATCGCAAAGTCGTACAGCACAGAAGAGAGTGGCCGATTCGTGAACGGGATCCTTGGCGCAGTGGCCCGAACGGTTCCCGTGAAAGGCGCGATCCTCCTCGATGGCAAAGCCTTGAGCCAGAAGATTCGAGAGGAGCTCAAGGGGCGAGTGCAGGCGCTTCGGGCCGAAAACGTTGTGCCCAGGCTTCAGATCCTCGTGGCGGCGGAGGACCCAGCCAGCCAAACCTACGTGCGCATGAAGCGGAAGTGGGCCGAGGAGATCGGAATTGAGACGGGATCCTATGAAGTCGGCACGAACTCGACCCAAGAGGAAGTCCTCGAGCGGATCCGGGCCTGGAATGCGGACGACGGCGTGCATGGCATCTTGATCCAACACCCGCTCCCCAAGCACCTTGATGAGCACGAGGCGCTCGAAGCGCTCGGTCCCGAGAAGGACGTAGACGGAATCTCGCCGCAATCTCTCGGCCGTCTGGTGGCCGGTGTCCGTGGTTTCCGAGCGGCGACTCCGCTCGGCATGATGAAACTTCTGGACGAGTACGACATAGACGTAACGGGCAAACGCGCCGTCGTCATCGGCCGGAGCGTGATCCTGGGCAAGCCCGCAGCGCTCATGCTCTTGGAGCGGAACGCGACGGTCGTCATCTGTCATAGCAAGACGCAAGGCCTGCGCGAGATCTGCCGATTCGCCGATGTCTTGGTCGCTGCCGTGGGCAGAGCGGAGATGGTTCGCGGAGATTGGATCAAGCCTGGCGCGGTCGTCCTCGACGCCGGCTACAACCGAGTCGAAGGACGGAAAGGAGATGTCGGCGACGTCGCCTTCGAGGAGGCGAAGGAAGTCGCAGGCTGGATCACCCCGGTGCCGGGCGGCGTGGGCCCGATGACGGTCGCCACGTTGCTGTCCAACGTCGTGCAGGCCGCCGAGCAGCGCTTGGCAGTCGCTAGTCGCTGAACTCGTCCTGCCGCTGACCCGTTACGGTGTAGTAGAACTTGTTGAACGCCGCCTTGAGATCGCGCGACAGATCCGTCCACTCGTCGTACTTCGCATCCACAAGACTGTCAATCGTGTCCAACTTGAGACTCAACTCTCGTGGAGCGGTCACCTTGGGCTGCGCCACGCCGTCCCGACCTTCGCGCAAGTGCTTGCGGTACTGCCAGCAGATCTTCGCGCGTTCGCGCAGCAGGACCCCGATGTCGGCGACGACCTTGGCCTCTCGCTTCTTGATCTCGGTTTCAGCGTTATGGAACATCTCCTGCTGGTGATAGAACGTTTCCGCAGATGTCCCTGCAACGACGCTACGCAAGTTCGGCAAGTACTCATCCGGAACCTTTGCGTAAACCTCGGATAGGCTCTTGTATGCCGCAACCATCTTGTCCACCCTCTCCAGCGCCTTCTTGTACTCCGTTTCCGATGTATAGGCGCTCATCTGCCAAACGCCGTGGTCGTGGTGGTCTCGCTCCGCATCGTCCGCCTGCTTTTGGGCAGCGAGCAGCTCGCGCAGCATGTTCCTTGTTCGATTCCCAAGAAGCTCGATCGGCGCAGAGGCGTTCCGGAACATCGGCTCGTCGGGGAGGTCATACGTTTCATAGAAGTAGTTCCAGTACTCCTCGATGAGCTTCGCTTCCGCAATTTCACCGCGGAAGGCTCCGAAGAACCGGTAGAACACAAGTCCGGTCGAGACGAGAATGATCAAGCCGAGAACGACGGCGCCGACAATGATCCATCGGCCGCTATTCGAGGTAGCGGGACGCGGAGACATCTGCGGCGTCGGCGTCCCGGGACCCACCACCGGTGGCGGCGGTCCGGTCGGGGGAATCGAACCTGCCATGTATTGATTTTACACCAAGTGTCTTCGTGCCCTACGGGGCGTATGGACGGCTACAATCCGCGCGATGAATCCGCGGCGCACGGTCAAGTTTGCTTTCGGCCACCACAAACACTGGACGGGAATGGTCTGGGAGTGGGGCGAAGACACGCTGACGGTCAGCGTGCAATCGCTCCGGATCGTATTGGACCAACTCCCGCTCATCGCCGGTCTGAACTTCGACGGGAAGGGGATCGAGTATCTCGCAGAGCGCGACCCCGCATCCATCGAATGGCTTCGCGACGCGCTGGGCGAGGGGCGCGTCGAACTGTGGGGAGGCACCTACACCCAGCCCTACGGCCATATGATCGGGCATGAGAGCAACGTGCGCCAGAGGCAAACGGGGGTTGCCGCGTTCGGGCGAATCCTCGGCGAAAGGCCCAGGGTGTTCGTCGAAGAGGAATTCGACCTCTTTCCGCAACTCCCCCAAATGCTCACGCTCTTGGAATACGAAGGCGCAATGCTCTTCCCCCAACACACTTGGCACACGCCGACGATCCCGGAGACGAAGGAAGAAGTCGTAAGTTGGATGTCTCCCGATGGATCCTCCCTCCCCACGATCCCCTACTCGCGCCGGTGTCTGATGAGGGGGATCCCTACCGCCCTCGACCGCCTGGACGATCCTTTGCTTCAAGAGGACGGGTCGCTGCTGGTCACCTGGCTCGAGGTGCTCGACAAGCCCAACTGGATGTGGCGCTCCGAATTCGTTCTTCCCTATCTACGGGCTCTCCTGGAAAACGACAAGAACGTGCGCATCGAGCCGACAACTCTCCTCGCCTTCCTTCAGGAACGCGCCCCAAGTAGGAAACTGTTGCTGCCTCAGGAAGAGACTTTTCACGGAATCAGTGTGGGCAAGAACGGTGACGCGCTCCCCCGCTTGTGGCGAAGCGCGGAGGGCGTGCTGCTGACGGCCGAACACCTATCTGCCTGGTGCTCGCTCTTGGGCAGGCCTTATCCGCAGTTCGACGCCTACCCTGAATGGCAGCTCGCTGAAGCGTGGCGCTTTCTGATGCAATCGCAAGGGCACGACGCGTACGAGTGCGAAGGCTTGACGCATCGTGTCGGCCGCCGCTACGCGCAGATGGCAACCATGCTCGCAAAAGACGTCCTGGACCGAGCAAAGACACACCTGAAACAGAAAGACCTCCTCCGGACTGCGGACGCCGAGGCTCAACCTTGTCCCTTCCAGGTCTTACCAGACGGGAGGATCGCGGACGAACTTGGGATCCTCGAGCCATGCCTCCTCCCGATAGGCTGGAGGCGCGTGACAGAAGTGGGGTCCGCCGCCGGAAGCCTGCGGTACGACATCGGATCGGAATGGGGCGCGGGCGTCCAGAAGGTCACGCCAGGCGCGGACGGCATCCTCCGCATTCAAACAACGCTGGCGCTCAGCCGGTTGCCCGAAGCAGGAATCCTCCAGTCCATCCGCCTGCCGCTCACGTTCCGATCTGAGCCGCGAACATTCCGCGCTGACTCGCCTTTTCTTGTAACGACGGTGCGACCGAGCGGACGCTGGATTCACAGGCAGCCTACAGGCGACTGGCTGACAAGCCCGCAGTGGGAGGAATGGATCGAGAACCCGCTGACCTTTCGCACGTTCTTCACCGTACAAACTGACCGCGGCGAGGTCCTCTTCGCGTCCAAGCAGAACACGTTGGCTCTGGTTCGAGAAAACGCCGTTGAAGTCGTGCTCTTTACTCGGGATGCGTGGGACGAGGACGCAGTGGACCGAAGGGCGACGCTGGATTCCGCCGTCGCGCTCCTCCCAGCGGACGCAACCAACCTGGACCGTCTCGTTACCGCAGCAAGAGCCTTCCTCCATCCGCTCCACCCATCCCTCGCGACACGGAACGGCCTCTCGTTCGCCTCGATCCAAGGGCCGGCCTTCGTAACCTGCGTGCGCAAGGAAGGGGAGGATGTCGAAGTGCGTCTCTTCGAGACTGAGGGATCGGCAGGCGAGGCCTTGCTCGAGTTCCCTTGGCACGTGGAATCCGCAGCGCGCGTGAACCTGGTTGGCGCCGAGGATGGTGATCTATCGCCCGAGTTCGAAGATCGTCGCATCGCCCTGCCCCTTCGCCCGCACCAAATCGTCACGCTCCGCATCCGGTTTCAGGGAATTCGGACGCAATACCCCGACATTGACCGTTATCGCGACGTCTGGGTCGGATGAACGTTAGAGCGACGTAAACCGGATGAGGATGTGCATGAACTCGAGCAGATCCCGATTGTCCGTGACCCCATCCTCGGTGATATCGCCGCTCTCGATGGGATCCACGTTCGGGTATCGGCGGGCGAACTCCTCGGGGTCTGCTTCATAGAGCAGATACGCGTTCGCATCGCCTCCGTCAATCTGCCCGTTGCCGTTCATGTCGCCCAGCAACACTCCTAAGCCCGGCCTGAGGAACCAGATCCGAGCCGTGGGCGCTGACGTGAAATGCTGAAGAAGCATCGCCGCTACCTTGCGACGGCCGGACGCCGACGGATGAGTGCCGTCCTGCGCGAAATCCTGCCTGAACCATTGAAGACCGTCGCTTCGGCCACACACGCCGTCCGCCCACAGGTAGGGGCCCCATTGAATCCACGGAGAGGTCACCGGCCCTCGACGAGGATCGTAGTTCAGGCCAGGGTCTCCGTTGATCTGATCGCGAATCAGCCAGCGCACCGAAAACGCGCTCTCATAAGCGTAGGGCTCCGGGTTCAGGTCGGTCTCGGCGTATCCCGCATAAATCCGGCTCGAACTGTACACGATTTTGAGATTCGGAAAACGGCTCGCCAGAATGTTCATAGCGGCCTCGTGCAGCTCCCTCAATTCGATGGCGTGATCGGGAAACGGTAGAGTCGGCCGCGCCACCGCTTCCTTGTGCCAGACGGCTTGCACTTGGGCGCGCGTAACGCCAGCCTGCGCCAGCCGGTCGTCTACCACCGACCAAAACGGTGCGTTGGGGTTTGCAATCTGCCGAGCATCCTGCCCCCCTTGCGCGCCGTTGACGACGACGACGGCCGGGTTCTTGTCAGGATAGGTATCGAGGGAGCGGATGAACTCCCCAAACTCCTGGCTCGTGTTGGACATTCCGATCGAGAGCAACACGATCTTGCCGTTTGGATCGGGGTTGCCGTTGGCGTCGAGCGGACGGATGCGCACCGCGCGATGCATCCCCTCGGCGAGGTGCGGCCCTCCCAGGTAATTCACGCCTCCCGGATACAGCCCGCCGGGCTGACCCTGGTAGGTCTGCCCTGGCCCCATGTCAATCAGGGGAACCATGCCCGTGCAGTCGTCCACGGAGGCAGCGGTGGAAGCAGCGAGTAGGCTGAGGATTAGGACACTCGTCATCGGTTCTCTCCTTCGAAGAAGGACAGTACGTTCAGGCAGCCTCGTTGTTCAGTGCGGCGCCCTTTTTCTCCGAGGCTTCACCGATGTACTTGTCCAGCCACGCCACCCACCGCGCCCAGAGGTCGAGAATCGTCTCGCGAGCGGCAGGCCCGTGATCCTCCAACGGGTAGACATAGAGCGCCGCCTCCTTGCCGAGGGCGTTCAGAGCTTCGAACATCCGCCACGAGTTGATGGGAAACGTCCCGACGTTCTGATCGTCCGCGCCGTGGTACATCAAGAGCGCGCCTGTCATCCTCTCCGCCCAAAAGAGCGGGGACACCTCTTCGTACACGCCTCGCGCTTCCCACAAGAGCCGCTGCTCCGATTGGAACGCCAGCGGGGTGAGCGTTCGGTTATAGTTTCCATCTCCCGCGATGCCAGCTTTGAAGAAGGGGGTATGGATGAGGGCATTGGCCGTGCTGAACGCGCCGTAGCTGTGGCCCCCAATGCCCAGGCGGGAGCGATCGATCCAACCGCGGGCAGCGAGGGCGTCAATCGTCGCGCTGAGGTTGTTGCGTAGGTCGTGGATATAAAGATCGTTTTTCCGATCGCTTGGCCCGATGATCGGGCAATCCGGAAAGACAACGACGTATCCCAGAAGGATCAAGTGATCCATCGATCGCGACCCGACCGCCTCAAAGCGGTTCTTGTTGTAGGTGCGCTGAGACTCGTCATAGTTCTCTTGATTCGTGTACTCGCGAGGATAGAACCAGAAGAACGCGGGCGGTGGACTCGCCATCGGCTTCGGCGGGAAGACGACTTCCACCCAAAACTTGATCCCGTCCGGTCGCGTGACCTGAACCCTCTCTCTCTTGGCGAGCGTCACTTCGGGGACGTAGTTGCGGTTCTCGGTCAACCGCCTCTCGGAGCGTCCGGTTCGCACGAAGTAGTCCGGCACGTCCTTCGGTGTCTCGCGGGAGAAAAGGAACGTGTCCCGCGCGACAACGAGGGTGATGTCCTCCCACGCATTCTCCGAGCCGAGGAACACCCGTTCCCTCTTCTTCGTTTCGAGGTCGAAGGCGTCCACGAACTGTCGGGGAGCCTTGCTGAGCGGGTCTTTATCGTACAACGTATCCTGCAAGAAGACAAGACTGCCTTCCATCTTGACGCTGGAAACACCCATCGGGCTTGGCTCCATCACGAGCGTGCCGGGGCGATCGTAAAAGTCGTTCGTCCGACGTTGTTGTATCTGAATCTTCGTCTTTGGGTCCGACAGGCGCACCGCATACAACGTCTCCGAGTTCTGCCCTGACTCGGTGAAGAAGATCGTCTCGGCGTCCGCCGAGTACCACAGCGAAGCGATACCCGCGTTGTTTTCGTAAACGACCTCCGTATCGCCTTCCCCAAACGGCGGTTTCCATAACATTACGCGATCGGCGTTGCGCGAACCGGCCCGTTCGTTCTGCGGCACCCTCTCGATGTAAGACAGACCCTTCCCATCCGGCCGCCACGAAAGTGCGCGCTTGGCCGGCTGGCGACGCTCCTCTTGCTGAGGCTCTTCGTCGTCGCGCCGCAACTCGTTCCGCCGGATCTCGTAGACTGGTTTGCCCTCCCGATCCCACAGCTCCTCCAGCGTGCCAAAGGAACTGTAAGGTACGGTGTAGGAAAACGGCTTGAGTACGGTCGTTACGCGGAACCACTCGCCGTCGGGCGAATAGCTCACTGACCGGATCATCTTTGGCTCGCCGACCTCTGTAACACTGCCAGAGACGACATCCACAACCGCGAGCTGCCCCGTAAGATAGAACTCGAGCAGACGAGCCTCGTACGGCGTCTCGAGCAGGTCGGGGTACGTCCGTAGCCGCGTGCGCCCAGGCTCGGTGTGGCGAACCTGTGGGCCTTCCGGTATGGCGGGCGCAGCCGGCGGAAGCGGGTTGCCGCTCGGTTGGAAGACGATCGCGACACGTCGGCTATCCCCTGCCCACTCTATGGATGTGACTTCGGTTGCGAGAACCTTTCGATCCGATACGCGGCGCACCGCGCCGGTCGTCGCATCCGCTACGTAAAGGTAGGTCCCGTTGGAGTGGTGCCCTAAGAGAGCGATCTTCGAAGAATCGGGCGACCATGCTGCGGACGAGGCGGTAACCGCACCCGGAACCTGAACCTGGACGGACTTTCGGCTTTGCCAATCGAAGATCGTGTAGGACGTTGCCCCCCGAATCCAGAGCTGGCGATCTCGCAGTCCGATCGGATCAATCTGGAAACCCGCAAGACGATGGAACGGCCGCGCGAAGTCCGCAATCGGCGGCAAACCGCGGCTCTCGCTCAACAGAAAGCGAGTGCGATCAGGGCTCGGATTCGTCAGTCGAATGTTGTCGCTCCACGGCGCGAGCACAGCATCGCGGATGACTGCAGGCGGCTCGACGTACTTCTCCGCCGTCAAGAGGTCGTTCGATTGCGCCGAACCAGAGACGAGGACACCGGTTGTTACGAGTGCGACAAGCGTACTCATGCTGCTTTTCTATTCGACGCGGAGCCTCCCGAATCCTTCTTGAACGGGGCGTCTCGTTGTGCCGCCTCGAATCCAACCAAGTAGAACAGCCGCGCGGCAGATGCGATCTTCCGGAAGTTGATCTTGTCTACTGTGTCGGTAGGCTGATGGTAGTCGGGATGGAACCCGTCGAACAAAAAGGCGACAGGAACGCCTTTGTTATGGAAGTTGACGTGATCGCTTCGTCCAAAGACATCCTCCTCGTCGTACTCGAACCGGAAGTTGACGTACTTGTTCATCGAGAGGACGAGCGCGTGGAGTTCGGACGAGAGACGCTTGCTCCCGACGAGATGAATCGTATCCTCGTTTTCGGATGCTGGCTCAGTGTCCGATTCTTCATTGCGCCCAACCATGTCCATCTGGAGGTGACAGATCATCTTGTCCATCGGGAATGTCGGATGCTCCGTGTAGTATCGGGAGCCGATCAGGCCCATCTCCTCTCCACAAAACGCGATGAAAACCAGCGTGCGCTTCGGTTTCACCGGATTCTTCGCAAAGGCGTAGGCGACTGCGAGCAACGCCGTCGAACCAGAGCCGTCGTCGTCCGCGCCCCAATAGATCGTGTCCCCGCGGCGGCCGAGGTGATCGAGGTGCGCGCCGAAGCCGACCACTTCCGATTTCAGCACGGGATCCGAACCCTCCAAGACGCCCACCACGTTCGGGACGTTCAACGTCTCCTGCTTGGTCGTGACGCTCAGCTTCGCCGTCACCGGCGTCACCAGCACGGTCGCACCCCGGTCCTCTCCCGGGAGCGAGACTCCGATTGCGGTCGCGATCCGCTCCGCCAGGTCGCGGCTGATCTCTCCCGCCAACCGGCCACCCCGCGCCGATCGCCCTGGCGGGACGATCGTCGGATCGGCAGCGGGCATACCATCCGTCACGGTGAGAACGATCGCTGGCCGTGCGCGAAAAAGCGCCAATCGCGCTTCACGCGTCATTTCACCCCCCACGACGATCGCCATCTTACCGTCGAGCTGGGAGAGATCCAAATCCCCCGAACCGAATCGAACGAACGCCACGCCCCCTTCCACCGTCGCGCTTTCGTTGGCGCCGGAGACGGCTATCCCTTCCGTGAACGGCAGCTTGACTCCGGTCGAAAGCTCCATGCTCGACTCGCTGGCGACGGTCTCGATCTTCGTAAACGGCACGTTCTGGAAGAAGGTCCCTTCATCCCCTCCGGGCTTGAGGCCGAACTCCCGAAACCGAGCGGCGATGTACTCCGCGGCCTTCTGGTAGCCGGGCTGCCCCGAACCGCGGCCTTGGCATTCCGGCCCAGCCAAGTAGCCCAGCCACTCCTTTAGCAGGGACTCTTGGATCGCTTGGAAGCCTTCCCGCGTATCTTCCGGCGGGTCGGCCGAGCCGGGGTATTGGGCGAAAGCGCTAACGCAGAGCAGCGAAAGAGCGAGAACGGATATCCGCCGAAACATACCGGAGAGTACCCCGCGTCCGAGTTGGTCGGTTCCCTACTCTGCCTTCGTTTCGGCCTGTTCCCGGGCAGCGCCACCCTCCGCCTCTTCCGCGACGCGCAGGTCCCGAGACCAGTGAAAGACCAGCAGTAGCGCGGCGATCGTGATGCACGCGTCGGCGATGTTGAAGACGTGAATGAACTTCAAGTCAATGAAGTCGGTGACTCGCCCGCCAAACGCCACCCGATCCACGAAATTTCCGAGCGCGCCAGCCGCGATGAGGATCATCCCTACACGGAGCACCTTGTCCTGAGGACGACTCCGTAGGTAGACCCAGGCCGCGATGATAGCCACGAGGACCGCGAGCGGCGCCAGATAGATCCCAGCCCCCTGAAAAAGGCCAAAGGCGATCCCCTCGTTGTACACCAACGTAAACTCGATCTTGCCAGGAACCAAGGCCCACGTCTGATTCTCATACAACCAGGACCGAGCCATCCATTTCGTAACCTGATCCAGCAGGATCAAGCTGCCTGTCCAGAACAAGAACGGGCGCATCAGGCTCTCGCCGCCTCCAGACAGCGCTCGCAGAGCAGGTGCTCCTCTCGTTGTCGGACGTCAGGTCGGCGCAGCCGGCAGCGCTCGCATTTCGCGAATTCGGAAGCCCGAAACGAGAGCGCAAGATCGCCCTCTTCCAACTCCATCCAGCTCACCTTTAGCAGGATAGGCAAGTCGGCGCCAAACGGGAGAATCTCGCGATAGCGATCCGGCGGCAGGGCGGCGCGAACGATGATGTCCTGGGAATCCTTCGTCCCCGTCTCCCCCTTCCACTTCTCCATCTCGGCGTACACCGCATCCCGGAATTCGAACAGACGCAAGAACTTTTGAACGAGCGCGCTCTCGCGAAGATCCCGAGCAGCCTCTTCGGTGGGCGGCTCCAGGACCTCGATGAACAAAGACGCCTTCCGCTCCTTCAAGGGAACCCGCTCGTACACCTCCTCTGCCGTGTGCGGGATCACGGGACCGAGCAGTTTCAGCAGGGTCATCAGGATGTGGTGGCACGCCGCCTGAGCCGAACGCCTTTCTTGCGAATCCGCGGGATCGCAGTACATCCGATCTTTGATGACATCGAGATAGAACGCGCTCATCTCGTTCGCGCAGAAGTTGTGCACCCGTTGTAGCGCCGCACTGAAATCGTACTCGTCCCACTCCTTGCACGCGTCGTACGCCAAGAGGTCAGCCACAGCGACCGCCCACCGATCCAATTCCAATGTCGGCGCGTGTCCGGCGGAAGGATCGAAATCGTACAGGTTAGCGAGCAGAAAGCGTAGGGTGTTGCGGACCCGCCGATAGCTCTCGCCGATCTGTTTGAGCAGGTTGTCGCCACAGGGAACGTCGCGTGTGTAGTCCACGCTGGCCGCCCAGTAACGCAAGATATCCGCGCCATAAGTGTTCGCCGCCTCGACCGGTTCGACGACGTTCCCTTGCGACTTGGACATCTTCCGGCCCTGCTCGTCCACCACGAACCCGTGGGTGAGCACCGTCTTGTACGGCGCCGCCCCCTTCAGCGCAACCGCCGTCATCAGGCTGCTGTTGAACCACCCTCGATGCTGGTCGCTTCCCTCCAAATACAGGTCTGCCGGCCAAGTCAGATCCTCCCAACCCGCATATCGCTGATCGAGAACCGCGTAGTGCGTTACTCCGCTATCGAACCAGACATCCAACACGTCCGTTTCTTTCCGGAACTCGGTTTCGCCGGTCTCCGGATGTCGAAAGCCTTCCGGCACCAACTCCGACAGGTCTGCGGAGAACCAACCGTCCGATCCTCGCTCGCGGACGATCTGCTCCGCACGAGCCATGACTTCAGGCGCCAAAACCGGCGCCCCAGAATCCTTGCCAAACAGGGCGGGAATCCCCACACCCCAGATCCGCTGCCGAGATAGACACCAGTCCGGACGACCCTCCACCATCGCTCGAATCCGCGACTCGCCGACGGCGGGGATCCACCGAACCTGAGAAATCGCCTCCAGGGCGCGCTGTCGAAGCCCGTCGTGGTCCACGTTCAAGAACCACTGCTCCGTCGTTCGGAAGATCACCGGATGCTTGTCACGCTCGCTGTACGGATAGCTGTGGACGTAATCGTACGCCTTGAGAAGGTGCCCCTCCTCCTTTAGGCTGCGCGGGACTACTTCATCCGCGTCCTTGATGCTGATTCCCGCAAACTCGCCAGCTTCCTTCGTAAATCGGCCTGCCTCGTCCACGGGACAAAGAATCGGAAGACCGTATTTGCGACCCGTGTAGAAGTCCTCCGCGCCATGCCCCGGCGCTGTATGCACCACGCCCGTCCCTTCCTCGGAGCTCACGTACTCCGCCATCACGGAAACGGACTCCCGGTCGAAGATCGGATGAGACCATACGACGCCCTCGAACTCCTTTCCCTTCAACCGCTCGACGACCTCGTAGGCTTCCCAACCGAGCTCCTGCGCCACCTGTTCCACCAGCGTGGCCGCAATGACATAGACGCCGTCCTCGCGCTTCACGAGCGCGTACTCCAAGTCCGGGTGAAAGGCGCAGGCGAGGTTGCCGGGAATCGTCCACGGGGTCGTCGTCCAGATGACGGCATAGACCCTCCCGCCGTACCCTTCGAACAATCCGTTGGGATCCTTGCGGAGGGGGAACCGAACGTAGATCGCCCGGCTCGTGTGGTCCTGGTAGACCAGCTCCGTGTCCGCGAGGGCGGTGCGAGAAAACGTGGACCAGTGCGTAGGCTTCAGGTCTCGGTAGATGTAGCCTTTCTGCGCGAGCTCCGCAAAGGCGCGAACGATGAGAGCTTCGAAGCCGTAATCGAGCGTGCGGTACGGGCGATCCCACTCACCCAACACGCCCAAGCGCTTGAACTGAGTCGTCTGGATTTCAATGTACTTTTGCGCGTGTTCCCGGCAGGCGGCGCGCATCGCGGAAGGGTCGAGGTCCCTCCCCTTCTCCTTCATCACGGCAAGCTCGATCGGCAGGCCGTGCGTATCGAATCCGGGAACGTAAGGGGCGTGGTAACCCCGTAGCGTCTTGTAGCGGACGACAAAGTCCTTCAGGGACTTGTTGAGGGCAGTTCCGATATGGATGGGGCTATTCGTGTAGGGCGGGCCGTCGTGGAGCACGAACCGAGGGGCGCCCCTACGCGCGTCCTGGATCTGCTGGTAGAGCCGCTTCTCCTCCCATTTCCTCTGCATCTCCGGTTCTCGCTGTGCGAGATCCGCCTTCATGGGGATCGTGAAGTTCGGGTCGGGGAGGTTGAGCGTCTCCTTGAGGTTCATGAACGCCGCGGATTCTACCTTCGCGGGGGATCCCGCCCGGCAACAACCTAAGACCCGTATAATGCCCGCCGCATGAGAGGCGAACTGGGAGGCTTGCGCTGAATCGCAACGGGCTGTGGAACGCTCTTTGGCTCGGCCTCAAGCCGGGACTTCAGTTCCTGGCGGGTGCGGTCTTCCTCCACTCCCACCCAGACTTTGCGGCCGACTTTTACACGCTTCTCCTCCTTTGGTCGGCCGGTTATGAGCTCGCCGTCCTCATCGCGGACCGAAACCTGAGCGCCATCGCCTACCGCCAGGGGCGGACTGCCCCGGAGGCCATTCGCGGCCTGCTTCCGTTACTCTTGGCCTCCGGCACTCTGTTAGCCGTCGCCTGCGCCGCGGTCGGCGCTCCCCTCACCGACATCGGTTTCGGCAGCGCGCTCGCTATGACTCTTCTCGGTGCGGTTGCCGGAATCGCGGAAGCGGCCCTCTGGTCGTATTGCGCCGAGAAGGGGAGGTTCCCCGTCCTGGCGGCGACGAGGACCGCCTCGACCTTCGTCTTCACAGCCTGCCTCGTCCTCGCAGCCCGAGGCGCGCTGTCCCTGCCTATCGCGATCGGCGCGGAGAGCGGCGTTGTCGTTCTGGCGTTCCTTGCGTTCGTCCTCCCGCCCGCGATTCACGCCAGCCCGATTCCTGTACGCGGGAAGACGCTCGTCGGCTTCTGGCTCATCAAGGTCGTCAGCTACCTCAACCGATTCGTGGAGTCCTGGTGGGCGGTTGCCGCCTTGAGTGGCGTGGCGCTGGCATCGTTCCGCATCGGCCTTGCCCCAAAGACGCTTCTCCTCATGGGGTTCACCGCGCTGCTCCAACCGACGCTCTTTCGCGTCAGCCACGACTCTTGGAAGGACGAACGAGACCGGAATCAGCTCGAAGCCAGGTCCTCCGCGGAAGCACTGGTCTTTTTTGCGGCCTTTGGCGCCGCGGTCCTGTGCTTCGCCTTCCTCCTATACGGCGAAGCGCTGGCGCCATACGCCGACGCCCTCGTTGTCGCCTGGATTGCCCTGGCAGTCTTCACGGGGCCGGGGGGATTCGGCATGATGGCAAGCGCCCTCCTAACGAACTATGGCGCAATCCGAGTTCCCCTGAAGATGACTTGGATCGGCCTCGGCGCCCGCTCAGCGGTCTACGCCCTGCTCCTGGGTACCGGCCGGCTGAGCCTCGCCGCGCTCGCCCTCGTGGGCGAAATCGTCACAGCGGGCATTCAAAACAGCTTTTGGCCGGCCGTGCTCCGAACGGGCGTCTGGAAGCTAAAGCGAAGAGAGGCCTTCCGGGTACTGGGGCGATCCTGCCTCTGTTTGGGAGCGCTTGCGTTCCTCCTCGCGGACCCATCTCGGACCACCGGTGTGCTCGTCCTCGGAGTGTCCCAACTCGTCGTCGCTGCTGACGCCGCGACGGAGATGCGGAAGGCCCTTCAGTCGTTGAGGCGAATGCCGAGAGCCGAGAGCACTCGGTCCAAGTCCTCTTCCGAGTAGAACGGAATCTCGAGTTTCCCCTTGCCGTTCCGGTTTACGATCCGGACGGGTACGCCCAACCGCTCACTTGCCGCTTGCTCCAAGGGAGTCGGCGCAGGGCGCGGTTTCTCCGGTTTCCGATCCAACACCCCCTCGCGAACCATGCGCTCGACGTCGCGAACCGACAGCCCTTTGGCGAGAATCCGGCGGTAGGCAGCGACCATCTCCGCCTCTGTCTGGAACCCGAGAAGGGCGCGGGCATGGCCTTCGGAAATCTTTCCCGATGCGAGCCCCTCGCGAATCTCCTCTGGGAGCTTCAAAAGCCGCAAGGCGTTGGCGATCGCCGACCGGGAGCGCCCGACCCGTTCCGCCACCTCCTCTTGCGTCAAGCCGAAACGTTCCATCAGCGCTGCATACGCTTCTGCAGCTTCCAACGGGTGCAGATCCTCTCGCTGGAGGTTCTCGACCAGGGCGAGAGCGAGCGAATCGGTCGCGCTGCCCGTACGAACGACTACCGGAACCCTCGCGACGCCCGCGAGCTTGGCCGCTCTCCATCGGCGCTCGCCGGCGATGATCTGGAACCGGTCATGGCCCACCTGCTTGACCACAATCGGTTGAAGCAGTCCGACCGTCCGAATGGATTGAGCGAGGTCCTGGAGAGACTGCTCATCGAACTCCTTGCGCGGCTGGTCTGGGTTGGGTTCGATGGCATCCACGGGAATCTCCTTCGTGGACGCGTCATTCTGCTCGCCGATCAACTGGACGAGCCCTCTACCCAACACCTTTCGAACTTGTGAACTGCCTTCGTGTTCCATCTTCTATCGCCTACGTAAGAGAGACGTTTCCGGAGGGGGAGACCGGTTCGCCCAAAACCTCATCCGCGAAGGCGCGATAAGCCACCGAACCCTTCGCGTCCGGATAAAGGACGACCGCCGGTTTGCCGAATCCGGGCGCTTCGCTGAGACGGACGTTCCGCGGAATCTCCGTCTTCGCCACGCGATCGCCGAAGAAGGCGCGAACCTCCTCCGCGACTTGGTGGCTCAGCCGGTTTCGCGGATCGTACATCGTGAGCAGCACCCTCTCGATCTTGAGCGTCGGGTTGATCCGCTTCTGGATCAGCTCGACGGTCTTCAAGAGCTGGGTCAACCCCTCCAGCGCGTAGTACTCGCACTGCATCGGGATCAGCGCCGCCTCTGCCGCTGCCAACGCATTGATCGTCAGGATTCCGAGCGAGGGCGGCGCATCAATCAGCACCCAATCATAGTTCGGGAGCAGTGGCTCCAGTTTCTCGCGGAGGACCAGTTCCCGCCCGACCTTGCCCAACAGGGCGGGCTCGGCGCCAGCAAGATCCAGGTTCGACGGGAGAACGTCGAGCCCCGGCACTGCCGACTTCATCAAGGCGGCTTCGGCTTCCACGTCCTCAACCAGAACGTCGTAGAGCGTATACCGGATCTCTTTCCGATCCACTCCAGAGCCGCTACTCGCGTTCCCTTGCGGGTCGGCATCCACGAGCAGCACCCGCTTCCCCTTCTCCGCAAAGACGGCAGCCAGGTTGACGGCTGTGGTGGTCTTGCCAACCCCTCCTTTTTGGTTCACAACAGCCCAGACCGGCACGCGCCTATTGTAGCCGTTCCAGCCTCCTCTTGTCCTTCGGATATTCTACGGGGTTGTGGAACCTTTCTTTGGAGACCCGCCCTTCGCTTGGATGGACGTCGTCGAGCAGGCGCTCAGCGAAGACTTGGGCACCGGCGACGTCACCCGGTTCGCCGTTCCCGAAGATCACAAGTCCAGCTATTACATCGAAGCGCAGGCGGAGGGGATTGTCTGCGGCTTGGGCGTCGCCTACCACCTTCTTGGGTGGCTCGAAGGGGCCGATCCGGACGAGTTCGCCGAGTACAAGTTCGTGGACAGCGACCCAATCCAGGCGGGAGATGTCGTCTTCGAGGGCTACTACAACACCCGCCTCCTCCTTCAGGCGGAGCGCACAGTCCTCAACTTTCTGATGCACCTTTCGGGGGTTGCCACCCTGACGCGGAAGTTCGTGGACGCCATCCGCGGCACGCGCGCCCAGATTACGGACACGCGCAAGACCCTCCCCGGCCTGCGTGCCTTCCAGAAATACGCCGTTCGGTGCGGCGGCGGAAGGAACCACCGGATGTCGCTTTCGGATGGAGTTCTCATCAAGGATAATCACATCCGAGCCGCTGGAGGCATCGCCGAGGCGATCGCCGCCGTGCGCGCCGAGGTCAGCCACACTCTGAAAATCGAAATCGAGTGCGCCACGGTGGCTCAGGTGGACCGGGCGCTCAGCGCTGGAGCTGACGTCATCCTTCTCGACAATATGAGCATCGGCGAACTCCGGGATGCCGTGAGCATCGCGAAGGGCCGCGCCACCTTGGAAGCGAGCGGCGGCGTAACGTTGGAGAACGTTCGCGAGATCGCCGAAGCGGGAGTGGACTATATCAGCGTGGGTGCCATCACGCACTCTGCCCCTTCCCTGCCGTTCCACCTCGAAGTCCGATGAAGCCGGTCGAAGGAAAGATCCTCTTCGTTCCGGAGCTGGAGTCCAGCCAGGACGAACTGGCCAGCTGGGTCCGCGAGGGGAACCGTAGCATCGTCGGCGTCCGCGCGGACTTCCAATCCAAAGGGCGCGGGCGGCTCGGGCGCGGCTGGCTCACGCCCCCGGGGGAGGCGCTCGCTCTTTCGCTGGCGCTCTACCCGTATGCCGATTGGGAGCAACCGCAACTCCTGGGCATGGCGGTCGCCCTCGCGGTGGCAGAGGCGCTCGACCTCTCTCTTCGGTGGCCGAACGACCTCGTCCTCTGCCTCGACGAGGGAGCGCGCAAAGTCGGCGGCATCCTCTCTGAGATGATCCCCGCTGGAAAGAGCCGGATCCCTGTGATCGGAATTGGAGTCAATCTCGCGGTGGCCGAGTTCCCCTCCGAGCTCAAGGCGACGGCGACGTCCCTGCTCCTCGCGGGGCGCAAGCCGCCCACTCCCGAGGAAGCGCAGGAACGGATCCTCGACGCCATTCGCGAGGTCCCCGAGCCCACTGCCTGGTCGGCGCTCGCCGGACGCTGGATGGCGAGGGACGTTACTCCGGGCAAGCCGTACCTTCTCGACGGTCGGCCCGGAGAGGCGGTGGGGATCAACGACGAGGGACACCTGATCGTTCGCACGGAAGAGGGGTTGACGATCGTCCCATCAGCCGAGGCGTGGTACGGCGGCTCAACGCCGTGAGCGGAGAGTCTCCAGGTGAGTGGTGAGGGTCCCGTTCCGGTACTCGTGAAGACCCGCCTGGAACGCATGGGAACCGACATGCATGAGCCAGCCGTCTCCGACCCTGAGAGGCTCGTCCAGAAGGTCGTGGCTGTGTCCGCCCAACAGAATGTCAATCCCTTTCACTTGCTCCAACAAACGCACGTCCTCGCGGAGACCGATGTGACTCAAGGCGATGACAAGGCGGCACCGAGGTCGCAGCCACTCGACGCAATCGCGCGCCGCCTCGACGGGGTCAGTATTCAAGAATGCGCTCACGAACCGCGCAGCCATCCGCTCCCGCACCATCGGCACCATGACACCAAACAATCCGATTTCGCCTAAGACCTTCGCTGCCGGAAGAGCGTTTCCCTTCGGCCAATAGAAGTCGCCCTCGGAGTTCGGCAAAAGCGGTCTTCTCGCCCGGCCGTTCCAGTGAAGATTCGCCGCCAACAGGGGATGGGAACACCCGTGCAGCTTCTTTCGAAAAACAGAGGAAGAGACATGAAACTCGCGGTTTCCCGGCACGCCTGCCGTACAACGTAAATCGCGAAAATAGGTCCAGACGGGATCGGGCGAGGTCGGAACGCCGACGTTGCCCGCTTTGACGGCATCGCCGCAGTCGAAGTAGAAGTCCGCTCGTTCGCGCAGGACGAGAAGGCGGTCTCGGATCTCCTCCGTCATTGAGCCGTGGAGGTCCGCGGTGTGCAGCAGAGTCAGCGTCAACGCCGGGTTTTATACTCGAAAGTCGGAGCGGTACCGACTGTCAATCCTTACCCTCTCCCTTCCCTTCGTCGCCGTGCTTCCTCGATTTTGTCCCGCAGGCTCTTCGGCAGGTCCATCCACGTTCCCGGTTTTGCGTTGGGATCAAACCGGCACGTTTCGATCTTGACATACTTGGTCATCGGGCCCGCTCGGAGAACGATGGCGTACTCGCGAATGGTTGCTGGGACGTAGCGCGCAGTGAGTCCATAAAACTGTACGAGATGGTCGGAGATCGCAGAAAGCATAGAGATGTTGTGCCAGTCGAGGCGACCGGTCTGAGAGAACACCAAGACGCCGGGGAACTCACCCACAAGAAAGTACAGCGAGTCCTCGGGAAGCGCGGAGGTCGGACGAAACTGTGTGACCTCGTCGTCCGGTAAGCCTGGCTGGTAGGCGCGCGGAGACTCCAGTTCCGGGAACTGCTGGTAAATGCGGTCCAGGAAAGACAGGTGCTCGTCTTCGTATATGTCCTGCTTGCGAGCCAGAAAAGAAGCATTGCCTTCATATAACAGTGCGTTGAACCGTTCTCGCGCGCTGGGGGGCAGGTCGCCGTATCGCAAGCGCCCCGTTTGCAAGGCATTCATGCGGAGATTTGGTGGAACGGCTGCCCATAGGGCGAGGAAGGCGTTGACTGATCTGCGGCCCGTCGTGCTACGGTAGAAACCGAAGGTCTGCTCGGATCCTGCAAAGACTGGCGCCAGGTCGTTCAAGTCCAGTTGTCCCTTCTCCAAGAAGCGATCGCGCAGACGGAACAGACTCTCACGGTCTACGTTCGAGGAGCGAGCCAAAGGCCACTCCTCAAAACGCAACGAGAGCCACTCACCATCGTAGGCCCACTTCCAAACCGGCAACCAAGACCTGCTCGTCGCTCGCTGCAAGATCTCGCCACAGGTCTTGGCTCCCAATGCCGAGGGCATCCCTTGACCGAGGCCGTCGTATGCGTCGGCGATCACCGGCACACCGGTCAACCGAGAGATCTCCGCGAGCATTCGACCATGGTCCTCCAACGGATCTGCGGGTTTGCCCTTTTGCCAAAACTTCCCGGCTTCAAAGCCTTCCTCCACAACGTCCTTGGCTGTGTAGGTGAGAAAAGGGGAGTCTCCAAACGGCACGTTGAATACCGCCGGCACCTCCCTGACAGGCTTAATCTCGAAGGGCGCCTCTACCCCAATATGGTGCCGCGCGAGAAGGATTCCGTCCTGGCTGACGATGTCCACTTTTCCAGTAGCCGTCACGCGTGGCCGAGTATCCAGGCTGAGAGCAACACGCACAATGAGATCGTTCGGATGGCTTCCAAGAATTCGTTCGGCATCGTAGATGCTGTCTTCTACGAGCCAAAGTTGGCGAGGAACGTACCCTCGAAGGTCAACTTGCCGCCCCGCCTTGCCTTGGGCGCCGATGTAGAGCATCTCCAGCAGCTGGCGCACATCCTGCATCGCTTCCGATGGCAAAGGGAGCTGCCTGGGTGTCGGTAGCGAGCTGAAGACGACGCGGCCCGTTTCGCTGAAGGCCGCAGCTCGATCGCGGCTCAGGCTCAATAGGCAACGAACGGCAATACGGCTGAAGAGGTTGTACCGCAACACCACTCGACGATAGTTCGCCTCCGCGCGGTTCGAGGTGGCCGAATCAGCCCCGTTTACTTGGGCATTGACGAGTTCCCCCAGCAGCTCGTCCGATTTTGCGATTGCGTCCGCCACCGAGTACTGGTCGGACTCTTCCAGCAGCTGCTTCACGTGTTTCTGCAGACGCTCCACCGGCTCCGCGAGAAGTTGCCTGGCGAGCCGCCGTTCCGCCTGAAGCTGCTCGGGCGGCAGTACCAGCCGGTACTCGCCGCCGTCCTTCTGCCATTTCCAATCGAAGTGTGAAGCAAGTCGGCGGAGAACCTCGAGGCGCGGCTTGGATTGGCAAACCAACACAATCAATTCGTTCTCGATCGCCTTTTCCGCCGTCAGCTTCACATGTATCTGCTGGCCAAGCCGATCCAACACCTCCCGGAGGGGTCGAACCACAAACTCGGCGCTGACGGGAGCCTGCGGGTCGGGCAGGTCGGCGAGCGCGTCCTGGGCGGGTGCGCCCGCTACCAGGGCAAGAAGCGGCAACCAAATCATCAGAAACCTCCTACATAGTGGACGATGCGAGCGGCGTTGATCGTTCGACGTCAGTGCAACGCCCAGAGCGGCCATTCACCCGTCCACGTGGGTGGTTCGGATACCGTACGCGAACCGTCCACCGGCCCGCACTGCCAGCCGCCCGCGTACGGCGGGACGACGTAGTCGCGCCGAGAGGGCGTCTCGGAAAGAAACCGCTCGACGCTGTACCACTTGGCGCTACCATCCACCCGACCCACAACGAAGCCCTCGTTGTGGGGAATGAGAACCCGGTCCACCTCGCCCGTAGGCGTGCAGTCGGTCGGCGAGCGCCATCGAAGGAACATCGGCGCCCAAAGCTCGCGCAGCGCGGCGGGATAGGCGACTTGTCGGTTGGCGCTCGGCGTAACGAACACCGGTAGGAAGTTGATTCGGCTGCTCGAAAGCTCCATGAACAGCATCGCCGAGCTGGGGTCGGGAACGTTTCCGATCTTGCCGCCCAACCAGCTGTCCCGATAAGCCCCAAGCCGATTCGGGTTGCCCCAAGTGTTCAGCGCTCCCGTCAACGCGAGGTTGATGGCGTACGCGTTCATGATTTCGCCGTTTTCGCTCCACATCGTCGGGTCCCGCTCCCGCGACGGGCACACGAATAGGTCTACCGTTTGGACGTACGGCATCAACCACTTCGGCCAGCTGTAATGGTTGAAGCGGTAAGCGAACGGCCACTGGGAGCAGCCATCTCCGGGAACACGCCCCGGACGGTTCAACTCTGGATTCAGCGAGCTGTAGGGCTGACAGCCGTCCGCTCGCGGGAGGACGTCGTCGTAATCGCTGGCGTACAGAAGCGTTGCAGCCGAGAATTGTCGTAGGTTCGCGATGCAAGTTACACGTTTCCCGCTCTCTTTGGCTCGCGCGAAGACCGGGAACAGAATCGAGGCGAGGATCGCGAGGATTGCCACAACGACGAGGATCTCGACCAGCGTGAAGCCCTTCTTGGCGACTGCACGGACCATGTCTTCCCTCCAACCTGCTCCGTTCGACGCCTCCGGGGCCTATCCTTCTTGATAGGTCACGAGTTTTGTTCGCGCGCGAACATTCGCACGTTTTTCTCCGCGCACCGGTTACCATGCATGCCTGTGTTCGTCTATACTCTTGGATAGCGTCTCGCCTGCGTGCAGGCGGGTGCAAGCCTTTCGAAGGAGGAAATGCTTATGTTGACAGCAGCAGTGATTGCGGCGGCAACGATGTTCGTCGCGGCTCCTGCCCAAAGCTCAATCCAGGAACTCGAGAAGAACCTGATCCCGGTTGGGAGCAAGGTTCCTGATTTCGAGCTGGAGACGCCGGACGGCAGCAAAATCAAACTGATGGAGACGCTCAAGAAGAGCAAGGTCACCATCATCAACTTTTGGTTCTACAACTGAGGGGCGTGTCGTGCGGAGGCTCCGCACTTGAACGCGCTCTTCGAGAAGGTCAAGTCTCAGGGTGTGAATCTCTTGGCACTCAACCGAGGCGATTCGCCTGAGACGGTGAAGAACTACTTCGCCGAGAACAAGTTCTCCTACACGCCTGTGATGGCGCCTGTGAAGGTGCATCAGGCCTTTGGGGTGCGCGCCTATCCGACCAACTACGTCGTGGATTCGGAAGGCAAAGTCATCGCGCGATTCGTCGGATGGAACGAAGACGCGATGAAAGACGCTCTCAAGAGCAAGGGCATTAAAGTGGACTAACCGTCCGCGCCTCAACAACCACCGCGGAGTAGGGCGGCATCGTCCTACTCCGCAACTTTTAACACGGAGAGGAACGCCTCTTGCGGAACCTCCACGGATCCGATGTTCTTCATCCGCTTCTTCCCTTCCTTCTGCCGCTCGAGCAACTTTCGCTTGCGCGTGATGTCCCCGCCATAACACTTCGCCGTTACGTCTTTCCGGAACGCCTTGATCGTTTCCGACGCAATCACCTTCGCGCCGATCGCGGCTTGGATCCGCACGTCGAACTGTTGCCTCGGCACAACCTTCCGCAACTGCTCCACGATCGCTCGCCCCCGCACGTACGCATCGTCGCGGTGCACGATGAAAGAGAGCGCGTCCACCGGGTCGCCGTTCAACAATACGTCCACTTTGACGAGGTCTGTGCGGATGTAGTCCGTGAACTCATAGTCGAAGCTCGCATACCCGCGTGTTTGCGTTTTCAACTTGTCATAGAAATCGAGCAGGATTTCCGATAAGGGAAGGATGTAGTAGATGATGACGCGATTGGGAGAGGGGTACTCCATTTTCTGAAAGATCCCTCGCCTCGACTTGCAGAGCGTCATCACGGCGCCGACGTACTCCTGCGGGACCATGATCGTGGCTTTCACCGCCGGCTCTTCGATGTGCGCAATCATGTGCGGGGGCGGGAATCGGCTCGGGTTGGAAACCTGGATCACCTCGCCATCTGTCTTGAAAATCGTGTAATTGACGCTCGGCGCCGTCAGAATGAGGTCGAGACCAAACTCCCTCTCCAGACGCTCCCGAGCGATGTCCATGTGCAAGAGGCCGAGAAAACCGCAGCGAAACCCGAATCCGAGCGCATCCGACGTCTCCGGTTCGAAGGTCAACGCGGCGTCGTTCAGTTGCAGCTTCTCGATCGCATCACGGAGCTCGTCGTACTGGTCGCCATCCGCCGGGTAGAGGCCGCTAAAGACCATCGGTTTGGCCTTTCGAAATCCGGGCAGGGGTTCGCGGGCTGGGTTCTTGGCGTGCGTCACTGTATCGCCAACCTGTGCATTTCCGATCTCTTTCATGGCTGCCGTAAAGTAGCCAACTTCACCCGGCCCCAACTCGCCGACCTGCTGCCGCGTGGGCGTGAAGATCCCCACCTCGTCCACCACGAAACGCTTCCCGGAGGACATCATCATCACTTCCTGATCCTTCCGAATCGTGCCATCGAACACGCGAATGTAGGCGACCGCGCCCTGATAGGTATCGAAGTGCGAGTCGAAGATCAACGCGCGCAGGGGAGCGTCCGGCCCTTCTTCGAGCGTAGGCCTGGGTGGGGGAATCCGCTGGACGACGGCTTCGAGCAGCTCGTCCACTCCCTCACCGGTCTTGGCGCTCACGAGAATCGCGTCGGAGGCGTCTATCGCAAGAGCAAGCTCGATCTCTTCCTTCGCGCGATCGGGGTCCGCGTGGGGGAGGTCAATCTTGTTGATGACGGGGATGATCTCAAGCCCTTGATTCATCGCCATGCTCGCGTTGGCGATCGTTTGGGCTTCCACCCCCTGAGTCGCGTCCACCACGAGCAGCGCCCCCTCGCACGCGAGCAAGGAACGCGAAACTTCGTAAGTGAAGTCCACGTGCCCGGGAGTGTCAATGAGATTGAACTCGTATTCTTGGCCGTCCTTTGCCGTGTAGTTCAACCGGACGGCGGTCATCTTGATCGTGATACCGCGCTCTCGCTCGAGATCCATGCTGTCCAGCATCTGCTCGACGGCCTGCCCTCGAACGGCGCCTGTCTTTTCCAGGATCCGATCTGCAAGGGTGGACTTCCCGTGGTCAATATGCGCGACGATGCAGAAATTCCGGATCCGATTCAGATCCATTTCAGCGTACGATGGCGCCGCGAGCCGCGGCCAGATTCGCCCGCCGACGGTCCATCGCCTGCTCCACCTTGATCGTTAGGATTTCGTAGACGTCTACGTCCGGAATGTTCTTCTCGATGTAATCGTACGCGCCGCGCTTCATGCACTCGACGGCGTTCTTCACGTTGCCGTAGGCAGTCATGACGATGACCTCCGAGAACGTGTCCTTCTCGAAGGCAGCTCGGAGAATTCGGACGCCGGCGTCTGGATCCTCCATGCTCATGTCCGTAACGATGACGTCGTAAGGGGGGTCGGCCTCTTCGATGCGCTTGATCCCTTCTTGGGCGGAAAACGCCGTGTCCACGCGCATGCCTTGACGTTCGAGGCGGCGTCGCACCGCCTCGCAAACATCCTCTTCGTCGTCTACCACGAGGACTCGAACTTGATTCGAACCTTCCATTCGCGCTTGCGCATTATTGCATACGAGGGGGACGACATGCCCGTTTCCCAGGACGGCTAAACTTGCGCCGTGAAGAAGACAAAGCTCTGGGGTGGCGCCTTCGCCGAGGCGCCCGACGAGACCGCCTGGCGGTTCGGTCAGTCCATCGAAAGCGACTGGAATCTGCTCGCCGAAGAGCTCGAAGTGTCGCTGGCGCATGCGAGGATGCTCGAGAGGCAAAAGATCCTTCCCGCAGCTAAGGCGAAGAAGCTCATCCGGGCGCTCGAATCGCTGGTTCGAGACGCCGAAGAGGGTCGCCTCAAGATTCCTCGCGACGCCGAAGACATCCACGCCGCCGTCGAAGAGGAGTTGCGCAAGCGTGTGGGCGACATCGCCGGAATGCTCCACACCGGCCGCAGCCGCAACGACCAGATCGCCACCGTCGCGCGGCTCTATCTACGCAGACGATGCGACAGACTCCTCTCCCTCATCAAAGATCTTCAAAGGGAGATCGTGAAGCAAGGCGCTCGACACGCCAACGCCCCCATGCCCGGCTACACGCACCAGCAGAGGGCTCAGCCGGTCACTCTCGGGTTCCATCTCTTGGCTTGGTTCTGGATGCTTCAGCGAGACGGCGAGAGATTGGAAACTGTTAAGATTTCAGCGAATACTTGCCCTTTAGGTGCTGCCGCTTTGGCGGGGACGCCGTTCAAGATTGACCGCCACTGGACAGCCAAGCAACTCGGTTTCGACGGTCCTACTCCCAACGCACTCGACGCTGTGAGCGACCGCGATTTCGTCTCCGATGCGCTCCACGCTTGCGCGACGCTGATGTTGCACCTCTCGCGCATGAGCCAAGAGATCGTGCTCTGGAGCAGCGAGGAGTTTGGATTCCTGCGCCTTCCGGACCGGGTTACGACCGGCAGCAGCATCATGCCTCAGAAGCGGAATCCCGATTTCGCCGAACTGACTCGCGGCCGCTCCGCCCGTTGCTTCGGGCACTGGGTAGCGCACATGAGCATGATGAAGGCGCTGCCATTGGGATACAACCGCGACACGCAAGAGGACAAGCCTCCGCTCTTCGACGCCCTTGCCCTCTGCAGAGACTCGCTTCTTCTCATGCGCACGATGATCGAAGGCGCACAGTTCGACAAGCAAAGGATGCGAGAGGCAGCCGAAGCGGGTCACATCGCCGCAACGGCGGTCGCCGATTTCCTTGCCAGCAAGGGGGTGCCGTTCCGCCAAGCGCACGAGCTCGTGGGCCGACTCGTCCGCGCGTGCGAGGAAGTCGGACTTACCCTCAGAGAGGCCACGCCCGACCTCATCCGATCCGTCATCCAAGCGGATCCGGACGAGATCCTGCCCTTGCTCTCGGCGGAAGCGGGAATTCGGTCAAGAGATGGATATGGAGGTCCAGGCCCGAACGCGATGAAGGTCCAGCTCGCAGAAGCGAGGGCTGCGCTTCGGCGCAAAGGATTCGTCGCGCGTCAATAGGGTAAGGCGTTCACAGCGCGCAGAACCAGGGCGAACGCGATGGCGAGCATCGCGACCAAACCCGAGCCGCAGCTGAACCCTGCAAGCAGCACGGGCGCATACCTCGTCCACGTGTCGAGGCCGTAGCGTTTTGCGAAGTACCGCTTGCCGAGCCACGCGCCGAGAAACTGTGGTACGGTGTTCGCCGGCCAAAGCCCGACGCCCGAGATGAATCCGTAGAACGAAAGGATCGGCAACTTCAATAACGTGAAAAAGCCGTAGAGAGATAGCCCTCCCAGGAGCCCTACGCCGACCAGGCTGGGCTTGAGCGGCTGTACCTCAAACTCGCTTCCAGGGAGCGAGGCCTGCTTCCAAATCGCTTCCGCCCCCGCATGGATCGGCCAGAACCGTTGCGCGTAGGGGTACTGACTTCCGTCGAACGGCTGACCCTGCCAGAAGAAGTTCCAAAACAGAAGGCTGGCGAGAAGAATAATCGGGAACATGAACGCCTCGGCCTTGAGAAGGCTCGTGAAGCGCGTGCCCGTCAACTCCACTTCGCGAAACCGGCCGGCCGCCCAGCCATAGTCATAGATGGGAATCGGCGCGTACCACGGGCCGAGCGTACGAGGCTTCGCACTCAGGATCGCGCTCTCCCGGAGCATCGGAAACGCCAATCCTCGTCCCGTGATGCCGATCATCCTCGCAGAGATGTAGCTGTTGATCGGACTCCAGACAAGCCCAAAGAACACCACAATGCCGATCGGGAATTCCGGCACGAGCCAACGACACAGTAGGATTAGTCCGATCGTGCTGACAGCCCAGCCGGCGATCGCCCAGGCAATCGGGAAGTCCCCCCGCCCGGGCGGCGGCGCGAGCGTAGCGCCTCGGAGATCGCGCCTCGCTCGAACCTCTCGCAGCGCTTTCACGATCAAACCGATCCCAAGAATGGCAACCGCGAGGTTTAAACCGATCCCCACGCTGAGCCAGAAGTCCATATCGGCTGCGAGCTTCGTGATGAACGGGCCGCCACCGGTCACACTCGGCAGCAATCCCCACGCCTTGAGGACCGGATTCATGACGATGCTGGCGAACACCGAGCCGACCGTTGCGCCCACGACCACGTGCCAAGGCAGAACGAAACCTGTGAGAACGTTGGCGAGGTTGAAACTGATTCCGATCAGGGCGCCTGGCGCGATGTTTTCTACTGCCTTCGAGTAATCGGCAAAGGGGATCGGAAAGATCTGCAAGCCTTCGCCAAAAATCGCTCCGGTGAGAATCGGAATGGCGAGATACAAGAAGCCCGCCACCATTCCGACGACCGCACCCGTCGTGAAGACGCCCCACCGCCAACTCTCTTTCCCTGCCCCTGCTTCGGCGAGGGCGGTTGCGCCGCTGGCAGCAACGGGAGCGAGCGGAAACGGCAAGCGCTCCACATCACTTGTCAATCGAAACAGAATATAGCCCATGCTGATCCAGCCGATTCGGATCAGCGCCTCAACGGTTACGAGAATGAGGATCGGCAGCGCCCAGGCGGGATCGAAGAACGTGCGCGATTGCAGCGCTTCGGAGCCAACGGGCGGGACCGCCCAGCTCGGCACTTTATCGGCAATCGCCTCGAAGGCGGGAGTCTGGATTGTGTAAGCCCGCCAGATCAGTTCTCCGAACGGTCCGCCCGCAATCCCTCTCTCCACCGCCAGCACGGACGTGAGACCCGCGGCGATGTAGAACAACACATAGATCTCTTGCTTCGAGAGCGCCCGAAAACTCCGGCGGGCGACCTCGGCGAAGAGGACGATCGTCACCCATTCGGCCGCTTCTCCGATTCCCGCCCCCGCCACCAGGCCGAGCAGAATCCCTCCGGGCAGCATGATGAAAGCGACGAACAGCCCGCCCAGCATCGTGCGAAGCGTAAACCCTTCGCGATATTCGGTGGCTTCGTCCCGCGCTTGCTCTTCGGCGCGCTTCCGAGCTTCGGTGAGTTCGCCCGGCCCCTCCATCGTGCCGACTCATTATAATCGCTCGAGGCGGCGCCGCTTAGCGCTTCCCTTTGCGCTGCTCGAGGCGATACCCGCTTCCTTCCGGAATCGCCCACCAATACTCACGCTCCCAGAGGTCTTTTGCCTTCGCTTCGGGCCATTTGTATCGCGAATAAAATTCAAAATCCTTCTGCAACAGTCGAGCGCGGTGTGAAGAGTGAACTTTCTCGTCTCCCCACCAAGAAGGCAGCTTTCGGTCGCGCGGTTTGGGGATTCTCGCCAGCAGGGTCCGCAAGCCGTCTGTCTTCATGCCCCGTCGTTCCGCCTCGCGGAGGGCGGCTTCCGTGTAGCGGTACAACGCCCCCGGCCACCGGCTCCATTGGAGCGTCGCGGGGTGATTCCGCCAGCCGGTGCGCTTCGTCCCATCGGCCTTCGGCAGGTCAAGGATGACTCCGAGCAACTGGATCGCTTCGAGGGCCTGCTTGAACAGTCGCCGATCGTCCAGACATTGGACCGATTTCTCGATGTCCGGATAGGGGACAAAGACCTGCATAGCGCCATTGTACAGCGGGGACGGTAACCTCTAACCCGTGCGAAAGAGCATCTCCATCGCGGAACCGGTGTCCGAATTGCGGCGTGTGCCGATTCGAGAGTGTGGCGAGCCGCTCGTCAACTTTCTCGACTATGGCGGCCGCCTCTATTTGGATCGGCCCCGCTGGAACTATCGCAGAGAGACGCTTCTCCGAGAAACCGTCGCGCGAAAGCTAGCGGAAGCATCCAAGCGACTCCCTCGCGGCTACTCTTTCGCCGTGATCGAGGGCTGGCGCCCGCTCCACATACAACGCAGAATGCACCTTTCCGCCTTGCAACGCTGGCGAGAGATGCACCCGAATTGGAGCGAGACCTATCTCAAGCGCGTCGTCAACCAGTTCTCCGCTCCGCCCGACCACCCGCGAGTGCCGCCTCCACACCTCACGGGAGGCGCGCTCGACATCCTGCTTGCCGATAGCAAGGGACGACCCCTCGATCATCGCTCTCCGTACGAACCGCGAGACCCGAAGGGATACTTCACCGAGGCTCCCAACCTCACGAAAGAGACCGCCAAGGTGCGTAAGATCCTCAAGGAAACGCTCGAATCGGTCGGCATCACGAACTATCCGAGCGAATTCTGGCACTACAGCTTCGGGGACCAAGGCTGGGCCTATCGTGGCGGGCACCCCTACGCGATTTACGGCCCAGTCACGCCGCCGGACTACACCCCGCCGCCGGAGGACGACACGGACGAACCGCTTCAGTGGGTATATGAGGAAACATAGTGAAGATTTACGTCGGTCTTGGCAGCAACGTTGGCGACCGCATGGAGAACCTGCAGGTAGCGCTCAACCTGTTGGACCTTAGAGCCGGATCGGTCATCGCTCTATCCTCGGTGTACGAAACCGCCGCCATGTATATCGAAGACCAAGCGCCGTTCCTGAATATGGTTGTCCTCTTGGACACGACTCGCGAACCGGAAGAGCTGCTCGAGACCGTCAAGCAGATCGAGTGGGAAGTGGGAAGAGTTCCTCGGCAGCGTTACGGCCCGAGGGAGATTGACATTGATCTGCTCGCTGCCGCCGACGGGCAAACCGTTCGCACGGCCAACCTTTCGCTACCCCACCCCCAGTTGACCGAGCGGCGTTTCGTGTTGGAACCCTTGGCGGAGATCGCGCCGAACCTCTCCGTCAACGGGCGGACGGTGACCGAGTGGCTGCAGGACCCTGCGGTTCAGCGGCAGGACTGCAAGCGAAGGCCCGTGACTCTCTTCGTTCACCGCGACTGACGCCATGAACCGACCAGCCCAGATTCGAGTCAAGCGGACAGCCTCGGTAAGCGACCGGGACCTTTCCAACTACTACGCCCAGCTTTCCTCCCTGCTCCGCGCTGGGATCAACCTTCACGATGCCCACGTCTCGATCGCTGGGCGGACGCGCAATCGAGCGTTGAGGGAAGCTGCGGCGGAGATCGCGCGCCGAACCGGCGAGGGCGGCAGAGCGAGCGACGTGATGGCGGAATACATAGACGTCTTCCCACCCCACGCGGTCGCGATGATCCGAGCCGCCGAACACGGCGGGTTCCTTCCTGAAGCGTACGAGATGCTCCGAGAGCACGCATCCGGTCGCGCCTCGATCAATCAGTGGTTCTATTGGGTGCGTTGGCTCGGCTACCAAGGCCTTCTCGCTCTGGCCCTGCTCGCGAGCGCGATGACGGCGTTATGGCAAGCGTTTCACGCGGGAGGCAACTTCCCATACTTCTTCGTCCGCAGCCTGTTGACACGGACACTGCCTCTCGCGCTCTTGGGGATCGCAGTTGTGATGATCATCCGGTTTCTGCTCCACTCCCACTCGACGCTCCGACTGCGGCACAAACTCATTCTCCGCGCCCCGTACGGTTTTGGCAAGAGGGCTCGCGCCGAAGCGATCTACTTCTTTGTGTGGACGCTACGGAAACTGAGCGCAGCGGGACTACCACCGCAAACGGCTTGGGCGCTGGCGGCCGGCACCTCACCCAACGGGGAGTACGCCCAGCGGTTGTACGCTGCAGCTGAAGGGCCGCGCGAGAACGAGCCGCTCTCGAGTTTTGTCGAGCGTACAGGCCTCTTCGAGCCGGACGACGAGACGATGCTGAAGGTCGCGGAGCAGGCTGGCGACGTACACGGAGCGCTCGACGCCCTGTTCGAAGCAGCCTCGGAGGAATATCAACAGGGCAAAGCCGCCACCCGCCTCGGGCTAACATCCCTGGGCTGCCTGGTCTTCATCCTCACCACCGGAGGCGCCATAATCTATTTTGCTGCAAACTACTACGCGCGAGCGTTTGAAGAAGTAGACAAGTGGATGCAAAGCCCCTAAGAACCGATGGCAAAAACCTTTTCCTTCATCGCGATCGATCGAAACGGTAGCCGAACCACGGGCGTGATTGAGGCGCCGAGCGAAAAGGCTGCACGCGACCGCTTGGTCGGTCAGGGCTATCTCGTCGAGTTCCTCCAAGAAGGAAAGGCGGCGAAGCCGGGGCGCCCCGCGGTGGTTCGTCACGTGGTCGGGCCGATGTTCGGGCGCGTGAACCTCGAGTCCTTGGAGCGCTTCTTCGCCCAACTGCACTCGATGTACAAGGCGGGCGTCCACCTGCACCAGGCGCTCGAGACGCTCGGGGAGAACTCCCGCCATCCGGTCCTCCGCTCGGTGATTCGAGATCTGAAGACGTTCGTCCTCGAAGGGAAGATGATGTCGGAGGGCATGGAGAAGTACCCGGAGGTGTTCACGCCGCTCCAAGTCAGCCTTGTGCGGGCGGGAGAGCGAGGCGGAACGCTCGAACGCTCTCTCAAAGAGATCAGCGAGTACCTGAAGCGGGAGATCAAACTGCGAAACCAGATCAAGCGCGCGACTTTCTATCCGAAGTTGATCTTGGCGGTGCTCATCGTACTGCCGCTTGTGGCGAATGCTGCGGTCTCCGCCATCGCCGCTCGCACCGGAGGCCCGGCGTTCACGATTCTCTCAATTACGACTTCGATCTGGTTCTGGGTGTTCGCGGGCTTTGTTCTCTTCTTCTGGTTGTTCTTTTCGAGAGTGTTGTTGCCGATTCCTGCCGTCCGCTGGGTCTGGGATCTGGTGGTGGTCGTGACGCCCTATATCGGGAGCACGATCCGCATGCTCACGATGGCGCGATTCGCTAGGGCGTTCGGCGCGCTGTATGGGGGCGGCATCCCGCTCGCCACGTCGGTCGTTCTCGCGGCCGATGCCTGCGGCAACGAGTACCTGAGGCGGAGAATGTATCCCGCGGCGAGAATGATTCAAGAGGGTCGAACGGTAACCGAGGCCTTCGCCTCCACTCATGCGTTCACCCCCGTCACTCTCGACATGACCGCAACGGGAGAGAAAAGCGGCAACCTCGATTCGATTCTCGATCACGTCGCCGAGCAATATGAGGACGAGGCCGAAGTGCGTCTCGAGAAGATGCCGCGCGTGCTTGGCGTGCTTCTGTTGCTCATCGCCGGCGCGGTGGTCGCCTACATCGTGGTCTCCTTCTACACGCAATACATCAACGCGATTCAAGACGCCGCCTCATAACCATGGAAGAGCGGACCCATTACGACGTCCTCGGTGTGCCGGAAACCGCCACACGGGACCAAATCCGCGCTGCCTATCGAAAGCTCGTTCTGAAGTATCACCCGGACCGAAGCGGCACCAAGGCGACGACCGACCTCTTCGTCGAGATCGTCGAGGCTTACTCGGTCCTCTCCAATCCCACGCGCAGGGCGAACTACGACGCGGTCCTCCGCATCCGCCGCGAGCAGAGGGAAAGCGCGCGGAGGGTCCAGCCCCCGCCTGGGGCGCCAAAACCCGAATCTTCCCCGCCCCCGCGAGAACGAACCGCTTCGCCCTCAGAGACCGAGCGGCGGTGGGCGGTCCAACTCAACGAGGCGATGGCTGCCTTCGGTCGAGGGCGGCTTGACCGAGCGGAAGCGATCGTCCGACAAGTACTCCGAGCCGACTACCGCATCGCGCTTGCGCACGCCATTCTCGGCGACATCCTGCGAGAGCGGGGCGATGTCAAAGGTGCTGAGACTCACTACGCGTACGCGATCCAGTTCGATCCGCACAACCCAACCTACCAGCGCCGCTACTATGGCATGCACCCACATCGCCAGAGCTCACAATCGAGGGGTCGTGCCGCCGACCGCAGCGTCCTGCCGATGCTCGTCGCCGCCGCGATCACCCTGTTTTGTCTGGGCTACATCGTCTTTGCCAAAGAACCTGCTGCCGGCCTCCCCGCTTTCGTAGGCACCTGGACGGTGGGGCTGCTGGTCATGCTGTTCTTGAACGGCGTCGCGATGGGCGCGGCGCTCTCATTGACTGAGGCGGTGGACAGTTGCGACGTGGTCATGCGAACGACCACGGGAAGGCTGAGTCGTGCCGCGGCGCTCGGCATCGTGGCCGTCGTCAACTTTTGGGCGGCGGCCGCACTGTATCTACTCTTGAGCATAATCCAGGACACGTTTACGCCCACTCTGACACGAGTCCTTGCGCTCGTTGGATTGCTTACTTCCTGCTACTCGGTTGCGGCGGCAATGGGAGAGGTGATCTCGTGGTCACAGACGCTGCTGTGGGGTGGAAACGTGGTGTACCTGGGCGTGCTGGGAGGGTGGATCGTCGCCGACGCATTCCGCGAACCGTAGCAACGCGGCGGGAGTACGCGCCCAGCGGCAGAAACTCTCGGCCATAAAGCCAGCGACTCAAGCCCGCCCGCTGGGTGGCCTCCACCGCGATCCAAGACAGGAGAAACACAAGCGCGATCGCCCAAAGCGCAGGGATCGGTAGCCGGTTCAGGAATGCCGTCACCTTCGGCCCCTGAATCAGGTAAAGAAAAAGCGGATGAATCAGGAACAGTCCGAGCGAGCGGTCGCCGACTTGAGCCAATACGGCGCGCATTCGCGAGTGTTCTGCCACGTCCTCCGACACGCGAATCAACAACAGCCCCGCTGCTGTGGCGTAAAGCAACAACGCCGCCGGCCCGATGCGAAAGAGCCAGAAGTACGGAAACTCGCCCACCGGAACGCGTACCAATAGACAGACTTCCGCAATCATGTACAGGCCGAAGGCCGCCGTCCCCCACTGCACGAGACGATAGCGATAGCGCACCCAAACCGGACGCCAGTCCTCCCAATGGACGCCCAACCACACACCAAGGATCACCGGGAAGAGATAGAAAAGCGCGCTCGAGCCTGGATAAGGCAGGTACCGGAGATAGTAGTTCGAAACGTACACTCCGACTTGGACCCCGGTGGCAACCGCCAGCGTGAGGGGAAGAGACGGGCGCCAACGCCGGATCGCGAGGAAGATGAGAGGAAAGAGCAGAGAGACTTCCAGCAGCACCGCAAGAAAGTACAAGTGATAGTGGCCCTTCCCCCACACGAGGGTAGCCCCCAAACCGATCTCGGGAACGCCCCCGCGGAGGGCAAGATAGATCGCGGTCCAGACCAGGTAGGGGTACCCCGTTCTCCAGAAGCGCCGTTTGAGAAAGTACGCCCAGTCAAGTTGATCCTTCTTCGCCAGGCTGCGAGCGAGCAGAAGAGCGCTGACCAGAAGGAAGGTGGGCACGGCAAAGTGGAGCGTGCGATTCAACAGCAGAATCAGCCACCACCCAAACGATCCTTCTTCGACATACCGACGAGCCGCCAATCCCAACGTGTGGTGACTGATCACCTCCAGGATGGCGAAGCCCTTCAGAATGTCGAAGGTCAATTCACGCCGTTCCAATCTCGAAACTTCCTTGTTTCTTTGAATCGTCCCCATCCTTAGGGACGTTTCAAAAGCGATTTTAGCCGCTGGCGCACGAAAATTGCGGGGTTTCGGCGCATAATCGAGCCGGTGCTGACCTCGACGTTCGTTCACATCCCCGGCGTCTCTTGGAAGACGGAGATCTCACTCTGGGAGCAGGGAGCCGAGAACTGGTACGCCTTCCTAGCGAATCCCGAGCGCTTCCGAACGGGTTCCGCGGGGGCCAAGCGGATCCAGCAAGCCCTGAACGAGAGTCTTCAGCACCTCGAGAAAGGGGAGCACCAGTACTTCCGAAAACGCCTTCCCGCCCGCGAGGCGTGGCGAGTCTTTCCGGAGTTCCGGGACAGCCTCATCTATCTCGACATCGAAACGTGCGGGACGCCAAAGAACGAGGTGACCGTCGTGGGCGCGTGGGACGGTCAACACTACTTCGCATTCGTCCAGGGCGAGAACCTGGCGGACTTTCCGGACTTCCTCAGCCACTACTCGGTGCTGGTTACGTTCTTCGGCTCCGGATTCGACCTGCCCGTGCTCAAGCGCACCTTCCCTCACGCTCCCTTCGACCAGATCCACATAGACCTCTGCCCAACCCTTCGGCGGATTGGCCTGCGCGGAGGTCTGAAGGGCATCGAAAAGACGGTGGGAATCGAACGGAGCCCGGCTACCGTCGGAATGACCGGATACGACGCCGTCCTGCTCTGGAGGAAACACCGGGCAGGGCGTTCCGACGCCCTTCCGCTGCTGCTGGAGTACAACCGAGAGGACGTCCGGAACCTGGAGCCCCTGATGGAGCACGCCTACTCCACCCTCCGCAGGTTGGTTTACGAGGAACTCGCCGACCCGGAACGTTTTCAGTCGAGGTAGGTACAATATCGCCAAACCAAAGCGAGGACCCAAAGCGTCTAACGAACGGGAGACGACCACGTTGATTTGCCGCAATTGCCAGACGGACAACCCTGAAAACGCGCGATTCTGTATGTCGTGCGGCCACGCGCTCGAAGCCGCCGAGGCGCCCTCGGATGAGGGGGCGGCCGTCGAAGAGATGGTCCAGGACGGCTATCGCCTGCTCGCGGAAGGGAAAGAGGAAGAGGCTCTGTTCGTCGCCAAGGCTGCACTCGCCCGCGCGCCGGACGATCTCTCGGCGCTTGCGCTCAAGGGCATGGTTCTGGAAGCGATGGACGACCTGCCGGGCGCAATCGCTTGCTTCGAACGCATTGTCGAGCTGAACCCAAGCTCTACCCTGGACCGGATCAAGCTCGAACAGCTCCAGCGAAGGCTCTACGATACTCCCGCCCTCTACGAACCTCGCGAGTCCAACTGGCCTGCCATCCTTGCCGGCATCGGCGCCACTCTCGTCGTCGCGTCTTTGGGCGTCATCCTTGCCCTGACGCAGGGCGAGAAGCAACCGGTCGCGTCGAACGGCCCCGAGGTCAACACCTTCCAGCCAGCGACGCAGACGCCTACCCAGCCGCAAGTTCAACCGCCGACGGCGAACGCTCAACCGCAAGAACCAACGACTGGGCAAGCCTCGCCCTCTCCGATGCAGCGCCCGAGCTTCTCTGCTCCCAATTACGGCTCGGCAAACGCGCCGCTGATCATCACGCCGGACAACCTGAACGGGACCCTGCCAGCAGTAGGACCTTCCGGGGCGACCCAGGAACCGCCGCCAGCGCAGAATGAGGCCCGCACGGGGCAGCCCGCGCAGCCGCCGGGAGACGACAACGTGATCCAGCCTGCGGAGGACCCCAAGAAGACGGGCGTCATCCGTATCACGCCCCATCAGGACCGGAGCGGGAACTCGAGCGGGAGCGCCAGCGAGTCGGAAAACATTTACCGAATTGCACTCGAAAAGATGAAGGCCGGAGATTACAGGGGAGCGATCGCCGACTTCCAGAAGTCGCTCTCGGGCAGCTCGCAGCCCGCCTTGACGCACCAGCTCATCGGACGTTGCTACCGACAGCTTGGCGATTTTGAGAATGCGAAGTCGCATCTTCGCCGCGCCCTACAGCTCTTCGAGAGTTCCAAGGCGCCTGGCGCGCAGGCTGGGGCGGAAGCTTGCCGACGCGAGTTGGCCGCTATCGGCGGATGATGTCTCGGCTGATCCTCGCTCTCTGGCTTCTCGTCGCGTTGCCGCTTTCCGGCGCCGCGAAGCCTCTGCTGATGATCTATCAGGTCCGGGAGGCGACCTTCTCGGAGACGGACCCGAACCTGATCGTGGACCAGGCTTTGGCGGAAGAGCTTTCCATCGTCGGCAAAGTCAAGGCGGTTCTTTGGAACAAAGAGGACCCGACGATCCGGGAAGCGATCCGAGTGGGAAGGATTCGCTCCCTACCCCAAAACCCTTCGCCGGCCGAGGTCATCCAAGTCGCCAACGCGATCGGGTGCCAGTACGTGGCGGTCGTCCGTGTAACTCATGTCGGGGCGCTGCTGGATGGATCCCTCGATCTGTACCGCGACGGCCGACGGATCTGGCAAGCGACCGCCTCGACCGCCATCGTCCGCGACGGGGCGATTGACAAGATTTCGACGATTCGCTCCGTGGCTGCCACCTGGGCGGCCAAGATGAACATCGAGCCGTTCAAAGAGCTGACGGGGATACCCACCGACGCACCGGTCGGCCCGCCTCTGGTCACGACCTACGCGACGCAAGACGCGCCCCAAGCGCCCTATGATCTCGGTCGAAAGGCGTTGGACGAAGGAAGAGTTTTGGAAGCGATCGTCTACTTGCGCGACGCTGTGGATGCCGAGCCTCTCGATCCGATGCGCCGCATCGCGTTGATCGAAGCGTTGCGGCTTGCCGGTCACCCGTTCCTCGCAGCGCAGGAAGCGCAGCGTGCCGCGGAACTGCTTCCGTCGGAGCCCAAGCTTCTGGCGATGGCGGCGCAGGCTTGGCTTCAGGGCGGCCAGATCGAGAAGGCGCACGAGATGATCAGCCGCGTCCTCGAGCGGGAGCCGGAGAACGCCGCTGCCCTTGGCGTGCTCGCCGATCTGTACGTCGCGCGCCTCGACTACGCAAAAGCTATCGAGGCGATGAACGAAGTCATCCGACTCCAGCCCACGGCGGAGGCCTTCTACAAGCGGGCGCAGATCCACGCACTGAAAGAGGACTTCGCCGCGGCAAAGGCGGATCTGGATCGTGCCAAAGAGATGGGGCTGCCGCAAGACGAGATCAGCGTCAACCAGAGGTACCGCCAATACGCCTCCGTCCTCGAGCAGCTCTTCGAGTCGCTTGCGCTCCGAATCCGAAACCTCTTGCGCGAAGCGAAGTCGGGCGATCCCTCACCTTCTTTGGCGAATCGAGCGGCTGGCTTGGTCAACGTTGTCGCCGCCTACGAGCAGTTCCTCGATCAGGCAGAAGTACCGGAATCGCACAAGCGAAGTCACGCCACGAGGGCACTGGCCGCGAACTTGCTACTCCAATCAGCGCTGACGGCCCAAAGGTTCGTTCAAGAAAAGAACGAAGAAACGGCAGCCGAGGCGGATCTGCTTCAGGTTGAAGCCATGAGAGAGCATGCCCTGGCCAAGCAGCTCTTCGCGAAAGAACTGGGCCGCTGAAAGCGAAAGGAGAGAGCAAAGATTCGATGATCGGCGAAACCTGGCAACTGACCGTTTACGGAATCGGATTGTTCGTGCTTTCGGCGACCGCTTCGGCCCTCTACCACGGGTGGTTTGCTCGGAGGACCGACGTCTCGCCGAAGCCCGGCGACAAGATTCGCCTCCGTTGCGGCGCCGCCACATACGTTTGCACTTTCTTGCGGGAGACGCGGCGCCGCTGGGTCGTTTCGCCTTTGCAAATCGTCGGCGGCGTCATCCCGACGCGAAGCCAGCGCGAGCTGCTGGGCACGTTCGGGACGAGCGCGGGCGTCGCGGTCTTTACCTCCGAGGTCGTTGCATCGGATGAAGGCGAAGTCCATCTCCGAAAACCGCGTGAAGTCCGAGTCCGGGATCGGCGGCTCTACCCTCGCGTTCACTTCGATCGCCCTCTGCCAGCCTCCGCAAGCGGAACGCCCAGCCTGATCGAGAACATGGGCATGCGGGGCGCGCGGCTGCGCACGTCTACCCCGCTCCGCCCGGGCGACTCCATTCGACTGTGGCCGGCTGGGGCTGGCGTTCAAATCTGGGGCATCGTCCTCGAGACGGAAGAGGACCAACCGGGGCGATATCGGTCGCGCGTAATCTTTGAGGATGAAGTTCCCCTCTCGTTCTGTTGGGAGCTGGCGACGAACGGCGGGAACGCAACGAGCGACCGAACGTAGAAAAGACATGAAACGTTGGGTTCTCGCTCCTGCACTCGGAGCGCTTCTTGGATTCGGTTACGCCAACCTTTGCCACATGACAGGACTCGGCTGACCGATCACTCGCTCGGGCACGGTCGTGCCCACCCTGCTCGGCGCAATTCTCGGTCTTTTGGCGGTCGCATCTTCCAGCCCCAGCGACGGGTAGCCTACAGAACATGAAAGCCACCGTATCCTGGGACGGCGAAATGGGCTTCGTCGCCGATCCCCCCTCGGGCAACCGTTTCGTCTTCGACGCTCATCCCGACTTTGGCGGAAAGAACAAGGGGCCGTCTCCCTTGGAGACTCTGCTCTGCGCCCTCGCCGCGTGCACGGGCATGGACGTCATCAGTATTCTGCACAAAAAGCGGCAGACGGTAACGGCCTACCGAATCGAGGTCGAGGGCGAGCGCGATCCGGCAGGCACGTGGCCCCGCCCCTTCAAGCGGATTGTCGTCCGCCACATTCTCGAAGGACCTGACCTCGACGAGGCAGCCGTCCAGCGAGCCATCGAGTTGAGCGACGAGAAGTACTGCAGCGTGAGCGCAACCCTTCGCTTCAAGCCGGAGATCGAGACCGAATGGCGAGTCCTCTCCCAGAGCAGCTGAACCAATACCTGGTCAAGCTGGACGGCAGCGCCCATCCGGTCCTCATGGAGATGGAAGAGGTCGCGCGCCAGGAACAGTTTCCGATCATCGGACCCCAGTGCGGGCGGACGATGGCGATCTTGGCAACGGCAATCGGAGCCAAACGCGTATTCGAGATGGGCTCTGGCTACGGGTACTCCACGCTGTGGTTCGCTCTGGCGGTCGGGGAGGGAGGCGAGGTCGTGCATACCGACTCCGACCAGTCCAACAGCGAACGGGCGCGCGCTTTCCTCTCGCGGGCGGGAGTCGTGGATCGCTGCCGCTTCCTTGTCGGGGACGCCCATGAACTGCTTGCCGCGGAGAGCGGTCCGTTCGACTGCGTCCTGATAGACATCGAGAAAACGGGCTACGTTCGGGCGCTGGAGGCGGCCGTCCCGCGACTCCGAGCGGGTGGGCTTCTCTTCGCCCATAACGTGTTGTGGAGCGGCAGAGTCGCAGACCCTGAGAATAGGGAGGATTCCACGGAGGGGATCCGCGCCTTCAACCTGGCAGCCCGGGCTCATCCTGAGCTGTTGACCTTCCTGGACCCTGCCGATGACGGGCTTTCGGTGAGCCTGAAAGTGGAGCCGGGCCACCCTCTTCGGGCGGCGCTTCGGCAAAAGCCCCCGCTTCTGTAACCTTTTGGGGCTGATTCCCCGTCCTAAAGTGTGAGAATCGCCCGAAGATTCGGGTAGGATGCATCTTGATCCGTACGGAGGAGTTGTGTTTATGAAACGACTGATCGGTCTTGCCACTTTGATGGTTGCGGCCTCCGCCGTCGCGCAGGCCCCCTTCACGATTGTGAAGCCGCAGGAAGGCGCGAACGTCCGGGAAACGGTAACCGTTGTCTTCCCGAAGAACAGTGTCCCACGTGGCGCATTCATCGGGATCGCGATTGATGACAAGTTCATCGAAGCGACGGTGCCTACGCTGGATGAGAAGCTGGACGCTCTGGTGTACCGCCTGGACACGAAGGCGAAGCAGATTCCTGACGGTAAGCACACCCTGAAGGTCAACCTCTACATGAATATTGACGGGAAGCCCGCCATCGCGGAGACTTCCGAAGTTACGATCAACGTGGGCAACCATGCAGGAATCAACGTGCCGGAAGACGGCCTACTGATTCGCTACAAGTGGCAGCCCGGTCGCAAGAACGTCTACCGCACAACCGTTGGGATTGACCTTTCCACGCTCACGGAAGCGCAAAACCGGATGGGCGGTCGAGCGGCTCAGCTGCCGGTTGCGGTGGAGTCGACTCGTATCCTTTACGCAGTGGATGATGTGAAGCCGGGCAACATCGGCCTCGTTCGAGCGCAGCTGTTGCCGGACCGTGGCAAGGACTACACCGTTGTCACCGCCGAAGGCGACAGCGGTCCAACCATGCACTATCAGGAGGAGTTTGCCCCCACGTGGCGGCTGCTCGACCCGGCCGGTCGCGAAGTCTATGGCGACATACCGCTCTATTTCAGCCAGGGAGGAGAGGCAGTCGGTGAGTCCAACATGAAGCTCTATGTTTTGATCCCGCTCCCCGTGCTGCCGCGTGACCCTGTGCGGATCGGCGACTCTTGGCAAGGCCAAATCGGTTTAGGCGGCTCCATCGAGAAGGCTCGAGAGCTGGGCCGCGTCAGCGAGTACCAGCCTGCGCGTGGAACCTTCGTTAACGTGGAGTGGGAGCAGGGACGCCCGTGCGCACATCTCCGATATCAAATCGAGGTGCTGGAGCGGACGCGTGAAACCGAGACCCTCAAGATCATGAACCGTGAGTTTCGCGGCGGCAACCGCTTCAAGATGCAACAGGACATTTGGGTCACAGTGGACACTGGCGTGCTGATTCGTTCTGACCTGGTCATCGAAGCTGATCAGCGGATGCAGCAGAGCACCGGCTCCGGCGGCTCTGGCTCAGGCGGTGGACAGCTGGCCGGCGGCCGTCGCGGTCCCTCCATTGCGGGCGGCGGCGGTCTTCTGCACCAGAACGACGGCGGCCAACAGCGCAACATCTCGCCGGGTGGCGGCGGCCAGGGCGCCTTGACGGATCCGGATATGCCCGGAGCGGGCGGACGCCAAGGTGGGCTTGCCGGCGGTGGCGGCCAACAAGGTCAAGGTCCGGCCGTCTTCGTTCGCCAGAAGGTCTACGTCAAAATGATCATCGAATCGTAGTAGACTCTGGCTGGAATGGCCCAGCCTTACCGTTACGAAGAACCAGAAGAGGGTGGCTTGGATCCGGAAGATCCGGAGAGTAAGAAGGCCACCCTCTTCGAGCATCTCGACGAGCTGCGCGCGCGCATCATGCGCTCACTTGTCATGCTGTCCGTCGGATGGCTGATCGGCTGGTTCATCGAAGAACCTGTCTACTTCCATCTTCGCGAGCTGCTCTTCGATCCGAACAACCTCCCAGAGGGCGTCACCGTAACCGAAGCGTTTCGTAACTTCGGCGATCCGTTTTTCCTGAAACTGAAGGTGAGCTTCGTCATCGGCGCCATGATGTCCGCACCTTTTATCGTTCTCGAACTCTGGGGATTCATCAAGCCTGCGCTTTATCCAAAGGAAAAGAAGGCATTCCGCGTCCTGGGTCCGACCAGCTTCGGCCTGTTCTTGATCGGCGCTCTCTTCGGCTACTTGATTCTGCGGCCGGCTTTCCATTGGTTCCTTGGATTCCTACTCGACTTTCCCGGCACACAGTTGATCCAGGAACCCGGCGCGCTCGTTGTGTTCGTTCTCAAGATGCTTCTTGCCTTCGGTCTCGGCTTCCAGCTTCCGATCGTCGTTTGGTTCCTCGCCAAGGTGGAACTGATCACGAGTGAAGGGTTGATCAAGAACTGGAGGACGGCAGTGGTCGTGATCGTCGCCAGCGCAGCCATGCTCACGCCTGGAGGCGACTTCTTCAGCCTCGCCATGATGTCCGTGCCGATGCTGGTTCTCTACTTCGTGAGCATCGCTGCGGTCAAGGTAACGGAGAAGCGCCGCAAGAAAGAGCGCGCGGCGGAAGGTTACTCCGAATGAGAGACGCCGGGATCGAGCTACGATCCCTCCAACGAATCGTAGCCGACGCAGGCGAGGTTACGGCTCTCGAGTGGAACCAGCGAAGGGCGGGCACGTTTTGGGAGGACCTTTCGCTCCTCGACCCGGAACTCGCCTCCGTACTCCGCTCGCTGAGCGTCCCCTCTCTGTACTCGCACCAATACGAAGCGCTACGGCACGTCGCCGCGGGCCAGGACGTCGTCGTCACGTGCGGCACGGATAGCGGCAAAACGCTCTGCTACTTGCTGCCCACGATTCAAGCCCTGGCGAACGAACCGTCCGCCCGCGCCCTCTTCCTTTACCCAACCAAAGCTCTCGCGCAAGACCAACTCCGCAAACTCCAGAAAGCCCTACCCCGAGGACTCCATGCCGCCACCTACGACGGTGACACGCCGACTTCGGCTCGCTCAAAGATCCGGCAGCGCGCGCACGTGTTGCTCACCAACCCCGACATGCTCCATATCGGCATCCTGCCCAATCACTTCGCCTGGGCGCCGTTTCTGCGTAGCCTCCGCATCCTTGTGTTGGATGAGCTTCACTCCCTGCAGGGCGTGTTCGGGTCTCATGTCGCGCTCGTCCTTCGCCGATTGCTGCGTTTGACCAGCTACTACCGGAGCGAGCCGGTCATCATTGCGACGAGCGCTACCGTCGGAAACCCCACCCAACTCTTCTCGGCGCTCACCGGTCGTCAGCCGATCCTGATTGATCGAGATGGGGCGCCCAAGGGCGAGCGGACGCTGCTGGTCGTCAATCCGCCGGTCAATCCGAGGAGCGGCGAACGTCTCAGCCAGAACTATACAAGCGGCCTGATCCTTGCACGCTGTGTTCGTGAAGGTATACGCACCCTCGCGTTCTCCCAGTCTCGTCTCGCCGCTGAGCTACTTCTCGCCTACGCCCGACAGACCCTCCAAGAAGAAGGCGACCTCGCCGACGCCGTGGACAGTTATCGCGCCGGATACACGCCAGAGGAACGCCGGCAAATCGAGCGCAGGCTGTTCGCTGGTGAGCTGCTGGGATTGAGCTGTACGAGCGCCATGGAACTGGGTGTAGATGTGGGTGACGTCCAAGCCGTTCTCCTGAACGGGTACCCGGGCAGCACAAACAGCCTCGTACAGCGTGCGGGACGAGCAGGCCGAGGGGGCAAAGACTCCGTCGCGATTCTGGTGCTGGGAGATTCGCCGCTCGATCAGTACTACGCCAGGCACCCGCATGAGTTGATTGCCGCGGAGCCGGAGTCCGTCTCTGTAAAGCCTGACAACGACACGATTCTCAAGCAGCACCTCTTGTGCGCCGCATGGGAGAGACCGATCGAAGACCGGGACACCCTGTTTTTTCCCGATGCCGCGCCGCAGGCAATCGAAGAATTGCTCTCACAGGGGGCGCTCCGACCCCGCGCCACAGGTCTCTATCCCACTTCGCTCGATTCCCCCGCTGCCACGGTTAGCCTCCGATCCATCGGACACCAGTACCAAGTTCTCTTCGAGGGCAAGACGATCGCGACCGTCGAAGAGTGGCGCGCGCTCGAAGCGGCCTATGAGGGCGCCATCTATCTCCATCGAGGCGAGCCATTCGAAGTTCAAAAGTTGGATCCAGATACCTTCACCATCCACGTTGTTCCCTTCGAGGGCGACTATTACACACGGGCGAACATAGCCAGCACCGTGGAGACGATCAGGATCATACGCGAGCGACCTGCGCCACCGCTCCAAGCCACTCTCGAACGTATTCGCGTTACTCGCCAGACGGTCGGTTACGAGAAACGCAGGCTCGCAGGCGACATGGTGCTCGGACGCTATGACCTCGACCTTCCGCCGCGCACGTGGGAAACGGAGGCGGTACACCTCATTCTCGATGAATCCCTGCAGCGGGGGATGCCGGAGGCCTCGTGGTCGCTTGGCGTCCATGCGCTCGAGCACATCCTGCTGGCGTTCTCCCCCGCGATTGCTGAATGCAATCGCAACGACCTGGGCTCCTCATGGCAGGTGAGCGGCGACGGCCACATCTACGTCTACGATTCCGTACCGGGAGGCATCGGCTTGGCTCAGATGTTGTACGAGCACATGGAGCGATGGATCCAGGTCTCACTGGAAGCGCTGCGTGTGTGCCCCTGCTCGGGCGGTTGCCCCTCTTGCATCCTCAGCGCACAGTGCTGGCAGTTGGATGAACACCGAGCGAAGGGCCCGGCGCTCGCGCTGGCGGATCGGTTGACTCGCCCCAGCACGAGCGCCTTCGACGATCTTGCTTAGCTGCAGCCGGTCGTCGCGCCGCAGGTTGTGCAGCGAAGGCAGGTTCCGCTTCGAACGAGCGTGAACGCCCCGCACTCCCCGCACGGATCGCCTTCATAGCCCAGACGACGCGCATTCTCGGCCGGATCCAACTCCGCTCCATTCGAGACTCTCTTCACCGGCCCTCTTGCCCGAACGACCTCGCGCGGGGCCTTGAAGCCCTTGCTCGTGTGATCTTCGCGAGTCTGGCCTGGGACTGGAGCTCCACCCAGATCCTCTTTCACGACCTCTTCCTCGACGAACTCGAGCGCGGAGTCACTGGATCGAGGTACGCCCGCACCGGACTCGGCTTCCTCGTTGCCGATCGTGTCGCTCCGAAGGTCTTCCGGCGTTACCTGCATGAAGTCCGTCCGACCCAGGTAGGTAACAGCCAGCTCGCGGAAGATATAGTCAATGACCGACGTCGCCATCTTGATGTGGTCGTTGCCTTGGACGATACCGTTTGGTTCGAATCGGGTGAACACGAACGCCTCGACGTACTCCTCGAGCGGCACACCGTACTGCAAACCGAGCGACACCGCGATCGCGAAACAGTTCATGAGGCTTCGGAACGCAGCGCCCTCGCGATGCATGTCAATGAAGATCTCTCCGAGCGACCCGTCTTCGTACTCGCCGGTGCGAAGATACACCTTGTGCCCCCCGACGCGGGCCTTCTGCGTGTAGCCCCGGCGCCGGTTCGGCAAGAGGTGTCGCTTGGCGATGTATCGGTAGACGAGTTTCTGGACCGTCTTGCCGACCAGATCCTCTGCAGGAATCGCTTCGAGGACTTTCGCAGAGTCGTCGGCGGCCGTACTCAGCGGTTGGCTCAACTTGCTTCCATCGCGGTAGAGCGCGTTCGCCTTCAAGCCAAGCCGCCAACTGAGTAGGTAGGCGTCTCGGACGTCTTTGACGGTGGCGTTGGCGGGCAGGTTGATCGTCTTGCTGATCGCGCCCGAGAGGAACGGCTGCGCGGCTGCCATCGCACGGATGTGGCCCTCTGTGGAGATGAACCGCTTGCCGTGCTTTCCGCAACGGTTCGCGCAGTCGAACACCGGCAGATGCTCTTCCTTGAGGTGCGGCGCGCCCTCCACCGTCATCGTCCCGCAGACGTACGCATTCGCCCCTTCGATCTCCTCCTCACTGAAGCCGAGGGCTGAGAGCATGTCGAACGTCCAATCCGAGAGCTGCTCCTCGGTGAAGCCGAGTCTCTCGACGCAAAACTCCTTGCCAAGGACGTGCGGAGTGAACACGAAGCGGATATCGAAGGCGCTCTTCAGGGCTTGCTCGACCTTCTGAATCGCCGATTCGGTGAATCCGCGATCTCGCAGGTCCTCGTGACTGATAAACGGACAACCGCTCAACGTCCCGCGCCCAACGCAGTATCTCACGATGTCCTCGACCTGCTCCTCGGAATACCCAAGTCGTCGAAGCGCGGCAGGGACAGACTGGTTGATGATCTTGAAGTAGCCGCCTCCCGCCAGCTTCTTGAACTTCACGAGCGCGAAGTCAGGCTCGATGCCGGTCGTATCGCAATCCATCACCAGCCCAATCGTCCCCGTCGGCGCCAAGACCGTCACCTGGGCGTTGCGGAAGCCGTGCTTTTCGCCGAGTTGGAGCGCGCGGTCCCACGCGTCCCGCGCCGCCTTCAGCAGGTCCGTCGGGCACTCATCGGGATCAATTGCGACGGGCGGAATGGAAACGCCTTCGTAGGTGTCGGCGCCACCTCCATACACGGCTCGGCGATGATTCCGGATCACTCGGAGCATGTCTTGGCGGTTCAGCCGATACTCGGGGAACGGGCCGAGCTCGGCCGCCATCTCCGCAGATGTGGCGTACGATTCCCCACCGAGGATCGCCGTCAGGGCTCCGATGATCGCTCGACCGCGGTTGCTGTCGTACGGAATCGCCATCCGCATCAGCAACGCGCCGAGGTTCGCGTAGCCCAAGCCAAGCGTCCGGAACTTATAGGAAAGCTCCGCAATGCGCTTGCTTGGGAACTGCGCCATCAGCACACTGATCTCGAGCACGATCGTCCATAGACGGATCGCGTGCCGATATCCCTCGATGTCGAATTCACCTGTTTCGTCGTTGTAGAACCGAACTAAGTTCAGGCTGGCGAGGTTGCAGGCCGTATCGTCGAGGAACATGTACTCGCTGCACGGATTGCTCGCCCGAATGCGACCGCTCTTCGGGCACGTGTGCCACTCATTGATGGTTGTATCGAATTGGAGACCGGGGTCGGCGCAGGACCACGCCGCGTAGGCGATCTGGTCCATCAGCTCCGCTGCATTGACCGTCTTCGCGACCTCGCCATTCGTCCTCCAGCGAAGCGCCCACTCCTTCCCCTCTTCGACGGCCTCCATGAACTCGTTCGTAACGCGCACGGAGTTGTTCGCGTTCTGGCCACTCACGGTCATGTAGGCCTCACCGTTCCAATCGGTGTCGTACACGGGAACATGAATGCCTGTGTAGCCGTTCTGCGCGAGTTGAATCACGCGTTGGATGTAGTTCAAGGGAATCTCGTCTGACTTCGCAGCAGCCACAGCCCTCCGCAGCTCTTCGTTCTTCTCCGGGTCGAACTTCTCCTCCTCTTCCGGCCACTCGTGGCAAGCCTTCATGATCGCATTGAGGTGGCGATTGAGCAGCCTGGAACCAGAGACGAGCGCTGCGACTTTCTGTTCCTCGACGACCTTCCAGTTGATGAAGGTTTCGATGTCCGGATGGTCCACATCCAACACGACCATCTTCGCCGCTCGGCGCGTGGTGCCACCGCTCTTGATCGCGCCGGCGCTCCGGTCGCCGATTTTGAGGAAAGACATGAGGCCGCTGGACTTCCCGCCGCCGCTCAGCGGCTCGCCTTCCCCTCGGATATCCGAGAAGTTCGAGCCTACGCCGCTTCCGTACTTGAAGATGCGCGCCTCCCTCGTCCAAAGATCCATGATGCCGCCTTCGTTGACGAGGTCGTCCTTGACGGAGAGGATGAAGCAAGCGTGCGGCTGGGGTCGCTCGTACGCGTTCGTGCTCCGCTTCGCCTTGCCGGTCTTGGGGTCTACGTACCAGTGGCCCTGGGGCGGGCCTTCGATGCCGTAGGCAAAGTGCAACCCCGTGTTGAACCATTGCGGGCTGTTCGGGGCGCCGATCTGCCGCGCCAACATGTAGCACAGTTCATCATAAAAAGCTTGGGCATCCTCTTCCGAGTCGAAGTAGCCGTGCTTCTCCCCCCAATGGCGCCAGGTGCCCGCCAAGCGATGGAAGACCTGCCGCGCGTCATTCTCCGAGCCAAGCGTCCCGTCCTCCTGGGGCACGCCCGCCTTGCGGAAGTACTTCTGCGCGAGAACGTCCGTCGCCACCTGGGACCACTCCTTCGGGACCCACACGTTCTCCATTTCGAACACCAGGCTGCCGTCCGGATTCCGAATCTCGGAGCGTCGCGGTTCGAATTCAATGCCCGAATACGGGCCTCCTTCCTTGGTTGTGTAGTATCGTTTGATCTTCATTCTTTTCCTTGTCTCCCTTTAGTCATCTCCGCCACCTCTTCTGCGGTGACGCGAAACCTGCTGTTGGCGCGACTTCATTCGAGCGACCCACGCCTGGAACTCCTCCGGGTCGTCGAACTCGTGATAGACACTTGCAAATCGAACATAAGCGACTGGATCAATCTCGCCCAGCGCATCCAGGACCATCTCGCCAAGCTGCACCGAATGCACTTCGGAGTCCGGCAGCTCGACCAACTGCCGCTCGATCTCCTCGGCTGCGGATCGGATCAGGGCGGTCGGGATGGGCCGCTTCCGGCAAGCGATCGCCATGCTGGCGACCAGCTTTTCGAGGTCGAACGGCTCGCGCCGACCGTCCTTCTTGACCACGTAAATCGGACGTTGCTCGACCTGTTCGAACGTGGTGTAGCGACGACCGCACTCGAGACACTCCCGCCGCCGCCGGATGGCCTCTCCATCTCGGGCGGGGCGGCTCTCGAGAACCCGGTCATCTTCACAGCCACAGTAAGGACAGCGCATCGTTCGCCTCCAAAGGGATTAGACGAATCCAAACCACATTTAGTAGCGGTTTTTATTCTGACACGCTACATCTGTGGTGTCAAGGGAGAGCGGACGACTTCCGCTTCTCCACGCGTTTTGCCCAGGATATCAACGAGAAGCCCGTTATTTCTACGGGCGATTAAACTCGACTCATGACGCCTTCCGCCATCGTGGAAAGCTCGCCGCCGACCGGGCCCATCTCGATCAGGATACGGATAGAGGACTCGCCCTCCGGACGGAACGTCTTGCGCAAAACCACTTCCCCCATCTCGGGGATCACCATTGGATCGCTTGTCATCACGAGGCTCTCGCCCTTGAATCCCCCCGTGTCGCGGACCGCTTGGCCCTCTTTGTTCTGGAACTCCCAAGAGCAGTACTTCCCTTCGTCCACATCGAAGGTCAGCATTGTCATTCCGCCGAGAAGGCCGACGCCCGGTGCCTCATCGTGAACGTACTGCGTGCAGAGCCACCAACCCTGCAAGGTCGGCTCGATCCTGGCTCGCGCGCCCACCGTATGGGTCTCGCCTCCATGGTGGAAGGTCATCTCTCCGGCCCAGTCGCCAAGCAGGAAGCCAAGCCGCTGCATCTCTTTCGGGGGTAGGTTTTCCAATTCAGTCACATCCTCGCAGCCGTGGCCGCGACGACCAGGGTACCTGAGAAGCGCGACTGGCTGTCGCCCGAAAGGTCCATGCAGTTCTACTGCTCAGCGTCTTTTGCGCACCGGAAGCCGACGTTGTTGAAAGCCCGATCCGGCGGACTCTTGCCCCGGAAGCCCGGCGTGTACGCCCCACAATAGTTCGCCGAGCAGAACCAGGAACCGCCTTTCGCCACACGGAGGGTGCCCGTTTCCGGTCCTTTGGGGTCCTGGGCCTCGGCGGGGACTTCGCTGGCGTACCAATCGGCGGTCCATTCCCACACATTCCCGATCATGCCGTAGATGCCCCATTCGTTAGGCGGGAAGGCTCCCACCGGCGCGACGTAGAAGTAGCCGTCTTCGAGCAGGTTCTTGTCGGGCCAGGTTCCCTGCCAGTAGTTGGCGGGCACGCGCGGCTTTCCGTTCACCGCGCAAAGCGGATGCTCCTCTTCCGACTTCCCGGCTCGCGCCGCTACCTCCCACTCCGCTTCGGTCGGAAGGCGTTTGCCAGCCCACTCCGCATAGGCCTGGGCGTCGTACCAAGAGACCAGCACGACCGGACGATCCTCCGCGCCCTCGATCGAGCTGCCCGGCCCAAGCGGATGGCGCCAATCCGCCCCTTTGACGAACTGCCAGTCCTTCGTCCCGGCGATGTAACACCAACCTCCGCCTGCTTTTTCAGCGGAAGTGACGTAACCGGTCGCCTCCACGAACTCGGCAAACTGGCGATTCGTGACCTCATGCCGATCCACATAGCAAGGGGACAGGGCAACCTTCCGCACCGGAGCGTCCGGATGGTGGGCATCCCCGATGACGTACTCCCCGCCGGGTATGAGGACCATGTCATCCGAAACGGGTTCGGCTGAGGGACCGGTCGCCCAACGGAGGGCGTCCTCGACCGGCTCGGGAGCGCGGAGGCGTTCCGAGATGGCCACGGCGGCCGCCACGGTGACGACCGCGGCGGCTACCGTGATACCGATGGTTCTTGCATTCACCTTGTCGGGCATGTTACTCCTTATATACGAACGCGAGTACGAGACCGTACACCAAGTGATGGATCAGGCTCCAAACGTAGCCCGCGGCTCCACCACCTGACCCGCCACACGGATTGCAGGGATTTCCTGCACCCGCGCACGGGTTGGAGGCTTGCGCGCAAGGGTTTGCCGCGCCGGCGCACGGATTGCACGGATTCTTGGCTGTCGCGCATGGATTCTGGGCACAAGGGTTGCATGGGTTCGCTGCGGAAGCGCAGGGATTCGCTGCGGGCGAACATGGGTTCGCTGCACCTGCGCATGGATTGCACGGATTGCACGGGTTTCCCGCACCCCCGCCCAGCATGCTCGACATCACGGGCATCATCACGAGGGCGACGACCGTGAGGATCACGCCCCAGATTGCGCCCTTCGCGAGGCTGGGTAGCTGCACGCGCGTGAAGATTGCTGCGTACACCAGTGCGTAGACAATCCCGATCATGAAGTGCATCAGCCCGCCGACGACGTACTTCATCCCTTCGCCTGCGCTCGGCATCAACATGCCTCCCAGAGCGAGGAAGATGTTGTTGCCCTGAACGAGCATCGAAAGGGTGATCGCAACGGTTGCGATGACGCCAGCCACGAGGGCACGACCCCAGTCCGGGCTCTTTTGCATTGATTCAGCTGACATGTGGTACCTCCTACTTGCGTCGCGTAGGGCGTACCCGGACCATCTCTACCACCAAGAAACTGAGGATTGAAGTTGCACCCCAGCTAACGGTAGCCTACCCGCTTCCAGGCATGGCAGGCAAGATCTACGTCATCTATGACCCCTTCCGAGACGTTGACCTAAGGGAAACTGTCAAGGACTGGTGCGAATCGGCATCGTACGAAGTCGTTGACTGGACGCCTACTGGGCATTACGGAGACCTCGAAATCCAGATGTCGCGTGCGTCCATGAGCACGTGCGACATAGCCCTCGTCATCGTCGGCAAAGCTGGCGCGCAGGAGCGAAGCCTTCGGCTGGAGACCGACATCGCGAGGGAGTTGGGCCTGATCACGCTCCAGCTGCTCAGCCCGCGAGCCACAGTGAAGTACCTCCCGGGAGCAGGGATCGCCATCGGCTGGAGCGAGCAGGAGCTCTTGGCCAACCTCCAGAAGCTGGCAGCCAGGTAGTCAGCGCCTGGCAGAGACTGGTCGGGGCGGCGAGATTCGAACTCGCGACCTCCTGCTCCCAAAGCAGGCGCGCTAACCAGGCTGCGCCACGCCCCGACGCACGCAAAGTGTACCCGTCCGCTCGAAGCGATTCTGGATGCAAAAAGGTAGAATACGCGTATCGTGGCGCGGCTCTTCGTTTTGACGGCTTTGCTCCTCACCTTTGCCGCTCTTCCGGCCCAGCCCGCGCGGCTGCGAGGAATGTGGGTGGATGTGTTCCACGATGGTATCAAAAACCCTTTTCAGGTCCGAGCGCTCGTCGAACGAGCCAAACGGGCGGGGGTCAATGCACTGTTCATCCAAGTTCGCAGTCGGGCGCAGGTGTATCACAACAGCGCCTATGAGTACCGAGCCCCCGATGCGTTTCCTTTCTTTGACGGCCTCGCGGCAGTGATTCGAGAAGCGCACGCTGCGAACCCGCCGATTCAGGTGCACGCATGGCTGAACGCGCACCCGCTGTGGTGGGAGAAGGAACCACCGATTTGGCCGGATCACATCCTCTTCCGGCATCCGGATTGGCTGACGCAAGACCCTTGGGGCAACAAGGGTACGCCGGTCGGCTATGCGCTGGATTTTGGACATCCCCAAGTACAGGACTATCTGACCCGACTCTACCTGGAAGTTGTCCGAAAATACGACGTAGATGGGATCCACTTTGACTTCATTCGATTCGGTGGTGCCGAGTGGGGCTACAACCCAGTCAGCCTGGACCGGTTCTGGGCCTCTCTGAGTGCGGAACAGGTCCGCGAGGTCAGGTCCCGCTCGGAAAGGCTCGCGCAACTCAGCGCCCAGACCACACGAAGCGGCGCTACGAAGGAAAAAGAGCTGTTTCCGGGGGCGAGCGGCTCGCCCAAGGCGTCGCTGCCCTTCCCTGCCGGAATGCCGGCGCCGGACGACCCCCTCTTCAGCGATTGGCGGCGCCAGCAGGTTACGGAGCTCGTTCGACGAGTGACGATTCAAGCGAAAGCGCTGCGGCCGAACCTGATCGTTTCGGCTGCGGTCGTTCCGTGGGGCGACGCGCCAAGCACGTTCGAGGAAACCGCCGCCTATCGCCGCTGCTTCCAGGATTGGCGGTCGTGGGCGCGAGAAGGCACTCTCGATCTGCTCATTCCGATGCTCTACTTCAAGGAATCGGAGAGGGGGCAGTGGTTCCGAAACTGGGTCGCGTACTGCCAAAACCTGAAGGGCGGAAGGACGGAAATCATCGCCGGAATCGGCAACTGGCTCAACTCGCACGACGAGACGCTGCGCCAAGCGCGCCTCGCCGATGAACGGCTCGACGGTGTCTGCTTCTACAGCTACGCGAGCACGAACCCCTTCCCGGGCATGGAGGCGGAACTGTTCAACGAGCAGTTCTACACGCGCCTCGCCGAACTGCCCCCCGCAGCCGCTCCGCGACCGAAAGGCCCGCCGCCTTTGGCGGGCATCTTAACCGTTTCCGAGACCGACGGGAAACTCGGCACATCCTTCGAAGCCCGCATGGATTCTCCGTTCGGTTTTGAGATTCGCGCCGGCAAGTCCTCTGCGGCAGTGACTCCATCGATCAAGGCGGCGCTCGCATCGAAAGATCCGTTCTTGCTGCTTGACGCCACGGTCGTCCTCCAAGTCGGGACCGAGCTGCGCGTGACAGATGGGCGTGAGGAGGTCACCGTTAGGCTGCCGGCCAGGGCTGATCTCCCGTTCCTTCCCCGCGATCGGATCGCAATCCTGGGGCGGTCGGAAGGGTCGTCCATCCGCGCCGAAGACGTAGTCTGGCTTGGCGCCAGCGCCCCGGACCCCGTTCTGGCGGGCACGACGACGAAACCATGGTAACCCAAGACCGTTCCCTACCGATAATGAGAGGTATGAGACGCCGACTGGTAGCGGGGATCGCCTTCCTCGCCTCTTTCGCTTTTCTCGGCTGTCAGGCTGAGAAGGCGCCGCGAGTTGAGGCGGCCGCCTCACCTGAGCCGGCCACTGCGCCCGCCGACCACGTACCCATGCTCGTCTATCTCGAGATGATGGAGAGCGGGGCGTTCGAAGCCTTTCGCCGCTTTCCTTGGGACCAGTGGCTCAATCCCTATTGGAAGGCGATCGGGGCCACTACCGAAAGCGACCAACGTCCAGAGGAGATGATCGCCCTCTATCTTTGGACGACGTCCCCGACGATTCGAGACCCCGAAGTCCTCCCAACCATCGGCGGACCGGCGTACCCTCAAAACGTTGATGGGCAGGTGGCAGTCTTGGAACAAGCAGGGCTGTATCCGGAAGCGATGGCGCTCTCTGCCGGCCGCGGAGCGCTTCCTAACGCGGGCGCTTCTCATGCAAACCCATACGGCAGTCCATACGGCAGCCCATACGCCAATCCTTACGGAAATCCGCAAGCCTTTGGCGCGGGCCCGAACTATGGCGCACCCATTGGGACTCTGCCCTCCTCAGGAGGCTTGCCGCCAAGCGGCGCGCCGTTCCAAAACCCAGGGCTGGACTTTCCGCAAGCCGGCTCGGTATACTAAAGCCATCGGTGCGGGGTGGAGCAGCGGTAGCTCGTCGGGCTCATAACCCGGAGGTCGCGGGTTCGAATCCCGCCCCCGCTCCCAGTTTTTTCTAACCGCCTCCGCCTTCCTGCTTTCGTTCCTTCGCCAACTGCTCGCGTTGCCACGCCCAGTCAATCTCGGGGAAGAACTTCTCTGGATGTTCGATCATCCAGATCTGCTTGCGAATGACGTAGTTCTCGCGGTCCAACGCGAGCGCCTTGCGGAACTGCGCGAGCGCGGCATCCTTCTTCTCCAGCGCCAGGAGGCAGGCTCCGAGCGAAAACTGAGCAGGTGCTGACTTGGGCAAGAGTTCCGCCGCCCGCTTCAACGGTGCCAAGGCGTCGGCGGGTTTTCCCATGCGCAGCAGCAGCTTGCCCAAAGCAAGGTGCGCATCGCCGTCATCCGGATGATCCGATAGCCTCTTCTTCAGCGTTGCAATCTGTTCCTCATCGGAGACCGGCCTCGCCTCCCCCGCCTGCGCCTTCGGCATGGCTAAGAAGGCCTCAACCTTGTCAATGGTTTGTGGGCTGCGAACCTCGAACCTTCCGACGATGCTGTCTACCAGGCGGCCGGCTTCGTCCAGGAAGAACCCGTTCGGGATGACCTTGAAACCAAGCGCCTCGCCCAGAGCATTTTGGGAATCCACGAGTTGAACGTAGGATGCCTTCGCTTCGTCGTAGTATTTCTTACACGCTGCGATGCCGCCCACGTCCATGGCGACGGCGACGAACACGAAATCGTCAGACTTGTGCAACTCCACGAAGGACTGCCATCCAGGCAGCTGCGCTCGGCACCCTCACCAGGATGCCCACGTGAAAAGGACGACCTTCTTACCGCGGAAATCGCTGAGATGAACGGTCTTGCCCGACATGTCGGTCAGTGCCACGTCCGGAACGACCTGCGGGCTTTGATGAGAGGAAACTTCGCCTTGCGTAAAGGCCATGAGAGCGATCAGGAACGGTGTCATAACCGAACTACGAGGCGAATGCCTCGACGGTTCCCGAGTATACTTTTGTGAGGTTGTGCAGAACCCTTCGGACGGCGCCATCTCCCAACAAAAGCGCTTCGCCGCCGCGCTCTCCGTCGCCTCGAACCTGCTTCTCACAGGCTGCAAGGTTGTAGCGTTCGTCTTTTCCGGCTCGGTTTCCGTCCTCAGCGAGGCGCTGCACAGCGTTGGCGACATCGTGGCCAGCGTCCTTGCCTACGCGAGCGTGCGAGTGAGCGATCTACCAGCGGACGCGGAACACCCCTACGGTCACGGCAAGGTGGAATCGTTCGCAGCCCTCGCAGAGGCGCTCTTGCTGGTTGGCGCCGGCGGATACGTCCTGTACGAGGCGATCGGACGCTTTCAAGATCCGAAACCGATTGAAGTGGACCTGGCGCTCTGGATCATCGTCGCCACAGCGGTCTGGAATGTCGGAGTGAGTTCGTACATCAGTCGTGTCGCCGAAAAGACGGACAGCGAGGCGTTGCGTGCCGACGCCGCCCACCTGCGAGCCGACGTGTACACAAGCGTCGGAGTCGTCGTTGCGCTGATTCTCGTCAAACTCAGTGGTTGGTTGCTCTGGGACCCGATCGTCGCTGTGCTGCTCAGCGGGTGGATCCTGCTGGCGGGAGGTCGCATCGCGTTTCGCACGTTCGAGTCGCTGATCGACCGTCGCCTGCCCGAAGAGGAGTTGAAGATTATCGTACAGATTTTGAAAGACCACCCTCACGTGCGCGGCTACCATCAACTGCGAACCCGCAAAGCCGGCTCTCAGCGCCACATTGACGCGCACATTCTTCTCGATGACGACCTGAGCCTTACCGAGGCCCACGACATCACGGAGGATGTCGAGGATCGCATTCGCGCCGCACTCCCCAATGTTCACGTGCATTTGCATACGGAACCCTATCAACGCGAGAGAGAGCATCGCCGCGAGGAACACGGCGACGACGTCCATCTCACCCCGAGCGATGATGCAAACTTGTAGCGTAAACTTGTACGGATGGCCAAATCTACGCGCCTGCGCTTGATCCGATGCCTGCCTGGCTTTGCAGCGCAAGCGCCTGCGCTACGCCGAGAGCTGCAGAAGCGCGGCGTCATTGTGCTCTCCCAGCGCAACGAGTGCCTGCGGGTCGTGCGGGACTGGATCGCTTCCGACGAGTCTCTCCAAGCCAAGATGGAGGCGAACGAAATCACTCTCACGAGTCTGGGCGAGTTCGTCGGTCGTCTCGCCTCGCATGCCGATCTACCCCATCGCCGCTCAGCTTCCCCCTTAGTGCAAGAGGCGCTTCTCGCCGCAGAGGAAGACAGCCTCGTCAATCGCACTTCGCTGGGGGTGATGGCGACCAAGCCAGGCTTCCAGGCAGCGGCGCTCGAGACCCTGCAGGAGTTGCGCCACTACGAGCTGGACCCGCGGGACCTGGCACACAGCGACCCCAGACTCGCCGACTTGGCTGAAATCTCTGCGATTCTGGAGAGCGCTCTGGAGAAACACAAGTTGACCACGCTCTCGCTTCGCGTCCAGCAGCTCTTGGAAGCCGAACCGTCCGTGCCGGACGAGATCCGTCGCATTCTCTGGATCGGCGAAGACGTGCTCGAGCCGCTCTGGGCACGCCTCATTCAGTGGTTGGTCGAAGCCGGCTGTAGTGTATCGTACTTTTGTGAAGTGCATCCCACGAACGGCGAGTTCTTCCCCGAGCCGCCGTTCCCGCAGGCCGGCGCCGACGCCTCATTCCCCATCGAAACGATTGACGCAACCGATCTCGCCATCTCCCTACCGCAACATGCGGTTTATGGACGCGGCGCTCCAAAGGTCGAGGGCTGCGAGGGCATTCAGATCGTAGCGACGGCAGACGAATTCATCGAAGTAGAAACCGCCCTTCGAGAGCTGCGTGGCCGATTGCAGGACGGCGCGCCGCCCCAATCGCTCGTGCTCTATGTCCCCACCCTCTCCGAATACGGGCCGTTGATCCATTCCGCCGCGATCCGGCTGCGCGTTCCGATCGTGATGGATTATCAGATTCCTCTTCTCCAGAACCCGTTGGCTCGCGCTCTGCAGGATTTACTCGGCGCGCTGGTTGCAGGATCCATCCACGCGGTTTCTCTGGTCATGCGCTCTCCGTTCACGCGTGCGAAGCCTGCCGAGACAGGCGCGTGGGAAGCGCTGCTGCAAGAGGGGCTTTCCGAAGCGGAGATCTGGCAGCGTTTGGAGGCGAGGGTAGACGCCAACCTGCCGGAGTGGGCCAGCGAACTGGCCGCCTGGCAAAGAACCGCCGCCAACGAGATCGGCACCGCAAGCGACTGGATTGCACGCTTCCGCGAACTGGTCGCGCTCCTGCCCTGGATTCACGGCGACGCATTCACAGAAGCCGAAAAGCGACACGGCAGCGCACTCGACACGATGATTCGCGGCGCGGAGGCGGAAGCCATCGCAACCTTGAATCGGAAGTTGTCGTTCCGAGAGTGGACGCGACGCGTCGTAGCCAGGTGGAAGACGCAAACGGCATACATCCGCGTGAGAGACCGAGGGGGCCTACTCGTCACACAGTCGGTTTGGGACGTCGGAACGCCCGACCTGCTCTATGCGCTTGGCATGACGGAAGGGCGGATTCCGAGAAAGCGCATCGAGGACCCGCTGCTTCCGGATCGAGCGCGCTTGGCGATCCCGGGCGCTCCCTTGCCGACGAGCTACGAGGAAGCGTACGCGATGCAGCGCGATTTCTATCGCCTGATCAGCGCTTCGCCCCACGTGGTTCTTTCCTATCCAAAAACGTTTTCAGAGGGAGACGAAGTTGCTTCCGGTTACCTTGCGGATTTGCGGATCGCGCTCCCGGCGTGTCGTCTCTGCGAGATCGGCTTTGACCGGAGGCTGCCCGATCCGACGCCGGAGCAAGAACCGCACGAGCAGGTCGCGAGCGCGGCGTGGAACGGAGTCGAACCGCCGACGCCCGAAGCCAAAGCGCTCTTGGAGCAACTCCAGGAGGAGACCTCCCGATGCGACATCGTCGTTCTCTCGAGCCCGAATCTGCAACAGCGAGTCTCGAGCATCCCTGACCCTTTGCGCGTGGACCATCTCAGAGCGGCGGAGGAGTGCGCTTTTCGCTTTCTCGTTCTCGCGCACTTTCGTTTGCGCACACGCCGGCACCCGTCGGCGTGGAGCGTGGCAAGGGCAGCGATTTACAAGACGGACTTGTCGCTTCCGCCGGAGGAGATGAAGGAGGAGCTACGCCGTCACTGCCAAGCCGAGATTGACGCGGCACGGCCGTACCTTTCCCAGGAGGAATTACGGCTGCTTCAGCTTTCGGCGAATACGTTGCTTGATTCGTTCGTGCAGACGGAGGCCAACGCGCGAGAGCGTTGGAAAGTCCGACCAAAGGCGAAGCGAGTTTCCCTTCAAGATACCGGTCTGCGCAAGGTGTTTCGGAGCGGTGATCAGGCGATTCATTTGGATGCAACCATTGATGTCCTCTATGAGGTGGAGGGCTATGAGGTACCGATGCTCTTCGGGTTCGTCCCGGTGGAAACGAAGGAGGGGGACGCCTTCGAGTTGCGAGCCGCTCTGTATGCGGCGCTCGCCCCGGAAGCAGTGCGAGTGGCGATGTTTCACGATCTCTCGACGGGATTGCGCCGCGCGTACCAAGTCGGCCGTACGCCAACCGGATCCGGATTCGTCTCGTACATCCGGGGCAATCTCTACTTGCGCCCATGGGACAAGAACGAGTTCTTGAACGAAATACGGGAGCGGATCGTGCGAACCTTAGACAAGATCGCCTTTGGCACGGTCTCGCCGGAGCCGGGGAATCACTGCAAGTCGTGCAGTTTCGAGGATCTCTGCAGGAAAGAGGAGAGCTTGCTTGTCAAGTCTACGAAGAGCGATGAGTCTGCCTGACGCCTACCGCCTCACGGACGAGCAGCAGGCCGTGTTGCAAAGCGACGCGGAAGTGATTACGGTGCGCGCTGGGGCAGGCACTGGAAAGACGCGGCTGCTCGTCGAATGGTATCTCCACCAGATTCTCGAGCGAGGCGCCCGACCGAGTGAAATCGTGGCGATCACGTTTACGCGGAAAGCTGCGGCAGAGATGAGAGAGCGGATCGTCCGCCGCCTCCGCCATGCCGGGAAGGACGAGGATGCTAGGATCGCCCAGGTCGGGCCGATCTCGACTGTCCACAGCCTCTGCGAGCGCCTGCTCCGCGAGCAACCGTTGGAAGCAGGCGTGGACCCAAAGTTCGAGATCATCGGCGAGGGAGACGAACGGCTCACGCAAGCCGTGTACCAAGCCATTAGCGACCCGGAGCTTGGCGACGACGAGCTGGGAGCAGTGCGCCAGTTCGTCGCCAAGCGCGTCCGGCAGGCGGATCTCGACACGCCCGCTGCATGGCTGGCGGAGCAGCTCGGCCAGTTCCTGCGTAACTGGCGACAGGCGGGCTACACCTTTGGAGCGCTGGAAGACATCACGGAGTCCTTCGAACGGTTTCGCCAAGCGCAAGAAGATCTGGTACAGCAACTGCTGGAAGAAGAGCTGGGAGCACCGCTTGGTGTGCGTTGGGTGGACGACCTCAAGTCTGTCAAACAAGCGTTCAAGGCGAAGAAGCGGAAGTGCGCCTTGAAGCGCACGCCCGGAATCGAGGAGGAGGAAGCCTTGCGCATCCTCTTCGGCCTGCTGCGCATTGCGGCCCGCGCGTGGAGCCACCTGCGGGAGGCGTTTGAAACGGAAGCGATCCTCGACTACACGGGTCTCGAAGAGCGGACGCTCGAGTTCCTTCAAGACCGAGCCGACTCGCTGCGCGGTAAGTACCGCTTCCTCATCGTGGACGAGGCGCAGGACCTCAATCGAATGCAATATCAGATTCTCCGCCTGTTGCCCGTTGAGAGAAGTCTGTTCGTGGGCGACCCGCAACAATCCATCTACCTCTTCCGAGGCGCAGACGCTCGCTTGTTCGAGCAGCAAATGGAGCGCTCGACTGTCTATCATCTTTCCTGGAATCACCGCTCTACCGGTCGGATCCTGCGCTGCGTCGAAGAATGCCTCCGCCGCAAGTGGGGGGAGCGGTTACCCAACCTGCGTTGTGCCAGCGCCCCCGTCCCAGAGGTCGAAGACGAGGAGGACGTCTTTGCATCGCCGAAACTGCCCGACCACGGCGCGGCCGTCGAGCTTTGGGCGCTCACGAAGAAGGAAGAGATCCGCCAGATAGCGGACGGCATCGAGGCGCTCGTGCGCGAGGAGGGAGTGAATCCGGGCGACATCACGCTGATCACCGCTTGGCGGTCCCAAATCGACCAGCACGCTGCGGAACTCGCTGCACGCGGGATCCGAGTCACGACGCTCGGAACCGGCACCAGCTACTTCCTCCGGAGCGAAATCCGAGACCTGGCGGCCGCGCTTCGTGCGTTGGCGGATCCGAACGACGACTTCGCGCTGCTTTGCGTCCTACGCTCACCCCTCGTTGGCATGACGTTCGACGGTTGGACGCAAGTCGGACTGGACGCGAGCGAAGCAGGCGGCGTTCTGCCCTTCATCCGAAATCACAGCGAGCAGCTCAGCGACGCCGACCGCGAAGCCGTGTCCCGCTTTCTGGACTGGTTCGATCGCCTTCAACCCTTGGCTCACCAGGTCTCAACCGCCGAGATCCTCTCATGGATTGCACACTACACAAATCTGGACACGCGCTTCGCCCTCCGGAAGGATTCGCACCGCCTCATCGCAAACTTTCGCAAGCTTCTCAAGCTTGCCATTGACCATGGAGATCTGACTCCGGATCAGTTCGCGGACTGGGTTCAGAAAAAAACCATCGTCGGCGCCAAGGAAAGCGACGCGGAAACGATCGGCGAGGACTCCCCGTCACAAGCAGCGGTGAAAATCTGCAACACGCACCAGGCCAAGGGGCTTGAGTGGAATGTGGTGATCTTGGATGGACGACTCTTCGAGCCGGGCAGCAGCGAAGAGATCTTGCTGGATGGGGACGTGCCACTCACAGGACTCGCCCTCCACACGAAGAACAATGTCTATGCCACGCTGATCCGTGATCGGAAGAGCGAACGATCCAAGGCCGAGTACGAGCGACTTCTATACGTCGCGATGACCCGGGCGAAGCAACGCCTATGCATCGCTTACACGCCCGGTGTGCGGAAGAACTATTGGAGCCAGTTCTTGGACTCCCTCGAGTCCGTCGAAGAGCCCTGGCTGGTCAAGCGCTGGTTTGGGCAGGAGCAGCTGCAGGAAGAGCAAACCAAGACAGGGCCACCGGAAGAAGAATGATGCCGGCAGCAGCCCAATAGGGTAACGCGTGCCCCTTTTCATACAACGTGTTCCCTACCACCGGGCCGACCGTACGCGCCAGCGCGCCCAGCCCCTGCGTGATCCCGAAAATGCCACCTCGGATTGAGTCCGGCGCGAACTTGCTGATGAGCGACTGTACTCCCGGCCCCGCCATGCCGGCACCCAAAGCCAACGGAAACATGAAGACGTAGACGATGGCGACGGTTGGCAAATAGGGCAACAGGGCCAACGTGGGAACTACCAGAAGCAGGCCGAACCGTACCATCGCCCGCTCCCCAAACTTCTTGGCTGCCCGTCCGACCAGCCCCGCTTGAACGAAGGCCATGCATACACCGACGAATCCGAGGATCAGTCCGGTCTGTTCCTGATTGAGTCCGTGGTTTGCGTGCATCAACCGCACGAAGGTGGACTCCAGGTTCGAGAATCCGAAGTTGTACACCGTAAACAGGGCGAGCAGAACAAGCATGCCCGGAGCGGCCGCGGCCTGGGAGAGGGAGCGAAGGTTGAACACCACGGCGCTCTTGTGGACTCGCGACTCGGGCATCGCCCAGAGAATCCATACCACGTTTCCAATTGCAATCCCCATCGCCACGATGCCGAGCAGCCAATTGCCGCCCCGCGCTGCGAGAATGCCCCCGAGCACCGGTCCAAAGATGAACCCCAACCCAAACGCCGCGCCGAGGAAGCCAAAGCTCTTGGCTCTGTCGCTCTCGGACGAGATGTCAGCGACGTAGGCAAACGCAGCCGAGAGGTTCGCCGATCCGAGACCGCCCAAGATGCGGGCCAAGAGCAACGACTCGAACGAATGAGCGTACGCGTATGCCAAGAACGAGGCTGCGTTGAAGAGCGCGCCCATAGCGAGAATCGGTTTGCGTCCAATCCGGTCGGAGAGTCGTCCGAACCAGGGCGCTGCGAGGAAGGTGCAGAACGAGAACACGCCCTGAACGACGCCCAGCTTCCACCCTCCCGCACCGATAAGCGGCGCGCGGATCTGGAGGTCGGGAATGACAAGCCCGAAGCTCAGCATGTCCACGAAGACCGTAACAAAGACGACAAGCAATGGGCTGAAACGAGTGCGGGACACGTCGCCGCATTATGCATCGCGCCGCCCTACGGGATAGAATCTCCCCATGGTCTCTGCCCTGCTGTTCGCAATGGCGCTGAGCGCGCCCGCTGACCTCGTCGTCGAGAACGCCCGCATCTGGACGGGCGACGCCGCCGGGTTCGCCAGCTTCCTCGCCGTGCGTGACGGGCGCTTCGTCCACGTGGGCGACCCACGGCCCGACCTCATCGGCCCGAGAACGGAGCGAATAGACGCGGAAGGAAGGGTGGTGCTCCCCGGATTCATAGACTCGCACATTCACATGCTGAACGGCGGAATGAACTTGAGCCAGCTCCAGCTGCGCGACGCAGCGAGCAAAGAGGAATTCATCCAACGCGTTCGCGACTGGGCGGCGAGCCTCCCCGAAGGCAAATGGATTCTTGGGGGGAGGTGGAGCACGGAGAGTTGGGCCGTGGTCGAGCAACCCACGAAAGAATGGGTGGACGAAGCCTCCCAGGGGCATCCTCTCTACCTGAGCAGAATGGACGGGCACTCCGCTCTGGTCAACTCCGTCGCTCTGCGGATGGCGGGAATCACCAAGGACACTCCCAACCCGCCGGGAGGCGTCATTGACAAGGACCCGCGGACAGGCGAGCCAACCGGAATCCTCCGCGAAACCGCGATGGGACTTGTCTCTCGCCTCATCCCACCCCCGACGATCGAGGAAAAGGTGGAAGCGCTTCGACGAGCGATGCGGGAGGCGAATCAGATGGGTATCACGTCGGTGTGCGATATCCCGTCGTTCAGCGACCTGCCAGTCTACGAGCGACTGGCCGCGGAGGGAGACCTAACCGTCCGATTCCTGCTCTATCCGACCGCGGACGACTGGTCCGAAGCCGTCCGCCGACTTGCCACGTGGCGGGGCAAGGAAGGATGGGTTAAAGTACAAGGTTTTAAAGCATACTTTGACGGTTCACTGGGATCTCGCACCGCTTGGATGAGCAAGCCGTTCCTCAACAATCCCGCTGATCAACCGAACTGGGCCGGGTTGCCGATGCCGATCGTCACGGACGGGACGTTTCTTCGGAACGCGAGAGCGGCGGCAGCTGGCGGCTACCAGGTCATCGTCCACGCAATCGGAGACGAGGCCAATCGAGTGCTCGCGAAGCAACTGCTTGACGTGTACGGTTCTCGAGAAGCGTTGCGTCGCGCCCGGCCTCGAAGCGAGCATGCCCAGCATCTCGCGCCGGATGTCGTCAGCGCCTTTGGGGACCTCGGGATCATCGCGAGCATGCAGCCATACCACAAGGCTGATGATGGACGCTATGCCGAAGAGTACATCGGCGCAGAACGGTGCGCCTGGTCTTACGCCTACCGCAAGCTGCTCAATGCCGGCGCCGTTGTGGCGTTCGGTTCGGATTGGCCGGTTGTAACACAGAACGTGTTCTTAGGGCTGGAAGCCGCCGTAGACGCGCGGATCCTGAACGGCAAGATTTGGTTTCCGGAAGAGCGCCTCCCGATCACCGAGGCGCTCCGCGGCTACACGACCTCCGCGGCTTATGCATGCTTCATGGAATCGGAGATTGGACGGATTGCGCCCGGCTACCGCGCGGATTTCCAAGTTCTGAACGGATCACCGTTCGCAAACGAAGTTCGCTGGCAGGAAATCCGCCCCGTCCAGGTGTTTGTTGAGGGCAAGCGCGTCCTATGATTCGAAGTTGTCGCACCAGCGATAGGCTTCGATCAGCGCCCTTTCGCCTTGTTCGCCCGGTTGGCTGACTCCGTGCTCCATTCCGACGATGCCTTGGAAGCCCTTGGAATGGATGTGTCGGAAGACGTTTCGGTAGTTGATCTCGCCCGTGGTCGGCTCTCGCCGCCCAGGATTGTCGCCCACTTGGAAGTAGGCGATCTCTGACCATGCCAGGTCAATGTTCGGGATCAAATTCCCCTCCGTGACTTGTTGGTGATAGAGGTCATTCAAGATCTTGCACGAGGGGGAGTTGACCGCTCGGCAGATCTCGTACGCTTGCGGGATTTTTGTCAGGAACATGCCGGGGTGATCTCGGAAGTTCAACGGCTCGAGAACCATCACCAAGCCCGCCGGCTCGCAGACTTCCGCCATCGCACGTAAACAATCCACGACGTTAGCCGTCTGATATCCCCAGTCGAGCCGTGGATCGCGCGGCCCAGGAACGACGGTGCACCACTTCGCCCGGGCCCGTATTGCGACCTCAACGGCGCTCTTCATCTGCTCTTGAAGATTCTTACGTGTCTCCTGTCCACCGCGAGCCATGATGGGGTTTTGCCATTCTGCATAGGCAACGAACACGCCCATCTCCATGCCGAGCTCGTCCATCGCCTTGGCGATTCGCTCCTGGTCGGAGATCGAGCGCCCCATCATGCCATTGTCCTCCCACGCTCGGAATCCCTGATCGGCCGCGAATTTCAGTTGATCGACGAGATCGCCACCGGCGGAGTTTTGGAACATTCCAAAGTGGGGCGCGTACTTCAACTTGAACGCGCTTTGGTGTGAATGGCTTGCATTGCTCTCCATTTTCATCCCCAGCATACCGGCGCCTGCCGCGGCTCCCGCTTTCAACAACGTTCTGCGGTCCAGCTCCACGTTACACCTCAATCTTGGTCTTACCCGGCATCGCCACCGGCGGGACCGGCAGCGGACCGAATTCTAGTTTCTCGGGCATCAGGTTTTCCTTCGAATTCAGGGCTTGTTCCCACGTAACTTCCTGACCGGTGTAGGCCGCCATGCGCCCCAAGATCGCCGTCAGCGTGCTCTCGGCGACCTGCCGTCCCTCGTTGATGTAGGCCCCGCCGCGGAGAGCCTGGATCAGGTGTCGGTGCTCTTCCACGTAGGGGTTTGGGCGCTCGCCGTCAAAGCGCCAGGGCTGTTCGCCTTGGATCCAGGTGTTTGCATTGGAGGTCCCCTTCGTCCCGACGAGGTGCTCCGCCACGCGGGAAGCGGTTCCCTCTTGTTGACGACACATGCTCAGCATTCGCACGCCGTTCTCATACTCGAACTCGATCGCAAAATGGTCATAGATGTGGCCGTAGGCCGGGTCCGTGCGCACCTGCCTTCCGCCCACGCCCATCGCCTTGACCGGGTGGCTCCCCATCGCCCAGTTCACGACATCCAAGTTGTGTACGTGTTGCTCGACGATGTGATCGCCGGACAGCCATGTGAAATAGAGCCAGTTTCGCAGCTGCCACTCCATATCACTCCACTCCGGTTTTCGAGGGTTCATCCAAAGCCCGCCTTGATTCCAGTAGCAGTACGCTGCCACGACGTCGCCCATCGCTCCGGCGTGAATGCGCTCCATCGCTTCGCGGTACGCCACGTCGTGTCGCCGTTGCGTTCCAGCGACGATGTTGAGACCTCGCTGTCGCGCGGCGTCCGCCGCCTCCAGGACTTGCCGAATCCCCGGGCCATCCACGGCAACCGGCTTCTCCATAAAGACGTGCTTCCCGGCTTCGATCGCCGCGGAAAGGTGTGCGGGGCGAAACCCAGGTGGCGTCGTCAAGATGACGACGTCCAGGTCCTGTTCCATCACTGCTTTGTAGGCGTCGAAGCCCACGAACCGGCGCCCCTCCACTTGATACCGTTCCTTCAGTTGCTCTTTGAGATAGTTCGCCGACCCCGTCAAGCGGTCTTCGAAGACGTCCGCCATGGCGTAGAGCACTACGTCCTCGCCTGTACCCACGGCGTCCATGACCGCGCCCGTGCCTCTCCCGCCGCATCCAATCAGGCCGACCCGAATCGTGGACCTACCTTGGGAGGCGCGGAGAAACCCGGGGGCAACAAACGTTGCGCCGACGGCAGCCGTCGTTGCAAGGAAATCGCGTCGCGTCATCTTCCCCTCAGACATGGCTCCATTATGACCAGTTTATCCCTCGCAGACAAGGCGGATTCCGACGAAGGGCGCGTCCGATAGCCACCACTGGCTCTTGGGCCGTTGCGGGTCGGTCTCGTTCCAAGCTGCGGTTTGCTCTTGGACGAGATCCCACGATACCGTGGCCGCTTTGTCGCGATACGAGCCACCGCACACGACGCCTCCGCCCTCCCGCGAGCACCATTCTGCGACGTTCCCCAACATGTCCTTCAGTCCCCACAGATTCGCTGACTTGCGGCCGACCGGGTGAGTCTTGTCAAAGGCGTTCTCCCACACCCACGCGACCTCCTCGATGTTGGGCAAAGTGGTAGCGCCTGCGCGAGCCGCATAGGTCCACTCGGCGATCGTAGGGAGACGATACCTCTTTCCTGTCTTTTTTGAGAGCCACTCGCAAAACCGCTGCGCCGCGTAGTAGGTCATGCCGATCGCCGGGTATCCGTTGTGGCCGAATCCGCGATCCACGGCTCCATAGGGCATGCTCGGCCTCGATTCTGCGTCCACGCCCTGCGCTTTTTCCTCGTCAGACTGATCGAGCCGAAAGGCCCAAATGTCGAACACTTCCCACGGCACTTCCGTTTCGGAGAAATAGAGCTCTCCGATGGAGTGGGTCTGCCCGTTGAGGACCACCTCTCCCTTTGGGATTGGAATCATCCTCAGCTGAGCGAGATGCCCAGGAAACTCCTCCACAAACGGTTCGCGATCGGTCATCATAGAGGCGCCATTGCAAACGAGAATCATGCACATTGCAGCTATGGTCATGCTTGTCACATCCCTTGCCGACGTCGCTGCAGCGCAGCAGCGGTTTGAGTATAGCCAAATCCACATGGGCGTCCAGGTTCGTGTGGTTCTGTATGCGACCGACGAAGCCGTCGCCAAGGCGGCTGCCGAGTCTGCGTTTCGACGCTTTGCGGAGCTCGATGACATCCTCAGCGACTACCGACGGGACAGCGAGCTGAATCGCCTCTGCGCCCGAGCTGGAGCGGGGCCGGTTCCGGTCAGCCAAGACCTTTACACGGTGCTCGAACGCGCGCGAGAGATCGCAAAGCGCACGGGCGGAGCATTCGATCCGACCGCTGGCCCGCTCGTCGCACCTTGGCGGAGGACAAAGCAGAGCGGCGAACTGCCCTCACAGGAGGAGTTGCGGCGAGCGCAGGCGCTCGTCGGTTGGAGCCGCATGCTTCTCGACCCGCGACGGCGAACCGTCGAGCTTCTCGAGCCCGGCATGCAATTGGATCTCGGCGGCATCGCGAAGGGCTACGCCTGCGATGAGGCTCTTCGGGCGGTCAACACCACCGGGGTCCGTTCGGCTCTCGTGGAAGCAGGTGGGGACATCGCGGTCTCGGAGCCGCCCCCTGGAACAGAAGGGTGGGCGGTACGGATTCCCTCTCTCGGCACAACCCTACTGGTTTCGAATTGTGGCCTCTCTTCTTCTGGCGACGAGGTCCAGTACGTGGAGATCCAAGGCGCGCGCTACTCCCATATTCTCGACCCAAGGACTGGCTTGGGCCTCACGGAAGGTCGTTCGGCAACCGTGCTCGGCCCGGACGCGTTCACCACAGACCCATGGGCGACGGCGCTTTGCATTCTGGGGGAGCGCTACCGCTGCTTGGTGGAGGAGTGGGGCGGAGTGAAGGTTCTCTCGGTTCGGAGCCGTTAGGGACCCTCGTTCTCAAAAAAAATGGTGCGCGGTACTGGACTTGAACCAGTGACCCCTACAGTGTCATTGTAGTGCTCTACCAACTGAGCTAACCGCGCAACTCCCTTAACGATTACCCGAAACCGCTGGTAGAATGCAATCCTACACGCAATGCCCGAAACCGATCGAGTGCCGATCCCGACCCTGCTCCGACTCGCCTGCTACTACCGAGCGTTGGTCGAGCAAGAGCAGCGGGGAGCGGGGCGGCTCAGCAGCTCCGAAATCGCTCAGCTCTGCGGCATCTCGGCTACGCAAGTACGAAAGGACTTCAGTTTCTTCGGACTTGGCGGCAAGCCGGGGGTCGGGTACGACCCAGCTCAGCTCCGCGGGCAGATTGCGCGCGTGCTCAAGCTCGACCGCCCGCACCAGATCGTAATCGTCGGCGCGGGGCGACTGGGCCAGGCGCTCGCTGCCTATGGAGGATTCGGGGCCTATAACCTTCAGGTCTCTGGCGTCTTCGACAGCGACCCAGCGAAGATTGGGAAGAGAATCGGCGGCGGACTGACGATCCAGGACGTCAAGAAGCTCACGCCCAAGGCCTGTCCGGGAAAGCGCTGCATTGGCGCTTTGACCGTCCCTGCCGATCAGGCGCAACGCGCGGCAGACACGCTGTTCTCGGTAGGGATCTATCGCATACTCAACTTTACTCCCGCTCCAATCGAGGCACCGGCGGGCGCCATCGTGCGCACGGCTGCCTTCACACCCGAATTCGCCGTGCTTGCCTTCTTTGACAAGGAGACACACTACGAACACGATTGATTGCGATTTCCTGGTCATTGGCAGCGGCATTGCCGGGCTGACGTTCGCGCTCAAGGCCGCGGAGCACGGCGACACTCTGGTCGCCACAAAGGCTGCGCTCTACGACACGAACACGCGGTGGGCGCAAGGGGGAGTGGCGGCAGCGGTCGGCGCCGACGACTCGTGGCGACTCCACGAGCAGGACACGCTCGAAGCGGGCGCAGGGCTTTGTAATCCAGAAGCCGTACGTTTCCTCGTCCAAAACGCCATCCCCCGCCTCGAATGGCTCATCGAGCTGGGCGCACGGTTCGATTGGACCGAAGGCGCCGAGCTCCCTCAACTCCAACTCGGTCGAGAGGGCGGACACAGCCGCAACCGAATCGTTCACGCCGCGGATCAGACGGGTTGGGAGATCGAACGAACGCTCATTGACGCTCTCCCCTCCAGGGAAAGGATCAAGGTGCTCGATTTCACTTTCTGCGAAGCTCTTCTGACGGATGACGCCGGATGCACCGGAGCCATCCTGCGTCCTCGCGGGCAGGATCCGATCCGCGTTCGCGCTCGCGCCACTTGCCTCGCCACCGGCAGTTGCTGCCGCGTCTACCGCTTTACCACGAATCCACCCATCGCGACGGGCGACGGCATTGCGCTTGCCGCGTCCGTCGGCGCGAAGATCGAAAACATGGAGTTCATCCAGTTCCACCCGACGACGCTGTATCACAGGTCGAAGCGAGGCTTTCTCATCTCAGAAGCCGTTCGCGGCGCCGGCGGGATCCTCCGGACAATCCACGGCCGTCGCTTCATGTTCGATTACGACCCTCGGGGAGAGCTTGCGCCTCGCGACATCGTCGCTCGCGCCATCCATTCGGAGATTCTGAAGGAGGGAGTGCCGTTCGTTCACCTCGATACGACCCACCTCCCGCCCGAAGAGATCAAGACCAAATTCCCCAACATCTATCGGACACTTCTCGAACTGGGAATTGATATGACGCGCGACCCGATTCCGGTCGTGCCCGCCGCGCATTACCAATGCGGCGGCGTCAACACGGACCTATACGCTCAAACCACCGTGCCCGGGCTCTACGCCGCTGGAGAGGTGGCCAACACCGGCGTCCACGGCGCGAACCGACTTGCGAGCAACAGCCTTTTGGAAGCCTTGGTGTTCGGGTATGCGGGCGCCGAGCACGCCGCGCAAACCGATCGCGAACGAAGAGACGGAACACCCAATCCGCCGCTGATTCCGCCAGTCGCCGAACTGGGGCGAGAAGGCATCCTACGGAGGCTGCGCCACGTGATGTGGGAGAGGGTCGGCATCGTTCGCCGGACGCGGGGTCTTCAGATCGCGCAGGAAACGGTTCAGGAACTCATCGAAGAAGCGCTCCCCAGCGAGGAATTCTCCGTGTCGGCAGCCGAGGCGGCGGATCTGTTGCTGTGCGGCAAGATTATCGTCGAGCAGGCCCTGGCTCGGAAGGAAAATGTGGGCCTACATTACAACGAGGACTTGGCGCCGAAGGCGGACAAGAAACCGGCTTCAGTGGACTCAGAACCAGCTTCAGATAGCCTGCCCGACGAGGCTGGAGCGTAATCTGCAGGTCCTCTTGGGCTACGGCGAGAGCGGGAGCCTCCAGATTGAACTTGCTCACCACTTCGCACGCGCCCACACCCTTCAACGTCAGGTGCAAAGCGCTCGGCTTGAGCACCGTCGTTTCCAGCACGATGGCGCCGTCCGCTTGCTGCCGCACTTCGATTTGCTCCCCGCCCAGAACGCGGACCGGCGACAACGCCGGCGTGAGGAAGGAAGGCGCTTCGAGGTCGAGGACCGACGCAATCGGATAAATCGCATCTCGCAGGGACTCGAACCCCGTCTTCGCTTCGCTGTCCCGCGCTCCGGCTGCAGCGACTGCTCCCATGGCGCGAAGAGCTGGGTCCTCGCTCACCGCCCCCGCCACGGCAAGAACGTTCGTAGCAAAGAGAGCTTCGGCGCTCGCTCCCAGCGTCCAGCTCGTCCACTCGAGTGCAGCTGCGAGCGACTTGACCCCCTCCGGGCTCCCGAACAGCACCAGATCGGCGAGCGCGTAAGCGGCGAACTCATCGAGCGATTCTCTGCTCTTTCCGCCAGGCCACTGCAGATTCGTGAACGGCTCGCGCACGGACGGCAACCCGGCCCGCCAGCTCTTCACGCTCGCTCGAAGGACTCGCTCGTCTTCCGGCGAGAGGCGGTTCCACAGGAAGGCGAGGGCAGCTTCGGAGACTCCCGTCGGTTCATCCAAGTTGAACGACTCATAGCTCCGCTCGCCGGACGTCACCGCGCGCCCAGGCAAGAGCCGCCGGGCAAGGAATCGGAGACGGAGAGTCGCTTCCGCACTTCGCATGGCTGTGGTGGTGCCCAGGTGAGTTCCGTTCGAGAGGACCTTGACGCGAAGCCGGTTCACCGTGCTCAAGACGGGGTTGGGGATCAGCACGCCAGCTTGGTCGAACTCCCACGTTACCGTAACACCTCGCGGATCGGGCTCGACCGACCAGCCCACCGCTCGCGGAACATCCGTAAGGGAGTCGGCCACCGGTCGTAGTCTTGCCGCCAGGCGACCTAAGTCCGCGGCTGTGCGCGTAGAAAGCCTCTCCACGCCCAGGGGCATCCAAAGATGGACCCAGCCAGCGTAAGGCTCTTCCGTTCGCAGCGTCCAGCCCCTTTCTTGTTCTGCAACGACGACGCTCACGGGCCGGGACGCAAAACGCAGGAGAACGATCGGACCGCCCTCTTGCCAGCTCATCGCCACCCACCCGACGCGTGGCGTAGGCACGCCCGCTCCGGCGCTCGCATCAGCCCAAGTCAGCAATGGCGGGCTGCCCGTCCCTTCGAGGAGGAAACCGTCGCGGTACTCGAGCGAGATCGAAGAGGAGGCGGCATCCAAACGGGCGCGGACCGGATAGCCCGACTGCGGGCGATAGACGATGACTTTGTCCAAACAAGACAGCCTCTGAACGCTCCAGTCGCTGCCGGCGGGGCTGTACCGTATGGCGCGTCCCTCTGCGAAGGTGATCGTGGACTCGTCACACTGGAAGAAAGCCAGCTGGTACGGCCCAGGGTAGCCGAACGCGCCGAACGATGGCGGCAGAGGCGAAGAGAGGCAAAGTGTTGGTACCGCGCAACCGGCTACGAGGAGCGCAATTCGCCTAACGAATCGGCGCATTCAACAGCTCGATTCCGAAGCGACCGGTGCGAACGGAGTAGGTCAGTGCCAGCTCACGCAGGCCCATGCGGTACCCAAGTAGAAGCGTTTGGTCCTCGATGCTTTGACCTGCGAATTCGTCTACGCTGAAGATCCCTCCGACCCTCCACGAGGGGCCCAGGATATAGGAAACGTCGGCAAACCAGTTCATCGAGTCGATGTCCAAGCTCTTCGCTCCGAAGACGCTTGCCGCGAAGCGGCTCTCTGCCCAATAAAGCTCGCCACTCAGCCGATGGTTCCCAAAGAACGAAGAGCTAAATGAGTCCTTGGTGAAGTCGTAAGTCAGACGGAGGTTCGACGTTCGCGAAAGGTTGGTCGAGAGAGACGTCGTAGCCACGATTCCGAACGGCTTGGCTTGATCGCCTGACCAGAGCTGCGAGACTGTGATACTGTTCGTCAGCACCATTCCCGAGCCGAGCTGCAAGGGATTCATAAACCACTGCCCCCGAACGCCGTACCCGCTCTGCTCGCTCTTCGTGCCAAAAAAGGTCGCTTTTGAGGTATTGAGAGTCAAACCGATCGAGTACGAGCCGGGCAATCCGGGCACCGGCTTTCGATCGGTTGTCAGGGAGAGGTCGGCGCGCTGCGATTCATAGGACGGGCCCGAGAACGACTTGCTGCTGTTGGCGCTCAACGAAACCGTGTAGCCCTTGAAACTTCGGAAAGCGTTCAGCCCCCCGTAGATGCTATTGAAGTTGGGAAAGTCGAGCAGGGCGCTCACGCTCGAGCGTTCCCCGAATCGCTGGGTGTGACGAAAACTCAGGCTGATGTCCTTTCGCCCGATCCCGGAAAGCGTAACCGAACCCTCGCCATCCGTGCCCACGAGGTATGTGTTCTCCAAATCGAGGAAAAATCCACGCGAGGAACTGGCCCCGCGACCATAGTTCTGCCCGCTCCTCAATCGGAGCGCGGACGTGAACGAAGGGCTGAGAGAAAGGTAGTACGGGTAGTTGACCTGCAGGCTCCCGTTCTCAAAACCGACCACCTGATCGGTAAACAGCTCCGGACCTTGGTGGGTCTTGAGAGCGTAGAGCGGGAGACTCATCACCTTCGTGTCTCCCACGAAGAGGCGCGCGTGGCGGAACTGTATCTCCCGGTTCGGAAAAACGACAACGGAGGTAGCGTGAACGCTCGTCTGGGATGTCCCGACGTCGCGAAACTCGAAAGCGCCCGGATCCACCCCGTTTTCCGCTACTTTTGCCTTGGCTGCAACGAGCTCGACGCCCGCGGCTCGTCCTTCCACCAAAGCGATCGCCACGCCGGTCCGTTGGGGAAGGACATAGCGCAAGCGGCGGCACTCCAAGCTCTCCTCCCCAACCGACAGTTCGGCATCGACCGCAACGACCGTCAGCGAGGACGTGTCCAGCTGGAGGTCAGACGCTCGGATCCTCACTCCACCGTATCGGAGGGAAACTCCACGCCCGGGCGCTGCCGCTGAGAGGACGTTGATCTGGTTGCTGTAGAAGAGACTGCCTTCGGACTGAACCTCGACGTACTGTCGAGCCAAACTCAGTTCGCTCCGGTCCTTCACGAACTGGACATCCAGCGTGCTGATCGTGCCGATGGAGGTAACGCTGGCGGTCACCCGAACCACGCCCGGCTCCGACGGCGCGATCAACACCGCGCGCGCGATCCCGTCTACCGTCCCGACATCGGACTCCCGGAACGTTGCGCCGGCAGCCGAAAACCGCACGGGCGTCCCGTCCGCAACTTTGCTTCCGTCGCTCTGACGCACCTCCGCGCTAATCGTAATCGTGCTATGCCCGTCCGCCACGGCGAGCTGTGGGTAGTTGCTCAGTCGTATGGAGCCCACCGCGTACGCGGAACCGGTAAGCGCGACCAGGGCTGCCAATGACGCGCAGACATGGAGACAACGCCGCAAGATCCCTTAGCCTCCTCCCGAAGCCTTTGCCCGGTATTCGTCCAAGAGTTTCTTGCTTTCCGCCGCGCCCTTCGTCGCGACCTCCTCGATCAGCTTGGCCACGGAAGTGGCTTCATTCTCTCCGCTGGCTTCGAAGGTCGCGCCCGTCGTTCCCGCCATCTTCCCTTTTGCGACGTCGTACAGTTCGAAGATGACCACGGCCGTCGCCTTCGTGCCATCGCCCGCAACCGTCAACCGGTCAATCGTACCGCTGACGGCGTAGTCCGCCCGCATCACCTTCGCGAGCTTCACCACCTTGAACTCCTGTCCGACCATTCCGGTGAACGGGGGCAGGAGCAGCTCGCTCGGCAGGGTTCGCTCCGCCAACGCCCGCTGAACGGACGGATGCGTGCGGGAGAACGGGACCACGCGGTAGGTTTCGCCTTCCGACAGGTTCTTCCGGAAGAGGTCGCTCGCACGCTGTTCGAATTTCCATTCCGCCTTCGCGAGAGCTTTCTCGCCCAGCCCGATCCCGAACGTCGCCAAGACGGGCTTCGCAGGTTGCTGTTGGAACGCGCTCAACAGGAAGAGCGCCAGCAGCACAAGGAAGCTGCTCGCTCGCCTTGTACCGCTGACGCCCTTCATTCTCTTCGTCCTATTCGTTAGCGAACCACGATCACCGGTCGCGTCACGCGTGCACGCTGGCCATCGGCGGTCTCCGCGAGGATCTCGACGATGTAGTTACCGGGTGCGACGGCGCGTCCATTGTTGTCTCGCTTGTTCCACACGACGCTGTTGCTACCGGCGTCGCTTGAGCGGCCCCGGAGAGCGGTGTAGACTTCCTGTCCGCTCGGGCTCAGGATGCGCACCGTCACCTGCGCGCTGGTCGAGATCGAGTACTGGATCGTGACTGCGGAGTTGACGTCCCGGCTGTCGCTGACGATCTGGACGCCGCCAATCACCGGCCTCGCCGCCGTGCCCGGCTCGACCGTCACGAGGAACGTCCGCTCGCCCGGCTCGCCCATCGTGAACGTGTACGCCGAGTTCGTTCGCAGGTCTCGCGTCTGGCCTGTTTGCGGGTCGCGCAACATGAGTCGAACGTTGCGCGGGACCTGAGCGATATTCGGCCAGGAGATCGCGAACGTACCGGCTCGATTCGCGAAGAACTTCACCGTGTAGGTGGCTCGTCCTTGGTTCTCTCGGACGTCTTGGGCCCAGAGGGTCGGGTTGCCGCTTTCGTCTTCTCGAGAGAGCGAGAGCGCGATCTGGCTACCCGGCATCGCAGGCGGTTCGGGAGCTGAGAGATCGAGCGCGCGCTGTCGGGTCTCGACCATGCCGATGAAGTTCGAGGCGTCTGTCTCGCCCTCACCGCGAACCACGAGTTGCAGCCGCCAGTTCTTCGAGCTCGACTTGAACGGATCCACTTCGCGGCTCGATCCCGGCAGACCGGGTACGAACACCGGCGGCCAGAAGAGGTTGATGGGAGTCTCGGTATTCACGTACACCCAGTAGCCGACGTGAGGCAGAACGAGCTGCGACGAATCGGACGAGAACTTGTACGGCGGATCGAACGGATCGTAACGGTACAGCGTGCTTCGAATCCATCCGCGCGACGTCAGGTCAGCCCAAGTCAGCGACTCGCGCGGATCGGACTGCGAGGTCGCGATCAACTGGTTGAGCTGAACCGGATACGGATACGGGTTGCTGATGAGGTTCCACCCCTTGAGAAGGACGACTCGGAACTCGCCGTTCACGCTGTCGGTCGGTGCGCTGGCACCGGTTAGGGCCGTGTTCGGATAGTCCGTGTCTGCGATCCACCATTGCGCCCTACCGCGATCGGAAACGGTCGAAACACGCTGGTAGGTGTTCAGCAGGGTGTCCCACTCGAAAGCGTCCAGTTGCGCTCCCGCGCCGACCGTGAGGCCGGTAATCACCGCCAGGTCGTCATCCGCAAACACCCACGGGAAGCCGACGATTTGCGGCCCACCGACGATGTTGATGCGCGGCGTCGTGGCGATCATCACCGTGCCCTCGAGCGTCTTGGCGGGGCCTGGAGTCGAAGTAACCTGAACTCGATATTTCATCGGACCAGTAGTCGTACCGTCCGCCTGTACCTGCCAACGGACGTTTAAGACCTGGCCCGGAGCGAGTGAAGGAATCACCTTTGTGTTCGTCTCGCCCGGAGCGAACGTCAGCCCATCCGGAAGGCTGAGCGTGAGCGTAACATCCCGCATCGTGATCTCTTGGTTGATGCGGGCATACTGGTTGTCCACCCAGGCCGTGATGAAGAACGGGTTCGGATTCAGGTTATTCAAACCCGCGTCCGAATAGTCCACCAGCTGCGGCGCCTCAGTGGTAACCGCGTATGGCAGTTCCACGTCGTTAATCGCCCACGGAGCGGTCAGGTAGTAGACGATAGTTCGCGTCTGACCGGGCCCAACTGGCACCGGATCGAAGTACAGGCCAAACGTCGGATCGCTGATCAGCGCGTCGGGCAAGACGGTCGCGTCCCAAAGGTTCGCGACGACGAGCGCCTGATCGCTGAGGACGAGGCGGTCGGCCCTTGTCGCGTCCTGCAATCCCGCTGACGCAGGCCCTGTGTGAACCCGCAACGACGGGTACGGCTGCGATTGGCGGAAATGAAAGTCAACGAAGGGAGGAAACGTGAGAGGATCCGTTACTCGGCTCCACTGCTGCTGAATCCGGTTCGGACGGCCATTCGGCAAGAGCGTATACGTGTTACTATGGTAGCCGGACATGGCACCACCACTGTCAATGAAGCCGACCCAGCTTGCGTGCCGCAGACCTACTTGTCGAACGTCGGCGTTTGTGTTCGTCAGCTCCCACTGGAAGCGCACAACACCCGCCATGAGGTTTACGGTTAGCCGAGCCCGGATGCCGTCGTTCGAGCTATCTTGCGCAATAAAGCGCCGGAACGACGCCGTGGGCGCGACCAACAAGTCGTAGCCGTTCTCGCCGAAACGCGTATCCGAGGCTGTGCCATCGGCTGCGACGCTCCGAATGGTTACGTAGCTCCATTCGTTGCCCCCCCATGGCGATCCGACAAAGTATGCGGACGAGTCGTCGTCGCCGCTGTGGAAGCTACCCACGCCACCCGTCATGAGGCCGATGTAGCCGGGAACCGGGTGCGAGCCGCAAATGGGCGGGCCACAAGGGCAAGGGTCTCCCCAGTTCACCGAACCAGCAACCCCGAGGGACACGCGAAACATGGGATTCGCAAGGTCCACTCGATTGTAGTCCGGCGAGAGGAACTCCGACATGCCGTCCCAACAGATGATGTAGTCCGCCGCGCTGGCTGAACTCACCAGCACGGTAGAGAGGGCGGCAACTTGAGCCAGTTTCTTCAATCGTTGATTCATCTCCATCAGCCTCACTATCTTGTGATCGTAATCGGGGTCGTGACGCGGGCGCGCTCACCGTCGAGCGTCTCCGCCGTAATCTCGACCATGTACACACCCGGAGCAACTGCCACTCCAGCGGCGTTCCTACCATTCCAGACGATTGAGTTCGTCCCCGCGGTACGCTGCGCGCTGTCCAGCTGCGTCACGAGTTGACCCGTTGTGCTCAGAACTCGAATCGTAATGTTCGCATCGGTGCTGAGCGAGTACTGCAGCGTATAACCCTCGGCTCCTCGACCGCCACTGACGACCCGAACGCCACCGACCACGAGTCGTCCAGCCGTATCAGGGCTGACCGTGATCGTGAAGGTCCGCGGCGTCAAGTTCGCGTCCGCTGCAAACGTGTACGAGGACGTCGCGTTCATCGAGACCACGCGACCGGTTGTCTCGTCTTTCAGAGACAGCCTCATTCGACCCGCCGGACGGACGACGTCCTGCCAGGTGATCACAACATCCTGATTGGGAACCGCCGGCCGAACGACGACCTTGTACTGTAGCCGACCGGCTGCCAACTCGCGCAGGTCCTGCGCCAAGGCTGCCTTGCCGTCTTCTCCGAGGACGTACAGCTGAACGCCACCCGGCTGGCTCGGCGCCTCCGGCACCAGGTCGTATCGCTCATTCACGGAGCGTGTCGCACCGATGAAGTTCGACGAGTCCTGAAGATCGCCTTGTCGAGCCGTGAGTTGCAGCATCCAGCCATTGCCTCGGACTCGTTCGCCTTCGCTCTGCGACCTGCCGCGGAACTCCGAAGGCGTCGCGTTCACCTGGAGCCACACCTCTTGGTTCGCCCAAACCCAGTGCGCTTCGAACGGGAACAGCTGGCCTCGCGGCGGGCTGCTCCAACGGTAGTCCTTCACGCCGGGCGCCACGATTTCGTACCGGAACAGCTGCGGCCGGATCAGACCCCGGGTAGTCGCTTGGTCGATCGAGAGAAGCTCCCGCGTATTGACCGTGACGATCTGGCAGCTCTGCCAGTCCACGTGGTACGGGAACGGATTCCCGATCATGTTCCAGCCCGGCTTGAGCAGGATTCGGTAGTGGAGTACGCGATCCTCAGGGCCAAGCTCCATGTCGAACACCGTCTCGTCCACGGTGCGCACGAAGAAGCCGACGCCGAACGGACCATTCTGCGGCGTCTCGATGCGCGTGGCTCCGGACTGCGTGGTTCGGATGATCGTTGCACCCGTCAACGGATCGGATGGCGTGAAGCCTGCGTCCTGCGTGTTGGGTCCAGCGGGATCGTAGGCGGTGTATGCGCCCGTCGGGTTGCCCTCGGCATCCAAGGATGGAATCCAGCGGAACAGCTGGAAGCCGGGCGAGAAGAAGCTTTCCGGCTTCCGACCGCCTGGGGGCGAGCTGGTGCCGTCCAAACGGTACGGCATCGAGAACATCGACGTGCCCGGAAGGATCCGGTGATACTGCACGCGCACGATGACAGACGCGGTGAAGACCGTGTTGCCGGGCAATTCTTCGGTGCCGGAAACCGTGATCTTCCACTCGCCTTCCCCGTTGCCGCCTGCATCCTCGAGGCGGGCAAAGCCTTCCAGGAAGACGACCCTCGGATCGTCCGGGTCAGGCGTAAACGTATAGTTCGAAGACGGAACGACGACGGGTCCAAAGGAGCCGTCAGTCTTCTCGATGGTGACGGTCGGCGCGGGGCCGGCCAATCGAATCTTGAAGAGTCGGAACTTGTAGGAAACCGTCTCGTATTCGTACGTAGTCAGCGGTTCCGGCTCGAGGGGCTTGATGCCCGGAATGATCAGCGTCATCGCGTCCTGAACGGCGATCTCACCCCAACCGGTGTCCACATTCGGCACCGGATCGCCCGGGGCCACGACCGCCGTGACCTTCAGATTGTCAATGATCGTGCTCGGCTCCATACCAGCCGAGTGCAGGAGTGCGACCGCGCCGACAACCGTCGGGCACGCATAGGAAGTGCCACCGCCCTGGGGCGCGTAGCCGCCGCCGTTCATCAGCGTCCAAACGGGTGCCGTATCGTCCGCAGATGGAGCGGCCAGGTCCACTTTTCGGGAACGATCCGGCAGGCCCTGGCTGCTGTAGCTTGCGAAAAAGCCCTTCTCGAGGTTGGGGCTAACGAAGCGCGTCGCTGCCACAGAGGTGACGTAGGGCAAGCTCGCCGGGAACCCTGCAGGGAAGAACGGCCGGCTGTTCCCTGCGGACGCCAGAAGCAAGGTGCCCTGCGCGGCGATCTGCTGAAGGAACGGCTCGTCCACGAACGCCCTGCCCAGTGAACCGTAGCTCATGTTCTGAGCGGTCAGGTGCGGTGTCGATGGGTTGTTGTTGAAATCAATTACGTACTGATAGCCGTCAAGGATGAGCGACAGCAGCAAGGCGCCGGTTGCGTCGGCAATCCGCACAGGCACACAGACAACGCCTTGCCAAGTAACGCCAGCCATACCGATGCCGTTATTCGTGCCCGCGACAATCACGCCAGCGGTCATCGTGCCGTGAGAGAACCCTGGGTTCGGATCCCACGGCCAGGGGAACCCAGTCCCGTCATCCGTGTTGAAGCCAAATGCGAGCCGGGCCCCAGAGGAATCGAAGAAATCCGGGTGATCCAGATCGAAGCCGTCGTCCAGGTCCACGACAAAGATTCCCGGCCGTCCCTTCTCGGTGGCCCATGCGCCTGTCGGTCCCGGCAGCCCAATCTGGAAGAGGTTCCATTGCTGCGTGGAAGCCGGACCGAACAGCGGGTCGTCCGGGATCTGGTGCTTCTCGAAGATCACGTTCACCTGGGCTGCCCGAACGCTGGGGTTGTTGCGCAGAGCGTTCAGCTTCTCCTCGGTTACGACCCTCTCCTGCGGCATGTCAGGGTTGGGCAAGGAGAAGAGGAAGAACCCCGGCGCGCGCAACGCACGTTTGACGACCATTCCGTTCGCTTGCGCGAGCTGTTGGGCATCCGCCATCGTTGCGCCTGGCGCAAGCTGCACGACGATCTCGCCCCGTTTGTACGGCAGCTCGATGTCGGCGCTTGCCGGCGCGATCAGTAGCACGCTCAAGAGCGCTACCAAGCTAACGATCAACCAGTTCCAGTTGCTTTTCCGCATTTCCTCTTCTCCTCTAACCGCTTTTCATCAGTATAACCGCTTGGGTGTGCGTCCGTCTGCCCTTATTCGCTGGGGGGCGGAGGCGGCGGGAGCACTCGGTCGAATTGGAACGGAGCGCTGAACACGTACCGCTCACCCGTCGGATCCTTCTTCGGACCGGGGTTGTCGCCCGTGTTCTTGGCGCCAACCCGCCAGTACAGGCGCTGAGTTCCCGGGAAGATGCCCGAGATATCAATCGGATCGGTGCTCACACCACCCGGAATAATCGAGTCAACCACCGCGATGTTGCGAACCGTCGTCGAGCTCGTGAAGTTCGGGCTCGTCGAGATCTGGACGAGATACCGGTTCGCGCCAGGCGTTGACTGCCAGGCAAACTGCACGACGTTCGACACGTCCGTTGCGCCGTTCTGCGGAACGGTGAGCTGGACCGGGAACAAAGGCGTGGCCTGACCTTTCGCCGTGGCTCGCGTGGTGGTGAAGAAGCAGTCGGTTACGTCGCCGTTGCCGCCGCCCGGGAGGTCCAGGCTGCTGAGCTTGAAGACGAGCGAAACTTGGTACATGTAAGACGTGCCCGGAACGATGCCGGCGACACCCGGCACATTGGTCGCGCCCGGATCTTCCGTGCAGGTGGTGCCCCCGTTGGGCAGCCCTGTCCGGTAGTCCACGTCGCGAGCCTGCGTGGAGTCCTCAGCGTTCGCCTGAGCGCCGGGAACCACGAGGACCGGGTTGGCCGTGACGTCGCTGCGCCAGACCTGCCACTCGACGCGGTTGCGGGAACCCTGGTTGTAGAGGTTCGGCTTCCAACTCAGGAACACAACCGGCTGGCCGTTCAGGTCCAGACCCGGCTCGGCAATCACCTCGCCGGGAGAATCGCCGCCGCCGCTATCCTGCAGGATGAGCACGAGAGCCGTAACGACGAGCAGGCCAAGGAGGACGCCTGTCAGATCGTTCGCGCTCTTGCCTGAGCTGCGGACGCGAGCGCTACCCGGTGAGGTCAGAACGACATTCTCCAGCTTGTCGTAAATGACGCGCGCCTTGTCTCCGGGCGCCACACCCATGTTTTGGCTGAGGATGCTCGCGACCGCGCTATCCGTGTTAACTTCCGCCACGCGGACACGCGCCACGAACTCGCCCCGACGAAGAACGACCATCTCCTGGCCGACCTTCAGACCCTGCCGCGAACCCTTGTTGAGGGTTACGAACTGGGTCGTCGGAGTCGTCAATACGGTGGCGAAGCCGATCTGCTGCTGAAGCAGGTTCTGCACAGCCTTCTGGGCCGCAAAGTTGATCGCTTCGTTCAGGACGACCTCGTCCTCGATGTCGCCAGGGCGCTCCGAGGACGCGCCGTGCACAGCCGTACCCATGACGGGCATCTGCGAGGCGACGTCCCAACCCCGAACGATCAGGATCACGTCGGCAGACTTTCCGCCGCTCGTGCGGTTGATTCGGGCTTCCTTGATCTCACCGGTAATGACCGTTTCAACGCCGAGTGACTGACCCAGGCGGAAAACTTCCAACTCGCGCGTCAGCGGGGGGGTCATCCCGAGTTCCTGGTACTTCCGCTCGATCGTCTCTCGCGGGAGAATGTCGAATCGGTTCGTACCCAGCAGCAGCGTCGTCACAGCATCCGAGGCCACTCCACCCAATGCATCGCCACCGACCTTCGACTTGTTGACGAAGTCGATCACGGCCCATTGAGACGTTTGGCCTGTCGTGAACTGCGCGTTCGACGAACCCGATGGTACCACCAGGATAATGAAATTCCAAAGCAGCGTAAGGATGACAGTTCGACTGACCGCCCTCCCCGCAAGCGAGTGAATGAATCGCTTCACTTGTGTAAGTCCTCCTTGTTCCTTTGTTGTCGTAAATCCGAGAGCTCGCTTCCGGCAGGACCTGTCGGAACGCTGTTGCCAATCGAGCGCACCAGCCGCCTCTCGTGCGGCTTAGCATACTCTCTCTCCTGCCCTTTCGGCAACAGTTCCGCCGCCTTCACGGCGTTTTCTCTTCCTCCTCGGCTCACGAGCCTGGTGCAGTATAGCATAGTCGCCTCGACAGCGCAACTACCCCCGCAAGAGGGGTGCAAGCGCTCGGTCTACCTCTGATTTGACTGATGAAACGGGCGGAAGGGTTCGCAGAATCTTGTCCGCGAACGGAATTTTCGCCCTTGTCGGCAATTGAGCCCCAAGAATCCGCTCTGCGCTCTCTGCATCGCCTTGCAAACGCTCGGTCAGCCGGCGCCGCTGTTCGGCCGGCGAAGAAACCGCAACCCAGACCTCGTCGAAGAACCTCTGGCTACACGTCTCGATGAGCAATGGGACCTCCACGAAGACCGGCGCCTGAGCTTCTCGGACAACCTCGAGAATCCGCTGGAGCGTGCACGCGTGCGTCAGTTCGTTCAGCCGGCGGCGGAGGGCCGGGTCGGGCAAGACTTCGGCGCGAAGGAACTCCGCGTTCGGACGACCCGAGTCGACAGCGCCCGGACCGAACGTGTCGGTGAGCTGCTTGAGAAGGTCTGGCGATGAAAGGACCTCGCGGGCGACTTCGTCCGCCTGCAGGGTCGAATGACCGCGTTCACTCAGCTCCGCAAGAACGGTGCTCTTCCCGTCGCAAATGCCGCCCGTAATCGCGATGGCTCGCGGCAACGGAGAACCCCTACTCTGCGGGCTTCTGGTCAGCGCCTTCGGTCGCTTCTGCTGTCTCGGCGCTCTCAGTGGTTGCCTCGGCGTCTTGTGTCTCGCCGGAGGCTTCCGGAGCCGTCTCTTCCACAGTCGTGGGTGCGTCCGCGGATGCGACTGGGCCGTCCGATTCCGTCTTCTCGGACGAGCCTTCGGCTCCCTCTTCGTCACCGCCTACTTGAGACACGAGCAGACCCTTGAGCGCCCCCAGACGCTCGCCGATCGTCCCACCGCCCGTGGCGGAGGGCGGAGCCATCGTGCGATGCACTTCGCCCGGCTTGGTGTGGCGAGGCCGACGCTCCTCCTGCGGCAGGCATTGCCGAATGGACAGAACCATCCGTCGTTCCTCCGGACGGAGGTCCACGATCTTCATTTCGTACTCTTGGCCGACTTCAACGGCGTCCTCGGGCCGCTTGATCCGCTGTGGGCTCAGCTCCGAGAGAGGAATGAACGCCTCCACCCCTTCGGGAAGCTTTACGAATGCGCCGCTCTGGACCGTACGGGAAATCGGAAGCTTGAGAATCTGATCCCGGGAATAGCGTTCCGGAATCTCTTTCCACGGATCCGGGAGAACCTGGCGCCTGCCCAGACTGATTCGCTCGCTCTCGGGGTCAATCTTGAGGACCATGACCTCAATCTTCTGACCCTTCTTGACCACCTCGTGGGGATCGTCAACGCGGTACCAGTCGAGTTCGCTCACGTGCAACAGGCCATCCGCGCCACCGACGTCTACGAACACTCCGTAATCGGTCACGCGACGGACAACGCCTTGCACTCGGTCGCCAGCCTTGAGCTTCGAAAAGACCTCTTTTCTCTTCTGTGCGCGCTCTTCTTCGAGAGCCAGGCGGTTCGAAAGCACGACCTTGCGGCGCTCTTCGTCAACTTCAATAATCTTGAATTTGAGCGTGCTCCCGACGTACTTGTCGAGGTTCTTCGACTTGCCTGTGCCCACGTGGCTGCCGGGCACGAAGCCTCGAACTCCGACGTCGGCGAGAAGACCGCCCTTGACGCGCTCCAGAACAACGGCTGTGATGGTTCGCCCCTCTCGGTAATCTTCGAGAAGTCGCTCCCATACGCGCTGAAAGTCGGCCGCCTTCTTCGAAACGATCGGACGCTGCTCCGCGGAGCGTGAGGCTTTGAGGACGACAACGCTGATCTCGTCGCCGACCTTGACGACATCGTTCGCGTTCTGGACATCGCCGAGGGCGAGTTCGTTCTTCGGAATCTCTCCCTCTTGCTTCATGCCCAGGTCTACATAAGCGCGGTCTTCGTCCACATGAATGACCGTCGCCCGCAGGGTCTCGCCCTTCTTGAGTGGTCGGAACGTGTCGTCATATGCGGTACCGCTTTCACCGCTCTCGAAGGCTTCCAGAGCCTTTTCGAACTCGTCTTGATCGCTGCTCGCCTGTGCGGCAGGCCCTTCCGGCTTCGTTTCAGCCGAAGGGGTTTCGCCAGTCGGGGTGGCCACAGGCTCGCTCATTTCTGAGGCCAACTTCTCTTCACTCATCTTCTATCTGCTCCACGGAGTAAGTTTGAGACAGGCACGCGCAAACACAGCGTCTGCTGCACCCGCCTCCGCAAGTATTGCATACTCGGGCCGCTCTTCGCACGGTTTCAGGCCATGGAGTGGGATGTTCATGCATATTTAAGGACAAAACGGGACGGGCAACCGCATCCTGCCGGAGAGATTCGCGCCTTTGTCGAACGGCTCGCGAGGCGCCAGATCCCCGACTACCAATCCGCCGCCTGGCTCATGGCCACATTCATTCACGGGCTGAACGAAGAGGAACTGCTCGAGCTAACACTTGCCATGGCTACCGCCGGAACCGGCCGCAGCGACCCCCCGCTCTTCCCCGGAACGATTGACAAGCACAGCACCGGCGGAGTCGGGGACACCGTTACGCTGCTGTTCCTGCCCATCTGCGCGGCGGCGGGCATGAGAATCGTCAAACTCTCCGGGCGGGGCTTAGGGTTCACCGGAGGGACGCTGGACAAGCTCGAGTCCATCCCGGGGTTTCGCACGGATCTGGGTTTGGAGGAGCTCCACCAGATCGCGGACCGAATCGGGTGCGCGCAGGGAGGACAGTCCGAGGAGCTGGCGCCCGCCGACAAGGTGCTGTACGCCCTCCGCGACGCGACGGAAACCGTCGAACACCCAGCCCTGATTGCATCGAGCGTGATGTCCAAGAAGCTTGCGGCCGGGGCGGAATCGCTGGTGCTGGACGTCAAATGGGGGAACGGCGCCTTCTTGCAGGAACTTGGAGCGGCTCGGGAGCTGGCCCGAAGGATGGTGGAGATCGGCCGCGGAGCGCGGCGCAAGGTCTCGGCGTTGTTCACCGACATGAACCAGCCGCTCTCGCGAGCCGTCGGGAATGCCCTGGAAGTTCGGGCTGCATTGGATGAACTTCGGTCCGGCTGCCAAGGCCGCTTGGGCCGTGTCGCTGTCGCGTTGGCGCAGGAGGCTGCCCACCTCGCGGGAGCGGACCCCGAGGAACCTACCCGCGTTGCCCAAAGCGGAGCCGCCTTCCGCAAGGCGCTCGAATGGATCGAGGCGCAAGGTGGTCGGGTTGACCCGAATTCGCCCACCTACGGTCTCGCCGTCGCCCCCGTCCGCAAACCCGTGTTCGCGGAACGGAACGGATTCGTCGTCGGCTTCGACGCGCGGGGCATAGGCGAAGTCGCCCGCCGTCTCGGTGCTGGCCGACTCTCGGTGGACGATGTGATCCACCCAGCGGTGGGCGTCGAGTTGCACGTGGAGATCGGTTCGGAGTTGTCTTCAGACGCACCGTGGGCGACAGTCCACGCACACAACGCCGCAAGCGCGGAGGAAGCCGAGACGGTTCTGGCGGGATGCCTCATACCAAGCGAACAACCACCCGACCCCGCTCATCTGCCGCCTCTTGTGCAGAGGTTGAACTAAGAACCCAGTCTCGATAGGATGGACTATGGTAGATTCCTATACACAACTCTTGGAAGTGTTCAGGACATGCTTTTTGAGCTGACGCGGGTCGAGGTCATGGTGGCCGTCTGTGCCGCGCAAGGAATGAAGGATTGTGAAACGGCAGCAGGGAACCGCTACCCTAACGACTACGACCAATCTAATCTAAACCCGCCTGCTCGTCCAGGCTGAGCCAGACCCGTAGCGCCATCGCGATCGCGCCGACGAACACCCCGAAGCCGACCGCTCGCTGCACCGCGTCGTTCGCCACGGTGAGAAGAAAGTTTCGAGGCGTCTGGAGCGCGGCGTCGATGGCGGCTGCCGAGTCCACCGCGCTCGGCGCAAACAACGACGCAAGAAACTGCGCCGTAGGCACTTGAGCCAAGATAATGAGAGAGGCGACGACGCCCAACACCATCGCGTCAAAGGAGCGGACACGAAACGCGCGATAAGCCGCCGACAAGAGATAGGCTGCGAGCAATCCGAACATCGTTCCTCCGATGGACTGCTGGACGTCGAAGAACAACAGATCGCTCCACCGCTTCCATGCTTCCGCCCCGGACAGCCGATAGCCGAACTGGACGACCACCATGCCGACCAGGCCGCACATCACGATGGCGCTATAGCTGCGCGCAGGCCCACGCACCATCCGACGGCCGTGCAACACGATCAAGCTGATCAACCCCATACCCACTCCGAAAGTCATCACCACTTGCACGAAGTCCGACGCTGAGCGAGTGAGGTCGTGGAAGTAGGTCGAAACCGCCGGATCGCCCAGCGCCATGACCGAACCGTCTGCGAGCGAGCCGGGAGCGGGGCGAAGCGAAGAGAGATCCTGCCCGACCAACAACCCGATTCGAAGGCGAGGTGAGGGCGTCTCAGACGGATCCCCTCCGACGACAAGGATCCGCCATTCGCCCCCGTCGCGTCCCGGGATCGCCTGACGAACCGTCCGCGCGAACGGGAGCGCGGGCAGCCGGACCTCCGTCCGCTGTCTCTGTCGCGGCGGCCCCGCCTCGTAGTAAAACCGCCGCTCCGAACCGTCCCGTACGGTAATCCAATACTCGTTCTCGCCCAGAACCTCCATCCGCTCCACTGCCGTGGTTCCTTCCGGCCGGTAGAAGACGCCGCCGTCTCGCCAATGCAACAGATCCTCGGAGACCAACGCTCGGACGACGCGACCGCCCTCGGCAAGTGCGGGAATGAGGACGTACACGCTCCCCTCCCGTTGGAACGTCGAGAACTCAGACACGTCCGCACCACGAGGAAGATCCTCAAAGCCGATCACGGCTCGTGGCTCCGGATTCCATTCGATCCCGTCCCGGCTGAACGCCAAACAGATCCTCTTCTTTCCGTCGAAACCGTGGCCGACGTAGAGCATTGCGAAACCGGTCTCGGTCTGAAGGACTTGCGGATGGCTCGCGCCGTAGTAGTCGTCGTGTCGAAGAGGGGAGGGCGAGAAGGCGCGGCGGCGCACATTGGTTCGGTCCAGGTCCACCATGGCGATGAAGGCGCCCCGCTCCGGTTCGGTGAGCGAGCCGGTTCCGCGCTCCGCCGTGGTGTAGAAGAGCCGGTTCCCGACGAGATGCGGGCCGTACGCGCCGTGGCGATCCAGACCGCCGCCGACCTCGGTGGGCAAGAGGAAGGCGAGAATCCAGATCGCCCCCGCGGCGAACGTCGCGAACCGAATCAGCAGGGCTCTACCCTTCACTGTAGCAGAATTCCTGTCAAAGGATTCAGCGATACTCCGGACGATGAGCCCAAGATCATGAGAACCGTCGCCAAAGTAACGCCGATCGCGATGAGCGCGAGCAAAACCTGCTTGAACGCATCCTGCCCCGCCAGGGTGCCGGTTTGGACGGGATCGCGCGAAAGGTAGGCGCCGGCGGCGTAAAGCTCCTCCCCGATCAACACGTAGTCACAAGCGCAAATAAAGAAAGGAATCTGAAAGAAGTCGGCCGTCGCGGCGACCTGAATGATGCCTTCCTTGTTACCAGCCTCGGCAATCAGCAGCGACTCATAACCGAAACTCCCGAAGTAGAACCCGGCGGCGGCGCGCTCCGTGCGCATGATTCCGGTGACTCCCATTGCGTACGCGCTCTCGTCCTTGCTGTGGAACTGCACGTCGGAGGGGTCGAACCGCTCGGGGACGCCAGCCGTCCGATAGGCCTCTCGAAGGATGTCGCCGGCCGCGGACAGGACGACCGGCTCGAAGATGGGAACGATGACGCGGATCCAAAAGCTGGCGCACCGCTGCGCGACATACTTGAGCACTGAAAGCGCGGCGATCGTCATCATGTTGTCGAGGCGGCCGATCCCTGGGCTGAAGATCACCGGCCTCCCCATTTCGGTGGCGCGTCCGAGCGCCTCGTCAATCGCGTCCACGCCCGGGATGCGTCGAACCTGCGGAGCGCGGCCCCGTTTCGCGCGATGAATCGCGACCAGGATCAGCGCCGCGGAGAGCACGGCCAGCAGACGGACGGCAATCGGCGGTTCCATCTTCCGAGCAATTCTGTACGAAGTCGGACGCGGGAGGCTAATAGAAGAGGTCGGCGAGGAAGTAGTTGAAGATGTAGATGAGGACCATGCTGATGACGACTGCACTCGTGGTCGCCTTGCCCACGCCGACAGCGCCTCCCTTCGTATTGAATCCCTGGCGGCATGCCACGACAGCCACCGTCAACCCAAAGACGGCAGCCTTCAGCAATCCACCAACGAAGTCCCAACTCTCCACGTAGACCTCAACGGAACGAAGGAACACGGACGCGGGAATCCCGTGCACACCCGCGACCAGCATCGCTCCGGTCATCCCAGAGAAGACGCCGATGATACAGAGGGTCGGAACCATGAACAAGCCTGCAAGAAGGCGCGGCAGGAGCAGATAGTTGTAGGGATGAACGGCGAGGGAGCGGAGGGCGTCGAGCTGCTCCGTAACCGCCATCGAACCGATCTGAGCCGCCATTGCGCTCCCGCAGCGAGCCGCGACCATGATGCCAGCAAGCACCGGCGCCAACTCCCGTGCGACCGTCAGCCCCACCGCCCCGCCCGCGAGCGTGCTCGCGCCCGATTCCACCAGTAGGGGGGCGATGTAGAGGCTCATCACCGCTCCGGATGCGAAGGTGGTCACCAGCACGATGGGAACAGAGGCCACGCCGACAAACGCCATCTGGCGAATCACCTCGTCCAGTTCGAATGGCCTACGGAACGCGCGCTTCGCCCCCTCGAAGAGCAGAAGCGTTACCTCGCCGATGAAGGTGAGCGGGACGAGCAGGTAGCCGACCATCGAGGCTCCATTTTGGACGAACGGGGCGCATTGGCTGGCGATCACTGGGAAGCGGCGCGTGTACGTGATGGAGTTGGGATAGGCGGGCGCGGCGAGTATACTGTTGCCATGTCGTGCAATCAGCCACCGTTTGCGATAAAGAAGGGATTCGAAGACGGAATCTCCAGGAGCTGGCTCGGCTGGGACCCAACCAACGATCGTTGGCTGGTGGTCAGCAACTCACCGGAGACCTTCGATCCAGCCGACTCAAACGGCCAAGTACAGGTTCTGTACAAGACGAACGATGACCACGATATCATGATCCCCAGCGGTGGCAACCTTTACCTTCGCGTCTTCCTGTGGCATGCAAACGGCGGGTCGGGACTCGGCGACAAACGCTACGTGCACGTAGTTTGTAAGCCGGTCACCGGGTCGCTGCAGGGGATAGCCGAGAGCAAAGTCGAGCGCCAGATCGTTGGAAGCAACAGCGATTTAAGCGTTCCGGGTATCTGCCTTGCCAAGGCTCATCTCTTCGGAACGGTGGACAACAACTGGGGCAGTAGCACAAGCAGCGGTCAGATCATCCTCAATGCACACGAGTTAGAGCCGGGGAAGCTGGTCGCGGCCGTGCACGAATTCCGGATAGACGGAACGGCTGGGAACAAGGTTCAGGTCAGAGTCGTCGTGACGGACACCGAAGGATCCGTCGGCGACGGCAGCGAAACGCCGGCGCAGGCAGACGCCCACATCCGTGGCTGTTGGCCATACACGGATGTGCTAATCACCGGCGCGGGAGTCGACACTGTAGTCGCCCCACCGCCCGACCCACCTCCCGAACCTCAGTACTCGTCTTCGCTTGCGCAGTCCGGTGAGGACGATAGGGCGGCATTTGCCAAGCGCACCGAGGACACCTATGGCAAAGACAACAAGGGCTTGTACGGCGCTGACCTATGCTATCGCGTGCCGGTGACGAACAGTTCGGGCGACATACGGTACTGCATCGCCGCGATACAGCCCACGGTTGGTCACAAACTCTGGGGCGCCGCCCGAGACATCAAGAATAGTTCCGACAAGGGCGTTCCCAAAATCACTTGGGCTGGAACAGCGGCGACCCGTGAGTGCGTCCTGCCCGCTGAGAACCTGATCATCCCCGCGTCGGGCACGACGCTCGACTTTCCGATCGCTTTCGGCGGCGCGGCTGAACTGCCAGCGAGGCTGTATCTTGAGTTCAGCCCGACGCCTTTTGAGGTATCCGACATCTAACGATAAGGAGAAACAGTAATGGACAAGTCCCAGGAACTGCTAGAGCAACGCATCGTGCTCTTGGAGCGTACGCTGTGGCGCGTAAATCTCCTCTTCGCCTTCCTCGTCCTTGTGGTCGTCGCCTTGGCAGCGGCGGCCTTCCGCGAACAAGGTGAGCCCACGCGAACCCTCCGGGCCAACAGAATCGAGGTCGTCAACGCTAAGGGCGAACTCGTCGCCGTGATAGATGGGAACACTTCGACATTGCGAGTCGGCAGTGAGGAGTCCGCGCATGTGCTGCTGTCCGCACAGGAAGCTGTGGATGCGACGACTTCCAGGGCATCCGTCAGCGTCATGAATCCGAGTGTTGACTACACGTCGAACTCGGAGAAAGGGAGCGTGGGCGCTTCCCTGAGCCTGGACGGGGCAAACGCTATGCTCTCGTTGGGCTACCGTGAGAGCGCAATGTCCAGCCCTAATCTCGTCTGGTTGATGGCAAACCCGCAGAATACGTGGGCGCGTCTGGAGCACGTCAGCGGAAGCAGGGCTTCACTGTTCGCGTATGACCACGGAGTGTCGGGGCTGAGGCTGGGCAAGGGCAACGCAGCGGGGCAGGCGATGCCGCCCTTGGCGACGCTCGGCATCGGTTCAGCAGGCCCGGGCCTATCGATGCGCGACAGCGGAGGGAACTTGATCTACCACGCAGGGGCGCCTATGTCCAGCAGGGAGGGGGAATAGTGGGGTGCTGCTGTCGGCTGGCATGAACCTTGGGCCGCGGGCATCATGGTGAGTGCACAGCACCGAAGCCCCTTCGATGGGGTCGGCGAGTGGTCGGTATAGATTAGAAAAGTTGTATTCATCCCTTCTGACAGACGGGCGGTTGCGTCTGGCATAACAAACTTCGACCACTGCGGACTCCTTAGGGGTGGCTCGCTCCGCCCATAATCCGCACATGGCGCTGAAGATCAACGACCCGAACGTGCTCGCCCAGCGGACGCACAACCTCGCACAAGTGGACCCCGAAGTCTCGACCATCATCCGCAAGGAGGAGACGAGGCAGGAACAGAACCTCGAACTTATCGCAAGCGAGAACATCACCAGCCGAGCCGTGCGTGAAGCCGTCGGCAGCGTGATGACCGACAAGTACGCCGAGGGCTACCCGGGCAAACGGTACTACGGCGGGTGCGAGTACATGGACGAAGTCGAGGCCCTCGCGATCGAACGCGCCAAGAAGCTGTTCGGAGCGGCGTGGGCGAACGTCCAACCTCACTCAGGGGCGAACGCGAACATGGCAGCCTACTTCGCCTTCCTCCAACCAGGGGACCGGATCATGGCGATGAACCTCTCCGACGGAGGACACCTCACCCACGGCAGTCCGGTCAACTTCAGCGGCATCCTCTACGAAGTGATCCCCTACGGCGTGCGCCAGAGCGACGAACAGATTGACTACGACGAACTGGAGCGACTCGCCAAAGAACACAAGCCGAAGATGATCGTCTGCGGCGCGACCGCCTATGCCCGCGAAATTGACTACGCGCGGTTCCGCGAAATCGCCGACTCGGTCGGGGCGCTGCTGCTGGCCGACATTGCCCACCCCGCCGGGCTGATCGCGGCAGGCGAGTACCCCAGCCCCATCCCGCACGCCCACATCGTGACGAGCACGACGCACAAGACCCTTCGCGGCCCTCGCGGCGGCATGATTCTCAGCAACGACGAAGAGATCGGCAAGAGGATCAACAAGACCGTCTTCCCAGGCTTGCAGGGCGGCCCGCTCATGCACCAGATCGCCGGCAAGGCGGTCTGCGTCCACGAGGCGATGCAACGCGCGTTCAAAGAGTATCAGAAACAGGTGAAGGCGAACGCCCGCGAACTCGCTGCGGCGATGACCGCCGAGGGCTTCCGCGTCGTCAGCGGCGGCACGGATAGCCACCTGATGCTGATCGACCTCAGGCCGTTCGGCATCACCGGCAAGGAAGCGCAGGCGGTTCTCGACTCGGTCGGCATCACGACGAACAAGAACACGATCCCATTCGACCCCGAATCCCCGTTCGTAACGAGCGGCTTACGATTGGGCACGCCTGCCGTGACCACACGGGGCATGAAAGAGCCGGAGATGGCGCTGATCGCGTCGTTCATCGCCCGCGCGCTTCGCAGCCGGGAGGACGAATCGGAGTTGGAACGGGTTCGCCACGACGTGCGATCCCTGACTGCGCAGTTTCCCGTGCATGAGATCGGGTAGGGCGGGGCCCGGAACCCCACCCAGCGAGTAGGCGAGGCTACTTATTCCCCTTCGCCCGGTTGTGTGTTATGCAGAGCATCTGACAGTTCTCTTCCGTGCTCTTGCCGCCTTTGCTCCAAGCAGTAACGTGGTCGGCGTCCATCTCGTTGTATTTGTAGATCCTGCACTTGTTCGCGTCGTGACCGATCGCGCAGAGAGGACAGTTCGAGATACCCTTCTCCTCCGCCTCCTTGGTTTGCCTCGCGTACACTGTCTTTTTGACCGCCTCGTCGAAGACCCTCACTTCCAGCAGACTAGGATCCGCCTTGCCACCCAAAATGAACTCGAAGATGCCGCTCTTCTTCCGAACGTAGGGGTCTTCGTAGAGCGCCTGCACGTCTTCCATCACCTTTTTGGGGTCGTAGGCGTTCGAGTGGTACGTCTCATACAGCCGGCCCCACTCGAGGCCCTGCATCTCGGACGGCACCTCCTCGAACGGGAAAACGCTCTCAATCCAATCGAGGACCGTATTGAAGTACGTCTTTAGCTCATCGATGTTGTCGTCGTAACGGTGCTGGCTCATGTAACCGGAGATGTCGCCCTTGCTCACCCAGTCCAGAGCGGTGCGGAGATAGTCCTGCCGATTCGCGCTCCCCCTGATGTAAGCGCGCCACTTGTGGATGTTCGCGTTCCCGCTGTTGCTGAACTCCGCTCTCGCGAGCGTAACAAACGGCCCGGAATAGATCGCGTTCAACAGTTCCTGTTCGTTGAGGGGAACGCCGGCGATGTTGATCGTCTGGAACCACTCCTTGATCTCGGTCTCCGTCCCCTCGCACTCGTAGATGAGAAGGCGAGTTTGTAGAATCTTCTCCTGCTTGTCCTTGGGGAGGCTGTCGAAGTACTGCGGATTCCCTCTCTCGTCGGAAATCGCAAACTTGTTCGTGACGAAGCGACCGATGCTCGTGATCCGCTGCTGGCCATCCAGCACCTCGAACCGGTCCTCCCCCACCTTGTTAAAGTAGATGAGGCCCAGCGGATAGCCCTTCAGAAGAGAGTGGATCACCGCCTTCTCCCTCTTGCCTCCCTGGTCCGCGTAGATGTAGTTGCGTTGGTACTCGGGCTGGATCACGAGTTTTCCCGAAAGTCCGTAGAGCCCCTTGCCCTCAAGTTCGTTGTAGACGAACCCGTCGCAGATCGCGGCGACGGTGATGTCGGTGCGGAGAGTGGTCTCCATCACTTTTCCTCCCTTGCGGGCCGGCGGTGACGGATGAATATCCGAGAGTAAAGCCGCTGACCGGCTATGTAGCCGCGGTCGAACTTGCCAGCCCAAGATTTCGCGGCCATAGCTGGCAATCGACCTTCCTTTACGTCGTAATCACATCCCAGTATCTCAAACTGCTCCGGGTTGTATTTGTCAAGGAAGGTGATGGGGACGCCCATCGCGCCTTCGTAGTCGCTGGGGATCGCTTCGGTGAACGGCACCTCGATCGCGTCGTAGTTGTCGTACTTCTGGTAGCAGGTAGGCGATTTTCTCACCCTCCGGTTGTACTTGCGGTTCTCCTCCATGGTCATCAGTTGCAGCCATTCGTGGCGGCGCCCGTGGTCCAGGTTGGTGAACCACATAATATTACCCATGCTAAAGTACTTCACCCCATTGACCACCTTCTTTCTCGATTCAGTTTGAATATCGTAATCGTCCCTCACCTGGAACCACTTTGTGCCGCCGTTGTCGGTGCCGAGCCAGAGGATGTTATCTTTTATTAGCGGAAAAATTTCCTTGTACGTGATAGCGTTTTGGTTTCCGATGATCAGAAGCTTCTTCTCGTACTCGAACAGCTGCGCGACGTATTCCCGAAACAGCGAGAACGGCGGATTCGTTACGACGATGTCCGATTGCTTCAGGTACTCAATGCATTCCGAACTGCGAAAGTCGCCTCCAGGGTACTTGTCCGGGTCGCCTTTGAGGGGGATACGAGCGGCCTTGTTTCTCTTCAAGAACTTTTCGACGTCGTCGATATTCTCGAGCCCGTCTCCGTCCTCGTCCCTCACGCCGTTCAGTATGACGGCGATCGCTTTGGGCTTCTTGCGCTTGCCGTTCCCCTCGTCGTACTCAGGGAAGAGCGTCTGCTGACCGGCGATGGGCGAGCCGTCGTAGCTGGTCGTGATGAGCTCTTTCAGACCCAACCGGTTGAAGTTCGCCGCGAAGTACTTGAAGAAGTTGCTCTCGAACGGGTCGTCGCAGTTGCAATAGACGACTTTGCCGCGGAACGTGTCCGGGTCATAGTCCAAGTACGCCTGGACCTCCTTCTCGATGTCCACGTACTGGGTGTAAAACTCGTCCTGCTTCGCTCTCTTGGCTGCGGCGAGCGTGCGGTTCGCCGGCCGACCGGAACTGCTTGAAACGCCCATCGGTACGATTATGCCTGATGCGATCCGCCGATTTCAGCGCCGCGCCCAGATCCGCTCACCCAGTACATTCGGCGCTGAGGGTATAATAGGGTAGCTTTTCAGGTGTGCGCGAGCAGCGTCGCCTGGAGCGGGAGAAACAAAGAAATGGCTTACGTTAGCGAAGACTGTGGTGATCGACTCAGCCTATTGCCGTGGAGCCGGTCGGCGTGGGACGCCGCTGCGGGCGCAGAGGGGCTGACAGCGCAGGCCGCTCAGCGGCCCGTGCTATCGACGTCAGTGATTGGCATAGGAGGAATGTAATGGCAACTTTTCCATACACGACTGTGCCTGGCAAGATCAAGACACTCTTCGAGAAGATACCGACTGTTGGTGTACCAGAAAAAGTCACCATAGATTGGTTGAAGTCCATCGCCTTTAAGAGCAGCAACGATCCCTCCTTAAGAACCGTCCTGAAGCATGTCGGATTTGTGGATTCGCATTTCGTGCCTCAACAACGTTGGAAGGATTATCGGAACAAGGGCAAGTCAAAAGAGGTGATGCGGGAAGCGGTGCTTGAAGCTTATGAGGAACTGTTCGCCACATACCCAGATGCCCAGACGAGATCTTACTCTGATCTGAGGGATTTCTTTGCCCAACACGTAACGGCCGGAGAGCAGGTTGTCGACAAGACGGTAGCGACATTTAAGGCGCTATGCTCGCTCGCCGACTTTTCGGGTTGGCCTGCAGCCGGACCATCCGCGGCGCCAGACCCAGATCCCACAGCACGGCAATTAACCCAGCAACCGGCGGACGCGGTCCAAGGAATTGCTCTAAACATTAACATACAGCTCGTTTTGCCCGAAGGAATGGACGCAGATGGCTATGATAAGTTCTTCGCGGCCATGCGTAGACACCTGTTTCGGGACGGACAGTGAGCCAGCGTTTTGTGACGAGAATCCAGCAGCGAGCCGTCGCCTTTCGCGATGCGGCGCAGTCAATCTTTGCAAAGTACGAAGCCTCCCGGGATCGCGTGATCACCCTGACTGAAAGTCGCAAGACCCTCTCCAATCTAAGCATTGCGCAGAACCTGTTGTTTGATCAGGCTCTTAAATGTACCGATAACTCACTCTTCCGTGCGGCACACGTGATGGCTTGGGCTGCCTTTATGGATTTTCTGCACGAAAGGCTGGCTTCCGACGGGTTCGCGCGTCTCCACAGGCAGCGACCTAACCTTTCCAAGTGCACCTCCCTCGATGAGTTAAGAGAAGTGCTGACCGACTACGAATGTATTCGCGTAGCTCATGATCTCAAAATAATAACAAAACAACAAATGAAAACATTGCACGGGCTGCTATCTGAGCGAAACCAGTGCGCACATCCCGGGCCAAGCGAACCAACCTTGAATGAGACGCTCGGTTTCATCAGCAAGTTGTTTCGTTACATAAAAGAGATTCAGCAGAGGACGGTCTAGGCTCCTACCGTTGCGTATAACTGTCCATCCCGGGCCTCCGGCCCCTCTACACCCGCAGCACCAGCACGTTGTGGTCCGTGGCGATGACTTCGTAGTACGACACGCTCCCCAGGCGGACGCGATCCCAGAAGCCGTGGCCTTGTGCGCCGAGGATGAGCAGGTCCGCGTTGGTCTCTTTCATGGTTGTGGCGATGGCGTCCTGGGGCGGGGACGATGAGAGGAGGCTGGACGCTTCGACGCCCTTCTCTCGAAGCCTTGCGCACAGTTTCTCGTTTTGCTCTCGGACTTCCTCCTGCAAGGCGTCGAAGGTCTTGTCCGAGAGCGCGCCTTTGGGCACCCCTTCCCGGCTGAGGCTCGTCAAGACGGTCGCGGAACGGATTCCACCGACCTCCCATCCGAGGAACCGTTCGAAGCATCGGCTGAAGTAATCGGAGTGGTCGGTGGCGACGACAACGTGCAGGCCCTCTTCCCGTCGCGGGGGTTGCTTGGCGACGAGCACCGACTGCTCCGCTCCCGCCGCGATCGCCTTGGTGACGCTGCCGTAGAACAGCGCGCCCCAATGTCCTTTCTTGGACGAGCCGATGGCTACCAGATCCGCGCCCCATTCGCGTCCGCGCTCGATCAGCGCCTTCGGCGTGTCGCCATGAAGGATCGTCGTTTCGATTTGATAGGATGAGCCCTCGAGACGGCGTCGGGCTGCCTCCAGCTCCCTTCTCGCCTGTTCCTGCAAGTTGTCCAGCCAGTCTCGAACCGGATCGAGCGGAACCTTGGGAAGATCCTGCAGCGGCGACTCGATCACGTGAACGAGTTGGAGCTCTGCCGCGGCGAAGCGCAGAGCAACCAGAAGATCCAGCGCCGGAGGATACGTTTCTTGATCAATGCCCACGATGACTCGCATCTTTGCTACCTCCTTCTTCCCCTTGCGAAGCTTCCGGAGCCTCGACAGGCTTGAGAATCGAGATCACGATCGAGCCGGCGAGCACTCCCACAATCACACCCAGCGAGAGGGCGACCGGAAACTTCTGCCAATGATATACCTCTGCCGCGTAGCCATAGAGCATCTTCACCCCGACGAACGTCAGAATGATGGCCAGACCGTAGTGCAGAAACCGGAAGAGCTGCATCAGACCCGCCACCGCGAAGAACAGCGACCGCAGTCCCAGAATCGCAAACACGTTCGATGTAAACACCAGGAACGGCTCGTGCGTGATCGCGAAGATCGCCGGCACCGAGTCCACGGCGAACAGGATGTCCGTGAATTCTACGACCACGAGTGCGACGAGCAGCGGCGTCGCAAACGTCTTCCCGTTTTCCTTCACGAAGAACCTCTGGCCGCGATAGTCGTCGGTTACGGGCACGAATCGCCGCACCAACTTGACGACGGGGTTGTTGCCCGGGTCGATCGTCTTCCCGTGAGCTGTAACCAGCTTGACTCCGGTGAAGATGAGGAAGAGACCGAACAGCACCATCGTCCACAGAAACTTCTGGAGCACGACGGCGCCGACGGCGATGAAGATCGAGCGGAACAACAACGCTCCCAAGATGCCCCAAAAAAGGACGCGGTGCTGATATTTGGCAGGAACATGAAAATAGGCGAAGACGACCAGGAAGACGAAGATGTTGTCTACGCTGAGCGACCATTCGACGAGATATCCTGCGAGGAACGCCATGGCAGCTTCGCTGTTCGAGTACTCGCTGCCGCTTTGCATCTTGTCCCAGAACAGGTAGATCGAGATGCCGAAGAGGATAGAGAGGCTGATCCAGATTCCGGTCCAGGTGAGCGCCTCGCGCATGCGGACCTCGTGCGCCTGGCGATGAAAGATCCCCAAGTCCAGCGCCAGAAAGAAAAACACAGCTCCCACGAAGACCGCCCATATATAAACAGAGACGCCCGCGAGCTCGATCGCTGCCAGGGGAACGAAGCTCGACGCATCAATCAAAGTCAAAGATATCCTCCAAGAAACTCGCAAAGCCTGGCTTGCGACGCTTCCTTTTGCGATCTTCGTCGTAGTCCTGATCTCGGCCTGATCGCGGATGTCGTTGCTGGCTCCTTCGTTCGGGGCTGCGCTCGTGTGGGATGGCAGCGCCCGGCGAGTGTTGTTCTTGGGAGATCTGAATCAGTTTGTCCAGTTCTCCTCGATCCAACCAAACACCTCGGCAAGCCGGGCAATAATCAATCTCAATGCCCTGTCGCTCAACAACGACTAAGAGTTCATGACATCTCGGACACAGCATCGTTTTCTGGAACCTCTTCTCGATAAGAATCGCCGTCTGAGTTTGCACTTGGGGGCACTCTCCAACGGACCTGATACTCAATCTCCACTTCGTCTGAGGACACTTCGCACTCCACCGAGTACTCGCGCTCTTCGGGAACCGTAAGCGTCGTGTCCCCAACCGAGATTGTGATAGCTTCGCCTCGCTCGATCACGTCCGCAAGTCGGCGCAGGCGCGAAGCGAATTCTTCGCTACTCAGCGATTGAGAAACTTCGAACTCTTGCTGCTTTTGATGTTCCACGGCCTGTATGCTCCTCTTGCCCCCGCAAAGCGCTACACTTCCCCGCGCAATGCGGCGAAGGTCTCGCGCTTTCTGCCGGGCCGGCTCCGACGGAGCGTACTGACGACCGTGGCTCTGCTCTTCGCAGGCGCTACTCCCCTTCTGGGCTGGGTGAGTCTACCTCTTCCCTACGGCTCGAAACGGTAGCCAAACCCGCGCGCGGTGATCAAGTGTTGCGGATGCGCCGGGTCGTCCTCGATCTTCTCGCGCAACCACCGGACGTGGACGTCCACGGTGCGGGGCGTAACGTAGGCGTTGGGGCCCCACACTCTCTCGATGAGAGTCTCGCGGCGGAACACTTTGCCCGGGTGCGAGACGAAGAAGTGCAGAAGAGCGAACTCTTTGGGTGTGAGGTCCAGCTTTCGGTCCCCGCAAAACGCTTCGCAAGTGTCAGGGTTCACGCGAATCTTGCCCGCCTCGACCTGCGGCTTCTCCTCTGGATAGGCCCGCCGCAAGATCGCCGCTACCCTCGCGGAAAGCTCCGCCAAATTGAACGGCTTTGTGAGATAGTCGTCTCCGCCGACGATGAACCCCCGCAGGCGATCCTCCTCGCTCGTTCGCGCGCTCAAAAACAGGATTGGCACCTTGCTGTGTTGCCGGATGGTCTTCGAAAAATCGAACCCGTTCCGGCCCGGCAACATGATATCGAGAACGATCAAATCGGGATGATCCTTCTTGAAACGAAGCCACGCCTGCTCCGCGGACTCGGCAGCCGTTACGTTGTAACCATCTCTTTGAAGGCGACGGGTGACCGTCTCCCGAAGAATCGGCTCATCCTCCACGACGAGAATCTTCATTTCGAGATGATCTCCACGTTCGCTCGCGGAACCGTTACCTCCTCTCCCGTGTCATCCAGCTTCGCCTTCAGCACACGGACTTCCGCGCCGGACTCGACAACCTGAAGCTCAGGCGGCAACGCCGTCACGGTTGCGAGGCGGCCGAAATACGGCTCGCGAATGATACGAATCGGCGTACCGATCTCGAGCACGCCGCCTCCCGTATCGGCAGACTCGTACGCATCCACCTCTCGGTCGGACGGAACGATGATCTCGGGTCGAATCACGCCAGCGCGAATCTGCGTTGCGCCGTTCACGCTCGCCTCTTTGCCGTCCAGAGAGCGGAGCAACTCGAAGGTTCTCTCCGCCATCGGCAATCTGCCAAATCCTTCCGTTGCGATAATCGTGAGAGGGATGTCTTCGTTACCGGTAATTGCCACGCCGATGTCGTATCCCAGGTACTCGGTGAGGTCGAGATCCCGCACCGCTCCCGCGACCAGGCAGACGGCGCCGACCTCTTCCGCGCGTTTGATGGCGCCCAAGCTGACCTGCGACCCGCCGATGAGAACCTTTCCACGGTCGTCATCTTGAACGTGGCTTGCTTCCAGTACGTCGTTGGGCCCTGCGACCGCCACGCGAATCACGCCGACTCGCTCGCCCCCAACGCCGAAGATGCCTTGCACCATCGCGCCACGCGTTTCGATCACGGCGCCCTCTTCTGGGATGATTTCGGCAACCCTTCCCCGCACATACGCGGTCATCTCGATGGGCGTCGGCGGCTCCCGAATCAAAAGGTTGCCCGTAACGTCGGAAACGTCCTCGACCGTACCTTCAAATTCGCTCAAAACCTGCCCCTTGAAGAGGCCGAAAAGCCCTTTGGACTCTGCGAGTAGCTGGCCGACGGTGACCTTGTCTCCGATGTTGACTTTCAGCAGGCTCGGGACGTCGCGCGCCTCCACACCCAGCTTCTCGGCGACCTTGACGGATTGCAGGATGCCGGGAAGTTCGGTGCGCGCGATGACGGTGTGCGGCTCGACCTTGTCCCCTACTTTCACCAAGACTTCTCCCTTGAGGGGGAGGCGGCGGACTTTTCGGACGACGTGGTCGGCGCTGACGGTCAGGCCAGGGGTGTAAGCGGTGCCCATGGTTCGATGGAATTATAGCCGACGCGGGGCGCTTCGACCTCTAACGATCCCTTAACGGAGGCTGGGGCGCCGGCAAGCGCCCCAGCTCAGACTCCCTACTTGCGCTCGATCTGAAACTCCGTGAGAAGGATCTCGAGTGCGCGGACTGTTCCATCCTGAACGACGATCACTCTACGCGAAGCGGGCACGATAACGCCATCCACCGTTCGATACGAGTCCATCATCGTCTCGCTTCTCTTCAACGCTCCCGACGCAGCATCGAAGTAGGAAACGATCAAAGTTTTTGGAAGGTGCTTGCCGCCGGCGACGCGCTCGAACTCAAGGACATTGACGACGAGCCTCGTCTCCCCAAGCGTGCGGTCCACTTCGACGATGGCGCCGTCGCGCACTCGGTACTTGCTCTGGAGAGCGTCATTGAGCGCGATCTGTTTGCCGATCGCGTTCTCGTCGCCGGTCCACGCGAGGTTGTATCGCCCGTCCCCCGACTCGAAGTCGTTCGGCAAACGGTGTTGGAGCAGGCTGAGCACTCGGTTCCGCAGATCCTCCGCGGCTTCGCCGTTCTGGGCCATCTCAACCTTGAGACCTTCCGCTCGATTCCAAGAGACCTTGCCGGTGAAAGCGCCTTCGTCGGTCCTCACCTCGAAGCGGGCCGAGAGGGACGAGAGGTCGCTCAGGACGTAGCGGGCTTCACTCGCTTGTCGGAGCGCTTCCTTCGCGGGCAACCCAACGGCGGACGCGGGGGCTCCCGATTGAATCACAAAACAGATGGGAATCAGATATGAAATCATACGATTAGTTTCTCCTGTAATGGGTGTTAGAGTCAGTGCCGAATCCTTGCGGATGCGGCTCGGGTTCGTCAGTGGAACGCGCGTCAGCGCCCGGCGGAACCACCGGCATCGGTTCGTCCTTCGTCCGCTGGAGACTCAGCGCCAGGACGAGCAACGCCGCGAGGCAAAGGAGGGCCGCCAAGATCAGTTTTCGCGCTCGGCCGTCCATATCTCCTCCTCCGCGATCTGTTCGATGGAAAGAAGCTTCGCGTGTCCGTCCGCGAAGAGGACGGCGGCGAAGCGGTTGCGGAATCGCGGCCACACGTGCCCATAGCTCAGGCCGTTCAGGGGCGGGACACCCGCCCATTGGCTCGGCGGATAGAGACGGTAGTAGCCCGTCCGAAGGCTGCGACTGTCGGTGCCCCAATAGCTGCTTGCCAGAAGCAAAGTTCCGCTCGGGTCCTCCACGGCGCTGTCGCGGATGGGAGCAAAGGTGCCCTGCTCCAGGCCCGGAGGGGAGAACGTGAGGGAATTGTAACCCCAACTGGGAACCAGACCGAAGAGATAGCCCCAGTAAGGATCGGTCGCCCGCTGATTGCGGAAGTGCAGGCCCTCGGCGTCCGCTGGCGAAAAGAATATATCGAGCGAGCTGGTGTAGTCGCTCAAGATCCAAGGCCAGCGGAAGATGCCGTAGTTGTCCGGCTTCGTCTGACCGGGGGGGCCGATCCAGTACAGGGGGACATACCCTCCGTCGTAGTCCTGTCGGTACATGTCGAATGCCATCCCGAGTTGACGGAGCCCGGTCACCTCGCCCGTTTGCTTTGCAGAGACCTTGGCCTGCGCAAAGACGGGGAAGAGGATCGCCGCAAGGATGGCGATAATGGCGATGACGACGAGAAGCTCGACCAGCGTGAAGCCGCGCCGCGCTCCTCGATCTTTTTCTCGGTATACTTTTGATTGGTGTCTTCTCATTGAAGATGCCTCCATCGGGCGGTTCCCTTCCCAAACTTCGTTCGCCGCGTAGTCGGAAGGGACGCCCATTTTCTTTGGGTCGGCACGGTTCTTACCCGTATCTGGATGCAAATGTCAAGATTACTTTTCGGAAAGTATGACCTCGGATTCCAGTAGACTCCAAGCATGACTCGTCCCTCACGGATCGCGGTGCTTGGCGCCGGTAGCCTGCGGTGCGCACCCGAAGTGCTTGCCACGTTGATCCGTGCTGACCTGCCCGAGGAATCGGCAATCTGGCTCTCGGACGAGTTTGAGGAAGGGCTGCAACTCGCCGAGATGTTGGCGTCGCGCTTGATTCAGGATTCGGGGCAACTGCTCCGGGTGGTCGCGACCACGTCGGCGGAGGAAAGCCTGGAGGGGGCGGATACGGTCATTCTCTGCTATGGTGGAGGGCTTTGGCACCGTGGCGGCGTTTCGATGTCGGCACTCGGCGAACATCTGGAGGTCCTCCGTCTCCACCGCCTGCTGGACGTTTTCGAGACGGTCAACCGCTGCCTCGCCTCGGAGGAACGGCCCGTTACCGTCATCAATCTCTCTCGGCCCGTCCAGATCACGGCCAAGTTGCTTCAGCGTCCGGCGATCCACCTGGATTGGCCTCTCCCTCTCGGTGTGGATGAGCGCGTGCCTCGCGCCCATCAGATCCTTCGTTGGGCCCGAGGCGAGGATCCCACGCATGCCCTTCTGGAATCGGTCGTACAGAGCCCCTTGTTTGCCGCGCTCCGCTATGGCGAGCCGGCCCCGCGCCTCGCCTTCGACCCGGATGCCAGCGACGAGATCAGGGAGCAAGTCCGTCGGCTCGGGCCGGAGATTGAGAGGCTAATCCTGGAACTCTAAGATTGTGCGCCAGGAGCTGTACCGTTGTGCGTCGAAGAGGAAAGATAGGAAGCAAGCCACGACGCCAACTCCGGCCAGGAACCGAGCGATACTGAGCGCAGCCGCCGCCTGATCGCATTCCTCGATGTCCCAATCCAATCGCATCGCGAGCCGGGGCAACAGCCAGAGCTGGAGGAACATGATACAGAAGAGCGCGGCGATAGACATGGTCGCCCAAAAAGCGTAGTTCGTCTGCTCGTCTATGAAGAAGAATGTGTAATCGAACCAGAGGAACGCCCACTGCTTCTGGCGCGCGATCAAGTCAATAGGGAGCCAAATCGCCCAGAGGGTGGAGAGCAGATTGAAGATTGCGAGGAACCACCCGAGGAAGAAGTACCGTCTGGCTCGTCGGACGTATCTCGCCGTGTCAACCGTCATGCCGCTTGTACACCAAGGTTACGTTATGGCCTCCGAAGCCGAACGAGTTCTTGATCGCGACGCGAAGGTCTGCTTGACGCGCCTCGTTGGGAACGTAGTCGAGGTCGCAGTCCGGATCGGGGGTCTCATAGTTGATCGTCGGCGGGACGACTCCGTTCTTGAGGGCCAGAATCGTCGCGATCGATTCCAAGGCGCCGGCGGCTCCCAGGGTGTGCCCGATCATGGACTTGATGCTGCTGACCATCAAGCTCTTAGCGTGTTCGCCGAAGGCCCGATGAATCGCCGCCGTCTCGAGTCGGTCGTTGTATGGCGTGCTGGTTCCGTGTGCGTTGACGTATTGCACGTCTTCCGGTTGGAGACCGGCGTTTTCCACCGCGAGGCGCATCGAGCGCGTCGCGCCATCCGCCTCGGGATCGGGCTGCGTGATGTGAAAGGCGTCTGCGGTTTGGGCATAGCCGATGATTTCGGCGAGGACCGTCGCGCCGCGCTTCTCAGCGTGCTGACGGCTCTCCAAAACGATCACGCCTGCGCCTTCGCCCATCACGAAACCGTCGCGATCCTTGTCGAACGGTCGGCTCGCATGCTCGGGATCGTCGTTTCGGGTGCTGAGCGCGCGTGCCGCGCAGAACCCGGCCACTCCGATTGGCGTGATTGGCGCCTCCGTGCCTCCGCAGATCATCACGTCCGCCTCCCCGCGAGCGATGAGGTGGGCCGCATCACCGATCGCGTTCGCGCCGGTGCTGCAAGCGGTCACGACACATGAGTTCGGCCCCTTCAAACCGAACAGGATCGAGATCCATCCGCTCGCCATGTCCGGGATCATGAACGGCACCAGGAACGGCGAGACCTTGCTCGGCCCCATGTTCAGTTGCCGCTCATACTGCTCGCCCAGGATGTCCAGGCCGCCGATCCCGGAGCCGACCAAGACGCCGATCCGCTCTCGGTCCTCTTGCTCGAGGTCGAGTCCGGCATTCTCGATCGCCATCTTCGCCGCAGCCGTCGCGAACTGGAGAAAACGCGACAGCCGGCGAGCGTCCTTTCGATCCATATAGGCTTCGGGATCGAAGTCGCGAACCTCCGCGGCGATGCGGCAGGTGTAGTCGGTCGCGTCGAGGTGGGTGATCGGGCCGACGCAACTCTTCCCGGACTTCAGTCCCTGCCAGAACTCGTCCACCGTATTGCCGGCAGGGGAGACCACGCCGAGGCCTGTCACTACGACGTCGCCGTTTGCCAAAGGACCGGGGGATCTCGCCATATCAGATTACACCAGCAATACTCGAACGCCACGCTTGCGCGTTGACGCTGACAACAGGGAACGCTGCAGCAGACCGAAGGCTAAGCGACCGCCGTCTTCGAAGCAATGAAATTCACTGCGTCCCCGACAGTCTGGATCTTGTCCACTTCCTCGTCGGGGATCTCGATACCGAACGCCTCCTCCAGAGCCATCACGATCTCGACAACCTCCAACGAGTCGGCGCCCAAGTCTTGAACGAACGTGGACGATTCCGTAATCTCGTCTTCCCGCACGTCCAACTGCTCAACGACAGCCTTCTTGACCTTCTCGAAAATCGCGGATCGGTCCGCCTCCGAAACAGAAGGCTGGTTGACATCCATCCCCGATGCCTTCGCCACTGCGTCGGATCGGTCCACCTCCGAGACAGAAGGCTGGTTGTCCCTCTCTTCGAGTTCCCGGAAGGACTCGAGCATGGCATCCACCGCAGATTTGTCGCCGGAGATATCGTCGTCGGAAGTGCTTCCAGAAATGTCGCGGCTATCCGGTACCTCCGGTTCGTCGTCCCGTTTCTCAACACCCTTGTAGACTTCGTTTTCGTCCATGTTCATCACCTTACCCTTAGAGGCTCAGACCACCATCTACGACGATGGTCTGTCCCGTAATATACCCTGAATCCTCGCTCGCGAGGAACCGGACGACAGATGCGACGTCCTTCGGAGTGCCCAAGCGCCCCAGAGGGGCCGTCTGAACCACATGATCCCGCATCTCCGCAGGCAAGCTACCGGTCATGTCCGTTTCGATGAACCCTGGCGCAACAGCATTGCAAGTAATGCCTCGCGAGCCGAACTCCTTCGCGACCGACTTGGTCAAACCGATCAACCCCGCCTTGCTCGCCGCGTAATTGGCCTGACCCGCCTGACCCTGCAAACCTACGATGCTCGAGACGTTGACGATCCTCCCCCAGCGCTCCTTCATCATCGCGCGTGAGCAGGCCTTGATGAACAGGAACGCCGCGCGAAGGTTGACGCTCATCACCTCTTCCCAGGCATCGAGACCCATGCGGAGCAAGAGGGCGTCTCGCGTGACGCCGGCGTTGTTGACGAGGATGTGCACGGTCCCAAGATCCTGAATTACCTGCGAGACTGTCCGCTCGATGGCGTCCGGATCGTGATTGTCGCAGGCGTACTCGCGACCGTTCGCGCCGATCGCCGAAACCGTTTCCGCGCACCCACCCTCGCGAGACGAAAGGCAGGCGACGGCAGCACCCGCCTCGGCGAGAGAAAGCGCGATTGCTTTACCGATGCCGCGGCTTGCGCCCGTGACCAAGGCCACTTTCCCTTCCAAACTCAAGCGCCCACCTCCGCAGTGAGGGCGCTCCGCACGGCCTCCAGGTCCTCGGGCTTCTCGAATGGAACCGCGACGGCGTCGCCAAGGGTTCGCTTGATCAAGCCGCAGAGCACACTCCCTGCTCCCAGCTCCAAGAACACCCGTGCGCCCGCCTTCGACATCGAGTGCACGCACTTCGTCCAGCGAACCGGAGAAGACAGTTGGCGCACCACGAGAGAGCGCCACTCTTCCGGCTTTTCCACCGGTTCCCCGGTCACGTTGCTCACGACCGGGAAGTCGCCCGAATTCAACGGCAGCGAGCCGACCGCTTCCCCGAACGACTCGGCGGCGGCGGCCATCAGCGGCGAGTGAAACGCCCCGCTGACATTGAGGATGACGCACCGCTTCGCCCCTTCCTCCTTCAGACGCTCGCACGCGCGCTCGACCGCGGCAACCACACCCGAGATCACGATCTGTCCCGGCGAGTTGTAGTTCGCAGGCACGACCGGTTCGTTATCCGTGGAGCACTCTTGGCAGACGCGCTCCACGGCGTCATCGTCGGCGCCGAGGACGGCCGCCATCGTCCCTGGAGCGAGGTTGCCGGCTCGAGCCATCAGGTCCCCTCTGCGCTGCACGAGCCTCGCCGCGTCCGCAAGAGAGAGCACGCCAGAAGCCGCCAACGCAGCAAACTCGCCGACGCTGTGTCCCGCCCCGACCAGCGGCTTGGCGCCGACGCGACTCTGCAAAGCTCGGTAAGCCGCCAGGGAGGCGGTGAAAAGCGCAATCTGAGCATTCTGGGTCTGCCTCAGCGTGTCGGCATCCATCTCCCAGCAGACTTGCCGGAGATCCCGCCCTACCACCGTGGAGACCTCGTCGAAGACGGCAGCGCTCTCCGGAAATGCCTCCGCGAGAGGCTTCCCCATGCCTGGCTGTTGACTTCCTTGACCCGGGAAAACTACGGCTACCCCTAACTCCGCCACGACCGCTTTTTACCCCATCTCAGGAGCCTTCCCAATCTCGAACAGCCGCGAGAGAATCGCTTGTCGGCAAGCCTACCGAGAAACCGCCACACCGCCGACAATCCAAGGTAGAGACCATGTGGGAGTTTTCCGTTCGAATTCTTGCCGCTGGCGCCTTGATGGCCCTCTCCGGCTGGACTGGCGCCATTCCCTTCGAGGTGGCTTGGAAGGTCGGCTTGCTGCTCGCTGCGTCGGCGTTGACGACCTACCACTTCGAGTCCAAGGGGACACTGAATCCGGGCATGGCGGGACTCATCGCTGGCGCGGATGCTTTCGCGATCGCGGTAGCGCTTGCCGCTGCGGGAACCCTGGATGTCGCAGGGTCGCTTGCGGTCGTGCCGCTCGTCTATGCGATCGCCCGCAGGGGTTCCTATCCCGCAGCCGTCGGCGCTCTGGGAGCCGGAGCGATTCTCGCAGGCGCAGCCCTGGTTGAAGGCGCCGCCCCAAGCCCGGGCGCACTGATTCATGCCGCCATCGCTCTGCTCGTCGCAACGGCCGCAAACCAGGAACGAGTCACCGAGCGGCCGAAGACCATTTCCGCCCTACTCAGCGAGACGGGACCTGTCACCGCGCCCGACTCCACGCAGACCCTCATCGAATTGCGCGCGCAAGTTCGCAAACTGCAACGGAGCCTGCGGTACGTCGAGCGAGCCTCCCGCGTAGACCACGCCGTCGCTACGATTGCTGTGCCGAAGAAGGGGCTGCCCACGGTCCAGTCCGCCGCCGAAGCGATTCGCGACCTCACGCAAGCCTCTCGCGTGATCGTCCACCTCTTCAACGGCGCAGGTACGGCGCTGATCCCCGCAGCCTCCGTCGAATTCGCGATAGACGATCCCAACGCTCTCGTCGTGCGGTGTGCGAACACGCTCCGCGGGACGGAGATCAAGGCGCACGTCCGCTCGGCGCTGGAGCCGTTCGCTGAGGCTTTCCCGTCCTCGCGCACCGCGCAAATCATCCTCCACGACAGCGGTGAGATCCGGGGCGTGCTCACCCTCGTCGCCAACACGCAGGGAGATCTCGAGGAAGCCCGCGAGCGAGCGGAAGAGGCTGCGGAACGGATTTCAGCCACCCTTCGAATCATCCAGAGGATTCAAGCCTTGGAGCGCCGCATGCGCGAGGCGGAACTGCTGTATGAAATCCAGAGCCGAATGTCCGGCGCCACCACCGTTGAAGACATCGGCCACCGCACGGCCTACGCCCTGCAAGAGATTCTCGGTTGTGATGATGTCAACCTGTGGACCGTTGGAGAGGACGGAGACCTCGTCCTCGTTGGCAAAGCGGGACGAGCGCTGCCCCTCTTGGAACACCTGACCATCCCAGGCGGCATGGAGCGCTGGAGAGAGAACCACTCGCCGCCGATCGCCGTCCTCGACGCAAGCACTACGAGGATCGTGGATCCGGCAACGCTCGGCCGTTACCGCATCCAGTCCTTCTTCCTCATCCCGTTCGGCGACTCGGCGAATCCCTCCGGCTACATCGTGGTCGCGTCGAAGCAGGCTGGAAAGTTGCAGTCAAGCGACTCCAAGATCCTTCTATCCGTGGCCGCAGAGCTGGGGCGGCTTTGGGCGGATCGCGAGACCCAGAGCGAACCAGCGGAGCCGACCGGTCTGCTAACGCCGAGCCAATTCCGCGCAGCCATCGTCAACTCGCTCAAAAGCGGCGGGTCGCTGCTTTACGTCGAACCAACGCGGGCGGAAGAAACCCTCCAGGAACTCGGGGCGGCTGCCAGGCAGATGCTCGTACGTACCGTCGCCACCCTTCTTCGCCGGCACCTACCCGACTCGGCAAAGATTCTTCGAACCGACACCGCTTCCTTCGTGGCGCTCTTGCCAAACCTGCCCAAGGAGGAAGCCGAGCGGCTCGCTGCCGAGTTGACGGCCGTCGCCGCGATGCACTCCGTTGACGTCGGCGAAGACGAACCGCTGCCTCTCGCCATCCGCGTCCGAGTTGCCGATCTGGACGAGAAACCGGAAGCCAATCGAATTTCTGGTACGTTTGCGGGTTGACGTAGGCGACCGAATCCGAGCAAGATGACTCCACGGTTCGCTGGTCAACGAGGCTGGCGTTACTTGGCGGCAGGTACGCGGGCGGAATGATTGCGCCGACCATGCGAGGCGAAACAGCAAAGGAGAACCGAACGTGGAGACCTACTCGCATTACAACAGAGAGGAAGGGTGGCGGCGCATTTGTGAAATCTTGGCTTCGGAGGGCGACGGCACGGACCTCCTGGCGATGGCCCACCGGCTCACACGCCAACTCGTACGAAGCCCTCGGGATCCGTGGCTCCGGCTCGCCCGTGGAGTCGTGGAAACGGACCTCGGGCGATTCGAACAAGCGTTCCAAGACTTCGCGTACGTGGAACGCAACGCGCGGATGCCATGGCTCAAAGCCTTTTCGCGGGAGCTGCTGAACGAACTGGAGAGGTGGCAACTGTCCGTCTTGAGCACGCTGCTCAGCGAAGACCGAGCGTTTCGAACCGCCTTTCGGGCAGATGCAAGAAAAGCCTTGCGAGACCGAGGTTTCTGCCTCAGTCCGGTGGGACACGAGCTGCTTGGCGCCCTCGAACGAACGGTGCTTCGGAACACAGCCCTCCCGCCTGGTCTGGCTTAACGGCGGAGGCGAAGCGAGTTCGCCGTAACCAGAAGGCTCACTCCCATATCGCCGCCCACGGCGACCCAGAATCCGAGCGGATAGAGGACACCGACTGCCACGAGCACCGCCTTCGTGAGCAGGCTGAACACGATGTTCTGATTTACGATCGCCCGTAGCTCCCGACTGAGCCGGTCGAGTCGGACGAGCGCCGAGACGTCATCGTTGAGAACCACGATATCGGCGGCGTCCACAGCTGCGTCCGTGCCGGCAGCGCCCATGGCAATGCCGACGTCGGATTCCATCAGCGCCGCGACGTCGTTGACGCCATCTCCAACCATGGCTACAGGCCCGTCCCGCTTCAGCTCGCGGACGATCTCCACCTTCTGCTCCGGGGTCACGCCCGCCTTCCATTCCGCTACCCCGATGCTCTCCGCCAGCGCCGCTACGTGCTCTGGGCGGTCTCCCGACACGAGAACGAGGCGGTGGCTCTTCTGAAGCGTCGCGGCGACCTCGCGCGCCTCTTGTTTCAGTTGCTCCGAGAGGAAGAGTGTCGCGACCAACCCTTCTTCGTCGGCGAGATAGACGGCTCGTCGTCCCTCTGCTGCCTTCGCCCCCGTAAACGCCGCGCTGCCGAGCCGGTATCGCCTCCCCTCCGCGACGCCTTCCAGCCCCTCGCCCGGGATCTCTTGGACGTCCAAAGCCCGGAGCACCTCGGTGGCGCAAGCCGCGACCGCCCGAGAAACTGGGTGGTTGCTGTTGCTGGCGAGCGCTGCTGCGATCCCCCGCGCCTTCGAATCGGGAATAGGGCGGTGCAGGGCCACTTCATCCACTTGCAAACGAGCGTAGGTCAGCGTACCGGTCTTGTCCAGCACGTAGATTCGAACCCTCTCGAGGGCCTCGAGGACCGCGCCGCCCTTCACGAGCGCCCCCATCCGGCTCGCGGTTCCGATCGCCGTAGTAACTGCTACGGGAATCGAAATCACCAGAGCGCACGGGCAGGCCAGCATCAACAACCAAAAGGACCGGTGCAGCGCATCGGACGCGTCATGCAGACCCAGGGCTATGGTCAGTACGGCATACGAAACGGCGAGGGCGATGACGAGCGGCGTGTACCAACGGCTCAGGCGCTCGATCGCCTGCTCTCGCTGCGCCTTGTGCGCGCCCCCCGCTTCGATCAGTTCGAGGGTCTTCGCGTAGGTCGTGTCTGCGTAACGGCGGGTCGCCACGAGAGTGAGAGGCGCCTCCGTGGTGGAGGAACCTGCGAGAACCGGAGAACCTGGTCCGAACGGCGCCGGCTCGGTCTCCCCGGTGAGCACGGAGGTGTCCACGTACCCAGTCCCCGTCTCGACCGTGCCGTCCACGGGAACGACGCTGAAGCTACGCACTCGAACGCGGTCGCCCGGAATAATCTCCGTCACCTCAATCTCGCGGAAGGCGCCCTCTCGCTCGACTTCCGCCGTTTTCGGAGCGGAGGCGAGCAACTCCCCGATCGCCGACCGCGTCCGCCGGATGGCACGGTCTTGGAGGTTGCTCCCCAGACGGTACAGGATCGCGACGAGCGCCGCTTCGCTCAGTTCACCGATCCCGGATGCGCCGATCACCGCGATCGTCATCAAGGCGTTGGTCGTAAAGTTGAAGGTCAGCAACGAGAGCAGGCCCGACCGGAGCATCGGATAACCGCTGACGACCAGGGCTGCGGCGAACAGAGCGTTGCCGACCGGGCTCTCGTGCCCATACAACCCGCCAATGAGATACAGAAGTACGGCAACGCCAAGAAAGAGCCACTCCCGACTCGGCGGAGCCTCCGCCGGCGCGGTCACCGGCCGGGCGCTGTAACCCAAACGACGGACTTCTGCCTCGATCTGCTCCGGAGCAACCTGCGTCGCATCGAACTCGACAACCATCCGCGCCATCGGGAAGTCCACGGTGCACGAGAGGACCCCCGGGAGACGCTCGACCCTTTCCTGGATAGACTCGGCGCACTGAGGGCAGTCCATCCCCCCGATGCGGTACCGGCGGTGGCTGAAGCCCGACGCAACCTCGCGAATAATCTTCTCGGTCGAAGAGCGAACTCGGTCCACGTCGGCGGTCTCGCGAAGGTCGAGAAGAACCTGACCGCGCTCCGGTTGGATTTGGATGCCTTCCACGTCGCCGAGCGCCTGCACTCGGTCGGCCAATCGGACGAAGCAAGCTCGGCAGGACGCGGATTCGGGCGGCAGCCCTCGCAGTGAAACGGAGATCGTGACGCGCTTCGACATGCCCGTCTTAGTTCGCCCCGCAGAGACGCCGATACCAGTCTATTACTTTCCGGATATAGTTTTGCGTCTCGCGATAGGGTGGAACGCCGCCGTACTTGCGCACCGCCCCTGACCCGGCATTGTAGGCAGCGAGCGCCGTGACAAGGTCCGCGTACTTCTGACCGTCCGGCCCCGTCGCGGCGTACTTGTCCAAGTGTCCGCGAATCAGGCGAACGGTTCCGAACAGGTTCTCATAGGTGTCGTAGGCGTTGCGAACGCCCAATCCCTGAGCCGTACCCGGCATCAACTGCCCCAGCCCCATCGCGCCCTTCGGGCTGGTTGCCGACGGGTTGAAGCCACTCTCCACCAGGACCATGGCGGTGATCAGGCGGGCGTCCACTCCGAACTGAATGCTGAAGCCGATGATGCCGTGCGCAATCTCTTGGGCTTGTTGCTCGGTCAAGCGTGGGTTGTATCCGCGGATGAACTTCGCGTAGACCGGAATCGCCTCATGCGGAGGAAGGTTCCAATTCCGCGCCGAATTCCCCCTTGTCGTCTGAGGCTTGTTCTCTCTCGCTTTGGCAGCCGCCTCCGCCTTTCGTCGCTGCTCTTCTTCCCAGGCGCGAATTGTGCCCTCTTCGATCGCGGCGATGAGCTTGGCGTTCAGCTCGGCAAACTCGTTTTCGCGGGACGCCTGAACGATCAAGCGCGCCGTAGTGTTTGGAACCCTGAGCCAAGGCGGCGCCCCCTCCGCGCCAATCGAAAGAGTCTGCGAGCCAGGAAGGGCGATCAGGAGGGTCGTTCTGTCGTCCACGGTCATTACACCCTTCACGGTGGCTCGAACCTCGATCGTCCCGGTGCCGACGAGCGTCTCCAACGCCTCCGCGCCGGCCGCTTGACTGATGCCGTATTTGGAGCGGATCTTCAGATACTCGTTGAGAGACGCGCCGGCAGCGCTGCTACTCAGTCGGCCATCCAGGTTCTCCACGAACCGGCCCTCGTGGTCGAACAAAAAGGAAAAACGCAAGTCCACACC